>Ga0207650_10000041_pt1 | contig 197115 bp, 173 predicted proteins | sample KBSS63metaG_FD_184325 | JGI IMG/M metagenome (GOLD analysis project Ga0207650, IMG submission 184325) | Switchgrass rhizosphere microbial communities from Kellogg Biological Station, Michigan, USA - KBS S6-3 metaG (SPAdes) (version 2) | ecosystem: Host-associated > Plants > Roots >...
ACCACCAATTGCTCAACTACTTTGCCTGCTCCATTAAGTACCACCATCGCGATCGTTGCGCGATGCACGTCCATGCCAACATAATACGTTCTCATAGGGCTCTCCTTCTGATGTTAATTTGAAGTCTCTGAACAACTCCAAGCTAACATCGCTGGGGCGCCCTTTCATATATAGCGTAGCGACCTGGTTATACCATGGAGTCAAGAATCGCCAGGAAATATCGCATGGTGATCACTGACCAGGTCGCTACCGCTCCCTGTACTGACCCGATCCAAGTGCGATCCTGACTTTTGAGGCAAAGCCAGCAAATCATTACGGAATTACAGAATAGGCCAACAAGTATTCAAACGTTCACTGCAGTGTCTACTAAAATGGACACTGAACACCTTACCGCGTTGACTGTTAAGCAGTTCCTGCTTGCTTCCATGCGGCATATAAGTTGCGCCGCGGGTTGGCCAGAAAGGAGTAAAGAGTTTTTCTAGTTCCTACTTTGGAGTTTGATCTTTGCGATCTTCCTGTAGTTCGCAACGACTCTTATAACTAGAAGTCTTCCCCCCGGTTCGTCCACCCGACTAATCATAATTGCCTGACAGCGGAAGATGCTGGCAGGACCTACTTTATCGCAGGCAAACAATTTAAGTCTGAAATCACATTGATTTAAACGATAGCAATCTTTCTCGAACCTGCGACGCGAACGCAGTCAGTAGAAAGCGATGGAAATCTGGCACTGTTTCATTGGTCAACCACCCATGGCTGACATCAGCGATGTGTTGACCCTGGCTCGTCTGCGCTATCAAGCCTGCGAATCGCCGCCCCCAAACGGCCCGGGAATAATCTTTTTTGACGAGATCAACCCGCGGCTCATCGAATTACTCCGCACAACCAGCCGTCACGGAACAGAAAGGGTGCTCGCCATCGGCCTTTCACAGGCTGTGATGAAGTCGACCGGCATCTGGAATTTGCTGAGAGCCGGCGCTTCCGATGTATTTGCCTGGGATCACTCGCAACAGCCGGCCGCCGAAATTGATGCTAAGTTTGAGCATTGGGCAATGATCGACGAGATCATTCAATCGCCGTTGGTGCAGCGTAATCTGGTCGGTCAAAGCGCTGCGTGGATACGTGCTTTACGGCAAGTGATTGAGGTAGCTAAGTTTACTGGTTCATCTGTACTGCTGACTGGCGAAAGCGGAACCGGAAAAGAATTGTTTGCGCAACTGGTTCACACGCTGGACACGCGACAGAACAAGGGCAGCCTGGTTGTTTGCGACTGCACTACTATCGTGCCGGAACTTTCAGGCAGCGAGTTTTTTGGTCACGAGCGAGGAGCATTCACAGGTGCTGTGGCAGCACGCAACGGAGCCTTCGCATTGGCCGACGGCGGTACATTGTTTCTCGACGAACTAGGAGAGTTACCCCTTACCTTACAAGCTGAGTTGCTGCGCGTTATTCAGGAACGCACTTATAAACGTGTGGGAGGAAATTCCTGGCATAAGACAAACTTTCGTCTGATCTGCGCGACCAATCGCAACTTAATCGAAGAACAATCACGCCACCGGTTTCGTCTGGACTTTTACTATCGCATCGCTGCCTGGACCTGTCGCCTGCCGACGTTGGAAGAACGGCGAGAAGATATTCTTGTGCTTGCACAGCATTTCATCGAGCAACTCCGGCCCGACAAACCACCAGAAATGGACGACCTGGTCCGCCACTATCTTTTACAACGCAGATACCCTGGGAACGTTCGTGACCTGAAACAACTTGTGACCCGCATGGTCCACAATCACGTGGGCTCGGGAGCGATAACAGTTGGAGATGTGCCGGAAGAAGAAAGACCCTACGTCGACGGCGAACCTGATGAGTGGAACGAAGATGAGTTACAGACCGCCGTGCGTTCGGCCATAGTGTCGGGCGCAAGTCTCAAAGACATTGAGCGAACTGCCGGCGAACTTGCGGAGCGAATAGTGATCGAAGAGGAAGAGGGTAATCTCCGGCGCGCTGCCGCGAGATTGGGCGTCACCGATCGTGCGCTGCAAATGCGCCGGGCGGCCCGCCGGTCAAACGGCAACCACTGAGCGAATGCGATGGTCACGAGCACGTCCAACATTCACGCGTGAAATTAGCCGAAGAAAGTTTTCGCCGAGGATCAAACGTTCGTCCGAGGGCGACAAATTTAAGGCCTTGACTTTCGCTAACTCAACCGCCGGATGTAACCATGGCCCATCGCTTCCGAAAAGAATCTTATGTGCCCCAGCGCGTTTGACTGCACGCTCGAGCAAATCAAAGCGCCGCACGCCTGACGTGTCGGCATAAACATTCCCATGACGGATCAGGTGATCGGTCAAAGCGAATTGCGCGCTCCAGTCGTCTGCAAAACTTCCGAGGTGAGGGATGAGGAAGGTTACGTTCGGATATTCCTGGGCCAGCAACTCGACTGTCGAAACCTCTCCGACGACGTCGTACAGCACCGGCAATGAGAATGCTTTTGCGCTTTCGCAAATTTCGCGCGTGATCGGCGCGTCATGCCGGTGAACTTTAATGCCTACGAAATCATGTTCGTTAACTGCTTCTTCAACCATTGCCGCTACTCGTCCCCGGTCGCGCTCGGCGTGAATGAAGGCAAAACCGTAAAAGCGATCGGGCCGGCTCCGAACGATGCGAGCGACTTCACGATTGGCAACCGAGTAGTCAGAATGAAAAGCAGCGAAGAAAACGGTACGGTCAATACCTGCCCTCGAAGCGCGCCGTAGATATTCTTCAACCCGCGCGTTCGTGTTCCATGGACCAGTCAGTCCATCGCCCTTCCCCGCATGACAGTGGCAATCAATGATCATGAGTGCCCTACCGATCTACTTTGGGATCGAATCCAGAAAGTCATTCAACTTTTTATACGCCTCTCGCTTCTCGCGCTCCGAACCTTTTGCGCGCTGCTGATCGACAACACGGCGCAGTTGAAAAAACTGGTTATATTGAATTTTTCGGTTCAGGTTCTCGAACACGCGAGGAGTGCAAAGGAAATAGTCGTCGGCGAGAGCTTGCACTCCCACAACTCGAATCAACTTCTTTACGGTTTCCACCTCAGCTTGATATGGAGGACTGACAATAGTGACTCGCTGACTTTTGAGGATCTCCTCAGTGATATATTGCGTGAAGCCTTCAGTGATGGCAGAACCATACTGAACGTAGAACGTGGTTTTTGGACCCGTAATCGGACAAGTAAACATGTGGATAGCTTCGTGGATCGCTCGGCTAAGATAGGTGTGCAAGTGCCTATCCACGGCCAGCAAAAAAGCTTGCCGCGTGCTCATGTCGACTGTTCCGGCGTCGTCACCGCCGGGAATACTGCCGTTAATCTTTTGATAGATGGCATCGTAGGCACTCTTGACCTTAATCGCCGAACGCTTCGAGAACCGAATCCCTGGGTTGGCGCTATATTGTTGGTCGAAATATTGCTTGAACGGAGACGGCTCGATCAGGATCTTGTCGATGTCCGCAAAATCGCTTTGGCCGATCAGATCCCTTGACTTGGTCCAGCCACGGCGTTGACTCGTCAAAACACTTGCCGTCGCATGCCTGCGCAGGATTGCTTCTATATTACGTACATATCTCTCCGCATCATGCTTATCGTCGTGGCCGAAGCTTCCCTCGAGCAGTGGAGCAGTTCTCGAAGGAGGACGGCCGGTACTCGTGTAGTAAAAGAAAACCACAGGAGCGGACTGGAATCCAAACGTTCGATGAATTCGAGGGTTCACGCGCGGATCCCACTGAACATGATAAAACTTCACTGGTCCTGAAAGACCTTTGCTTAGGCGCTGGGCCGCAGTCGTGATTGCAGTCGCGGCTTCAGCACACGATTGACACGAATCCGCCCAAAAGGCGACCACGACAACCTTGTTGCGATCAGCGAAGATGGACCAGAAGTTAGCATCGACTGCCTCCCTGACCTTTGTTTGACTCGCAAAGATCTGTTTGGCCGTGCGCGCAGGCACATTCCCGACTTCGCCGAATCCAAAATCGAATTCGGATTCATAATTGGGCCAGGAGACTCGCGAGGAGCGGCCACATTCCGGCGTTGAGTAGTTAAGTGAACTTCTCATCAGAATCTCCTTCCAAAGGGGCTTTGCACAAACAGTCCTTGTTCTGGGATTTCTCTGTGCAACCTCAGTGTCCTCTGTGTCTCTGTGGTGTGGTTTTACTCGGAATTCATCAACCACAGAGACACAGAGGACACTGAGGTTGCACAGAGAAGAGAGCGATCGAGACTTTTTATGCAAAGCCTCCAAAAGGAGTGCCGCGCGGAGTCCATCGGAGCCCTTGTGGAACTACAGTAGGAAACGCAAACTCTCCTATTTCTTTTCTCACAGCTACTGCCCTGCAACCGTCAAGCGTCGAGGAGTGCGCCGTGCGTTTATTTCTTTCAAACACAAACTGCACGATACAATCCACGCCACCAAACCTCCCACGATCCGTGACATGTTCCGTAACATACCGGCCGTAGAAAATGTGGAAAGGTTCATGCATCAGAGTGTCAAGGATACCCAACGTGTCCCCTGCTTTCATGGCATCCCAAAAAGAGTTTCCCAAACAAACCACTCGATGCCGGCCAAAACTGGAACAGGCGAAGCGATCTGGATTGTTGCTTTTACAGTCCGGGCAGTTGGTTGAGTTGATGGTGCAGAAGTATCTGATAGTTCCGCTGGCCAGCAGATCCGCCACTCTCTTACAACGCACCGCGACCACGTCACCGCGGTCCTTGATAGTAGGAGTTACTTTTAACCACGTCGGAACGAACTCAGGATTTACCCGGAATATTTTGCGGAAGATCTCTTTTGTCTTCGAAGTGCGCGCTCCTGTGAGACTGGCGGACGCATTGCGAAGTAAGGCAATGGCAATACGAATCTGTTGATTGATAATTGCTAATGCCTCAGTTCTGGTTTTTCCTGCTCTTGCCAGGCCTGCGTCACATTCGCCAGCCGGTCCGGAGAAGTCTCTTACGAAAGTTCTTTGCGCGGGTGAAACTTCTGTCTGCAAAGTTCGAGATCGGGTACGAGGAACAAACGAACTTCTTGTACCAGTACAACTTGATTTCGTAACCAGGAATGGTGCGCCTTGAATGCGATCATTCAAATGTGCTGCCGGCACCGAATCATGGCCGGCGGATGTTTGCTCGGCAAATATGTTCTGCGCGCAAGTAACCCGCGCCGTTGTCCCAAGAGCCTTCCCCTTCAGCGTCTTGCAGAATTGTTCGCCCGCCCGGCCACCGATGTAATAGATGTAGAGTTTGGTTTGTGAACCCGACTGCGCCCATGTTCTCCATTTACTCGCATTACTCATCCGGTGGGGTTCAAACGCCCAGCACTCCTGGATTTTTTTCGCGGCAGCATCGGTGCCATGTACGATCGTTCGCATCACCCAACTGCTGCCTGAATGGCAGGCAAGGATAATGTTTCCGAGCGAGGGCATTGTTTGTGTCCCCTGGTATGGACCATGCTGTTTCAGTGCAGCGAGCACCTCATTGAGAAACTTATCGAAGCCACCAGTGCAAGTCAGACTGCCGGGCTGATTTACCGGCCCCAGTGTGGGTGCGACAAGAATCACATTCCGCCCACTTTTATTCACTTCTTCGCGCAGCAGAAACTGAGATAGCTTCCAAAACCGATCTATCGAGAAGTCCGGTTTATGATCCCGCAACTTGTTTCCATGCAGGAAGACTATGAGATCGACTTTCGGCAACGGACAAAAACCATCAGGAATAAAAATTCCTGTCATCGACTTCGCTTTGCCCAACCGAATTTGTAAGGGAATGTCCACGTACAGCGTTAGCCCCGGTGGCGTCGACTCGGAAGCGAGTTGAACTATGCCCGGAGCTGGGCCAGCGCCGGCTGTTACCAGCGCCTGCTCAGTGTCAGGACAAACGAGATCCCCCTTTGATGTCAGGCGTGCGCGACGTCTAAAAGCCGCGAGTGCATTGCGCGTATTTGTTCCGAAATCACCGTCTTCTTTCAGGCGGATGTTCAGAATTGTATTCAACGACTGTTGCAACCAAAGACTATAGCGATCAGACACCGCCGCCTCCTTTCCATGCTCTTTACGAAGAAACCCTGTGACGCAGTGGCCAAATCCGAGCCGTGGTGTTGGAACCGATTTTTTTCGGACCGTCTTTCACAGCCTGCCAGAACGCCTGGGTTTTGGTAGTGATGCGATCGTCGAGTGTGGTGGTTACGTCTTCGATGTCGGAAGTAAATTGATCGAGCCAGTAAATCTTTCCTTCCGTTCCGGTCTTATCAACCACAAGCAGAACACTGTGGTATCCATCCATGATCGATAGTCCGAAGGCGTACCAGCATCCTTCTTTGGGCGCCAGAGCAAGCACGACTTTCTGAACACTCTTTTGCAGACGGATGGGTTTAAGTGTTCCCGCGGTCTTATTGCGACTGTCGAAGAAATCAACCTTGGTTTCCGGTCTGGCCAGACCAGCTCTTTTAAGCTGGGCCATCGCCTTCTCGATCGTCTCAGTTGTCAGTGCTCCCATTTTCACGATTCGGGTACTCGTACCACGGGCGGGATTGTTCTTCGTCTTTAGCTTCAGAAGCTGGCCCAACGCTACGTTGAGCATCACGATGCAGGAACATCGATCTGTACCGTTTGCTGTGGCCGCTGTGGCATTGTCGCGATAAGTTTGTCTGGCCCGTTCGATATCGGCAGCGCCGAAACAAGGTGTTAACCTCTTCCGTTTCTTCCCGCCTTCAAACTCCATCGTGGATCTACGAATCGGCCGGCGGGCCATAATCCGTTCCGCCAGTGCCATCAACGCTGGATCCTTACCAACTTCCGACTCGCCAAACTCATAAACTTCGAATCCAAACTCTCCGGGCCATCCGAACTCCGGCAAAAACTCGGCACCATCGGCTGAGCTAGCTGGTTCGTTTGGTTCATTACCGCCATTCCCGTCTGGTTCGCTTGTCGGAGGAGCAGATAGACCCTGCGCCGCATCCGGATCGAACCCGCCCATATCAGGATCGTCGAGCGGCGGCGTTGAGCCAGAGGGCGATGCCGATCTGCCACCGTTGGTAGATCCGCCGTTAGAGGGCGAATCTGTCGGAGGCTGCCAGCCTGGGGGTACCGGAAAGACGGGCCGAAACGGAAAGCGCGGCCGAAATCTATGACGCGGTCCGGGAAAAGGTCTGCCAAACCGGCGGCGAAAGGCTGCTCGCCTGAGAGCAGCGAGTCGCTTTGCAGATGCTATTCGTTGTCGTGGCGTTCGTCGCCGGCGCCTGGGAGCCTCTGAGAGAAGTTCATCAAAAGCTTCGAGATCGAATTGCTGGTCCATGATTAACCTCACGCAGTTCAGACTTGCACGGTTATCAACTCAGTCTTTGCGAGCCGGATTCAATGCGCGGCGGCGCGAGGACACTGCTCCAAAACTGATCCCTCCCGCCGTGAGTGTTCTTCTAACGGCAGCACCCGACAATTCACCACGCGAGCCATTCGCAGAAATGCGATTGCGAAGCAGCGTTGACGGCTGAACGTAACGAACCGGTGCACCGCGTGAGTCGACGATGTCTTCCGTCAAATCGACGCCGGTGGCCGCGAGATAAGCATGTATGTAACCCTGGATTTCAGGTCTCCAGTAACGAGCCCACGTCTTGGCGCTGTCCTGATCGTTGATCTCGGTCCAGTTGCCATATCGAATCGAAAGCAGAATCTGCTCGCCATAGACCGCGAGGTCACGGAAGTGCGTTATCGTGGTGTCGGTCCAGCCCTGCAGTTTCTTCATGGTGTCTACCTGACCCATCCATCCTTCCTTGTATGGGACCATGGCACGGCCGCGCAGGAATTCGCGCATCTCCGGCCTGCTGAGAATCCATTGCATCATTAACATCTCAGCACGAGAGGTCCATGGCAGATCGCCAAACTGATTGTGCGCGCCTTCGGCCAGTAACAGGTGCACCTCGCGAAGCGAACTCAAAAGCGAAAAACCATCGGCAATAACTGTGGTGTCTGCGTCCTCACGATAAAAACTCGCGGTACGATGCAGCAGATTGTGAAACGCTTCGATGAACTTGGAACGGCTATCCGCTGAACGCAGTTCGGGAACGGCTTTGCCGACAAGCCTCAAGCCGTAGTGATGATCGTACTCATAAGCCCGGCGAGGAACAGTCAGGCGATTGTATTCGTCCTGAATGTAACCCCAGAGCAGGTTGTTCAACGGCCGCAGTGGATCGATCTCCAGATTCGCCAGCGGGTCGCGCGGTGATGGACCACGTCTGTTCTGGAAGCGCATGCAGATCGCATTCATCGTCTGCACCAGCATCCCTTCCTCATGCCAGTAAGACCAGATGAGTTCGAGCATGCTTGGACAAGTGAACCTGTGGGTAAGCACGTGCTCGCAGAATGGTGAGTCGGTCTTAAGATCTGAAACTAACGTTTCAGCGATTCTCGTAAGGTAAGGGCGTGGTGTATTGAGTGTACCAGCGAGAAAGTTTTCCAAACGCTCTTGCAGTTGTGCGAACGTGAGGTCACCACTCTCATTGATCCTCTGTGCTTCACCGGCAGCGATATCGTCCTGGCCGTTTTCGTCGTCATTGAGCGGAACGCGCGGGTGGCGAATGACCACGCCGGCCTCAAGCAGCAAAAAAGCCTGAGTTGCATACTTGAGCAGATTGTATGCGTCGATGCCGTAGCCGCTCATCACTCCAATCAGCTCCGTCCGTTTTGCTGCGACTAATGAGTCGATTGTTCCGGCGTACGGCGCGTTACCTTCAGGAGTGCAAACGGCTGCTCCTGTGGGATCACCGAGACACAAAACTTTTGTAATGAACGCTTCGAATCTGTCGCCTCGAATCGCATCGGTGCGATTACGAATTGCCGCCCAAAGCGCTTTGTCATCAGTAAAGTTTAGTTCCGGACGCGTTAAAGCAATCCTTCCCGCAATATTGATTGGGCGCCCCGGAGTGCCATCTGGAGTGTCACCCCTACCAGCGACCAAATCCGCGGTCACCTTCGGCGCAAGTTCCTGGCCCTTTGGCTCCTCAGAAGCCGGCGGTTGATTCTTATCCTTGTCAGCCATATTGCCTCCTTAATTTGTTTCGAATAGTAACGACGGTGCGACAGACCGTACTCGCGCCGGCTTGGCACAATTGACGGCTGTATCAAGCGTGTCTCTTAACGCCCAGTAAGTCAGCATCTTTGAAAAGATCTCACCCTCGCGCTCCGGCGTGATCAATTTGTGTGCGCGCGCCTGCCCAATCACTGCGAAGACCATCGTCGGCGACGCCTGGTACATGCGCTTGGGCGACGTGCGCCACGATTGAAACAACGCGTTGAGTTTCGCCGGTTGTCGTTCTTCTGTTTCGAGCGCCTCTTTCAATGAAGCGCCGTTCAGCAACTTCGGACGGTGATGCGCGATTAGGCTCGCCAACCCTGGCATCGTCCTTTCAAGCACAGCAATCATGTCGCGCTTCTCCTGGTCCAGATCCGTAGGCGGGTAATACGACAACCAGATGTTCTCTAACTCGTCCCACTGCGGATGCGGAAAGAGTTCACGTCCGATCGCACAACTCAACCGCATGCGCATGAACGGTACTGGATGCGGATCGTCGAGATTGAGTCGATAAACAAAATATCGCGGTAGAGTTACCACTCCCATCAGTCCCAACGTCGAAGTGATCCCCACCCTTGCAACGGACCAGAAGTCGGCGAGTATTTCCGAAATACATCGATCCCAGTAAGCCCAGGCCCTGCCCTCTGGTCCGCCGTTGCGTTGCAGCCCGCGCAACAAGGGGCGAATTGATTCGACAAGATTGAGCAGTGCGGCAGCCTGATGGCCCACTTCATGGACCAGCGACGAGGCGATGCCGCTGCCAATCATTCGTTCCCTTGGCATGCGTATGATTGCCACCGGATTGTCTCCGCCTCCTGGTAAGCGTGTGCGCGCTCTTCTAATCGCAGCTCCGTGACTGCGATCGAGATAACAAATCAATCCGGGCAGTTCGTAGTAATTGCCTTGTAACGACAGTGCATCAGCGGCGACTATGTCGAGGCCTGCTAGCGAGATTCCGACCTCTTGTGCGCTACGCTGTGTCAACACCGCGGCGAATATGTCGAGATGCGATAGCGCGATGTTGAAACGCATGCGCAATATGCTGAACCCTCGCTGTGCAACTTCTGCCGGCACCGCGCGCCCTGCGGGACTCCGCAACCAGCGAATAAAATCGAGTACCATGCGATGGACCTTCTGCCGGCCGCCGATTAGGTAATTGTCAATCGCGCTGAGCAATCCCGGAGGTAACGCAGCGGCGGGCACCATCGTTTGGTGCAGGGCAAACGGCTTCACTCTGCCGAGTCGTACGAGTAGTGCCCGCGCTTCCTGTTCCACCAGCTCCACGCCTGGGGCGACACTTACCGCTGTTTGTGTTGCGAGTTGAGTGATCACGGCCTTAGCTTCCCAGCAGTAATAATCCGTGCCTGCTACGAACCCAACGGCCCGCGTTTCGACAACGGCATCCGCCTCGGCGGCGTCCATGCGGTTGATATCCGGTTGAACGGACTAAGCCAGGTGCGAATTGTTGCGCAGCCGATGTCAAAGCTGTCTGAGCAACTTGTGCCGGAGGCGCATTCGGAGGGGCTTGCGCTGCTTCATTTGCTGCGGCGCCGCCAAGACGGACCACTTGCTTGGCGATCTCATACTCCTGATCTTCGTAACTCAAGCCTTCAAGTTCCAACCCAAACATCGATCCCGCAGTCGTCGCGAGTTTGCCCCCAATCACACCGCCGAGACCGGGGACAATCGCATTGCCGAGCGTACTGCCGACAATCGGGAGTGCTCTTTTCGCGACACCTTTAAGCGCTCCAGTCAAATGGCGGCCGATCGGAGACCTAAGAAACCCACCTGCCTTCTTGAACAGTTTTCCAAGGAATTGATCGAGTTCGGCTTCGCTCTGCACACTAAGTAACTCAGCGGCGAGTTCCATCTCTTCAGCTTCGCTAAAAGGACCTTCATTCCCGTACTCGCCCTCACCTTCGGCTTCAGCTTCGAAGGCGTTCCCGTATTCGCCAGCGTATTCGCCGGCATATTCGCCCGGGTATTCTCCGTAAGACTCACCGGCAAACTCGCCGGGATATTCGCCCGCATACTCGCCGGTGAATTCACCCGGGTATTCACCTGCGTACTCACCCATGTACTCACCTTCGCCCTGATACTCGCCGGCATACTCGCCATAACTCGATTCCGGATTGGTGCGGTCAATGTTATGCATAGACTCCTCCTAATGAATTCTGTAGCTAACCATTCGCTCGCATCGCCGAGCCTGGTCTGTGCACCAATCGTGCCGATCTAAGTTGTTGATTTCAGGTAGTGGATCACGAAGAGGGCTTCGCGAACGGTGGGTTTGGCAGTGAGTTTTGCGAAGAGCTTTTCGGGCGAACTCAGTAACAGTGGGCCCGTGCGTGATCTAATGGAAGCAATGTGGTGTAAGGAAAACTGGAGCGGGCGACGGGATTCGAACCCGCAACCCTCAGCTTGGGAAGCTGATGCGCTACCGTTGCGCCACACCCGCTCAAGAAGGTGAGAAGAAGATAGTTAAGGATCGGATCCGTGTCAATCCGAGTCTTCAGTCCGCGTTAATCCGTGGTTGAAATAAAACTCACATCTCGTTAGCGTCACTTTGGCAGGGCCTTCATTGGCGTTTCTCAGTGATCAGGTATCTGGATCGCTCCTTAGTTGTCAGGGGACGACCTGCGACTCGTAACGCGAGCTGCTGCAGGTCTTCGAGTTTCATGAACCAGATCGATTGAGAGTCGTCCAAAAAATAATCTTCGGAAATCGGGACTGCCGATTTGGGGAGCAGAAACGAGTTGGACACAGTTTTCTTTATCATCAGATTCCAAATGCGTTGCTCACCCGTCTCTTTGTCAACGGCCTGAAGCCAGTGGCTGCCGGCACTAAATCTAAAAGAATGGGATTGAAAATCAGTAATTGGCGCCTGATTGGCGAGGCCTGTGTCCAAGTCGCCGGTCAGATCTCGTAAAGCGGCGGAGGTGTCGGATACTTCCAAAAGCCAACGACTGTCGGGACTGAATGCCATGTCACCGATATCCTCGAAACGTTCTGCCCTGGAAATCTGGTGTCCCGTGAAGTCATCCGCTTTCAAATCAAAAAGTTCATTGTGAGTTACGAGGAACCTACTGTCTGGACTAAATGTGGGCTTACCCAAATTGGTCCATTGACCGTTCGGGGTGAGTAACTTGTGCTTCTCGACACCGTTCGCAAGATCAAGAATATACGAGCCGTTGCTTCCGCTCGAGGGTGAAACGGCTAACCATCGACCATCAGGACTCATAGCGGTTTTTGACGCTTCGTCCGTAGTCACATTCAAGTTTGTGGGTGAAGCCGCGGTCTCGGTGGATTTGAGATCCCAAAGGAGTGGCGTCTGTCCATCGTTGGTCAGAAGCCAGCGGTTATTCGGGCTAAAAGTAGCTTCCCAACCGAAAGGCGAATAATCCTTTCTCGGCTCGCCAGATTTTATTTGTGAGGGAGCGTTATTTTCTGGATCCAATTTCCACAACGTTATGCAGTTCTTCTTACCGAATGTATGCGTGACCATCCACTCCCCATTGTCACTATAGGCAAGCAGCGAATCGTTCGGCAACTTATTCAACCTGGCCCGGTCCCTAAGGCTAAGGTTCCATAGGTCGAATTGAAGACTGAACATCCACGTATCATCTTTTGTGAATTTCCAGTCCCTCCTGAAAGGCTGGGCAAGATCGAAATAAGCCGGCTGGCGCTGGTTTAATGGCAAGTCCCAAATTCGCATCATTCCATCTGCCAATCGAGTTATTAGGCGCCGGTTGCCGGGAGTGAAGATCGCCTCATAGGCGCTTCCGGGCAAAGACACAGATTGTGGTTTTTGACGATTCGTCAGATCCCAAATAATTCCGTGTCCATCTTTATCTGTTGTGAAGAGTAAGTTGCTATTCGGGCTGAAAACCAAGGCTCCTGGGTCAAGCGAGTTTGTCACTGCAAGCGGAGGATCGCCGAGTTGCTGTGTCTTCAGATTCCTCAACACACAGGGCAACGGCAAATCACAACTCACCAGCCATGTCCCGTCGGCGCTGAGCTCGTTTTTAGTCTTGTTCCGATAACCAAGTAGCATTGGCTGCGCCGCGATGGATTGATGTTCAAGATTCCACAGCCGTGGATGATTGTCTTCGCCGATCGAAACTAACCAGCGCCCGTCCTGGCTGAAGACGCACCTGTTAATTGCCCCCTCATGACCGCGCAAAACCAATGATCGGTAATTCCAGGCGCTTTGCCCGAAATCCTCCACAGTAGTAATCCTCACGGTGTTATTGTCAGTGACGACTACCAGACGACTGTCAGGTGAAAAGTTCACGTATCGTTTTCCAGGTGACAACTTTAATTCGGCATCGGGATGCTGGGAAGAATCTTTTGGTTTTAGGTCTCGCAGATAGATTTGTCCTTCATCATTTAAAAAGAGCAACCACCGGCCGTCAGGACTAAGCTTGATCTGATGCGCGCTTCCAGCAGCAGGATCATAAGGTGTTTGCTCATCCTCTTTCTGCTTTGGCGCATTTAAGTCAACCAAGCCTCCAAACTTACCGATGAGCCATCGGGCATCGGGACTGAAGAACCACACTAATTCTTCTTCTTCCATAACTGGGTAGACCCCGTCAATAAGAGGTGCGGAGGCGGGTGCCTCTGGCTTGTCAAAGTTCCAAAGCACAGTCTCGATTCCGGTCGTATCCAAAAGCCTGGAGCCGTTTGGACTAATAATGATGTTGGTTCTCGTACTGTTATCTGTTAGATAATTCCAGTCAGGAAGGTAACCCTCACTCCGATCAGACAACTTAACAGTGATGGCTGGTAGCGCCGGTTTAGTAAGATTTCGGATCTGCGCCTTGCCGGCAAGAGTTTTTGTCACTAGCCACAGGCTGTCATCACTGAAGGCCAGAAACGCAGATTGAGGCAGGCCTAGAATCGCCTTCGTAGGCTGCGATCCTTTCAGATCATAAATCCAACTTGTGCTAGCTTCATCCGAATAGAGCAGCCAGCGTTTATCCTTACTGAAAAATGCGAGCGGCCGGTACGGAGGGGCCAGTCTAAACGGTGATGGGTCTTCAGTCTCTGTTACCGTAGCCGAGGAAGTCTCACCCGTTGTAAATCGCTTCGTTTGCAGGTCATAAAAGCTCGGAGCCTCAGGCGCGTCTCCAATCACCAGATACTTATTGTCTGGGCTAAACATCGCTTCATCAGGCGCATAAGGCAGGTTTGTTTTCTTGTGCAGAATAACAATCGATTCTGCCTGCGGCGCAGTCTGTTGGAGGTTCCAAAGAAGTAACTTTCCATCTTCGATAGCCATAAGCCACTTACCGTCCGCACTAAGATCGACTGGCGCAACTTCACTCTTAAGCATTAACTCGACGGTCGCTTTTCTTCCTGGTAAGGGGGCGGTCAGATCCCATAACTGAAGATCCTTGTTCTTGAATGAAAGAAACCAGTGATTATCGCTGCTGAACCTTGCGATCTTCTTCGGTTCGACGATTATGTTCCCCCCTTCTTTAAACAAGCCGTTTGCTATGAACCACGGTGTTTCGTCGTCTGGATCGAACGGTGGAGGCTTGTCTCTATACTGGTCCATATTGTCGTCTGGAGTCGGCTCAACTTTGGGTGGCGCCTCAGCCGGTAATGGCTGCAGCACCTCACCACCCAAAACCGCTAATTGTCTACGCAGTACACTCTCAGCAGGGAACACACGGCTCTCCCCGACTTTCTCAGTTGCGTACAACGCTTCAACCGCCAGCAACAAGCTGAGCTGCGGGTTTTGATCGGCATTTCTATCGGCCTCAGAAGCCAGGCGTTCTGCGATCGAGTTCTGTTTAAGCTTATCTGCTTCAACTTTTCGGTCTTCAGCACTGTCAGCTCGTTTCTCCGCGTCTGCGCGGCGGTGATTCGCTTTTTCAGCGCTGCGTTCTGATTCTGCAGCTGCCTTTTTCGCGATATTTGCAGATTTATTCGCCGACTGCTTCTCGAGGTTAGCGTTTAGCTTCTCAAAGTTAGCATTTTGCTTTTCCAATAGCGTTGTCACGGTCTCTTGCCTTGCCTGATTGGCTTGCTCCTGTGCCAACTCCGCCTTGCTTTGGGCTTTGCTCATCACTATGAGACTCACTATTGCGCCCACAATCGAAATAACAATCAACAGAGCAGCTCCGCCGGAAGCCAACCGCAACCGATTCTCCTGGCGAAGGGTCGCGCATGTGATTCGTAAACGGTTGAGGACTCTTTGTGAAGGCTCGGCAACTTGAACGGCTTCCTTTTTTTCGGAGACTTCAACAGCCCCTTTGAGGTATGGCTGCAAGAGTGATCCTGAAAGAGCGCCGTTGACATTAATGGGAAGGATTGGTCGCTTTCTTAAACTGAATGCTTCCACTTCCTGTAGAACATGCACCGACGTTGCCGCTCCATCTGTTCCTACCACCACCAACAATGAAGCTCTGTTCAGCGCGCGCCTTAGCCTCTTAGGGAGCGAGCCGCCAGGTATCGTTTCGTAAATATCCAGGTATCGCGTCAAGCGCTTTTCCACGACATGCATGGCTAGATATTCAGCGTACTCCAAGCCGTCCGCACGCGAATACGAGATGAACACATCACGGCCGAAAAGCCATCGGAAGGGGGTATCAAGAACAAACCATAAGTAGTGCGCTAAGATGGCCCAACGATTTCGATAGGGAGAAGTCAAGTCCTTCGCTGAAGACTTGATGGTTGTAGTAGGCATTGGGGGATTCTCCGTTTTTGGGCGCAACTATGAGCTTGGGAAGCTAAGGTGCTATCGTTGCGCCACATCCGTTTAAGAAGGCGAGAAGATAGTTAAGGATCGGATCCGTGTCAATCCGCGTCTTCAGTCCGCGTTAATGTAACTCGCGATTAGGTCGTCCCAGCGGCCCTGTGATTTGAGGATGAGCTCGATCACTTCACGAACCGCGCCGAAACCACCAGGAGCTTTCGTTACGTAATGCGCACGTTCACGCGTTTCAGGAGCAGCGTCCGAGACGGCAACACCCAGTCCGGATTGCAGCATCAACGGAATATCATTGAGATCGTCGCCGATGTAAGAGACTTCAGCATTTGTAACGCCAGCTTGCGCTAACACATCAGCAAACGCCTTGACCTTGTTTTCATGTCCCTGGACGAGGAACGACATGCCCAACGTTCGCGCTCGCGTCTCAACTGCGCTCGACGTGCGTCCGGAGATGATCCCCGATCGCAAGCCGGCCCGGTGCAATAGATCGATTCCGAGTCCGTCGCGTGTGTGAAAACCTTTCTGCTCTTCGCCGCTCTCGAAGAGCCAGATGCGCCCATCAGTCAACACACCATCGCAATCCATCAAGAGTAGCTTGATGCGTGCAGCGCGTTGTTCGACTTCAGAGTTCATCGCACTTCGAAGAGCTCGATGCCGGAGAGTTTCCAGCCCGAAGGTGTGCGCGAAAGCATCAGCACAGCCGTGCCGGTACCAACCGTGCCCAGCTTGCTCGCACGGATTTGCACGTCAGCGGCAATCAGGTTCGCGTTGAGCTGCTCGGTGCGCACGACTTTCGTCTCCCACGCTTCCGTGCCAATGCTCCCGTTGATAAACCGCACGAGCTCGCCTGGGATGATCCGCGATTCCAACTCCGCTTTCTTGTTGCTAACAACTGCCTGCGAAAGCTGCGTGATAAACGTACGAGCGTTCTCATCAACAGGCGGTGCGCTGTTGGCCGCAGCTTCCGCACGAATTCGCGCCGCACGCGCAGCCAGCGACGACGGATAATCACGACTCGCCACCACCGCATCGTTGAATCGTTTGACAGCTTCGGCAGGCTGGTTGCGCTTCATCGCGATCTCACCGAGACCGATGTTGGCCCATGCAACCGTCGCGGCGAATGGCAACGGCTCTTCGAGCGCTGCACGGAAGAGTCGTTCCGCGTCTTCAACTCGGTTCTGGCCCAGCAACGCCCGCGCGAGAATGATCTGCGCCTCCTGAAAACGTGGCGCGGTTGCGAGCATCGCACGCGCAGTCGCTTCGGCCTTCGCAAAGTCCTGACCGCCGAGCTGTAACGACGCCTCATTCAACGCAGTGGAAAGATCTTTGCCACGCGGCATCACGTCGTTGCCGTAATCGAGTTGCGGGTAGAGTTTGTCAGGATCAACTTCGACGCGAACGATCTTCGACGATGTTTTGAAAACTGCTTCGCCGAAGTTCTTCGCAGGCACAGTCGCTTCCGCTCGCAACACCTGTCCCTGCTCGGTAGTCGCCGCGACGGTAACAATGACGTCGATCGAGCCTAGATTGCGTAACGCTGAGACCCAGTCAGCGCCGCGCTGCACCGGCAAACCAACCATCAGATCAGTATCAACTACCTGATCGAGCTGCTGGTCCAACAACACTTTCAAACTCTCGCCACCGCGCTGGACGAGTGCTTCGCGTACGGAAACAAGATTAAAGCCGTTCGGATCGCTCTTTCCAGCCTGAAGCGAGGCACGCAACACACCCATCAACTCGTCGTGACCCAAACGACGATCGACGAGACGCCAGAACATCGCACCACGATTCGGCACTGACGCAAAATAAGTACTGTCCAACTGGCTCGTACGCGCAAGTGGACCATCGCGTTGCGCCACTGTCGCATACGCAAGTCGCTGTCGATACAACTCCGACTTCACCGCATCGGCGCCAAACTGCTTTTCGAGAAACTGCGTCGCCAGAAAACGTACGAGCGCGTCGCGCAACACACCAGCCCCCTCACCACGAACAGGTGTTTGGCCGCCAATCCACAACCGGGCGACTGTCTCAGCCACGGTGAGCGCGGTCGCGGCATCGAGTTTTGGCAGCCGCAACGTGTCAGCGTCGAACAGAACGGTTCCGCCATCGGTGAATCCTGCGCCTCGACGCACCGCGACCAAACGCAGCGGTGCATCCGGCGCTGGTCCAAGTGCCGTCGCAAAAAAGGCACGTGCCGCAGCCGTGAAGGCCATCAACGCTTCAGCGTGTTTGCGATCGTCCGCGGCCGCGCCCTTCTCGAGCATGACGATCACGCCTTTTGCATCAGCGGCGCCTTCGAGTTTGTCCCAGTCGCCCTGGATGAAGAACGGTTGTCCGTACAGTGACTGATCGAACGTGACCGAACCTGCTGCACCAGCTTTCTCAACACCCGAAGAGATCGCGTTTGGAATATTGACGGTCAAATGAAAAGGAGCCGTGTCAGCGCCGCGCACTGAGTAAGGCGTGTTTGGCATCGGATACCAGAACGCGAGGGGCAGAAACTGTGTCGCAATCGGGCTGATCGCAGTGAGCCCGCTGTTACTCTCGACTGGAAGCGAGTAGGTCACTGTAGCGGAGACAGTCGAATTCGTTGCGACTGCCGCGGGTAGCGAGATCTCGACTCGTTGCAAGTCGCCGCGTGGCTCTTGTCCCGGTCTAACATTCACAGCCGCGCCGCCGACGGTCACCGATTTCACTCTAGCTTTTGAATTGATACGCAGTGTAAGCGTTCGACCTGATCCACTGCCGATGTTTGTCACGTTGATGGTCGCGACACCATTGAGCAAACGTTCGGTCTGCTGCACGTTCGCGTTCACATCAAACGAGTTGACCTGCCAGATAACAGTCGCCGGTGCCTGTGCGCTTGCCTGCATCGTCGCAAGACACAGCATGAGCGCGAGTAAAAGAAGTGTTCTCATAGTTACTGGAGTCAGTGCCTACTCGGCACGATTAACAAGCTGGTGAATATCGCGCAACATCAGGAGCAGCGGTGCGAGACGCTCGAGCGGCAATGCATTCGGTCCGTCTGACAACGCCTTCGCCGGATTCTCGTGGACTTCCATAAACACGGCATCGACGCCACACGCAACTCCTGCACGCGCAAGCGGTTCGATGTACTCGGATTGTCCACCCGTTGCATGACCCAACCCGCCTGGCAGTTGCAGCGAATGCGTCACATCGAAAACTACGGGCACGCCAAAATCGCGCATGATCGGAAACGAGCGCATGTCGACCACGAGATTGTTATAACCAAAACTTGCGCCGCGTTCTGTCAACATAAACTTCTCACAACCGACTTCGCGCGCTTTATCGACGATGTTGCGCGCGTCCTGCGGTGCGAGAAACTGGCCTTTCTTCACGTTAACGGCCTTCCCCGATCTCGCTGCAGCGACGATCAGATCTGTCTGTCGCGAAAGAAATGCCGGTATCTGAAGCACATCGACAACTTCAGCAACGCGCTCGACCTGCGAAACGTCGTGAACGTCGGTAAGCACAGGCACATCGACTTCTTCCCTCACCTGTTGCAGAACTTCGAGACCGGCGTCCATGCCAAGGCCGCGGAAGCTCTTGATTGACGATCGGTTTGCTTTATCGAATGACGATTTGAAGACGTAGTCGAGACCCGCCGCTTGCGCGCGGTCGCGGCACTCGCGTGCCATCATCAGTGCGTGCTCGGGTGATTCAACCACGCACGGTCCGGCAATGATCGTGAGCCGACCGTCGCCAAACGTGGCTTTGCCGACAGAGAAAGATTTGGACATATCGAGTTCACAAGGAAGACGTTATCCACAGATTACACAGATGCCATAAACAATCGGTGTAATCTGTGGATAACGTCTTTCTCAAATGCCGAGTATACGCTTGACCTTGTCCAGAAATGAACTGGGCTCGAGTGATTTTTCGCTGTCAGCGGCAGGCTTCTCTGCAGGTTTACTACCTAAAACCTTGATCTCGTTCGATCCAGAGCTGAGCGCACGCTTCTCACGCAGTCGCGAGATGTCGACAACCAAACGGCCTGACGGCGACTCCACACCCGAATCACGCACCATTTCAATATCAGGCGCGCTCGTCACCGCGTGATGCTCAAGGCCAAGCCGCTCAGCAGTCTCGAGTAGCTCGCGTCGAAACTCACCGGCATTCGCAGGTCGATCCACAGGTTGTTTTTCGAGCGCGTGCAAAACGTCGTGTTCGATGTCTTCAGGAATCGCAGCAACCACTTCGCGCGGTGGGTGCGGTGGATTATTCGCATGCTTCTGCGCGATCTCGGCGGGCGTCGAACCGGAGAATGGAACCATCCCGGTCAACATCTCATAAAGAATCACGCCGAGACTGTAAACGTCAGCGGCCGCAGTCAAATCATTGCCGTTGTGTTGCTCGGGCGACATGTAACGCGGCGTACCGATGACTGAGTGGTTCTGGGCCAACGCCGTCGCGTCTTCATCATCGTCGGCGGAAAATGTCGCGAGGCCGAAGTCGAGCACTTTCACGACTGCAGGTTGATCCGCACTTTGCGTAACGAGAATATTCGCGGGTTTCAGATCGCGATGAATGATGCCGGCCTCGTGAGCGGCTGCGACCGCGTCGGAAGCCTGTAGCATGATCGAGATGGCGCGCGCAGTTTCTAGTGGCGCTTCCCTGTCGAGAATCTCTCGCAGCGTGCGGCCCTCGAGCAGCTCCATGACGATGTAAACGATGCCTTCGGAAGTTTGTCCGAAGTCAGTCACTGAAACCGCGTTCGAATGGCGCAGCTTAACCGCCGCTCGTGCCTCAGTGTGAAACCGCCCTCTCGCTGCCTCATCTTCTACCAGTCGCTGATGCAGAAACTTGATCGCGACCGGACGGTCCATCGACAGGTGACGCGCACGATACACCTCACCCATGCCGCCGGCACCGAGAGGTTCCTCAACCAGATACTTCTCGTCGAGCGTCCGGCCTACAAACGAGTCAGACAATGTCTGAGCGTCTTTCATTTCATGACGTGAGGGCTTCTGGGCAGAGCCACAAAGTAGCTAAATCATCTTGTGTGATTTTTGTGCATTTTGTGGCTAAAAATTTCTTCGCCTTTTTGTGGCCTCAGTCGCCGCTGGCGGCCGTCAATCGCTCATGCGCCACCAGATCGACTTCTCCATTCTTCTCCATTGAGGTCTCAGAGTGCAAACGATTTTCGTACGCGGCGCGGACAAAAGACGCGAACAACGGGTGAGCGTTGAGCGGCTGCGACTTGTATTCAGGGTGAAACTGGCAACCGATAAACCACGGATGAATGTCACGCGACAGCTCGATCATCTCGACAAACTTGCCGTCGGGCGACACACCGCTGAACACCAAACCTTCACTTTCGAGTCGCTGTCGAAACTCCGGATTGAACTCGTAACGATGTCGATGACGCTCGCTGATCTCGTCTGCGCCACCATAAACTTCCTGGACCAACGAGCCGGGTGCGAGGCGGCAGGGCCATGCGCCGAGTCGCATTGTGCCACCTAACTCTTCGACGTCAACGAGATCTCTCAATTTGAAAATAATCGGATGCGGCGTTTCGAGATCGAATTCAGTCGAATCAGCGTCTTTCAACTCACAAACATTCCGCGCGTACTCGATACAAGCGGTCTGCATTCCCAAACAGATACCGAAATACGGCGTGCGTGTCTTGCGCGCGTAGCAGATCGCGCGGATCATCCCCGCAACTCCGCGTTTGCCGAAACCGCCGGGCACGAGGATCGCATCGAAGTCGCGCAAACGATCTTCATAGTTATCGTCGTCCATCAATTCTTCCGACTCGATCCATTTCACATCGACGCGCAGATTATTAGCGACGCCGCCATGCGTGAGTGCTTCACGCAAAGACTTGTACGAGTCTTCAAGCTCAACATATTTACCGACAATCGCGATCTTCGCTTCACCACCGGACGGCTCACGAATCGTCGCCACGAGATTGCGCCACTCAGCAAGGTCTACCTGCGGCGCTTCGAGTCCGAGTAGCGAAACGATCAAATCGTCGAGGCCCTGCTCGTGAAATGCGAGTGGAACGTCGTAGATCGTGTCGACGTCCTGTGCACTGATCACAGCAGACTCTTTCACGTTACAAAACAGCGCGATCTTCCCGCGCAGCTCGCGCGACAAAGGCTTTTCCGAGCGACACAAAAGAATATCGGGTGCGATACCAATCTCGCGCAGATCGCGAACTGAGTGTTGCGTTGGTTTCGTTTTCAACTCACCTGCCGCAGCGATGTACGGCACGAGCGTGACGTGAACAAAGAGCGCGTTGCCGGTGCCTTCTTCGTTACCCATCTGGCGAATAGCTTCGAGAAACGGCAGCGATTCGATGTCGCCGACCGTGCCGCCAATCTCGACGATGATCACATCCGGCTTGTCGTTGTCGGCAACTTTACGGACCGCGTCTTTGATCTCGTTGGTGATGTGTGGAATGACCTGGATCGTCTTGCCGAGATAATCGCCACGACGCTCTTTCTCGATCACTGACAAATAAATTCTTCCGGTGGTCCAATTGTTAGCTTGTGAGAGATGCGCGTGAGTAAAACGTTCGTAGTGGCCCAGGTCAAGATCGGTTTCGGCACCGTCGTCTGTGACGAACACTTCACCGTGTTGAAAAGGCGACATCGTACCGGGATCGACGTTGATGTATGGATCGAGTTTGATAAGCGCCACGCGCAGTCCGCGGCTTTCGAGCAAGCATCCGATTGACGACGCTGCCAGGCCTTTGCCCAGGCTCGAAACCACACCACCAGTAACGAAGATATATTTAGGCATCGGGTTCTCCATTGGTTGCCTTTTCACCATCTTGACCAGGTTCGGGAGGATCTCCAGATTCTTGATCTTTGTTGTAACGCCCCTGCTTTAAATCTTCCATCGCCTCGACCGCTTTTTCCTTCGAGGGATCGAGTGCTTTTTGCAGACTAACGAGACCAGCGCCAAGCAGGCCCGGTCCTTCTTTTGCGCGTCGCTCGAATTCCTCGGTGGTTACGTTGTAGGGCTTGCTCAGTTGTGACAAACCGAATATCGCGCATAAAACGAGGAATGCGATGATGCCTAATCCGATCCAGTCGCTCATAGCTAATTCGTTGCGGCCACCAGTTCTCTGACTCGTTCGAGATCTTCAGCAGTATCGACGCCCGTCGAAGCTGCGCAGGCGGCCACCACTTTGATCTTCACGCCGTGGGCCAACGCGCGCAGTTGCTCGAGTGCTTCAATCTTTTCAAGCTGAGACTGCGGCCAGTTTGTAAACTCCAGCAGCACGTTTCTGCGATAGACGTAAAGACCTGTGTGCTTGCGAAAGAGTTTTCTCAGCTCTGGTTCATTTTCCCACGCCGAGTGCAATGATCCATAGCTTTTTACAGCATCGCGCGGGTACGGCACGGGCGAACGTGAAAAATAGACCGCGTTCTCATCTTCGTCCAGGACGACTTTCACGAGATCCGGATTCAACAGATCGTCGATCGTCTCGATTGGTTCCCACGTTGTTACGATACCGGCGCCGTCGTGTTTCGAAATCTCAGCCGCCATCGTCTCGACTGCGCGTTCGATGGTCGCGGGGGAAATGAGTGGTTCGTCGCCCTGAACGTTGACGATGATCTCGGCGTCCGGGATTTGGGCTGCGACTTCCGCGACGCGATCGGTGCCGCTCGTGTGGTGTGCAGCAGTCATGACGGCTTCGATACCACGTGCCTGGACCGCATCAGCTATCTGTTGACTGTCGGTTGCCACGACAACACGGTCGACGTTTTGTGCTGCGCGCGCGCGTTCCGCGACCCAGCAGACCATGGGTTTACCAGCAATATCGATGAGTGCTTTTCCCGGTAGACGTGTTGAAGCGAGGCGAGCTGGGACAATGGCAACCGTGTGATTCACGGGGCCACAGCTTAACACAAGAATTATTAGTCACAAAGAGGCGGTTACTTTTTACGTGTCCTCGCCGCTTTCTTCGCGGAACGAGAACGCGATGCGGCCGAACGCTTCTTCGCGGCCTTGCGCGCCTGGGTCGATAACGCCTCTTTCGACGCGGCCTTACGTCCTTCTTTCTTGAGCGCCTTGCGCGTCGCGCGTGAGCGTTTGGCCGAGGGCTTCTTTCCAGCTCTCTTCATATCGCGCCGCGCCTGTTCCTTCGTCTCTTCGGAAGAGCCCTCTGACGGCGGCAAATCAACACCGGCACGCCGCGCTTTCGCGAGTCCGATCGCGATAGCCTGTTTCGTTGAGCGCGTGCCGTGCTTACCCTCACGAATGTGTTCGATCTCTTCTTTTACAAACTCACCCGCCTGGGTACTCGGCGCCTTGCCCTCGCGTTTGTCCTTTCGCGCTCGTTCTAGTGTCTCTTTTTCTGGCATCTTCACCACCCCCCACGGTTTTCTTACACACAAAAAGGCACAAAAGAAACAAATGAAACTTGTGCTTTTGTGCCTTTTTGTGGCCTAACTCATCGCGGCGTTCAGGGCGGCTGAGACCGGGCGGCCCTGTGGGTATGGAATGGGAATGCGCGCGCAGATCGCGGTTCCTAAATCGGGCGCTGAATCGATCGTGATCGATCCACCCACCGCTTGCACGCGTTCCTCCATACTCCGCAAACCAAGTGTGCCGGTGCCGATCCGCAGCGCTTTCATATCGAACCCCGCACCATCATCCGAAATCAACAGAATCAGATCCTGCCCTACTTTCTCGAGCACAACTGAAATATGACTGGCCCGCGCGTGTCGGGCCACGTTTGTCACCGCTTCCTGAACGATCCGGAAACACGCTGTCTCGAGCTCCGATGAAAACCGATCGTCCTCACCGAGCGAATGCGTCGTAAACTTCGCCGGCACTCCGCAATTCTTCGCTTGTCGATCGAGATACCAGCGAACAGCGACCACCAACCCAAAATCGTCCAACAACAGCGGTCGCAGATCCACCGACAAATCTCTTACCTGATCGACAGCTTCGTCGATCACCTTCATGTTGTCTTCGATCGACGAAAGTATTTCCGGTGCGCTGGACTTCTGCCGCAGTGCGTGCAAATTCATCTTCACTGCAGTGAGAATCTGGCCCACTTGATCGTGTAGTTCGCGCGACATTCGACGTCGCTCGCCTTCCTGCGCCTCGATCAAACGCCGCGAATACGTCCGCGCCGCGGCCTGCACTCGCTTCCGTTCAGAAACATCGCGCATGCAGCCTTGCACGCCAACCGGCTCACCTTCCGCAAAGATCAACCTGCTGCTGATCTCAACCGGAACTTTGCGGTCGTGCTTCGTACAGATCTCAGTTTCGTAAGTTGTCTCTGAAGGCTCTTCTGATTTTCTGCCAAGATGACCGCGAACGTGGCTCTCGTATTCCGGATGTAGAAAAATAGAAAAATGCTGGCCGGTGAGCTCTTCACGCGTATAACCGGAGAGACGTTCAGTAGCGCGATTGACAGACGTGTAACAGCCATTCATGTCATGCACGTAAAGCGCATCTTTTGAATTCTCAAACAACTCGCGGTAGCGCTCTTCGCTTTCGCGCAACGCCTGCTCTGCCTGTTTGCGCTGTGTGATATCGCGCGCTGTGCCTTCGTAGTACAAGATCTTTCCGGCGTCATCACACACGGCACGTGCGTTTACACAAAGCCAGATTCTGCTTCCGTCTTTGCGAAACGTCTCGTGCTCGAAATCACGAACGACGCCGTGCTTCTCGAGCAGTCGTTTGAACTCTTCTCGACGCGCCGGATCGACATAGAGCTCGCGTGAAATATCACGGCGCGAACGGACCAACTCGCGCGGCGATTTGAAGCCATGGATCCGCGCGAGTGCCGGATTCGCCATCAGGTAAGATCCTTCGGGAGTCGATTGAAAGATACCTTCACTGACGTTTTCGAAAATCCGGCGATACTTGCGTTCGGCAGCCAGGCGCGCTTCTTTTTGCTTAAGCAGTTCCTGGGTCTGGTCTTGCGTGAGCTCAGCACTCTTTTTTGTGGCGTGGGTAGACGGCTGAACTCTTCGCCTCTCTCTCATACTTGGAACCTCCAGGAGTTAAAGGATTCAGTTAAGAGAACGGGGCCAATCACGCAGCGAGACGTCTGGGCGGGAGCGACTTTTGCGCGAAGTTATGCTTAAGAGTTGCGTGGGAACACGGGGCGATCGTGCCAAACCAGGCACTCAATTGAACGAAAAGCTGGCGCGGATTCTAATCCCGAATTTTTCGGAGTGCAACAGAATTTAATTTCGGATTTCCCGTCACAAACCGGCAGCCGCGGGTGTTCTAACTTTGAAAGTGAATTCTCGAACTTCCCGGAGGTCTCCTATGCCAAGAACTGTTTGGAACCGCTTCTTTATCGGTATGGCCTTGATCACCAGCCTCGCGCTGCTGATCTGGATTGCGGGCACGAAGGTCACCGCTCAAAACACCACGTCGGGCGACTGGACCGCGCATATTAACTCGAAAGACAACAAACTCCAGTTGAGTCTCGAGCGACGCAGTGGCAAATCCGGCCGGAACCAGATGGGACAAAGCTTCGAGTTTTCAGACTTTCAGGGGTTGACTCGCGAGCAGGTGCAGAATGGCGGTCCGGTGAGTTTTAGCCTCGTGCGCGAAGCCGGCAGAATCGACATGGAAGGCAGTTTCCAGAATGGCAAAGGCTCAGGCACGTTTCGCTTCACTCCAAATCTAAGCTTTGTTTCGGCAATGAAGAGCCGCGGTTTCGACTTCGAACAGTTGTCTAAGTATACCGACGACGATCGCGATTCAGAGGATCGCCTGTTCGCAGCGACAGTGCTCAACGTCACGACCGCACTCGCCGATGATCTGAACTCCGCCGGCTTCGGGAACCTCAAAACTGAAGATCTCTTCAAAGCAGCGATTTTCAAGATCAACTCGCAGTTTATGCGTGAGATGAAAGCGAGTGGATTTCAAAGCCTCGGCATGGAAGAACTGGTGAAAGCGCGCATCTTCAAAATCGACGCGGAGTTTGTGCGCCAGGTGAGCCAGATGGGTTTTGACAAGGAACCGTTCGAGAGCCTCGTGAAGATGCAGATTTTCAAAGTCACACCCGAGTTTGTTACGGAGATGCGCAACGAAGGGCTGACTGATCTTCAGATCGAGGATTTAGTGAAGCTGCGGATCTTCAAGATCGATACTGACTTCATTCGCGCCGCAAAGGCTGACGGCGTACCGCTTGAAGTTGAACGACTGGTGCAAAGGAAAATCGGCGTCGCGCGCAGGTATTAATTTTAGCCGCTCACTTTATAAACACACCGGTTGTCGCCCTTGATGATGTGTTCGGCGCGTTCGACAGTGACACCCGGTCCGAGGACGGATCGGAACAGATCGAGCTCGGTCGAACAAAAGCCCTGACAAGCATTTGCCGCCGCGCAAATCGGGCAATGATTCTCGACCAGTAGAAAACTTCCGTCGTCTTCCCGCCTGACCTCGGCCATGTAGCCTTCCTCAGTCCGAACTTTCGCTAGTTCGGCAAGCTTTCGATCAAGTGGGTCTTGCGGTTTGATGCGTTTGCCGTAATCAACTCGCTGCCGTGCGCAGCGCGACGTCAACACACGCTCGAGTCCCTCGTCTCCAAACGCATCCTTGACCGAGTCGATCAACGCGACACTCAGCTCCGCATAAGCCTCGGGAAACAAGTGATCCGCTTCACGAGTGAGCCGCCAGAACTTCGCCGGACGTCCGATCGGCACCGGCCGTTCTTCTGAAGCCACGAGCCCTTCACGCTGCAAGGCGTAGAGATGCTGCCGGACTGCCATCGCCGTCAGTCCGAGCCGCTGCGCGAGCTGCGCCGAATCAATAGGTCCCTCGGTTTTCAGCAGTTTTGTAATGGCGCGACGAGTCTTCCGCTCGCCCTGCGCCTGCCCTCCAGCACTCATGTCAACTATTTCTAAAGAATTCTCTTTACAAAGTCAATACTCAGTGCTACATTCCGACTTAGTAAAGGAGAAGCTTTAGAAAGTGGGTTATCGACCATGACAGATCCTTTTTCAGGTTTAAGAGTAGCAATTACGGGTGGCACGTCCGGACTGGGACTCGCCCTCGTTCGAGAACTGGTCAGCAGAGGCGCCCGCGTCGCGTTCGTCGCACGAACGCGGGGACGGGTCGAACAAATCGCGCGGGAGAATCCGGGCGCGCACGGCATCGTCGGTGACGTCTCGGTGAAGGAAGATATCTACCCGATCGCGATTCAAATCACAGGCGAGCTTGGCGGGCTCGACGTTCTGATTAACAACGCGTCCGAACTTGGCCCAACTCCATTGCCAATGCTCTCGGACACTGAGTGTGAGGATCTCGAGCACGTGTTTGCGACCAACGTCTTCGGTCCATTCCGGTTAACGAAAGCACTGATGGGCGCGTTGGCAGCATCTGCGCGCGAAGGCCGCGGCGCGGTCGTACTTAACGTGTCAAGTGATGCGGCAGTAAACGCATACCCCGGCTGGGGTTCGTACGGTTCGAGCAAGGCGGCGCTTCATCACATGAGTCGCATTTGGAACGAAGAGCACGCGGCAGAAGGCGTCCGTTTTCTTTCACTCGATCCGGGTGACATGGATACGCCGATGCACGCGGCTGCGATACCCGATGCAGACCCGGCCACACTCAAGCGTCCTGAACAATCCGCGCACGAGTTTGCAGAAGCAATAGCAGCAGGGATGTTGGTGGAGAGTCATGTTAGCCGCTAATTCAGCAGTTCAGCGTCCAATCGACGCAAAACTTCTCGTCGTCGATTCGCAACGTAACTTGATTCACGTTCCGCGCACTGCGTTTGTCGAGTTTCTGCGACCGAACGATCTCGTTATCGCAAACGATGCCGCGACATTGCCCGCCAGTTTAATCGGCTTACACCAGGAGACTGGAAAAACCGTCGAGGTACGCCTTGCAGGACGGCGTTCGCTGGATCCGATGGACGTTAAGAGTTTCAGCGCGATCGTCTTCGGCGAAGGTGACTTTCACCTGCGCACCGAAGATCGACCGCAGCCGCCAACATTGCATCCCGGCGATACGCTCGTGCTTGGTCCATTGCGCGCGACTGTGGAAGCGCGGCTCGGCCATCCGCGACTCGTTTCCCTTCTTTTCGACGGCACTCCGGATCAGATCTGGGCAGGCTTGGCGAGTCATGGCAAGCCGATTCAGTATTCACACATGCAGACGTCTCTGAAATTGTGGGATGTCTGGACGCGAATCGCAGGTCCGCCTGTCGCTTTCGAGCCGCCATCGGCGAGCTTCATTCTCGATTGGCACGTGCTCAACGATATCCGCGAACAGCAGGCAACGTTTGCGACGATCACCCATGCTGCAGGCATTTCATCGACCGGCGACGAAGATCTCGATCACCACCTGCCGTTCGATGAGCCGTTTCACATTCCCATCGCAACTGCTCAAGCCGTTGAACTCACACGCCGTCGCGGCGGTCGTGTCATCGCAATCGGTACGACTGTCGTGCGTGCACTCGAAGCCGCCGCCACTGACGATGGTCACTTACATACTGGTGTAGGCGTTGCGAAAGGCAAGATCGGTCCAACAACGCGATTGCGAGTAGTGGACGCAATCCTCTCCGGCACACACGAACCCGGCACGAGTCATTACGAACTCCTACGCGCTTTCCTCGAAGACTCCACCCTCAAACGCGCTACAGATGAACTGATCGCGCACGACTACAAGACGCACGAATTCGGCGACTCCGTTCTGATCCACAGATTACACAGATTGCACAGATGATTTTTTAGAATCTGTGTACTCTGCGTAATCTGTGGATATACTAGCGTGAATATGAACACACCCCGTTTCATTTTCACGCTTCTTATCACCCTATTAATCACTGCCCCTATCAACGCGCAATCGATCCGCGAACAGGACATCCGCGCCGAGCTCGGCTTTCTCGCGAGCGACGCCATGCAGGGTCGCGGCAGTGGCACTATCTTCGAACGGATCGCCGCCGAGTACATCGGATCGCAGTTTCAACAGTTTGGTCTCGAACCGGGCGGCGACATCGACACCGCCGGCAACAAGAGTTTCGTCCAGCGCGTGCCGGTCCAAACTGCTGCCTCGGGCGCAACCTGGAACGTCATCGGCGTCCTGCGCGGCACCGATCCACGCGAAGCGATCATGCTCAGCGCACACCTGGACCACCTTGGCGTGAACGACGCAGCACCCGGCGACGACAAGATCTTCAACGGCGCTGATGACGATGGATCGGGCAGTGTCGCCGTATTGGAGCTCGCCCGCGCGCTTTCATCAGGTAAAAAGCCACGCCGCACGATCTACTTTGTCTGTTTTGGTAGCGAAGAGCGTCGCGGCCTGGGGTCGCGACACTTCATCGACAACCCGCCCTTTCCACTCACTCAAATAGTCGCGGATTTACAGTTTGAAATGCTGGGCCGTCCGGATCCGAAAGTCGCGGCCGGCACGCTTTGGTTAACAGGTTTCGAACGTTCCAACCTTGGACCAGAGCTGGCGAAACAAGGCGCCGCACTCGTCGCGGACCCGCATCCGGAGCAGCGTTTCTTCCAACGCTCAGATAACTTTCCACTCGCTTTACGCGGCGTGATTGCGCACACGGTCTCGAGCTTCGGCTTGCACACCGACTATCATCGCGTGACTGATGATGTCTCGAAGATCGATTTCCCATTTATGACGCGCTCAATCAACTCGCTCGTGAAGCCGATTCAGTGGCTCGCAAATTCCGAGTTTCGTCCCGAGTGGCTACCGGGCCAGACGCCGAGTCGTTGAGCTATGCAACCAAAGTTCTTCACTTCACCCGAGAAATTTCGCGCGTGGCTCGAGCGAAACCACGACGGCGCAACCGAGCTGCTGATTGGTTTCCACCAGAAATCGTCCGGAAAGAAGAGTGTCACTTATGCAGAAGCTTTGGACGAAGCGCTGTGCTTCGGATGGATCGACGGCGTCCGCAAAAATCTGAACGAAACGAGCTACACGATTCGTTTCACGCCGCGAAAGCCAAAGAGCATCTGGAGCAATGTTAACGTGAAGCACGTCGAGCGTCTGCAAAAAGAAGGACGCATGCATCGTGCAGGGCTCGAGGCCTACGAGCGCCGCGCTCCGGAACGCACGGGCATCTATTCATTCGAAAACGCTCCGCGAGAACTTCCCCCGGAATATGAGAAAACCTTTCGCCAGAACAAAGCTGCGTGGAAGTTTTTTCAGGAACAACCGCCCGGGTATAAGAGGCTGATGGTCTTCCGTACCGTGAGCGGAAAGAAAGAAGAAACACGACTGCGCCGTCTCAAACAGTTGATCGAGAGCTCTGAAAAAGGCGAAAGGATGGGCATACTGAAGCAGAAAGACGATGCCTGATCTGCTCGTAAACCTTTTGAAGTTACCGCCACTCGAAGCCACAAAAGGTTTCATGGTACGCCGTGCCCAACCGTTTGAGTTGTCGCCCGTGCGCCGGTTTGTTGCGGAAAACTTCGCACCGACCTGGGCCGACGAAATCTCCGTTGGTTTTGCACGACAACCGGTCTCGGTTTTCATCGCGACGATCGATCGCGAGCTCGCCGGCTTTGCGGCTTACGAATGCACGCGACGCGCGTTCTTTGGCCCAACCGGAGTGTTGCAATCCGCGCGCGGCAAAGGAATCGGAAAGGCGCTGCTGCTTCCATGCCTTTGGTCGATGCGTGAAATGGGATATGTCTACGCCGTCATCGGCGCGGCGGGTCCGGTGCGCTTTTACCAGAAGACGGTCGGTGCGATTATTATTCCCGACAGCGAGCCCGGCATTTATACAGACTTGCTGAAGATCAAGAATGAGTAACGCAGAAGCAATTCCAGCTAAGAAGCGTCCGGCCGCGCGCGGACCGATTCCGCCCGGTCCCAAGGGTTCATTGATCATGGGCGTCATGCGCGACTTCAATCGCGACACGCTCGAATTCGTCACGCGTTGCCGCGATTACGGCGACGTTGTTCTCACACGATTTCTCTGGATTAACGCTTACTTTCTTTACAACCCGCGCGACATCGAGTCGCTTTTGGTGACGAACGCCAAGAGTTACCGCAAAGCTCGATCGTTGCGGTCGCCATTTTTCTATCGTCTTGTCGGCAATGGTCTGGTGACGAGCGAAGGCGATTTCTGGCGGCGTCAGCGGCGTCTCGCGCAACCCGCCTTTCACCGGCAAAGGATCAGCTCGTACGGCGATGTGATGGTCCAGTACGCGGAACGAGCGATAGCCGGATGGAAGCACGGTGAACATCGCGATATCGCGCGCGACATGAACCGCCTCACACTCGAAGTCGTCGTCAAGACACTCTTCAATTCAGACGTTTCCAATGATGCAGATCATGTCGGTGCGATCCTGACAAGTCTCGTGAAGCCGTTCGCATCGCAGGCGACATTAAAATGGATTCTCGACAATCGTCTGCCGACGCCCGGTCATCGCAGGTATTTCAACGCCGTAAGTGAAATCGATCGAATCGTGTATCGAATCATCGCAGAGCGTCGCGCCAGTGGTTATGACGAAGGCGATCTGCTGTCGATGCTGCTACAGGCGCAGGACGACGACGGTAGTCAGATGAGCGATCAGCAATTGCGTGATGAAGTGATGACGTTGTTCCTCGCCGGGCATGAGACGACAGCGCTCTCGTTGTCGTGGAGTTGGTACTTGCTGGCGACGCATCCTGAAGCCGAGCAGAAGTTTCATGCGGAACTTGCCGAAGTGCTGGGCGGGAGGGCGCCGGACGTTGCGGATCTGCCGAAACTGAAATACACGGAGATGATCGCGAAGGAAACGATGCGGCTATACCCGCCGGCGTATGCGGTTGGCAGGGAGGCTATTGAAGAGACCGAGATCGGCGGTTATCGCGTGCCGAAAGGGACGCAGCTTTTTGCGTTTCAATGGGTGACGCATCGCGACCCGCGCTACTTCGACGACCCGGATGCGTTCAAGCCCGAAAGGTGGGCCAACGGTGATCCGGCACCGAAGTATGCGTACTTCCCTTTCGGCGCCGGCCCGCGGCAGTGTATTGGAAACTATTTCGCGATGATGGAAGTCGTGATGTTGCTCGCGACGATCGGGCAGCGGTTCAGATTCAAGCTCGACCCGGAGCACAAGGTCGAGGTGTTACCAGTTTTATCGCTTCGGCCGAAGACCGGTATTAAAGTCATAATTGAGCCGCGGATGAACGCGGATGAACGCGGATCATTCCATAGCTTGTACGATGCGCGCCCATTCTTCGACGGTTAGCGTCTCGGCTCGACGTTGTAACTCAACGTTCGCTTTGCACAAGACGATGCTTGCACCACCATTACGCTTCAAGACCTCCTGCAAGCGGCCCGATACGTTGCGCAAGTTGTTCAGTATCGTCTTCCTTTTCTGCGCGAACCCTGCACTCACAGTCTCCCATAACAGGTTCTGATCCACGACATCCGCGTTAATCCGCGTCCTAAATTTCAACCGCATCACGCTACTCCAAACCTTGGGCGGCGGTCGAAACGCACCCGGTGCGACGTCAAACAATTTCTCAGCTTCGCAGTAAGCTTCGACGAGCACTGAGATGAATCCGCGATCCGATGTTCCCGCGGGCGCGAGTAGTCGCTCGACTACTTCGCGCTGCAACATCAAAACCATCTCTTCAATGCAGGCACGTTGCGTGATGAGTCTTTGCAGAATGGCTGTCGAGATGTTGTAGGGAAGATTGGCTACGAGTCGCGCAGACTGCGCCGGCAGGATCTCCTTGCAGAAATCCACTGTCAACGCATCAGCCATCACGAGCTTGAAGTTCCCGAAGCCACCGAAACGTTCCTGCAACAGCGGCGCGAGTTTGTTGTCGAATTCAACTGCGATCAAACGACCGGTGCGTTCGATGAGAACAGACGTGAGTGCGCCCGTGCCTGGTCCGATCTCGATGATTGTTTCGCCGGCTTTGGGGTTGAGTGCGTCGACTATGCGATGAATGGTGCGCTGGTCACGGAGGAAGTGTTGGCCCAGGCGCTTGGAGGGATAAGGCTCGCCACCTTCATCGTTCATCCGTCGGAGATCCTTTGCGCGGGTAGCCTGTGACTTCGATGTCTTTCCCGCGTTGGGCCACAGTTACTCTTTCGAGCTCGAGTGCTTCAGCCATGGCCTCAACACCTGTGCCCCCAATCGCGCTCGGCGCATCGACGCCACCGATGATCTTCGGCGCGATGAAGAACGTGACTTTGTTAACGAGGCCAGCGTCGAGAAACTCGCCCGCGATCGTTGAGCCGCCTTCGACCAACACACTCTGAAGCGAACGACTACCAAGCTCACGCAATACGCTGCAAAGATCACGGTCCTTTTCGATCTCGACGCCTTGTGCTCGCAGCGCCGCTGTGCCTGGCGATTCACGATCCCCAAACACAAGCACAGGCGCTTCGGAACTAGTCGTGGCTAATCGTGATTCGGGAGACAGTCGCACCTTTTGATCGAGCACAACACGAACAAGCGGACGTCGCCGTGGTAATCCCGATCGATCGCTCAATAGCGGATCGTCAGTCGTCGCTGTTCCGGCCCCTACAAGAATCGCATCGTACTGGTGTCGCAACTCGTGCGCGCGGGCGCGTGCTTCCGGACCCGTGATCCAACGCGAATCTCCCGTTCGAGTCGCGATCTTTCCATCGAGCGAGACCGCCAGTTTCAAATGTACGAATGGCCGTGCGGTCGACATGTAATGCAAATAAGCCTCGTTGACCTGCGTTGCTTCGTCACTCAACAATCCCGTCTCGACCTTCAAACCTGCCGCACGCAAGTGACCAAAACCTTTTCCGGAAACCTTCGGATTCAGATCCTCGATCGGTGCGACGACACGCTTGATACCGGCGGCGATCAGCGCATCAGTGCACGGCGCAGTGCGGCCGTAATGCGCGTGCGGCTCGAGCGAGACGTATGCCGTACCACCGCGTGCTCTTTCGCCAGCGATGTCGAGTGCGATCGTCTCCGCATGTTTGATTTCTTCGAAGATGTAAAAGCCCTCACCCACAATCTCACCGGCCGGACTCACGACAACACAACCAACCAGCGGCCCCGGACTCACCAGTCCGACACCCTTCACGGCCAGCTCGAGCGCACGCGTCATCATGCGTCGATCCGTGTCGGTCCAGACCGTTGGTTCAGCTAAGGTCATCTGCATAACAGGAAATTTCTCACGCGGCGACGCAACGGCGCGACGTAACCGTTGCGTCGCTGCGCCGCCGCGTGAGCATTTTCAGTTTCCAAATAAGCCATTCACGTACTGCTGCGGGTCGAACACCACGAGATCATCCACCTTCTCACCTATACCCGCATAACGAATCGGCAGGTTCAACTCCTTCGCGATCGCAACCGCGATCCCACCTTTCGCCGTCCCATCGAGCTTCGTCAAAACGATCCCCGTCACACCAGCGACTTTCAAAAACTGTCGCGCCTGTTCGAGTCCGTTTTGTCCAGTCACAGCATCGACGACGAGCAGCGTCTCGTGCGGCGCACCCTCGACTTCGCGTCCCGCCACTCGTTTCATCTTCTCCAGCTCGGCCATCAAATTCGATTTGTTGTGCAATCGTCCCGCGGTATCGACGATGAGAACTTCCGAACCACGCGCCTTCGCCGCTTTGAGCGAATCGAAAAGCACCGCCGCAGGATCAGTTCCCTGCTTCTGCTGAATCAGCGGCACACCCGTGCGCTCAGCCCAGATCGCGAGCTGGTCCGACGCCGCCGCGCGGAACGTATCCGCCGCGCAGATCAGAACGTCATTTCCCTCTGCCTTGATTCTTTGCGCCAGCTTGCCGATCGTCGTCGTCTTCCCGACACCGTTAACACCGACGATCATCATCACGTACGGCGACACACCTTCCGGCACACTCAACTCGGACGCCACGCCCTGCCGCTCAGACGCTTGCAGAATATTCAACAACTCCGTCTTGATCGACAGCTTCAATGCATCGAGATCGTTGATCTGCTTTCGCGCGATCCCACGACGCACTGTTTCGAGTATCTCCAGCGTCGTCTGCACGCCGATATCAGCCGCGATCAGAATTTCTTCGAGCTGGTCCAGCAACTCTTCGTCGATCTGCTTGCGACCGGCAAACACCGTATCGAGCCTTTCAGACAACGAGTCGCGCGTGGCTGCGACCGCACGACGGAACCGCGCCGAGAACTCCTGTTCGAGTGCGGCTTCCTGCGCTTGCAGCTCTTCGATCGAACGATCGAGCCCGAGAACCGACGCCGTAAACGTAGATCTCGGTTGAACTGGCTCTTCCCTTACAGGCCGTTCATTTACTGTTTGGGTTGGCGGCTCAACGGGTGGCGGAGCAGGCGTCTCCGGTTGTGCTTCAGCAGGTTCGTTTAGACGGAGTGAGACAAACTCATCCTTTTTTCTTCTCCAAAAAAGTCCCATGTGTGCCGTGGATTATAACCACAGATTACACAGAATTACACAGACACCGGTTCAGCACTCTGCGTAATCGGCGCAATCTGTGGACTGCTTGACGGCTTCGCGGGCTTTCTTAACTTAACTTGTCCGGGTTTGATCTGGCCTTCTTTGCACGCTTCCGAAAACGCGGCCACAACGGCGGAATCGTAACGTGTGCCGACAAAGGTTTCGATGCGGGCGAGCGCGTCCTCAAACTTCATCGCCTTCTGATACGGACGGTCGGTCGTCATTGCGTCAAACGTGTCGGCAACGGCGACAATCTTGCCCATGAGGGGAATCTCGTCGCCTTTTAATCCCTGCGGATAACCCATGCCATTGACCATCTCGTGGTGCATGTACATGCCCGGCAGAAACTCCTTCATCGCCGGAATCTGCGACATGATCTTGTAGCCCTTCTGCGGGTGGCCTTTCATGATCTCGTACTCTTCATCCGTCAGCGCCGCGGGTTTTTTGAGAATCTTGTCGTCGATCGAGATCTTGCCGACGTCGTGCAGCAACGCGCTGATTCGAATCTTTTCAACTTCTTCGTCTGAGAGGCCGAGCCGCTGCGCAATCGCCATCGAGAAACGCGAGACGCGCTCGGAGTGACCACGTGTGTACGGGTCTTTGCCGTCGATCGCGGCCGCGAGGGCTTTGACAGTGCCGATGAAGAGCTCGCGGTTCTCCTGCGCAGAATTCTGCAAGTCGCCGATGAACCGCTCAACCTGGTCGGTCATCAGGTTGAAGGAATTGCCGAGGTCGCCGAGTTCGGTCCGGCTCGTTACTTCGATGCGCTTCGAAAAGTCGCCTGACGCAATACGATGAGCACCACCTGCAAGCTCCTGGACCGGGAGCGTCAGCTTCCTGGCGAAGAAGATACCGATCAAAAGCGTCAACAAAGCTGCGACAAAACTGATCCAGAGCACTTGCCAGCGCATGTCGGAGACTGACGCGAGTGCCGCGGCTTCGTCCTGGATGGCGATCACGCCGAGACGTGAGTTTTTATCGAGCTCGGCGGTGGCGTATGAACCGAGCATCTCGACTGTTCGGCCGTCGCGCGTCGCTGAAAACGGCGCGAGAGCTGACTGCACTTGCGCACCTGATTCCTGCCAGTCCTGCACCACCTTCAGATCAGTCATCGCTTTTTCAGAAAATGCGACACTCGCTTCGGGATGGGCGACGGCGCGACCGTTCTGATCGACCACAAAAACCACCGGCAAGCCCGCGTTCAGCAACTCGCGCTCGCTCTTTGACGTCGGTTGCTGAACCGCGTCGAAGACTTCCTGAAACGACACTATCGCGACGACTGCGGCGACCACTTCCTGATTATTCGCACCGCCCAGCACTGGCTCAGCGATCGTAAGCGCCATTTCCTGTCCGGAACGGATGATCTGCGGGCGACTGACGACGAGCCCGCGCCCGTTCATCTTTGCGAGCACCTCGCTGACTCTGGCGTCAACTTCTTCGAGCTTGATCACGTTGGGCTGAAAAGCGCGGTGGAGTGTTCCGTCAACGGGCCAGAGGACCAGGGCGATGAGGTTTGGGTCATCCTGCAGAGTGTTGTTGAGACGCTGGTCGTAGCCTTTGTCGTCCAAAGCCTGGATGCCGCCCGAGATTTCAAAAGCGCGGGCGAGGCCGGTGACCACGTCTCGGTAACGCTGGCCGTAAAGCTCGATCTGGCGGGCTTTATCCTGCACGAGTTGCGCCTGGTAGCGGCCTTCGACGGACCGCAGCTCTTCAGCGCTGCGACCGGAAAGGAGGTAGCCCGTAAACGCGAGCGGCAGCAAGCCGACCAGGAGGAGGACTCCTAGGACAATGTAGAGGAGACGGATTCGTCCGAGTTTTTCGAGCATTCGTGGTTCTGGCGGTACAATCGACGGCAGGTCTCTGGGTGACCGAACGAAGTTGTTCGGCGTCTGGTTATTATTGTCGAGCGCCCGCGGGAGTGTCAACGAGTTTTAACACAATCTTCCGTTGCGCCGTTGCGCCTCTGCGTTGGGGGAAAATTCGGGTGCGGCCGCTCAAACAGAATATTTCTCACGCAGCGGCGCAACGGCGCGACGGATTTCTTCGACTTCCCATCCGCTTAAGACGTCTAAACGCTGAGCCATGGATACTTTGGCTACTGACGAGATCATCGTTGAGCGGGCGCTGACCGGCGATGCCGAGGCTTTTGGTGAGCTCGTGCACCGCTGGGAGCGCCGTATTTTCGCGCTTACTTACGGCATGCTTGGCCGGGAGGAAGACGCCCGCGACGCCACTCAGGAGACGTTTCTCGCCGCCTTCCGGAACCTGCGCGGTTTCCGCGGCGAGGCAAAAGTCTCCTCATGGCTGCACCGGATCGCCGTCAACCAATGCATCTCGCGTCAGCGACGCTCGAAGGTCCGGAGCGAGTCGGCGCTTGAGGAGGAACACGAAACCAGCTTCACGACACCCTTTGCCCACTCGCCTGCGCACGTTGCCGAAGGCCGTCAGGAAACCGCGGCCGTGCGCCGCGCGATTAACAGTTTGCCGGTCGAGCTGCGGCAGGTAGTGGTGATGAAGGAGTTTGAAGAGCTGACGTTTCGCGAGATTGCAGACGCTCTCGATCTGCCGTTGAGCACCGTCAAATCGCGGCTGTACACGGCGTTGAAGCAGTTGCAGATGCGTCTACAGAAGTTTGAAAGCAGGAATTGAGATGAACGAAATACAAAACTCTCCCGGTTGTGAACGCGCCTCAGATTTGATCGCATTTCTGTACGGCGAAGCTGACGAGGGCGAGGCCCTTGACTTCCAACTTCACTTGCAGCAATGCAACAGTTGCCGAGACGAGGTTGCGTCGTTCGGCGACGTACGTGAGTCGATCACTGCATGGCGAGACGAAGCACTGGCGGGTTTCGTTTCCACGCCAATGTCAGCGCAGCCAAAAGCGAAATCCGCGCTTGCCGCATTGCGACAGTTTTTCGACTTATCACCACTCTGGCTGAAAGGCGCGACAGCATTAGCAGCAATAACGTTCTGTGTGCTGGCTGGATGGGCTCTCTTCAAAAGCAACAACGAGGTGATTTCGAAAAATCCAGATGCTGTTTACACTGCGCAGGACGTGAACCGGATCGTGAAAGAAGCCCTTGCACAGCAGCCACGTGTTCAGCCGCCAGCAGAAGCTCCGTCGCCTGAAAACGTCGCGGTAAATTCCCGGAAACCAAAACCAAAAAGCTCGCGAACTGCTTCTCAGTCTGCGCGAAGCCAGCGGCCGCTCTCGAAGGAAGAGCGCGAACAATTGGCCGCCGAACTGAGACTGCTTTCGAGCGATGACTCAACTCTCCATCTACTCGGAGATCGAATCAACCAGTAATCATGTTTGAGGACAAAATGACATCACGAACGATCTTGTTAGCGGCGGTTTTAATCATCACCTGTGCTGGCTTCACCTACGCGCAGGACCTGGCTCCGCCTCCTCCCGATCCGATCTTACAACTTCGCCTCACGCCCGATCAGCGTCAACGTGTTCGAATGATCCTCGAGGAGAACAAAACCGAGCGCCAGTCGACTAATCGCCGCGTCCGTGAGGCGAATGTCGCGCTCGATCAGGCGCTCGACGCCGAGCCCACTGACGAAAATCTGATCGAGCAACGAATAAACGATCTCGCCGCAGCGCAGGCCGCCCAGACGCGCATGAGAATTCACACCGAGATGAAGATCCGTCGCGAGCTCACCCCGGAACAGTTAACCACACTGCGACGCTTGCGATTACAGGTCAGAGATTTCGTTAACGGCCAGCGCCCACTCAATCCCCAACGCCGCAACATCCGTCGACAGCCCTAGTTTATCCACAAAAGTTATCCACAGATTACACAGATTCCCTAAATCAGTGTAATCTGTGGAGCTTGACGCCCCGCATACAATTTGCGCATGATAGGCCGCTCTTCTAAACGCGCAGCCTAAAACTACTTAACGCTCTGGCGCAATCGAAAGAACGAGTCCGATAAGCTCTCCATGAACTTCGCCACGCGCCTCCTGCTCGAGCTGCAAGAGACCACGCTTTTAGCCGCTCGCGCTTTTCGAGGTATTTTCAAACGGCCTCGCTACATCCCTGAAACCATCGCGCAGATGGACGCGATTGGTGTCGGCTCTTTGACTATCATCATTCTCACGGGTTTTTTCACCGGCGGTGTGCTAACCGTGCAAACGTTTCCCACGCTGAAAAGCTACGGCGCACAGTCGCAAACCGGATATCTCGTCGCCGTCTCGCTCGTGCGTGAGCTCGGTCCCGTGTTGTGCGCGCTGATGGTTACTGGACGTGTCGGTTCCGCGATCTCCGCCGAGCTCGGCTCGATGGTCGTGTCGCAACAGATCGACGCGATGCGTGCTCTGGGCACTGACCCGATTCGAAAGCTTGTCGCTCCGCGTCTGTGGGCGTTGCTCGTGAGTTTGCCGCTGTTGACCGTGCTGGCCGACGTGCTCGGCATCTTCGGCGGCTGGGTGACGGCCGTCGCGCTCTACTCCGTTTCATCGAGCACTTTCATTTCGGCGGTGCGCGACGGTATCACCACTGACGACCTGATTGGCGGCGTCGTCAAACCGCTCGTGTTTTCGCTGATCATCGGCACAATTGCGTGCCGGCAGGGGCTCAGCACCGAAGGAGGCACTGTCGGCGTCGGCCGATCGACCACGCGAGCAGTAGTAAACGCGTCGATCATCGTCATTATTGCTGACTACTTTCTCGCGAAAGCGCTTCAGGTTATTCTAGGCACTTCGTAATTTCTAAATGTCAGCCGAAATACACATAAGTTCATCCACCATAAGCGAACAAGCTGCGGAGTCGACTTTCCATGAAGTTGACGATCGCGAGCGCGCGATACCCGCGATCGAATTTCGCAACGTCGTGTTGGCCTTCGACGACCGCATCATCCTGAACAACCTGAGTTTCAAGGTGATGAAAGGTGAAACGAAGATCATCCTCGGCGGATCTGGCGGTGGTAAGTCAACAATCATCAAGCTCGTACTCGGGTTACTCAAACCGGACGAGGGGCAAGTGTTGGTCGAGGGTGAAGACGTTACCAACTACAGCGAAGACCAGATGATGAAGGTACGTAAGAATATCGGGATGGTCTTTCAGGAAGGCGCTCTCTTCGACTCGCTTTCGGTTTACGACAACGTCGCTTTTCGTTTGCACGAGCAAGGTGTTCCTGAAGATGAAGTCGAGCCTGAAGTTCGTCGCATGTTGCGATTCGTCAACCTCGAAGACGCGATCGAGAAGATGCCGATCGAGCTCTCGGGCGGTATGCGGCGGCGCGTCGGTATCGCGCGCGCACTCGTCGGCGATCCGAAGATCGTTTTGTTTGACGAACCGACCGCAGGTCTTGATCCGCCGACTGCTCGAACAATCTGTGAGCTGGCGATGAAACTTCGCGACCTCGAAGACGTGTCGTCAATCTTCGTGACTCACGAGATGAACAATCTCCAGTACATCTGTTCCGAGTACGCTGTGGTTGACGAAGACGGCAAAGTGGTTTTCGAGCGTGAGGGCGAGCGGCTTTGTCTCATCAATAGCAAAGTGATGATGATGAAAGAAGGCAAGGTCATCTTCAGCGGCACAGACGAAGCACTGCGACGCGCAGAGGATCCTTACATCCAGAGATTTCTGCGGGGACATTAAAGAGAGAGTGAGGACAACGCTATGCCTCGATCAAAAACGAGTATCAGCCTGAGCCAGGTACGAGTCGGTATATTCGTGCTGCTCGCTGTCGTCGTGCTCGTTTTCCTCGTACTCAACGCTTCCGGCGACATCAATCCCTTCAGCAGAAAGTTGCACTTGAAAGCTCGTTTTGTCGATGCGAATGGACTGCGTGAAGGTTCTGAAGTGCGACTCGCTGGTGTGCGCGTGGGTAAGGTGGAGAAGATCGTGCTGCTCGAGCCTTCGCCGGTTCCGGGTGCGCCGCGAGTGGAAGCGCAGTTGACTGTTGACTCGACGATCGACGGCCGTCCCGCAAACGAGCGCATTCGTTCCGACTCACAGGCGCAACAGGGATCGCCCAGCCTGCTCGGCAACGAAATGCTCATCAATATCACGCCCGGCTCAGCGGTGGGCCAACCCGTCCAGGACGGTGCGCTCTTGCCATCGTCTTCGTCCAATACCGTCAACGACTTTGCCACCTCAGGAACCGATCTGGCCCAGCGTCTCAGTAAACTATCCGATGAGATCAACGGCATCGTAAAAGACGTAAAAGACGGAAAAGGCACGGTGGGACGTCTGTTCAGCGACGAAGCACTCTACAACAACCTGAACGCGACGATTCGTGAGACTCAGGACGTAATGACGGCGGTCAGATCGGGCAATGGTTCCGCCGGACGTTTCATCAACGATCCCGCACTTTACAACAACTTCAACGAGATCTCCGTTTCAATGAAAGCGATTGCCGACGATCTGCGCGCCGGTCGTGGCAGCGCCGGCAAGTTCCTGACTGACGACGAGTTCTATAACCGTATCAATCGCACCGCTGACCGTCTCGATAAATCAGTAGACCAGATCAATCTCGTGGTCGCTGACATCAACGCCGGTAAAGGCACCCTAGGCAAGCTCATCCGCGACGAACAGATCTACAACGACGCTCGCGCCGCTATCGCTCGCTTCAACACGACCGCCGAGCGCGTCGACAACCTCGTCGCCGCCGCCCAGCGCGGTGAAGGCACAGTGGGCAAACTTCTCAACGACGACACTCTCTACACGAACGTCAACCAACTCTCATCGGAAGGCGTAAAAATGCTCTACGACTTCCGCCAAAACCCGAAGAAGTACCTGACGATCAAGTTCGAGCTGTTTTAGCCTCAAAGAGGCACAAAAGCCGTCCACAGATGACACAGATTTTCTTAATTATATCTGTGTAATCTGTGGATGGCTTTATGCCTTTTGTGGCTAACGTGGCGATGTGGCGCGGGGCGAACTGAGTTGTTTAAGGAGCTCGCGGACGGCGGCGTCGAGTTGGGAGTCGTGGTCCGTCAGGGTTTCGCCGATGGGGCGCGTGACTTCGATGTCGACGGGGCGTGGGTTGCGCTCCATGTTGGTACCGTCGTTCGCTGTGATTTTCATGCGTGGCAGGCGAAATGTGGTGCCGTCGATTAACGACTGGTTCCACGTGTAGATGATCCAGCCCGCGGTGGGTTCGCCGACCACCTGGCCCAGGCGCAACGTGCGATAGCCCTCACTAAAGTCTTCAGCGTCTGACAGGGAATGCTGATTGGTGACGAGTATCGTCGGACGGTTAAGGGCGCGTTGGCCCAGCACCGTGCGGGCAGGTGTGGCGCTCGTGCCTCGCAAAGTCATCGTCAAATAGCCACGACGCGCGAGAACGTCGATCGCGTAAACGTTCACGAAGCCACCGCTGTTGTTGCGAATATCGATCACCACACCATCTTTCGCGTAGTTCTCGGCGTCGAGATCGATGTGCAACTGGTTGAGCGAGTTCTGCGACATGTCGAACATGTGCGCGTAGCCGAGCCGGCCGTTGCTGATCTTTGCAACGTATTGTCGATTCCGCTCGACCCACTGCCTGTACATCAAGCCGCGCTCAGTCGTCGCATTCACCGGACGCACGACGACTTCACGCTTCCCTGCACCGTCAGCGCTAGACGAAACGGTTAGACTAACTCGACGCGCGATTTTGTAGTTCAGAGTTTCATCAACATTCGTGGCGGGGTCGATCGCACGACCATCGACAGCAAGAAGGTAGTCACCATTCTTGATGTTTCCCGTGATCGCCGCGGGACTGAGCGCGATCACTTCCGTCACACGCAAACGTCCCGAAGTCTCATACTCACTGCGATCGAAACGCAGACCGATGCGACCAGTCGTCGCTGGATTTCCGCCCGGAGGCGCTCCAGCTCCGAGGTGCGAAGCATTTAGCTCCCCAACCATCAACTGCATCAACCGGCGCATCTCGTCGGGCGTGCGCGAGCCTTCGATGAGCGGCTCATACTCAGCGCGCACGGCTTGCCAGTTGGCGCCGTGATAATCGGCGTCGTAAAAGAAGTCGCGCAGGTAGGACCAACCCTGCCGGAACACCTCCATCTTCTCGCGCGAAAAATCAATATCCATTTCCGCAGTGACCGCGAGCGAACGACTGCGCCCCTCGAGATTCACGACCCCAATGCGACCATTCTCGAGGAAGAAAATCTCTTTATTATCAGGCGAGAATTGTGCCCAGTTTTTGAAACCGGAAGTGGACGTTAACTGTTTTGCAACCACAGGCTCGCGCGACAATTCGTCGAGCGAGTAAACGTAAATGTTCGCCTGATTCGCGGCATTCGCGACGAGGGCGACCCACTTTCCATCCGGACTGATCGTTTGATAACTGACGTCGAGACCCACAGGCACAAAACTCAAACGGCGTCGAATGTCATCGAACACGACCTGAACAGGTTTCACTGCAGGACGCTTCTCTTCCGTAGGTGACGCTGTTGGTAAAGGCGAAGGGGCAGGCGTTTCAGTCGGGCGAGGCTCGGGACGATTCGCAGGCGTCACACTTCGCGGCGGCTCTTCGCGAAACAGATCACGAAAATGATCTTCACGAAAGCGCGGCGTGCGCGGAATGAGATCGACACGCGCGAGTTGCGTGCTTTCCGTGCGCTGGCCCGAATCGAACAGGATGTAAGCGCCGTCGGGACTCCACGAGATCGTGTTGTTGAAAACGTTCGCGAGATAACTCGCCGATCCACTCGCGCTGCCATCAACTGCGACAACATTGACGTTCTTGAACAGGTTTTCAGCGATCGGAACATACGCGATCCATTTGCCGTCAGGCGACCAGACAAATGGGCGATCAGAACCGACGGGCGGGCGTTCAAACGTCGCAGTCTTCACGACGCGGTCCGTCTTCGCTGCCACGTCCATAACACGCAGCTCTTTCGCGCCGCGGATGAACGCGAGTGACTTGCCGTCAGGCGAGAAGCGTGGCGTCGAATCGTCTGCGGCGTCGCGAGTGAGCTGCGTCTCAGAATTGCTCGTAAAGTCATACGAGAACAGGTGCGGCACAGCATCACGATCAGATACGTACACGATGCGACGACTATCCGGTGCCCACGCGATTTGATATTCCTCCGCCGAGCTGTTGGAGACGCGTGCTGCATCACCACCATCGCTTGCCGAAGCAGCAAACACCTCGCCGCGAACTACGAAGGCTACCTTCTTGCCGTCAGGAGACAACTGCAACTCGCTGATCTGATCGTTGAGCCGTTGGCGCTCGACCGCCGGTCCAGCAGAAGCCCCGCGACGCGTGATCACGACTTCGCTGGCTTTGCCACTCGCAGTGTCGAGCCTCCAGATCGCAAAGTTATGCTCAAACACCACTTCGCGACCGTCGTACGAAATACTGGGCCACAGCACGCGCCCGTCAGTGAAGTTTGAAAGACGTTGCGAATCGGAGCGGCCCGGTGTCGTAGTCCAAATATTCTGCGCGCCGCTACGATCCGAGACATAGAACAACGAGCGGCTGTCAGCACTCCACATGGGCCACAACTCTTTCGCGCCTCCTGCGGCGGTAACGCGCTCATACGTGGCGGGACCGCCATCGAACGATCGCAATAACCAGATTTCCGATTCATCGATGTGGCTGTGACCTTTGCGCCACCACTGGCCCGAAGCAATACCGCGCGCCGAAAACGCCAGCGTCTTTCCATCAGGCGAAGGCGCGCAGAAGAATTCATTCGTGTAACGATCGGCGCTGACCACCATCGGCGTGCCACCATTCACGCTGACGCGATATAGATCGTTGAGGCCACCGATGTCGCGACTCGTTGAGGAGAAGTAGATCCAGCGCCCATCACGTGACCAGCCGTCGAGTTGATCGAGACCGTCGTCGAATGTCAGTCGTTTAAGATCTCCGGTCGCAAGCGTCAAGAGATAAATATCGCCATTGCCGGTGCGCGACGAGATAAAAGCAAGCTGCCGCCCGTCAGGTGAATACAGCGGGCGCGCTTCGTTAGCTGAATGCGACACGAGCAACGACGCCACACCGCCAGTTGCGGGTACGGTCCAGATATCGCCACCCGACACGAACGCGATCTCTTTGCGATCGGGCGAGAGCGATGGTTCAGTGAAGTACGGCCGCGGCTCAGCCAGAGCAACGACCACGCTGCTTACCGTCAAAACGATTGCAAACAACAACTTCAACATGTGGGGCGCCTCCGAAAGAAAATCCGTACCCAATCCGCGTTAATCCGTGATCCCAAACGCGCGAACAGGAAACGTGCCAAACTGTCGCACCTTCACCGGGACTGCGAAGAACTTAAAACCGCGATCCGGCAGCTCGCCAAGACCGCAGAGATGCTCAACGATCGGAATATCGTGTCCGAGCAGAACCGTATGTGCCGGACGATTGCCGTCGCGCGTCGCGTCGATGTTGAAAGAATCAATCCCAACGAGCGCTGCGCCATTCTTCGCGAGATGAGTTGCTGCGCCCTCAGTCAGGAAAGGATGATTGCCGCTCGAGTATTCGTCAGTGCGCCAGTGCTTGTCCCAGCCGGTGTGGACCAGCACAGCCTTTTCTTTCACATCAACGCCACTGAAAGCGTGCTCGTCAATGGACGTCTGGCCGGGGCAACGCACCACGATCGCATCCAGATTCGCGATCGAATTCAGATCGAGACCGGCGAGATCCTTCCCACGCGCATAACGGTGAAACGGACTGTCGAGATACGTACCTGTATTAGCTACCATCTCGATCTTGCCGATATGAAACTCGGTTCCCGGCGCGTAGCGCGTTTTGGAATCTTCGCGGCTGAGATAATCACTGATCACGGGCGCCGGCAGACCTTTGTAAGTGATCATTCCATGTTCAACTGTATGCGACAGATCGATCAACTTCGACATTACTAACTCCGTTTCTGTACGAGCACTTGAAAACTCGACGCCATTCCACCAGGCAGAATCATGTCACGCGCACCTGTCGTTAAAGCCACTCTCTCGGCTCCAGTCGCTGCACGGCTCAGTCGATACTGCAATTGTTCGGGCAAACCAGCATTCAAGAGAAACTTGTCCTGCGTGGCAAACTCGATCACCTTCCAGCCGAGCTTCTCGCCCACACTCTTGACCTGAGTCCAGTTAACGGTTGTCGTCAGGTCATACTCGCCTGGAACAGCGAGCAGATTGTCGACAAAGGCGTGTTCCGAAAAACCACGCAAGGTCCCCTCGGGCCGCAGCATTGCATCGTAAAGCTCAGTGGCCTCAGAGCCGTAATCTACCGTGATCAGAAATCCCTTTTCGAGTTTTTCACTAACGGCGCTCAGCCAATCTTCAATCGCTAAATTGATCTCAATGACTTGTTCCTGGGCTAACTCGATCGAGTACTCGTTAATAAACTCAGCGAGCCGCGGCGTCGACAATGGGCCAATAGCCTCAACAAACTCGCCGCTTGAATCGACCTCCACGTAAAGCTCCGACAGCTCCTCATCACTCATCACGACACGATGGACCGGAAACGCATCAATCAGCTCGTTTGAAAAATAAATCCCCGAACTAACCGAGACCTGATCCCAGTCGGAACAAAACTGCACGCGCTCGCCAAACTCACTCAGTCGTTCCTGCGCACGCTGGCGTGCATCATCGCTCAACTCATAAACAACGTATCGCGTTTGAGCAAAGTGTGTCGGAAACTGATCTCGCAACGTGCGCAACACGCCAGCCGCGAAGCTGCCATCACCTGCGCCGCTCTCGACGATCGTCAGATTGCCTTCCGAAGCGAGCTTGACGAAATAACGCGTGAACGTTTCAGCAAACAACTCGCTGCGCTCCGGACTGGTTCGATAGTCGCCTGCCCTGCCCCAACGTTGACGATCCGCGCGTTGATAGTAGCCGCCGTCCGGATCATACAGCGCTGCCTTCATCCAATCGTGAAAGGTAATACTACCTTCACGTTGGATTAATTCCTTTAGACGTTCAGCTAACGAAACGGGCAAGCAGAAATTCCTGGCAGAACTAGCGCTCGGTGCGATCTTCTTTTTCGAGTAAGCGGGTCGTATTTTCAGTGACGCTCGGTGGATTTACCAACTCCGCGGTATTCGGGCGCGTCCTCCAACTCGGCTGCGGGCGTACAGGCGGCGGTGGTAGCGCAGGGCTCTGTGCATGCGGAGCAAACTGTTGCGGCACATGCATCGGCGCTGCTCCATAAACACGCACGGGCTTCGGCGCGCCTTCTTCAAACACTGCGGCGAACAACATTCGCAACGGGCCGCCGATGAAACAGATGATGGCTGCGAGCGCTGTGAGGATCTCGAGAAAAGTCGAATTGCTGTAACTCGCAAAGATCCCCAAAACCGGAACAAGCACAGCCCCGGAAAGCAGTAACAGGCCGCCCTGTTTGACGCCCTTGCGACGCGCTGAAACCGTAACGGGCTCGTCGGGCGTTCGGTAGACGGGCAGGTTTCCGCCGTTGCTTAACAACTGCAATACGCCATCGAGGGGAAAACCGCAACGAGAGCAAAAACGGATAACACCTGCGACTTGCTGCTGACCGCATTGCGGACAAAACATGGGGACTGTTCCTCGCCAGACGGGCTGTTACGTCGGACTAGATAATAAATCATTTTGCGAACGGGTGGCCACGGAGGGCCACCCCACAGTTGTAGTCCACCATCTTGATATCAACTGTAGGGGCGATCCTCCGTGGCCGCCCGTCCTCGCAAATCACTGGCTTTGACAAGAGTTTCGAGCAGCAAACTGATGAGTAACTGCTCCTCACCCGAAGGAACCGCGATGTACTTCGTCAACGCAGCATCGTTCATCGAATTGAACGCACGCTCACGTGCAAGATCGACTTCCGACAGATATTCGACAACCCGATCAGCGTTTGAAAGAGTTTCCGGGAGCGTCCATTCGAACGGATCGTCCCAAAGGTTGGCAGTGAGTCCGCCACACATTTGCTCGATCGTGGCGGCACTGCGGAGGATGTATTGATAAGACGAACCCGAGCGGGCGAGATCTTTCAGGCTCTTGATTAGAGAGGCGAACTCCTTATCAATATGCTGTACGATCTCGCGGTCGGTGTTTTTAGCCACAGATTACACGGATAATTATGGATTTTATCTGGAGCGGCGGTCGGTTTCTTCCAACACAGTCCCAAAACTACGGCCCGCGAAGTTGAACCCGTTGTGCACATAACCCTTCGTACCGACGCGCGAACCACGTGACGGAACACCGAGCTTAGTCGCCACCCAGATCCTGCCAGTGCCATCATCAATCTCGTAAGCGCCGACGCCCAGCGCGCCGTAACTGTCTGTAACTCGACCCGCGATCCCGACTTCCTTGCCGCGATAACGATCCGGATTAGAATTGATCTTCGAGATGTTGGTCTGGCTGGGGCAGGCGGTGAACAGCAGCGTCGCGCCGATCAGAACGAAGAAAACAGCAGCCTTTTTCAAAACCATCATGGCTTCTCCTTAAATGTTGTTCATCTCGGGAGAGGCCATGATGATACCAAAAGCCATCCACAGATTACACAGAGGTAAATAGATATCCATGTAATCTGTGGATGGATCTATTTTCCAAACCAGCCGATTGGGCGCCCGGAAAGGTCCACCCAAACGCTCTTCACCTGCGTGTAAAGATCGAGCGCGTGGCGGCCCATCTCGCGCCCGTAGCCCGACTGTTTATAACCACCGAAGGGAGACGCTGCATTGAACATGTTGAAAGTATTGATCCAAATCACACCCGCCTTGATCTCCTTCGCAAAACGGTGCGCGCGCGTGATGTCCCTGGTCCAAATGCCAGCCGAGAGACCGTAGATCGTGTCGTTCGCCTGCTTGAGCAGATCGTCTTCGTCTTTAAAGCTGATCACCGACACGACCGGTCCGAAGATCTCTTCCTGCGCCACGCGCATACTGTTTTTCACTTCCGAAAAGATCGTCGGACTGAAGAAGTAGCCTTTTTGAAACGCGCCTTCAAGCTGCGGTGACTGGCCACCGGCTACGACTGTTGCACCTTCTTCACGCGCGATATCGACATAACCCTTGATGCGATTGAGCTGCTCTTCGGAAACCTGCGGACCCATCTGCGTCGACTTGTCCATCGGATCGCCGACAGCGATCTTGCCGGCTTTCTCCGAGAGCTTGTCGAGGAACTGATCTTTAACCGACTCTTCCACAAACAAACGCGAGCCTGCGCAACACACTTGTCCCTGGTTGTAGAAGATTCCCATCATCGCGCCCGCGACGGCCTGTTCGAGATCCGAATCAGCGAAGACGATGTTTGGCGCTTTACCACCGAGCTCAAGTGAGACTTTCGTCAGATTATCAGCCGCTGTTTTCGCAATGAGTTTGCCGACTTCAGTCGAACCAGTGAACGCGATCTTGTCGATGCCGGGATGCGCCGCGAGTGCCGCGCCGGCAGTCTCGCCATATCCGGGCACGATATTGACGACGCCTTCCGGGAATCCTGCTTCCTGAATTAGCTTCGCGAGCTCCATTGCGCCGACAGGCGTTTGCTCAGCAGGTTTGAGAACGACTGTATTGCCGGCAGCAAGTGCGGGCGCGAGTTTCCAGGCTGCCATCAGGAGCGGAAAATTCCACGGAATGATCTGACCGCAAACACCGATCGGCTCACGCAAGGTGTAATTGAACATCTTGCCCGGAACCGGAATCGTCTCGCCCTCAATCTTCGTGGGCCAACCGGCGAAGTATTCAAAATTCTCCACCACCTGCGGTATATCGACGTAGAGCGACTCCTTGATCGGCTTCCCATTATCAGCAGTCTCGATCGCAGCAAGCTCGGCTGCATGCTGCTCGATCAGTTGCGAAAGCTTGTAAAGCAAACAGCCGCGATCGCGTGCGCTCATCTTTGACCACTTACCTTCAAACGCGCGCCGTGCAGCTACGACCGCTTTGTCGATATCAGCCTTATCGGCCTCTGCGACTTCAGCGAGCGTCTCGCCCGTCGCCGGATTCGGCGTCTTAAACGTCTTCCCCGACTCCGAATCAACCCATTGCCCATCAATAAACAACTGGTACTTCTTTGAAGCTACTGAAGCTGATGACATACTTCTCCTTCTTGATAATTAAAAGTCCGTCGTTCCCAACAGCAGTTGCCGCAACACGTACGGCAAAATCCCACCGTGCTTGTAATAGTCAACCTCGATCGGCGTATCGATCCTGAGCGTGATCGGAATCTCCTCGCTCTCGCCACTCGCACGATGAATCACAAGCGTCACATCCTGCCTTGGCTCGATGCCTGATTCAATCCCCAGCAGATCAAACGTCTCCGTGCCGTCGAGTTTCAACGAGCCTGCACTCACATCGTCTTTGAACTGGCACGGCAACACACCCATTCCGACGAGGTTGCTGCGATGAATTCGCTCGAAACTCTGCGCAATCACAGCCTTCACGCCCAGCAAACTCGTTCCCTTCGCTGCCCAGTCGCGCGAGCTGCCCGTCCCATATTCCTGACCGGCGACGATCACGAGCGGCACGCCTTCATCACAATAACGCATCGCCGCGTCGTAGATGCTCATCCGCTCGCCACCCGGCTGATAGATGGTGACGCCGCCTTCAACACCCGGCACCATCAAATTCTTGATACGCACGTTTGCAAACGTGCCACGCACCATCACTTCATGATTACCACGTCTCGCGCCGTAGCTATTGAAGTCTTTGATGTCGACGCCGCGGTCCTGCAAATACAACCCAGCCGGTGACGACGGCTTGATCGCGCCCGCGGGACTAATGTGATCGGTCGTGACTGAATCACCAAAGATGGCGAGCGGCCTTGCGCCTTTAACGTCAGACACCGGCAGCAGCGTGCTGTGAAAATCTTCGAAGTAAGGAGGCAGGCGAATGTAAGTCGACTCCGGCTCCCACTGGTAAACGTCGCCCGTGCTGCTCGGTATCTCGTTCCAAAGCGGGTTCTGTTCGGCGAAATTGCCGTAGAGGCGGCGATAAGTCTCCGGATCGAAAGCCTCGCGCATCAACGCGTTGATCTCTTCCATCGTGGGCCAGATGTCGCGTAGATAAATCTCTTCACCATCATTGCCGGTGCCCAGCGGGTCGCTGGACAAATCAAGATCAACTCGCCCCGCAATCGCAAAAGCGACGACGAGCGGCGGGCTCATCAAAAAGTTGGCCTTGATACTCTGGTGTACGCGCGCTTCGAAGTTTCTATTGCCCGACAGGACAGAAGCGCCAATCACGTCGCGCTCGTTTACGATCTGCTCGATCGCCGGATCGAGCGGACCGGAGTTTCCGATACACGTCGTACAGCCGTAACCGACGAGATTGAATCCCAACTCATTCAAGAAAGGCTGCAAACCCGTTCTTTCGAGATACTCGGTAACGACTCTCGATCCCGGCGCGAGTGAGTTCTTAACTTTCGGACTGACAGTCAGTCCCTTTTCAACTGCTTTCTTCGCGAGCAATCCAGCCGCAAGCATCACGCTCGGATTCGACGTGTTTGTACACGACGTGATCGCAGCGATCAAAACATCACCATGGCCCACAAGCTCATCGCCTGTCGGAAATTCGTCTTCCGGAATCTCAGCGACGATGTCCGGAGTGGGACGGTTGTTGACCATTTCCGTTTCCGTCCAGACGTTCGTGTTCGCTTCCGTCTGATGATTGCCCGCAACCGCAGGAACACTTTCCGATCGTTGTTCACCGCCGCCGGCGACAACTCGTTGACGATCGGCGCCGATCTTGACGTGATAACGCGTCCAGAGATCGTCTTCAGTCTTGCCGTATCCGCCTTCGCTGACCGGCCGCACCATCATTTCGTTGAACTGCGACTTCAGCGCCGATAGCTCGATACGATCCTGCGGTCGTTTTGGACCAGCGACACTCGGCACGATCGAATCGAGATCGAGTTCGAGCACGACGCTGTAATCGCACTCACCTTTAAGCGGAATGCCAAACATGCCTTGCGCCTTGTAATAATTCCTGACGAGATCCACGTGCTCTTTCGATCGACCGGTTGCGAGAAGATACGTGCACGTTTCCTCGTCGACCGGGAAGAAACCCATCGTCGCACCATACTCCGGCGCCATGTTCGCGATCGTCGCGCGATCCGTCACGGACAAACTCGCCGCGCCTTCGCCATGAAACTCGACAAACTTTCCGACAACTTTCGCTTTGCGCATCATCTCCGTGACACGCAACACGAGGTCAGTCGCCGTCACGCCTTCACGCAAACTGCCGTTGAGATGAACACCAACGACATCCGGAGTTAAGAAATAGACCGGCTGGCCGAGCATCGCCGCCTCGGCTTCAATACCACCCACGCCCCAACCGACAACACCGAGGCCGTTGACCATCGTCGTGTGCGAATCAGTGCCGACGAGCGAATCGGGGAAGTAAACATTCTTCTCCCACACGTTCTTCGCGAGGTATTCGAGATTAACCTGGTGACAGATGCCGATGCCCGGCGGAATCACGCGGAAGCCGTCGAAAGCCTGCGTGCCCCATTTCAAGAACTGGTACCGCGAACGATTGCGCCTGAATTCCATCTCCATGTTCTTTTCAAACGCATCGCGGGTGCTCGAAAAGTCGACCTGTACCGAGTGATCGATCACGAGATCGACAGGCACGAGCGGCTCGATCACGCCCGTGTTCTTACCCAACTGCGCAACCGCAGAACGCATCGCGGCGAGGTCAACGAGCAACGGTACGCCCGTGAAGTCCTGTAACAACACGCGCGCAACGACGAACGGAATTTCCTCGGTGCGTTTGCCGTTCGGTTGCCAGTTTGCGATCTCGCGGATGTCGTCTTCGATGATCTTCTCACCGTCGCAGTTACGCAGTACCGATTCGAGCACGACGCGGAGACTGTGCGGCAATCGCGATACAGGACCAACGCCGTTTTTCTCGAGTTGTGGTAGTGAAAAGAATTGTCCGACCGGACCGGAATCAGAATTGAAAGTTTGCAACGAATCAAACGGGATAGCTGGCATAGTGGTGCTCAAACTCTTTCCTGAAAAAAGTCAGTATTTGCAGGTGTTGTGGTTCAAGTTGAAGTGTAGCATTTGCCGCAAAGAGGCACAAAAGACGCAAAGAAAACGCAACTTTGTGCCTTTGCCTGAAAGCGATTATTGAGTATATTTCCCACGACCCCCACAATTGAATGCTGAGAACAAGCTGAGGAGATCTGCATGGCTAAGAAACACGGTGATTATCTGGCTAACAATCCTGATTACGTACCTGACCCCGAGATCGAGGAGTTTATGGAGCTCGAGATCTCGCGCGCGCCGAAAGATCCTGAACTGCTCGCGCATCGATTGCGGGACAATACCGCCGCTTCGCCGCGCGATGCGGGTGGCGATCTAGATGCAGACTGGGAAGACGTCAACGACAGTGGATCGGAAACCGTCGCCGGCGACAATCCGACTCCCGATCAATCGCTGGTGGAGGAAAACGCAGCAGCGATGGGCGTAAGTTACGAGGACAATGAAGAGCTGGAGTTTATCGACAAGATTGAACGGCGCGACCGCGATAGATACGAGCTCGAAGAGAATTCAAAAGCGTCGGAGGATATGATCTAAAACATCTTGCGGCTATCGAGCAGTATCGTCACTGGACCATCGTTAACCAGTTCCACCTGCATCGTTTTGCGAAAGCTGCCAGTTTCAACTCGCCCGTGCAGCTTTCGACTATTCTCCACCAAGTAATCGTACAAAGGTTCTGCAATCTCCGGAGCGGCGGCGTCGCTCCACGAGGGCCGCAGACCGCGCCGCACGTCGCCGTATAATGTGAACTGCGAAACGATCAGTAAACCGCCCTCGATATCTTTGACTGACACATTCATCCGCCCTTCAGCGTCGTCAAAGATCCGTAACGCGATGATCTTCGGCACAAGATAGTCAGCGTCTTCTTGAGTATCGTCGCGCGCAATACCCAACAAAACGACGAGACCATGTTCGATCTCGCCGACAACTTCTCCATCAATCGTGACCCTCGCGCGTGTTACACGTTGAATTACAGCTCGCATTCACTTCCTACCACGCGACGAAGTTGTAGTAAATCACTCCTTTAGCTTTCACCGGTACTCCCGAAAGCAGTGTTGGCGAAAAGCGTGAATTATATGCAGCTCTGATAGCCGCCTCGTCAAGATACGGAAGTCCCTGACACAAATCTTTAGCACTTGTCACTTTACCCTTTTCATCGATGTCCACCTGCACAACCACCACTCCTTCCAGCTTCAGTTCTCTCGCCGCTCTCGGATATTCCGGCTTTACCAGAACGAGGGCACGGCCGTTCAGGACTTCTGCAGGCGGAATGATTGGCAACCCGGGCGCGAACAGTTTCTGAATCTCTTCAGCCTCTTTGAAGATCGCTTTGTTCTGGCTCTCGTAACCCACACAACGAATTCCGGTACTCGCGCGTTGAAATGCAGCCGTCGTATCTGCTTTAGAGCGCCCATAGATCATTAAACTGCGTTTGTAACTCTCAAGCGCACGATCATAATCCCTGCGAACGCGATAAAGCTGGCCCAACGCATACAATGTATCAGCCACTTGAACGCTTTCAGCACCGAAAGCTTTTTCACGGATGGCAAGCGCGCGTTGGTACAACTCCTCAGACTTCGCTGACTTTCCATCGCGATAACTAAGCAGTGCTAACCGATCTAAGGTGAACGCGAGGTTCACATCATTTGGATCAAGCCGCTCTTCCTGAAGCACGAGCAACCGCTCGAAGGCCTTTCGCGCGTTGTTATAATCGCGCTTCGCCATGTAAACATCACCGAGATAACCCAGCGCCAGGGACACGCGCGCATCGTTGTGCGGCAACAACCGTTCTCTGATCTCAAGTGCGCGCTTAGCAAGCGGAAGCGCCTCATCAAACTTGCCTTCCTTAAATAACTTCGTTACCGATTTAATCAGCTCGTTCGCTTCGTTGAGCTCAGGTGATTCCTGTGAGGACTGGGAAATGACGATACTGCTGGTCAGCAAACTGGTGAGAAGGAGACAAAGGAATGTTTTCATCGTTTTGGCGGTCGACTCGGTCTGATCTCGATGCGGCTGGGCAGAGCGCGCGAGGGAAATGCGAGTAAGTCCATTACGACTTGCGCGACGTCACTGGGTTGAAGTTGCCAGGTCTTTTCGTTACTCGGCTCGTCGCCACCGAATTCAGTGTTTACTGAGCCGGGCATGATGTAGCTAACCTTTATGCCGTCGTGCCTGACTTCCTGCATGAGCGCTTCGCTGAAGCCGTTCAAGCCAAACTTCGAGGCGTTGTAGGCTGCCATTTCTGCATGTGGATTCGCGCCGGCGAGTGAGGAGACGTTGATGATGTAGCCACCGCCACGTTTCTTCATGAGCGGAATGGCTTCGTGACAACAGTAGAAGACGCCGAAGACGTTTGTTTCGAGCACAGCGTGGAAGTCGTCGACGCTCATCGACTCGACGGATGCGAAGATGCCGACTCCCGCGTTGTTGATGAGGATGTCCAGGTCATCGAGTTTGCCGAAAACAGTTTTGACCTGGAGGTAATCGCGGACGTCGCAAACGTGGCCCGTTGCTTTGCCCGGACCGATCTCATTGAGTTGTGACACTGTTACCGCGATCTCGCCTTTGCTGCGAGCGGTGATGGTGACCCGCGCCCCGGCCTTGATTAGTGATTCGGCGATGGCGCGGCCGATGCCTTTGGTGCCGCCGGTAAGGAGCGCTGATTTGTTTGATAGATCGATGGCCATGACTAGTTGAAATAGAACAAGGTTCTCAATGGCTTTGCACAAAAAGTCCTTGTTCTGGGATTTCTCTGTGCAACCTCAGTGTCCTCTGTGTCTCTGTGGTGTGGTTTTACTCGGAATTCATCAACCACAGAGACACAGAGGACACTGAGGTTGCACAGAGAAGAGAGCGATCGAGACTTTTTGTGCAAAGCCGTTCTCAGTTCTCAATCATCCTGACTAGGAATTTCCACTCAGCTTGGCGCGCAAGCGTTCGTTCACGATCTTCGGATTTGCTTTGCCCTTCGACGCTTTAATCACCTGGCCGACGAAGAAGCCAAACAAGGCCTCTTTCCCCGCTCGATAATTCGCGAGCTGATCGGGATTCGCTGCAATGACGTTATCAATCAGCGCATCAATCTCACCAGTATCACTCAACTGGACCAGCCCCTGCTCTTCAATGATCGCGTGGGCGGGCTTGCCGCTTTTGAACATCTCGACAAGCACGTCTTTTCCCTGTTTGCCGCTTATCTTCCCCTCATCGATCAGTCGCACAAGCGCGGCGAGTTCTTTCGGCGGCAATGGCGACTCACCAGCAGTTACACCCTTTGCTTCGAGCTCGCGTAGCAACTCCGTTCTGATCCAGTTCGCCGTTGCGCGTGGATTGCCCGACGCCTCTGCCGCTGTTTCGTAGTAATCAGCCAAAGCGCGATCGGAAACGAGTTGCGAAGCATCCGCATAACTCAAACCGTATTGCTCACTAAAACGCTTCCGTCGTTGCTCAGGCAATTCCGGCATCGCCCGTTGCACTTCTTCAACGAATTGCTCGGACACAATCAACGGCTGCAGATCCGGCTCCGGAAAGTAGCGATAGTCATGCGCCTCTTCTTTCGAACGCATGACACGCGTTTCCAGCGCACGATCGTCCCAAAGTCGCGTCTCTTGCGCCAGGCGCCCACCTGATTCGAGCACCTGAATGTGCCGCGCGACTTCAAACTCGATCGCGCGTTGCATAAACCGAACTGAGTTCAAATTTTTCAGCTCGACTTTAGTGCCAAACTTCTCATCACCGGCACGCCTGACGGAAACATTCGCTTCACAACGCAAATTGCCCTTCTCCATATCGGCTTCAGACGCGCCCACCCACTGCAACGCACGCCGCACATGATTGACGTAGTCGTACGCTTCCCACGATGAACGAAAGTCAGGCTCCGTAACGATCTCAGCGAGCGGCACCCCTGCGCGGTTGAGATCGATGTACGAGTAACGATCGACGTCCGGAAGTCCTTCATGCACGTTCTTGCCTGCGTCTTCTTCGAGGTGCAGACGCGTAATCCGGATCTTCTTCGGACGCCACTCGAGCGGATGTCCCGCCTCGTCGCGCTCGGCCGTCATTATCTCTAGCTCGCCGTTCGCAGAGAAAGGTTGATCGTATTGCGAGATCTGGTAACCCTTGGGCAGGTCTGGATAGAAGTAGTTTTTACGCGCAAAGATCGACTGATGATTGACGTGCAAGCCAAGCGCGAGCGCCGCGCGTGCGCCGAGCTCAATTACACGTCGATTCAAGACCGGCAGTGCGCCCGGCAAGCCGAGACACGTTGGACACGTGTTCGCATTTGGCTCATCACCAAAACGCGTCGCACAGCCGCAGAAGATCTTTGACTCCGTACTCAGTTGAGCATGGATTTCGAGTCCGATAACTGTTTCCCAGCTCATCTACGTGATCCGCGTCCTCCGTGAAACGGCCGAGGATTGATACGCACTCCCGGAGCTCGGAACACCGGCCTTCTACCATTGTGAAACGTTGGGAAAGGAGTTATCGGCGTCGCCAGAAACCCGTCAAACGGTGAAGACTGAAATCGTCTGAACCGGCCAAATCGACCATCTCCGACTCCGAAACCAAAACCGTCAAATGGCAAACTGCCGCCGACCGGATAGGACCACGGTATCTCCTGCGCACGCGAGGCTCCGAACTTCGCTTCGTTGGCTGCGGCCTCGGCGCGCAATGCCTCGGCGCGACTACGCCAGTAAGCTTCCTCCTGCGCACGCATGCTGCGTACCTGCTCCAGCGTGCGGTCTTCAATCTCGGCGACCTCGCGCCGCCGGTCTTCTGCAGAAGGCAGGCCGAGCTCAATACGTTTTTCTTCGTAAGCGCGCTCGTTTTCCACGCGCGCCTTGCGATAGACCTCGAGGTCCTGATTTGTTATTGAACGACGTGCTCGCGTTTGTTGAGTATTCGGAACGGCCGCGGGTGCACCAGCTTTCTCCAAGAACGATCCCTTTGGCTGATTGTTCGCGCGCTCAGTAGCAGCGATGTCGACGGTGTTCAGTTGGATCGTTACCTGGAAGCCGTTACTCACCGCGTAAGTCAATGTTGAGTTTGTGACGGTAAACTCGTTGGGAATCTCGACACGGCGTCCGTCACGCATGACAACCGTGTAGGCGTTAACTGCAGAAACAGTTAGAGCCAGAAACACTACGGCGAAAAACACTCTTCTTAAAGTCATTTCCCCACCTCGTATTGTAAGTCTTGGGTGACAGTATACGGTTAAAAGCCACGGATTTCACGGATGAACATGGCTCAGACCGGTGTTTATCCGTGAAATATGTGGCTAAAAAAATCTTTGCAACCGGACGCCCTCAGTGATATACATGCGGCGCACCAAATCGAAAACAACTGTTCATTGAAAGGCGGTCCCCCGGCTCAGCCATGGCGGAGCGCCGCTCGGTTCCAAACCCTTTCCAACCAGGAGCGAGTAAATAATGGCAAAGACGGTTTGTAAGATTTTGGGAGTCGTGTTGTTGCTGGTGGGCGTTTGTGGATTTGTAGCCCCACGATTGCTTGGCGCTCACTTGACGCCGCCACACAATGTGGTTCACATCGTGTCGGGCCTCATTGCTTTATACTTCGGCTTCGCAGGAACCTTATCCGCAGCCAAGATGTTTTCATTAGTGTTCGGCGTGGTTTATCTCGCGCTCGGCATTCTGGGAATGGCGCTGGGAACAGCACCAGATCGAATGTGGATGGTGGGACCGTTGGAATTCGGCCAGGCCGACCACGGCATTCACATCCTGCTGGGCGTAATCTTTCTCGCGGGCGGACTGTTTACAAAAAGAGTCGATTAGTCTTGTTTTCAGGTTGCAAGGGCGAGTTCCGTAAGTGGCGCAATCGCGTCCTCGATCTCCAAACCCTTGCAACCTGAGCCACAGATTACACGGATCGTGAATCACGATTTACACTGATCGGTTCGTGTACTGGGGTGATGCGTGGTCCACCTGTCACCGGGTGGGCGTCAACTAAAACTCTAATTTCAAATACATCGTGAAGTATTTCCGGCGTGAGTACTTGCTCCGGTTTACCGGAGTGGACCGTCCTTCCCTGCTTCATCAGCAAAATATTGTCAGCAAACTCCGAAGCGAGATTGATGTCGTGAGTGACGACGAGCGCCGCCGCACGACGTTGGTCGCAGCGAGCTCTGACGAGACTCAACAAGGTCGCCTGATGTGAGAGATCGAGATTCGCTGTCGGCTCGTCGAGCAAAAGTATCGGAGCTTCGGTCGCAAGCGCACGGGCCATCAGTGCGCGTTGTCTTTCACCGCCGGACAGTTCATTCATCAAACGCGCACTCAGATCACTCAACTCAGTCTCACGTAACACGGATTCGGCAATGTCGACATCGCGTTCCGTTTCCCAGCCCCAGCCGGAGTGTGTGGCCCAGGCGAAGCGACCGCCAAGCACAAACTCGACCACAGTGACGGGAAAGCGAAGTTCTGCTTCCTGCGCGACGACGGCGATACGTCTCGAGATGCTGCGACGATTGAGTCGCTCGATTGGTTCTCCGTCGAGCAGCACCGCGCCTGATGATCGTGGAAGCTGGCCGTTCAGAGTTCGGAGCAGAGTGGATTTGCCGGCTCCGTTAGGGCCGATGATGGAGGTGATCTCACCCTGTTTGAGCGACAGCGTCACATCTGCCACCGCGATGCGATGGTCATACGCGACTGTGATGTTATGTCCTTCCAGAGTCATGCTCTTCTCAGTAAGTAAATGAAAAGCGGTGCGCCGATGAGCGCAGTAATGGCGCCAACGGGCAACTCTCTCGGCGCGATGACCGTGCGCGCTACTGTGTCAGCAACAATTACAAAAAGCGCGCCACCAAGCGCCGCCGCCGGAATCGTGATCCGGTTATCACTGCCGAGTGAAAGCCTTGCGAGATGCGGCACGACCAGCCCCACGTATCCCACCGATCCACTCGCTGCCACCGAGCTTCCCACCAACAAACTCGCTACCAGAAAAACCACGATTCGCACTCGCCCGACCTCAACGCCGAGATCGAAAGCGTCACGCTCACCAAGCATCAATAAGTTCAGCGAGCGCGCGTGAAGCGTCAGCGCCAGTGCGCCCGCGATCGCGATCACGATCGTCACGGGCAACAACGTCTTGCTCGCTCCGGACAGATCGCCGAGCAGCCAGAACGTGAACGAACGGATCCTCGTTGCGTCCATCAAGACAGTTACAAACACGATGACCGAAGAAAGAAACGTCGTGACGATCACGCCGGCAAGTATCAATCGTTCGGGTGTCGCGCCGGCACGGCCGCGCGCGAGCCGGTAGACCGCGAGCGTCGCCAGCAATGCACCGCTAAATGCGAGGATCGGCCGCGTCCACTCGATCGCTCCGAAGAATACGAGCGCGATCATCGTCCCGACTGCAGCGCCGTTCGAGATGCCGAGAAGATATGGTTCGGCGAGCGGGTTTCGCAGCAATGCCTGATATCCCGCGCCGGCGGTTGCGAGCGAGCCCCCGACTGCCGCAGCTAATAAAATTCTCGGTAAACGGATCTGGAAGAGAATATCGAACTGGTCCTGAGTCAGACCACACGCGTTGGTGCCGAACGACGCGAGCGCACACAACGACGCACGCACAGGAAGCGGTTCACTGCCGAGCAGCGACATCAAGACAATCGCGAGCAGCAACGCGGCTGCCATTGCCGCACATGCAATTATTGTCTTGCGGAGCGTGACTCGATTCATGTTCCGAAGGCGTCGGGGTGCAGCGCGCGGGCCATCTCCTCGAGCCCGTCGACCAACCGTGGTCCAGGTCGAGAGAGGTGATCGTCGTTGATCTTGTAGACGCGCCCTTGCAGCACTGCCGGTGATTGGCGCAATGCTTCCGCGACGTTTGCATTTGCAGCGCCCATCGAGCCGCCAGTGGGCAGGATGATGGCTTCCGGCCTCGCTGCGAGGGCAGACTCATTGCTGAACTTGGGCCATGCTCCGGGAACATCGGCGGTCACGGAAGCTCCTCCCGCGCGACGCATCAGATCAGTGATATATGAATCATGTCCGGCGGTATAAAGCGGCTCACCGGACGCCTGATAGAAAACCTTTACCGGCTGCTTGTCCCTTACGGCTTGTTCGACAGCGTTGGTTCGTTCCCGTAGTTTTTGGACGAGCACGTTTGCCTTGTCCTTTTCTCCGACTATCTCGCCGATCTGGTCGATCGAGCGAAACACACCTTCGAGATCGTGCGGGTCGGTAACGAAAGCCGCAATGTTCTGTCCCTTGAGTTGTTGTGTGAATACTTCGAGCTGTGATGCAGTCGAGACAAGGACGACTTGTGGCTTCAGTGCGATGATGCGTTCGAGATTCGGATGGAGCGTGTCACTAACTACAGGGATCGCCTTCGCTTCCGGAGGATAGTCGCAATAACTCGTACGGCCCACGAGTCGATCACCCGCGCCGACAGCAAAAACGATTTCAGTGAGATTCGGCGCCAGCGAGATTACCCGATCAACTTTCGCCGGAATACTGACTCGTCGCCCGAGGTCGTCCGTAATCTCCCGAGTCGCACCCTGGTTCGCGGCTTCCCTCGGAGTGCAGGCGGAAACCAGCATGAGGCAGATAATCAGCCCCAAAGCAGACAAACAATAATAGCCACGCGCGCGCACAGACCGCCCATAATAAATCATTTGTGCTTTTTGTGCCTTTTTGTGGCTAACACTTTTTTCCAGTAAGATGCCTCGCGATGATCAAAACAGTCGAGTGGACAAAAGACGGCGTGAGCATGCTGGACCAGCGCCTGCTGCCCGCCGAAGAAACTTACCTGATGCTGCGTTCCTACGACGAAGTGGCGGAAGCTATTCGCAAGATGGTGATTCGCGGCGCACCGGCGATCGGCGTTGCGGCCGCGATGGGAATCGCGCTCGGCGCCAGCCAGTCAGTGGGAACGTCAGTCGCCGATCTCGAAGACGACCTGCTATACATCTGCGACGTTATGGGCAAGACGCGCCCGACTGCCGTAAACCTCTTTTGGGCCATCGAGCGGATGCGCGCGACTTTCGAGCGGAACAAACATCTGGGCGACGTCGAACAGGTGAAGAAAATACTCGTAGCGGAAGCACTCGCGATTTTTGAAGAAGACATTACGGCAAACCGCGCCATCGGTCATCATGGTGGACCACTCATTCCTGACGGCGCGACAGTGCTCACACACTGCAATGCCGGCGCACTCGCCACCGCCGGAGATTACGGTACGGCGCTCGGAGTCATTCGCGGCGCGCGCGATGCCGGCAAAAAAGTCGCGGTGATTGCCGACGAAACGCGCCCGTTTCTCCAGGGCCTGAGACTAACTGCGTGGGAACTGGCGAAAGACGACATTCCCGTCACTGTGATCACGGATAACATGGCTGGTCACGTGATGAAGAGCGGCAAGGTTGATGCAGTGGTGGTCGGCGCGGATCGCATCGCCGCGAATGGCGACACAGCAAACAAGATCGGTACTTACATGGTCGCGGTGCTCGCGCGCGAACACGGCGTGCCGTTCTACGTCGCAGCGCCGCTGACTACGCTCGACATGACACTTTCTTCAGGAGATGAGATTCCGATTGAGGAAAGAGACTCGATGGAAGTGACTCACATTCGTGAACACCAACTCGGACCGGAAGGCGTGAATGTTCACAACCCGGCGTTCGATGTGACGCCGCATCAATTCATCACGGCGATCATTACTGACAAAGGCGTGGCGCGTCCGCCTTATGTGAAAAGTTTGCAGCAACTCTTCGAAGATCCGCGTTAATCCCCGTTCATCTGCGGCTAAAACGACTATTCTTCCACCAATCGATCGTGCGCTGGAGTCCTTCTCGTAACCCGACTTTCGTCTCGTAACCCAGGAATTCTTTCGCGAGCCTAATATCTGCGAGACTGTGCCGCACATCCCCAACACGCGCCTCTCGGTATTCTGCCGTCACGTCCTGCTTACCAGTCAACTCTTTTAACTCTGACAGCAGCTCGTTCAACGTGATCCGCTCTCCATTCGCCACGTTGATGACTTTCCCCGATGCTACTTTCGACGACGCAGCACTCAGATTCGCAGCGACAACGTTATCGATGTACGTGAAATCGCGCGATTGCTCGCCATCGCCGTAGATCACTGGCTTCTCGTCAGACAAAAGCGTGCTGATAAACCGTGAAACGACTCCCGAATACTGTGAACCGGGATCCTGTCGTGGTCCAAAAACATTGAAATAACGGAGCGACACAGTTTCCAAACCGTAAACCCGCGTAAACACCTGGCAGTAATACTCACCAACCAATTTCGCCACTGCGTAAGGCGACAGTGGATCCGGCAGCATCTGCTCCGACTTCGGCAGCGTCGGCTGATCGCCGTACGCAGAGCTCGAAGCTGCATAGACCACACGCCTTACCCGGGCATCTCGAGCTGCTACGAGTAAAGAAAATGTTCCGTCAACAGATGCGATGTGAGTTTGTCGTGGCTCTTCGACCGAACGCGGGACCGACGGAATTGCGGCTTCGTGAAAGACTACCTCGACACCATCGAGTGCTTTTTTCAGCAGCACTTCATCCGCCACACTGCCTTCGATGAAATCGAGATCGCCGCCGATCTCCTCGATGTTCTCACGATGCCCGGTCGACAAATCGTCAATCACACGCACGCGCGCGCCGCCGGCCATGAGAGCCGCAGCGATGTGTGAACCGATAAAACCTGCTCCGCCCGTTACCAGCGCTGTTCCCGTCAATGGCATTTGCTTTGTACGTTACCTGCCCACTCCAACGTATTCAAAACCGAACTCCCGCATGTCTTCCGGATCATAGATGTTTCGCAAGTCGGCGATCTTCGGCGTCGTCATCAGGTCGCGTATGCGAATCATGTCAAGCGCGCGAAACTGGTTCCACTCGGTAACGAAGACGAGGGCGTCTGCGCCTTGCACCGCCGCGTATTCGTCGTCGGCGTAAACGATTTCCGGCAGCACTTTCATCGCTTCGTGCTTTGCGACCGGATCGTACGCGCGGATCTGCGCGCCCGCTTCGAGCAGACTGCGAATGATGCCGACTGCAGGCGCCTCGCGCATGTCGTCAGTCTCCGGTTTGAAAGCGAGACCTAGCACGGCAATCGTCTTGTTTTGAAGTGTACCAACGAGCCTCCGGATCTTGGCCAACATCATCTCGCCCTGTCGCTGATTCACTTCAATCACGGCATCGACGATCCTCGACTCGGAATCATATTTTCGAGCTACGGATGAAAGCGCGCGGGTGTCCTTCGGAAAACACGATCCGCCAAAGCCCGGCCCAGGATGCAAAAACTTACTTCCGATGCGCTTATCCATACCAATTGCGCGTGCAACATCGTGAACGTCGCAACCGATCTTGTCGCAGAGATTTGCGATCTCGTTGATAAACGAAACCTTCGTCGCGAGGAATGCATTGGCGGCATACTTCGCAAGCTCCGCAGCTTCGAGCGAAGTGATTACAAACGGCGCTTCGATCAAATAAAGCGGGCGATACAGGTCTTTCATGATCGCGATCGCTTCTTCGTCACGGCTGCCGATCACGACGCGATCGGGACGCATAAAGTCGTTGATAGCGGCGCCTTCTCTTAGAAACTCCGGATTCGAAACGACGCCGAAGTTGGCGCGCGTTTTCTTGCGCTCGTTGATCAGCGTACGAAGGTGTTCGCCGGTTCCGATAGGTACGGTCGACTTCGTGACGACCACTTTGTAGCCGTTCATAAACTCGGCCACAGATGATGCTGCGTGTTCGACAAAACTGAGATCCGGCGAGCCGTCAGGTTTTGGTGGAGTACCGACGGCGAGAAAGATGACGAGGGCCTGTTCTACTGCTTGTTTGACGTCGGTGGTGAATCTGAGGCGACCGGCCTGAGTATTTTTTAAGACGAGTTGCTCGAGTCCCGGCTCGTAGATGGGCATGACGCCTCGCAGCAATCGCGCGATCTTGTCTTCATCTACATCGACGCAGGTGACGTCGACACCAAACTCGGCAAAACATGCGCCGGTAACAAGACCTACGTAACCGGTACCAATTACAGCGATGTGCATTAGCGACTCTCTTCTCTGCGCTGTCTCTGCGTTCTCTGCGCCTCTGTGGTTAGTTTAAGCTGTTAACCGCAGAGACGCAGAGAACGCAGAGGCGACGCAGAGGACTATCCTTACAATCAAAACCTTGCGGGTCACGCGTGTGTGAATTCACGTGACCCGCAAGGTGAATTTGCCTGACCGCAGCGCTGGTTACCAGTGCCACAGTGTTTTTATCCAAGCCGAACGAAATCTGCGAGCTTACTTGGTCGGGCTGACTACGGTAACGCTGCCGCCGAAGTTAAGGTCGTTATTGTGGAACGCTGCATAAAGCACACCCGCCACTGCACCACCGACAGCCAGCAGAAGCACGGCCAACGCGCCGCCGCTCAGATCGTCGTCATCATCGTCGGTTTGTGGATTCGGTGTTCCAGCAGTTGCACTCTCACCAGCCGCAACCTGCTTAACTGTTCCACCAGCTTTGAACTGCGCAACGCCCGCGAGCGTTGACACATGAGTACGTCCACGTGAAGCACTGACAGTGAACGTCGTTGGCTGGGTTCCGTCGACAACAACCGTGCCGTCTTTGGTCGTCAAGTTAACAGTAGTTCCAGATAACGTTGACACTTGAGCACTACCAGTCTCTAGCATTGCCGTGATGCTGTTCTCCGCGAAGCTGAGGCGAAGATTGCTGTTGGGTGCGAGTTCGACCCGACCGACTTTGCTAATGCTGACTGAAGCGCTGCTTTGAGCCGCGGTGCTGATTGTTGAATCTGTGAAAACCGTGCCGCCGGAGATCACTTTTTGGCCGTTCACAGTGACTTGTCCGGAGACCGATAGCTCGCCTGACGCCTTGGCGCCCGGCGCCGCCAATACCACCATTGAGTAGACACTCAAAACGGCAACCGCCACAGCAGTCGCAATGGACTTGCGGCTCCAAGATTTGCTGATCATTAACTTTCCTCCCGTAATGTGAAACACAAAGGTCTTAATTGCGTACCGCGACGGCCGAACAGTCGTGGGAAAACAATGAGATGTTAGCAACTCGTCGAGGCCTGTTAATGCATGGGATTTAGGCCCTCGAAAACACTAACATGGCTTTTATTACACTAATACAAGCCCTCTGTCAACAATCATTTGGCTTAACATTGCCACAAAACTGTGTCGGACCATGTGGACCACAAAAGGGCACAAATTGAGTTTCGAGTTCAGCCTTTCAATCGGATGGTTTGAACCTGAACTCTAAACGGACACTCAAGGCCGGCGGACGGCGGAGGATTTCTCGTTCAACTCGGCCTGTTCGTACGGGTCGAGCCGCGCAAAGAGGTAGAATACCTCACCAACCACGCGCACCGGTCCCAGATACCGGAACGTGTTTCGCAGCACTTCCCCGTTTTTCAAACGTGCGGGCGCCGGTGGATTTGACCCGAACAGCAGCCCCATTTCGCCCGCAGAAACAGCTTCGAGCTCGGGCAGGTAGTCATTGTGAGTCTCGCGCGCAAGCTTGATCGCCATCTGGCGTAAAGCTCTAATACGATTCGAATTATGTCGATAATAAGTCGTGCTTACTTCCCGCCGGCTGGCTCGATCGTCCACAACTTCCTGCTCGTTTTTCAGGTAGCCGAGGTAAGCACGAACCACGGGACCAAAGTCGTCATCGTCGACTTGAGCACTGGGAATGGCGTTGACAGGCGTGAGCGCGCAGAAAACAAGCAACAGAAAAGCGGAGAATCTTGCCTTGATAGTTGCCATCGTTTGCTCCTGGCGGGAGGCAATCCTCTATTTTTGTTGCGGCCGCCCGATTATACCAACCTCTAAGTCAACTAAATTGCGCGCGTCTTTCGGCAATGTTACATTGATCTTCGATTTCCGTTAAGTCGCATGTCTTCTTCAGATCCTCAAGCTCCTTTGTCGGTTAAGAGCGTAGCGCTGGGTGTCTGCGGCGGTATCGCAGCCTACAAGGCGGTCGAAGTTCTGCGCGGATTGCAGCGTGCGGGTTGTAGCGTCAGAGTGGCAATGACAAAGCGTGCCTGCGAATTTGTGCAGCCCCTCACGTTCCGCGCGCTTTCCGGTAGTCATGTGATTGTCGACGATTACGCGCCTGATAATCCGGACCCGATTGCCCATATCACGTTTTCTCAGACTGTCGATTTGCTGGTCGTCGCGCCTGCGACCGCGAATATCATCGCGAAGTTTGCGAATGGAGTCGCTGACGACTTTCTCAGCTCGACTTATCTAGCCTGTACCGCTCCGGTTTTGATTGCGCCCGCGATGAACACGACGATGTGGGAACATCCGGCGACGCAGCGCAACCTCCGCCAGCTTCGCGCAGACGGTGTGTATTTTGTTGAGCCTGATGCGGGTGAGATGGCGTGCGGGACGATTGGTCCGGGGCGTTTGAGTGAGCCCGAGCGCATTGTCAGCGCCGCTTTGGAGATTCTCGCGAGCGCGGGCCGTCCGAAGGATTTGGCAAGCGAGCGTTTTTTGATAACTGTCGGTGCGACTCGTGAAGAGATCGATCCGGTGCGATTTATTTCGAACAGATCATCGGGAAAGATGGGCTTCGCACTCGCTGAAGCAGCGGTGAGACGTGGTGCGACGGTGACTGTCGTCGCAGGTGTCACAACAGTCGATCCACCCGCAGGTCTGCGAGTTGTGAAGGCGTTGTCCGCCGACGAGATGTTGAAAGCAGTTGCGAGTGAAGCGGGTAAAGCGTCGGTGTTCATCGGCGCGGCGGCGATCGCGGATTATCGTCCGGCGCAGCGGGCCGAGCAGAAGATTAAAAAATCAAATGAGTCTATAACGTTGACATTGGAGCGCACTCCGGATGTGTTGTCGCAGGTTGCGGCGTCGCGTGCGAACGGGATGCTCGTCGTTGGATTTGCGGCGGAGACAGAAAATGTTTTGGAGAATGCGAAGGCGAAGTTGCGCAGTAAGAAGCTCGATGCGATTGTTGCGAATGATGTGAGTCGCGAGGATTCAGGTTTTGATACGACAACGAATCAGATCGCGATCATCACCGCTGATAACGCGGTCGAGCTGCCTGTAATGGCGAAGAGTGAGGCGGCCGATCGAATTCTGGATGTTATAGTGGCGCTTCGTCAATAACTGTAGGGGCGGCCCTCTGTGGCCGCCCGATTCGCAATAATATTTGTGATCAAACCGCGGGCGGCCACAGAGGGCCGCCCCTACAAAAGATGCAAGAAGACGTTCGCAATCTTATCGCCGCGACGAAGAAGCAACTCGAGCACCTGCGTGTGCTCGGTGTTGAGGGAATCAGAGAACCGGAAGGAACCGCACGGACAGACTACGTCGAAAGGGCAACGCCAGTGGTTGCGCCGCGACCTGAACCGGTAAAGCCACCAGTTCCGATCGAGAACGTTCCAGCCGCGAAGCCGGTGACGTCCTTGTTCGGCGACATCGCGCCGGCGCCGGTGAAACTCACTCCATCAACTGAAACGTTCGAGCAGATCCACGCCGAAATCGGCGACTGCACGCGCTGCCCGCTGCATCTGGAACGCACGCACGTGGTCCACACTGAAGGAAATCGAAAAGCGCGATTGATGTTTGTCGGAGAAGCGCCGGGTGCTGATGAAGACATCCAGTCGCGCCCGTTTGTCGGCCGCGCCGGGCAATTGCTCACCAAGATCATCGAAGCGATCGGGATGAAGCGTGAAGAGGTTCTAATCGGAAACGTCAACCGCTGTCGCCCGCCAGGTAATCGCGCTCCCACAACCGAAGAAGCAACGACGTGTAAACCATATCTGCTGCGCGAAATCGCGATCGTGCAACCGAAAGTGATCGTGGTGCTCGGCAACACCGCGATGAAAAACCTGCTCGACACACGCGAAGGCATCACGCGACTACGCGGCCGCTTCCAGGATTACAAAGGAATCAAAGTGATGCCCACCTTCCATCCCGCGTACCTGCTCCGCGATCCATCAAAGAAACGCGAGACGTGGGAAGACTTGAAGATGGTCCGCGATTATCTTGATAGCCATCCGTGAAATCCGTGGCTGATACCTCATACGCTGAAGTCGCAGTTCCGCTGCATGTCTTTCAAACGTTCACTTATCGCCTGAGCCCCGAACAGAGTGTTCAGGCAGAGGTCGGTGCGCGCCTCGTCGTGCCACTCGGCCGCAACCTCGTTACCGGCTACGTTGTCAGTCTTCACGATCAGCTTCCGGCAGAGCTTGGGGAAGTCGATGTGAAGGACGCGCACACGCTCGTCGACTCCGAACCAGTCTGCAATCCCGAGATATTGCAACTCGCGCGCTGGGTCGCAGACTATTACGCGTGCCCGCTCGGCGAAGTGATCAGAGCAGCGCTTCCGCCGGGCATGACACCGAAGAGTCGCTCGGGTTCGAAGTTTGTAAAACCGAAGCTGCGCCGCTTCGTTCGATTAACATCGAATGGAGCAGAACAAAAGCTCACCGACACGCAGCGTCGCGTTCTCTCCACGCTCGAAACGACTGGTCCGATGTCGTTGCAGTCATTGCTCACTGCCGCAGACGTAAGCGCCTCCACGATCACTTCACTGGAAAAGAAATCACTGGTCGAGATCTACGAAGACGCGATTCGCCGCGATCCACTTGCAGAAACGTTGGGCGTCACTGACGCAGAACACACGCTCACCGTCGCTCAATCGTCCGTACTCACACAGATCGAACAGCAGATGAACTCCGGCGCCTATTCGGCGTTTCTGCTGCACGGCGTCACCGGCAGCGGCAAGACCGAGATCTACATGCGCGCGATGAGTAAAGCGCTGAGTCTCGGTCGCTCTGCCATGATGCTTGTGCCGGAGATCGCGCTCACGCCTGTCTTCTCGCGTCGTCTGCGTGCACGATTTGGCGATCAGGTCGCGATCTTTCACTCATCGCTTCAGAAAGGCGAACGATTTGACGAGTGGACGCGCGTTCGAAACGGTGACGCGCGCGTCGTGATCGGAACACGCTCGGCTGTCTTCGCGCCCGTGAAAAACCTCGGACTGATCGTGGTCGACGAGGAACACGAATCGTCATACCGTCAGCAGGAGTCGCCTTACTACAACGCTCGCGACGTCGCGATCGTGCGTGCGCAAAAGGAATCGGCCACGGTTGTTCTCGGTTCAGCCACGCCTTCGCTCGAATCTTTTCACAATGCACGCAAAGGCAAGTATCACTTTGTAACGCTCCCTGAGCGCATCGGCGCGCGTCCGATGGCCGAAGCGAAGATCATTGACATGCGCAACGTGTTCGTCCGACATGGAAAGCCGCGCGTGTTTTCCGACGAGCTACTCGAAGCGATACGCGAGACGCGCGAGCGTGGCGAGCAGTCGATCATCCTGCTCAATCGCCGCGGGTATTCGAGTTTTATACTTTGTCGCTCGTGCGGCGAGACGGTTCAGTGTCCTAACTGCGACGTCACGCTCACGTACCATCGCAGCGAGCGCGTGATCGTTTGTCACTATTGCAATCATCGCGAAGCCGTGCCGCGCGTTTGCCCGTCGTGCGGGAAGAAATATATCTACTACGTGGGCGAAGGCACGGAACAACTCGAGGAGATGCTGAGGCTTCTGTTCCCTGCCCTCCGCGTCGCGCGGATCGATCGCGATACCACCGCGCGCCGAAAAGTTTTTGAGCAGACGCTGATTGACTTCAGCACCGGGCGTATCGACACGCTTGTCGGCACGCAGATGCTGGCGAAGGGTCATGATTTCCCGAATGTGACGTTGGTTGGTGTGGTTTCGGTTGATGCTGGTCTGGCGTTACCGGATTTCCGATCGGCGGAACGAACGTTTCAACTCATCACGCAGGTTGCGGGGCGTGCGGGTCGTGGTGATCGACCCGGGCGAGTCTTGATCCAGACTTATCATCCGTACCACTATGCTTTGCGACACGCGTGCGCGCAGGACTATGCAGCGTTTTACGAGGAGGAGCTTCGTTACCGGCAGAATCATTCGTATCCTCCGTTCGTGGCGCTCGCGAGTTTGCTGGTCCATGGGCCGGATCTTGGTAAGGTGAGGAATGATAGTTTAGAGCTGCGGAAACAGCTCGATCTGGTGAATCAGGAACGGAAGTGTCGCGTGCTTGGTCCAGCGCCGGCGCCGTTGTCGCGGTTAAAAGGCGAGCATCGTTTTCAGTTGTTGATTAAGTCCCGTAGTAGAAAAGATCTGCGCGAGGTAGCGGATGCCGCGATGCGAGCGGTTGCGGAGAGTGGAGTTAATCTACGTTCAATTAATTTGGAGATCGATCCGGTGTCGATCATGTAGAGACAGGATGTAACAAGATGAAAATTTCAGAGCTGGCGGAAAGAACGGGCGCGCGTGTTGAAGGCGCAAGCGAAGATATAGAAATCATCGGCGCGGCGGGGATGGATGAGGCTGGCGAAGGGCACGTGACGTTTCTCGCCAACCCGCGCTACACACCGCGTGTAAACACCACAAGCGCTTCCGCAATCTATTTGAGTGAAGAGGCGCAGACCGATCGAGAGATCGCGATCCTGCGTGTGAAGGATCCGTATCTTGCCTACACACGCGCGCTGCGCATCTTTAATCCGGAAGCCGAGCTCGAACCGTTTGTGCATCCTTCCGCCGTTATCGATCCGACTGCGCGCGTGGCGAAGCGTGTAGCGATCGGAGCGTGCGTGGTGATTGGTCGGAACGCATTCATCGGCGACGACGTTCGCATCTATCCCAACGTCACGATTTACGACGACGTCACCATTGGCAGGGGCTCGGTCATACATTCCGGTGTCGCGATTCGTGAACGCACTGTTATCGGCGAGCGCGTCGTTATCCATAACAACTCCGTGATCGGCTGCGACGGTTTTGGTTATGCAAAAGACGAGGAGAAGCGCTGGCTCAAGATCCCACAAGCCGGACGAGTCGTGATCGAAGACGATGTTGAGATCGGTGCGGCGACTACGATCGATCGTGCGTCCGTTGGCGAGAGCCGGATCGGGCGTGGATCGAAGTTGGATAATCTCGTGCAGATTGGTCACTCATGTACAGTCGGTGAGGATACGTTGTTGTGCGCGCAGGTCGGACTCGCGGGCAGTTCACATATCGGCAACCGCGTGATTCTCGCGGGCCAGGCGGGCGTCGCGGGTCATCTGACGATTGGCGACGATGTTGTGCTGACAGCGAAGAGCGCGACGAGTCACGACATTCCGGCAGGGAAAATCATCTCGGGGATTCCGGCGTTTGATAATAAGGATTGGCTTAGATCGACGGCTGCTTTCCGGAGGCTCGGTGAGATGCAACGGACGCTTCGTGAGCTCCAACGAAAAATCCGGGCCACGGATAAAACGGATTAAGTTATCGCGCCACCATCAACGATCACGATCTCGCCGTTCATAAAACTATTCCGCTCACTCACCATGAACGCCGCATACTCCGCAAGCTCTTCGGGGCGACCGAGGCGACCGGCTGAGGTCCAGAAGTCGTGCATCTGTAACAGACGATCAGGCAGCGCCTGCGCGAGATCCGTATCGAAGATACCCGCCGCAATCGCATTCACTCGCACACCAAACGTCGCGGCTTCGCGAGACAAACACTTCGTAAATCCGATCATCGCTGCTTTCGACGTCGCATAGTGCACGGCTGTCGGGAGTGCTCGCATGGCGCCGATCGAAGTGATGTTGAGGATGATGCCCTTTCGTTGCCGGATCATCTGTTTGTAGATCGGCTTCGTGACTGCAAACAGACTGTCGACGTTCGTGTGGATCACTTCGTCCCACGCGCGGTCGGTGGTGGTGGCGAAGTTGTCGCCGCGATTGATGGCGGCGTTGTTGACGAGGATGTCGATCCCGCCCCACTTCTCGACCAGCTCGCGGGTGAGTTTCTTCATGCCCACGCGATCGATAACCGAGACTTTGGCGTTGAACGCCTTGCGTCCGTAGCCCTCGATTTTCTCACTCGTCGCGGCGGCCAGATCTTCACGCGAGTTGTAACTAAACGCGACATCCGCGCCCTCGCGGGCAAAGATTTCGCAAATGGCCGCACCGATGCCACGCGTTCCGCCGGTTATGAACGCGCGCTTTCCCTCAAGCAACAGACTCACTTAGCTATGTTTCTCCTAGAAGTTTGACGGGGATTAGTTTAAACGCCGCGGCAGATTAAACCGTGAAAACGGGTGCTCAGTCAATTCGAGCCCGGCGGAAACCGCAAATACACCTACGTCAATTTTAGAAATTGTCGGCCCGATAATTAAAAGCTGATCCTCAAAACATCGGTCCCAGAAATACTTAAATCAGCATCATTCGCATAGACGCTTCTGCGATATACATAGTCGCGTAGCCGCTCAGTTCGAAGATTGTTTACCTTCAAAAATAGCTCAACCTCTGGTAGGTCCAGTATATGAGTTCTTAAGTTGAACTTATTCATGTCGCCCTTACCTTTGAATTGTACATGGACGCGCAGGAAGTCCTCCAACAGTCGACTGCGTCCGCGCACGGGCACAATATTGATGACTCCATCGCATAGCTCCCACTTATAAGAGGTACTTCCTTTACAAGATGATCCAGCAACTCTTTAACCGTGCTTTGAGTCTCGTCAACGCTGACCTTGCTGTTGGGGCCATCCAGATCGGAGCGTTCAAATCCGATGGAGACCTCAGATTGAACAGCGAGTTCAACCAGAACGCTTTGCACGCTGACATTCTTCAATTGAAGTTTAATTGGTTTAGTCGTGACGTCGGGAGTCTGACCGACTCCTAGGTAAGTAGTTAAGAGTATAAGAAAGACACTGCCGAGAACTTGACGTTTTTTCATGTCACTCAGAAGTTAATTTGCGAGCTGCGATCTTTGCGTGCCTCACAATCTGAGTTGCACATGTTCTAAAATCGTTTTCCCAGCAGGCACCTTTCTTCCTACCCAGTTTTTTACCGTTCGTTGATTTAAACTCCACGGTGTAAAACACTTTGGTCTTTTTTTCGCGCTCTTTCCAATCAACGTTGATAGGAATACTTACTATCAGCGTTCCGGGCCTTTCTCCGCTGCTGACAATGAAATCTGGGGTCGCGGCAATTTCACTGTCAAGAGCGCGACATACACCTTGAGTTAAATTGTCATCGCCTCCACACCATACCTCAACAAGTGTTTGGCTTTGCTTAACCGGACCGCTTGTCTGAAATGTAGGAACAACACAGACCAAAATTACTGCAAGTATATTTATTTGCATTTAGTAATCCCATTTTGTACGGTGCACTTCTTGGTGGAACTGTTTTTAAACGCTTCTTTGATTTGCTCAGGTTTTAACTTTGTTCCTGCGTTTGAACCCATGATGTTATCCTCATATCCTTTTTTAGGGGTAGCACGTCGCCCATGTTTTGGATCTCTGGTCTTCTCATCATAACGGTCTTTAAATCCAGCAAAATGCAGGCTGTCATGAGTTCCGCCGCCAGCTGATCCTACACCATTAGTATTTATGTGTCCTTTGTTGCCACCGATCTTATTTACTCCTTCGCCGGCATAGTAATTCTTGTAGTCGAGTCCCTGGCTCAGTTCTAATGTATTTAACACGCCAAATATTGGTTTGTCAGTTGGCACGATCTGAATTTTCACTCCTGATTTGCCGGTATCTAATTGAGCAGCACGATTCGTAATTTCAGCAATGAGTCCTGGAGTTGCATTCGGTCCAGTGAAGTGAATCGGGATCACAATAGTCTTCTCACCAGTATCCTTATTGGTCACGAAGAGGGCGTCATGCCCGTCTAGATCAACATACTTGAGTGGGTTGTTGTAACAGTATTGATACTTATTCAGAGACTGAGGGCTCGTTAAATCTGAATAGAACGTCGGATTCGATAAGGCCTGACTGGCGAAGGAATACAATTCGTCCGGCCCGCCACTAAACTCGTCAGGACTCATGAATCTTCCTAGCGTCGAGGAGTAAGATCGGGCCAAGAAGTAGTCTAATCCCGTCTCAATATCCCGTTCCTTCGTTGTGAACTGCTGGCGCAGGCCATCGCCAGCCACATAGCCCATCGCCGTGGTGCGGCCGCCGGTGCCGGCGGGGAGTTCTTCGCCGAAGGGTAGATAGTCGTGGCGTTTCACATTCGCGAAGGAACCGGTCTGGTCCAGGATGATGCGGGGGGTGCCGAGATGATCGGGGACCAGCCAGTGAATGTTTGCTGAGGAACTACTGGTCCCCTCACCCCACGCTTCTACTTCCACCACGCGGCTGTAGACGTTGTCGACTCCGGCATTCACGGTGACTCTAATCTTACTGGTCGTGATGTTCGAGAACGTGAATTGCCGCCACACTTTATTGTTTCCGGCGACGCTTCCGTTCGGCACTGTCACCCAACTCGCGCCGTTCCAATACTGCACCTCAAACGCAGTGATGCCCCAATTGGCAAAGGTCATGGCTAGTGTTGGCTCAACCGGGTTACTATTACTGTCCTGCTGCGTCACCACATCGATCTCGTTGATGGTCTTCGGACCGTTGAAGTCAATTTCCACCCAATCCGGAAAGCTCTGATAGGTATTGTCCAGCCAAATGTTGTTGTTGGATGCCTTTCGTTGCCCATCATTAACGTAGCTCGGGTAAAAGTTATAAGGCGCTCCCAAATAACTGGAGGCGGTCGCGCTGCCACCGTTTGCAGGCAACGCGTAGTTGGTCCTTGGTGGCGAGGCCGGCGTCCACGCTTCTACTTCAACCACGCGGCTGTAAACGTTGTCGACTCCGCTATTCACGGTGACTCTAATCTTACTGGTCGTGATGTTCGCGAAGGTGAATTGCCGCCACACTTTATTGTTTCCGGTGACGCTTCCGTTCGGCACCGTAACCCAACTCGCGCCGTTCCAATACTGCACCTCAAACGCAGTGACGCCCCAACTGCTGAAGGTCATGTTTAATGTTGGTTCAACCGGGTTACCATTACTGTCCTGCTGCGTCACTACGTCGATCTCGTTGATCGTCTTCGCACCATTGAAGTCAATTTCCACCCAATCCGGAAAGCTCTGATAGGTACTGTCCAGCCAAATGTTGTTGTTGGCAGCCGTTCGTTGTCCATCATTAACGTAGCTCGGGTAAAAGTTATACGGCGCTCCCAAATAACTGGACGCCGTCGCCGTTGCCCCATTCGCTGACAAAGCTACATTGGTTCTATTCGTCACCGGGGTCTCTGCGGCAATCAACAACTCTCCGTCGCGATAGCCATATTCTTTCTGCGGCGTGCCCGCGGCGCTATTGGCTGCATACTCCGCCACCAACTCGCCCTCGATACCGTAGATCTGCCACGTCTCCTGATTATTAACCCGGCGCCGAACGCGCTGCGCATTCGCGTTGTAAGTGTAGGTGGAGGAACCGCCAAACTTGTCTGGTATGGCGACAATATGATTGTCACCGTCAAAGGTCGCGGTGCCGTAGCCGGTATACGTATCTTTGATCTGATTACCGGCTTTGTCATATCTGATTCGTCTGTCTACTTCTGGTAGGTTAGTCGCAAGATCGCCGGGGGAATACAACCGGTTCCTTGCGCTTTCGACTTCAAAGGCAGTGTTGTTGATGCCGGTACCGGATGTCTGGGCGGTATTGATGGTGCGATTGCCCCAGCGATCGTAAGCGTAAGTCTGAACCGACTGCGGCTGCGAGTTCGGGTGTGCGTAATTGGCGAAATACTCCGTGACCGACTGCAGGCGATTTAACGAGTCGTAAGCGTAGCTCTGCCGCTGAATGGCCCAATGATTCAGCTGTTCGTCCTCAGGTGTATAGGTGTTCGCAAAGAGCACATTGCCGTTGTTGTCCGGGCCGCTGGTCCCGTAGCCTAAATTGCCTTCGTAAAAAAACTGTAGACCACCGCGATTCAGGCTGCCGTTAACGTCCGGGTTAGTCGACACGCGCACGTCCCACAACTGGCCGCGAATGTTATATTGCAGCTTGTGATAGAGCGGCGTTTGTGTCCCGAATAGTTCCTGTGTCACCTGGCTGCGCGCGTTGTAAAGGAAGGAAGACGCATAACTACGCGTGACCCCATCGCCTAAGTTGCCCGTAAAACCAGTAGTACGTCCGGCTGTATCGTAAGTGTAATTGACCATGCGGCTGGAGGGATAAGTCTGAGAAGTAACTTGTCCGGCGAGGTTGTAGTTACGACTGACTCCGTAACCGGCGGACCACCCGCCCTGTCCGTCACCGAACAGGTTCCACAACTGCTTCACGCGGCCCATTGCATCGTAATAACCAACCGCCGTGTGCGACGGCTTCGCGCCCCATCTGTAAGTCAGCCATAAGCGACCTTTGCCATTAGTGGCGTTATCGTACAAATACTGAATATCGCCTGTGTTTGGATCGGCGTCGCCGTTGATGCGATACAAGACGGTGGTTAGCCGATTGAGTTCGTCGTAGCGGTTTTCAGTGACGACGCCACGTGCATCAGTTTTGAAGGTGAGGTTTCCATTGTTGTCGTACTCATATTTGGCTGACCAGTTGGGATGATTCGTAACCGGATCGTTAATACTCAGCGTGCTCAGTGTTTCCTGTTCCGGATTATCGGCGCGGATCAGTCGCTTCAACGAGTCGTACATGAAAAAGCGCTGCTGGCTACCCTGCGTGACTGTCACAAGATTATCCAATGAGTCATACAGATAGCTGGTCTGGTAATTAAAGCCAGCCGGATCTTCATAAACTTCGATCAAGCGCCCGAGCGCATCAGTCACACTCTTACGCGCCTTCCCCGCCTGATCTGTGACTGTCACACTATTGCCACTGTAAGACGTGCCAACCACCGCATTATCCGGCGTGGTCACAGTAAGCACACGTCCCAGCGCATCAAAGGCCGTAGTGGTCCAAACCGGAGTCTCACTTTGCCAGGGGCGAAACGGACTGGAAGTCTTGTATGGTCGCCCAAGCGCGTCGTACTCAGTCTTGGTGACGATATAGTTACTGCCGCCTTCGTACTGGCGCTGCGCAATCGTACGGCCCATCTGATCGTATTCGACTTCGCTCACCAGTAGATTGTCATTAACCGCATCTTTATCACTCGAAACTGCGACGATACGAAGCGTGTCGTCATAAGCAAACGTGGTTTGATTCTCAGCAGTGGTACCCACCGCGCGACGAATCTGCTTTGGTCGATCAAGCGAATCGTTGAAAGAACCGCTGGCGACCACGCCGTTGGCGTCCTCACCATTCACCGGCTGACCGAGGTAATAATCGAATTGCGCGTACGTCGTGTGACCGACTGCGTTTGTAACCTTCGTGGGAAAGGCAAATGACGTATACCCGGTCAACTCGCTCGGCACGGAATTCGAACGCGCCTCATTGTCCGGAGTGCCAAAGCGATCGTTGTATTCGATAGTGGTCACAATGTTGTTCGTCAGCGTGCTGCGTGGATCGAGAATACGCACGACGTTCCCGGCCACGTCGTACTGCGAGTAGCTCGAAACCGAGCCAGTCACCGAGCCGTTCGATAACAAGTAGCGCGTGGAAGCGGTGGGATTACCGCGCTTGGTGTAAGTGGCGCCAAAGAGCGAATCAAGTCCGCTTATATTTGCACGCACGATTAGGCCACAATGGAAACTGTGCAAACAATCAGCTCCATCGAGGGTGTAGTTATCGTATTCCGTGGTAGCACGCGCCCTCTCGATATTTGTGGCGTCGAAGACGGAAACCTGGATTGGCAGATTGCGAATGTGGCTGGTCTGATTCAGATCAGGATTCGTCGCATTCGGATTGAGCGTGTCGTAGCCGGAAGTCTTAAAGTCTGTATGGATCCGCCGTACCGGATTGGCGCCACCAAAATCGTATTCAGAAACGTCTGTCTGATTGCTGTACTTATCGAACGCGAAGGTTTGCTTCGAGATCTGGTTGGCCTGCGCCGGCTCCAGGGTAGTGACTACCTGTGTCACTTGAGGATTGTTGGTTTTGGCGGCTGCATTGGTTTCCGCTACGGTCAGCGGCCACGAGGCCCCGGCAAGCGGTTGTTGCCAAGTGCGGGTTGAGCGCTGCAAAATCGTACTTCCATTTGCAGCCACCGCTTCTGATTGATACTCCTTACCATCTTTCCAGGGCGCGTACTCAGTTGGCCCCTGCGCAAATGAGAGGATCGGATTTCCCTCGTAAAAGATGCGCTTTTGACTAATGCGGGTGGCGCCGTCGCTGCTGAACTGATCGATAACAACGCAGCCCGAGCAGGGTACGCTTTCGGTATTGCTGAACGTCATCTTGTTCGCGAGCGTGGCGCCGTCAGCATAAACCCGCTTGGTCGTGACGCGCCGGTAAACATTTATCGAGGTCTGATCAAGACCGATAAGGCCACTCGCATCACCGGCGACTCCGGACGCATGGTCGTACTCGTAAGCACCGCCAGTCGGTAGTTCAACTCGGGCCAATTCTGCATACGAGTTGTATTGAAACTGGTATTGCTTACCGTTAGGCAACGTCACCGAGCGAACTATTCTCGGGTTGTAGGGTGAGCCGGAGGCGCCCGATATGGGAAACAGTTGCGCGTTGGTTTGCAGAGAATAACCCGCCCGCAAAGAACCGGGATCCCCAAGAGAGGCATAGTTCACCCGGATGGTGCGCGCGGCGCCTCCAAAACCTTTGTAGACGATCTCGTCGTAAAGCACACTCGTGGTTGCATAGGTAATCGAGACTTGCCGATTCAATGAATCTTTGATTGTTGTAGCCCGCTTGAAAGCATCGTAAGTGAAGGTAATGGTGTTGCCGTTGCGATCGCGCAGCCAACTGACGGTGCCGTTGTCGAAACGATAACGCGTACCATCACGCAATAGCAGATAACCTGAGGCATAGATCAGATCATTACCACCGCTGGGCACAAAGATGTAGTCACTGATGTCCTGATCGGAAATGAAGGTGGCAGCAGTGCCGTCCGCGGTCACGAAGATCCTGCCGCGATTGAATCCCGTCGGATCGCAGATACCTACATTGGCAGGGGCGCCGTCGGTCTTACTATCGCGCAGCTCAAACTCGGTGCCGTCAGCCGCCGTAAACGTAAACCGCGTGAGCGTCTGGAATGCGCGCATGGTGGCGTCAGAACATACTTGCGCATCGAACTGCGCCACTCGTCCCTGCAGCACTCCTGGTCCATACCCAGGCTTGATTCCAGACCACCAGTTTGCCGTCGGAAAGTGATGGTACGTAGTCTGCGGTTCAGGTAATGGGGGGCCGCCGCCCTCTTCGTACACGATCAGATATATCGGGGTGGTATGGATACGCCACTTTTGCTCGATTGGCAGCGTCATCGTATAGCCTGCCGTACCGCGGCCGCCGATATTCAACAAAGGCAGTTGAAAGTTCAGCGCACCGTTATAGGGATTTATATTGTCGAATTCGCTCAAGGCATAGGAGCCGGCCGGCGTACCCGGTTGCAGCGCCAGCGGTGTTTTGCCATCAGTGCTGTCTGCCCGAACATAGGCGGCGGGGGAGGCGAGCAACAGCAAGAACGCGATAACTCGATGCATTGTGAGTTTGGGAGGATTCATAAGTAGTCACCGTATTTCTACAGTTGAGTGAACTGGCTTATTGCGCCGTTATCGTGATACGGCAACGCCAACTTTCGTCGTTCGTGGCTCGCAGGATGTAGGTACCCGGAGCCAGATCGACTATTTCGCGCCACGCAATTTTGCCGCGCCGGCTGAGCGGAACATTTACACGCCCGGTAGTCTCGCGTTCGAAATAGAACTCAACCTCTTCGAGCCCACTCTGGTTATCAATCGCGAGGAGAAATCGACCTTTAGGGCGGGTGAGTTCGGCCGGCTCGAATCCAATCGGTGTGACGGTTATGAGCTCGGCCTGAACCGGAGCTTGCGGGCCCTGGTCCATCGTTGCGGCCGCAGTTGGCGCACGTTTGAAGTGTGCGAGGATCAGAGCTCCCGAAACGAGCAGAAGCAGAATTGAGAAAACCAATCTCAAACGTCGAGAGTGACCCAATAACGACATAGTGATGCCCTCCGGTTTACGCGGATGAACGCAGATTTAAGATCGCTGACAGTGAATGCTGGACGAAATCGGTGCGAACTTCGCTGTAATAAAGTCCCTGTCGCAGACCGCCGAGAGCGTAGTCGATGTTGGGAAGTATCGGACGATCTCGCTCCTGAATGATGAGCTGGTCGAGGAAGCCGAAGCCGCGCGTAAGTGAGTCGAAATAAATGTTATAGCGAGTTTTATCAGCGATCTTTAGGGCGGCCGCGATGCCTTCGAGATAGACGGCTGTCGTGTAACCCGGCGTGTCGGATTGATGATCGTTGATGAAGGCGCCGGACTTTTCCTGTTGATAGCCCAGAAGCCAGTCGGCGATCTCAAAGACGAGGTCAGCAAAATCACGATCACCGGTGACTTCCGACCACTTGCTGAAAGCTTGCAGCAACCACGTGACCTGACCGAAGTTTCGTTTGTAGCGAAAGCGATGACGGTAGTACTGAAAACTCCGGCGCAATCGCTCTTCGTCGATCGGAGTCACGTTTTGCTCGCACGCGACCGCAAGGGCGAGCAACACCTGACCCGGAAAGTAATCCTGATATAACTCAGGCGACGGATCGTCGGGGTTGTAGTGAGTCGAAATTCGTCCGTGCGGCAACTCGACAGAGCGCCACAAACTCGCGGCGAGATCCGTCATCGCTGCACGACGAGGATCGTTGTCTGGCAGATTGCTGAGTGCGAGCAGCAGGAATGAAGGTTCAGCTACGGTATCGAATGTCTGCGGTAACAAATTGTCGATCACCTTTTCCGCAGCGCTTTTCAGATCTTCACCACCGAACGCTTTGTACGCGCGCGCCAACACCCACGCGCCATGAGCCTGCCTCGCTGTGTCAACCGACTCGAATAGTCGATTATGAAACGGCTCGTAACCGGAGAAGAATGAACCATCATCGCGCAAGTGTTTGAGCAGGTAGCGCACGTGTAACTTGCCGTGACGCTCGATTAATTCTTCGATCGGTGGCAGATCAGTTTGCGGCACGGCGAATCCACCAATCGTGGCCCACACACCTTCACTGCCTGCGAACCACGTCGCAGAATCAAACCGGCACCAGTTATACGGCGGTTCAGTCAGCTCAGCTTTCTGAATCACTGACTTCGCAAAACTTACTGCATCAAGGTTCCAGAAACTTGCCACGAACGGCAGCAGCAACCCGACACGATTGCCCTGGTAGACCATCAACGTCTGGTCGCCGTGGCGATAGTAATTAACAACTTCTTCCGGCGGCGCATGGCCGATTTCAAGCGGATCGAAGAGAAACGAAACAGAAACAGCCACCTCATCCGCGTTGATCGCTGATCTACCTTCGAAGCGCTCGTCGTTGAGGGCGGCGCCGGCAATTTTCTTCAAATCGTCATCAAGGCTACGGAGCCGTTGGCCCATGCAGCCGCGCAAATGTCCATCGATATAAATCGTCAGATAGATCGACTCGACATTCTCTGGCAGAAGGTCACTCGCCAAAGGCGTCGTCGTCTCAGCACGCCCGAGCAATTGGCCCAACACAAGATCGCGCGCACGCTCGGCGATGTGACCACAAATCTTCTTGTCTTTGTGCCACGGAACTTCTTCAGGCGCCGGAACCCCAGTCGGTTGCCACTTCTCACCCGGCTCGACCACCTTCAACACTTCGTGACGAAACAACTCATACGGCTCAAACGACACGAGTTTCGCATTCTTGATCCGTGCATGCTGAAACTGCCGCCACGCGTTCACAATGCCCGGCATGCGCGGCAACGCACCGCCCATCCGTTCGCGTCGCTCCAAACTTCGCACGACGATCCCGTAGCGATCGTTGTCGAGCTGACCCGGATTGCACAGCTCGAGCGCACTGAAAAAAGTAACGGCAAACGCGCTGTCGTTGACGATCTTCAGTCCTTCCTCACGGGCGGGCAGACCAGCCGCAGTGCTCAACGAAGCCATCACGACATCTTCCGCTGCCGAGGGCGAGATCTCGCCGGGAAAATGCCAGAACCCGCCGCGCGCGTGTCGTCGATAAACACTCGCGCGCGAGCGAATGCTCACCCATGAGCCGCCTGACGAATCGTATCTCTTGTCTAAACTCTCAGGCGGACGCAAGAGCTTGCCTGAAGACAAGTACTCATTAACCACTACGCGCGCTAGCAACGCCGGATGCAGATTCTCGGGGGCTTTTTCTTCGGACCACTCAAACTTTGGAAACCACTTCGACGGGTTCGCGAGCGGTTGTTCTTCATCGTCCATGTGCGCGATGAAGTCGGTCCAGATATCGTAGAGCGCTTCCATGTGATAGCCACGCTCCTGCATGAGCGCATACCCGTTTTGCCAGCCGAAACGCACAAGACAAATTCCGCCTTCGACGCGCAGCCCTGCTTCTTCGAGTCGCTGAGTTCCTTCGGTTATAGAAATTCCGGAGCTTACCGAATCGTCAATCAGGATCACGGGCTCGCTCGGATCGATCACGCCTTCGATCAGTTTTAATGAGCCATGCTGTTTGCGTTCTTTGCGAACGAGTAGACCACGGTAACGATTGTCCTGAAGTATGCATGACTGAAGAATTGGAACGCCTGTTAGACCATAGGTGGCGATTTGACGGCCGTCGAAGCGTTTGAGTAGTTCGAGAACACACCGACCGGCGAGCTCGGCGCCGCGTGGCGAAAGCGTGACGGCGAGGGAGTCGAGCATCCAGCGCCCTGAGGTGCCATCACGTGAAAGGATGGGCTGCGTCTCGCTGCGATAAAGAATCCCGTTGCGCTGGAGCAGATCGAGCAACTCCGCGCGCGCTGATTGAAAGCTTTCCGGTAATGATGCGAGCGTCGTCGAATGGGCTTCGCGCAGCATAACGAGTTAAATGTATGGATTTTCGGGGAGGGCCAGGCTGAGATATCGATTATCCAAATGGATCATCAGGTCTTGTTCAACGAACTCTTCGAGTGCGCCCTCGACCCACGGTGCATCCTCGAACCGCGACGCAATGTCTTTGCGACTGCGCGCATCCGCACAGTATTCATAAAGCGTTGCGTAGTCATCTGCATACTTAACCACGCGCGGTGAGCAGTTGCGTCCATCCTCGATCAGGATCGTCGCCCACGCTTTCTTGTAACGCAGGTAAGGCCGCGGACGCTGCTTCCAACGGTCCTGCCAGGTGTCGACCGCCTGGAAAATCTCATCATATTCGCGATCCTCAAGCGTGTTTCCCATCTCGTGCTCGAAATAATAAGAAACACGATTCAGATCGAAACGATCTTTCGGATACAGATAGTCATAACAATCCGACGGCACGAGCCGGCTGATCGACTGCGATTCAGGATCGGTGTACATCGGCGAGCCGCGATCCGCGCGCGCCTTCGCAATCGCCCACGGCGCCTGGAAGTGATGGATCTTCGAGATCACGTCACATTGCGCGCGGTAATCCTCGGCAGTCTCACCCGGAAATCGGAGCAGGATGTTGTAGAGATTGTTGATGCCGTAGTAAGTGGACCACTTGATCAACTCGAGATTGCGCACGCCCGTCGTGTGCTTCTTCATCAGCTTGAGAATGTGCGTCGAGAAACTCTCGACACCGGGCTGAATCGAAAACAGTCCTCCCTGGCGCATGTGTTTGAGCTGCACGCGCGACAAGCTCGGGCGCACCTCGTAGTGCAGACGAATATCTGTGTTGGCTTCGCTGAGCTGGCCAAACAACTTATCGATGTATTCAGGCTCGATGATGTTATCGATCGCGTTGAAATCGAGGATGCTGTAGCGACGCGAAAGCTCATCTAGCTGCTCGATCACGTTCTCGACGCGCTTTGATCTGAATTCCATCCCGGCACGATTCAAACCGCAGAACGTGCAGTGGTTCTTCACACCCCACCAGCAGCCACGCGCAGTTTCGATCGGCAACAACACGCCGTGCGCGTCGTCGTGATATTCGTAGCCGCCCTGCGTGCGTGCATAGAAATACTCGTCGAAATCCGGTGTCGGGGTCTTGTTCATGTCGGCGAGATTCGGCGCGCGACCGTTGTAAGCCACGCGACCGTTATCGCGCCACATGATCCCCGGCATTCCCTTCATCGATTCGCCGCTGTAGATGCGTCGAATTGCTTTGGGAAGTGTTTCGTCGGCGTCGCCGCAGTGAATGTAATCCACTTGCGGACATCCTTTCATGATCTCTTCGGCGATGTCGTCTTCAAACGTGGCGCCGCCCATCATGATCGGAATTTGCGGATAACGTTTCTTCAACGCAGCAGCGAGCGCGATGCTGGCGAGCGTCTGTTGAAAGACAACTGAAAAGCCGATGATTCCGAAGCGACTCCAATCGACACTGTTCATGCAGAAGTCGATGAAGGCCGGCGCGGCCTTGTCACGTAGATCTTTTAAGTCATCGAGCGAGCAGCCCGCTTTGTAGCAGATGCCTTCGAGATTTCTGCGATAGATCTCGAAATACTCGTCATTGTTCGCGAAGTCGCCGAAGGCAGACTTGGTCCAGAGCCACTCGCCCACCATACTCGGATAGACGTCGGCCAGCGTTTCGTTGATACGCCAGCCGACGAACGTTCCGAAGTACATGAAAAGCGAAAAGGTTTGGACCGGAATCCCTGCCTTTTCGAGTGTCGGCTTCAGTAAAGCAAGCTGAAACGACGGAAAGCGCGCCGAGAGCGTCGGCATACTGATCAGTGCTACCGGTTTCAGTTCCATGATCATCACGTTAAGAGCATCCACAGATTACACGGACGAATCTGCGAGATCTGTGGATGGTTATTCTTAATACTTTTTCTTTGGACTATCGGGCGCTACCTCTGGAACTGTACCGCCGCCTGACGACTTCTTCTCAGGCGCGATTTCTGGTATTGGCCGTGCCGTTTTGTCAGGCGCGATTTCAGGTATCGGCCGCGGCGCTTTTTGAGGCGCGATCTCCGGACGAATCTCAGCCTTAATCTCGGGCGCGATTTCCGGCTGTATCTCCGGCGCGATTTCAGGAATCGGTTTCCGGTACGGATCGGGCGCGACCTCCGGGCGAATTTCGGCCTTTATCTCGGGCGCGATTTCCGGCTGTATCTCGGGCGCGATTTCCGGGATCGGCCTGATCTCCGGAGCAATCTCTGGTATTGGTTTGATCTCGGGTGCGACCTCGGGTATTGGTTGGCTGCCAGGTTTGCCAGTCTTAGATTTGTCTGCCATGGATATTCTCCCAAAAGGTTATGCCTTGATTGCGCATAAGTTGATATGTTGAGGCACAGAAGCGCGCTTTGATTTCAAGTGAGAGCCGACAACGGGCGAGTCCGTTGCGACAGGAAAAAAGGTTTCAGTTACGAGGGAACGCGCGCAGCGTAATGCTAATCGTTGGTCCTGTCAACAGAAATAGTTGACATTGGTCTGAGTTCGTATTAGCGTCTGCGCGCTTATCCGGTTTTTACGCTTCGCAAAGTCATTTCTTCGGCTGGTCTTCACTTCAACCTACGATTTCCAGCGGAAGTCGTTCTCAAACATCACCCACCGAGAGGAGCGTTATGAAGGTCACTCATTTACCAATTCTATCGGCAGACACTCTGTTGAAGGATGCAGTTAAGGCCATGAGGATCCAGCAGAGATCCGCAGTAGTCCGAGAAGAGCCTGCAAAGCTTCATCTGGTCAAGATCGCCAGAATCTGTACTGCACTGGGCCATCACCAAAGTAAGTTATCGAACGTCAATATCACTGAACCGGTTTACCGGCCGACTCCAGCGGATATCAACAAATGGCACCTCGATACGCTAAACCCAGAGAATACGGGGTCAGACTGGGAGACATTTTTAGATGACAAAGGATATTCCTATGCTGTGGTCGATGCGTTTCTGTCCACTGCACTGATTGTCACGCGTCACGAACCTAAAGCTGATGCAATCGAATTAAAACCCGAGAACTGTTACTGCGAGGGGCCGTATGAACACTCTATTCCACCGCATTCAATAGTGCCGGTGAAGATGTGTTCTTCCTGCTCGGAGCCTGTGAACTGTCTCTCAGGGACTCCATAGTATGCTCGGCACTTTGCTTGAAAAAATAGGCACCCTCCTACCCAGAAACTTCATCATCGCGAATTTCTTTCCGATGTTGCTGTTCGCGGCAATCAACGCCCTGATGCTGTACTGGATGAGTGACCGATTTCATATGGCGGTAGAGCAATACTTCGCGATGGACGCCGGAAACCAGGCGCTTATCGGATTCCCCATCCTCATCGCCATTACACTCGCCGCGTACGTTTTTTCGGCTTTCAACTTATTCCAGCGAGAGATTCTCGAGGGTCGTTACGGCCCTACTTATTTGAAGGAGTTGCTATCGGCGGGTCAGCAAAGACGAGCAGATCTTGCAGCCGATAAGCTTGAAGAGGCAAGGAAATACGAGCGACGTTTTGCAAGACTGAATGGCGTAGAAAGGCTACGCCTGGCGCGACTCGCAGGAAGCGCGCAGGTAAACCAAATTTGCGCCTATACAAAAAGAAGTCCCGCTGCACGTCTGGTTACAAAGTTGGAAAAAAAGAGGCTGCGGTATCGATTCATTAAGACGGAGGAATTAGAAAACGCGATCGTTGAGCTAGGGCAAGAATTGAGTCAGTGTGCAGTAAATCAACTAGATCCGGCGCGGAACGACAACGACAATAAAATTCTGCTGGATCATCATCAAACAACACTCAAAACGTGTTTAGACTACGCCAAAACGCGAAATGACAATGATCTAGTAGAGCTATTCAACTACCGAGAATTTAACTTTTCCCGTTTCAAAATGGCTCCTACGGCGATGGGCAACATCGCCGAATCAGTACGCGGGTACGCCCAATCTCGATACGCAATGAATCTCGATCCCTTCTGGTCGCGCCTGCAAAAGGTCCTAATCGATGACGACAAGTTTTATGCGACGCTAGTCGATGCGAAAACTCAACTCGATTTCATGATTTCGCTTTTCTGGGTGACAGTCTCCTTCACAAGCGTTTGGACAATCGCACTTGTTTGTTTGAGGCGCTCGCTGCTGGCATTTTTTATTGTGGCGGTGAGTGGACCGATACTCTCGATCCTCTGCTACAAGATTGCGCTACAAAACTACCGCGCGTTCGCTGACATCTGTAGGACGTCCGTCGACCTTTACCGGTTCAAGCTTCTCGACATGCTGCATGTTGAACGACCGGGAGGAAACCTGAAGGAGCGAGGACTCTGGAAAAAGGTCAACAAAGTGATCGGATACGGCGAAGAAGAAGAGATTCGTTATCACTTCCCGCCGCCACCGAAATCATGAGAAAAATACCATTGCTTGTTGCGTGGCTTGCAATTGTCCTGATTGGCTGGGGCGTAATCTGGTATTACCCTGCAGGACGCCAACCTCCCGCTCCTGATACCCCCGAACTACGCACCGCACGATTCTTTCAGTCAATCCGCAATCAACCAGACAAGCTTCAAGCCTTCCTGAAGAGCATGCCGAAAGGCGCGGACCTGCACACTCACCTCTCCGGTGCGGTCTATGCCGAGACCTTCCTCAGTTGGGCAGCACAAGCGCGAATGTGCGTCGATTCCACGACGTTTGTCGTTTCTAAAAAGTGCCGCGGCAAAACGCCGGTTAGATTCAATAAAGACCTCTCGAAGAACGATCCGGTCTTTATTCGAAAGCTGATCGATGCGTGGTCCACACGAAACTGGGAACAGTCCGGAAAAACCGGCCACGATCAATTCTTCGAAACGTTCGGACGGTGGGGTGACCTGACTGCTCGCTCAGGTGAAATGCTCGCCGAGGTGCGCTCGCGCGCCGCTGAAGGAAACGTCAGTTATCTCGAAATCATGCTCACGCCGGATGGCGGAGAGTCGAAGAAGCGCGGTGAATGGCTGAGGTGGAAGGACGACTTCAGCCTGATGCGCCAGAAGTTGCTGAAAGCTGGTCTGGTCGCAAAGGTAGTGGCGGCAGGAAAAAAGAATCTGGACCAGGCTGAACAAAAGGCCAACGCAGTGTTGCGCTGTGGCCAGGCCCAACCAGACAAGGGCTGCGAAGTTGAAACCCGTTACGTTTTTCAGGTCGGACGTACTAATTCTCCCAGTCAGGTCTTTGCCCAGATGCTGGGCGCGTTTGAGCTCGCAAGCTACGACGCGCGCGTCGTCGCGCTAAACCTCGTGCAGCCGGAAGACAATCCCACGGCAATGAAAGATTTCACGCTGCACATGCGAATGCTCGATTACCTGCATTCAATTTATTCGCGAGTACATATCACGCTCCACGCGGGCGAGCTTGCGGCGGGGCTGGTGCCACCGGATGGACTGCTGTTTCACATACGCGATTCTGTTCAAACTGGTCATGCCGAACGCATCGGGCACGGAGTCGATGTGATGCAGGAGACAAATGCTGAACAGTTACTTCAGGAGCTGGCCGCGCGCAACGTGATGGTGGAGATCTGCTTGACGAGCAATGACGTGATACTGCGAGTTCGCGGCGACAAACATCCGCTACGGAAGTATCTCGCGGCGGGAGTGCCCGTGGCGTTAGCTACAGACGATGAAGGTGTGGCGCGATCCGAAATCACGCGCGAGTATCTGAAGGCAGTGGAAGATCATAGTCTGGGATATTTGGATTTTAAGAGAATGGCGCGGACGAGTCTGCAACACGCATTTATCCCCGGCGAAAGCCTTTGGAAGGATTTTCGCACATCTGAGCTAACGGCAGCGTGCGCCACCGCGCGGCCCGAAAGCGACACCGTTTCAGCCCAATGCCAACAATTCTTCAACGACAATAAGAAAGCCGCTCTTCAATGGCGGCTCGAAAAGAACCTCATCGCCTTCGAACAGCAGCATCAGTGAACAATGCCGAATAGCACAGAACCGAGCGCGGTAGCGCCGGGTCAACCTCAGTTTCGGCAGTGTTAGTTGAGTTTGACCCGGCGCTACCGCGCTCGGTTCTGTGCTTATCTGAACCAACTGATGATCGTGAAGCGCTCGCCACTGATCACCGGCAAAACTTCGTGAAATGTCTCGGCGGTGAACGCGACGAGGAGACCAGTTTCGCCTTCGAGACCGAAAGTCATTGTCTCGTCGTAAAAATTCAGCGCACCGCCACTGAAACAACCCTCGCGCGGTTCAACTGAGTGATCGTTCAGGAAAACTACGATCGAGATCCGCCTGATGCGCAAGTGATCGAAGTCGACCTGCCGCGTGTTGCCATCCTGGTGACGCACAAAGAAGTCGCCCTCTTTGTAACGCAGAAACTGCGGCGGCTCGCAATCGTGCAGAGTCTCACCAAAATGCTGCTCGAGTGCTGACTGCTGTTGCAATAAACGAGCGTGGATTTCTGAGAACGTCTCTTTCGCGGGATGAAGGCTCGTGGTCTTGCGAACGTCTTCATGGACCAGTCCCTCTGTGCCCTGAATATAAACCGGCGCTTGTGTCGTTGGCGCCTCGACCAGTTCGGCCCTTAACTGCGCGCACGTATCCGCATCGAGAAAGTTGCGTAGCAAAAACAGATTGAAATGACTTGCCGGTGCGGGTTGGGACATCTGAGTCTCACCTTTTGAAAACGATTCTATCCTCGAAAACGCAACAATCAAGGCCTGTGTTCAGCAAGCACGCGATCGCGTCAGCGGGCGTTTCGATGATCGGCTGGCCCATGCGATTGAACGACGTGTTGAGCAAAACCGGCACGCCCGTCTTCTCATGAAACTTCCGCACCAGATCGTAAAATCGACCGTTGTTCTCGCGTGTCAACGTTTGCAGTCGACCCGTACCGTCGACATGAACGATCGCGGGCACCGCGTTTCTTTTTTCCATCTTCACATCGACCACGCGCAGCATGAACGGGCTTTCGCGCGGCGTGCCGTCGAACTCAAACCAATGCGACACCTCTTCGAGCAACACTGCCGGTGCAAACGGACGAAACGGCTCGCGCATCTTCACGCGGCGGTTGAGCGTGTCTTTCGCTTCAGGCAGACGCGGATCGCAGAGGATGCTGCGTTGTCCGAGCGCACGCGGTCCGAGCTCAGCGCCGCCGTCGAACCAACCGATGATCTTGCCGTCGCATAACAACTCGACCGCGTCGGAGATCGCGTCGGTTGAGTTAACAACATGTATGTTCTCGGTCCCATTTATGGCGCAAGACACATCGGCCGGTGTGTAAATGCGTCCCGGTGCGTCGTGCAGTATCGGTCGTCGTGAGTTGTGTTGCGTGAGCTGCCAGAGACCGTAATAAGCCGCGCCGATCGCCGTGCCGCTGTCTTCCGCCGCAGCCATGATGTAAATATTCTTGAAACCCGACTCGCGAATGATCCGCTCGTTAGCGACGCTATTCAACGCGACGCCGCCTGCGTAACAAAGATTATCGCTGCTGCACAGCTCGCACAGATGTTTGATGAGGTATAGCAACGCGTCTTCGAGTGCCGACTGGGCGGATGCCGCGAGGGCTTCATATTCATCCTTACGGTTGGGCCATCGTTCGGCGTGACGAAAGCGCAGCGGCACCGTGTCTTTGAAGTGAAAACGTCCGTTCGTGATGTCGAAAAACTCGCTCGTGGGAAACACGGGTTTTCCATAAGGCGCAAGGCCCATGACTTTTCCGGCTTCCGCGACTTCGCCAAAGATCTGCTCGGCGGCTGCCGAAAAAATACCGCCAAGACTGCCAAATGTCGCCATCACGCCATCGCGGCTCACCAGCCACGCGCCACGATCGACCGCGTGTTTTTCTAACGGAATAACACTCGTGCCCGAGGCATGGTAAAGCGAGATCGTTTCCCAACTGTCCTGAGAATTGCCGTTGAGCACCTTTAGCTCGTCGGAGGTGAAGTCACTGACAGGCGAGCCCGCACCGTCAACGATCAGGACCGCCGAATCAGCGAAGCCCGAAGTCGCAAAAGCGCTCACGGCGTGGCCGTAGTGATGCGGAATCGTGATCGTCGGAACTCCGTGCGTGACGACGTTCAAAAAAGGATCGAGTGTGATGTCGTGAATCTTGTCAGTCGCACGGCCCTGGATGCACAGGACCACGAGACTGAGATCAGACGGCTGAATGCCCGCGTAGTTCAGGCAGTAAGCAACAGCTTTCGACGGCCCTTGTCCGTAAATCCGGTGGCGCTTGTAGTGTGTAAGCCGCTCTTCCTGGATCGCGACGACAATCTCATCGCCGCGCAGCAAACACGCCGAGCCATTGTGCGAGGCGCTGATCCCCAGAATCCAAGGCTGATCGTTCACTGGTAAGTCTCGATATGAGGCGGGAGGAGTTCTACGAGACGCTGGTAAGCTTTCTTGGCTTCACGCAGGTTTTTGGCATAGCGGTTCGCAAGCGTACGAATATTGCCTTGACAGAACGGACAGATCTTAGTTCCGCGCATCACGTGCCGATCGCAGCCGCGACAAAGGACCAGTTCTTTTCGCGCCGATGTGCGTTTTGTTTTCGTGCGTGGAGAACTTATCTGGACGAGATTGTTCGCGAGTGGAAGCTTAGCGTGAGCCGATCCATCTGCGTTCTCGAGTATCAATTCGAAGCGACCGTGATCGAAGGGAACGCCAGGCGCCTGCTCCACTTGCGCGATGCGTTCGCGTAGACCCTGCTTCGACAACTCAATCGCGCGATGATGACAGTAAGGATTATTTCCGGCTCGTCCGAACAGAACACTTGTGGTCCAGGTGCAGCCGGCTTTGCAAACGTCGGCGTAGTAACAACTGCCACAGAAGCCCCACAACTCCTCGCCTCTTTGTCCGCGGTTGATATTCAGCTCATCTGTCGTCCACCAGATATTTTCGAGACTGAGATCGCGAATATTGCCGCCCGCGTATTTCGAAGTTGAGAGCGAAGGACAACCTTTGATTGTGCCGTCAGCCTCGATGCCAAGAGTGTTCTGTCCGGCGTTACAACTGGTCCAGTAGACGCGATCGTCGCCATTGCCGCGCCAAACAGACTCGTAAGGGCCGTAGTAGCCGATGTTGTTTCCGGGCTGAAGCAGAAATCCGCGATCCGCGCCTTCCTCGTACAACTCAGCGAGGAGGGGCATCAGCTCCAGCAACTCGTACGGTTGTAGCAGCAGCTCCGGATTATCGGCAGCCCTGCCCATCGCGACGGTGAGTTGTACCTGCCAGCTTTTTGCGCCCGCCTCGATAAATAGATTCATCAATTCGCGCAATTGCGGGATGACAAGCGAGGTGATCTGCGTATTGACGGTGGAACTGAGGCCATGCCGCTTGATCGCATGAAGCGCGTTGAAAGCCGCGTCAAACGAGCCTTTCACACCTCTTAATCGATCGTGGACGTCTCTCAGACCGTCGATCGAGATGCCAAGCGCTTGCAGACCGGCGTCCGCTGCGGCTTTGATCCGCTCGCCAGTGAGATTGAGCCCGCCGGACTGCATCGTGCAGTCCATTCCCTGTTCACGAATTTCCCGGATGATCTCGAGCCAGTCACGACGCAGATAGGCTTCGCCGCCAATGAGCGTGATCTCGCGCGTGCCCATGCGAGCGAGTTGACGCACGAGGTCGAGGCATTCTTCGGTGGTCAACTCGTCCGGACGGCGCTTCCCTGCACGCGAGCCACAGTGGTGACACTTCAGATCACAAGCGAGAGTGATCTCCCAGACCGCATGCACAGGTGTAAACGCGGCGCGGTCGCGCGAAGACAGATAACGCGTTGGGCCAGCCATTGAAAAAGCTCCAGCAACTTGTCGAGCAGTGTGGTAGCGTTATTTCTTCTTACTGGATTTCTTCATTGCGCTATCAAGCTGATCGAGTGCTGATTGCACATCTGACATCCACTTGCGAGCTGAGGCCGCAACGTTCTTCATCTCTTGTGCGTCACCGCGTGCAATCGCTTTTCGAATCGGATCGCCATAAGGTGGAACGGCTCCGCTTTCGGCTCTCAAGGATTTCTTGCTGGATTTCTTAGCGCCTGATTTCTTTCCAGAGGTCTTAGTTGGCATGATGGTCCTCCCGTGAGAATCAATTTTATCGATGTGATTGAGAACAGGAGGTTCTTAGTTTATTGAGCAGTGCTTGTCAAGAGTTTCTTTTATCCACAGATTACACAGATTGGTTTTCATAGTCTGCTAATCTTTGTAATCTGTGGATGGCTTTAAGCTGATGCGACTTCGCTGAGGACGGGGTTTTCCGGCTTCGGAATGAGGGCGGCGATCTCTTCTACGATGTAGCGTGTTGAGTTTGGGATCGCAAGGCTAACTGTTGCGGCGCGCATGCGTGAGTAATGAACTTCGTCTTCCATCATTCGCCGCACGACCGGTACGACATCGATCGAGCGTTTGAGCATCACGCCAGCACCACGCTCCTCGATGAGATTTGCTGTACCCGCTTCCTGCGGCATCGGTTCGGTGATGACGTCGGCGATGATCGGCACGCGACAGGCGAGCGCTTCAAACGTCGTCAAGCCACCGAGTTTCGAAATCATCACGTTTGCGGCACTCATGAGCTTCTCGATCTCGTCTGAGTAGCCAATCACCTTGATTGGAAACGGCGCATCGAGCGCAATCGACTCCGCGGCCACACGCAGGTCTTCATTCTTACCCGCCAGGAAAATCGCCTGCACGTCGAGTTCGCCACGTACGAGCTCGCTGAAAATCTGCGGAATGTTGCCGCCGCCAATCCAACCCGCGTTCACGAAGACCGTAAACTTTTCCGGATCGAGCCCGAGCGCTCGGCGTGCAGCCTGAGCCGCTTCTTCACCGGGATACGCGAACTTCGGATGCACCGGCAGTCCCGAAATCTTGATTCGCTCGGGTGCAACGCCGTAATCGATTAGCTGCCGACGCGCGTCATCGCTCGCGACGAGATAGAGCGTCACGTCGTCACATGCCCAGCCTTTCCAAAACCCATAACACGGATCGGTAACGACGGAAACGAGTGGAACGCGTCCGGCTAGATTCAACTCCTTCAATACGCGCGCGAAGATGTGCTGCGTCAATGGATGCACGCTGACGACGACGTGCGGGCACCAGCGCTCAAATAGCTCAACAACGTATCCGACGCAGCGTTTATAAAAAAATCGGCTGGTCTCCGGTCGCACGTAGTTGATGAACCAGTAGTAATACTTCATCCAGTGCTGGCGATTGCGTAGTATCCAGTTGTACAAGCGCACCAACTTGGCGCTCAGATGATGCGACTCCTCGACAGCACGCACGACCCGAATCGCATACGACTCACCTTCGAAAAACTTCTGCACACCCGCGACGATGGCAGCCGCAGCCGACCGGTGTCCGCCACCGGTGTCAGACGAGATGATCAGTATTTTGGGGATACGTTGCTGCTGCGCCATTTTCCTGCTTTTCTCTTTTGCGCCTTTTGTGCTTTTTTGTGGCTAATCTTTCTTGTGCTTTTTGTGGCTAATTAAGATCGGCTACGGGCACTCCCGCGTGTTCTGCTTTCTCCACTGCCTTGCGCGCCTTCTTCATCTCGCGCTCCAGCTTCTTGATCTGGATCAGGTGACCGGGATTAAACGGCAGCGACGGGTAATAACTATTCGACTCATGCGTGCAGAAGCAGCCATCGTGCGCCTTCTTGCGTCTTGCCTGCATCGCGGGCGACAGCCAGAGCTTCTGAAAGTTCCAGTCAAAATCGCGCAAGTTACCGACAGGATCGAGGTTCTCGCACGACGAGACCGTTCCTTCGTCGTAGATCACGCCGCCGGCAGTACCTGCGTAACACGTCATCTGCGCCGTTTGAGTCTCTTTCGTCTTCGCGATCAGCCCATGCATGTAGATATCGATCGCGGCTTTGAAGAAACCGGCGTCGCCACCGTAGTTGTTCTTGATCGCGGCATGACGCGAATCGTCGTCGATCATATGCGCCAGCTTTGCATATCTGGCGTGATCGATATCGAGCTCTTTCGGGTCGGCTGATGGTGGACGAATGTAATTGAAGTTCACCTTGTCAGGCTTGAGATCGTACTTGAGGAAGTCGTACCACTCGAAGATCGTGTCCTGGTTCGAGTTCATGAAGCAGGTGCACGTTTGCACATCGAGGCGCGGAAACTCTTTCTTGATTGTCTGTAGCTGTCGCGCGGTATCGATCGCGATATCCCACGAGCCGGGCTTCTGGCGAATCTTTTCATGCTCAGACTTCGGCCCATCGATGCCGAGCGCGATCGTGACATTTAGATTCGGGCACTCCTGGAGAACGCGCGTGACATCCGGGAAGATTCTTTTTTGAATCTGCCCGTTTGACATGATGTAAATCGATTCGAGCTTGTTGTTGATGTAGAACGCGTGTGCGATTTCCGGAAGATCCTTGCGCGTAAACGGCTCGCCGCCCGCGAGAATCAGCACACCGAGGTTGCCACCGAGTGTCTGCGAGATCCGCTCGATCTCATGCGTCTTCATCTGGAGCTTCTTGCGCGGCCGGTCGTCGAGCTCGTCCGTAAAGAAGCAGTGCGTGCAGCGCATATCGCAGACCGACGTCACCAAAATGTTCAGCAATACGGGTGAAAACGGCTGCCCAATCGCCAGCTTCGCATATCGCTTAAGTAATTCTTTAGTCGTAAAATCCATCACTACCTCAAGATGTTGATAAGCGATTTGGAGATGCATTGTCAATTGGTTAATTGTTGAAAGGATTACAGGATCGTCATTGCGCGAAGCGTGGGGCTTCGGTGACGATGACGTCGATGACGCGGAAGGCGCCGCCGGAGGGAACGTCGAAGCCGACGTCGAGATAGCCGCTCTGGCTCTCGACGACGTCCGACACGACTTCACTGATTCGTTCCGGCTCGATGATGCCCATCGATCGTGGGCCGCGTTCGGCATCGGCCAATGACCAGTTCACAAAACCACGCGAGACACTTACGCGCGCGTACAGCAAATATCTTCCGTTTCGCCGCACTTCTATGCGTTGCCACAGTCTTCCGCCGGCCAGCGCCGACATAGCTTGCCCACCCGACACAGTCATAGCTTCGACTGGCCCTACGACAGACCACTCGTCAGCGAGTTGGTTCGAGCTGCTGAGACGGAACGATGGATTGCGTGCGAGGTTCGCGCCGTTGAATAGACCCATATCCTGCGCGCGCTGGTGCAAATACGCGCAGCCCTCAACCATTCCACTCGACGAGCGCACGCGAATGCCGGGACTTTGCTCGCGCCGGTCTCTTACGAACAGATCGTTTCCCACAACCTGCACGAAAACTCCTGGTGAGATCTCGGAACGGCGCTCGATCACGAAATTGCCACCGGCGTCGAGGCGTTGTATGTCGACGCGGTTGTCAGTGTAGATCCAGTTCTTATCGCGCAGATTTAGCGGCTCGAGTCGCGGGTCGGCAAAATAGAGCACTGTGCCGCCTGCTTTGTATTCGTACGAGATGTGCCGGAAATAAAGACGCGGATCAAGATAGTAGTTTTGCAGTCTGAGCTCGGTCTGTTTGTCCTGTGGTGCGAATTCGATCGCGCGCTTTTCCATCACTGCATCGTGAAGCAGCATCGCACTCACAGGCTTCCCGTCGATGTTCCAATAACAGTTGAAGGTCGGATCCTGATAAATCCAGCCACCCATCTCCGGAAGCCACACTTCCGCGGCGGCATGAGTGTCGATGCCAAACAATCCATTCTGCACCGCAACGCTCAAGCCGACGACGCGTGCGGTCAGCCCCATCGCCTGACAAAGCGCGACGTAGATCTCGGCTAGATTACCGCAGAGGACGGGCTTGCCGCCTTTCATCTCGTCATACGCTTTGCGTGGCTCGCGCGTAGCCAGACCCGGCATACCGACGCGATAACAGCGTTGGGCCAGCCATAGGCGAATCTCGTTTGCGCGCTGCCAGGGCGAATCAGAAAGTGAAATCTCACTGCTGAGCTCGCGACGCAGGTACGCGGCATCATCGGTCGTCAGGTCGTGGCGTGGCTCGATTCGTCTTTGAACTTCAGGCACACCAGCGATCGTGTTGCCGTACCGTTGAATGGTAAGTTTTCCCAGCTCCTCGTTACTGGCGTCACGACTCGTAATCGTAACGACGGTTTCGCCTTCGGGTATAGCGACGCGAAAGTCAGCGATCTGGATTCTTGCTTCTGGCGGAAGTATTGCCCTGCGTGAGACGAATGAAACTCCAAAGCCGAAAACAAACGACGCCAGAACGCACAGCAACAGAGGCCATTTAGATCTCATATTGAGGAAAGACTGAACCGCGGATTAAACCCTGATGGATGCGGCGCGAAAATACATGGTCTGTGTAGCGAGGCCGTCATGCTTGTGTAAAGTTTTGTCAAGAGTTTTTAGCCGCACAAAATCATAAAAGCTTCTCTCTCATTCAACGTGAAATCGGGAAACAGGATTGATAGGATTCAGGATATCTATGCACGAAACAGATTTACTTATCATTGGCGCCGGGCCGTTTGGGTTGGCGGTCGCGGCTCAGGCTTCGCAACTGGGCATCGAGCATGTCGTTGTTGGCAAGCCGATGGAGTTTTGGCGCAAGAATATGCCGGCGGGTATGTACCTGCGCTCGGCGTGTGATTGGCATCTCGATCCGGCTGACGTCCACACTATCGACAACTTTCTGGCGGAGCGAGGTCAGATTGCAAAAGACGTCGAACCGCTTTCGCTCGAATTTTACCTTTCATATGTTCAGTGGTTTCAGAAACAAAAACAGATCACGAGCTTGCCGTTGCATGTTGAGCGACTCGACGTCTCCAACGGTGGCTTCATCGCGACGACGATGGACCGCGACGCGATCAATGCACGTAACGTTGTCATCGCGCCTGGATTTACGCATTTCAAAAACATTCCAGCCGAGTTGCGGTCGCGACTCCCGCCCGGACGTTTCGTGCATACGTGTGACTTCGTCGACTTCTCCACTGCTAGAAACAAACGCTACCTAATAATTGGTGGACGACAGAGCGCTTTCGAGTGGGCCGCATTACTCATCGAGGCCGGCGCGAGTGCTGTGTATATCTCACACCGTCATGATAGCCCGGCGTTTGCAGCTGCTGACTGGTCATGGGTGAACCCCCTCGTGGACGCGATCGGCGACCACCCGAACTGGTTTCGTCGCTTGTCTCAAGCTGAGAAGGACGACGTCAATCACAGACTTTGGGCCGAAGGACGATTGAAAGTCGAGCCGTGGCTCGAAGCGCGTCTCAACAACGATCGCGTGCATGTGCGGCCGTGCACGGAAGTCGTTGAGTGCATAGAAAACAACAGCGAGGTAAATGTGACTCTCAGCAACGGTGAGACGATTACGTGCGATCAGATCGTTCTCGCAACGGGTTACAAAGTCGATATCACACGTCTGCCGATTTTGTCTGCGGGCAATATTCTTGATCAACTCGAAACCAGAAACGGTTTTCCGGTTCTCGACGATCACTTTCAAACCTCCATTAAGGGCCTTTTTATCACCAGCATGCCCGCCACACAGGATTTTGGCCCATTCTTCGCCTTCACAATTTCAGCCCGCGTGTCAGCGAAGCTGATCTGCGAAGCTCTTTAGCCACAAAAAAGCACAAAGGGCACAAAAGATCATTTCTCATTTAACGTGCCTCAATGAAAAATACCTTTTGTGCCTTTTGTGGCTATGTTTTCTGAATGCCGAGAGCGCGCATGCGGCGATAGAGGTGGCTGCGATCGACGCCCATCAACTCTGCGGCGCGTGAGACGTTGCCGTCAGCTTCTTCAAGCTTGCGCTGGATAAATTCACGATGATAGGCCTCAGTCGCTTCTTTAAAAGACGGGAAACGGAACGATGCGGCGGGCGGCTCTTCCTTGCCCTGGGGCGGCAGATCGTTCGCAGAAACTTTTACTCCCGGATGCATGATCACGACGCGCTCGATCGTGTTGCGCAACTCGCGAACATTGCCGGGCCACAAATACGACTGCATCGCCTCGACAGCCTCCGTCAGAAACTGTTTCTGTCTCTTGCCGTAAGCCTTCGAGAAGTGTTGATTGAAGTAATCGACAAGCAGCGGCACGTCTTCAAGCCGGTCACGCAATGGCGGCAACTCAAACGGGATCACATTCAAGCGGTAGAAAAGATCCGCTCGAAAGTTTCCCTGATCGATCTCGACGTCGAGTCGTTTGTTTGTCGCGGCAATCAATCTAACGTCAACGGTGATCGACGTTCCGCTACCAACAGGTTCGAAGCGCTGCTCTTCCAACACGCGCAGGACCTTTGCCTGGACCTTCGGACTCATGTCGCCGACTTCGTCGAGAAAGATCGTTGCGCCATCAGCGAGCTCAAACTTGCCTTTCTTCGCCGCAGTGGCGCCTGTGAACGCGCCTTTAACGTGTCCGAACAGTTCCGATTCGATCAGCTCTTCCGGAATCGCAGCCGAGTTGACTTCGATAAACGGCGCCGCAGCGCGACGCGACTCAGCGTGGATCGCCTGGGCAACGAGCTCTTTTCCGGTTCCCGATTCACCGTAGATCAAAACGCGCCCGTCAGTCGGTGCGACAACGGAGATCTGCTTTCGCAACGCGCGCATCGCGACTGACTCGCCGACCATCGTGTACTCCTTCGCGAGTGCGGCGGCCATGTCGGCGTTGATCAACTCGAGTTTCTGCTGGCGCAGTGCGTTGCGGACAGTGAGCACGGTCTTCTCGATCGAGAGTGGCTTCTCGATGAAGTCGAAGGCGCCGAGCTTCGTGGCGCGCACGGCTGTTTCGATGTTGCCGTGACCGGAGATGATCACGACGGCTGCATCTGAGCCCGCTTCGCGCAGTTGTTTCAGAGTCTCGAGACCGTCGATGCCGGGAAGCCAAACGTCGAGCAGAATGCAGCCATAGGCACGGCGGCCAAGCGCTTTAAGACACTCCTCGCCGGTGGCGACGGCATCAGCGACGAAGCCCTCGTCTTCCATCACGGCGCGCAGCGTGTCGCGAATGCCGCGCTCGTCGTCAACGATTAAAATCGAATCCATTTTTAGCCACGAAAAGGCACAAAAACACAAAAATCAAAACCGACGTTTTATCCGGTGGCGGGTAATTCAATCACAAACTTCGCGCCGCGTGGATGGTTTCGCTCAGCGCGGATGTGGCCCCCGTGCTCCATTATGATTCGTTGCACGATCGCGAGGCCGAGACCGGTGCCGCTGTCACGCCGCGAAAAATAGGGCTCGAACAGACGGCGGAAATCTCCCGGCTCGATTCCGTGTCCCGTGTCTGCAACCTCCGCGCGCAACAGACTCCGCTCCACATCGTGGCTCGTCGCGATTGCGATCTGCTTGTCACCATCCGACGAAGCTAGTGCCTGGACCGCGTTGTCGATCAGGTTCACAAACACGCGTTTGATCTGTTCCACGTCGAGCATCGACATCGGCAACTCGCGATCGAGATCGAGCGTTAACGCCACGCCATCGAGACGATCGACATACAAACCCGCCGCCTGAGTCACTACATCATTTAAGCTTGCGAGATCGAGTCGCGTGGCCGGCAAACGAGCGAAACGCGAAAACTCATCGACCATCGCTTTCAAACCCGCCACTTCGCGCGTGATCGTCTCGGTACACTCCGATATCACCGCAGCCACACGCTTTTCGTCAGTATGTTCACCAGCGCCGTTGCCGTTGGCGGTCGCGCGTCCATAACTCTTCGCGATCCGTTCTGCAGAGAGCTGGATGGGCGTCAAAGGATTTTTGATCTCGTGCGCCATGCGTCGCGCCACTTCACTCCACGCCGCGGCTCGTTGGGCCGAAAGTAATTCTGAAAGATCCTCGATAACCAGCACGACTCCACGCCGCGGACCCTTCGAACCTCGCAATGCCGTAGCAGTCAACGAAACCGGCAATGGTCCATTGCCATTCGCACCGCCGCTGTCCAACTGTGTCTGCTCGGTTGCGTGACCGGTCCGTCGCGCGCGACGCAGCAATCGCTCGACGACCAGCCAATCTTCATTGCCAATAAGACCACTCAGCTTCGGATCGTCTTCGGCTTTCTCTCGCAACGCGAGCATCCGCGCCGCTGACGCATTCAACGTAGTAACACAATCATTTTCGTCTATCGAGACCACGCCAGTAGACAACGACTGGAGCACCGTCTCAATGTAGTTGCGCCGCTCACGCAAAGCCATATTCGTGTCACGCAACTCAGACGCGCCCGCCTCGATACGACTACGATTCTCCTGGAGTTGCGCCGTCATCTGATTGAACGACTCAGCGAGCAGCGCCAGCTCATCATCAGCGATCGTCGTCGTGACGCGGTGCGCGAGATTGCCGCGTGCGACTTCTTTCGAAGCTTCGGCGAGCGCCTTGATCGGCGTCGCGATACCACGCGCGAGGTAGATCGCCACCCAGCTCGAAACGAACAGCAAAATTAAAGTCATCAATCCGAGCGTCGAGAGACCTAGCAAACGCACGCGCCGCTGTTGGCCCACGAGATTCTGGTAACCACGCTCTGAATCCGTCACAAGATCGGTCAGATCATTCGACGCGCGTTTCTGCGGCGCGATGATCAGCATCTCCGATTGATTCAAAGGCACGGCGAGCGCGTCAAATTCTTTTCCGTCGACGAGATTACTGCCGCTTGGACCACGAAACTTGCGCGCTTCGCCGAAGAGCTTGTCGAGTTGTTCTGCGTCTGTCGCAGACAAGGACGCACGACTCTGCGTCTCGACCAAACCATCATTCCTGACGATCTCGATGCCGACTAACTGTCCGGAATTGACGATCTCGTCCATCGTCGCGAGTCGTTCTTCAGGTGTTTGCGGGTTCAGCAACATGACGAGCAGCGACGCAGTGTCGTGCAGTGTTTGATCCTGGCTCGATAACGTGAGGCGCTTAACTTCAGTCGCCTGCTGCACGATCTCATCCGGAAACGGGTTGAACCATTTTTCGAGCGAGCGATTCAGAAACAGATACGAGAAAAACGCCATCGCCGTGATCGGCAGAAAGCTGATCGAGATGAAGTAAACGAGCAGGCGCGTTTTTACTTTCGAACCGAGCTGACGTTCCCGGCGCTCGCGACGCAGCTTCAGCAGATTGCGGGCAAAGATAAAGAGGAAGACGACAAACGCGACGAAGTTGAGTGTCGATAAGGCGTAGAGGACGAGGGCGTCCGCGGGTGTGTCAGGCCGAACGACCGTCCACAGCCAGAGCTGCTGCGACACGATAATCGCGAGTAGCAAAAGCACCGTCGCACCCAGCACCCACAGCAACATGCGGCGCCGTCGTCGAATGCGGTTTTCTCGATTATCGACCATTTTGTTCGAAGTTTAACATAGGCCACTGTATCCACAGATTACACAGATTGGTTAGAATCCGTGTAATCTGTGTAATCTGTGGATAGAGATCCCCATGCGCGAAATTTTCATCAATGACTTTGGACGGCTCCGGAGTGGGTGGCGTTTACTAATATTTGCCGCCGCGTTCATCGCGCTCATTATCCTGCTGACCAATATTCTGCGCGTTGTCTATTTCCTTACCGGGCCGCACGGGCCGTCGGGTGCAGCCGATATCGTCGCCGAATTTATTTTCCGAGGAGCACTTTTAGGTGCAGCGCTCGGTGCCGGATACTTTTGCGCGCGCTGGCTTGAAGGACTACCATGGCGCTCCCTCGGACTGACATTTCATTCCGGATGGCTCCGCGATCTTATCTTCGGGTTTGTGATCGGCTTCGCAAGTCTGGTCGTGGCAGTAGGGATCGCGAGCAAAGGGCTCAAGTTTTCACTCGCTGACACTGGATGGCTGGGGCTAGTTCGATCAGGGATCGGATCGGGTGCGCTGCTATTTGTCGCCGCACTCGCGGAAGAGGCGATGTTCCGCGGTTATGGTTTGCAAACGCTGACGCGCGCCAAGCTCGCGTGGCTCGGCGTGTTGCTGACGTCAGTGCCCTTCGCGCTCGTTCATCTCACAAATCCGAACGTCGTTCCGGGTGTGACATTCGCCAACACCGCGCTCGCCGGCATCTGGCTGGCTGCGGCTTACCTGCGCACGCGGAGTCTGTGGCTCGCCCTGGGAGTTCACTGGTCGTGGAACTGGGCGCTCGGATGGTTCTTCGGACTGCCGGTCAGTGGCATTCGTCTCGTTTCCAATCCTCTCCTCGAAGCTCAAGACAGCGGACCTAAATGGTTAACAGGCGGTAGTTACGGTATTGAAGGTGGTGTCGCCTGCATGATCGCGCTGATTTTATTCACAGTCTTCCTGTGGAAAACTCGCTGGCTTTCGGCAACCCCCGAGCTCAAGCAAATGACGTCGGAAGAAAACCCTGCTACACCAGAGCCCGTAATAAGCATCCGTCCCGTAGACGATCACGCATAACGTCTGTTAACAGTCTTCAACTCTCTCCCGTCTTAATCGTGTCCTTGAACTTCGGTTTACCCGATCGAGACGCCCATGTACGCCACCGCCGACATGCTTCTGACGAGCACCCAAACACACGCCGCCAAGCAATCGCAAGAGCCGGCGATCGAGGTCGTGCTGGTCAGAGCGGTTTTGGCAGGTGACCGCGAAGCATTCTCAAGGCTCTACGATCTTTACGCACCACTCGTACACGGCATTCTGCTCGCTCGCGTACCGCGCGCCGAAGTCGACGATCTCGTCCAGGACATCTTTTTCCACGCTTTTAAAAAGCTGCACACGTTACGCGATGAGGCGGCGTTCGGACCGTGGATCGCGATGATCGCTCGCAACCGTGCCGTCGATTTCCATCGCCGCTCAAAAGAGACAGTCGAGATCAACGACGACCTGCGCGGCAGCGATCAGCACGATTCGCGAGCCGCAGAGATCCTCGAACTGATCCGCAGTTTGCCGGAAGCATATCGCGAGACCCTCGTGCTGCGGTTGGTCGAGGGCATGACGGGCCCGGAGATCGCAGCACGCACAGGACTCACAGCCGCGTCAGTGCGAGTCAACCTGCATCGCGGCATGAAGCTACTGCGCGAACAGCTCGGATTTATGGAGGGCTTATGAACGACGATTACCTGTGGGACAAAACTGGTCAGCCGGATCCACAGATTCAACAACTGGAAGAGATCCTCGGCACGCTGCGTTACCAGCCCAAGCCTTTGGCGCTTCCGCAAAAAAGGAATTACTACCCGTTGCTGGCGATCGCCGCATCACTACTGCTCGCGCTCCTGGCTGGCGGCATCTGGCTGCGCATGCGTTCGCGTAACGCGGTCCCTCCACAACAAGCAGAGATCACAACACCAGCAACGCCAAAGGAAATTGAAACGCCGAAATCGCCAGAGGTCAGATCCGCGTCAAATCCACCTCTTCTAACCCCGAAGAGGATTCATAAACCAAGATCCGCGTCATCCGTGTTACCAGTGCGTGAACGCGAAGAAGCGCTCGTGGCAAAAGAACAACTGATGCTTGCACTACGAGTCACAACGCAAAAGCTATATTTGGTCCGCACAAAAACATCGCCCGCAACCCAGATCAAAAACCAACATCGCGTTGGCTGAACGGAGTAATTTATGAAAACTTTACTGATTGCTATTTTTCTAACGCTCGCGCCGGTCTTCGCGGCCCAGGCTCAGCAGGACTCGCGCATACAGATGAGCGGCCTCGATCATCTCGCGGCAAAAGCCAGCCAAACCATCGACGTCAATATCGACGAACGATTAATGCGCCTGGCGTCGAGAGTCTTCGACGATAAGGATGAAGACGAACGCGAAGTCAAAAAACTCGTCGCGAACCTCAAAGGCGTTTACGTCAAGAGTTTTGAATTTGAGACCGCTGGGCAATACGCGGCCGCTGATATCGAGCCGGTTCGCGCACAGCTCCGTGGACCCGGCTGGACACGACTCGTAAACGTCACCAGCAAGAAAGACGGAATCCTCGAGGTCTACCTGCTCTTCAACGGCGATGTTGTTGGTGGTATGGCAGTCCTTCATACCGATGACAAAGAGCTTACCGTCGTAAACATCGTGGGCCCGGTTGATGTAGACAAGCTCGCGAAACTCGAAGGACAGCTCGGCATCCCGGACCTCGGCCTCGGATCGCCAAAGAACAAAACAAAGAACGATGACGAGAAGTGAGGTGCGCGATGAAAGCGATTGCTACATGGATTCTCGTCATCGCAATGATCTTCACAACCGTGAACGCCGCTCCTGCGAAAGGTGACGACTTCAATTCAGTCGTCAAGATGATCGAGCAGTTCTACCGCGTGAAGCACGTGGGAATTCCCTTCCTCGCTAAGGCGGGAATGAAGGTTGCCACCACGGCTGCGCGCATCAAAGGCGGCCAGGCGAGAAGAATTGCAGAAGCGGGCAGCATTAAGCTCGCAGTGTTTGAAGATCAGGACTTCAATGGCGACTTCACGAAGTTTCGCGCTTCACTGAATGAAGCGCTGAACGCGACGTGGATGCCTTTGATCCAAACTCTCTCCGCCCAGGACGAAGAACAGGTTTACATTTTTCTCAAAGACGCAGGCGACAAAGTCAACGTGCTGGTGATCACGATCGAGCAACGCGACGCCACCGTGGTCCAGGTGACGCTCTCTCCGAAGAACCTCGCTCTCTTGCTCAAAGATCCAGAAGGTACAGGCAAGTCCATCACACAGGAAGCAACGATTAACGATCAGGAGTAGATCATGTACAGATACCGTTTCCCACTGTTCCTGCTTTTCATCCTTGCGACGTTTGCTTCTCTCCCAGCTCACGGACAAGAAGTTGAAGACACCATCAAGATCAAGACGCGCGTCGTGTTTCTGGATGCGCTCGTGAAAGACAAGAAGACGAATCTCCCGATCTCGAATCTGACTACAGAGAATTTTCAAGTGTTCGACGATGGCAAGCCGCGAAACATCTCTTACTTCACGCGCGAAGGGCAGGCACGCAAGCCGCTCGCTCTGATCCTGATTCTCGATCTGCGCGAAGACGGCGCTGGGCGGTTTCTCAAACGCACCGAAATTCTCAAGTCGATGGAAGATGAATTGGCCAAGCTGCCGCCAGGTGATGAAGTCGCGATCATGGCAATGGACATGAATAACGAAGACGAAGAGCGGCTTTGGTTGACTGAGTTCACGAACGACCGCGCGAAACTTGCGGCCGCACTCGCGCGCGTGCCGGCGATGTGTGTGCCGCGCGAAGGTCAGCCGCCGGAAACTAAATCAACCGAGGTTGCGAAAACCGATGACAGCGCCGGCAAGCCCAATGACGTCATCGAAACCGAAACGATACGCGGTCGCAATGGCGGAACTGTTATCCGGGAGACGCATCGTAACGGCAGTGTGAATGTGAAACGCACGAATAAAAAAGGCGACGTGACGATCGAATTGGGTGACGTCTACGATATGGCTGCGGCCGTCAAAGATGCGACGCGCAAAGCGGAAGCGACGCGGCCAAACTCGCAGTTGTCGATCGTGTGGGTGTCAGATGGTATTGCGCCGATCTTCTTCGAGGATCGTGATGCGACTGAGCAGATCCTCATCCGCAACAATGTGATCTTCAACTCGCTCACAGTCGAGCTACGCACGTTGTTCAAGTTTCTGCTGCCGGTTGGAAAGCCGATCGCGGGCTGGCTCGGGATGAGTTTGTATGGCAGCGCGAAACATCTTGCAGGGCAATCGGGTGGCGAGGCGGTCAAGGTTGGGCGCCCGAAAGATTATGCTGCGGGATTGTCGCGAATCATTGGAAACTTGACGGCGCGCTACAGTCTCGGTTTCGCGTTGGCTGAAGATGAGATCGACGACGGGCGCATGCACAATTTGGAAGTTCGTGTTAAGGCGCAGGATGAGAAAGGTAAGACGCGAAAGCTACAGGTGAGCTCGCGGCAGGGATACTACATGTCTTCAACTATCCCGAAAGACGCGGCAGCGAAGGCTCAGTTTTAGAAAGGATGACAGGATTATCATGTTGATCCTGCAAATCTGTAATCATGTAAAAAGCTTTGCCTCAAAAGTCAGAAATCATTGTTGGCTCGGGTCAGTACAGAGAGCGGTAGCGACCTGGTAAGTGATCAGCATGCGATATTCCTAATGATTTCTTGACCTCCATAGTTGGACCAGGTCGCTACCGCTCTCTGTACTGACCCGAGCCAAGTGCGATTACTACTTTTGAGGCAAAGCCCATGTATAACTAATCTCGTCACCTCTGACCGCATTAAGTATCTTGGCTGCCGACCCACCATTCACAGAAATCTCGAGAAACCCGGCACTCCCCCAAATCGCAAACAACGACTCATCATCACCTTCGCCATAGAACTGTCGAAACTCACTGATCGTCCGCCCATTAATCACGAGGCTTTTCTCAGCGCTAGTTATATTCGTCACACAATTCCCGAAACGATCGATGTGAATGATCCGCAGCGGTGTTTCAAGCGAAGGCAATAGAACCGCGTCGTCTATCTCCTCACCGAACTCTTCCAACGGGATACCATTCGATAGCGCTGCCGCCACCGGCGCGAAGATATCGCGACCATGAAACGTAGTACTTGGCTGTGGTCGAAAATAACGATCGGAAGTTACATGGACTACGCGGTGTGAAGGCTCTCGATCGTAGATATATGTGAAAAGCCCATTATCGGGTCCAACAAAGAACTGCTCGTTGGCACTCACGATAATGGGCCGTCTTTCAGATCCAACTCCCGGATCAACAACTCCGACATGAATCGTCCCGGCAGGAAACGTCTTGTAAGCCGCCAATAACGTGAACGCACCTGCATCGATATCCTGTGGCGGTATCTCGTGAGTGATATCGACAATCACCGCACGCGGATTCACAGAAAGTATCGCCCCCTTCACTGCACCGACGAAGTAATCAGCCGTCCCGAAATCGGTGAGCAAAGTAATAACGTGGTTCACATCACGCCTGTATCAGTCGAGGTGCGAATCTTCAGGTGCTGTCCGTGCTCGAGACGAATGTCTTTACCGCGCTGCGTCATCACACCGGCGGTACCTGCGCCACCACCGATGATCGCTCCGATCGCCGCGCCTTTGCCGCCACCCGCAATCGCGCCAATGATCGCGCCGATGCCGGACGCTGCACCAACTTTAGCCGCATCGTCTTTCGTCGAGTCCTGGCCCTTCACACCACCTTCCGGATCGATCTGCGGATCGGCGCCGCCAATCGGACTGATCTCGACCAACTCAGCGTGCAGTGTTGCGGTGCGATTGTCTGGTGATCGAATCTGCTCGAACGCTAACTGAAGCTGGGCAACGCCTTTCACTTTTCCTGGGCGCCTAACCTCCGCGACTCGTCCTTCAACTATGTAACCCGCGTATTGCGCCGGCTCGAAGACTTTCGCTTGCAGTCGATCGCCACGCTGGCTCACGTCGGTCGAAACCGGCGTCAGGAGCTCGAGTGCGAGAATCGTGTTGCGCGGAATAGCGATGGAGCTGTTTGGCGCCGTTGACACGTTGACGTCAACAGGATCGTTGTTCGGTTGCGGATTAACTTCTGCTGGAGCCGGGCCACCATTGCTCGCGGTTGCTCCCCGGCGACGCAGCCCTGTCGGTAGCGACGAATTAAACTGCTGGCGCTCGAAGCCTGCCGTGTAGCCGGCTTCGAATCCCTGCTGGTAACCGTCGCGATAATCCTCGACCGGTCCCCAAACGTCGTTGTAGGAGCGATCGGCTTTTTGATAATCCTCTTTGTTTTGATAGTTACGAGGCGCGTTGTTGGAGACGTCGCTATAACCGGCGGTGTAACCGTCAGAATACCCTGTGCGATAACCGCGCTCGAGCGCTGTAGTTCCCTGCGCTCCGGCAGGAACGATGGCCAGCAGCCCGCTCACGCAGATGCTCAATAAAACCACCAGGGGAAGTTTGAGAAAATTCATATTGTGTCCTTCCGAAGAATTTACGACCCGGAAATGATCGTAGCGTCTTGGGAGAGCCAACCTCGCAGCGTCTGAAATGTATCATCAATTGCCGCAAAACGGGCACATTTGTGCATTTTGTGGCAAACTGCGATTTCAGATGCCAGTGGAGTTGAATTTGATGCCAGCACGCCGAGTCTACCTTGATAACAGCGCTACTACGCCCGTCGATCCGCGAGTCGCGGCGGCGATGGCGCGCGCCGTGGTCGAGAATTTCGGTAACGCGTCGAGTGTCCATGGCTTCGGGCAACAGGCGCGTGCGGCGGTCGATCGGGCGCGACGTGAGGTCGCGGCGCTCGTTGGCGCAAAGCAGAATGAGATCGTGTTCACTTCAGGTGGGACTGAGGCAAACAACCTCGCCATTCGAGGGTTGTGTGAAGCAGCGGCGACGCACGGTCGGCACATAATCACGTCGTCGATTGAGCATCCGTCAGTCGCAGGTGTTTGTGCTTCGTTGGAAAAACGTGGCTGGGAAATCACGCGACTGCCTGTATATAAAAACGGGATCGTGAGGGTTGAAGATGTCGCGGCGGCGGTGCGTCCCGAGACGGTGATGATCACAATCATGTCGGCGAATAACGAGATCGGGACGATTCAGCCGATCGCTGAGATCGGCGCGCTCGTGCATGAAAGACGAGAAGCGGGACAGAAATTTCTGTGGTTCCACACTGATGCGGTGCAGGCAGTAGGTAGACTGCGATTGAATGTTGATGAGCTTGGTTGCGATCTGCTGACGATGTCTGCGCACAAGTTGTATGCGCCAAAAGGCATCGGGGCTCTTTACGTTCGGCGTGGCGTTCGTTTGCACGGTCAGAACGTCGGTGGACACCAGGAGCGTGAGCGACGCGCAGGTACTGAGAATGTTCCGGGCATCGTCGCGTTTGGTGAAGCGGCGAAACTCGCGCGCGAAGAATTCAACCAACGATCGGCTCATGATCAAGCCTTGCGTGATCGATTTGAGAAAACCATCGTCGAACGCATCTCTGATATCGTGATGAACGGAGATCGCGAGCGGCGCCTGGGCCATCTCTCGAACATCTCGTTTCGCTTTATCGAAGGCGAAGGATTGCTGATCAATCTCGATCTTGAAGGTGTAGCGGTGTCGACGGGCTCGGCGTGTTCATCGGGAACGCTGGAGCCTTCTCCGGTGATTCGCGCGCTCGGCGTTGATGAAGAGCTCGCGCGTGGATCGATACGGTTTAGTTTCGGGAAAGATAATGCCGAGGACGAGATTGAGTATGTGGTTGAGGTGCTTGTCAGGGCCGTCGAAAGACTCCGGGCGCTCTCGCCATTGACGTTAGTTTAGCCACAGATTTACACGGATAAAAACTCGGATCAGTGGTCTACTCCGCAAAGTTTAAAGATCATCTGGCGCATCCGCGTAATGCGGGTGAGTTATCGGATGCGAATGCCGTCGCAGACGAGACGAATCCGATTTGTGGGGATCGGTTGCGGATCTCGTTGATTGTTAAGGATGATCGAATTGAAGCAGTGAGATATCTCGCCTACGGCTGCCCGCCGACCCTCGTTTGTGGATCGGTTTTGACGGAATTGATCAGCGGAAAGAGGGTTGATGAAGTGAAGCGGTTAACGCGTGCTGATCTGTTGGGGGAAATCGGTGGCCTGCCCTCGCGCAAACACCACGCCGCCGCGCTCGCCATCGAAACGCTCAACTCCGCTCTTCAAAACCTCTAACGATGTTGCGGTGTGCCGACGACGCGCGGTCTGCCTGCGGGTGCGGGCTCAATGATGTTGCGCTGGTGATACTGAGGGCCGCAATACTTCTTCGGCTCCGTCCCGAGCACAAATGTCTTCGTGCGAATCACCGGACAACTCTCAACTGCAATTAACCCGGTCTGCGGATCGATATCTAACGTGATCGTTCCTTCCAACCCACTGTCCGGCAAGGCTGGACGACGCGGCGATGGTAACGGGCTCGGCGTTCCGATCGGCGCCTCCTGGTAAGGGGTATCTAATGGTGACGGCGAAGGCAATTCAACCGGTGTCGCTTCCTCCTCGGGCGTCACGGAAGTGTCGTTTGGACCAGTGCCGTGGATGAAAAACTCGACTCGCTTCTCCGTATCGCCCGGCGCAGTCGGCGCACCAGTCCTCGGATTGATCTCGACCTGCTCGACACCCGACGGCATTTCCCAGTCACCTTCCCACTCTGGATGTTCGGCGAGCGCGACCTGCATGAAGTCGGCCCAGATCGGCAGTGCGGAATTCGCACCAGTCAAACCGAGTTGTGAGCCATCGTCGAAACCAACCCACACCGCGCAAACAAGGTCCGGCGTATAACCCGCAAACCATCCGTCGCGGGACGTTCCGGTCTTCCCGGCGAGCACCTGTTTCAAACCGCGCCCACGCACCTTTGCTGCCGTACCACGGTTGACCACGTCTTTCATAAACGACGTCATCACGAAAGCGACTTCCGGACGAAGCACTTCGTTCCTTTGGGTCGTCGGGGCTGCGATCGTGGCGCCTTCTCCAGTTGTTACGCGATTGATCGCGATCGGAGTCACGCGAGAGCCGAGATTCGCGAAAGCCGTGTAAGCGGAAGTGATCTGGAGCGGAGTTGCTTCACTGGTGCCGAGCGCCATCGCGGGATACGCGCGCGGCGGTTTCGGCAATCCGGCCTTCGCCGCGAGATTCATCACGCGTCCAATCGTCACTTCCATCGCCACGTCAACCGTGACGACGTTGAGACTATGGACCAACCCATCGCGCAACGTGACCGGCTCATGTGAATAACTTTCGCCAAAGTTTCCCGGTGAATACTCCTGGTTATCGAACGTGAACGTCTTCGGCTCGTCCATGTAAGTCGTTGCCGCTGTGATCACACGCGGCACCGGATCGAAAGCCGTATTGAGCGCCGTCGCGTAGACGAAGGGTTTGAAGACTGAACCCGGTTGTCGATAAGCATCAGTGGCGCGATTCAACTGGCTCTTCGAATAATCACGACCGCCAACCATCGCGACGATCTCGCCCGTCTTCGCGTTCATCGCGACAAGCGCCGCCTGCAACGTGCCTGGCGCGAAACGTTTCGACTGGATCTTGTCGAGCGCGTTCATCTGCTTCGTCAGCGCTGCATATGCGGCGCGCTGTAGATCCATGTCGATCGTCGTGTAGATCCGCAGGTGCTCCGTGCCGCCGTTGCCCGCGATCATGTCGCCGAGCTGATTCTGAACGTAATCGGCGAAATACGGTGCGTCAGAAACATCAATGCGACCGCGCGCGGGAACAACCTGAAGCGGCGTCGCTTTCGCGGTCGTTGCTTCGTCCTGCGTGATCGCGCCGGCCTCGGCCATCGAGTCGAGCACTTGATTGCGGCGTGCGGTCGCAGTCTCGATCTTTGTGTACGGGTTGTAGCGATTCGGGCTGCGAATCAACGCGGCGAGAAAAGCCGATTCCGGAAGCGTGAGGTTCGTGACGTCCTTGTTGAAGTAAGCACTCGAAGCCTCACCGAAACCGTTGATCGAAAAACCCGCCTGCTGGCCCATGTAAACCTGATTGCAGTAAAGCTCGAAGATCTTTTCCTTACTCAGCCGCGTCTCGAGAATGATCGACATGTACGCTTCGCTGATCTTGCGTTGCCAGGTCTGCTCCGGTGAGAGCAAAAGGTTCTTGACGAGTTGTTGCGTGATGCTCGAACCGCCTTGCCTGGCAATCGGCGAGGTCGGATCGGAATCGTATCGACGGATGAAAGCGCGAATGATGCCCCGAACGTTCACGCCATAGTGTTCGAAGAATGAGCGATCTTCCGTAACGGTGATCGCTTTGACGAGATGTGGCGGCAGATCGCCGAAACCGATGACTTTCCTTTTCGCACGCTCGGTGCCGGTAACTGAGCTGATCAACTCGGGCTCGAGCCACACGCGTTGCAGTGATCCGCGATTGTCGATATCCGTAAGCGAGCTGATCGACTTTCCGGAACCGCTAAACTGAACGCGCACGTTCTGAAACTGTCTTGCACCATCGACACTCGAAGCGCTGCTCGGCTCGATATCCATCGATGTTCCGCTAACTGAATAACGACCACGTGATTCGTCTGCCTGTTGCGTCTTTTCGACGTAGCCTGCGCGCTTCAAAAAGTTAATCACATCGGCTTGCGAGATCGTCTCGTTCACGTGGAGTTGTTTCGGAGCGGCGTAGATGCCGGCCGTGCGCGTGAAAACTTCGCCGGCGAGCAGGTTATCGATGCGACGTGAGAAGACCGTCCAGTAATAGATCAGAATCCCGAGCACGATCGCAGTGACGAACACCAGCGGGATTATTACCGGTGCACTGAACAACCGCCGCAGCACTCGCCGCACAAAGCTCGGACGCGATGCCACATAAGACACGACGCCTGGCTTTTTGAGATCACGATTGGTTGTGCGGGGATATTGATTATCTGGTGGATAGCGCACTGGCATAAAGGTTCGATTTATTTATCCACAGATTACGCAGACTGTTTTAAAGGTTCTGTGTAATCTGTGATAAAAACAACTGTCTCACTATTACGTAACATCCCTCCAGCGGTTCTGTCGACATTAAGTTTGACAGGGCTGGCCGCATTCGTTAACGTGGCTGCCCTCGCTGGTGACTTTGATGCCACTCGGCTTGTATGAGTCTAACACCCCTGCCGCGTTTCCTTCTCCCTAGCCGCGCTCGCATCCGCATCGTTTTGATAGCGGTTCTGGCTGCGCTTGCGGTCGGAACAGTCGTATTTCACCTGCTCGAAGGCTGGTCTATACTTGACAGTCTTTATGTTACCGCGCAGACGGTCACTACAGTCGGGTTCGGGGACATAACGCCGCGCACCGGGCTCGGCCGCGCCTTCGCGACAGTGTTCATGATAGTCGGCGTTGGCATTGTGCTTTATGCTTTGACCAGCACGGTGCAGTCGATTGTGCATTCAGAGCTGTTTGCCCGGTATGGCCATTCGAGAAAAATGAGCAAACTGCGAGACCATTTTATCATCTGCGGCGCGGGCCGGGTCGGATCGCACCTGATCCGGAGCCTGCGAGCCGTCGATGGCATTTTTCTGGTGATTGAGAGCGACCAGCGCAAGTGTGAAGCGCTGATGGATATGAACATACCTGTGCTTATTCGAGATGCGACGCTCGAAGAGAGTTTGATTGAGGCTGGCGTGGAACATGCCCGCGGTCTTGCTTCGTGCCTTCCCGATGATGCCGACAACGTCTACGTAGTTTTGACTGCGCGCGACTTGAACCCGAATATTCACATCGTCGCTCGCGCGGCTGAAGAACAGGCAGAGTCGAAGTTGATCAGAGCCGGTGCGAATCGTGTGGTGGCGCCGACGATCATCGGCGGACACCGCATGGCGATGGCGTTGACCAAACCCGCGGTCGGCGATTTTCTCGACTCCGTTACCGCGAATGATCTTGAGCTTGGTTTCGAGCAGCTTGAAGTCGATCCAGTATCTACACTCGTGAATCGAAAGCTGAGTGAGACCGTTATTCGCTCGGAATTGAACATCGTCATCGTCAGTATTCGTCGCAACAACGGTGAGATCATCTTCAATCCCAGCGGTGAAACCAAAATCGAAGGTGGAGACATGCTTATCGCTATCGGCAACGCGGAATCGCTGGCGCGGTTGAACGCACTCGCACGAGGTCGCGCGACACAACAACGAGCAATCGAGGCAGAGACGAGATGAAGGTTCTGGTTACTGGTGGCAGTGGTTATCTGGGCACGTTTGTCCGCAGCTTTTTTTCAGCCGACGATTTTTCCCGCCGTTCGGGTTTCGACATTCTCGACTATCAAGCGGTCGAGAGAGTTGCAGACTACGACGCCGTGATTCATCTCGCCGGGCACTTCGACAAGAGCCCGGAAGGCGCGTTTGAGTGTTTTCGCACGAACGCGGAAGGCACGGCGAATGTGATTCGCAACATGAAGCCGGGCTCTGCGTTTATTTACGCCTCGACGAAGGACGTTTACGGTAATAACGCAGGCGAGACTGACACGGTTAACGAGGACACGAGCACAAACTACTCCGGGCAAACAGCGTTTGAATGGTCCAAGCTCATCGGGGAACGCTACGTCGAGTATTACGCACGCACGAAGAATGTTCGTGCCTGTATCTTCCGTCTCTCGACCGTCTACGCGCGGCCGTCGGAAGACAACACACCGGGCTTCGTCACGCACTACGTTGAATCAGTGAAGAACCGCCAGCCGATCAGACTGCCTGCCGGAGTCGATCCAGTTCGCGACATCATGTATGTCGACGACCTTTCAAGAGCGTGTCAGGCGTTTATCGGCTCGAAACATGAGTTCGGTTTGTACAACCTCGGCGGTGGTCCTATGAACGCGGTCAGCCTGCGCGACCTTCTAAGGCGCACGGGAGCCATGATTGATATCGAGCCTGTGATCCAGGATGATGCGTCGATGCCGTCGCCGGTGCCTGTGCGTTACGTGTCTGACATCGCGCGGGCGGTGGATGATTTGGGCTGGCGTCCCTGGATGGGAATTGACGCCGGGCTGCGAGAAATTCTGTAGATGAACGTGCAGGCGGAAAGTATTAAGCGAGTCGCCGTGCGCGGCACGAACTGGGTCGGCGACTCGGTGATGACGGTGCCTGCACTGCGCGCGCTGCGACGTGTGTTGCCTCATGCGCTTATCACACTCGTGATTCGTCCCGGCACGAAGGGAATTTTTTCTGATGCCGGCTTTATTGACGAGGTGCTTGTTTACGATCGTAACGGGCCGTTGTCTGTGCTGGGGCAGGTGCGCGAGTGGAAGCGTAGAAAGTTTGACCTCGCGGTGTTGTTTCAAAATGCGTTCGAAGCCGCGCTGATTCCCTTTCTCGCAGGCGTGCCGGTGCGACTCGGTTATGCGACTGAATCGCGACAGGCGTTGCTGACGCATCCGTTGCCATTGCCGGACTGGCGCTCTTCAAAGCACGAGGTCTTCTATTATTTGTATTTGGTAACCGCGCTCGAGCAGATGTTGTTTGGTCGAAGCGACGTCTGTGAAGGTGAGCCGGATGCGAGCTTAACAATCTCGGAAAGCAGGAAGGCGGAAGCAGCGGAGTTGCTTCGTGCGTACGGCGTAAATGAAGCGGAATCTGTTGTCGCCATCTGTCCGGGGTCGATCAACAGTCGCGCGAAGCGATGGCCAGCGGAGCGGTTCGCCGCGCTCGCGGATCGTTTGATCGACTCGCGCCGGAAAGTGTTGCTAATCGGATCGAAAGACGAGATTGATGTTTCGGAAGATGTCGTGCAGCGAATGCAAAACCAGCCGGTGGTGCTTACTGGAAAGACGAGTCTAGATCAGATCACGGCGGTGCTAGATCGGGCTGATCTGATCGTGACCAACGACACTGGACCGGCGCACATCGGCGCCGCGCTGGGGCGTCCAACAATCGTGATCTTTGGTCCGACAAATCCTCTAACTACCAGACCATTCGCTCCGGAGGCGACCGTTTTGAGACAACCACCAGACTGTGCGCCGTGCATGTTGCGTGATTGCCCGATCGACCACCGTTGCATGACGGCGATCACAGTTGATGAAGTGTTTGAGCAGTCGCATGCGTGGCTGAAGCGCGGCAGTTTCGCCAAAACAGTAAGGAGTTTGTGCGACTCAGTCGCGTAGGTCTGCGATGAAGCGTCCGGCAGTTTTCATCGATCGCGATGGCACGATTTCCGAGGAGGTTGGTTACGTTAATCATCCTTCGCGGTTTCGTGTGTTTCCATATTCGGCGGAGGCGATCAGGATTCTGAATGACAATGGCTGGCTGGCGATCGTGATCACGAACCAGGCGGGCGTCGCGCGTGGATACTTTTCGGAGGAGATGATCGCGAGTGTTCACGATCGGCTCAAAAGTGATCTTGAGAACGCGCAGCTCGACGCGATCTACTACTGCGCGCATCATCCGTCAGTCGGCGAGCCGCCGTACCGGTTTGATTGTGATTGTCGCAAGCCGAAGACCGGGTTGATCGATTGTGCGGCGAAGGATTTTGAGATCGATCTGGAAGCGAGCTGGATGGTTGGTGATCGTTATAGTGATGTCGAACTCGCGCGAAATGCTGGTTTACATTCGGCGTTTGTTTTGAGTGGGTATGGGCGTGGTGAGTGGGAATATCAACGTAATGCGTGGAAGCAGCAGCCGGATGTCGTCTGCGAAAATCTTTTGGAAGCCGTGAAGGTGATTGTTGCAGGATAAACTGATTAGCATTATCGAGCGGTTCAGTGAACAACGAATCGTGATCCTCGGCGACGCGATTGCGGATAAGTTTGTGCACGGATCGATCAGCCGCGTCTCGCGCGAAGCGCCCGTTTTTATTCTGCGACACCAGCAGACAGAGACACTGCCGGGTGGTGCAGCAAACTGCGCGATGAATCTCGTTGCGCTTGGCGCACGCGTTTCGTTGATTTCGGTGACTGGTGATGATGAGTCTGGGAGTGAGTTGCGTGCGAAACTCGAAGCGGCAGGGGTCGATGTCGCGGGAATCATTGTTTCGGAGAATGTTCAAACGACAACTAAGGTGCGAATCCTCGCTGGCCAGTCGCACTCCAGCAAGCAACAGGTCATCAGGATCGACTACGAAGGCGCGCTGCTTAGTGACGAGGAAGTCCGCAATGCGATTCTTGATCGAGTGGAACAGGCGCTCAAAGAAGCAAACGCATGTGTGATTTCTGATTACAACTACGGCGTCGTCGATGCGCGCGCCGCTGAGCTGATTCGAAAAACTGCTGATGTTCCGGTTTTGGTTGATTCACGCTTCCGGCTTTCGGAGTTCACCGGATTCACGGCGGCGACGCCGAACCAGGAAGAGGTGGAGAACCTCATCGGCACAGAAGATTTGGAAGTCGCGGCGCAGGAGTTGAAGAAGCGTCTCGGCCATCACGCGCTACTCGTCACACAAGGCAGCCAGGGCATGACGTTACTGGAAGGCGACGCCGCGCCAGTTCATATTCGCGCTGTCGGTGCTCAACAAGCGGTCGACGTCACCGGTGCAGGCGACACAGTCATCGCGACATTTGCACTCGCGCTCGCCTCCGGCGCGTCATTCGCCGACGCCGCACGGCTGGCCAACTACGCAGGCGGCCTCGTGGTGATGAAACGAGGCACGGCCACTGTCACCGCCGCCGAGCTCAAACACGCCGTTTCAACTGATGAAGACAATCCTTAGTCGAGAAGATTTAGCGCACCGTATCGCCGCAGCTCGAGAATCCGGCGCGCGTATCGTCCTCGCGAACGGCTGCTTCGACGTGCTGCACGTGGGACACGTACGCTATCTCGCAGGCGCACGCGAACTCGGCGACATACTCGTCGTCGGCATCAACTCAGACGAACAGGTCGCTATTCAAAAAGGTCCTGGCCGTCCAGTCCTGCCTGCGGCGGAACGGGCAGAAATTGTTGCTGCACTCGAATCTGTAACGTACGTCACGATCTTCGACGAGCCCACAGTTGAACAACTCCTACTCACTCTCAAGCCGGACGTTCACGCCAAAGGCACCGACTACACTACCGAAAGCGTACCCGAACGTGACGTGGTACGATCCTACGGCGGGCAAGTCGCAATCGTCGGAGATCCGAAAGATCATTCAACAACAGAAATCATTGCTAGAGTCGGAGGTGTGTGACAGTTGATGAAAAAATATTTTTCCATCTTCGTGCTACTGTGCCTAACGGCCGCACTCGCGTTCACACAGCGCAAAACATCTGCGCGCTTCGATCCCGACGGCTCGTTTTGGCTCCACGAGAGTACTCCGGCGCCAACCGAATTCTCGGACTTCGGCGGCATTAATTTGAACGCCAAGCGACTGCGCCGGCTTCCCTCGCCCGGCCTGCAACTAAACAACGGCAACACTTATCGCTTCAAAACTCTCGTCGTCAAACGCGACAACTTCACCTTTACAACTATGAGCATTCGCGGAGTCTCTTACAGTTTTGCCGGAAAATTTCTCAAAGGCGGCGTCTATGCTTCGGAAATTTTGGACGACGAGACTCCGGTTCTTGAAGGCACACTGACAAAGTTTCGCGGTGGGAAGAAAGTCGCTGAAGCCAATCTGAAGTTCGTTTATTTCGGCGGTACATGAGGATTCTGATCGTAAAGCTCGGCAGTATTGGCGACATAGTTCACACTTTGCCCGCCCTCGCCGCACTGCGCGCCGCGATGCCGCAGGCCGAAATTTCCTGGGTGGTCGAACGGCGATCAGCAGAAATTTTGAGAGACAACCCGCTTCTGGATCGCCTCATCGAAGTCGACACGAAGGCGCTGAGGCGCGGGCTGATGTCTGGGGAGACGCTGCGGGCACCGCGCCAGCAGTTACGTCGGTTACGCGCCTCGGCCTTCGATGTAGCTATAGACTTCCAGGGACTTCTTAAGTCCGCTTCAATCGCGCGCCTGTCGGGCGCGCGTCGTGTTTTTGGGTACTCTCGCACCGGATTGCGGGAGCCCGCCAGCGCGCTTCTCCTTTCAAAGACAATCGCAGTTCCGCGGCAAACTCACGTGATTCGAAAAGCTCTGTTGTTACTCGACGGCGCTCTCAGTGTTCCGGAACCCCAGGTGTTGTCGTTTCCAATCAACACCACGCCGAGTGACGAGGCTGAGGCCCATGAGGCAGCCGCGACTACGGGCGGCAAATACGCGATTTTGAATCCGGGTGGAGGCTGGCCGACGAAATTGTGGAGCGTCGACCGTTTTGGGAAACTCGCAGACCTGCTCTGGTCCAACTACGGGATCTCGTCTTTAATTACTTACGGGCCAGGCGAAGAGAAACTTGCCGAGGATGTTCGCCGAGCGTCAGTCTCGGGTAAGGCGCAGCCGGTGAGTCTCTCGCTGAAAGGTTTCTACTCGCTTGCGCGCGACGCGAAGGTTTACGTCGGTGGCGACACCGGTCCGACGCACATTGCAGTTGCGGCAGGCGCGCCGATCGTCGGCTTGTTTGGTCCGACTGAGTGGTGGCGAAACGGCAGTCCGCGTCCGGAAGACATCTGCGTGGAACGAACCGATATCGACTGTCGTGTAGACTGCCATCGCCGTTCATGCTCAAAATGGATCTGCATGGACATTGAAGTCGGACGTGTACTGGAAGCTGTTGACCGGCGACTTCATCCACAGATTACACAGAGTTGATAAACAATCGGCCTAATCTGTGGATAAATAACTATGTCGAGAAGAGGCGGAACATGGATTCAGCGTTGGCGGGTGCCGCTCGGATTTTTGTGCGGCGCGGCCTTCATCTTTTTCGCGCGCCCGACTCCACGCGCCTTGCTCATCGGCGCGTCAGTGTCGTTGTTAGGTCTCGCGCTGCGCGCGTGGGCTGCGGGTCATATTCGAAAAAATGCACAACTCGCAACCTCGGGCCCGTACGCCTTCACACGCAATCCTCTCTATCTCGGTAGTTTTTTACTCGGCCTCGGCTTCACGATCGCGTCAGGCCGGCTCGTTCTCGGCCTGCTCTTCGCCGCCCTGTTTCTTGGCATCTATTTACCGGTGATGCGCGTCGAAGCCTCGACCGTAGCAGAGCTCTTTGGCAGTGAATACGAGACTTACCGGCGCGCTGTGCCGTTGTTTTTCCCGCGGCTCACACCGTTTCGGCAAGATGCGACAACGCGCTTCGATGGTACGCTGTATCTTCGTTACCGCGAGTATCGAGCGGCACTCGGCCTCGTCATTGCCTGGGGAATACTTTTAATTAAGATTTATTACTTTAACTGATTTGCGATTTTTCAAGTACATCGTTTTTGTTTCTCTACTCGTCGCGATGGGCCTGTCGTATTCGGCTGCGCAGCGACGCCCGGCGTACACAACACCGCACCGGTTCGAGCTCGGTGAAGAGCTTCATTTCGAAGCGGAATTCTCACGCGCGCTCTTGCGCAGTATCGACGTTGCCGATCTGAAATTTCACGCGACGCGCACACCGCTCGATGGTGCGTCGCAACCTTACGCGTTGACATTCAAAGCAGACGTTTCGAGCAAAGGATTCTTCGCGCGATTATTCAATCTGAAGTTTCGTGAGCAGGTAGAATCGACGGTGGAGCCGCTCACGTTCACGATTCAAAAGACGACGATACTCGACGAGCAAGGCAAACGAGTGCGAACGACAGAGACGACGTTCGACGCGTCGAAAGGCCGGATGATCTGGACCTCGCGCGATCCGAACAACCCGGCCGCGGAGCCACGGCACGCGATCACCGAGTTCTCAGGACAGTTACAGGATGTACTTTCAGCGATCTATTTCATTCGCACGCAACCACTAGAAGTTGGCAAGACGTTTGAGGTTTATATTGGCGACGGTGGCAAGGTTTACACGATACCCGTGAAGGTCGTCGAGAAGAAGCGAATGAAGACGATTCTTGGTCGCGTTGATGTGCTGAAAGTGAATCCGGAGCTCTTTGGACCAGACCGGTTGATCGATAGGGAGAAGGGCGAGTTTTCGATCTGGATCACCGATGACGCGCGACACATTCCTGTCGCCAGTAGAGTCAAAACGGATTACGGCACGTTCGATATCAAGCTCAAGCGTATCGTCAATCCCGATCAGGATTCGCCACAAAAAGGCACAAAAAGCACAAATTGAAATCCAGGCCGTTGATCATTGGTCATCGTGGCGCGTCTGCGGTTGCGCCGGAGAATACCACAGCGGCGTTTCGTGAGGCGCTCGCGGTTGGGGTGGATGGGATTGAGTTTGATGTTCGTCTCACGCGCGACGGTGTGCCGGTTGTGATCCACGACAGCACGCTGCGTCGGACCGGCGGCCTGTCTCATCGAGTCGCTGATCTAGCGTGGGCGGAAATCAGCAAGATTGATGTCGGCAGTTGGTTCGCAAAGACTTTCGCTAATGAGACTGTACCGAGTCTCGCAGAGTTGTTCACACTCTTTCAATCAAACAATTCGACGCTCTATCTCGAGATGAAGTGCGACTCGGCTGCCGGACAGCGACCGCTGGCGGAAGCCTGTGTGATGGCGATCGAGGAGCACTCGTTGAGGGAACGAGTCGTGGTTGAGTGTTTTCAGTTGCCAGCACTCAAGATCCTGAAAGAGATCGATCCGGACATCAAAACTGTCGCGCTGTTTGAGCCGTCGTTCACCAATCCTTCCGTGTTGTCAGATCAAAGAATCATCAATCAGGCGACAGATGTTAGTGCGGCGGCGCTCGCACTGCATCATCGATTAGCGCGTGAGAGCCTCGTGCAGAAAGCAAAAGCCGTGGGACTTCACGTCGCTGTCTGGACCGTGGATGATCCGGCGTGGATCGAGCGAGCGCGGACGATTGGAATTGATGCGTTGATTACTAATAATCCGGAGACAATGATTCGGGCGCGGCGCTAACAAGGTTTCTCACGCAACGACGCAACGGCGCAGCGCTGGCGTCTTCCTTTGCGCCGTTGCGCCGTGGCGTGAGAAACTTCCTTCATAATTGATGGGCAACCGTTTCTTCGTCTCGCCAGACTTTTCAATTCAGTACCGCAAAGCAAAACAGCTTGTCTGGCATAACCAGGCGACGACAGGTTATTCACTGCTCACCACGCTCACCGGAAGGCTCGATTACACCGTTAACGATCAACGCTTCACGCTCGAACAATCTGAATCCGTCGTGCTCGAGCCAAACACGACCGTCAACGCCAAAGGCCACCAGGTAGAACTGCTCTTCCTTACATTCTCAGCATCGTTGGTCATTCAGAACGCCTCGGCGATGCGATTGATCCCACCAAAATCGATCGTGACGTTTACGGGCGATCACATGCGCGGCGATCGAAAGCTCGATGCATTGCTGGAAGAATTTGCTGCTGAGCTCGCAACCGAGAAACCGGGCAGAGAGATCGTCATGCGAGCACTGGTAGAACAGTTGCTCGTCCACATCCTGAGAAACTACTCAACGCCACGGCTTTCAGAAGAACTCGAGCTCTCTCGTGTGGGACTCGTCGATCGACGTATCCGTCGTTCAGTCGAACTGATGCACACGCAACTCGATCAGGACCTGACTCTCAAAGCACTCGCGGCTGCTTCGTATCTTTCGCCATTTCACTTCGCGCGTCTCTTCAAGAAACTGACCGGGTCATCTCCGCACAACTATCTCGCCGGGATCCGCGCCGCGAGAGCACAGTTGTTACTCGCCGAAACAGATCTTTCAGTCACTGAGATCGGCACGCGTGTCGGCTATCTGAGTGGCAGTCATTTCACGAAAGCATTTCGCATCGCTACCGGCGCCACGCCACGCGAATTCCGTAAGAGTCTTGTCTCAGGCGCAAGTCAGCGCCAATAATGCGCAAGATTTGTCGATTTCAAACGCCTACCGCTCAGTATCATCGTTGCAAATATCTTCAGGAGAGAACCGTAAATGCCAGTTGCTAAACAAGCCGAGATCGCTCCCGCCGAAGGACGTCTCGGAGTTTTACTCGTCGGTCTGGGCGCAGTCAGTACAACATTCATCGCCGGCGTCGAAGCTATCAAAAAAGGCTTTGCAGAACCCATCGGTAGTCTGACGCAGATGGGAACAGTTCGTCTCGGCAAACGGACCGATAATCGTGTGCCGCTAATCAAAGACTTCGTTCCATTGGCCCAACTGAAAGACATGGTATTCGGTGCGTGGGACATCTTTCCGGATTCAGCTTACGACGCTGCGCTCAACGCAGGCGTGCTCGAGAAAGAGCTGCTGGGCCAACTCAAAGAACCACTGCGCAAGATTAAGCCGATGAAGGCCGTCTTCGATCAGACGTACGTAAAACGACTCAGCGGCACTAACGTCAAGACCGGCAAGAACAAGTTTGAGCTCGCGCAGCAGCTCATCGACGAGATCGCCGAGTGGAAACGAAAGAATAAATGCTCGCGTCTCGTGATGATCTGGGCGGCATCAACAGAAATCTTCCTGAAGCCACATGCAGTCCACAAGACGCTCGCCTCGTTCGAGCAGGCCATGCGCGACAACCACAAAGCGATCGCACCGTCGATGATCTACGCGTACGCGGCGCTGAAGTCAGGGATTCCGTTCGCGAACGGCGCTCCGAATCTTACAGTCGATATCCCCGCTCTGATGTCACTCGCAGATAAGAACAAGCTTGCGATCTGCGGTAAAGATTTCAAGACCGGACAAACGTTGATGAAGACCATCATCGCGCCGGGATTGAAGTCGCGCATGCTCGGTCTGCACGGCTGGTACTCCACAAACATCCTTGGCAACCGCGACGGTGAAGTGCTCGACGATCCCGATTCGTTTAAGACTAAAGAAGAGTCGAAGCTGTCAGTGCTCGAATACATCCTTCAGCCCGATGTTTATCCGAGCCTCTACAAAGACTTCTCACACGTCGTGCGAATCAACTACTACCCGCCGCGCGGCGACAACAAGGAAGGCTGGGACAACATCGACATCTTCGGCTGGCTCGGTTACCCGATGCAGATCAAGATCGACTTCCTGTGTCGCGACTCGATTCTCGCCGCGCCGATTGTTCTCGACCTGGCGCTATTTCTCGATCTTGCTCAGCGTGCGGGAATGAAGGGTGTTCAGGAGTGGCTGTCGTTTTATTTCAAGTCTCCGCAAACCGCGCCCGGCTTATATCCCGAGCACGACATCTTCATCCAGTTGATGAAACTGAAGAACACGCTGCGACACTTGCGTGGTGAAGATCTGATTACTCACTTAGGTCTGGAATACTACGATTGATTTGCGTCAATGCGTGTAATCTAGGCGTAAAAGGTGCAATTAATTGTCAGTCAGGCATATTTCTGGTGACATTTTTTGCAGACTTGTATATATAGCAACGGGTCGCCAGCCGTTTGACGTGCTAAAACCCGACCTGGCGAACCTCAGCCTATTCCCCCTGCATCAATTTGATGTGGATCGGTCCTTGCAAGTGGAGCCGCTGGGCCAGAGGACTTAGGTCCTGACAATCGCCCCCGGATTGACTGGCGAGGAGAAAGAGCCGATGTTACCTGAGAGAGAAGTGACGACAAAAGACATGAACAACACAGGTACAGTTTTCCTTGATCCTGATCAAAAAAGCCCGCGTGCACAGGATTTTGAGGAGCGTTTGACGGCGCGAATTGTTGGGCAGGAACGCGCAGTCAGACGTATGAGTGGCTTGTACCAGATTTTTCTGGCAGGCATGAATCCCCCAAATCGCCCTATCGGAACGATGTTGTTTCTGGGTCCGACAGGCTCCGGCAAAACACGCGTGATCGAAGCGGCCGCTGAAGTTCTTTACGGCGACCCGAACGCAGTAGTGAAGATCGACTGCGCGGAGTTTCAACACTCGCACGAAATTGCCAAACTTATTGGTTCGCCTCCGGGATACCTGGGACACCGCGAAACTTCGCCGATGCTGACCCAGGAAAATCTCGATCGGATGCATACCGACGATATGAAAGTGTCGCTCGTGCTGTTCGACGAGATCGAGAAGGCTTCCGACAGTTTGTGGCAGTTGTTGCTGGGCATTCTCGACAAAGCAACTTTAACGCTGGGCGACAATCGTCGCGTCGATTTCTCGAAGGCGATGGTGATCATGACTTCAAACCTCGGCGCCCGCGAGATGTCTGAGTTGATTTCCGGTGGTATTGGTTTCGCGCCTGGCAAAGGTTCGAAGACTCCCAACGACACCGAAGTGGACCAGAAGATCTATCGCACGGCGGTCGAAGCAGCGCGACGCAAATTCTCGCCGGAGTTCATGAACCGCATCGACAAGGTTGTCGTGTTCCGATCGTTGAAGGAGCATCACCTGCGGCAGATTCTTGATCTCGAGTTGCAGGCAGTTCAAGACCGCATCATGCTGTCGGCGGGAACCAAGTTTGTGTTCCAGTGCTCTGAAACAGCGAAAGACATGCTGATGAAAGAAGGACTGGACTACAAATACGGCGCACGTCACTTGAAGAGAGCGGTCGAGAGATTTCTGGTGTATCCGCTTTCAAACCTTGTGGCCACAGGTCAGATCGGTTTGGGAGATCTGGTGCACGTCGACGTGGATGGCATTCGTAATCGTCTGATCTTTTCGAAGAGCTCCGGCGGTGCGCTAATTCACGAGATAGCGCAGAACTCGAATGCGGACGAAGGTTCAAGTGAAACGTTGTCGGGTGGTGTTGGATTGCCGATTCCGGCGGCGTCGAAAGCGGCCAAGAAGGGTCACGGCCGCGGTGAAAAGGTAGAGAATTAATCCGCGTTTAGCTGCGGCTTAATTTCTTCAGCGCCTCCGTAGCGATTTGGGCAAGGTAAGGATCGGCTGCCATAGATGCAGTTCGTAACGCCGGCTCAGCCGTTCGGTCGCCAATTAGACCAAGCGATCTCGCAGACTCCCGTCGGACATCCGACGGGAGTTTTTCATTGCTCAAAACTGAAATCAATGCCGCGGTGCCGGCGCGACTCTTAATGTGACCGAGTGCCATAGCCGCAGCACGAAGTACGAAGACGTTCTCTTCTCGCTTGCGCTTCTTGTTCGCCGGCGCCGATAACTCCGGCACGAGTGTTCCCACGAGGGCAACTACAGCCGCTTCATCCGCGATGTGGCCCAGCGCCACTGCCGCCGCAGCTTGCACGCCGTCTTCCTTATCGTTCAACAATAAATCGCTGAGTGCTGCTGTTGCTGAGTGGCTGCGAGTAAGGCCGAGCGCGTAAGCTGCTTCGCGACGAACAAACTCGTCTTTGTCGTTCAGTAACGGTAGAAGAGACGAAACACTCTCTTCGGGGCCAATTGAAAGAATCGCTTTCGCCGCAGTCGCGCGAACAATCGGCTCTGCATCGGTTAGTGCTGGAAGTGCAGCGCGTGATGCGGCCGCGAGGCGCATTGAGCCGAGTCGCATGATAGCGTCACGGCGTTCTTCAACGTCAGAAGAGTTCAGACGCTGGCGTTGTCTTTCGATTTCGGCTTGAGATGGAGTGAGGTTTCGAGTGTCCTGCGCTGAAGCCACAAAGGAAACCAGACACAAAAAGGCACAAAAAGCGCAAATGGTTTTAACCCTTGTGCCTTTTGTGCTTTTTCGTGGCATTAAGTATAAGCGCCACCTCTTGCCGCAGCCCGTCTCTCTGCTTTGCGCCTTACTGCTTCCCATTCAAATGCCTGTCGCGCGCGGCGATTCTCCTGAGCATCGGCAAGGGCCATCACGACTTCATCGTCGAGAGCGCCAGAGGTTGTTTTTGCTCGTCGATAGGACTCCATCGTCGAGATGTAATCCAGAACTTCCCCTACTTCGGTTTCACTCAGTGCTTCGAGTTTCGAAGCAAGAAACTGGCGTTCATTCGTGTTGTTGGCCATTTTCGTGCTCCTTTTGCTTGTATTCGGGGTGGGGACAGCCAATATACACGAATTCAGACAGGATTTACATGATTACACCGGTTTCTTATCCACAGATTACACAGAGATATTAAAATTCTGCGTAATCTGTGGATAAAACTAATCTATTCGGGAAGCAAGTCCGTGGACTGTATCAACAATCAACACGGCAATCGGCGGGTAGAAAATCAGATCGAGAATCATGCTTGACTGCACAGCCACGACGCGGTGCCGGAACAGCAACGCCATGTCGTTGAAAAAGTCCTGCGTGTGCCAGCCGATATACAAACCGATCCCGACGCTGAGCATATAACCCACAAGCAGAAACGTGTATGCCGAAAAGCGCGTAAACGGCTGATCAGGAGCGGCATCCGGGCTGAAGACCGATCCCTGAATCGGCTTGGGCTTGTACGTGTAGTGCGTGATGTATTCACGGAAGCGGTTCGCGAGGTGCCAGACGCCGATCACAAACAGCGTCAACACAATGACACGGCCCATCGTCGAAAAGATGTGCCACAACTGCGGTTTCATCATCGCCAGAAAGAACGTCGATAGGAAGAGCGAGACTGTAGTGAACACCGCTCGTTGTCGCTCGCGATTCTCCAGACGGTCGCGCTCTAAGACCTCGTCAACCAAACGGTCCCACTTCGCCTGCACCGCCAGGTTTCGGGCGCGCTTCGCATGTGGATTGTTTGAATTGAGGATCGAGTAGTTGGCCTTTTTTTGTGCTTTCAACTGCTCGTCATAATAGTGACGTTCCTGAGGATCGATGAGCGTGTGATACGCCTTCGAGAGAAGTGCGAACTGTTTACCGGCTTCGGAGTTGGGATTCAGATCGGGGTGACTTTTTAGCGCAAGTTTCCGGTAGGCCGATTTGATTTCGACCTGAGACGCATTCGGCTTGACGCCCAAAATTCTGTAGTAGTCGATCACTGTGCTTCTGAACTCCGAAAGCCAGCGATGGATGCCAAGGGCTGCCTGAGGACACCGCGTCACTCGCCCGAAAAGTATACCACCGTGTGCAAGTACTACGGTCGATTCAAACGTCTGTTGAGATGACGAAATTGGCTTTGGGGGGTGCCAAAGGGGAGCCGGGCAAAATACCTCGAGCGGCATTCGAGGGGGCGAGGACGTAACTAAGGCGACTCGCACCCTTTGGCTAGTTGTCATTAGTATTAACAACCGCCATGCCATGTCCCCCGTTGTCAAAAACCCCAGCAAAATCGACTTCAGGATTACGCCACGTGACGAAAAGTGTCAACAGTCGAGGACACCAACTGTCTACGACTAACGACACTCTCTTTCTCTGCGGCCCTCTGCGTATCCCAGCGTTCTCTGCGATTAAGGTCAATTTTCAACGCAGAGGCCACGGAGAGCTGCAGAGAAGAACTTTTATTGCCTCTGACTCGCCCGTTCGACTATCCGAAGCAAAGTTCTGACGGCAATCCCCGTCGGCCCCTTCGAACGGTACGGCTTCGCCTCGTCGCCCCAGGCCGTCCCCGCGATGTCGAGATGCGCCCAGGCAATTCCATCCGCAAATTCCTTTAGAAACGCCGCAGCCGTAATTGTTCCAGCTTTTCGGCCTCCGACATTCTTAATATCAGCAATATCCGACTTGATCTGTTTCGAATATTCCTTGTCGAGCGGCAACTGCCAGAACTTCTCGCCGACTTCCCTGCCCGCCGAAATGATCTCGTCAATCAAATCCTGGTCAGTCCCCAACACAGCCGCATTCACGTCGCCGAGCGCGACCGACACCGCACCCGTCAGCGTGGCCATATCGATGACCTTGGTTGCGCCTAGCTTCTTCGCATAAGCAATCGCGTCCGCGAGTATCAATCGGCCTTCCGCGTCGGTATTGATGATCTCGATCGTTTTGCCGGTCATCGCTTTCACAACATCTCCCGGCTTCGTCGCCTTACCGGATGGCAAGTTTTCAGTACACGGCGCCACACCCAGAATCGGAATCGGCGGCTTCAACTGCCCGATTGCACGCATGACACCTATAACCGTCGCACCGCCCGTCATGTCATACTTCATCAACTCCATGTTTTCGCCGGGCTTGAGCGAGATGCCGCCCGAATCGAACGTCACGCCTTTACCCACGAACGAGAGCAACTCTTTGCTATCTGAAGGAGGTGTTGCCGGCGTGTACTTCAAAATGATCAGCTTGGCAGGCTGTTCTGAGCCGGCTGTGACACTCAACAACGATCCCATTCCTTCCTGTTCCATGCGCGCTTCGTCAAGCACGTCAATGCTCAAACCAAACTCGTTTGCGACCTCGCGCGCGCGTTCCGCCATGTCTGTCGGCGTCATGTAAGCGCCCGGCTCGTTCGCCATGTCGCGAGTGAAGTTCACTGACTCACCAACTATCCGTCCCACGTTGACGCCACGCTGCAACGCGTCTTCTTCCGCACCCTCGACCGCCAACACTAAACGATCGATCGTCTTTTCCTCTTTATCAACAGTTCGATACTTATCCGGATCGAACAGCGAAATGTAAGCACCCTGGACAGCCGTTGCCGTTGTTTCAAACACATCGCCGGAAGCGCGCGGCGCCACCGCAATCGTCTTCGCTTTTTTACTGCGCAACGAACGAACGGCAGTGCCCGCCATCTGCGAGACCTGTGGATTTTTGTAATCGTTCGCATCGCCTACACCCACCAGAAGCAGGCGACGTGCTTTCAAACTGTTGTTTCCGACGAGATGGAAATAAGCGGTTTCGCCTTCTTTACCGCTGAACTCTTCGGCATCGAGTGCGGACCGCACGAGTCCACCAGAAAGCTCATCGAGCTTTTTCAGGAAACCGTCATCAGGTTTCTCGTTTTTGAAAACTGCGACTGCTAAGGCTTGCACATCAAGCTCTTCAATTGGTGCCCGGCTGGCTTCAACTTGCATGTGAGTTGGTTCTCCTGGGTGTTGGAAATTAGAACTAAGAAAAACTGGTCAACGGTTGCGTTCCTTCAACTGGGCACGCGTTTCTCTTTCAACGGTTCGCTTTAATTCGGCCTCTCTCTTGTCGTACAACTTCTTACCGCGCGCAATCCCCACCTCAACTTTTATGCGACCGTTTTTTAGATAGAGCTGCGTGGGAACGAGAGTCATTCCCTGTTTGGCTGTGGCTTCGTCTAGTCGGGATATTTCGCGTTTATGAAGCAGCAGCTTGCGAGTCCGTAGTGGATCGTGGTTCTCGCGGTTGCCATGAGAATACGGCGAAATGTGTGCATTGAACAACCACGCCTCGCCTTCGCGCACTGAAATATACGCTTCTTTCAGTTGCACGCGACCATCCATGGCACTCTTGACTTCAGTGCCTGTTAATACGAGTCCCGCTTCATATCTATCCGAAATATGATAATTGTGGAAGGCCGCACGATTAGCCGCCAACACTTTTTCTTCTTTTGCCATGCAGGCTAAGAGCTACTGCCCTACGTTCTTCAAGTCGAGTACGTCGTGACGCGTGATGATGCCGACGATGCGGCCGTATTCTTCGACCAGCACTGCCGCACTCGTCTGTAATCGTCGCGCCACTTCAGAAGAGCTTGCGTCGACATCAACCGTTGGGAAACTCGCTTCCATCACTTCACTCACAGGCGAATTCAGCAGCTCCCGGTTACGGACGACTTTCGCTAACACTCGATTCTCGCGTAACGATCCAATGGCACGTCCTTCTTCCAGCACAGGCATCTGCGTGAGACCGAGCTCGTCCATCTTCTCGAGCGCTTCGGCGACGGTATTTGCCGGCGTCACGGATACCAACGTCTTCGGCGCCTGCGGTTTCTTCGTGCCACTGATTAGACCAGCCGTAATCTTTTGCGGTTCCAGCAAACGCTTCTCTTTGAGCCACTCGTCCGAATGATGCTTCGACAGGTAATGCTCGCCGGTATCGCAGACTATGAAAACGACGATCGCATTCTCATCAAGACTGCTCGCAACACGCAAAGCCGCAGCGAGATTTGTGCCAGTCGATCCGCCGCAGAAGATTCCTTCCATTCGACCGAGCATGCGCGACAGTTCGAACGATTCACGATCGGTGACGTTAACCACTTCGTCGACATACTTGATGTGTACGTTTGCAGGAACGATCTCCTGTCCGATTCCCTCGACGAGGTACGGCGTCGTCTCGATGATCTTTCCGGTCTCTTTATAAGTTTTGAAAATCGATCCGTACGGATCTGCGCCGATAATCTGGATGCTCGGGTTTTTCTCTTTCAGATAGCGACCTGTGCCCGAAATCGTACCGCCGGTTCCGAGTCCGGCCACGAAGTGCGTGATCTTGCCCTCCGTTTGTCGCCAAAGTTCCGGACCGGTTGTTCGATAATGCGCTTCGGGGTTAGCGGGATTCGAATACTGATCGGGATAGAACGAGTTTGGCGTCTCGGACGCGATGCGTTTGGCTGTGGAAACGTAGTGATCGGGCGTGCCGGGTTTGGCGGAGACTGGCGTGATGACGACATCTGCGCCGAGTGCTTTTAAGTAGCGCGACTTCTCGACCGAAGCCTTATCGGTCATCACGAAAATGCATTTGTAGCCTTTAACGGCTGCGGCAAGCGCTAAACCGATTCCCGTGTTTCCCGAAGTTGCCTCGATGACCGTTCCGCCGGGTTTCAGAATCCCTTCACGTTCAGCGGCTTCAATCATGGCGACGCCGATCCGGTCTTTAACTGAATAGCCCGGATTCAGGTTCTCCATCTTCGCGTAAACCTGTGCCTTGACGTTTCGCGCAAGCCGGTTGAGCCTCACGAGAGGCGTATTTCCGATCAAGCCGAGAATGTTTTCCTGGAATTCCATCAGAGTCTCCGACAAGCCTGATAAGTGCGGACCTATCTATATAACAGAAGCCACAATGAGGCACAAAAGCAGCCGCGGATTTACGCAGATTAACGCGGATCTTTTTCTGATCTGCGTTAATCCGCTTAAATCCGCGGCTAAAGTTTTTCTTTAAACTGTTAGGACCCGGACGCGCTCTCCCCTTCGCATCCGGGCCCTGACAAGGCCACTCATCTTGCAATGTGTGACCGAACTATTAACCGGCGAGCTTAGTACGGTCTGTAGCGTCGGTTATTTTTATCTCGAATCCCGTAAGTGTAGACGGCTGCTCCGCCTCCACCGATGATCGCGCCAAGGATTGCGCCTTTCTTACCACCAACCGCTGCGCCGACTACCGCGCCCGCGCCTGCTCCGATGCCAGTGGTGAGCTTGTCGCGATGCTCTTCCCAGAAAGATCTGTCTCGATCCCAGCTACTGCGACGTCCGTTGTAAACTCTATTTTCATACCGCCAATTGCCGGTGCGTTGCTCATAACGTCTTGAACTGTCGAACCTGCGATATCGTGTTTGCGCCGCCACGGGAAGCGACGATAACGTCAAAATCAACAAACAGAAGATAGCTATTAAACCCTTTTTCATCTTCCCGACTGACCCCTTTTTCAATTACTCCGTGTCGTTCGCTGTCCTTTTGGCAAGGTCCGTGCCAACAAGCTTATCGCTTGAATAGCGCCGATTTTTTGCAGTTTTCTCGACACTCGGGCTACATTGCTCAGTCAGGCGTTAACCATACCGTGCGGAGAGTGTGAGGTGAGTTACCTTTTGGGGTAATCTGCCTGATGAATCCTGTTTAGATCAACAATGAAAATACTGGTCCTCGACAATCGACAGATCAAAGAGCTGCTGCCGATGCCGGAATGCATCGAGTTGATGGCTGATGCTCTCGCGGCACTGGCACGCGGTGAGGTGTATCAACCGTTGCGCACGATAGTTCGTCCACCTGAAGCGCGTGGACTGCTCGGACTGATGCCTGCGTATCGCGCCGGTGAGCAGGGCGCGTTTGGATTAAAAGCGATTTGCGTCTTTCCCGAGAATCCGGCGAAAGGCAAAGACGCTCATCAGGGCGCGGTGATGTTGTTCAGTCGCGAAACGGGTGAGCTGCTTGCGCTCATGAACGCTTCGGAGATCACGGCGATCAGAACTGCAGCCGTTTCCGCTGTCGCAACACGTTTGCTTGCGCGTGAAGATGCGCAGCAATTGGCAATCATCGGCGCGGGCGTTCAAGCGCGAACACATCTCGTATCGGTCGCCGCCGTCCGCACAATCAAACATGCACGCGTGACTGCGCGTAACATCGAACACGCGCAGCAACTTGTTCGCGAGATGCGGCAGAAATTCGGATTTTCGATCGAGGCCGTGCAAACGAATGAGGAAGCAGTGCGAGGCGCGGATCTGATCGTGACCGCGACATCGTCACTCGAGCCGGTAATTAATAAAGAATGGATCTCACCCGGAGCGCACGTGAATGCGATCGGAACACACTCGCCCAACTCCCGCGAGATCGATAGCGCCACGATGGCCGCGGCTCGTATCTTCACAGATCGCCGCGAATCCGTATTGAACGAAGCTGGTGATTACTTGCTCGCCGCGAAAGAAGGAGTGGTCACTCCGGAAAGTATTCTCGGCGAGATCGGCGAGCTCCTGATCGGAACAAAAACCGGGCGCACTTCAGCGACCGAGATCACACTTTTCAAATCCCTCGGGCTCGCAATCGAAGACGTCGTCAGCGCTGATTACCTGTACCAGAAAGCGAAAGCACAACAGGCAGGAACCTGGATCGGATTTTAAAATCCGCGTTTATCCGCGTTAGATAAGTCGATCGCCTGTAACAGACACTGAATCCTGACGATAGTGACTGCCGCGGCTCTGACGGTTGTGCTGCGCCGCCTGCGCGACGATCAGCGCCACTTCAACCGCATTGCGCAACCCGATCAACCCGTCAGAAAGCTTCGTCGTCCGGTAAAACGTTTCGATCTCATTCCACAAGTGTCGGAGCTCGCGAATCGCACGTGACAAACGATCCGCGCTACGAACGAGCCCGACGTAATGCCACATAATATTCTGAATCGTCTGCATGTCGCCCTGAATCAACGCCGGATCCGGATCGGCACTCAACCCGCTCTCGTCCCAAGGGGGAATGTCCTCAAATCGCGGCGTGCGGCCATTCCCTTCACTGAGCACCCTGTCGATCTCCAGCGCCGCACGATTTCCCCAAACAAGTCCTTCGAGAAGCGACGTCGAAGCAAGCCGGTTCGCGCCGTGCACACCCGTACAACTGATCTCGCCAACTGCAAACAAGTTACGAATCGTCGAACGCGCCCACTCATCGACCAGCACGCCACCACAGAAATAATGCGCCGCCGGCACGACCGGCACCGGTTCGCGCGAAATGTCGAGCCCCACCTTCAAACACTGGTCATAAATAAAAGGAAAGCGCTCGCGAATCTTCTCCGCGGGCATGTGTGACGCAATGTCGAGCAACACGTATGAGTACGGATGCGCTTCCATCTCGTGATGAATCGCGCGCGCCACCACATCGCGCGGCGCGAGATCCTTCCACTCCGGCGAATAGCGCTCCATGAAAGGATGCAGCTCGGGCGTCAACAACACGCCGCCTTCGCCACGCACAGCTTCGCTAATCAGCAAACCCTCAGCACCGGGCGCAGCGAGCGCAGTCGGATGAAACTGAACATACTCAGCATTCGCGATTCGCGCGCCGGCGCGATGGGCCATCGCGAGGCCGTCACCACGCGCGCCGATCGGGTTCGTCGTGTTCCGGTATATCCTTCCCAATCCCCCGGTCGCGAGAACAGTCGCGTTCGCGAGATAACGATGCACAGTCTTCTCAGTGCGATCGAAAACGTAACAACCGTGACAGGAGACTTCGTCGTAGTTATCCAACGGATTGCGCGAATGGTGCGGAAACGTAATGAGGTCAACGGCAGTCGCGTCTGATTTGATCTTGATGTTTGGATAGCTCTTAAGCGCGGCGACCAGGCCGTTCATGATCGCGCGGCCAGTCGCGTCGCCAACGTGAAGAATTCTGCGGCGTGAGTGCGCAGCTTCCTGTCCCCAAACGGGTTTGCCTTCTTCGTCGTGATCGAAAACAACGTGAGCCGTGCGCTCAAGAACTTCATTCAGCAGTTGTGGACCTTCGTCAGCGAGAATCCGCGCGGCCTTGGGTGAAGTCACGCCCGCGCCGGCGGCAATGATGTCCTGGAAGAGCAACTCCGCAGTGTCTGTCGGTCCGCGGCCAATAATGCCGCCCTGCGCGTAGCGCGTGTTTGATTCGTGGGCGTCGGACGCGCGCGTGATAATGGTGATTTGTCGATCGGGATTTCGAGCGAGACGTAAAGCAGCAGTCGCACCGGCAATTCCGCAACCGATGATCAGGACTTCAGCGTTTGCCATCCGCGTTTATCCGCGTAAATCCGTGGTCAGTCTTCTTTTCCGATTTCGAGCATCCGCTGGACTGAACGTAGCGCCCGGCGGCGAATGTCTTCGTCAATTACGATCTCAAACTGCTCTTTTTGCAACGATTCGAGCGTGTCCTCGAGCGTGATCTGATTCATGTGGGGACATCGCACGCTGCACAGCCGCAACATGTCCTTATCGGGATTCGCAGCGGCGATATTATCGCCCATCGAGCACTCCGTCAGCAGCAAATATCGCGGCGCATTCGTTTGCTCAACGTAACGGATCATCGCCGTCGTGCTTCCCGAAAAGTCTGAAGCAGCAACAACTTCCGGACTACACTCCGGATGGGACAGGATCACCACATCGGGAAACTGCTTCCGCACGTTCTGAATATCTTCAACACTAAACTTCTCGTGCACTTCGCAGCGGCCGGGCCAACCAATCATCTCGTATTCGAGCTCGTTCGGAAAACGCATCCGCGGCTCGCGCGTTGGAAAGATGATCTGCTTACCGGTTTCACGCGCGACATTGCCCGCAAGATACTCGTCGGGAATAAAAATCACCTTATCCGTCTTTAGTGAATTAACAACCGCGACCGCATTCGACGACGTGCAGCAAATGTCAGTCTCTGCCTTCACGTCAGCATACGTGTTGATGTAAGTCACAACGGGAACGCCTGGAAAGCGACGTTTTAGCTCGCGCACGTCTTCCGCAGTGATACTCGCCGCAAGCGAACAACCCGCTTTCTCAGAAGGTATGAGCACCTTCTTCGTCGGATTCAAAATCTTCGCCGTCTCAGCCATGAACTTCACGCCGCAAAACACGATGATGTCTTTGTCAGTATCTGCAGCTTTGCGACTGAGCTCGAGCGAGTCGCCGACGAAATCCGGAATCGAATGAAAGAGCGCCGGCTCCATGTAGTTGTGACCGAGTATGACGGCGTTCTTCTCAATCTTGAGTCGATTGATCTCCGCCGCGAGCTCAGCTTTGAGACGGAGCTCGAAGTCGGGCACCGTGTCAGACAGAAGCCGGCTCAGCTTCTCGTAGATCGCATCAGTTGTCGTGTCAGTAGTTATCATCTTTTCAACCAACAAATTCAAGACTCACATCAAACACGGCCGGCGAGTGCGTCAAAGCGCCCACTGAAATGTAATCGACACCAGTCTTCGCAACTTCGAGCACATTATCGAGCGTAACGTTGCCAGACGCTTCGAGTTTGGCTCTGCCGCCGCAGATCGCGACTGCCTCGCGCATCGTGTCAGACGACATATTGTCGAGCAGTATGCGCTCCACTCCGAGCGCGAGAGCTTCACGCACGTCGTCGAGTGTGCGTGTTTCGACTTCGATCTCGAGCGTCGTTCCAGACGCGCGCACACGTTCGACTGCTAGCGTGATTGAGCCGGCAAAGTCGATGTGATTGTCTTTTATTAAAACCATGTCGAACAGACCCGTGCGGTGGTTTTCCCCGCCACCGAGACGAACCGCAAGCTTGTCCGTCATTCTCAAACCGGGCGCTGTTTTGCGTGTATCGAGAATAGTTGCTTTTGTGCCTGCGATTGCGTCGACGAACTTTCGCGTGAGAGTGGCGATACCCGACATGCGACCCAGGAAATTCAGTGCGATGCGTTCACCGGTGAGGAGTGCGCGGGCTGGTCCTTCGACTTCCGCCAGCACGTTACGTCGCGTGACTCTTGAGCCATCGTCTGCCTTTGCACTGAATTTTACTTTTTGATTCAGAGTGAGAAAGACTTGCTCTGCGACGTCTAATCCGGCAACGATTCCCTCTTGTTTAGCGACGATTCGACCATGGAGCGTGGCGTCAGCGGGCACAATCGCGTTAGTCGTGACATCGCCGGTGCCGATGTCCTCCTCAAGCGCGCGTTGTATGTACTCGGAAATCAAGTTGTATCTTGCAACACGAGGACGTTTTCAGGCAAACGCGGATTTTAGGGATTTCATTGATTAACGCGGATCAGGAGGTCGCGGCCTTGCTGGGCCTCGTTTCCGGAGAAATCTGCCGCGATGATCCGAAGCACGTAATCGCCCTTCGGCAACTGGGTTGTGTCCCAAAGACCGCGCGCCACCTGACCATCACGGACGGTGTTCGTTACCTCGTAAAGAAACCTCGTCGACTTACTGCCATAAACTGTGATTCCACTCTCATCCGCATACGCAACCTTCGTCGCTTCTCTATCAGGCGGCAGTCGATTAAAAAGAATATTGATGTGCGGCTGTTCAAAGGGTGATCCATCGGCTTTGAGGACCTGGTAACCGAGCTTGTACAGCCCGAGCCGCCGCCGATCAGGATTCAGGTTCGTTCGATCAAACGCATCCACAACGATCCTTACTGGCCCACGCACCATCAATCGATTGTCCTGCTTCTCTTGTATGCGTGCACCATTCGCGTCGAACAGTTGAATGCCATCCTTCTCGATCGTCGGCAGAATATCATCTTTGAAACCTACCGGTGCGAGCGAAAGCGGATTGATCTCACCACCCGGCGGACCAATGTTCATGTGAACGTGATACATCTTGTTAATCGTGCCGACAGCATCGCCGGGCTGAAAACGCGCGCCACGTCTCACTCGCACTCGTTCCAGTCTACCTTCTGCGTTGTTCACCGGAATGAAACGTGGATCGTCAAACATCTTCCCCTCTTTATCGCGTCCGACGTGCAGGTGAATGTACGAGACCACGCCAACACGAAAGCCCTCGTTAAGCGAACCAAAGCCCCAATTCGATTGCGGGCTGACAACTTTCTCCGAACGCACAGCCCGCACGGTTTCCCCGTAAGCACCAAAGACATCGAGCCCGCTGTGGAGGTGATGACGACTATCATCAGAATCGAAACTGCCGCGCACTTCGCCCATCGTGGCGACGACTTCGTGTGGACTCTGTTGCGGATCGACCGGCCAGATCAGCGACTGCTGGCCGAGAGTTTCGTTGGTGAGTTTCGGCAACTGATCTTCAACAGTTGCAGCGCTCGTCTGGTCGAGCTTTCTAACCAGATAGTCGGCGCTATCGGCAACGAAAAGCTCTGCCGGTTTGTTAATGCGCGGTCCTATCGCGATTCCGGTGGGTTGATTGAATTGTGTCGCAATAACACGCGCGACGCCGTCGGGTGCGACTTGTACAACTCGCGATCCATCCAGCTCAGTGACATAAAGAAAGTGATCGTGAGAAAACGCCAGGCTGATAGGTCTCGATAGCTCCTCACCGGAGATCGGCAGCGTAGTCACATCACCTTCCGCACTGACCTTGCGAAGACGCTGATTACCGGTATCAGCAACGATCAGACTGCTATCCTCGACTACGATAATTCCCGATGGCGTGTCGAAGAGCGCGACATTCTGTTTACCATCCGCATAGCCGGGAGTGCCGCCACCTGCGATCGTCGTTACTTCTCCCTCAGTCGTGATCATGCGGATCACGTCGTTGTATGTGTCGGCGACGTAAATGTCACCACCTTTACTAACAGCCAAGCCGATCGGCCCATTGAACTGCGCGCGGGCCGCTGGTCCATCGACGTAACCCGCGCTGCCGTTGCCTGCAACCGTCGAGACCTTTCCATCGGGAGTGATCTTGCGGATGCGATTGTTACCGGTGTCTGCGACGTAAAGATTGCCGTCGGGTCCAAGCGCGAGCGCGGAGGGCGTATTGAAAGACGCTGCTGTTCCGGCACCATCAGCAAATCCTTCACTGCCGCCGGCAAGTGTACTGACGTTTCCATCAGGCGAAACCTTCCGAATGCGATTACTCTCGCCAGCATCGGCAACGTAGATCGTTCCATCAGCAGCTACCGCAACGCCAAACGGATCTGAGAGCACGAGCGGAGATCCATCACCGGCTATCGTTGTGACGTTGGCCTTCCAACCGAGCGGCGTCGGCACCGGCTTGTTTTTGTAACGATAGACAAGAAAAGCAGTTGCGCTGCCGAGAACGACGAGCACGATGACGGCGAGAATGATTTTGCGCATTTAGTCGAGAAAGGTTTCGGGCTGCGCGAGCAGTTCTTCGATGCGTGAAATGTAACGACCAACGTGCAGGCCGTCCATCAGTGAATGGTGTACTTCGACAGAGAATGGCAGGAGCGTTCGATCGCCATTTTTGATGAACTTGCCGAAGGAAATTTTGGGGACTGAATCCTCGCGTCCCCAGCGACGTGCGTGCGAGAAGCTCGTGAACGCGATCCATGGAAGCGTGGTGCAATGAATGCGCGCGTCGTCTTCGTGTTTTGGCCGAAACGCCCAGTCGCCGTTTTTGATCTCCTCGACTGCTTTAGTCGCGCCTTCCATAAACTTCGAGAAGCTCACGGCATGGTCGAAGTAGACGAGTGTGAATGTTTCGTTGGGAAGAATGACCGTGGTGCCGCCATTGATAACGTCATGGACCAGCACCTTACCTTGTCGCAGGCGATAGCGAAATGGCTCGATTTCGTTTGCAACGCGCAGCGCAAGGTAGTGGTAAGTCAACCACACGCTCGCGCCCGGGCGTTGCTTCAATGCCTTGAGCAAGCTGGTGACATCAAGTTGCGTGCAGACGTTGAAGTAAGGTTTGTCGAAGGGAAGATAAAACTCGAAGACGGCGCGTCGCGGCCAGGTCTCTAAATCTATGTAATGCGGCATGCGTAGGGATTGTACCCTATGTGCCAACTGTAAATTGAGAAGGAGAGTGCAGCCTGTCCCCCGACAAGCTGCACTCCCGGTGCGGTTGAATCAACCGCCAATCTGAGATCTTACGGTGTTTATCCGCAAGCTGCCCCCAGATGCCGCCCTCGATGAAATGATTCCTGAGTGCGATAGGTAGCTCTCGGCCACTCTCCGAGCGCCATCAATCGATTCACCGAAATCATTTCGTAATGCGAGGACGGACCAATGTCATACGGCGTCCACTTTGCAACGCCCGTGCCCACACAATTGTTTAGCGCAAAAGGCACAGAACCACATAAACAAACAGGAAAGCTTTGTGCTTTTGTGCCTCTTCGCGGCTATGTATTTTCGCTGTGTCTCAGCGTGAGACATCCACGGCGTGAGCGTGGTTCACACTGAATCAGGGGGTTGGACCATGCACGTGTGAGTTGATTACCTTGAGGATTTCTGCGGGTGGAAATGGTTTCCAAAGCGCACCGATCGCGCCCAGTCTCTTCGCTTCGGCGAATACCTGCGGACTGCCGTGAGCAGTGATGAGAAGAATCGGCACCTGCGGCTGTAAATTGTGAATGTCTGTGATTACCTGAAACCCGGAGATGTCAGTCAGAAAGAGATCGACGACACTGAAACCAAAACGCCGGTGGCGCGCCTGATCTATTCCGTCCATCCCTTTTGTGACAAGCACGACCTCGTAGCCGTTGGACTCGAGCACAAGCCTGAGCGCGTCGCCCACGGATGGTTCGTCATCGACAATCAGAATGCTGATTTTATCCTCTGTTACAGCAGGCACTTATTGAGACTTCGCCGTTGCAGGCGGGACTGGACGTTCAACTTTGATGCCCAGTTTCTTGAGTTTGCGATAAAAAGTCGGCCGCGGGAAACGCAATATCTGCGCGGTCTTCTTTATATTGCCGTGAGTGCGTTCGAGAGTTTGCATAATCGCCTGGCGCTCGATCTCTTCCATCGGTAACAACGGAGGAATAACAAATGTAGAGCTCGAAGCCCGTTCTTGAAATTCTTCAGGCAAACAGTTCGGTTGCAATTCGTGGCCCGAACAAAACAGCACCGCACGCTCAATCACGCTTTCGAGCTGCCGTATGTTGCCCGGCCAATCATAACTTACCAAACGCGCTACCGTTTCCGGTGAGATATCGCGAATCTGCTTGCCATATTGTTCGTTAAATCGAATCAGAAAACGACCCGCGATCACCGGCACGTCATCAAGACGCTCACGCAAAGGGGGTACCTTGATTTTGATCGTGCTGATTCGGAAGTAGAGATCCTTGCGCAAGAGACCTTCGTCGAGCAGCGCCTGAGTGTTGCGGTTCGTAGCTGAGACTAGTCGAAAGTTGACGTCGATCTCCTTTTCATCACCGAGCCGGCGCAGTCTTCGCTCCTGTAAAACGCGCAGCAACTTCGTTTGCAAGTGCGCGGGCATTTCCGCGATCTCGTCGAGGAGCAGCGTGCCCTGGTCGGCTGCTTCGATCAGTCCACGCTTGTCGCGATCGGCACCGGTAAATGCGCCTTTTTTATATCCGAACAACTCCGATTCGATCAGCTCATTCGGAAGCGCGGCGCAGTTAATCCGGATGAAAGGTCCGCCAGCACGCTGGCTCTGCGCATGAAAAGCCGTAGCGATCAGTTCCTTGCCCGTACCGCTCTCACCTTCGATCAAAACTGAAGCATCAGAAGGCGCCGCAGTCCGGATCGTCTCAAAGATCTGGTGCATTCGTGGATCGCGACCAATCATGCCGAATGTTTCACTGTCACCCGCGATCGTGCGTTTCAGCGACTCGTTCTCATTTTTCAAAGCGATCAACTGTAAAGCGCGGTCGACGAGTGTGAACAGACGATCGGCCGTGTAAGGCTTCTCGAGGTAGTAGTAAGCACCGGCTTTGATAGCTTCGATAGTGATATCGAGCGAGCCGTATCCGGTCATGAGGATCACCTCAACGTCCGGCGTGTTTTTCTTGATGTGCTTGATGAGATCGATTCCTGACGCATCCGCCAGTCGCAGATCGGTGATCACAAGATCCACGCGGATCCGGTTCAAAATTTCCGTCGAGGAAGCGAAACTGTTGGCAGTTAAAACTTCAAATCCGCCTTCGCTGAGGATCAGTTCGAGAGATCCGGTAACACTTGGCTCATCGTCAACGACCAGGATTTTTCTGGAGGGTCGGGCGACCATTGCTAATTCCTCTCGTTTGCCGGCAATTCAATTCTGACGTCAGTTCCTTTTCCAGGCTGGCTTTCGACGACGATCTGTCCACCGTGCTGTTGAATGATCTTGTGCGCGTAAGGCATGCCCAAACCGAGGCCGCGACTCTTTGTCGTACTGAATGGTTCAAAGATCTGTCTGATCTGATCCGGACTCATCCCTGAGCCCGTATCACTAATAAGCATCAACAGTTTGCCGTCGCTGGTTCTGGTGGAAATCGTCAGGTGCCCACCGGCGGGCATGGCCTGCACTGCGTTGAGAACAAGATTGAGCGTGGTAGCGCGAATCGACGGCTCGTCAAGCATCCCAGCAACGGGTGAACTGTCGAGCTCGAGTTTGGTTTCGATCGAATGAGCGGCGATCTCGGTGCTCAGGAGTTGAACGGCGTCGCGCGCCACTTCGTTCATATCTACTTTTCTGGGCGCAAGGGTGACGGGCCGCGCAAAATTCAGAATCTGTTCCGTGGTGGCAGTCAGGTTGTTAATCGTCTCGATGATCTTGTCGATCAGTTGCGCATCACCGTTAGGTAACTTGCCGGCGATCTTGCCTTTGAGATGTTCTGAGTAAAGTAATAGACCGGCCAGCGGGTTTCGCACTTCATGAGCCACCTGAGCTGCGACCCGACCGAGCGTCGCAACCTTTTCATTGTGTGCAAGTTGCTGATTCACCTCGACTAATCGTCTTTGTTTGCGATTAACAATCGCCAGCAGGATGCTGACAACGATGACGTCCACCGTCATCGAGATGAAAAAGTGTTCGGTTCTTTGTTCGAGTTTGTCGCGGTTGTCGGCGTTGGCAGGTCCGGGATAATTGCGCTCGATCCACTTGTAATAAGGAGGCTTCAGTACTTTTTCCCAGGTCAGGATCACAGTCGCAGTCAACACCACGGTTAACACAGTAAAGAGGAGCACCAGACGTATGCTGAACCCCTTTTTAAAGGTCACCATCTCGCCGCGAGGTTCATTGAGAAACATTTTTGAAAGCACACTCATAGGCAGTTTCCCGGTAAAAAGACTGTCTCGAACAGTCTCCTGGAGAAGGGACTCTTTTAGTGATTTTGGGGTTGGACAGGTTCGCTAACTACAACACCCAAAAACCTGCTTGAAGCCTGCAAGAGTTGTTGCGAACGGCGCGGACAGTGTCTCATATTGAAGCAAACTTCGCACGTGGTAAAAGCGGATTTTTGCCGCAGATTTTCACAGATGAACGCGGATCAGCGTTTATCCGCGCCAATCCGCGTTCAAGTCTTTCCTCGGAGATGGCTTTGCACAAAAAGTCCTTGTTCTGGGATTTCTCTGTGCAACCTCAGTGTCCTCTGTGTCTCTGTGGTGTAGTTTTACTCGGAATTCATCAACCACAGAGACACAGAGGACACTGAGGTTGCACAGAGAAGAGAGCGATCGAGACTTTTTGTGCAAAGCCCTCGGAGATAGTTATTGCAGAAGAATTTTCTCTCTGCAACTACATCACTCGTATCTCAGCGCCACCAACGGATCCACGCGCGTTGCGCGTCTGGCAGGGATCAAACATGCAACCAACGCAACGAGCGATAGGCTGATGGGAACGAGGATAAATGTGGTGATGTCGGTTGCGGTGACACCGAACAACAAACTCGTCATCAGTCGCGTAAGCGCGTACGCCGCGACGAGTCCGAGCACTACACCCACAACCGTCAGTCGCATGAACTGGACCAACACCAGTCGCAGGACGTCTGTCGCGCGCGCACCCAACGCCATTCTGATCCCAATCTCCTGAGTCCGTTGTGCAACGGAATACGAAATCACACCGTAAATTCCCGACACCGCCAATACGACAGCCAGCACCGCAAACATAATCAGGATCGTCAACGCAAAGCGTCGAGTACCAACGGTGCTGCCAATCAATTCATCGATCGTTTGAATCTGATAGACCGGCTGATCCTTGTCCACTTCACGAATGGCCGCCTGAATTGCAGGCGCTATACTCTTCGGATCGACACTCGTTCGTACCGCGACATTCATACGGCGATAGCGCCAGGCCAACTGCCCGAGGGCAAAATAGATCTCAGGTCTGGTTTCCCGGTCGAGCGTTAACTGAGCCGAATCTTTAACTACGCCCTTAACGTAATACCAGGGACCCTTCGCATCGGCCATGCCAATCTTCAGTTTCTTGCCAACCGGATCCTGGTTGGACCAGAAACGGTTAACCATCGACTGATTAACAATGACGACCGGCGTCGACTGTAGACTGTCATCAACCGCGAAGAATTGCCCGGCGACCAACGGGATCTGCAAAGTGTTGAAGTAGTCGGAACTAACAGTGCGCGTGTCGATGCTTTGCGTTTGCATTCCCCCATTCGCGACACTCTCGACTGTGATCGGAAACTCTTCGGTGGATGAAAAGGGCGGATGTGACATAACTCCAACCGCCTCGATTCCCGGTAACGTCTTAACTCGATCGATCACCTGTTGAAAAAAGACCGCGTTTTGTGAACCGTCTTTCGACTTCGCCGGCGATCGATTGATCCGCATTGACAGTACGTTTGACGTGCTCATACCCGGATCGATGTTCGTCAACTTCGCGAAACTCCGGATCATCAAACCCGCCATAACCAAAAGAACCAGCGAGAGGGCTACTTCCGCAACTACCAGCACGTTTTGCGCGCGGCGAGCGCCAACGCTGCTAGTCGATCGTTTACTCGCTGCTTGCAATGCTTCGCGCGTGTGTGTTCTCGAGCCCTGAATCGCGGGCCATAGACCAAAGATGAATGCGGTTACGAGAGAAACGGCTAACGTGAAGAGGAGCACCCGCACGTTCATCGTGATCTCGACGCCAGTGGGAAGTATGCCGGTCGGCATCAGTTTGAATAGAAGCTTTGTTCCCCACGAAGCGATCAGCAGACCGAGCCCACCGCCCAGTAAACCTAACACCGCACTTTCGATGAGCATCTGGCGAATAATACGCGCGCGGCTTGCTCCCATCGCGTTGCGAATCGCGATCTCGTGCGAGCGACTCATCGATCTTGCGAGTAGCAAGTTTGCGATGTTTGCGCACGCGATCAGCAGAACGAGACCGACAGCGCCCAGCAAGATGAAGAGCGCTTTGCGAGTTGGGCCAAAATAGTATTGGGCCAGTGACTGCAAATAGATTCCTCGACCGGCGTACTCCTGGTTTGTGCCAATGAAGTCCTGTTCGTTTTGTCGCGCGAGGTTAGCGAGTGCCGCACTCACTTGCTGCTCAGTCGTCGCGGAGCTTGTGCGAACGATAATCAGATATGCGCGACCGTCTCGCGCGTTCTTAGCGAGATCAAACGGAAACGGAAACCATGCTTGTGATTCTTCAAACCTGAATTGCGGCTGCATCACGCCTACGATCGTGAAAGGTTCGTCGTCGAGTGCCACTTTCTGGCCCAACACCGCATTGTCACCACCGAAGCGTCGTTGCCAGAGACCATAACTAATCACCAGGACGCGCTCCCCGTTCGGTCCTTGTTCGTTAGGCGCGATGGTGCGACCGAGCAAGGGTTCGACGCCGAGAATGTTGAAAAACTCAGTTGAGACTTTCGCGGCCGCGACTCGTTCCGGCTCGAAACTGCCCGTGAGATTGCGACTAACGGGCTCGACCGCAGCGACACGATCGAAGATCCCGCTGTTTGTGAAGTCGTTAAATTCCGGTCCCGAAGATCGAATTTGTTCCTGCACGCCGATCTTCGGCAAACTCTGGCGCACGAAGAAGAGTCGTGCAGGATCTTTGTAGGGGAACGGATTCAACACCACGATATTGACGATGCTGAAGAGCGCAGTGCTCGCGCCGATGGCAAGCGCGAGAGTCAGCACGGCGACGACAGTAAAGGAGGGCCGCTTGCGCAGCATACGGAAGCAGTAGATTAGATCGTGCATGGCGATTTGATCTCGACGTTATCGTTTGGAAGTCAAAAAGCGTGCTTGGAATGACCCGGCCCAGCACGTTCAAAGTCTGTGCCAACGAAAAATCGCATATATTTCTGAGGAATTGATGAAGCTGTGGGTTGATGATCGACTCTTGGAGTTTCGCTTGCGGGACTAACGATCCCACTTTCGAACAGTCATTGTAATCGCATTCGTAGTCGAATCGTTTTCGATCCGCGTCTGACACTCACCACGCGCTCACCTGCCTGTGTGAACAATCGCCGCAACTCTCTTAACGTAAACCTCGCCGTTGACTGACCATCGACTGCGACAATCGTGTCTTCCTCCTGCACTCCAACCGCCGCTGCAGGACTGTCTGCCGCCACACCATTCACCACGTACGTTCTGAACCGCGGCGGCTCTGCGACAATATCGAGCCCACTCAAGTCTCTCGTAGTCGAGACGCTTTGATTTCGTTCGAGGATGATTTGTGACCGTGAGTAGTCGAAAATCGTTTTGAACTGACTGAAGAACCCAGTTCCGAGCTCACCGTCATACTCAGCACTGCCTTCGCTCCCTTCCGTCCCTTGCGCGAAGACAACCAGCGGATTCTTTACAACTAAACTTCCGAGCGCGATCGCGGGCACGTGCGCTTTCACCGCCTCCGCTGAACCACCAGCACCGCCCAGTTTACTTTGCGCGTGCGTGGTCAGCGTCTCGAGCATCTTGTGCTTGTTAACAAACGGAGTATTTAGACTCAGGATTCCGGTCGCGCCAGTGTCGACTTCGAATTTGCCTTCGATCGCTTCGCGGCCACTCAACTCGATCCGGACGCGCACGAAAGGCGTCTTTTCAACAAGCTCAATCGGAATTGACTCACCGGCACCAGCATACTTGTAGCTGCTCGTCTCGTACAAACTCATCAAACCTGCCACGTAATCAATCTCGACAACGAAATTGTTGATGAAATCGTGACCGATGATACCGTCGATCTTGTAACCGAATAACGGCGCGAATGCGTCGAGATCAATTGTGGCAAGTGTTTGCTTGAACACGGTCACACCCGCCACGGCCAAAGAGACTGGTCCAATCAATTCGCTTTGAACCGAACCGCCGGTAGCGTCGAGATTTAGTTTCCCTTTTGCGCGCAATCCCAGGGCCTTTGCGGATTGCGGATCGATCACAGAAATACTCGCACCCGTATCGAAGATGAAGTGAAGTGGTCTTGAGCTATTTACGCGGACTTTCAAAACGATCAGATCGTTCGCCAGCTCGATCGGAATTCTGATCGAGTTCTGACCTGCAGTGAAACGATAGGCAGGAGTTTGAGCAGCCGTGAGAAACGCCGGCGCCAGCAGACAAGCTGCAATTACCGTAAACCGGCGGACGTAAAGCAACATCAGCAATCTTCCCTCACGTTGCACGAGTATATAGACGCATGGATCCGAGCTGGTGTTAGCGCTCCTTTGTTTGCTGGTTCAACCACAACGTCCAACGTTTCTGATCGACGCCGAAATTCTCGCCTGTGATCTCCTGCAGAGCTTTCGCTATGTCGCCTCGATACTCACCGTTGTAATTGTAGTCATCATTTGTCTTATATCGTTTGAGCTTGGAATAGTCACAACTCAGCCCATTAATCAGTCCTTGAATCGCTTCTCTATTTCTCACCGCAGCGAGCACTCTGATCGACCACGCCCGAACAAACCAATCCGGGTCATAGCACAGCATCGAGGTCATCGTGGGAACAGAGCGCGGATCCTTGAGTTCCTCAAGCCACATGATGGCGTCGTCTCGTTTTAGAAAATCGGTTCGTCTAAGCAATTGCAAGAGAGCAGGTAGAACGTCGCCACCCTCAAGATGAACAATCGCCAGTTCGGCTTCTGCGCTGGCATATGATGTAAGCCCAGGTAACGCGGCTTTGATAGTGGGTACGGCACTCGCATCACCCAAAGTCAGGATTGCTGAATACGAGTCGTGATCGTCAAGATGCTGCAATAGAATCGGAACAGCGGCTTTCAAACCCATTTCGGATGCGGCCGAGACTGCGAACCGGTATGAATCTTTACGTTTACTGTCCGGATAGTTGGTAAGCAGGTCCATTAGCAATGACGCAACTCGCTCGTCCTTATAACGCCCGATATAACCAATACATGTGTTCAATCCGAAAAATGGTTCCTCCCGCAGCAGAGAAACGATGACTGGCAGCGCTTTCTGACTGCGCATCCTTGCGAGGTGGTCGCAGAAGTTTCCGTCCTGAACAGCCATTTCACAAATTTCAATCGTCTCGTCATAAGTGAAATTCCTGGGAAGGTCCAACGCCTCTCGACGGTTAATTCGCGTCCGGTTTTCCAGAGCCGCGATCATGAAGTCTTCAGCCCAGGACAAGTCAATTTTGGTTCCTGTCAGATCTTCTGCGCTCCACACAAGGTGGTTAAAAGTGACATAGAGATCGGCGAGATCGTTAGGTTTGCTCGATTGCCCGATGAAAAATTTCTGTCCGTACTCATCTTTCTTCAAGACCAGAACTGCGGCAGCGATAAGTCGCAGCGACATCGGTTGAGTGGTCGAGAGGCGTTTCAGCATTTCTTCTCGCACTACGTCAGGATCCTGTTTGAGGATCTCTTTCATCTCCTCGAGATTTCGGAAGAAGATCAGCTCCTGTATCGGAGCGGCAGGATTGCCATTTCCACTATTTTCCGCCTCCTCTACAAACTCGGGCAGCTTTATTTGGGTTGTGTGGGGCAGATTAACCGGCTGAGACTGCGGGATTCCGCAACCGGGTAGAAGCAGAAGCACAAACACTTGCAACACCGATCTCATTGGTCCATCAGTCAGCCACCTTGGTGGCGCCCTTCTGTTTGTTCAACTCCATCCGGAACGCCAGCTCTCTGTCGTCGACAAAATTCTTGTAGCCCTTCGGATCGTAGAAGACCAACACGCCTAATTTAATTCGCGGATATTTGGATTCCAGATCGAAATAACTACCGTGTGCGCCGAGGAAGTAGTCGACCGGCAGCGACTTCAACACGCGAAATGTCTTTTCGAAGTCTTCTGTGATATGCGGATAAGCCGTATTACCGACGAGCTTGTATCCGGGATTCACATTCGGACTGCCAACGATCACAACGTCCTGCAGCCTCCAACCGTCATACACTCTCATGGTCCATGTAGTGCAGCCTTTTGTGTGACCCGGCGTCAGACGCGCAGTGAGTGTTGCGTCTCCGAGTTTTACGTGATCGCCGTCATGCAACACACGATCGACTTTTGTTGGCGGGTAAAGTTGGGTCGGGTCATTGCCATACTGAAAATCGCTCTTGCCACCGGATTCAACTACGTCCACGTCGCCTTCCATCACCATGTATTTCGCACCCGTAAGTTGTTTGATCGCAGCGCTCCCGGCGCAGTGATCGTAGTGTGCGTGACTGATGAGAAGAATCTTGATGTCGCTGAACTTGAACCCCAGCGACTCCACACTCGTCCGAAGCATCGGAACGTTAGCTTCGAGATCGCTGTTTATCAGAATGTGGCCTTCGGGCGTGGCGATCAAATAGCTCGCGAGTCCCCTGCTCCCGACGTAGTAAAGATTTCCGGCAATGCGGAATGCGGGAAAGGGCTCGGTCCAATCGTTTTGCACGTAAGCCGGCGGCGCAGTGCTGACCACAACGATGAGCGTGATGATGATCGATAATGCAATACTGATTATGATGGTGCGTCTTCTCATGTTCGTTTTGACTTGAATATTTTCGGCAGATCGACGAGATTTTACAGCCTGAACGTCCATCTGCATACCAACTTTATCGTGAGCTTAGGCCTATGTTAACTGATGCTAAGCCCCTCCCCTCGCTATCTAAATCGATCGTCACGGGCGCGATCGGATTCGGCCTCGTCAGTCTGTGCGTATTCGCCACAGTCGCCTTCGCCGAGAGATGGATGTTAATCAATCTCGGACGGCTGGGCTCGTATATCGCTTGGATCATGCTGTTCATACTGCTTAGCGGCGCGGTGTTTGGATCGCTCGTCGTGGTCGATCGTTGGCGACTGCCGAAGTTCTATCTTCTCTGGGCCGTCGCCTTCTTCGCATATGCCGCAATTTGGATGATCGCGTATTTCAGTATCGGACGAACGAAAGGTGAAGCGATCGGATCGCTTGTAGGATCCATTTTTATGGCGTTGGTCCTTGCCGTAGGTTTTAGGTCGTTAAGCTCAACTGTAAAACTTTCAGCGCTGCTCTTCGTATCAAACTTTCTCGGCTACTTCCTGGGTGTTGCACTATTCGATTCTTTGAGCGAACCCACTGGAATGTTGTTGTTTGGAGTTGTCTACGGATTACTGTTTGGCGCCGGCGTCGGAGCCGCACTGCAAATCGTACAACGAACCAAAAATTTGTAGCCACAAATCCAATCAAGTTTGAGAGGAGATCTTGAGCATGCGTGCGCGTTCACTTTTTCCATTGCTCATCATCTTCGCTTCAGCACTAACTGTAGTCCACGCGCAAACGGTTTCGCAAAACATTTCGCTAACCTCGCCCGGTCAGTTGAAGCCAGTGAATGTAAAGGTTGAGACTGTCACGTTCAAAGGTCGAAAAGCGCTGCGCGTACTTGATGCTGCGCCGCCTGACTCCGGTGACGAAGGTCGACTTGTAATTCTGTCTAAGACTGACTTTCAGGATGGCGTTATCGAAGTTGATCTAGCTGGTGAGCCCGGGCCAGGCGCGGGAGAAGGTGCGCGCGGATTTATTGGAGTAGCGTTCCGCGTTGCGCCAGATCAATCTCGTTTCGAATGCATTTACCTGCGGCCGACGAATGGACGGGCTGAGGATCAGATGCGTCGCAATCATTCAGTGCAGTACATTTCGGTGCCGGGCTTTCCGTGGCATTTCCTGCGAAAGGAATTTCCAGAGAAGTATGAGACTTACGTCGACCTTATCGCGGCAGAGTGGACCAGAGTGAAGATTGAAGTGCGCGGTGAAAAGGCGCGACTGTATGTGAATGGAGTTGAGCAGCCTACGTTTCTGGTCAATGATCTCAAGCAGGGACAGAGCAAAGGATCCGTTGCGTTGTGGATTGGACCCGGGACGCTCGCACACTTCGCTAATCTGCGCATCTCGCAATGAGTTTGGGAGAGTTATTAACTCGGAGTACCGTCTGGATCTCGATTGTGGCTTACACGATCGGTTGTATTGCATTTGCGACTAGGCGAAGCGATCGTTGGGTTCGGCTGGCGTGGACCACCGGCTGCGCTGCGCTCGTTGCGCACCTCATTTGCGGTTTCAATTTCTATCACGGGTGGAGTCAGGAATCGGCCTATCTCGAAACTGCTCGCCAGACTGATGCGGTGGTTGGGATCAATTGGGGCGGCGGTCTCTTCATCAACTACGCGGTTGCGAGCTTGTGGTTCGCAGACGTCGCGTGGTGGTGGTTTGCCGGACTGGGCGCGTATCGCCGCCGGCCCTGGATGCTAACGCTGATCTGGCACAGTTTTCTGATCTTCATCATCTTCAATGCGACGGTTGTATTTAAAGACGGACTTACGCGATGGATCGGGCTGCTCGTGTCTTTGACCTTGTGCCTGAGTTGGGCGTTAATTAGTCGCCAACGTTCTACAGTACCGACTCTCTTTTAGTTATTTTTGTGGCTACTGAAATACGTCAACGACCTGTTGCGCTGCCTTTTTACTACGGCTGGGTCCATGTCTTCATCGCGGCGCTCGCAATGGTCGGCACGCTGCCCGGTCGCACACAGGGCCTCGGGCTCATCACCGAGCCACTCCTTCGAGATCTGCAACTCGATCGCGTCCACTTCGCACGCATAAATCTTTGGGCCACGTTAATCGGCGCGCTTTTCACTGTCGGCGTAGGCAAACTAATCGATCGTTTCGGGAGCCGGATTGTGCTGACGGTCGTCGCCGTTGCGTTAGCGTCTGTGGTCCTGGGAATGAGCGTGACGCGCGACGTGGCAGCGATAGCAATCCTGATCACTCTCACGCGAGGCTTTGGGCAGAGTGCACTCTCAGTCGTCAGCATCACGATGGTCGGGCAGTGGTTCGTGCGGCGGCTCAATCTTGCAATGGCGGTCTACACGATCGCGTTGAGCATTGGCTTCATGCTGGCGTTCCCGTTAATCGGCGAGATTGTGTTGTCGCAAGGCTGGCGCACGGCGTGGTGGATCATCGGACTCGCGCTTTTACTCGGGCTTGCGCCACTCGCGTTGTTACTCGTGCGTCGATCGCCAGAGTCTGTTTCGATCGATCCCGACGGCGATCAGCTAAAAACTGACTACACGCTAGGCCAGGCTCTATCAACTCCGAGCTTCTGGATCTTTGGAATAGCGAGCGCGATTTACGGACTGATTGCATCCGGTATCGCACTCTTCAACGAATCGATTCTCGCCGAGCGTCGCTTCGACGCCTCGACGTACTACCGCAGTCTCATCATCGTTGCTCTCACTTCACTGGTCGGCAACTTTCTCGGCGGCTGGATCGCTTCAAAGTGGAAGATGAATCGTTTACTCGCCGTTGCGATGGTCCTACTCGCAGGCTCCCTCGCCGCACTACCACACGTCTCGACTCAACTACACGTCGCAGTTTACGCGGCAGTAATGGGACTGGCCGGAGGCTTCGTGATCGTGATCTTCTTCAGTTTCTGGAGTGCGGCGTACGGTCGAAAACATCTCGGCAAAATCCAGGGCTCAGCCCAGGCTCTCACTGTAATCGCCTCCGCCCTCGGCCCCTTAGTTCTCGCCGAAACCCTCAGCCGCACCGGCTCCTACGCCTCGATCTTTTATCTGTTGACTGTCGTCGTGCTCGTGCTGGCGCTGTTGGCGTGGTTTGTTAAACTCCCGGAGGAGTTACAACCGTCCGAATAACTGTAGGGGTGGCCCTCCGTGGCCACCCTTGGCCTAATTCAAGTGCGCATTTGAATAGATTTGTTACAGCAGATCCTTCCACTTCGCAGGATCGCGACGTAGGTCCATCACTGCAACGATGAGAATCTCATCAGTACGGATCTGGTAATAAGACCAAACGCAAAGCGATGAGTTCGACAACGTCGTGTTCGTGGTGATAATGGGTGCCAGGCAGTGGGATGCTGGCGAATTCTGTTGATCGTGTCTTCGACTTCGTCCAGGAAAGCTGCGCCTAATCCATTTTCACGTTGCTCGTAATCAAATATCGCCTGGCTCAACTCCGTGCACGCGGCGGACGTAAATCTGTATGGCGTCATTTCCTCAGAGATGAGCGAAGCTCTCGAAAGGCTGAAGGTCCATCTATCGTCTGCAATTCACCTCTGTCGACAGCGTCGATCCGTTCCTCTGCTTCAGCAGCCCATTTTGCCTCGATCTCTTTGACGCGCGCTTCATCGAGGCTTTCCCAAAGAATATCAATCAACATCGCACGCTCAGCGGAACTGAGGTGAACAATTTCCTTTTGAATGGATGTAAGGCTCATACGTGAATAATCGACTGACCGACTACATCTGTCAAGACTCGACACTGCGGCTGTCTTTGATTAGTTGAGACACGACCTTTAACATCACCGCCAAGGAGTCGCCGATGAAGTTAAAGATCGTCCAGGCCGGGGATCCGGTGTTGAGGGAGCGGAGTCGGGAATTAACGAAGGATGAGATCAAGAGCCCGGAGGTGCAGCGGCTTATCGAACTCATGCGAGACACGATGCATGAGGCGCCGGGAGTGGGACTGGCGGCGCCGCAGGTCGGGGTGTCCATTCAACTTGCAGTGATTGAGGATCAACCGGAGTATTTAGCGCATCACTCCGCGGAAGAGCTTGCAGCAACTCAAAGATCAGTAGTCCCCTTTCACGTGATCATCAATCCGAAACTCACTTTACTGGGTAACGAGTCCGCACAATTATTCGAAGGCTGTCTCAGCGTGGAAGGCTACCAGGCGATTGTCGATCGGTCGTTAAATGTCCGCGTGGAGTGTTTGAATGAACGCGGCGAAGAAGTGACCATCAACGCGCAGGGCTGGTACGCGCGTATTCTTCAGCACGAGATAGACCATCTGAACGGAACCCTCTACATCGATCGAATGAAAACACGCACCTTCACGACCTCAGAAAACCTGCTTCAATTCGGGAAAGACGTGTAAGCTTGGGACGCGAATGCGAACGGTAAATGCCGCAAGATATGTAACTCCGCTGCGTGAAGGTGGATCGTTGCCTGCCATCATCGAGGCCGATGACGATGGGATGTACGTGCTCAAATTCCGCGGCGCCGGTCAGGGAACCAAGGCCCTCATCGCGGAGTTGATTGCAGGTGAACTTGCGCGGGCGGCGGGTTTGCTGGTTCCGGAGCTCGTCTTTGTCTCGCTTGATCCTGAGATCGCGAAGACAGAACCTGACCCGGAAATTCAAGACCTCATCCGCGCCAGTGGCGGGCTGAATCTCGGACTCGATTACCTTCCAGGCTCGGTTATGTTTGACCCGGTTGCAGATCAGCCGGACGCCGATCTAGCTTCGCGCATCGTGTGGCTGGACGCGTACATCACGAACGTAGATCGCACACCACGAAATGCAAACATGTTGATGTGGCATCGCCGGCTCTGGCTGATCGATCACGGCGCCGCACTGTACTTCCATCACGCCTGGACTGACATGGACCAGCGCAGCAAAGATCCGTTTCGTTTGATCAAGGAGCACATCCTGCTTCCCTTCGCCAGCGCGCTCGAAACAGCAGATGCGGCAATGACAGCCGCGATAAATGAAGAGGTGATAAAAGGAGTCGTCGAGCTGGTACCGGACGATTGGATGAACGAACACGCGCCGTTTAATACGATTGCGGAAAACAGACAAGCTTACATCGATTATTTGACGAGGCGACTTGTTTCGCCTCGCCACTTTGTTGAGGAGGCGATTCGTGCCCGATAAGTTCAGGTATGACTATGCTGTGATTCGCGTCGTACCGAAAGTAGACCGCGAGGAGTTTATCAATGCGGGCGTAATCGTCTCGTGTCCGGAGTTATCGTTTTTGGAGGCGCGGATCAAGTTGGACGAGTCGCGCCTTCTCGCTCTCGATCCAAATGTTGACCTCGATCTGGTGCGAAAGCATTTGGCCAGCATTCCAAAGATCTGTCGTGGCGGCGACGGCGCGGGCTCAATCGGCCAGCTTCCGCAGCGCCAACGTTTTCACTGGCTCGTCGCGCCTCGCAGCACAGTCATCCAAACCTCGCCCGTGCACACCGGCCGTTGCGGCGACCCCGCCGCTGCCCTTGAGCATCTCGTCGCGACGATGGTCGATGCGAATTGAGCCCCGCAGTTGTACCAAGCGCATACAGTTGAGAGTCGTTTTTCAAACGTGACGTCTGTGCCTACGGCGTAAGGGCACAGCTTCTCACAAAATCCGAATCCCACCCACGGCAGTCGGTGGATTGGTTTTCAGATCCTTTCTACAAACATTTTCTGACGCCACGGTAATCCCATCCACGGGTAAGTGAGTGGATACTTCAAATCCTTCTTATTACCGCATTTGAACAATCCACCAACTGCCGTTGGTGGGGATTCAGCGCGACTAGTTAGGGTTTTAAGTAGAACGCATATGAATAAATCCACCCACTACCGTGGGGGACCCTGCTGCTAAGCCAATACACTGGATTCTATCCCTCTTCGAAACGGCCCTCTGTTTGCTTAGTGCTTTTCGATAATTAAACGAACAAGGGAGGGATTATGGACGCCTTTAACCTACTCAAAGCCGATCACAGAAAAGTTGAGGAGCTCTTTAGTCAATTAGAGAGCGCGAGCGGCCAGGCGAAGATGCGGGTGTTTGAACAGATCAAGATGGAGCTTGAACTGCACACGCACATCGAAGAAAAGATCTTCTATCCTGCGCTGGAAAAACCAAAGCAGACACACGATCTGACCCTCGAGGCTTACGAAGAGCATGACGTAGTCAAGAAGCTGCTCGGCGAAATGAGCAAAGCCAAGAGCGCCACCGAAGAATGGCAGGCGCAGGCCAAGGTGTTGCAGGAGAACGTCGAGCACCACGTCGAAGAAGAGGAGAACGAGCTCTTCGAAAAGGCCGAAGCTGCGTTGAGTGAGGAACAGATCGAAGCTCTCGGTGAGCAGATGGAAGCCGAGAAGGAACGCAAGCAACGCAGCGCCACTAAGTCTTCGAGCAAAAAGAAATCGGCGAATAAGTCAGCGTCGAAATCGAAATCGGCATCGACTGCGCAAAAGCGGACACGCGCGAGCAAGAAGTCGGGATCAAAGAGCAGCTCGAAGTCGTCAGGGACGAAGCGATCAAAGAAATCGGGGAAGAAGAGTCGACGATAAGACGTGAATTCATCGATTGAGAAACACGGCCCGGCGAATGGTCGTGACCTATACGACTGCATCGTCATCGGCGCCGGGCCGGCTGGCTTATCGGCATCACTTTTCCTCGCACGCTATCTGCACCGCACGCTCACGTTTCATCACAACAGCCCGCGGAACGAATACGCCCACGGCGTGCACGGATTTCTGGGGCATCACGGAATCCGGCCGGCCGAACTGCTGGCTCGCGGCCGCGATGAAGTGACGAGCCACGGCGGATTGATCATCGAGGCGTGTGTAACTGCGGTCGAAGCGGTTTCGCATGAACACTTTCGCGTGTTCACCGGTGATGACGAAAGAGTTTTTGACGCGCGGCGATTGTTACTGGCTACGGGTCTGCGTGATCTGACGCCAAACTGCCCTGGGTTCCGCGAGTTTTATGGTTCGAGTGTGTTTCATTGTCCTGATTGCGATGGTTATGAAGTGAGGGACAAACGGGTCGCCGTTCTCGCACATGGCGACAATGCGGTTGGATTTACTAAAAACCTTCTGACGTGGACCAGACACCTAACGCTACTGAGCGATCAAAATGAAATCTCGAACCGCGCAAAACTAGACGCGCTTGATGTCGCTGTAAGATCGGAACGCATAGTCGCGCTGGAAGGCGACACCGAAACAAGGCAGTTGCGGCGAGTTCTATTTGCGGAAGGTGATGCACTCGAATGCGACGCGCTCTTCTTCAACCTCGGCACCCAGCTCGCGACCGATTTTCATGAAAAACTCGGCTGCCGTTTAGATCCGGAGTGCGGTCTATTGTGGGTAGATGAGACGCAGCAAACGAGCATTAAAGGAGTCTACGCAGCGGGCGACATCACGCCGCAGTCTCAACTCGCAGTCGTCGCAGCGGCGGAAGGCGCGATGGCCGCCATCCACATTCACCGGTCGTTGACGTGAGACTGTTCCAAGACAAACAATCTCAACTGCTCGCCTTGTTCGGACCGTTGCACAACCTTCTCAAATCGGAATCCAAGCCGTTGCAGAAGATTGATCGACGCCTCGTTATCGAGAGACGTGATCGCGAGGATGCGCGGGAGATTGCGTGCGTCCTTTAACACCGCCTCGGCTGCTTCAAAAGCAAAGCCTTGATTCCAGAAGTCGGGCAGCAGTGCGAAACCGATGTCGGGATCGGGCAGCTCTTCTCGCTTGAGTAGTCCACACATCCCGATTGGCGTGTGCGACTCTCGCAACTCAACACAATTAAGCCCAAAACCGTGTCGCTCATAACTCGCGACCGGACCATTCAGAATATATTGGCGCGCATCATCGAGACTTCTGACCTTCTTGTCTCCGATGTAGCGAAGAAACGACGGTTCGTTGAGCAGCGCCAGGATAAACTCGGCATCGTCAACGGTTAATTTGCGCAATGATAATCGTTCGGTTTCGAGAACTGTCATAGAATGCTGAGTATGACAAAAAACGCGCTTGTATGTCTCGTGCTGATCCTGGTTGCGTATGTAGCGGGCTACGGATCGGATGTGCTGCACTACTCCGTAACGCTTGAACCCGATATCGTCGCAAAGTCTGTTAAGGGATCTGTTTTGATCCGCGTTTCAACGACGTCAACGACGGTGGAGTTTGATTGTGGTGAGCTCACGATCGATGCGGTTCGTGAAGCTGCTAAGCCGTTGCAATACTCAGTTGAGAATCGACGGTTGCGCGTGTCATTACCGGCTGGAAAGAGCGTGCGAGAGATCGAGATCGACTTTCACGGCACACCAAAGCGCGGCATTCGATTCTTTCCGGATCGACAACAGGTCTACACGATTTTTTCCACGAGCGAGTGGATGGTTTGTGTAGACGATCCGGCCGACAAAGCGACACTAATATTCAAACTGATCCTGACGGCGAACTTAACACCCGTCGCGAATGGCAACTTAATCTCACAACGCGAGTTGCCAAACAATAAACTTGTTTCCGAGTGGCGACAGAACACAGCGATTCCAACGTACATCTTTGGTTTTGCTGCTGGACCATTTCACGTCGCGACGGAGAAACGAAGAAACGTTGAGCTTCAATATCTCGCAACCAATTACACTGCGAAGGAAGTGCGACGCATCTTTCGCGACACGCCTGACATGCTCGACTTCTTCGAGGATCGCGCGGGTGTGAAGTATGCCGATCGAACGTATACACAGGTGCTGGCAGCCGGTGGTGTCGAACAGGAGATGAGCAGTTTTACGGCATTGAAAGAGTCGTATGGCAAGCAGTTGTTGGATAACGAGCAGGACCTCTGGCTTGCGGCGCACGAGTTTGCGCATCAATGGTGGGGAAACATGGTGACCTGCCGCGACTTTAATCACTTCTGGCTCAACGAAGGCATCGCGACGTTCATGGCTGCGGCGTATATCGAACATCGCTTCGGACGAGAAGCTTATCTGCGCAAGATCGAGACGTATCGTGCGAACTACGAGAAAGTGCGAGCGGCAGGTAAAGACAAGTCGCTCGTGTTTCCCGATTGGAACAGTCCAACGCGCAAGATCGGACGCTCGTTTACGACAAGGGTGCGTACGTCATGCACTTGCTGCGCGAGGAGATGGGTGAGCGCGCGTTCTGGAACGGCCTCCGGCTTTTCACTCGCAGATACTTTGGGAAGTCAGTAGTAACGAGCGACTTCATCACCACGATGGAAGAAGCAAACGGAAAAACTTTGAAAGACTTCTCCGCGAAGTGGATTTATCTCAACTCTGCGTAATCTCTGCGTACTCTGCGTCTCTGCGGTAAAGAAAACAAGAAACATGTAAACCACAGAGGCGCAGAGGACCCAGAGGTTACGCAGAGAAAACGTTCAAGCGCGCCGGCGGCCCCTTTTATGACGAGCGAGGTTACCGAAACGTTGGGATAAGTAAGATCGAGAGGCTGTGACCCAGGCCTTGATTGCTCCTCGACCTGCCCACTCAAAAGGATAGCCGGGTAAAAGAGAGCCCAGCACGAGGGCGACGAGTGCCGCATAAAATGTGAACTTATAAGCGCGTGCAAGGCCCGAAAGGTTTTCTTCGCATGCTCGACTCAGTTGAGGATTTGTCTGTTGCTGCTCGCAGAGTCCAACAGCTTGCTGATTCTGTTGGAGCTGCTTTACTTCCGGCGAAAGAGTGCTTCCCAAAATCGTCGCCAGCACCGCAACACCGAGCGCCTGTACGACGAATCGCGTCGAGTTAACGAGCGATGAACCACGCGGCACGTTCTCCTTCGGCACAACACCGAGCGCAGTCGTGTATGTCGGCTGCATCACCAGACTAATCGCAAGACCGCGCAGCACCAGCAAAAGAATGATCTGACTTATCGAAGTCGAACTCGAAAGGTTAGCGAACTGCCAGGTATTGATAAGCAGGATCGCTGCGCCGCTTATAACTAACAAGCGCGGGCCGATTTTGTCGTAGATACGGCCGACGATCAGGTTAATCAGACCGGTCGTAGCGGCAATCGGCAACAAGATGACTCCCGTTTGCATTGCCGTTCGCCCGCGAAGTGATTGGAGATAAACGGGCATCAAAAACTCTGCGCCAAAGAGTGCAATGACGGCGACGTAACCGACGAGATTCGCTTTGAGGAAAGTAGGATCCTTAAAGAGTCTTAGTTCCAGCAGAGGATCACGAGCGTACTTCAAATCATAGACAGCGAAGACTGAGAGAGCTACTACAGCGATGGCCAAAAAACTGAGTACTGGCACAGAAATCCAACCGTAATGATTAACGATGGATGCGGCGTAAAGGACGCAGCCATAACCGACAATGATCGTAGTCAAACTAATCGGATTGAAGTTTATCGAGCGTTTCTGCTCTGTCGCTCGAAGAGTTTGGACGGCGAGACCAATACCGATCAAACCAATCGGAATATTAATAAAGAAAATCCACCGCCAGAGGTTAGTGTCCGCGAGCAATCCGCCGAGTATCGGGCCGAGAGCGGGAGCGGCAACCATGACCACGCCATAAATGCCGAAGGCGCGTCCCTGTTCGTCGTCTTCAAATGTCGTGAAAAGCATAACGGTACTCAAAGGCAGAGCGATACCTCCGCCAATTCCCTGAAGCGCACGCGCACCGACGATCAACCCAAAATTAGGAGCGAGACCCGATAGCAACGACCCCAGAATGAAGATGCAAAGTCCCGCAATGTAAACGCGCTTGAGTTTGAAACGATCGGCGAGAATGCCTGCGAGCGGCGTTGCGATACCTAAGGCGAGCACATAGATGCTGATGATCCACTGCGCTTCATCGAGACCTACATCAAACTCCCGGCGTAATGTCGGAAATGCGACATTGACGACAGTAGAATCGAGCACGATCATCGAGATGCCGAAGACAATCGTGATCATTACTCTCCACTTGTAGGCTAGTTTGGCCACAACAAAACCACTGCCTCCTGCACTCAGATGCGTTGCTTGATTCGGCTAGCTGAGGAACCCAGGCCTAGTTACGACAATTACTATTCCCAACTTCAGTTCTAATGAAATCGGTAGGCATCCTGATTGCGAAGGGGAAGAATGCAGCAATTAAAAAGGCGCTTGAATCACCCTTGATGCAGCGGAAGGAAACATGAGTGTATGCGTTAATCGCGTACGACGGCTAAATAAAGGACCGGGCAAATGATTAGAAAATTGAAATCGGGTAAGTATCGACTCTACTCGCGTAAGGTGGACGCGAAGACAGGCAAGCGTAAAAATCTCGGGACATTCGACACTCGTGCAGCGGCGGAAAAACACGAGCGTGCAGTCCAGTTTTTCAAACGAGGAGGATGATCTATTTCCTGCTCGCCGCAGCTACACTACTAGTCGGATCTGCTCCTTCCCAACGTACATCGGCGGTTGGACCATAGATTGACGGCACCGGCTTATCCAGCATGCGCAAATACACGCCGAGCTGGGCGCGATGATGCGCGGTGTGCAAGACGCGCCGCCAGAAGATCCAGATTCTCTCGCGCTGCACGTCGAAGAACGGAACAACTGTAAGCCACCAGTCTTCACTCTGCTTTGCCAGGAAGTGCAAACGTGCGCGAGAGAGCTCGACCATTCGTACTGCCAATCCGTGAGGAGTGCGGTCCTGCGGCAGCACTTCGTCCGCCGGCAGTTCCGGCAAGCCGAGAAACTCGCCAAAGAAACGGCGTTCAGACAGCAACTCGTGATGGATGATCTCGCCAACGCTGCTGGACCGCGGATGTGGCTTGAAAGAAAGATCGTCGGCGGTGAATTCGCGCAAGACGGAATTGAGCTTGTTTACCTCGCTCGCATACGTTTTCACGAGGTGTTGGAAAATGCGAGTCGAAGCAATGGGAACGTCAGCATCTTTGATAGCAACTTCTTCGTAGTCCATCTCAAAACCTCTCTTCTCTGCGCAGCCTCTGCGTCCTCTGTGTCTCTGTGGTTAACTAAAACCACTCACCACAGAGACACAGAGAACACAGAGGTTGCACAGAGAAAATCTCAGAAAGTAAAGATTGCCGCAAATTCCGAGCGAATGTTGTGCGTGGTGTAGCTCGGGATGCCGCGGAACAGCGGCAACAGGCCCACGCGAGAGTCCGCGCGCGTGCGGTAATAACCCTCCTCGTACGCAAACGTTATCCACTGGTTCCACTTGTACTGGATATTGCCAGAGAAGAGATCGCTGCGGCCGCCACGCAATCCAAACCGTCGCGCATCACGCGCCTTCGCTTGATCGAAGCCGTAGTAAAGAAACGCGGTCCAACCGGCGTTGCGTCCCTTCGGGTCCGCATCGAACATTCGCGATAACGGAAAGCCCAGTTGAATAAAGCCACCCTGCGCGCGCACGGGTCGCTGTGGCGCAACTGCCGCGATACCGTTATCCAGTCCGAAGACAACCGTTGATGCGCCATCGATCGAAGTAGCGTTTGCAGTGCTTGTAAGTCCAGCAGTATCGTTAAAGTTGGAGAGTAATTGTCCGGCGAGAAAGAAACGCAGATCGGAGCCACCGTAATACTTCCCAACTACGGTAATGAAATGCGTCGGCAGTTGAAACTCGGCTGAGTAGCCGTCGCTATCGCTGTCAACCTCAACGCCATTCGGAAACGCCGCCCTGAACGCGACCGGCACGTTTGCAGCGGTAACGATCGCCGTGCGCTGCTGATGTTCGAAGCTGAAGATCAACTGCGCCGGAGCGACGCTCGCGGCTTTATCTAGTTGCCATTGAAGTACCGCACGGCCCTGAATACCCGGCTGCTGTGAATCAACTCCCTGCCGTTCACCGAACCCTAGCTGGTTGGCGACATCACTCGGCAGATTTCCGAACGCCGGCAGAACAATCGCGATCTCCGGCTCAAACTGGAAATTGCGCGAGCCGCCAAATTTGTGAAGGAAACCAAACTTAGCCTGCGGAATGCGCGTGTAAGCAGCGCCGTATCCAACGCCGCCGAAGTTTGTGTTCTCGATCATGTTGGGCAACGTCGATGAAACGAACGGAGACCAGTCCTGCCCAAACATAACGAAGGCGCTGTCCTTATCATTAAAGCGACGATCGATTCTGACCCATGCCAGACGTAACGACGGCTGGCTCGATCGAATCGAGGTGATGTTGCGATTATTGGCGCGCGGAAAATCACCTTCGAAATCAAACTCGATTTTTCCGGTGATGCTCGTTTTCGGCGCGGGATCCAGCCATTCAAAGTTTGCGCCGAGTCGCAGCCCACGCGCGCGCACGTGAAACTCCGGTGAATTGTTCGGACCGGTATCTTGTGCGAGCAGTGGCAACGGAAAATCGTTTCCCTGCGGTGATGATGAATCGTGAACGACACTTGTTTTGAAGATGCCGTAGAACTTGAGCCGCGCGCCGGTGCCCAGTTTGATATCAGGAATCAGTCCTTCTCGTTTCGGTACGTCGATGCCTTGCAAGCGGACGGGCGCTATTGCCGCGATCACAGCAGGTGTCGGTTGTGGTTTGGGTTCGACTGGCGGTGGCGGCGTGGTTTTATACTCGGCCGTGATCGTCTTTATCTCGGGTGAAGCGGCGGGCGCGCGTATCGATTCGAATTCAGTCGCCGAGATAACGCCTTTATCTCGCAACAGCGTCGCGAGACGATCTCTTTGTTCCGCCGGTGAAGCGTTAGTCGTGATCGCGCGTGCTTCGGTTTCCGTAAGGATCCCTTTCGCTTGCAGCACTCGCACCAAAGGATCACTCGTGTCGGCGCTTTGCGAAAAAACAGCCAGCGCACTTCCAAGAATAACAACCACGATTAGAGTAAGACGCATGGTCAAGTCCCCTTTCTGCATAAAAAGGCACAAAGGCACAAAGAGATCTCTAACTACTTTTGTGCTTTTGTGCCCTTTTTTTTGGCTATCGGTCTTCTAGTCGCTCTTCTTCTTGTCGCTTTTCGCGTTCGTAGGCTTCGCGTGAATCGCGGCCAGTCACGGCGCGATACCACTTAGGATGATGCGTCACGGCCCAGCGCTCGGTAACTGTGCCATCCATCATCGATCGAAACGTGCCCGGTTGATGCGCAGTACCTTCATAGACGTGGATGATGAAGCCAGCCAGCATCAGGAGCGCCGCAATATCGTGAATCACATAACTGATCGCGACGATCCAACGCCCTACGAGGTCGTCGAACCACATCAATAACCCGGTGATCAGGAACAAAATCCAGCTCACAGCGATCAACCAGAAATACAGTTTTTGCCCGGCATTGAAAAACCCGACGTCCTCCGCCTCGAGCGGGTCTTCATTCGTGACGTACTGGCGCATTCTTCTCATCCAGCGTCGATCCGCTTCAACCCATGCCATCGGCGCGAACCAGTTGATGAACTGAAATAAGAAGAAGATTTCAAACAGCAATCCAAACCACGGGTGAAGGAAGCGCGTTCGTGGACCACCACCGAAGAGCGGCGTGATCCAGTAGAACAACCACGGCGTATAGATCGCAAATCCCGTCAGCAGCGAGAGGATAAAAAAGATCGCGACGGACCAGTGCAGGAAACGCGTGTAAACCGGATGGCGCAATAATTCACCACGATGCACGCGGGTGGTGCCGAGTCGAGCAAACTCACCTCGCGCCCTCTCATCGAACTTTTTTGCGGTGGTACTCACGGCGCCTCCTCTCTTCCGGCTTCGATCTCTTCACGTGGTCCAGTCCTGATTTCCGGTGGTTCAGGCTGCTCTAGTTTTGGTCCATAGAAGACCCGGTGGAAGAAAACAGCGGCGATGCCCAACACGCCCATTCCCAAACCAATCGGCTTTGCGAGCCACTTCCAATACGTGTAACTGGGCGGAATTACGGGAGTCGCAGGCAGACCGTAACGCTCAGGCGCCTTCATATCGTGCAGCACGTAAATCACATGCGTGCCCCCGATTGATTGTGGATCGTAAACACCGGCATCCGCGAAACCGGAGACTTCGCGCAACTGCTTAGCGCGCAATCCGGCGATCTGGACCATGTCAGACTTCGTTCCAAACTTCAGGCAGCCGGTCGGACATGCCTTAATGCAAGCCGGTTCGAGACCTTGTCCGACACGATCCGAACAAAGCGTGCACTTGTAAACTTTCTTGTTCGTCGGATGAAATTTGGGAATATCGAAAGGACAACCGGAGATGCAGTAACCACAGCCGATACAGTTCTCCTGTTGAAAATCAACGATGCCGTTTTCGTACTTGATGATGGCTCCATCTGCCGGACACGCACGCAAACAACCGGGATCTTCGCAGTGCATGCATTGATCTTTTCGCAGGAGCCACATCAGGTTGCCGTCGCGCTGGTCTTCAGCAAACTTGATCAGGTTGTAGTAGTTCCACTCGGTTGTGGGCATCGTCTGGTAAGTGTCATTGAAGGTCGTCTCGCGAAACGGATGATCGTTCCATTCAACGCAGGCGACTTCACACGCTTTGCAGCCGATGCACGTCGTGACGTCGATGTACTTGCATACTTGTTCTTCACGACGCGTTCCAAGCCCCGGCACAGGACCAGGATGTGCCGAGATCTCCTGAATCTGAAATGTGCGTGGGTTTGCCATCGTCTTATGCCCTTTCGATCTTCACGAGGAACCCTTTGAACTCCGGCGTGTAAGCGTTCGGATCGATCGCGGCCGGTGACAGACTATTTGCGGGTGTCAGTCCCGTCTTTCCTTCGTCTTCAGCGATGCCGCGATAACCCCAGTGAATCGGTATGCCGATCTGATAGGTCTTTTTGCCGTCAATCATCATCGGTTTGATTCGCCTGGTCACCATCGCCTTCCCGATGTAGCTCCCGCGAGCGCTGGAGATTTTCAACTTTTCACCGCCGCTGAGCCCCATATCATTCGCCAGCTCAGCAGGTATCTCGACGAATGGTTCAGGGACCAATTGCACGTTCATCGGATTGTTCTTGGTCCAGTAATGGTAATGCTCGGTAAGTCGATACGTCGTGCAAACGATATTGAAGCCCTGATCCGGCGTGCCGAGCTTATCGAGATCGGAGGTGAACTTTTTCGCGACCGGATTGTTCGATTGTTGTGGATGCAAAGGATTTGCGATCGGACTTTCGACTGGTTCGTAATGTTCCGGAAAAGGCCCGTCGGCAAAAGCAGCCAGTGGTCCGAAGATACGACCGACACCTTCCGGATTCATGATGAACGGGCCCATGTGATCCGAAGGCTTGGAATCGACTTTGAAATCGGGTACGTCGTTGCCGACCCACCGCTGTTGCGCTTCATTCCACCAAACTTGCTTTCGCTCGTTGTCCCAGGGTTTACCCGAGAGATCGCACGACGCACGGTTGTACATGACGCGCCGGTTCGAGGGCCACGAAAAACCCCAGTTCGGATAGATGCCGAGCCCCGATGGATCTTCCGTGCCTCGTCGTTGCATCTGCGCACCGGCTTCCGTCCACGAACCTGAATACAACCAATTACCGCAGGCAGTAGTGCCGTCATCTTTCAACCAGGCGAAGCCCGGAAGCTGCTGTCCTGCCTTAATCGTCACGCCGGGCTGCGTGTCGAGCGTGAGATCTGCGAGCGCGCGCCCGTTGATCTCCTTTGCGACCTCCGCGAGTGACGGATTCAGCGGAGTCGTATACGACCAACTGAGATTTAGAATCGGATCCGGAAACTTACCGCCTTCTTTCTGATAAAGGTCACGGACTTTCAAGAAGATGCGCGCGAGTATTTCCTGATCGACTTTCGCATCTCCTGGCGGCGGCACCGCCACATACTTCCATTGCAGCCAGCGCGCGGAGTTGACGAACGTACCGTCCTTCTCAGCGAAGCCCGCACCCGGTAGACGATAGACAGTCGTATTAATCGCCTTCATCTGGTCTGCCGTAGTCCCCGGCGCTCTCCAGAATTCGGCTGTCTCTTCCGGAAACAGATCACACACAACGAGGAAGTCCGCTTTCTTCAATGCCTCGATGTTTTTGTGTGAGTTAGGACCGATAGCGACCCCATTCATGCCAAAAGCAAACAAACCTTTGACTTTGCCGGCGTACATCTCGTCCCACATTTCGGTCCAGGAAAACTTACGATCGATCTTCGGTAGGTAGTGATAGTTGAAGTCGTTTTCCTTCGTCGCTGAATCGCCGTAGAGAGACTTCAAAAACGATGCCATAAATTTCGGCGTGTTGGACCAGTAGTTATACGAGTCCCACTCGTTGGGTTTCGATGGAGTCGGAGTCGTGCGTTTGTTGAAAGTCGCCAGATCCGTATCTGCCGGCTGCGGGATTTTCAGGTAGCCGGGGAAGATGTCGAACACGCCGCCCATGTCCGTGGCGCCCTGGATGTTTGAGTGTCCACGCAAAGCATTCACGCCACCGCCTGCGCGGCCAACGTTTCCGAGGATCAGTTGCAGAATCGCCGCGGTGCGAATGATCTGAGTGCCGAAGGTGTGTTGCGTCCAACCGACGGCATAGATAATCGTTCCCGCTTTTTTCATGTCGCCGTCTTTGCGAATAGACGTGAACAGATCCGCGGCTTTGAGAAACTGGTCTTTCGGAATTCCGGTGATGCGCTCGACCATCTCCGGCGTGTAACGTGAATACTGCTGCTTCAGTAGCTGGAACACCGAGCGCGGATGTTGTAGCGAAAGATCGTAAGCGATATTCGGCGGAAGCATCGGCGGCGGCTTCGTTCCACCCTGGCCGGAGGCGCCTGGTCCACCAGCAGCCTGGTGTCCCTGACCCATCGCGTCGCCGCCCTTTTGGGGCGTCGAAGGCGTTGAGCTGACCGGCTCACTTTTACGCTCGAAATTCTTTGCGGGCTCCTGGCCTGAGGCTCCACTCGATGTGGTTGGCGACGAGCCCGCGGTCGTCTCTTGTTTTACTGGACCAACGTTGCCGCCGGCTTCGTAATTCCAGGTTTCCTTGTCGTAGGTCTTGCCGTCGAACCCTGAAAACAGCCCGTCTTCAGGAAGTTTGAATCCTTCCTTAACGATGAAGGCGGCGTTGGTGTAGTTGATCAGGTAGTCTTTTGCGAGGCGATTGTTTTGAATCGCGTAATTAACCAGACCGCCGAGGAAAGCGATGTCCGTGCCGGCGCGTATTTGGCAGAAGAGATCAGCCTGAGTGGCGGTACGCGTGAAGCGTGGATCGACGACGATCATCTTCGCGTTACGATGCAGCTTTGCTTCAACCGGCCACTTGAAGCCACACGGGTGGTTCTCAGCCGGATTGCCACCCATGATCAACATCATGTCGGTATTCTTGATGTCGATCCAGCCGTTGGTCATTGCACCGCGTCCGAATGTGGGCCCCAAACTGGAGACCGTCGGACCGTGTCAAACCCGGGCCTGCGTTTCGAAATAGCAGAGCCCCATGCTGCGCATGGCTTTTACGGCAAGAAAATTCAGCTCATTGGTGTCAGTGCAGCCACCGATCCAACCGATCGTTTCCAAACGATTGACGGTGTAGCCGTCCTTATCTTTCTCGATGAACGTGGCGTCGCGTGTTTTCTTGGCCCAGCGCGCAATTTCGTCGACCGCCTGATCCCATGGGATGTCTTCCCAGTGATCAGAACCGGGCCGGCGTACCTGCGGTTTCAGCAGACGACGGTCGTTGACGATCTCCTGCTCCAGCGAAGCGCCTTTTGGACACAACGTGCCGCGATTGATCGGATGATCGGGATCTCCTTCGACGTGGACGACCTGCGGTACTGCGTTCTTCGCTTTATCGCCCAGCGTGTGAATGATCACGCCACAGCTTACCGAACAGTACGGACACGTACTGCGCGTCTCGCTGGTACGCTCAATCTTTAGCCCTTGTGTCTGCGCATAGACCGGAGCGAGGTTGAATCCGAAGACACTAACACCCGCGCCTCCGACCAATGTGGTTTTGATGAAGGTTCTTCTGGAGATATCCATAAACATACCTCCGGCATGCGGATCTTCCGCGTGACTATACTTTTAAGGGCTCCAGTTGAAGGGGGTTACAGCGGTAAGACTAGGCCCATTGACGATTAAAGTCAATGTGAATTTTGACTCATACGCCGATCAAATTCAGTTCGATCTTTGTGTATCCGTGTTCACGCGCCCAGAGGTCGAGTGGCGCGGCGTAGATCTCGTCTACTAACGGTACGGCGTGTCCGAAGCGAGTGAGATCGATTCCCTTGATGTAGTGTTTGCAGGAATCGCAGGCTTCGATGCGGATGTGATCGAACTCGGGTGAATGGAAATAACCGAGTTTTGCAGGACGCTCTTCGCCACAATTCGCGCAAACCACCCGTCGAAATTCCCACGAGCAAAGACAACCGGCGCATAACAGGTCGCGATTGCCGCTTTCGCTCTCGCGCGATTGAAGAAAACTGAGTTGCGGCTTGCCACCACAAAAAGGACACGTTCGTTCGCCGCCCGCCAGTTCTCTTCCGACAGGAGTGATTCTCGTTTCGGCCAGCCAGTGCAGGTAAGGTTGCAGGACCGACTTCGCAAAGAACTGTGTGTCAGACGGACTGCGCCAGTAGTTCAAAAGATCGTTGGCCATCTCGTTCGACTCAGTGTCGAGTAGTGCTTGCGCTTCGCCAGCGAGCGACTCCGGACCGTTCCGCGCGACACGCTGTAACAGCCCGCTCATCGACGACTGGACCACAGTCACGTCGGTTTCCAAATCTCCTGACGGCAACCAATGTGTGCGACCTCGAAACGCTTCGTAAATCTCTTTTTGCGCGCGCAGGAGTTGAGCGTAAAAGTTCAGCAGCTCTTTCGACCCGCTCGAATCGGCGGCGAGCTCGTCTGCTCTCTCGATCTGTTTATCCCAAAAGGAAGACATATCAATTCTACTTCCTACAATAGACAAGATATGACTCTTTCCGCAAAGCAGGTAGGTGAATCCGCACACGCCAAAGTCATTTTTTTGGCCACAAAAAGGCACAAAAAGCTCAATAGTTCTGCTGATTTTGAGCTTTTGGTGCCTTTTTGTGGCTAAAATTCCGACCGCAATTCGCGCTAACGGACGCCCGCGTTCTCGTAAGAGAGACGCGCGATCGCGGCCCAGTCTGACTCACTCATTCCAGTTGCCATCGCTGTTAGAAAACGATCGCGCACGACACTCGCAAACGGCATCGGGACAGACGCTTCTTCTGCCGCCGCAAGCAGCAAAAGATTGTCTTTCAAGCCGAGCGGTAATTTGAAACCTACCGGCTCGAAGTTATCAGCAGCGATCATGGCTCCGTAAGTTCGATACACCGGTGAGTTGAATACTGATTCAGTCAGCACCTGTAGAAACGAATCCGGCGATACGTTGAACTTCCGGCCCAGTGCAAATGCCTCGCCCAATCCTTCGATCACTGTGGTGATAAGAAAATTGCCGGCAAGCTTAATCACATTCGCTGCCGGAGCATCTTCACTTGGGTGAAAAGTCTTCTGGCCAATGGCGTCGAAAATTGGGCGACAGTATTCCACCTGGTCGGCTAGTCCAGACGCGACAACAAATAGCTTTGCGGCTTCAGCAACGTCGGGTCGGCCGAAGACTGGCGCTGCAAGATAATGTTGTCGCCTTGCTCCGTGCGCCTCGGCGAGACGGCGCGACAAGTTGACGCTGATAGTGCCCATTGAAATATGAATTGACCCGGGCGAAATATGGTTGATAGCGTTGCCCGGGCCGAACAAAACATCTTCAACCGCATGATCGTCCGCCAGCATAGTGATGAGCACTTCGACATCCGTCGCGGCGGCCGCTGGTGTTTCCGCAACGCTTGCGCCTAGTGGTGACAAAGCCTCCGCACGACTGCGTGTGCGGTTGTAGAGCTTCAGCTCGTGTCCCGCGTTGATTAAGTTGCGTGCGATGGCCGAGCCCATATTTCCAAGTCCAATAAAACCGATTCTCATCTGTTCTTTCTCCGTTCAGTTACTATACGGTGAAGTTATTGCTTAGCCACTGCTGTCCGGTCGCGAATTAGTTTCTTTGCAAGCTCAGCTCGTCGCTCAATTTCGGCTTTCACTTCTGGTTTTAGTTCCATTCCCTTTTTTAGATCTCGAGCTGCTTCTGCTTCCTTCCCGAAAAGGATGAGTATCAAACCGCGGTTCACGTACGCCTCTCCAATACCGGGATCGAGTTCGATAGCCGTATCAAAATCTTTCAACGCCAGCTCGAGATGGCCTTGTTTCATCAAAGCCGTTCCTCGTCCTTGCTGTGCCCAGGCATTTTGTGGCTCCAGTTCGAGGCAACGATTGAAGTCATCGATCGCTTCCGCGAAATTCTTCTTCGCGATGAAAACGTACCCACGGTGGAAGTAAGCTGCGACGGCTTTGGGGTTGATCAAAAGGGCCTGATTCAAGTCGCTCAGCGCATTTTCGAGATCACCGAGATCGTGCTTGAGAGCACCGCGGTTGTTGTAGGCTTCATAGAGACGTCCATCCAGCTTCAAGGCGCGATCGTAATCACGCATGGCTCCCACACGATCTCCTTTGCCATTCAGTGCCGCTCCGCGGCCGAGGTATGCTTCTGCCAGTCGCGGATCGATCCGCAGAGCGCGCTCGTAATCGGCTATTGATTGATCGAAAGCTCCGCTATAGAACCGTGCGGCGCCGCGATTTACATACGCGTGCGCCGTAAATGTATCGCTGACACTTATCTCCGTCGTTTCCTGCGACTGGTCAAAAGTATTACCAGCTTTCTTCTTCGATTTGATTCCCTTACTGAGTGCGTTGGTTTGAATCGCTTTGGTGAAGCTGTCGGCAGCGCCAGCCCAATCATGCTCGTCAAACTTTTTCTGACCTGACTCGAAGTAGCGAACCGCCAAATCCGGAGTCTGTGCTCGATCGACATGGACCACGCAAACGATTGCAAGCAACATGAAAAGAATTGAATAACGCATAATCCCCCCTTGCTATTTTGCTCTACGCGTTCCCGAGATACATGACGTGCACGTAGCGTCCCAATCTCACGTTGTAAGCGATGTACCAGCCCACGTGGTCCGGATCGTCGTAAAGCACGATGTCGTCGGTATCCCACAGCCAATCCGAACACAGCTCGACGTCAAACGGCGCAACGCTGAAAGCATATCCGCCAAACCAGAACCGGCCCGGACCGCCGCCGCCCAAACGGAAAACAAACCGTGGCCCAATCCCGCCTGGAAAGCGACCGTGTTCCCAGGGATGGTCCAGGTGGAACCGCCCATTGTGACGACCGAAATCGTGTCCAATCCATTGGCCGTTCCAGTGCACGTGTGGTGCGTGTGGATGTCCGTCGTGATCAGCGAAGTCTCCGATTGCAGGTGACGAATGTCCGAAGTTGCGGGAACGTCCCGGACCTCCGCGCGGGATGTATCCACCGCCGACTCTTAGACCATCACCACGCCCAATGCCGCCGCCAAAACCTCCTCTTCCGCCGCCGCCTCCGTGACCTCCGCCGCGCTGAGCGTAAGCAGTCATAGAAGCTATTGAAAATAAGGCCATGAAAACTACAAAGCCTGTCGTCATGGAATTTCGTTGTGAATGTGTTACCACCTTGTCTCCTTTACACTGGCCCCGCTTATAACACGCATGTTAAAGCGGTGTGGCTGCGATGCTCTTCCGCAAAGTTGCGGTGGAGTGTGAGTTTTTGCGCATCATGCAGCGCAAGAAACAATGGGTTGTGGCAAGTAGTCGAAAGAACTATTCGGCGCAGGTTGTTAATGTCGTCGGTATTCGAAGAGAGGTGGGTAGATCGCGTGTCGTTGGGAATTGTAGACAGTTTCGTATTCGAAATATCCAAGCTGTTAGTGACAGTGTTTGATGAAATCGAGTATCGCGAAGCTAAAAGGGCAAGTCTGAAAGCCGCACGAAAGCCGTCTAATGTCTTGAAACCCTCACACGAGCTAACTCGTGATAGTTACGAGTTTCAAAACGAACAATCGGAATCCGCTTGAAACAAAGCTCGCGAAGCGGGCTTGCTTACTGTAATCTTTCCGTTCTGGTTTAGACCAACCTCGATTCAGGATTGCCATGTCACTAAAATCCATCAGCCTCTCTATCTCAGTCGTTTTGGCATTTACACTCATTGTTGTCAGGACGTCTGCAACACAGACTACTGACAAACCTGTCGAACAAGTACGAAAGAACATTCAGGTGCTCAAGGGACTGCCTGACTCACAGTTGTTCCTGTTGATGAACTTCGTTGGAGACTCACTCGGTGTGCAATGTGATTATTGCCACGTTAAAGGAGAGAAAAATCCACAGACGGGTGAAGACACCTACGTATGGGAAAAGGACGACAAGAAAGAGAAACTGGTTGCGCGTGAGATGATGCGAATGGTGCTTGATCTGAATCAAAACAGATTCAAACGCGAAACAGTCGTGACGTGCTACACCTGTCATCGCGGCAGTACGCGACCAGAGCGCATGGTTCCGCTGCCACCCAGGGATTTGGTTAAGGAAGCACTTCAAACTCTGCAAACTCAAAAGACAGTTTTGCCTACAGCGCAAGAAATCATCGCTAAATATCTTTCCGTAGTGGGTGCGAAACAGAACGCCGCATCGAGCCCAATCGTGATGAGGGGCATTGTTGAAAGTCGAAACAATTCCGGAATTCTTGAAGTGATCTTCAAACAACCAAACAAGTGCCTGATTAAGCAAACAACAGCATCACACGAGGTAAACACTCGAGGAACAAATGGCGCCACCGCCTGGGTCCAAACCTCCAAAGGCATTACTCCGATAACCGGCGAAGGATTCAGACGGTCCATCGCCGCGATTGGTGTTTATAATCCCATCAAGATTCCGGATTCTGTCAGTAATGCGACTGTAACCCGCGTAGCAAGAGTCGACGATCGAGACGCATATGTTTTGACGATGGAGAGCAGCTCGAGGGAGTCGATTCAGCTCTTCTTTGATGTAGAGAGCGGACTACTTTTACGCCGCGTTAACGTTACCAATACCATGTTGGGCCCGCTCAACGTTCAATGGGACTTCAGCGACTACAGGGACGTAAACGGTCTGAAGCTGCCTTTCGTCATTCGAACAGCAAACGTGGCCGCGTACGATACGACGATTCGCAGCTTCACGGAGATCAAAATCGATCCGACCGTCGACGATCGAATATTTGATGCGCCTCAGACTACTTCGCCGTAGTCATACATAACGTGCAGCAATAACCTGCCTCCGTAAAACTTCTGGCCGCGATCACGCCTCAAACTTTCATAAAAATTTCAGCACGGCAGCGATCCATCTGGCGCGATTTATTCGCGTTTAGCAGATAGGTTTGTAATGTGAAGTAAGTCAGGAAAAACTCTCCGGGTAATCAACCTCACGAAATAAATTTTCAGCACTGAGGGTAATACATTCGAGAGTTCAGCAACTTTCTTCCACGTATCGGCTCGAATACTTAGTACTGAAGGAGAAATTAATGAGTTACAGGAAAGTAAAATTTATCGTCACCAGCGTTCTTATCATAATCGCTGGCGCCGCCATACTCACGTCGTTACCTCGCGTCACTGCGCAGAGAGAAGATCAGCTTTCAGAGCAAGAACAATCGCTTTTGCAAATCGCTGCAAAACAGGAAGGACTCGATGCGAGTCGACTCAAGTTGCTTAAGACCGCCAGTGTTGAGCTGCCATTGACTGGACGTCATGTCCAAACTGCTAAAGTTCTCAATACGAATACCGGCCAGGCTTTTGCAACTTCGATTGACGATCGTGGTCAGCAGGTTGACATCGCTACGCTCAAGGCTGAAGAGCAGAGCGCTTATCGAGAAAAGTACGGCAAACTTCATCCGAAGCTGCACAAGAAGGTCGAAGACACGCGCAGCGACGAGAGGATCAAAGTCGCTTTCTGGGTTAGTCCTACAGAGGATCTAGACAGAGAAGATCCGCGAAACGGCAGCAGCACCGATTTGAAGAGCGATGAAGTTGATGCGTTACTCGGGCGCCGCATGGACCAGGTGAGGGCCGCCACGTCGCGCGCCACCGAAGGACTCACACGCGCTTTAGAACAAGCCGGCAATGCTGTTGAGCGCCGTGGTGAAGGTGCGCCAATGGTCTTCGCAACAATGCCTGCAGGTTTGGTTAAACAGTTTGCGGAACGCGCTGATGTTGAAGTTGTTTACCTGGCCCAGGATGAAGAGTACAAAGATCACATGAACGTTGCTGGTCCTTCGATCAAGGCCGACGCGCTTTGGAACCTGGGGATCAACGGCGCTGGATCGCGCATCGCGATCATTGAGGACAGTCGCGTTGACTTCAATAACACTTGTCTATCTACGCACAACCTCGGCACGCGCGTGCCCAACGATCCGAATGTCGACGATCACGCAACGGCCTGCGCCGGCATCGCCACCAGCACACACAATAACTTTAGTGGTATTGCGCCGGGGGCTGGTATCTACAGCTCCAACATTGTGAGCTATGCCAACTTCGCGAATATCACAGCAGCTATGGACGCAGCCGCCCTAAATGCTGATGTCTCCAACAACAGTTGGGGATTGGACGGTTGCGGTTACGACGGTTCAGTGAATGTTTGGGGTCGCCAGGCCGACTATATCGTCCGTTACATTTGGGACACGGTTACGGCGTCTGCTGGTAATAACGGATTCTGCTCTTCGAAGGGATATGTGAACAGCGTAGGCGCTGGCTTCAATACGATCGCGGTTGGCAACTACGACGACAACGGCACGGTTGATTCGGCGGACAACGTGATGTCGTCGACGTCTAGCTGGGAAGATCCGATCTCGCTACACGGCGATCGTGAGAAGCCTGAAGTTGCGGCACCGGGGACCAATATCAAGACCACGATCATGGCTCCGAATTTCAACTGCAATAACGATGAAATCGGATCAGGCACGAGTTTCTCAGCGCCGGCAGTGGCGGGACTCGCCGCAGATTTAATGCAGGCGCGTCCTGGTCTGCGTGTGTTTCCTGAGTCTGTGAAGGCACTGATTCTCGCGGGAGCGACTGACAACGTTGAAGGTGCTGCAGGATTCAGCGAGAAAGATGGAGCGGGCGGTGTGAATGCGCTTACGTCTTACAACAGCGTAATCAACAATCGCTTCACGTGGCGTTACGTCACACCGTCGAGCTTCGACGCGAGCCGTAACATCACGATCGACATGGGCTGGGTCAACGCCGGCCAGCGCGTGAAGGTGGCGCTTGTTTGGGATTCAACTCCGACGAGCGACTATCTGACTGATCCGCTCAAAGCCGATCTCGATCTCTATGTGTATGGTCCAACTCAGGCGCAGTACTCGGTGAGTTGGGACAATAGCTATGAGATCGTGGACTTCACAGCCGCGACTTCTGGTAGCTACCAGATCAAGGTCCATAACTGGCGCTTTGACGGTGTTAACGAGTACGTCGCAGTCGCGTGGAGTTTGACGTAATAATGAAAGGGACGCTCGTATTGAACGAGCGTCCCTTCTTCAGTGTTGTGATCTTCTCGAAACCAACCAGACGAGCAAAGCCAGAGTGCAACCCAAAACCATTCCCACATTGGAAGTCACGAAATCGCCCCAGACGTAATACTTCAAAAACAACGTCTGGCCCAGGACCAGTATCGCCGCAATACGAACGATGTTAGATCTCGAACTCACCAACATATAACTGAGCAACAGAGTATGACCCGAGATATACCGGACATCGCCTCCCGTTATTCTTCCGACAGCTAATCCAAAGACCAGGAAATCAACTCCATGTTGAAAGAAGTTAGCCTGCCGCACATATTGGACGCGCTCGATCATGAAGGCGAAACATGGGACCATCAACGGCACGAAATACCAGAACGTGCCTCCAGGATCGAGAATATTTGCTCTAACATGTTCATACCGACACAGGTAAAGCCCGACCAGTGCAGCCCCGGTCAGTGAGCAGAGCAGTACGAAGCCCGGTTGAAATATTCTGAGTTCTGGGCCAGTGCGGGAGTGATCCATCGCCACAGAAATCTACTAAACGTAAGCGATGGTAATCAATGGTTCAGTTTGAAGTTTCAACCCGTGGGCCGGACGTTGACTCCTTGCCGCACTTGTATGTAATCCATCAATGCCAGCCGAACACGTTATTTGCTGATTTTCAACATTAACTCGTTGTGCATTATAGACGTGAACGTGTGCGCAGTGTTAACAAGCGGAATTTTTCACCTTTAGGTGCTTGTTGAGACTTGTTAGAATTCCTCACAGCTTCCTTAAACCCATAAATCAATGCAGCCTCTGAATCTATTTTACGAGCAACCTCCAAAACGTGACTCGCGGTTTCCGTACGATCGATATCTGCAACGCTTGAACCGAATCGTGAAACGTGGCCTCGCGCCGGCAGGGCAAATGCGTATTTTTGTGAACCTCTGCAAGGGGTTGGACCAGATCGGAGTTCCCTATCGCCAGAATGATTACGACTATATCAAACAGCACCCCGAAGAACTCGCCTGCATTCTCGGCAAGGAAAACGTATTGAATAAACTGTCGTGGAAGAATCCGATTCTTTACGGTCCCAACGTTTACGATCATCCGTTAGAAGATCCGGATCTCCTTGAACGTCTGCCTATAAAAAGAATCCTCATTGCGAGTGAATGGTTCAGAAAGATGTGTGAACCGGCATGGGGACCTTTGATCGTTCTCTGGCGTGGAGGTGTCGATACCAATCTCTGGACACCGGGCGCACGCAAAAACAAACCGATCGACATCATTCTTTATGACAAGTTGAAGAAAAATGATGAACATCACCGAAAGGAACTGCTGAGTCCAATCCTCAAGGAGTTGCAAAGACGTGGACTCAAGATCGTCGTTCTACACTACGGGTTTTACCGGGAGACACGGTTTCGCGCGTTGCTGAAAAAAACCAAAGCCGCGATATTTCTTTCCGAACATGAGACTCAGGGATTAGCGCGTTTACAGGCTCACTCCGCTGACGTTCCAGTGCTGGCGTGGGAGCCCGGAGGCTTTTGGAAACATCCTGCTTATTATCCTCATAAGGTGCGTTTCTCACCCGTATCGTCCGTGCCGGACTGGGATGATCGCTGCGGCGTGAAGTTCAAAGGTATAGACGATTTTCACGAACGTCTGGAAGAGTTTCTAGATGCGCTGGGCAGGAAACGGTTTGCGCCGCGAGAGTATATCCTCGAGAACTTCACTCTCGAGAAAAGCGCGCGTGAGTACGTGAAGATCGCAAACGAGCTCCGCTAAAAACTAAAGCGGATCTGTGCTTCGATACGCCGGTTACCGACCGACGGCACATTCGCATTGAACCCAAACCCTCCGGCAGTGGCCGTCGACTCTCCAAAGAAAGGTGAACTGAGATCACCTACGGGGCTCGCCAGATTTGCTCGATTCAAGAGATTCAGTGCGCGCAGAGATAAGGTCAATGAATATTTCTTTTCGGTGCTCGCGTTGGCCGAAGGTCTCGGAGCATTGGCCTGCCCCGTCGCTGCCGATCCACCGACTGTTCCAAATCTGAAGACCTTGCTAACGGTGAGCAAAATGGTGAAGAAATTGGGCCCTCGACCGAAGTTACGCGGGATGATTGTTTGTCCCGGCCCCGGATTCAGATCGAAAGCACCGTACTTCGTGATCACCACTCCGGGCTTATTCAGATCTGTAGCCAATGCCGGACGCTCAGTGAAAAGCTGATCCCCGTTCGAATCGACTCCGGTAGTAATATTGAACGGGTTACCTGAGAAGGCAACGATTAAGGAATTCACGCGCACACCGTAAAACGTTTCGAAGTTACCGGTCATAAAAAAGAAATGACGCACGTCGAAAGCGGAGTTGCCATATTCGGTGGTCAGATCGTAACTGCTGGCGGGAAACGTTCCCACCCCATCGGTGTCGCCGCGCGCTTTGTTCAGTGTGTAGCCTGCGCTGAAAGACATTTTGTTGCTGAAACGATTGTTGATACTGAAGATGAGCTGGTTCTGATTGAGGCGGCCGCTCGATTCGTACTCGAAGATGTTGCCAATATTTCCGAAGGGCCGTACACCACTTGCCGGCACTCCCGGCACGAACGTTCCCGGCACAGGCGCGTTGATGTTTCTCGAACGCAGGAGATGCAATATCCGTGTGCTCACGAAGTTGACAGTGGCCGTAGTTCTGAACGGTAACTGCCGCTCGACGCTGAAGGCGCCCTGGATTGTGTAAGGGAGTCGTAGATTCGATTCACGACGCAGGATTGTCTGCGGAAGAGAAACAGCCTCCAGACTTTCTGCATCAGGAACCAAGGGAAAGAGATTTAGAATTAAGGGATTTGAGGTCACAAATTGCTGCTGGGTGACTCCGTTGAAACGGTTGGTATCAATTACCAAACCCTCGTTGAAGCGATCGTAAAATATGCCGAAGCCGCCGCGCACCACAGTCCGCGGTGGTTGATTGCCTTTCAAGTTTGGAGACCATGCAAAAGCAACTCGAGGACCGAGGTTAAGCGTCTTCCGCGCATTCGTCTGAATGTCGTAACGCATCCCCAGGCTGATAGTCAGAGACGGCCGTAATCGCCAGTCGTCCTGTATGAAGGCGCCGAAGTCGATCTGCTTTGCGCGCGCTTCCGGATCCCCCGCGGCGAGTGAAAATTGTGAGGCGCCGCCGCCGAGTGCGCGAATCTCTGCCGCTGATAATCCCTGATCTTGAAAGACAAGCGTGCGTCGATAACGTTCGATACTCGACAGCGGCACGATTACGGGATTTCCCTGCGGATCTAAAACCGGTTGATTGAACGCATCCAATTGCGGTCCAGGTCCGCCGGCGAATGTGTAAGTTCCGCCGAAGTTGTTCGGTGAGATATCTGTGATGGTTGAGTGGCGAACGCGCACACCTGAGCGGAATGTGTGATTGCCTGCAATCCAGGTAACATTATCCTGGAACCACAAACGTCGTTCGGGATTGCTTGATGGACCAACTGCTGGAGCGCCGCTAATGAAAGCACTGAGAACGTTAATGATTGGAATCGAGTTATCGCCGAAGTCGTCCCTCGTCTCCGGAATATATTGGAAGCGAAATTCGTTAACTGACGTTTTATTGATAACGGCAGTCTCGGTAACCTGGAGAGTTTGAATCGTCATCCTGACGTTGTAGGCACGTTCCGGAAGTGAAAACCCACCGACGCCGAAATTATCCGACTTCGAATTGAAGTAGGAATAGCGCACCACCAGCGTGTGATTGGGATTCAACTGGTAGTCAATGCGCGGCTGAAATGACATGCGACTTTGCGGTGTCAGAACAGTATCGCGAAAGTTTGTTATATTGAAAGCGGGGTCGAGCACAGTCGCATTGACGAATGCGTTTTCATCGAATTCCCGGCGATTAAAGAAAAAGAAAAACGATGCTTTCTTTGCAGCCAGTGGTCCACTCAAAGTGGCGCTGTAGACCCGGGATTGAAAAGGCGCGCGCGTCGGTGCAAACGGATTGCGTGAGTTCAAACTCTCGTCGGAAAAATTGAAAGCACCGTCTCCGTGCAATTTGTCCGTTCCGGGCCTGGTAAAGATTTGGACCAATCCGAAACCTAACCTATCGTTTTCCGCCGAAAACGGATTCTGATTTATACGGACTTCACGAATGGTTTCCCTCGAGGGCAAAGGCTGGCCAGTGTTGGTAAAACCGTCTACTGTGAACTGTGTGCCACTCGGGCCGGCTACCGGTCCAGCCATGGCGCGCAACGCAGCCGCGAGATCGTCCGGATCCTCCGGCAGTGCCTCCAGATCCGAACGGTTCAGTATCACAGCCCCGGCATTGTTCTCCACACTAAGCGAGCCGGTAGTTTGAGATCCGATATCTACGTTCTCTTTTACAGTGATGGAGAGCTTGATATCGAGTTGCTGCGGACGGCCCGCGCTGATTTCCATATCTGTTTTTTCAAACTGCGCAAATCCCGGCGCCGAGCTCCGCACCAGATACGTCCCAGGTTTTATTCCCGCAATGAGATATTCACCCTGGTTATTTGTAACCACACTTTTTTCGCCCTCAACACCAACCACGGTCACCGTAGCATTCACGATCGATGCATCTTGCTGATCGACAACACGTCCGCGCAAACTGCCGTTGGACTGCTGCGCCGCTGCGAAGCCAACGGAAAGCAGAAGGATGGCTAAAGTGAGGCACAAACAGGAAAAACTTTTTGAGAACACCATCTCAACTCCTCGTCACACTACGGATTCCCGATAAAACCATCGAACACACCATTCGGTAGACCGACTGCGCCGACAATCGTGCGTTGCCCCGGCGCTTGCGGGCGACTGAAGAGCGGATCAAGTCCTGCCGCAAGCAGGACAGCAGTAACACGCGAAGGATCAGTAGTCGTCGTGCTCGAGATGAGTAACATGCGACCACTTTTCAGCTCGCTAATGGTGATGGGGGGGAGGGTGTCGAAAATCTCGATGAGATCAGTGTTCGATTGTGCCGCACCGTTGCTCTGAGTCTTTTTCTGTGCGAGCGACGCTACCAGCTCAGATGGAACATTGCGCAGCGTTGATTGGGTTTTGATTTCCACGGTCACCGGCTTTTTCGTGACCACGTCATTGATCACAATCTCAGAACGCTCAGGATTAACCTGGACGATTGGACCACCTAAGATTCGAAACGAGCCGGAAACCACTTGCCGAGCGACAAACCCGGTGCCGTTCTTTTCGCCGAGAACGCGTAACTGCTCCCCGGTTTTTATGTCCTGCAAAGTAATCGGCACTGCATCGGCAAATCTAACTGAGTTGGCTGCATAACGCCGGACCACGGCTGCGTCAGGCACGTTGATCGTTACGGGTTGCTCGCCGGTAGCAGTGCGCAGACTCAAGACTACTTCCCTGTTTTGATAATTGACCGAGGTGACGCGTCCCACCAGACTGTTGGCCCGCCACTGCTCGCGCTCGCGATTTTGCTTCTCGGCAATGGCGACCTTGTTCATGACGATAAGCTGTCGGGCCACCACTGACTTCTTATCGTCGGAAACTTTTCCGCGAGCCATGAGGATGTCGCCGACGCTGATATCCGTTAACTTGATCGGCTCGGCTGCGCTAAGTGACTCTGCACCAGGCGCAACTCTTTTGAACTCAGTCTTTTGATCAAATAACGCGGTCACGTTTCCTTCTTTGGTTTTGATCAGGATCTGACCGGCGTCTTGTTTGATCTCGACAACTTCGCCATAGGCAAATGTTGCCGTGATGGTTGATTGGTTCTGTGCGAATGTACTGTGCATCACGATCGGGAGGAGCGATGCGAGTACGAATACGATGAAGTCCACGTGGTGAGTCCCCCCCTGGCTTCTTGTTTTCTGTTTGTTAGTTAATAAGTAAAGAGAGTAACGCGCGTATGTTACAAAAGCCCATTCGCAGGGTCAAGAAACTCACCCGCGCGGTAGTTCCCTAAATTGTGTTCTTTCGCTCTTTCGGCTCGCAGGTATGCAAGCGCCTGAGCTTGCACGTTGGGAGCCGCTTTTCGAAATTCAACGCTATCTTCCTCGCCGATTCTAAACCAGAAAGTGCTGCGCTCGCTGTGTGCGAAGATGCTCGCTACGGCATCTATCACCTGCGCCACCTTCACATCACTGAGCCTCGCATTTCCGAAGACGAAGCGGTATTTCAGAAACGCCAGCCGCACGTCTTCGTTGCAATTTGTAAAAAGAACGTCCTGAAAAAAATTGAGCGAGCGAGTACGTTGCACCAGATCGACTGTCGACTTTGCGAGGCCGGACGGCAGCAACATGTTCGAACCCATCACACCGATACAACAATCGGTATTTTGCATGTAGGCCAGCCACTGGCGAGCCATCTGCTTCTCAAACCTGTCTACCCTTACATCGATGAGCTTCGCGCGTTGCGCGTGTAATTTTGTTTCGCGGCCAAAGCCAAGCAGAATGAAAGCCAGTTCAGGAAAGACGTCGCTCAACTGGTCAAGCAACGTTTGCAAATTGTGCTGCTGTTCCGCCAACGTGCGTCCCCACAATCGATCCTCCCGATGACAAAACATGATCACCGGACTGTGACCCTTCAATTCTGCCGACACGTCCGGCAGATTTCGTACATGGCGCCGCAGATCAAAAACGTTATTAGAAGGATGGGAATAGGCGAAGCTGAGAAAACATTCTTTTCGTTCTCTCAATTGTGCGTTAACCCATCTTTGCAGTGACGGGTACCACTTCCAATACTCACCGACCAGCACTGGAAACTCCCAAATCTCAGCGACACCATCCGGCACGAGATCGCTCAGCTCCGGAGACACCAGCACACAACATCCAACTTCGGGAGAATTATCGATGTGCCTTTGTGCATTCAGCAGTTTTAGTAGTGCATGACCGTAGACGTAATCGAGACAGTTGAGAATCACGATGCGTTCAGCGTCACGGAATTTATGAACGACAGGGATTATCTCCCGCTGGTCCTGATTCAAAAATCCTTTCAGCAATGCTTTGGTAATCCAGTTCGGTTCACGACTGTTGTAGAGCTCCTGTGTTTTTGGGTTCAAAGTCACTCTATTCCACAACGCATGACTGACAGGCAGGTCAACGTAATAAGGTGAGTCGCAGCTTGGACAGACGCCCTCGACCAGACTGCGCATGCCCGGAATCGCCGTGCTCTCGATATGAAGCGGCGTTCCGTCTACCGGACAATCGGGAAGAAAGTCTATTTCGGGATAGATTTGAAGAGCGTCATTCATCATCTTTTGTTTTAGGATTGATTGGAAACGATAAGACCTCGGGCCACATCTGCCGCATCATGTCCTGATACAGCTGGTAATCGGGTGCCGCACGCAAGCGCCGGGGCGCTGCTGATAAAGTTTCAAACAACAGGCGACAATTGAAAGGGCTAATCTCCTCCACGGCGATGTCCTGCTCAGCCGGATATTGTGCGCCCCAGTTTCCCAGTCTTTGCTCCCAATAAAGAAAATCAAATATGTTGAGATTCTCGGCAGGCTGGTAATTGAATCCGTCTTTCCACTTTTGAAATTCCTTAATAACAAACAAAGGCGATGCCTTTTCTTCACCAAACATCCGGGCTGCGAGCTCTTTTGCGGAAACCATGTCAACGTTTCGGTTGCAGAACTTGTCGAAAAAATTTCGGCAGATCTCGCTTCCATTACCATTCACATTAATGCGAGTTTCACCGTTAACAAGCTTGTCGTATATCGGTCCGGTCTTCGGCAGAATTCGAGCACACGTGACATTCTGAGAAAGAAGGCAAACAAACCATCCCGGTAACTCATCGGGAGATTGCTTCACATTAAAATTAAGCCCGAGACTCTTTGCGATGCGGCGGGGCAACCAGATGTCCGGATGGTCCTCTTGAACGTTGCTCTGGCTATATACGAAGTACTCAAGCGCGTCTCGCACATGTCTTGAAGCTGCCAGCAGGACGCGGCTATCCCATCCTGACGTGAGGGCGACCATCACGCCGTACCTCGCGACCAGAGCCGTCATCGTGCCCTGGAGGATGGCGCAACTTAATTCAATGACATCAGCCAGCTTTTTTACCTTAATTGGACCGGTAGGATAGAAACGAGTTTGTTGACCCTTCTCCACATTAACGAAGTGATTTGGCATGAGGTGAAAACAGTTCTCATAAATCGTACTGGAACCTATCCATGCCGACTCCATTCGCAGATGTCGCAGGTCTGTCAAAAAGGATCCGAGAGTGTCGTCCGTGTTCAGAGATAGTTTGCACTTCGTTCTGATTAGTTCCGGCTGTGAGGCGCACCAAACGTTTTTACCGTCTGAGTAGTAGTAGACCGAACGGAAACTGCACGGATCGGTAAACAAATACGTTCCCTCGTCATCCTGAACGATGATTATCCACCGGCCGACAAGCGGCGCCGCTGAATCAATAATCGATTTAAGGTCCTCCGCTTCTGCAATTAAGGATTGAAGTATGTCAGGTTCGGTGCGGTCCGGGTGCAAAGGATCAATCGCATGTCCCAGGAGCGTCACAGTGATTTGTTCGTGCCCTGCCGAAAAAACTGTTAGATCTTTGTGAACAGACAAGTGCAGGCCCCGACGGAGTTGAATCGCGGGCCAGTATTCATTGGGCGCAAAGCGTTCCCCGCCCAGCAGAAATTGGCGGCGAAACTGTAAGCGGTTGAGATCAACACCCACTGCGGAGGTGGTCTCGCCCATAATTGCGATGCTGCTGCTCATGCTTGCCTTAACTGTGGACCAGCGAGGTGAATCAATTTCACCGGGCTGGCCATCGGATACGGCCTGAGATCGGGCTCCTTGCCGGTTAAAAACGCGATCTCATTTGCCTTTCCTCGCGCATCCAGAGCGGCGCTCAACTCGCGCCGTGCTGGAGAACGAATGCCGGTCGATTCAGCCATGGTCAACGATTCCGGTCTTCTGCGCCGGAAATAAGAGTAGTAGGGGATGTTCACCATGCGCGCCGCGTACGTTGCACGCAGCAGAAACTCAGCGTCCGCGCCGAAGCGCAAACCTGTAGCAAAGCCGCCGAGTCGCATTAGGATCTCGCGTGAAAGAAGACAGGTGGGATGCAACAGCGCATCGCAACCAGGCTGCCCCGGAGCGAGCGCTGCGTTGACGTCAGCAGGATACTCGATCGCTTTCACCTGATTTCGCTCACAGTAAATGCGTATCTCCTGACTGCCTACAACGTCAGCGCCAGTTCGCTCGGCCTCGGCCAAAAGCAATTCGAGTCTTGTGTTAGCGGACCAATCGTCAGCATCCTGCAAAAGATAAGCGTCGTAGTTAGTCGAATTGATGACCTCCTGTTTCAAACAGTAAGGCCCAACTCTCTCTGCCGCCGTCAGCAGCGTAACTCCCGGAAACTTTTCAACAATCTTCACCGGAGGAACGCTCGAGCAATCATCAATGACCACAATGCCGTCCAGCGGATGCGTCTGCGCGACCAGCGATTGAATGCTGAATTCGAGCCACTCCTCGCAACGGTAGTGAGGTATCAATGCGAGCGCCGAGGATTTCCTGTTCAGCGGTGGGACCTCGCCCGCTTTTAACGCCGCCGCCGTGCCGACGTTCTCCGCCGGCGCCGAAGGCCAGTTCGTCAAACACTGCGGCTGTTCCAGAAACACCTCGAGATTCATCGCCGGTCCTCAGAATTCAGGAAGCTGATGAAGCCGCGCCGTTGAAAGTTTGTGAAACGTAGCCGCAAATCTTCGTCGGCCAGCGCCGGCTTTAACAGATCGTTAATTTCGGCAATGGATCTTTCACCATCGACGAGCCGAAGAATCTCAGCTTCGTCCTTTTCGATCGAGGATTTGTAGCCGGTCCGGGCTTGCACATAGGTACTCTCCGAGACCCATCTCCCGTTCGCTACCTCCAGCGAGTTTCCCATCGAAAGCTCTTCGTTCAGGAAAGGCCGCAACGATTTGAAGTTTCCGTGCTCAATGATCGTCGTTTTGGTCACGCGATAGTTCTGCAGGTAAAGCACCTCGAGATTTGTGCCGAGGAAACAGCGCAGGGCATCGCGCGGAGTTTCGACTATCGGCTCTCCACGAATGTTGAAGGACGTGTCGAGGACGAGCGGCACGCCGGTTAATTCCATGAAGTGCTCGATAAGCTTGCGGTAATCTCCATCAAAGTCAGGCGGGACCACCTGGACCCGACAGGTGTTATCAACGTGGCAGACGCTTGGAATTACCGCGAGTTTGTCAGGCCGGACGTCAGTCACGATGAGCATGTAAGGACTCGGCACGTCCAAATCGAAAAAGTCCTTACTGTATTCAGACAAAATGGAAGCCGCGTAAGGACGAAACGGCTCGCGAAACTTCACCGTCGCGTTTAGTTGGTCCTTCATGTGCTTGCCTTGGGCATCACAAAGAATGCTGCGATGTCCGAGAGCTCTTGGCCCAAACTCGCTGCCGCCTTCAAACCAGCCGATGATCTTGCCACTCGCGATATCGCGTGCGGCTTGTAACGCGCAGTCGTCCACACTTTCATACTTAACCAGTGGATTGCCTTGCAGAAGAGACAGGATTTCAGCTTGCGAATAGCGGCGCCCGTGAAAGTCGTTTGAGTAATTCCACGCCGGCACATCGTTAGTCAGTTGGTGGTGACCATAGAGTGCGGCGCCGATGGCTATGCCGGAATCGTTTGCGGCGGGAGTGACAAACAGATTTTCAAATGGACCTTCCCGCAGGATTCTCCCGTTGGTGACGCTGTTAAGCGCCACGCCGCCCGAGATGCATAAATTTTTCGAGTGCGTGCGCTCGTAAAGATTCTCCGCCAACTGGAGCATCACAATCTCGAGTTCGTATTGAACCTTCGCCGCGACGTCGCAACATAATTTGTCTTCGTGCGCGGGCAGCGCACTTCGCGGCGGCAGTTCAGTGACCCAGGTGGTATCCATTTCCCAGCCTGACGGCAGGTAGTTAATGATCCGGGCCGCAAGCGCCGAAGGGTCACCATAAGGCGCAAGTCCCATCGTTTTGCCGGCGTGGACCCAGTCCCCGAAGATGTACTGCGAAGCGGCCGAATACATATGACCCAAACTCGGAAACCGAAAGAACGGTCGGCTCGCTTCCCACAAGCCCCATCGCTTGTCGATCAATTGAATCTGCCCGTCGCGGACGAGGAACAGCGACTCCGCTTCTTCCATTTCGTTAAAGCAGGGAGGTTCTCCTAATAGAGGACTGCCGCGGCGCTTGTATTCACCATAGCTGTAACCGCTGCCATCAACGATCAGAATCGCGGTATCGTCGAAGCCTGAGGCGATCCACGCGTAGTAAGCGTGCAGGAGATGATGCGAAGGGTTACAAATCACCTTCCCTTTGTAGTGCTGTTGTTGCAGGAAAAGCGAAATGTCAGTTTGCTCGTACTCGTTGATGACAATGCAATCAACTACATGAATGTCGGGAATGCCCATCGCGGCAAGGCAATACTGAATGGCAAGCTGCGGGTAACCCTGTTGATGTTTCCTGCGCGTCAGCCGTTCTTCTGCAATGGCGACCTTCAATTCACCATCGATTAGCAAACAGGCCGAAGCATCGTGCGCAGTGTTGATTCCGAGAACGATTGTTGGTTTGTAAAGCATGGACATTAAGCTGGACGAAGCGGGCGTTTATCGAGAACCTCCTGACACCAGAGCTCAAACATTGTCAAAAGCCACAGTTTGGCCCATGAGCGCGGGTGCATACTGGAATCCGTAAAAAAATTCTGCTTGACTGCGTCAACTCTCTGAGGATCGAATAACTGACGTGAACGCATGCGGGTTGGGGACAGAGTCTCATGCAACACGTCGACGAGAGGGCCTTTCATCCAGGCCGCGAGCGGCAACTGGAAACCTCGTTTCGGCTGAAGATCAAAATCCTTAGGCAACAAAGGCCGGCCGATGTCCATGAGAATGCGCTTGATGCCACTCGTTTTGTACGAATGCGTTCGGGATTTGAGTTGGGGCACATCGTTCAGCTTGGCATAATCGGGAAGAGAGAGCGCTGTGTCTGCAACGACCCGATCCACAAACGGTACTCTGACTTCAAGCGAGTGGGCCATCGAGACCGCGTCTACGTCGCGCAAGAGTTGATTACTCATGTACCCGCGTACGCAAAGACCTGTAACACGTTCGAGAGTCGAGCCATTGGATAACTCATCGAATTGTTTCTGATCAGTCTCAGGCGAATGCGATATGCACGCACGCCGCCGGATCTCGGGCAGCAGCAAGTGCGTGGTTTCGATCGGATCGAAAACCCAGGGGATGTATTTGTGATACTGGTTGACAAACCCCCAGTTGTTTCTTGCATCAGTCAAAAAGTTGCCGCCGTTACGCGATACCGCGAGTGAGTCGAGCAGGGGCCGGTTAGCGATCCACGCCAGCAAATATTTAGCGGAAGTATTCCAGGGCTCACGCTGCTCACTGCTGCGCTTGACCAGCATCTGTATGAACCAACTGTAGCCTGCGAAGAACTCGTCGCCACCAAGTCCTGAGATAGCGACCTTCACTGCCTGGCTGGCGGCGAGGGCAACGAAGTACGTGTTGATTCCGTCCACTGAAGGCTGATCGAGACTGGACGCAATGTGACGAATGCGATCGCGCACCATCTCTCCGTCCAACTGCAAGCTGGTGTGCTCTGTACCGAGCAGTGCCGCCACTTGCCGTGCGGTATCACTCTCATCTATCCCCGCCCCCTCAGCACCAAACCCGACAGAGAAGGTCTTAACCGAACGATCGGATAATTGCATTATCAAAGCAGTCAGCAGCGAAGAGTCGATACCGCCACTCAGAAAAGCGCCGACAGGTACGTCGCTAACCATATGCAGCTTCACTGACTCCTGAAGTACTGCCGCCACTTCCGGCACGATCTCTTCATAAGGCTTTTTGCATAAACCTGGCCGAGCGTCGAGTTGCAGCGTCCAGTAACGCCGCAGAGTTTCGCGACCGCATTCGATAACCAGATAGTGAGATGGCGGCAGCATGCTGACGCCGTCCAGGATTGTTCGCGGTTGCGGAACGTGGCCGTACCTCAGCAACAAGCGCAGTGAAACAGGATCGATTTTCCGTTCCAGCGATTCGATGGCCAACATTGCTTTCAGCTCGGAGGCGAAAATGAATCGCTTGCCCTGTCGCGTGTACAGCAAAGGCTTAATTCCGAAATAGTCACGAGCTAAGAGCAGCCGCTCTCGGCCTGGTCCTTTACGTTTGTCGTAAATGGCGAGGGCAAACATGCCTCTGAGGCGACGCAGGAACTCATCGCCGTAGTGCTCATACATGCGCAGGACGACTTCCGTATCAGACAAGGAAGAAAAGCGATAGTTATGAGCTTCGAGGAGGGCGCGTTCGGTCTTGAAGTTATAAACTTCGCCGTTGTAGACGATCCAGATGGTGCGATCAGGATTCGACATTGGCTGGTGAGCATCGGCAGTCGGATCGATGATAGCAAGGCGTGTCATTGCCAGCGCGATCTCCCCATCCTGGTACACACCACGATCATCCGGGCCACGGTGAGCCATGGCTCGCGTTATCGATCTCAAATCGAGATCGCTGTCGGTGCTACCCCAGATTCCGCAGATTCCACACATTGCTTTTAGTGTCTGATCTCAGACAAAAAACTCTTCATAGAGCGTGTGCCGAAAGTAGTTCTTCAACTCGTCAAAGTTAACTATTGCTTCCCGTGCAGATCTTCGTGATTGTTTCTCGAGCAGTTGGCGAGCGGGCCGGGGCGCAACCTCGAGAAAGGCCTGAATCTTCTTCATGACGGCTTGAAACCGCGTGCACACGTCCTTGTCGTACTCAATTTCCAGGAACGGGTGATGACGGAAGCTCTCTCTGGCCCACTGGCGCCAGGCTAGTTCCTGATTGAAGTGCGCTTCACAGACTTTCGGCTCCAGTTCCAGCGTTGGCGCTTCCACACGCGGCGCGGACGAATCTTTGAAACGCTCCCACTCGCCGGTGATCGAAGCGATGCGAAGGGAGATGTAACTTTCGAGCATGTTGGTGCGAATGAGATGTATGACGGCGATGTCGTTATTAGTGAGCAGATAATTCCACGCCTCTTTTTCATTCTCATTACTGCGGGCGTGCACGTAGAACATCTTGAACCCCACCGCGCGTACGCCGGGGCGTTCATGGAACACCTCGTGTTCGAGAAACTGTGCTGCATTCGTACCGCTGCGATAATGCCGCGATTCATGTCGACCAACGGACTCGGTCCCATTCAGCGTACGGAACGCGCGACGCCGCGCCTCCTCCTCACAGTGAAAAAGTTCGCCGCCTATGCGCACTTCAGGATGTTCCGCCAAACTCTCCATTATCAGACTTGACCCGCAGCGGCCGTGTGCCAACAAGATGAACCTGACCATACTCGTCATTGCAGCCTACCTATAACTTCCACGCCCAGCCGCTCCAGACCCTCACGAACCGCTGCGGAGCAAAGGACGTCGAGCTCTTGTTTTCGTTCTTCAACATAGACGGATTTTTCTTTGAGTGAGGCATCAACGTATCCTGGATGACACATGATCTCGACCACTCCGTCACCACACTCGGCAAATGCGTGCTCAACCTTTTTGAGAAATACTTCCGCAGTTATGGAACCTTCAAATCCGCGGATGTCGCAGTGGTCGACGCAACGTACGCCTCTTTCCTTCAGCTTCGCAGCAACGCGTGGAGGGCCGGATCGCGCCGGCAAGCCGTAATACAAAGCAAGGTCACAATAGACATCCAGAATTCCCGGCACGAGATGTACGTGGTTATGTGCGTCGAGATGCGTTGCCACGAAATCGTTGCTCAGCAGCCGGTCGACTTGTGCGTGCCATTCCTCGCGCACCTCCGCCAGCACGATTCCATTCACCGGGGTCGGCGCCGTGTGAAACAAGCCGTTTTCATCCGTCAGCGAAGGAACTCTTGATGCACCGGCGCAAGGAGCGCCATCCATCAACTGCAAATGAACTCCAACCTTACCTTCAAAGAGCGATCTGCATTGCTTCAGTTGCGTAATGGTTTCGTCAATGCAGAGCATGGCAGAAGTGGAGCGCACCACGCCTGACTCAAATGCTTCGGCGATACCACGGCTCACTCCGGACGTAAGTCCGAAGTCGTCGGCATTAACGATCAACCTTTTCAACTTTGCTCACCCGGAGTGTGTTAGTTCTTCGAGAAAGCGGACAACCTGGGAGGCAAGAAAATCTGAGTGCGGCTTTACACCAGCGATGCTACGGGCCGCTCCCGTGGTATCACGTTTTTATTGTCGGGAATTGTTTGCTTGCTAGTGACTTCGGGGGAATTGTTCGGTCGCTAGTTTGGTTTCGCGACCGGCACGGGCGTTACTTGTGCTGCCACACATTGCCAGCGACCGTCGCGCTTCACAAAAACATCCGTCCAACGATACTCACTCAGGAACTGATTTCCGCCGGGATATTGCCCTTTGGATTTTGATCGGCCAACGACGACAACGGTGTTACCGTACTGGCGAACGTCCAGATCATACGGAGTGAAGTATTCGTAAACTGCCTCGCTCTTTTTCAGACTTGCAATGGTTTCTGTTTTGTTCTGACTCTTTCCATTACCACCGACGGAAATAAATTCGTCGGCCAGAATGCGATCTAAAAGAGCAGCATCATGCTTGGCTAAGGCGCTATGCCATTCCTCTTCGATCTTAGTTATCTCCATTAGCAAACTGGTCCCGGGCGCCACCTTGTCGTTTGTTGTCTGGGCGGGTGCGAATGACGAAGCGGTGACGATCAGGATCGTGAAGACGAGGAAACTTTTCAAATCAATATCTCCTACTTCAGAGTGTGATTGGATCATAGCACATTTTTCTTCAACGCAACTTTGAGTGTGTGAAGTTTCTCTTGTAACTTGCGAACGCTTGGCGTATCTTATGTCTCCCCATCGTTAAGTCCCCGACCTTACGCCTTACCTCGTTGCAGTGGTCTAACAATCATTGCTGGGCGCGTAGAATACTTGACGAACTCGATTACTTGTCGCCGTCATGCTGTCATAGCGTGATGGCCTTTTGCCATAAGCCTCAGTTTTTATGTGCGAAGTCGGACTCAACATATGTGTGAAGCCGGACTCAACAGTCGTAGAAATGTTTTAAAAGAATCAAGGGTGCTCGATGCAATTATCACCTGCATCAGTGGCGTACAAGCTCACGCCTCACTCGCTGAAATTCTCTGAAGTCAGAATTGAGAACACGAATCGCTGTGCGTATCGATGTTTCTTCTGTCCTCGAGAAGAGATGACGCGCGACAAAGGCGTCATGCCGGTCGAAGATCTCGCGTTCATTCTCGATCGCGTGGGGCAACATGAAGGTCTTGTCGATCTTCATGGTTTCGGCGAACCGCTACTGGACAAATTCCTGCCTGAAAAAATTGCGCTAATCTGCTCACGCTGGCCGCTCGCGGAACCTCGCTTCTATTCAACACTCGGCGTCCGTGTTGAGCATGATTATTTTTCCAGACTCGTTGCTGCCGGACTGCGGCACGTTGAAGTTAGCTTTTACGGTTTTGACGCTGACTCGTACCATGAGGCCCATGGCGCCGATCGATACGACTTAGCGCGCGAAAATTTAGAGCGACTTTGCGAAGCCCAGCACAACTCAGCGGGTAAATTAAATGTAGTCGTGCGTGCTTTCCCTAAACACGACACGATCAAACAACCGGGAGTCACTGAAACCCGACTCGCCCAGTTCAGTCAGTGGCTTGATAGCCTCAATATCAAAGTTCTTCGCGAGCGCGACATGCATAACTACGGCGGCGGTCGCGACTACAACAAGCCCGGAGATTACATACCCTGTTCGGTGGTATGGGGATATCGCCAGCGGGTTTTGCAAATTACGTGGGACCTCTATGTAATTCCATGCTGCTTTGACTCTAATGCTGAAATTAAACTAGGCAACCTCCGCACCCAGACCCTGGCAGAAATTTTCAGCTCCCTCCCATACAAAAACTTTATCGAAGATCACATTGCAAACCGGCTGGAAGCTTATCCGGTTTGTCTTAAATGCGAACGTTGTTATAGGGCGTAACCCGACTTCCCAACCCGAGTTAGCCAAAACTGACATTTAAGCTCGAGCAATCTCAAGCTGTCAGACCACGGAGATCTACATCATGGAAACAGCGAAGTCTAACAATCACGGTGGCACCTTAGTCCAATGGCAGGTACCTGAGTTCACGCTGCTTTTTGCAGTCGACCAGCTGCTGCCTAACGTCATCAAGCTTGCCTACTCTTACCCGTATCGTCACAACATTCTCGGTAGCGCGCGCGCAGCAGACTATGTTGAGAGACTCGCTTCGCAAAGTCAGGCTCCAGGCATTGGTTGGTACGTTGCTGAGCAGCATGGTGAAACTGTTGCCGCAGCTCATCTTTCAATTTACGGATTGGGAGATGGCAGTGGTCACACCCTCTGGAAGATCCGCCATCCGATGGTCGCGGCCAGCTCACCTGCAAACTCCCTCTCGTTCCTCTTCGATGCTCTCGTGCATACAGCACTCAATTTGCGACCTGGCACAGCAAAGGTCGTGATGTTTCTGAGCGAGTTTGAACATGAAGTGATGTTGCAAGCGGCAAATGCGGGATTCCGTTGCGAAGGTTGTTTCGAAAGCTACTACCGTCTCGGAGAGTCATGTCTCGTCTACGGCCGCACCTCAAGCCAGTAGAGAATAAAGTCAGTGATCTAAATTCAAACCAGGGCGTAACATAAATGAACACAAACTGTCATCTTAATCCCGAGTGGCTCAACATTGATTCTGTTGTGCGTAACGAGCTTTGTACGCAATGCGGTGCGTGCGTGGCCATGTGCCCGCACGACAACATTGTTATCGAACGAGACGAACACTGGCGTTTCTATCCCAGAGTGTTGGAAGAAGAACCTTGCGTAAAGCATTGCAAAAGCTTGTGTGTGGAGATCTGTTCCGGCGTTCACGAGGACAGCTCTCTCTGGAAAAAACAACCCATCGTCGAAGGTGATTACGAAGAATGGTGTGCGGGTCCGGTCGTCAAGACGTGGATCGGTTACTCCAACGACGACGGAATTCGATCGCGCGGAACGAGCGGCGGTCTCATTACCGGACTGCTCGTCTATCTGCTTGAATCCGGCAAGATTAATGGCGCCCTGCTCGTAGGTCCAAATAAGTCGCACCCGCTGGAACACGACATCATGATCGCGCGGACTCGCGCAGAGATCGAAGATGCCTGGGGCTCGAAATATTACCCGATGCCGATCGGTAAACTCTTCGATCAACTGATGAATAAAAAGGAGAAGTACGCGGTCGTCCTGCTCGGCTGTCACATGCGCGCGCTCAGATTGATGGAGCGTCGCATTCCGCGCCTGCGCACGAACGTCGTTTTACGGATCGGCATCATCTGCGGTTATTGCTCCGGGTTTAAGGCGACTGTCGATCAGGCTCGTGATTGGGGCGTTAAGGATCTCACGCAGATCACACGCATTGACTATCGCGATGGGAAGTGGCCGGGTAATGTCCGCATTCAAACCCCCACGACCGACAAGCACACAGTTATTTACAACTTTCTCGCGCGCCTGCCATTTACCACTAACCAGCGCTGCATGATCTGTTCCGATTTGATGAACGAAACTGCCGACATCACACTCGGCGACGCGTGGTTAAAAGAATTAACCACACGCAAAGACGAAGGGTGGTCAGTGATGGCCGTGAGAAACCCGGAAGTCATTCCTATGATCGAGCAGGGAGTGAAAGACGGCGCATTTTATCTGGAGGAAGTGGATACCTCCACCTTTGTGCGCAGCCAGGAAAAGCCAATGCGCTACAAGAAGCACGCGCTGAAAGTTCGACTCTGGTTCGTGCAAAAGGTTTTGCGCCGCCCGATTCCCAATCACAACCTCAATCGCTTTGAAGACGGCTTTCACGCGAACCGCTGGAACGTCATCGGCAACCTGATCTTCATGGCGACGATGAGTACTTTTTTCAAACGCGACCGGCTGCGTCGTGCGATGTATCGCATCGTGCCACACAAAGTGCTCGGCTGGTACGTGTGGTCTGTGTTTCTGATGATTGCACACGAAGGCAAATCTTCATTCCTCACCAAGTGGATCCTGCGAAAGGATCCGGCCATGAACTGTGACGCATGACTTAGTGGGCCACATTGGCCAGGAGAAGATGTTGATGACACCGGGCTTTGCCTCAAAAAGTTCAGGATCATTCTTGGTTCGGGTCGGCTTTGCACAAAAAGTCCTTGTTCTGGGATTTCTCTGTGCAACCTCAGTGTCCTCTGTGTCTCTGTGGTGTGGTTTTACTCGGAATTCATCAACCACAGAGACACAGAGGACACTGAGGTTGCACA
>Ga0207650_10000042_pt1 | contig 191592 bp, 160 predicted proteins | sample KBSS63metaG_FD_184325 | JGI IMG/M metagenome (GOLD analysis project Ga0207650, IMG submission 184325) | Switchgrass rhizosphere microbial communities from Kellogg Biological Station, Michigan, USA - KBS S6-3 metaG (SPAdes) (version 2) | ecosystem: Host-associated > Plants > Roots >...
CACCAACATTGATACCTCGGAGAAAAACAACAAGAGCCATCCCCGGGATTATGAAGAAAAAAACTGACGTACGCTAGGACAGCTTATTTGCGTTGCGTCATTATTTGTTTAGTTGGCGTTAAATCGCGATTTCACTCATTGACCTGCCAAACCGCCCTAGCCGGGGTCAATGAGTGAAATCGCCTTATTTCGTCAACAACGCTTCGGAGTAAAATGGCAATCTGATCCCAGGACACTTCCCCACGCTACAGAAGGAGAGGAGCATGGAAAAGTGCATCACACCCACTCTCCGTCGCCTAATCATTTTGCTTCTCCTATCAACACCCCTTGGGTGGTCGCAAGCAAAACAGAAACGGCCGCTGATTATTGACATGCATCTGCACGCCGTCGCTGCTGACGCGACTGGACCACCGCCAACGGCAATGTGTGTTCCTATGGTGGCGCATCTGCCCGATGGTGATCCAAACAAGCCCTGGCAAGAAAAGATGGCAGCCTGGCTGAAGAATCCACCGTGCACTGATCCGGTCTGGTCCCCACGCACTGATCGGGAACTCATGGAACAGACCATCGCCATCATGGAACGGCACAACGTCATCGGTGCTTTGAGCGGGACGCCGGAACGGGTGCGCGAGTGGAAGAAGGCGGCACCCAATCGGTTCATTCCCGCTCTTCGTTTTCAGATAGGGGGTCAAACACTCGCGGAAGGCGAACGGACGGGTAATGCGGCTCCGATCACACTGGAAACGTTCCGCCAGCTGGTCGAGAATAAGGACATCGCCATTCTGGGCGAGGTGCTCAATCAATATGCTGGCGTTGGCCCAGATGATCCGCGATTCGAGCCCTACCTGGCTGTCGCTGAAGAACTTGATATCCCGATGGGCATTCACATGGCAGAGGGTCCTCCCGGGGCGGCCTATTTTGTGATGCCAAAGTACCGGACGCGGCTCACAAGCCCCATTCTGTTGGAGGAAGTGCTGATTCGCCATCCTCGGTTGCGAGTTTACGTGATGCACTACGGCTCCCCACTGATCGACGAAATGATTGCTATGCTCCAAGCGCACCCGCAGTTGTATGTGGATCTTGGCGGGAATCAATGGATGTATCCGCGCCCGTATTTCTACGAGCAGCTCAAGAAACTTGTTGATGCCGGGTTCGGTAAGCGGATCATGTTTGGCTCGGATCAAATCGTCTGGCCCGGCGTTATAGAACCTTGCATCGCAATTGTCTCGGAAGCACCATTCCTGAGCGCGGAGCAAAAGCGCGACATCTTCTGCCGCAACGCTGCTCGTTTCCTGCGTCTCGAGCGCACAATCTGCGATGAAAAGCCCGAGGAGAAAAAGCAGACCAAGGCAGACTGAAAAGAGCCTAGGCCGGAACGCGACGCTCTACGGAGAAAGCCGCAGAGGCATCGATTACCGTGTCTCTCCGGAAGCGAGGGACGCCATGGCATACATGAGAAATGTTCACGGACTTCTACTCGTTGTCGTTCTTCTCGCCGTCGACTCTTTGTGGCCACAGACCCTACAGCAGCTCCAACCCATTATCGACATGCACCTGCACGCGCACACGCTCAAGATGTATGGGACACCGCCACCGGCAGTTTGCACCAATGACCAAGACATCGTCTTTCCTGCATGGGATCAGCGCCGACCGTTGACCTTGGCTGGAGGATTGAAGGCATGTCGAGCACCGCTGAACGCACCCACAACCGATGAAGAACTCATGAGCCAGACGCTTGGGATACTTAAGCAGTACGAGATTAGAGCCGTAACGACAGGACCGCTGGAGCAGGTAACGAAGTGGCATGCGGCGGCTCCCGATCGCATCATACCGGCAATACCATTTGACGACTACGACAAGCGTGACCCGGTCGCTTTTCGCCGACTCTTCAAGCAAGGCAAGTTCGCCGTATTCGCCGAGATTAGTGTTCAATACAACGGGCAAAGCCCATCAGATACGTCATTGGAACCTTATTTCGCCTTGGCTGAGGAGCTAGACATCCCTGTTGGCATTCATATGGGGGAGGGACCTCCTGGCGCGTCGTACGTATGGTCTCCCAAGTATCGTGCTCGGCTGACCAGTCCGTTCCAGATCGAAGAACTCCTGATCCGCCATCCTCGGCTTCGCGTTTACGTGATGCACTACGGTTCACCCTTGGTAGATGAGATGCTCGCGATGCTCTATTCTCACCCGCAACTTTACGTGGACGTTGCGTGCAACGACTGGAGCCTTCCTCGAAAGGAGTTCCACAACCATCTACGGCGCTTGGTTGAGGCTGGGTTTGGAAAGCGAATCATGTTCGGTTCTGATCAGATGGTGTGGCCTCAGACCATCAAGGTAGCAATCGAGAGCATCGAGGAGGCGGAGTTCCTGACCCGGGAGCAAAAACGCGACATCTTCTATAACAACGCGGCGCGTTTTCTGCGGCTCGACGAGAACGCCAGTCCTCAAAAATAAAGTGCCCGACGAGTGAGTGCCTTGGAAGAATCGCTTGTCAGAAAGCGGATCGAGGTTCCCACAATGGCTTGGAGAGATGGCGATTCCACTGCTGCCATAAATCACTAAGCTCCCTTACCTTGTCGGGACGCTCAGCAGCACGATTACGGGTTTCACCAATGTCTTCGGACAGATTGTAGAGACCAGCTTCAGACAGATCGTGGAGCGCCGAGGGATCTATGTCAATGAGTGGGCCTTCGCGGGTTTTGACTAATTTCCAATCGCCCTTGCGAATCGCCATCATGCCGCCCAAACGCCAATACAGCGCGTCGTGCGGCGCGCCCTGTGCCTTATCCGTCAGGAAAGGCAAAAGGTTGACGCCATCGAAGTCGGATGCCTTCGCCTCCAACCCTGCGGCACCAAGTACGGTGGGCAGAGCATCGAGTTGAATGATCGGTCTATCATCGACTCGCCCTGGGCCGATGTGGCCTTTCCACGCAATGATGAATGGAACGCGAATGCCACCCTCCCAGGTCTGGCGCTTTGATCCACTCAGCGGACCGTTGCTTGATCCATTGACAGTGGTTGTAGGCATGGTCGGTCCGCCGTTATCGTTCAAGAAAATGATTAGTGTGTCCTGTTCAAGCTTCTGATCGTGTAGCGCATCCAACGCCCTCCCAATCGCATCATCCATGGCGGACACCATGGCGGCGTAAGTGCGACGTAGTGGGTCCGCTATGTCTGAGAAGCGAGCCAGGTACTGCTCGGACGCTTCCATCGGGGCATGTGCAGCGTTGAATGCGAGGTAAAGGAAGAAGGGCTGCGACGAGTGCTGCTTGATGTAACGGACGGCACGATCCCCCAGCGTGTCCGTGAGGTACGTGACCGACGCAACGGGCTTCATGCCGTCGAGCAGTGGGTCCGCCATCCTTGTGCCAACATCGACATCGGATACCTTCATGTAGGAATGGCTGGCCCCGAGGAAGCCATAAAATTCTTCAAATCCGCGATGCATGGGGTGCAGTCGTTCCGATGAACCGAGATGCCATTTACCAAATAAGGCCGTGCGGTAACCGGCACCTTTAAGCCGATCAGCCATCGTCAACTCAGATAGCGGCAAGCCGTAGTCAGGCGATCCATCGGGGTTGAATTCAAACCCGAAACGTTGGGGATACCTACCCGTCATGAGACCCGCACGCGTTGGACTGCAATAGGGGCCGCTCACGTACCCGTTTGTGAACCGGACCCCCTCGCGGGCGAGGCGATCGACGTTTGGTGTCGGAATATCTCGGCTCCCATAAACGCCGATATCAGCGTAGCCCAGGTCGTCGGACACAATCAGCAAAATATTGGGTCGCCGTGTATGACCATTCCATTCTTGGCGAAGTACAGCGACGATCGTTAGAAAGATTGCAGTCACAACAAGGGCGCGGACCACTGGTTTCATAGACCCTCCCCGTGTACTCAGTCTATTCTTCGCCGAAAAAGTACCACGAATAGCGCACGCTACGAGACCTTGCGCACTGACCCCACCTTTGTTAAGGATCACGAGCTTCGCACGGATGAACCCACAGGAAGCTTCTCCTGATAAAGCGTGGTGTCAGCCTCGCCCGATTATCGCTCTTTAGTGCCATTACACTCATTGATGGCTGTCCTAATTGGGTCAACAAATACTGAAACTGGCGATTGCGCGGTATCTAACCAGATTGCTGGTCCCTTCCGAATCCCGAATATACAAGCCATGCACCCAATGCAAAGGCGACTACCTCCACTATCAACATCCCGTGACCTGATGCTGCATTGCTTGGCAGAAAGAGGTCCGAAGACGGAGACAAATGATTCGCTATTGTTGCCCCGATCAGAAAGCATCCCACCAGCGCCTTGGCCCCTCGGTAGATCCTGAACTCTAGCGCCACGCTGCGATCAATTGGCCATCGGTCCAAATATCCTCCGATCATCGGGCCGATCACCGCCAGCACCCATAGCAAATTGAAATACCAGGCAGGCTGTGCAGCATATCTGCTGCGAGAGATCAGGAAAGATCCTGCCAGCACGGTACTCACCCCGAATGCATGCCACTTGGGCTTCCGCTCTGCCACAATCGCTGCAAGGTATCCACCTGCGATGGCCGAGACCAGGGTGTAGATCAGCTTTAGAAGCAGGTAGATCAGAATTGTCCAGTAACCTGCGTCAGTTGCGAACAGACGCAACAAGATGACAGTCGTCCCACGTAACGCTCCAATTCCGAGCGCGGCTAGGACGTATCCCGCGACGACTGCGAATACGCTGCGCGCCATGAAGAAACGCCCCCCTTGTCGCGATGAACCACACCTGCACCGCGCGGCGGCATCAAAATCTTATCCGCTCATCGAGAGCTAGAGCGGGAGGTCCTCCCGCGCTCTGAAATCAGGACACTGAACAGCAGTTTCCAAGGTCAGAGGTTGATAACCGGCGTTTTCCAGAGTAGTTGGTGTAATCGCCTGTTAACGACAGTTGACCTGACGGATTGCAGACCCTCCGGGTTTTTGGATCAGTTTTTGGCTTATTTTGGGCAGCAATTCGCGACTGGAGCAGTGCCCCCAGAGTTCAACCATCCCGAGTAACAATCGTTGAAGTTTAGCTCTAGAGTAACGGTATGCTTCGTTTCGTCGACACTTCGAGTCGAGTTCTGAATGGGGTTGGCGCACTTCGGAAAAATCGAGCGGAACTGATCGAACACTCTATCAACAAAAGAGATTGAGAACGGTTTCCCCTTCCAGCCTGAGGCAGCCGTCCTGACACGGTCGATCTGATCGGCGGGCAGCCCCGACACGATCAAGTCGGCGAATGTAAACTGACCACCTTCATCCAAGTCGATGTTCAACTCGAGCGCGTTCGTTTCGTCGTCGAGAATCGTGTCAGGGATACAGGTGAAGTTCAGGTATCCTTTCTCACCGTAGGCGAAACGAAGATCCTCCAGCCCCTTGGCAATCTTCTCCCGGGTTGCAACATCGCCGTCCTGGATCGGCATTAATTCTCGCAGCTCTTTTTCTGTGAAGGCTGTGTTGTTGGACCAAGCGACAGTCTTGAGCCGATACGGTTTGCCTTCTGAGAGAGACCGTACGAGTACCTCGATCCATTGATCGTCAGCGGCAGCAACTCCGTGAGCCCAAGCCTCCAACTGAATCCTGAAATAACCGGCATTCAGGTACGCTACTCGAGTGAGGTCTTCGGCTTCCGAAGCCGCGTTCGATCCTGTTTTGAAGGGTTTGTGCATCAACTGAGCGGCAATGCCGTTTCGCTCTTGCGAGCTTAGCTTCGTCACACCCTCAAAACGAACATTTCGCACATAAACTGGATTAGCGGGGACTTGTCCATCGGGATTGCGCTCTGTTCGATACCCTTTCACAGGCGCGGGCGCTTCTTGAGCGTGCACCGTTAATAGAATGATTGAAAAGAGGGCAGTCGATACGATTCTTTTTCGCACTTCTAGCCTCGAATTACGCGAGATTATCTTACTCTCGTCGCGAGAATTCGCCGTCTCCAACCACGAAAGGCCGATTGTCGCAATATCGCCATTTCACCAGCCCCGGAATGGGCTTAGTGAGATCGCCTGCATTCGCCAGTAGCCGTGCTAACGTACTCAACATGGCCGACGTAGACCCGAAAATCCTTGAATTTGCAAAGAGAAAGTTCGGGGAAAACTGCGAATTGGTGAAACGAACCGAATGGTCATATTCGTACAAATGCGACGAGAAGTCTTATTGCAGTATTTCGAGATTCACGCTCGAGCCTGGCTTTGAAGTGAGCGCTCCCGAAATTCGCGAGCGTTGGCCTGCTATGGATGAGCTTGAGCGGATGGATTTCGTCAGCAATTGGTGGCATAAAGACCCTTGGACGGATGACGATAGCGAAATTCTAGAGATCATCATGGCCGATGGTAATGATCGAATCTGGCACTGCTGCACGCAAGCATTCCTGAAACACCCTGACCGTGATCGAGCGGTAAATTTCCTCATCGACCGTGTCGGGAACTGGAAAGAGCGACATGCCCCGCTGAATTACTTTCAAGTATTGGGAATCGCTAAAGACGAACGTGCGGTTGCGGCGATACTTCCTTGGCACAGCAAGTACAAGAACGAGGTTGCGCGGGAAGCCGACATCGGGATCCCGGAAAACCTGCCTTTCGGGCCGATACCTTACTTTCCATACCTCTCAACAACAGGTGCGCTCTTTGCTATTACTGGTGCTCCCGAATACGAGCAAGCAATTCGCAAATATTTTGACCATCCTCGGGAGCAGGTTCGCTGGTGGGCTGAACACGCACTCGGCATCGAGGGACCAACCACAGAAAGCGCAATGCCGAGTACAAGAAGAAACGTGAGAATCCGTAGTTGGTGAAAAATCGCCATTACACTCATTAACCCGAATTTTGGCGAATAAACAGCGCAAGCTGTTGCTAAGACCTGTTAACGTCAGTAGCACTCCATCGACGCTTCCGGCAAGAGACAGTTGAAGCAGAACCAAACGTAGAGAAGGCCCACATCCCCGAACATGAACTGCTCGCCTCCGTAGTCCTTGCGATTCGGGTTGATTGGCCGTTGAACAAACGGTGAAGGCCTGACTGTAAGGCCGATTTAGGGAAGCGATCCGATGATCTTGCGATAATCTGGCTCGGGAAACGTCAGCCTTCAGCGCTCGAACTGCAGTGGTAAACTCTACGCCCAGAACTTAAAACGCTTCCTTCCAAAGTGTCGCACATGCGATATGTTGTCAAGCGCCTCTTTTTAGGTCTCTTGCTGATCGTGTCGGCTTCCGCGGGGCTGCTGCTGTCCGATCTGCAGCGGCGAGCCAGTAATGCCCGGGAGGTACCGCACGTCGGACTTCTTCAGCATGCCTCGACAATGCTACTTGACGAAGGCACTCGCGGCGCTATCGACGGCTTGGCAGAAAATGGGTTTGTTGATGGGAAGACCATTGTCATAGATAGGTTCAACGCGCACGGCGATATTTCTGTCGGAAACTCAATTGCCAAGGAAATGGTGGGTGCTCGCTACGATCTCTTGGTTACGATGAGTACCTTGTCGCTACAAGCAGTCGCAAATGCGAATCGTAATGGCAAAACGGTCCAAGTGTTCGGACTGGTTGCCGATCCCTTTGTCGCAGGGGTGGGGATCAACCGCGAGAATCCTTTGAATCATCCACGCAACTTGTTGGGTTTCGGAAGCTTCCTTCCTGTGAAACATGCCTTTCGGATCGCCCGTGAGATGTTTCCTGGTCTCAAGAGAGTGGGGGTGGCCTGGAACCCGGCTGAAGCGAATTCACGTGCCTTCGTGGAACGCGCGCGTGAGGTCTGCAAAGAATGGAATCTCGAGTTATTGGAGGCGAATGTTGAAAACTCGAATTCAGTGCTTGAGGCCGAAGAGTCGCTGGTTGCACGAGGTTCGGAAGCGTTATGGGTAGGAGGGGACGTTACGTTGAATGTAGCGATCGACTCAGTCATTTCTGTCGGGCGAAAAGCACACATTCCCGTATTCAGCATTACGCCCGGTAAGCCTGATCGTGGGACCCTGTTCGATTATGGTGCGGACTTTTACGAGATTGGTAAGGAAACAGGTAGGTTGGCATCGCAAATCTTGCGCGGGGCCGACCCGACTCAAATGCCTGTCAAGAACGTGATCCCGATCTGGTTCATTGTGAACACGAGGGCGATTAAAGGTCTCAAGCAGAAGTGGCGGATCCCGGATGAATTCCTTCGCCGCGCGAATGTGGTGGTGGACGAAGCGGGTATTCACGAGAAGTCTTTAGCGGGACAGCCGAATAAACAACCCACGGCGTCAAGGTAACAGTGATGAAGATTGTTAAACGAATCCGTGACGAACTTGTCGAACTCGAAATCGATGGACGCTTGGACGGTTACTGGGCTGATCATCTAGCCGAGGCAGTGCACCAGGAGATTCGGCAGGGGGCGCACCATATTCAAGTGGATCTCTCAAAAGTTACCTTCCTGAGTTCAGCTGGAATTGGAGTGCTGGTCAGGTTCTATAAAGAATTGAAGAGTGTACAGGGATCGTTTGTAGTCTCGAACTGTTCGCGCAACGTTCGTAAAGTACTCGAGCTTTCCAGATTGGAGGAAGTTCTCCTCGCTAAGACCTCGGCATTCGTGCTGATCGATGAGCCTGGACACTCGTCAGAGAGACGAGAGGCCGTACCGTCGGCCACTAAGCACCTTGAGCGTCTCGGAATCGATTATGAATTTTATCCGCTTGCACCCGAAGCGAAGTTGGAGTGTCGGCGTTTCGGAGATGCCACTTTGCTCGAAAAAAGCGGGTTCTCGAAAGAACACTGCCGCACTCTGCAAATCTCGGACTCGTCCTTTGCCATCGGAATGGGAGCGCTTGGTGAGGATTTTGAAGATTGCCAAACACGTTTTGGAGAATTCATGGCCGCCGGCGGCGCAATCTGTTACCTGCCGACGGATGGAACAAATGTTCCCGATTTCTTGCTAGCCGGGGGAACAGCGCGGCCGGAGGTTCAGATTTGCTATGGAATCGTTTGCTCCGGAGCAACTCCGCAGCCATTTAGTAACATGATCCGATTTGAAGCGAAGAAAAGCAGCGCACCTGTAGCTTTTCCTCTCTTACTTGAGTCTTGCCTGGATCTTGCCGATGCTCAACAACTCGGCATTGTGATGATCGCGGAATCTGCTGGCCTGGTCGGGGCTGCTTTGCGCCGTTCGCCGGTTAAGGCCAATGCTGAGAGTAATACGTTCCGATTCCCCGAGATTCGCGAGTGGCTGAGTTTCACAGCGGAACGTGCTCACGCTAAGAGCGTTGTCCTTGTGGTTGGAATTGCTGTGCGCGGGAATGCTGAAGCCTTGACGTCAGTAATTCGACCATTTCCAAGTCAATCGGCTTCTCCGCTGTCTGGCCACTTCCATGCTGCGGCGTTCTCGTATCGTCCTGTGCAAAGAGGGCAAATTGACTTAAAGGCCTCCATCAAAAAGCTCTTTGAAGAGCAAACACTTGAGGGCATTCTTCACGTTCTAAGCGACGATCGCGTGCTATCGGGCAGCGGACAGACTGAACTGGTGCGTGGAGCCTGCTGGCTCGCACCGATCTCGTTGATCACGGTGGAAGAGGGAACACCGGCATGGGCCTCTTAATCGGAGCGCTGACACTCGGATTTATTTTTTCTTTGGTCGCGCTTGGCGTGTTTATCAGCTTTCGCATCTTTGCATTCCCTGACATTACCGCCGATGGATCGAGCACGCTCGGTGCCGCGTTGGCCGCGATGTTGCTGGTTAAGAACGTCAATCCGGCAATCGCGACCGCAGTAGCTTTTTTCGGCGGCTTTCTTGTAGGTGCATTGACGGGAACCCTGGCGACGAGATTCAAGATCAATGGACTGCTGGCGGGCATTCTGGTGATGACAGGTCTGTATTCCGTCAACCTTCACATCATGGGCAGAAGTAATATTTCGGTGCTGGGGTCCTCCACACTGTCCACGTATGCGGATCGAGCTGCTATTGCAGTGACTCATAACAGCAGTTTAAGTGTGCTCGGGTGGGAGATCACCTCGCTGGAGGCTTCACTTCTCGTGGCCTCCTTCGCCTTCATCGTTTTGGTCAGCTTTGTTGTGTATGTGTTTTTCCAGACCAATCTTGGAACGGCAATGCGAGCCACGGGCGATAACCACGAGATGATCCGCGCTCTGGGTGTGAACGATGAAAACATGATCATTCTTGGGCTCGCGGTCTCGAATGGCCTGATTGCCCTGGCCGGTGCCTTCATCGCGCAATACCAAGGTTTTGCCGATGTCCAAATGGGGATTGGCATGGTCGTATGGGGATTGGCCAGCGTAATCATCGGCGAGGCATTAGTTGGAACACGTCAACTTGGGCTTAGCATTACGGGCGCAGTTATGGGTTCAGTCCTCTTTCGGTTGCTGGTGGCGATCGCGTTGCGCTTGGGACTGAACCCCAACGACCTAAAATTGATTACCGCACTGTTCGTCTTTGTGGCCCTCGTCGCCCCCGGGCTGTTGAAACGCTTGAACCCCCTTAAGGCCCGCTCATCCCATGCTTGAACTTCGTGAGGTCAGCAAAACATTCAACCCGGGCACACCCAACGAACTGCACGCGTTGCGGTCGCTCAAGTTGAAGGTTGATGATGGTTCTTTTGTCATCGTCATCGGCACCAACGGGTCTGGAAAATCCACGTTGCTGAATGCTGTGGCCGGATCGTTCTCCATTGATTCTGGAAATATCTTTCTGGCCAGCATAGACATTACCCAATGGCCCGAACATAGACGAGCGAAGCTCATTGGCCGCGTTTTTCAGAATCCGTTCAGCGGCACAGCAGCCAATATGTCGATCGCGGAAAACCTGGCGCTTGCCGCTTATCGAGGAAAGCCAAGACGGCTAAGCTGGCTGTTGCGGGAACGTCTGGTACGCGAAATGCGTGATAGGGTAAGCCAGTTGAACATGGGGCTCGAAGATCGCCTCAGAGATCCGATCGGTTCGCTCTCCGGCGGCCAGAGACAGGCGTTGACTCTGCTGATGGCAACGTGGTTGCGCCCGGAATTGCTGCTTCTAGACGAGCACACGGCTGCGCTCGATCCCAAAAGTGCCGATCAATTAATTGCGCTCACCGATACGATCATCAGGCGCTACAAGCTGACGACACTAATGGTGACTCATTCGATGCAGCAGGCGGCTAACCTCGGAGAGCGACTCATTATGATGCACCGCGGCCGCATCATTCAGGACTTTCAGGGCGCTGAAAAGGAGCGGATTCGAGTCGATGACTTGCTGGCGCGTTTTGAAGAAGTTCGGCGCGCAGAATTGCTGGATGAGAGCGCAGCAGAAATGCTACGCCGAGTCTACATCTGACCCCATTCTGAGCCAAGTGTGAGTGCTCAGCCGGGAACTGCGCTTTGCGATGTCGTGGCTCTGTAGTCCAGAAAGATTACACGGCAAGGCGGAATCTATCTGGTTGTTGGCGAAACATCGCCTCTCTGACAGTGTCGGCGGTGTCAGCAGGTTTACAAGCACACGTGGTGCAAGAAGGTTGCACGTTCATTCCGTATGGCGCACTACAAATAGCGAGTGCCCATTAACCGGAGTAGTTGGACCATTTGGACAATAGCTGTGTGCGCATAGTTGGCGAAATATCGCCATTTCACCAACTACTCGGAAACGGGCCGGACAAAGTAGTTGGTGAAATCGCCTGTTAACAACAGTTGGCGTTTCCGCGCCCTCAGCAAGCCTGTTAATCTCTTCGAGCCTTGGACTGCGAAGTAGTTGGTGTACTCGCCTGTTAACAACAATGACCCTTGTCGTGACTCCGCTGCGCAAGGACAATACAACACCTCGGTCACTTGAAGGTGCACTAAGGGAAGCATCTTTTTTTATGCGACAAACCAGACCCTTACAAACATCTGGTCTACAGGTCAAGATGGCGATCGATGCGGTCATGACAGAAAAACGCGGCAGGCGTCTGTGGGAACCTGCCGCACTGCCTTCCTCAAACTCGTTCTTAACTATCGCTTCAAAAATTATGCGCTCAACCCGGAATGGAGCACAAGGAACTCAGCGCGGCGTTTGCCAGCCGATCATCGACAATTCTTGAGCAGGCCGTACGGAACCTACTTCACGGCACTCACCCGAACATTGTCAATCGCAACGCCGCAGCTGTGTTTCGGTCTGACATCCTTACAGGTGCCGAATGCGTCCTGCGTGAACTCGAACCTTAGTTGTGCAGTGCTTCCTTCCATTCCAGGTAGCTTTATCCGGACATGCTTAAAACCATGGGAGAAACCGGCCCAAGCGGACATGTCCTCGAAATAATTCGGATCGTTACTCCGCGGGAAATGTTTCGGATAGTGTTCCTTTGCGCCGGTGACGAATCGTTCCTCGAACGCCTCTGCCAACACCGACCGCAGTGTCCTGCCCGGCGTCAGGTCCGTGACACGCAAGAATACCCCGTCATACGCAAGAATGTTGAAGTTTGGATCATCTTCTGTGTTGTAGCAGATGTCGAACTCTACTACGACAAAGCTGGTATCTGCGGGGACAGTGAACGGCGGACTGAACAAACGTTCCCAACGTGATGGCGAAGAAGTGGGATCTGGAGCGTCGTTCGCATTCTGATGAAACGCGGTTTTGGACGTGGTGCCACAGAAGCTCCTCGTAATCCATGGGACTGTGTTCGCGCCAGCGCCATGTTGTGAACTCCAACCAGGTGGCAGGGCACGCGGTGGAAGTCCAGGCTCATCGAAATTTTCTCTGACCAGGTTGGTAATTACTGAAGGTTCTGCCGCTGGGTCTGCTGAGATCGGCGGTGCCTTTCGCATTCCTGTCGCGACCGCCAAGTCCATTTCTGCAGGCACGATCGCCCCCGAAGCAGGAAACTTCCGGAAATAAACATCGGGTACGTTTAACGTTAGGTTTGGCTGATTATCGGCGAAACCGGCCTGCGACGTTCCAGCCCAAACCGCATACAGTTGTCCGTCCTGAGCCACTGCCTGGTTGTAGTCTCCTAAGTTCGGTTGCCCGGTGGTGTTGCCCCACCCAGCGTGGAAGGGTGTTGCTGTAAGTGGCCGTTGGCGCGTGAATGTACGTCCTCCATCGGTCGAAATGACAAACGAAACTTGTGTTCGATCGCCACTTGTCGCTACTCCTTGGTCGTAGTAGAAGACAAATACTTTTCCCGTATCCCGATCCACCGTTACCCAAGGAAACCACTGCGCCCGATCAGAACCCGGCGCCTTGTTCAAGATGATCGGAGTGGAAAATGAGACACCGCCGTTCGTGCTCCGCTGAAGATAAACGTCGGCACCATCGCCGTTGTTATTGTTGGAATACACGACGTAGATGTTTCCCGCGTTTGACCCGTGAGAAGTGTCGACGGCCAGGGAAGGTGACGTATTGACGCGGTCGTTTCCCAGAACTTGGTCCATGGTAAAGAATGGAGGTGTTATGTCTTTCGGGGCGCTCCACGTCCTTCCATTATTGGTCGAGCGAGCGAATGCAATGCTGTTTCCCAAGGAAACTGGAAAGCGGCGCCAGACCACATACGCATTATTAGAACCATTGCCCGCAAAGCGTGGGACCGAAGACTGCCCATCAGCCGGAGTCGCGGCAACTACTCGTCGAGTCGACCATGTGGGAGGATTTCCCGTGAGTACGTTATCGGAGAAGGTTGTGGAGATTTCTACGCTGGTCGGCGTGAAGTTTGTCCAGCTCATGAGGACGCGCCCAGTATCAGGATCAACGTCCATGAACTCCTTATCGGCTGCGTCAGCAGGCTCTCCGCCGATTAACACACGGTTCGGATTCGTGGCGGCAGTGACTTCAAATGGTCCTGCCCAAGTATGCCCACAGTCCGTAGAGCGGTGAACTCCCATGGTCTGTACCGCTGTCCTCCTAAACGGCGCGACGAGAATCGATGAGTACACAAACGTACAACCGCCCAGATATTTGACGTCGGGATCGCCAAAGACTTGAGGCAGGACTGAACCTGGGCTGGAATTGGTTGGTAGTTGACCGCCATCCACCCACGTCATACCTCCGTCGTCGGAGTAAAGAAAGCCGGAGACGGAAATTGGTGTCAGGTCAAATCCGCGATCATCATTGAAGCCCACGACAATGTGCTGGCCCGTACTGTCAACCGCGATCGACGTCTCGCCTTGTCCGCCGTTAGGTCCGTCCTTGAGACCGTCTTCGCATTCCTCAACGTCGTTAACGCATTCTTTTTCTTCTTCGGCGGAAAACGTATGAATGCCGAACTTCTTAAGAGCGGCACGGGCCTTGGCAGCCATCTCGCCAGCAGGAGACATTCCCTTCTCGACAGCCGTGCGCAACTTCGCGGGCTGACTTGCTGTTGCAAAAGTGGCGAAAAAAGATAGGCACGAACCCGCGACAATGATCACCGCGAGCAAATGAGTGGGGGCATTTCGTGTGGGAGGCATCGAGATACTCCTGACGCTAAGATCGGAACGGCATTCGTGGCCGGTTGGGACTGATTGCGAGTGGCTGCTCTTTGGACAGCTGCAGTTTTTACAACTAGCTGAGAAAAATGGCAAGCGAGAAGTGTTCGCGGCGTGTGGAAATGCAAAGTGTTACCGAACTTGCGCATCGGAATGCATGCTTCTCGTCCGAATCAGAGAGGTGAGATGGCCGATCTTGTTCGCGCCGGGTGAACGATGGTGAGTCCCCCCCGGCGAAGGGATTCCGAGCAGGATTTGTCGCGGCGGAGGACTTCACAATGCGGCCTTTAGTAGAAGGAAGCAGCTGGAATTGCTCCTAGCTTGTGAACACGCATGCCCGACTCCACCGAATGTGAGATGCAGAGAGGGGAGTTTGACGGCCGTGGCTTCATCGTGGATGTCATAGCAGTCAAATCATTGCGTCGTGAACACGTCGGCACAGCCTCAATGAATCGCTGGCGTCGAAGACTTGTCTCGCAAACACGTAGTTTTCGCCGAGAACCCCGGCACTCAACGGGCTCGCGTCCGCGCGGAATAGTTGGCGAGCTGTCATCGCAGAGTCCGCCTTAACGAAAAGCCCGTTTTTGCTGAACGACCGACATGAGATCACTTCCTTCCCAGGAACCGAATGCGGCCCGTGAAAGTGCGGTCCGTGAACCCGCTGAAGGTCAGGAACTGGGGTGAGTCCACGTCATTGTTTACGCTGCCATAGTTTTTGTGGCTTGTGACGTTATCGAATCCTCCTCGGACAGCCCAGTAGAACCCGAATGCGTGAAAACGCTTCTCTAAATGCGTGTTTAATGTAAAGTAGGCTGGGAATCGCAAGAAGGATGGAATTACTTGGGTACCCGGCAGAGCAGCCAGTTGCCGTTGGTTGTCTACGAGATAGAACGGGAAGCCTGTCCGGTATTCCATCGAGTATCCAAGATCGAAGCCTTTGATTAGCGGTAGAAATCCCCAAGACAGAAAACGGTTAGACGTGTCCCAAGCATAGGGGCCAGGCAACTGTGTGCTGAAGATTGGGTTATCGACATTGAAATCGAGCACTTGGCTGGAGTGCGTTTTCGAGCGAACGTACGATCCCGTGATGACGTGGCCCTTTTCGAAAAACACGCCGCAAGTTGATCTCGAAGGAATCAAAGCGGTCCTCTCGCCCATTCTGTAGATGGAAGGTCGCCACGTAGTCAGTCACTCCTGGAGCACCGAGATCCACCGGATTGACCCAGTTGTAAGCTAAACCGTTGGTACCGCGCTTCTGGATGAACTCCGTTTTCAAGTAGAGTTGCCAGCCGAGTTTATGTTCGAGTCCGACGCTCCAGTTCAGATAACGCGGAGCTTTCATCCTCGCATCTTGTAGGGAAAAAACCGAGGTGACGGGGCCAGAGGTCAGCATTCCTGTCGCATCATAAAAAAATCTGTGCGCGTGCCTGCATCGGGACGGGCGAAGAGGAAAACCGGCGTGGCATCATAGAACACGCCTATTCCCGCTGAAATCTTGGTGTTTCCAGCTTGATTCAAGACATAAGTTGCACCCAATCGTGGGGAGAAAAGCGGGTCACGAAGGATCTCGTCCCAATCGAAACGGATACCAGCCTCGACCAGAAAGCGATCGGTGATCAGCCAGCGGTCCTGCGCGTAACCGCTGAATTCGCCGTTGTGGCGTTCGTCAACCCCAGGACCACCGAATTCGGAATAGCGCGAGCAGGGAGAAGGGAGAAGTGGGTCGACTTTGCATCCACTCGGCGGAAGCTGCTCGACCGTTCGCAAATACGAAATTGGTTGCCTCTGGAAATTAAAGTCGTAACGCAGGCCATCGAGGTCCACTCCAACGTTGAACTGGTGTTTACCGTGCCAGTCGAGCTGCTTGAAAAAGAGATTGGAATATAGTTGCCAACGGTCAGCTTGCGTCTGTGCACGGAAATAGTAGTTACCTCCCGCCGTGTCTGGGTTGAGGAAGTAAGGCTCAGTACCACGCGGAACCTGGTCAAGATCGTAGCGATTGAATGCGAGGCCCGTTTCGAGAAGCTGGCCACTTGAGAAGTAGTACTGATCCTTGAGGCTCGCCAGGTACATGGGTTCGGTAACAGCGGGCGTTGTATCCGGCGGATTCTGGGCCGACATTCCGGCATGCTGATCATGAGCGTAGTTGTAATTGAAGCTGGAGCTAAGGATGTTGCGCGCACTGACGTTGCCCTGGACCTTGAATAGATTGCCGACGCGCCAGTATACATCGTGATTCATGTCCGGAGGCAACTGTTTCTCGATGATGTTGGCGTACTCTGCATCCGCACCATCGAAGAACCACACGCGTCCTTTTGTGATCGGACCGGAAAATGTGATGCGGGGATTCACTTTGTCAAGGACTGGACCATTCCGGTTTTGCACGGAAGGGATGAAATCTGTGACTGCAAAGCGAAAGTGATCATCTCCCGTGGCAGTATTTAACTCGAGCACGCCACCAGAACCTTTGCCATACTGCGCTGAGACGCGGCTGGTTTGAACCTTGATCGATCGGAAAGCGTCGGTCGAGACGCGTAGAAGCAGTTGCCCATTGGCGGGCTGAGTAACATTGGAACCATCGAACAAGACCAAAGTTTGATATGTTTCAGCACCCGTGATGTGCGGTTGGCGGTAGATGTCGTTGACCACTTGTGGAATGTAATTTAGGACGTTGCGATAGTCTCGCGTGACGGGATAGGGAAGATTCAAGACGTCTACACCGCTAATCTGTTCCTGCGCGTTGATCTGTTCCGGATTGATAGCCGGTTGCGATTCCACAACCTCCACGACCTCGCGAACCTCACGCTGGTGCACCAACGTCAACTCAACGCTTGAGATCAGGTCGAAATGAAGGTCGCTGGCTTCTGCGGCATAAAACGGCTAGACCGCCGACCAGCACCCAGCGCGAGACATCGTGAAGCGCTAGATTTCGAAGCGTGTTGAACGCTCGCGTCGAGTCACCGATGCTCAAGAAACGCCGCATGCCGGAATCCCTGAATACCACTGGACCTCTCTGCCTTTTCTACTGCGTCTCATCGTCAAGTGCCAATAGATAGCGCGCTCAGGCACTCATGCGGCTGCGGTCCGCAGCGCGCAGGCGATTGCGAAAGTCGATTCAGACCTCGCGCTGACCATGCCAGATTGCACCATTGAAGGATGCTTGCGATTTTGAAATCTGGTCCTGCCGCCGGAGCCATCACTTCGTCATGAGCCGCAGTCAGTTCGTTGCATGGATCACTTGAGCCCGGCCCAAAAACAACCACGAAGCCTGATTCGACAAGTTGCACCGAACTGATTGGTTTGGCAACGCTCCGCCGGAGCAGATCTGTTGAAACTGGTCATCCGCCGCATTAGCGTTACACTTCAAGATATTCGCATCGCTGCCCGCGCTGTGGGCGAGTGACCACCGAGCGCTGAGGAATACGGGATCTATTCGTTGGTGCTGCAGAAGCTATACGTCGGCCAGAGACCAAGCTCTTCGTCCTCAACGATCAGACAAGCGTGGGAACGCTCAGTTCCAACTCGTGGCGTTTCATAACTGATTTGATGGAGAAGCGGCAAGGATACAGGCATCTGGTCGAGTGCTGGGCTTGCAGGCATGAGTCCGGTACTTTTTCGGGGACTTTCAGGAACGTAACAGCGAGAGAAGTGTGCACGCATCCAAGAATAACCCCCAGCGAGTAGGGGTACGGCCCCGTCCCCGCAGAACGTTTAAGAAAGGCTCCAAAGCGACTCGCTACGTTACGAGCTGGGACACAATCTTTGCAATCATCTTCAAGCAGGTGCGTCCGCGCCAGCAGCGTTCTGTCGTTCGAACTATTGATTACTGATCGCACTTTCGCATCGACGATTTCACAACTTTTTACGTCTTTTTACTCCCGATTGACACCTCCCCAGTCGCGGTCAACTATGTTTCCCACCAAGCTCATCCAGGCAGAGAGTGGATGAAGAACCACGATGAAACCGAAGCGGCGATGGAACGAGCGAACTCGACTGATACTTACTCTGGAACTCGCTGTGGTATTGCCAGCCGCCGCGCTAGTGATTGTGAGCGTGTGGCATCTCAATCAAATCCGCCGCGACCGGGCTGTGGAGGCGGCTATCCAACGTGACTTCACCCAAGTGCTCCATATTTCGGAGAAACAGATGAACTACAAGGCGTTTGCGCTGGCGGATGATGTGCGCAATGACTTTCCGATGCCTGGAGAAGGGTGCGGCTACAACCTGGATCGGATTCTGTCCTCACACCCCTACCTGGCCCACGTCTTCCTCTTCGACCTCGACAAGGGCTTAGTCGTTCGCTCCCAGCCCTATCGCATGAAAGAGGACGCCTCCTTTCGCACTGAGGCCTCCGAACTGACCAAGATGATCGAGGGTTGGCTTAGGGTGGACTACAAGGATGTGTCCGAAAAGATCATCCACATGGACAAGAAAGGAATGCCGCCATACTACGTCTATCCCTACTGGGTCCCGAGACTCGAAAAAAAGTCGTACCAAGTGTTGGTGATGTTCCTGAAGAAGGACAAGTCCACAGCTGAGGCCACCATCGGAGGCATGGTATTCGACGCCGACTACTTGAAGGGGCACTTCTTCCCTGACGCTCTGCAAAGCGTTATCAGCCGCAATTTGACAGAAGGCCAGAGCGAGCATCAAGCCGTACTCATGATCCATCCTAAAGGTGAATCCGAGCCATTGGTCGCTTCGCAAGGATGGGATGGTGGCCCCCCGGAGGTCGAACGCAACATGGAAGCTGCATTTCCCGGCTTGACTCTTGCCATCAAGCTGAAAGGAACAACGCTGGAGGAGCTTGGACAGCGCTTCGTGCGAACCAGCTTCTTGATTCTCGGCGGACTCTCACTGTTGCTTGCTGGTGGAATTTTGCTCACATACCGAAGCGTCAGCAAGGAAATGGCGCTTGCACGGCTGAAATCGGACTTCGTCTCGAACGTTTCCCATGAGCTGCGCACGCCACTGTCACTGATTCGTCTCTACGCTGAGACGCTGGAGATGGGCCGTCTGACCTCGCCCGAAAAATATCAGGAGTACTATCGCATCATCCGAAAGGAGAGCGAGCGTCTCACTGCGCTGATCAACAATATTCTGGACTTCTCGCGCATCGAGGCGGGCCGCAAGGAATATGACTTTCGCGAGACTGACCTCCGCGAGTTGGTGCACAACACGCTCGACTCCTACCGCTACCAGATTGAACAGCACGGTTTCGATTACGAGGAGAAGATCGCAGACAACGTGCCGCCGTTGCGCGTGGATCGCGAAGCCATGGCCCGCTCCTTAGTGAATCTCGTCAATAACGCGTTGAAGTACTCGCAGGACAGAAAATTCATCGGCGTGAAACTCTACCGTGACAACGGTTCGGTGAAGCTCGAAGTGGAGGATCACGGGATTGGCATCCCGCAGCAGGAGCAGAACAAGATTTTTGAGAAGTTTTACCGGGTCGGCGATCCCCTGGTTCACAACACCAAAGGAAGCGGCCTAGGGCTGTCGCTGGTGCGTCACATTGTGCAGGCTCATGGTGGGGAGGTCTCGGTAGACAGCGCCCCTGGCCAGGGCAGCAAGTTCATTATCGCACTTCCTGTAAACGCGGAACCCAACAATAGCAAGGCAGCGTCTGCCCAATCGTAGCGGAGGGACTGACCGTGGCACCCACTTACTCTAAGTTTGGAGTTGCAGCTGAAACCACGCAAAGCCGTGGAGGTCAACACGTGACCAAGATTCTGATTGTCGAAGACGAGCCCAACATGGTGGCGGGCTTGCGTGACAACTTCGAATACGACGGATACGAGGTGATCACTGCCCCGGATGGCAGTGTCGGCCTGGAGCGCGCGCTGAAGGAAAATCCGGATCTGGTCATCCTGGACGTCATGATGCCGCGCATGAGCGGGCTCGAAGTCTGCAAGCACCTTAAGTCCACGCGTCCCTCGATTCCCATCATCATGCTGACCGCGCGGGGACAGGAACTAGACAAGGTAGTCGGCCTTGAACTGGGGGCGGACGATTACGTCACCAAGCCCTTTTCCATCCGTGAGTTGCTCGCCCGCGTGAAGGCTGTCCTGCGCCGCGCTCACACTGTCCCCAAAGAGCAGGATCGCTATTCGTTCGGAGATGTTGAGGTGAACCTGCGGAGTTGTCAGGTCTCGCGCAAAGGTAAGGCGCTGGAGTTTTCCTCGAAGGAGTTTGAGCTGCTGAAGTGCTTTCTGTGTCATCCGGGCGAAACATTGAGCCGCGATCTCTTACTCCAGGAAGTTTGGGGCTACGACAAGTTTCCTACAACGCGAACCGTCGATGCGCACATTGTCCGCTTGCGGCAAAAGCTCGAGGCCAAACCGGAAGAGCCTCGTTTCATCCTGACTGTGCACGGCACGGGCTACAAATTCGTGGGTTGATCACTGGGTCGCCGCAGGAACCGAAATTGGAAAACCAATCGCCAATTCGAAAGTGTACGAGCGGCACACGGGGTCATCGGACAGAAACGCCCCGGCGTCCAGGCAACTTCATGGGTTCTACAGAAGAGTTAAGCCAACAAGCTGCTCTCGAAGAAGACCTTGCGAGATTGCGCAAAGAGCACGATGATCTGCGGCGGACGTTCTTTGAGGCTGCCCAAGTGCAGCGAAGACTTTGCGGACCACGCCACCGGCGCTTTGGAGCCCTTGAGGTTGCCAGTGAGATTTTTCCCGTACGTCACCTCTCCGGGGATTTTGTCAGCCTCTTCGAATGCGCTGGCGATGTGGTGTTCGCGATCGGTGATATTAGCGGAAAAGGCTTGCCCGCAGGCATGTGGTTCACTCATGTCCTTAGCTTGCTCCGGCAGAAGTTCGAAGAGTGTGGAGACCCAGCTGCAACGTTATCAGCCGTCAATCGCGATCTGTTGTGCACGCACCTCGAGGTTCCTTTAACCACTTTGTTTCTTGCTCGCCTGTGTATGAAGACTGCGGAAGTTACATATTCCAACGCGGGACATCCTCCCGCACTGCTGTTGCGCGCTAAGGGACAAGTGGAGAGCCTGAAAGAAGGCGGTCCGCTTCTGGGAGTCATGACCGGTGCTGGATTTTCCAATGGGAAGGTTGCGTTGCGGTCCGGCGATACGCTGTTCGGTTATTCCGATGGGATCGTCGAATGTTGTAACCCCGAGGGTTTTGACTTCGGCGTGGAACGGCTGCTGACAGCCGTGCAAATGCGTGGTGGTGCCACCGCTTCCGCAACGCTGTTTTCCGTGCTCAGCGCGGTCGAGGATTTTGCAGGAAGTCAGCCGCGCGAGGACGACATGGCTGTCATCGTGGTTCATTGGCTGGGGAACGGATCAACGGGACATGATCGTGCCAGAGTCAACCAAAATTAAACTAACGGGTTATTTGAATGGTATTGGGTTTGGTCCTTCGAGCCGGAGGACCGAACCGAGCCGTTCGACACACGCGGACGATGCCGCCCTGGTTCGCGAGGCGCAGCGAGGCAACACCGCAGCCTTTGAAGAGCTGGTGCACCAGTATGACCGGGCCGTCCTGCGTTTAGCCGTTCATCTCACCGGCTCGGAAGATGATGGTCAGGACATCTATCAGGAGGCGTTCCTGCGAGCCTACATCAACCTGAACCGCTTCCGTTTCGAGTCTTCCTTCTATACGTGGATCTACAGGATCGTAACCAATTTGTGTCTGGATCATCTGCGGAAGAAGCAATCTCGGGGGCGGTACTTGATCAGGAAAGGTTCTAGCGTTGGCGAACACGAGGAAGTGCTCAATCGGGTACCCGATCAGCGCTCCGGCGCCAGCCCTGAGCGCAGCTTGGTGGGCAGCGAGCTGCGCGAGTGCATCCGTCACGCTTTAGGGCGGCTGTCCCCACGAGAGCGGATGGTATTTGAACTCAAGCACTACCATGGTCTCAGCCTGCTAACCGTGGCCGGCCTACTGAACACCACCGAAAGCACGATCAAGAACACGTTGTTCCGAGCAACGCACAAGCTCCGGCTACAACTCTCTGATATTAGATAACCCCGCATGATATCCATGGTCTTAGCCGGTTACACTCGGTCGAACACGCAGAAAGTTGTAGTTCAAGAAAGTTCATCCCGCGCTTTGGCGATCTCCCACTTCTCACGGCGATAGTGGGTCAGCCCTGGTAGAGTACCTAGACCCCATTTGCTCTCAGCAAGGGCTTGGCCTAACTGCGGTCGGGGTGGCAAACTGCGGAAGTTATGAAATCTCAACGCGTTCATTTCGAGAGAGCCCGCAATGAAATTATCGGAACGTACTCTCCTCTTGGCTGCCGTACCCACCAGTCGCCAGTTTGACGCCTCTCAGGAGAATTCGTGAACTGATACTGATAGAGCACGGCACGCAAGTAGTGAGGCGGGTGATCAGGAAACGGATTGCTGAACAGGAGACGTACGACTTCGGGAGAGCCTTCCAACAATCGCATCATGAAACGAAGAATCCAAGGATTGCTGTGATAATCGCCGAGCGCGGCGAACCACATTTGCCAATCAAGCCGGGGTTGATGTGGCGCAACCCACGACGGACGCCGCGCTAAGTCTCCTGGTTTGTACTTGAATTCGTAAGCCAGCCACGTCACCCCATCGTCAGAGCCTTCAATGACAATTTCTCGACGCGTGGTGGTCATGACCGCGAATAAGCCGTAGGGATTGACGAATTCGAATGGTGCGGCAGCAGCGATTACCCTATCCGCGAGTGCCCAATGTACATCGGAGAACGTCCCAACCATTTCGAAGGCACTGATGAAAAGTACAAGCACATAAATAATGAAGCAAGATCCGCGGACCCACGGGCGGCTGCTGTTTTCAGGCATCGATTTGGGTATTCGACTCGTGATCACATTCGGCAAGCAGCGGCGTAGAAAACCGTCATCGAGTAGAAAGAGACACAGAGCCAACGTAAGCAAGTTGAAGAAGGCATAGTTCCCAGTGACGGCGATCAGAACTTGAAGAAGCGCGATTGCAACTGACGCCGATACCCGCAAGCGCCGGGGCGAGAAGATGAGAAACGGAATGAAGAGTTCTACCAAGAACACGAATCCTACTGACACATGCTGAAAGGACGGAGGGAGCTGATAGAAGTACCAGGCGACGGATGTAGGCAAGGGTTGCGTCTCGTAATGGACAGGAAGAGCCGTGAAGTTGTGCCAAGAGGGGTCGTGGCTTAACAACTTGACAGCACCGGAAAGGAATATAAGACGAAACAGTAACCAGCGGAAGAGTTTGACAATGAGCGTTGAAGATCCGAGGAAGATGGCGAGGAAGCCGGCTTCGAGAAGGAGCGCGTCCCATTGGTACGTCATGAATTCACGTCCGACGGCCACGAGCGAAAGATAGAGAACGAATAGTGCTACCCGCAGATACCGGCCTTTTACTCCGAGCAGGAGCAGAACGGCACAAACTGCTCCGCAGAGCCACACGCTCCGGATCATGGCATCGCCGCTGTCCAACCAGAGTATTGTGGGCACGCTCCAGAACCTCGCAGTTCCGAAATATTCCCGAGCTGCACGCAGGAAGTCACCTGCCGGCGAAATGCCGTTAGAGCCAATGATGCCGCTGGCCTGAACACCAAATGACAAAAAGGCGATCAGATAGATGACGCCGAGAAGTCTCAGGAAAATCCAACTGGCGTGACCAAAAGTCTCCGATTCGAGAGGAACTCCCCAAAGAAACTTAGTGACACGGTAGGCGAAGGACCGGTGTCGCGCGATCAGCGCATAGGCAGCATCTGCAATGGGAGCGAAGCCCGGCGCTTTTTCATAAAGCCATAATAAGGAGCTTATCTTAGGTATCAGGGCAAGCAAACGAAACACTGCGTGCGCACCACCGAACAATTTTCCGTCGGGCAGAAACAATTGAACCGCAGCATTGAACTGCTGCCGCTGAATATCGGGAAAGCAATCGCCTACTTCCTGATAAGGAACATAACGAACTCGATCTGCGGTGATCTGCTGCCAGTATTCAACCCAGACCCGACAAAACGAGCAATCTCCATCGAAGATTAGCAACGGACGGTCTGGAGGCCGATCGAACATGCGAGTATTAACTCCAGCGGCCGAGTGGTTCGTAGCTGCCGAGAAGGGTATAACGTTTCGCCCCAGTCTGTAATTCGTGCCAGCGTCGAGCAGTACAGTTGCACCTCGTGCAGGTTCTACGAGCAATCATCAGCCGTGGAACTCATCTTCCAAATGGAAATCGATACAACCACGAAGTGCGGTGGAGCGAAGCTGCGGAAACCTGTCGGACGTTCACGAGATTATGGAGCCTCCCACCAAAACGAGGGTGAAAAAGATTGGCATACGAATGATCTTCACAAACACTCCCTTGGCGGCCGGTTTTGTTGATGGTTTCTCGGCACAACGCGAATGTGCTTGCCGGAATGCTACGCGACTTTCCAGTGATTGAACCTGTCGCTATCACCCGCCCAAGGCCCTAGACTGTCTGGCCCGAGAGGACTGCGGAATCTATATTGGTGTTGGCAAAACGACCTTGTCGTGAACAACTTTCAATTTCATTCCGGAGAGCCACTTGTCCTTGATGGCGGGCTCGGTACGCAACTGGAAAAAAAGGGCTGCGACGTGAGCAGCCGCCTGTGGTCCGCGCGAGTACTCCTCGATCGACCGGACATGGTCGAACAAGTTCACTCTGAGTATTTGGAGGCCGGTGCTGATTGCATTACAACGGCCAGCTATCAAGTGTCCTTCGAAGGCTTTTCCAAGGCGGGTTTATCCAGGAAACAGACGGTCAAAGCGCTTCAAGAATCCGTGCATTTGGCACAAACAAGCCGTCAGAAATTCCTTCTGAAACATCCGAGAAGTCGCCTACCCATAATTGCCGCTTCAGTTGGACCGTACGGGGCATCCCTGGGGGATGGTTCCGAATTTCATGGAAACTACCAAGCCAGCATGCGGGAATTGTTTACCTTTCACAGTTCTCGCTTGAATATTCTGCACGCTGCTGGCCCTGACATTCTTGCGTGCGAGACTATTCCGTCGCTGATGGAGGCGGAAGCGATTCTCAGCGCGCTACGACAAGTCTCGGGATCGTGCGCCTGGTTCTCGTTCACGTGCCGGGACCGATTACATACGGCACACGGAGAGCGCCTGAGGGACTGTGTGCGAGTCGTGGCGAAGGAAGATCTGGTGCTCGCCATTGGGGTTAACTGCACAGCGCCTGAACTGATTGCCCCGCTCATCGAAGAGATCCGATCTGAGGCGGAAAAGCCGATTGTCGTCTATCCGAATTCCGGACAGAAGTGGAACGCAGCCGACCGCTGTTGGGTGGGCAAGAAGCACGCAGAAGATCTAGGGGACATGGCCAAAAATTGGTTGAGGCTCGGAGCTACCTGGATTGGTGGGTGCTGTGGGACAGGCCCGGACGACATCAGGAGAGTTAGCGAGAGCGTCCGTGCCAGAGGATAGCACCACGAATCCCTGTGGTTGCTTCTCGTCGACTCGCTCATGCCGACGCGGAGGCAAGGACGGGATGAAGTAAACAGGCGTTTTCACAAACATTAGTTCCGCAATTTCTTTCATTATGCGGGAGCGGACCAGCTTGGTTGCCCGGCTAGGCAAACTACCGACCCGCCCCCTATCGCCGGTAGGCGTTGCCGACGAATGTTTTGAAGAGCCGCGGAGACAGCCCGCCGGCATGCCAGAAAACACGAGCAGACCCTTTTCCACCGCCAAGGGCTGTTTCAAAAAAAACTCGTGGAACGCTTGACACGCGCAGCTTCCGGAGTCACACTCTGCATCAATCTCCCCCCAACAATTCCTAGGCGGTCTCCAGCCATGTTCTCTGATGTCCATCGCCATCTCGTGTTGTGTATGAAGCCGCTTCATGGGCATAAGCCCCGGTTCCGGCAGATCGTTGTAATCAAAACTGACGTGTTCGAACTTCGCATTCTTGAGGGCGAGGCTGTGCAACTCGATCAGCAGGCTATCGCCAAAGCAGCATCAGCCGAGATCCATGCGCACGAGGCTCTGGCACCGGCGGTTGCGCACGCGGAAAAGGAATATATCGCGAGCGTTCGGAGAGGTTGGCGCGCGTTTGACCCGTCAGCGCCCTCCTCTCTGCACCTCACTCGGTCTCAAGCTGCCTGACCAAAGGAAGGAGCGGAGGAAGCGCGGCGCCGGTTGGTGTAAAACGTGGTGTCGAGGCTATGGACGGGTTTTCTTCTTGGCTCTAGGGGCGGGCCATTTTGATTCAGCAACTAAACGATAGCCGACCTCGAAAATTGTCACCAGGAGAATGAACACGAATACGCCAATTTTCCAGTTGTAGGCCTTCCCAACACCCACTGAAAAGCCGGCCAATCCCAAAATCCCCAGCCACCGGATATAGCCATCCGTTCGTTGCTTCAGGTCTCGTCCTAGGTCCCTCATGAATCAGCCAACTACATTTCGGTCTAATCAGCGCGTTAAACTCTGGAAGAGTCTCCCGTCCTGAAGTAACACGTAGATGAATAGCCCAATGAACAGTGCAAGCCAGCAAGTGCCGATTACGAGGCTGCTTGTCCGCTGAAGGTCTTCGACTCGGCTCTTCGCATACCGCAAGGGAGCCTCCTACGTACTCCCGCTAGTTTCAGACCCTTTGAGTACGTTTGGGAATGGCACGTCGGGCTGATTACGAGCAGGTTACTTACGAGCCATAGCGATTCTTCACAACGCTGCGATTTTGAGCTGCGTAATATCGCAATTTCACCAACAACTGCCGACCGGCTGCTCTTTTCGAGTAGTTGGTGAAATCGCCTGTTAACAACAGTTATGCTATTACGCATGGCTGTGTCCGTGGAAGCTCAACCTCTGATTGCTGTACGCGACGTTAGAGCGAGTAGCCGTTGGTACGGGACATTGTTTGCGGCAAACTCGCTGCCGGATCACAGGCACCGTGATCTCTATGATCGGGTATTTTCGTCGGGTCGCTTGATTCTTCAACTCCACGCTTGGGACGAAGAGCATCATCCAAACCTGGTTAACGCGAACGCCGCGCCTCCTGGGCATGGGGTATTGCTGTGGTTCCAGGTTACCGACTTTGACTCGACAGTTGACCGAGCACGAGAATTACGGGCGGAAATAATTCTTGAGGCTCAGGTTAACCCGGCACCCCAACACAGAGAAATTTGGCTCCGCGATCCTGACGGTTATGTGCTGGTAATCGCGAGCGCGGACGGCGAGGTGAGTTCGTAAAATTGCTTCGTTTCCTGAGTTAGTGATAAATCGCCATTCCACTCATTGACCTTTGGGCACGGGAAGATCGTACACTTTGCCTATGCCGGTGGTCGTCGAAATGCACAACATTGGCAATCTAGATCTACAGCGGGACGTGGTCGCCATTATCGAGCATGTGCTTTCCGGCCGCAGGGGGGATTGGCGAGTGCTGATCGTCGGCTCACAGGAAAGCGACGGATGGGAAATGAAGATTTTCGGACCCAACTCGTTCGAACGCTCTTACACCCTGGACAGAATGTCGGGTGAGCATGACCCTCAAACAATAGCGGCTCTGGTTCGAAGAATTGTTTCGTAGGGCCAGGCCAGTCTCGTACATTTCGTTAGTGTGACGCTTATCGTACCGTACCAGACGGAGACGTGCTCGGTGCTGCCGCGCGACGGCGAGGTGTCGGGCTTTGCGAGACTGATCGTTGGTGTGAAATCCCGTTCATCATGTCTTCACGTTCAGATAGTGCCAGGAGCTGCTTGACAATCTGTGCCTTCTCCCATTTTGCTGGTTTTTGGGGTTTAACGGTGCGAGTTTTCACCGTGATCGCAAACACTGCGAGAAAGATAGCCACTCCGACCAACACGATTGTAATCATCGAAGCTGCCCGGTGAGCATGGGTGTTCAAAGCAGTTGTTGTGCAGTGAATTGTGCGCTTGCCGGAGTCGTGGCCGATAGGTTACGGAGGTTGCTGTCCTGAAACAGGAAGAGCGGAGATATCAAATTCTTGCGGCAGTGTGAGATGGTCCCGTAGTTGGCGTAGTATCGCCATTTCACCGAACTACTTCGCCCGGACACGATGTTTCACCAATCATCGTCTCCACTCGCTCCGCTAGTCAGGGCGGACAAAATCTTTCGCGTCCAGTACCAGTGTTCCTGAATGTGTCCCCAGCTTGCAGTTCTTACTAAACGGGCGAAATTGTCATTTCCTCACTCTGGCAATTGCAGTAGATGTGAGAATCGGGTGCCCGCGCACAGCCAATAAGCAGGACGGCCTGACATCCTCAGACACAACGACCAGCAACTCTATCGAGCCTTTAATTCGAGCGATATGTCCTTGGAGCATCATTCGAGTCCGCTTAACGATGCGGTGCGACATTGCAACCGCTTGAAAGTGCAAAGGCTGCTGTTCGCAAGCAAATACATACCCCCGACCAAAAGCAGAACCGCGCCCACCACAGCCAACCGCTGCCGCATATCTATTCAGACCCCGCACAAGACGTCTGAGATCCTGACGATTGACGAAAACAGGCGATTTCACCAACTACCGGGAAAGTGGCAGCCGAGCTTGGCTGGCGGCCTGACAGACGGTTGCACCATTAGATCCTGAAAATTTGCTCCATTTCCAATTGAAGCAGCGCAGTTTAGGATCTACTCGCGTACAGGCAGGTCGTCCTCTGCAATGATTTCCTCTCCTTTTGATCGATCGGATTATCCCAGCCTCCGTCAAAGTGTGTACTTGAATCAGGCATCCTTGGGATTGATCGGTCAACCAGCAGTAACCGCAATGCATACTTTCATAGACACTGTCGCCAGACATGGCAATCTCTACATGTCCGACAGGGATGAGGTAGCATACTCCGCAACGCTCCGCGATCGCGCATCGCGTTTGCTTCATTGCAATTCCGAGCAAGTCGCGATCGTCGCGAGTGCCAGTGAGATATTGGGGCAACTTCCGATGTTGCTTCAGCCAAGACCAAAGAGCACAATTCTAGCTGTTTCATCGGACTTTCCCGCGGTAACTCGGCCGTGGCTTCGTCTGAGTGCTCTAAAAGACCATACGGTGCGCTTTGTTGATGACCAGCCTACGTGCGATTTGACCGACACACTCATTGAGGCAATTGACGAGAGCACTTCTGTGGTTGCGGTGAGCAGTGTGCAATACGCTACGGGTACAGTAGTGGATATTCCTCGCCTGCGCGAAAGCACTGTTAAGGTTGGTGCACATTTGATTGTAGACGCTACGCAAGCGGCAGGTGCAATGCGAGTGGACGCAGCGGCATGGGATGCTGATGCCGTCGTTGTGAGCGGCTACAAATGGCTTGGTGGACATGGAGGCGTCGCACTAGCGATTATGTCGCCACTCTTGCTCGAGCAAATGCCCCCTTTACCGGGTTGGATGGGTGCGTCGGCCCCATTTTGTTTTGATGCAACCTCTGTGTCGCTCGCTAGTGATGCGCGGCGCTACACGCAATCAACAATGTCGTATGCCTCGATGGCTGGTCTGGTGGTAGCGGTTGAGCAGTTGTTGGCCTTGGGGGACGCTCGAATCGAGGCACATGCACGGAGCTTGGCAGCAACGTTAGTTAACGACGTCAGCCAGTATGGTTGGCAGCCGTTTCGTAGTGTTGGAGATCCTGCTGGGTCTGCACACATCATTTCACTGGGCCGGCCTCGCGAAAGCGCGCAAGCAATTGTGGAAAGACTTCGTAGTCACAATATTGTTTGCGGTACACGTGGCGGACGCATTCGGATCTCGCTCGCCCCTTACAACGATGCAAGTGATGTCAACGCTTTGGGAGAAGCATTTTCAAAAGTACGTTTAAGCTGAATGATGACTCTAACTGTCGTAATCAGGCGATTCCACCAACTACATGACTAAGCCGCTTGCTCGTCTCGCCTGATTCTTGCGATTGCCCGAGTGATTGCTTCCAGAAGACCTTCAAGATAGATACCCTGAAGCTCCGTGGCAAAAGTGCGCTTTCCGTCAGTTTCCCGGAGAGCGTGGTCGAGTGCACGTTGCCATGATTCGAGCGTTCTCAAGTCTCTCTTGTCCATTCGTCGCTATGATGGTGAGCACCACGAAATAGTTCAGTTTCCTGAGGGAATAATGGTGCGAACAGCACCTAGGCTCCAAAAGGACAACTGAGGACATCGACCGCTTAAGCTCATCAGTTGTTCAGACTGCTTCCCACCTGGGAGAACACATTGTTCGTGTTGGATCCGATAAGACGTATGGTTCCAACAACTGGAACAAGAATGACAGCCAACATGACTGCGTATTCTGCAATGTCCTGACCCTGGTCATCGAACCAGAGCGGGCGAAAAAGCGTCCTCATGAGACACTCACTGCGGGCCCGTTAGGCTTTGCTTGTAAGGGAGGGCCGATTTCGAGAATGACATTATGCCCAGCGCTGGGCATCTGTCAAGACAACTGCATGCGATCCTGGTGACCTCTTGCGGAAAGCGGCCAATTGCTACTGCCGGCGGCAGACTTTTGGCAGCATGGAACTGTTCCTTGGACATTTCCTCCCCGAAAAGCTATTTTTGTGTGCTCTATGCACTAGGGGGCACCCTATGTCAGCTGGTTCGAGCACAGATGGACAACGCCATTTCGGCAGAACGATGCGGCGGGATGCATGGTGGCTTGAGTTATTCCCACCTATTGTTGTGCTCGGCGCATTCGGAATTTATGCAACTCTGCGTGCCTTCGAAGGGACGTATTACGAGTGGGGGCCGTATCTTTCTCCCTTTTATTCTCCTCTGATTGACCCTCACCATCGGTGGTGGCCATTCTCTCCGGCACTGCTGATTCTGATTTGGCCTTTGGGCTTTCGCGTCACGTGCTACTACTACCGGAAAGCTTACTACCGTGCTTTCTTTCTCGATCCGCCTGCCTGTGCCGTAAGTGAAGGCCGAAAACGCAGCTACAGAGGAGAGACTGTGTTTCCCTTTGTTCTTCAAAATTTGCATCGCTTCTTCCTTTATGTGGGCTTCATCTTCCTCGTTTTCCTTTGGTGCGACGCGTTTCACGCTTTCTTTTTTGACGGACACATGGGAGTAGGAATTGGCACAGTGGTTCTGCTCTTGAATGTGATTCTGCTTACGGTTTATGCGTTGTCGTGCCACTCGCTCCGGCATCTTTTGGGAGGGAAGCTCGACTGCTTTTCATGCGTAAGCTTCGCCGGTCCGCGATACACGACCTGGCGCTGGTTAAGCATTTTGAACGAGCGTCATATGCTGTATGCCTGGATCAGTCTGATTGTGGTGGGCCTTACGGACCTTTACATTCGGTTGGTGGCCAGCGGCGCGGTGACAGACCTGAGACTATTGTGACTACAGATTACGAAACCCACGACCACGATGTGTTGATAATCGGCGCCGGTGGCGCGGGGCTGCGAGCGGCCCTGGGCGCTCTGGCGCAAGGTGCGAAGGTGGGAGTGGTATGCAAATCGCTCCTCGGAAAAGCCCATACCGTCATGGCGGAGGGTGGAATCGCTGCCGCGATGGCTAATGTGGACGCGGCCGACAACTGGCGCACACATTTTCGCGACACCATGCGCGGCGGCAAGTTGCTTAACAACTGGCGCATGGCTCAAATTCATGCTCAGGAAGCCCCCGATCGCGTACGAGAGCTTGAACAATGGGGCGCGCTTTTTGACCGCACTCAGGGCGGAGAGATCCTGCAGAGAGCTTTCGGCGGTCACACCTTTCGCCGCCTGTGTCATGTGGGCGACCGGACTGGCTTGGAAATGATCCGCACCCTGCAAGACCGCGGCGTGCAATTGGGGATAGACGTCTACATGGAATGCACTATCACTCGCTTGCTGAAAGATGGCGACCGAGTCGCCGGGGCATTCGGTTACTGGCGCGAACAGGGCCGATTTGTGGTCTTTCGAGCCAAGGCGATTGTTCTGGCCACAGGTGGTATCGGCAAGGCATGGAAAATCACCTCGAATTCGTGGGAGTACACCGGCGACGGAATGGCACTTGCCTACGACGCCGGAGCCGAACTGATGGATATGGAGTTTGTGCAGTTTCATCCCACCGGCATGGTTTGGCCTCCTGGAGTGCAGGGGATTCTGGTCACTGAGGCAGTCCGCGGCGAGGGAGGTGTTCTCCGCAACAATTTGGGCCAGCGTTTCATGGCGAAATACGATCCCAAAAAGATGGAGCTTTCTACCCGCGACGTGGTCGCACGCGCGATCTACACGGAAGTGCGGGAAGGCCGTGGCACTGAACACGGCGGCGCATATCTCGACATCTCGCAGAAACCTGCCGACTATGTGAAGAAAAAGCTGCCCAGCATGTATCACCAGTTCAAGGAGCTCGCAGATGTGGACATTACAAGCGGGCCAATGGAGGTTGGGCCGACGTGCCACTACATGATGGGAGGGATTCGAGTCGATGCGGAAACTGCAAAATCGTCCGTTCCCGGACTTTTTGCAGCAGGAGAGGCCGCTGCCGGACTCCATGGCGCCAACCGGTTGGGCGGGAATTCTCTTTCAGACTTGCTAGTTTTCGGGCGTCGCGCAGGTTTGGCGGCCGCCGAGCATGCGAAGGCCATTCAAGTTATGCCCACTAATTCCGGCCAGGTTGAAGACGCAACGCGGGAGCTGCTGGCTCCGTTCGAGCGTGCGGGTGGTGAGAATCCCTATACGATTCACCGTGATTTGCAGGAAATCATGCAGAACCTGGTGGGAATCTTTCGTACCAAGGAGGATCTTATTGGTGCGTTGGAAGAGCTCGAGAAACTGAAGGAGCGCGTTGGAGATCTGAGCGTCGAAGGCTCCCGCTTATTCAACCCCGGCTGGCACCTGGCCCATGATCTTAAAGCGATGCTGACCGTTTCCGAGGCAGTCACTAGGAGCGCACTTGCTCGTCAGGAAAGCCGAGGGGCTCACAGCCGTATTGATCATCCTCACCTCGATGCAGACTGGGGAACGAAAAATAATGTGATCGTCCGCGAAGGAGAGGCAATGGCGCTTTACCAAACTTTGGTGCCGGAGATGCCGGGCGACTTGAGTCAACTTCTTGCGGATGAGAAGTAAGTTTAGTGCGTCGGCATCCCACGGTCTGCGCAGTTCCGGATCGAAGCGAAAATAGCGGGAGGGTCGCCAATGGCGGATGCAATCTTTGAGGTGTTCCGGGGAAACCGCGAAGGTGGGCAACCGGCCTTGTATCGTGTCCCGATTGCCCCGGGAATGGTGGTGTTGGATGCTCTACATCACATTCAGGCGCACCAGGCACCCGATCTAGCTGTACGCTGGAATTGCAAAGCCGGAAAGTGCGGCTCGTGCTCTGCAGAGGTGAACGGCCGGCCTCGTCTCACTTGCAAAACCCGCATAGATTCCCTGCCCACGACCAAGCCCATCACGGTTCAGCCGATGAAGGCGTTTCCTGTGATCAAGGACCTGGTTACTGATGTTTCCTGGAACTACCAGGTGAACAAGAAAATCCCACCGTTTGAGGGCCGTCAGGGTTCGAAGTGGAAGATGTACCAGGAGGACGTGGACCGGGTACAGGAGTTTCGCAAGTGCATTGAATGTTTCTTGTGCCAGAATGTGTGCCACGTTCTCCGTGAACATGACAAGATGGAGCAGTTCGGGGGGCCAAGGTTTTTCGTGCGGGTGGCGGCACTCGAAATGCATCCTATCGACACGAAGTCTCGCGCCCGAATGTTGAAGGATGAGCTCGGGATTGGTCTGTGCAACATTACCAAGTGCTGCACCGAAGTGTGCCCTGAGGAGATCCACATTACAGACAATGCGATCATTCCGCTGAAGGAACGCGTCGTAGATCAATTTTATGACCCTGTCCTCATGCTGGTTCGCAAGATTCGTGGCGCCAAACAAGATTAAGCACGTGGTAAAGGAGGTCCGATGGAACTCAAGTTGAAGACCATCTCAAACGCCGGCATCCCGGAAGCCATCTCCAAAGCGGAGCTCTACCGTTCACTGAACGAACCGGAAGAAGCGGAATCGATCTGCCGGGACGTCCTCGCAGTCGAGCCCGAGCACCAGCTGGCGCTCCGTCTGCTTGGTCTCACCATTACCGATCAGTTCTGCGGTGATGCATCAGATCGTTATGGGGAAGTGGAACGCCTTTTCCTAAGACTCACCGAGCGCTACGAGCGCCTCTATTACACAGGTCTGCTGCATGAAAGGCGAGCTAAGGCACAAATGCATGCTGGACGCCCTCCACTTGCACTCAGTCCGCTCTTCGAGGAGGCAATGCGGTGCTTCGCGGAGGCCGAAAGCATTCGTCCTCCGGGCAACGATGATGCGATTCTTCGATGGAACCGTTGTGCGCGCCTGTTGCAAAACCATCCCGGTTTTCGTGAAGAGCATGAGCCCGAAGTATTCGACGCGTATGATAGCTCGCCGATCTGAATTTAGTCCCATGCTGCCCCAATCAACTCGGCAGCCCGTGCGACGCGCGACGCTTGGCTTGGAGCGCTGCCACATCCGTGTGGGTGGCATGCAGTTCAGTGGCATATCCACCAGCATCGTGTAACGACCGGCGGCGGCTACGAACGGATCTCCCTCGGCCCTGTCTAGAAATTGTCGACCGCAGGTAGGCCTGGGCCGCTTCACTTCTCGTTGCTGCGCAGAACCGAAGTGGTCCTCGTGGGCGTTCGGTGGTGATGTCGCCATAAAACCTCCAAAACGCGACAAACCAAAGCACTCTAACAAATTCCATATGTCATATTTCACATCGTTATAATCGACCACACGCTAGTCTTTTCCAAATGCCCAATTCAAAGTTCACCAACGCGAGAAAGCGCTCTCTCGGCACGAATGCACGGATTACTCGGCGCGATTTCATTGGCTCAACACTCTTGGCGTCTGGATCTGTTCTCCTCGGGAACGCAAGCCCTGTAGAACTGATCAAGAACAGGGACGAACTTACTGGCTATGGCGGTGTGGGCGAATACAGCTCTTCAAATGGGAATACTTTGGAAGTTCTGCAGGCCGGGCACACGATTCGCGATCACATATATGAGCCAGTTCCGAAGAATGTCATCGAAACCGGCGAGAATTATGCCTGTGTAATCGTTGGTGGTGGAATCAGTGGACTCGCGGCTGCCCTGTTTTTCCAACGACAAGCGGAAGCAAAAATGAAGTGCCTGATCCTCGAGAATCACCCGATTTTCGGCGGCGAGGCAAAGCAAAATGAATTTCTCGTGGACGGGCGGCGGCTGATCGCACACCAAGGCTCTGCCATTTATCAGGTTCCTTATCCATATAGTTTTATTGCGCGCTTTTATGATTCGATTGGCTTAAAGGAACCCAAGCTCAGCTATCAGAGGTGGGGCGGAGTCGACCCAGAATTTCCTCTTTCCAAGACTCCTTATGAAGCTGCAGGTTTGAAGTCAGGCCGTTACGGCTTCTGGTTTGGGACAAGATTCGGTCAACGGCCAGGCATGTGGTTGATTGATCCGCTCTCCAAAAATCTGGCGGGAGCCCCTATTTCTGCGCCAACTCGGGATGAGTGGCTGCGCTGGCTGAAGAATCATCCGGTCGAGAAAACTCCTTTTGAGCACCCGAAGGTCGAGGGTGATGCGATCTCTCGCTACCTCGATTCCATTACGCTCGAACAACACTACATGGAACGATTTGGACTCAGCCGCGAAACGGTTCGCACTTTCCTCTCGCCAGTGGAAGGCGGAGGTTCAGGGCTAGGTCCCGACGCCTTGTCGGCCTACTCTGAGTACGCATTCGAAATGCTTTATCCCTTAAAAGAAGATGAGGGCGGTTCGGATCAAATGTTTCCTGGCGGCAATGCAACCATCGCGCGTTTGATGTTGAAGAGCCTGCTTCCCAGAGCCATCAACGGGACCGCCACTGTGGAAGGAGTCACTCGAGGTGCCGTCAACTTTGCGGCTCTTGATGCTGAGGGTCAATCAAGGGTGCGTTTGTCGTCCACCGTCGTATCAGTGAAACATGATGGTGAAGCTGGCAAGGCTAATTCAATCAGTGTCATCTATCAGAAGGATGGCAAGCTTTACCGGGTACGAGCGCGTTCCGCGGTGATGGCAGGAGGAAGTTGGACGACCAAACACATCGTTAGAGATCTTCCGGATAGCCATCGTCAAGCATATGGGCAGTTTTATCGCTCGCCATGCCTGATGGCAAATGTCGCCGTTCGAAACTGGCGATTCCTCTACAAAATGGGAATGAGCGGATGCCGCTGGTTTGAAGGCTTCGGCAATTATATGGACGTCCGCAGATTTGCAATCATGTCAGATGAGAGTGCGTCAATCGATCCGGACTCGCCTACGGTGCTCACCTTGAAGGTCCTTTATTCCTATCCCGGACGTTCGACAGAGGAGCAGGGCAATCTTGGTCGCCGTGAGATGTTGAGCACATCGTTCGCGCAATACGAGAAGAAAATTCGCGAACAATTCTCAGAGATGTTTGCAAGCGGAGGATTCGATGCCCAACGTGACATCGGCGGGATCATTTTGAACCGCTGGGGACACGCCTACCTAAACCCGCAACCCGGCTTTTTCTTTGGCAAGAACGGAAACCCTGCTCCTCGTGAGGTGCTCCGTAAAACTCCGTTCGGAAGAATTGCATTTGCGAATACCGATCTGGCGGGTGCGATGGACCATCGTTATTCGATCTTGGAAGCTCAACGGGCCGTGCAACAGGTCTTGGGTAGGTGCTAATTTAGCCAGTCTGAACTCTCCTGCGACGCGATCAAGAACGTCACCCGACTCCCCGCGAATCAGCGACTTTGGTCTAACGACACCTACAACCGCAGCCGCATTGACGGTAACAGGCCAGACTAGAGTGACGGTCGCTTGGGCAGATTTTGGTTTCCCCCGACGATCATTTGGCGAACGTCAGTCCATGAGGAATCGCGTTCGAGAAAACATAGGCGTACAACAGGACGATGATCGCCACGATGGCACCTAGGGCAATCGAGTGCCAGACAACGAAGCGGAAGATGATCCCTTCATTCCCAACTTGTGCGGTAGCCGCTGTAGCAATTGTGATCGATTGCGCGTCGACCATTTTGCCCATGACGCCACCGGCGCTGTTGGCGGCACACATGAGCACGGGATCTATCCCGAGCTGCTGAGATGTGATCCGCTGCAAGCTTCCGAACAACGCATTGGACGACGTGTCGCTGCCCGTGAGCGCGACGCCGAGCCAGCCGAGAAACGTGCCAAAGAATGGGTAAAACCAGCCGGTGCGGGTGAAGGCGAGTCCCAGAACGGCGTCCAGACCTGAGTACCGCGTTACGTAACCCAAGCCCAACATAAAAGAGATCGCGATCATGGCCAGCCGCATACGTACCAGCGTGCGCCAGAAAATTCGTGCAAGCCGATTTGGAGAAAGTCCCAGCAATAATCCTGAGACAACGGCCGCAAGAAAGCAGCTAGTCCCTGTTGCTGATAACCAATTGAAGTCATATCGGGCGGGTTCTGGAGTTGGCTTAGCCACCACCGGTTCTGAACGATAGACTGCATCGTGCAGAAAAGGAACATCCCAGCCTGGCGGACCCGGACGCATCGTGCCATCTGCAAGATAGACTTTAAATGCTGGCGTCGTGGCCCCATTGATGGCCAATTTGATTGGCGGAAGGCCGAAGACCAGCACGAACATCGACAGGATCGCGAACGGCAACCATGCTCTTAAGACCTGTCCGGTGGAATATTTGCGCACAGTGACAGATCCATCAAATCTGTCAGCAGCCCATTCTCCGCCGAACTGGTCTTTGATCTCTGTTGAGGGGTGCGGTAGAGGCGCCTGGGGTCTGTCGTAGTCGAAGCGCCAAATATTGCGGGGTTTCCAGAAGTGGAGAAAAGCCAATGTGGCAATAACCGAGACCATGCCAGCCACAATGTCGACCAGATTGCTATCCACATAGTTCGACCAAAAGAACTGAGTCAGTCCAAATGAAACACCCACCACCAGAATCGCTGGGATTACTTCCACGGTTTCTTTCCAACTCACCATAGTGCGCACGAGCCAGAACGGAACGATGATGGCGGTGAAAGGCAGGATGCGGCCGATCATCGCATTCAGATCGGATTCCGGGAGAGCGCTTACCGCAGCCAGCGTGTGGACCGGAGTACCGATGGCTCCCCACGCAACAGGCGCCGTGTTGGCGATCAGATTTAAGGCGGCTGCATGAAAGGGCCGGAACCCAAGTCCAATCATGAAAGCGCCCGCGATCGCTACCGGCGCACCGAATCCCGCTGCCCCTTCGATGAGTGCTCCAAAGCAAAATGCTACGAGCAGCAGTTGAAGCCGACGGTCGGGCGTGATAGCCGCGACCGATTCCTTCATGATTTCAAACTGGCCAGTTTCTACCGAGATGTCGTACAGAAAAACGGCGGCGAGAACTATCCAGGCGATCTTTAGAATGCCGAAGGCGACCCCATAGCCGAAGCTCATTACAGCGAGAATGATCGGCATTTTGAAAACGAGAATTGCCACTGCGATTGCGGTGAAAGCACCTGCAATGGCGCACCAGTGCGGCTTAACCTTGAATCCCGCCAGCAGTCCGAGCAACACGATGATCGGAAGAGCGGCAATCAGCGTGGAGGCCCACCAATAGCCGATCGGGTCATAGACCTGGGTCCATTGCATGCGATTTCCTTATCACCAATTCCTGAAGTCGTAATCGATTCAAGCCTGCCAGCTCACCGGAACGTTCACATACGAGCGATCGAGAGCAGCAACTGAAGGGCATCCGAGAAGCCTGAGGGTTCGCTCAAGATCAATTCGCAAGATCTCCAGCGCACGAGTGATGCCGGCTTCTCCCGCAGCCGCGAGGCCGTAGGCGTAAGCGCGGCCGCACAGAACAGCACGCGCCCCCAGACAGATAGCCTTCACAATGTCGCTACCGCGACGAATGCCGCCGTCCATCAACACTTCAATCCGACCGTTCACGGCCGCCACCACTTCCGGCAAGGCGCGCAGCGATGCAGGAACGCAGTCCAACTGGCGCGCTCCGTGATTCGACACGACCAAGGCAGCGGCTCCTTCGTCGATAGCTCTTCGAGCATCGTCTCCAGTAAGGACTCCCTTGATAACCATGGGTCCCCGCCAAAGGTCACGGATCCACCGCAGATCTTGCCACGTCACTGTTGAGCTTCCCAACGCAGCATTGACATCGACCAGCGGCATCGGTCCTTCGCCGGGGATGACAACGTTCGGAAGCGGCGGCATGCCGCCGTCAAGCAGGAACCGGAGCAGCCAACCCGGGCGCGACAATACTTGTGGCAGAAACGGTAACTTTTGCATCAGTCCGCCACTGATCAGCTCTTTCATGCCATTTCGGAAGTCACGCTCGCGCATTCCGGCAACCGCGGTATCGATCGTGACAAAGAGGGCAGAAAAACCCGCGAGCCGTGCACGTTCAATCGCGGCTTCTGCCGCTGCGCGGCCACCCAACAGATAAAGCTGGTAGAACACATGGCCTGAGGAGGCTGCCTTGACATCCTCCAGCCGGTGCCCGGAGATGGTGGAGAGAATGTAGGCAGTCCCCGCCATTCCGGCGGCCCGAGCAGCCGCGACTTCGCCGCCCGGATCCATCAGGCGGCTGTAGCCCACCGGGGCAAGCTGCGCGGGCAGTGCAAAGTCGAAGCCCAGCACACGAGTACTCAGATCACAATGAGGTAACGCCACCGCGTGGCGCGGTCGGAAGGTAACTTCCTGAAATGCCCGACAGTTTTCCCGAAGGGTCACTTCACCTTCAGCGCCGCCGTCAAGGTAGTCGAAAACCACCCTAGGCAACTTGCGTTGGGCCAACGGCCGGAGGTCCTCGATGCTCACAACATGGGGAGACGCCACTCGCCGGGTTGCTTTGTTCATCCAGAATCTCAGTGGCGTTGAATTATAGCGTCGTCTTTTCCTGCTGATGTGAAAACTACGGGGCAATGAGTGTTGTGGTGATTTTTCAAGAGTGGTTCAACCCCGCCTCGCTTGGCCTCAAGTGGCAGCCTATTTCATAATCGCACGCAGGTCGCTGGGTCCTGTAAGCCACTCCGATCATTTAGATGCTGGAAGACCACGGGAACATGAAGCGGCCGATGGAGCGCTAAAACTCCCAGGTCGAGGTCTGTCGGCCGTTGCGACGGTGCTTTGTTGTGTGTGAAATATGCGTTCTAACACGTTCGAGCGGGCTGCCGTTTTTATTTGACCAGGCGGTATCATTAATTAGGCGCCCGAGCGCCCCTTTTCGGCTTCCCCCGTAGCGGGCGCTCTCTTAATTTGTGTCTCCCCAATACAGTATTCACCCTGCGACCGGCGATGTACGACAGGAGGACCCTCCGGCATATTGGGTTTCGTGTCTTATGCGGTAGGGAGGATCTCGATTTTCCACGCTTCGCTACGGGCCATTCAAGCAATGATCATTGGCGCTCTGGCGGGGATGATGTTCTGTCGCAGAGGGGAACGCACGACTTCTCAGCCTGGAACCTTTTCGGAACGCGGTGAACACCCGAAGAAGCAAAACGCTAGCCCATTTGGACCCGAAGATTGTTTCCAATCCAATTGAAGTGGTAAAACAAAGCGAAATTACCGTTGCTGATCTGGATGGGATTTTTGACAGTGCGTGGCAGGTCTTAAACGGAATTTCGGCTGTCTATTGAAACCTGTCTTTTTCTCATCAACTAATAGGTGTAGATGATTGCGAACTTGTTGTGGACTACGTTGCGAGTTTTAAGAAGAGACAACGCGAGGAGTACGAAGCCGTTTGGCCCCTTTCCTGACCCTTCTACTACAGCAACAAGCACGCCCCCGCCGCGCCACAGGATGAGAAGAAATAGGGGAGAGGTTCACTTGCTAACGACTCTGCATAAAGACTATCGGGTGCGCGTTGTGCCTATAGAGTCGGTTTACAAAGCGATCCGCTCCGCCCTTCGGAAACTGGATGCGGCCCTTCGTCAGTATGAGCGCAAGACGATTCGCAGGTGACAGTTGGCCGGGCTTATGACGACTTCACCGATGCAATGCGCAAGTTAGGTCTTGGCAGTCGGCACCGATAAAAGAAAACCCCCTTCGGTGAAAAGGGCTTCATTCGGAGACAACCTCCCGCTTATCCAAGGCGGTGGCAGTCAAAGGGCTCTAAACTAACAATGATGCAGCAATGTTCTCATGCCGGAGATGATGCATTCGCCCGACTCCAACTTGGCACCGGGAAATATCGAGCAATTGTCCATTCGGTGACCGGCATAGCATTTTTGCGGACTGCCAAGTCCCCCGAACCGATACCCCGCTCGCTCTTCTGAGATTCCATCAACTGGCCCAAGTGCTGCAAAGCGCGAGCTCGTGCACCGATCACATCTCTCGGTGCGCAACCTAGAAGAATTGAACACTCGTGATCGGAGTAGCGTTCCAGAGCCGACATTACAAAAACGAAGCGCTCAAGCTGATTTAACTCGAGAATCGCAGCGACCTCTGCCAGTGACACTATCGGCAGTTTATCCATCGTTCCCACAACGGAAGGGCTTCGCATGGCGCGATCGGAGTACTGTAGCGGCGCAACAAGCCGAATCGCACTCTGAATAATCGTGCGTCGCGCCCAAGACCGCGCCCACTCCTTGAATACACGGTTCGCTTTTGCGGATTCTCCAATGCCACTGACAAAGCACTCCTCCGCCGTTTCTCGCTCCCCGGTCAAAAGAAACGACAGGAGATAGAGAGCACTCATTTCCTGCGTGAAGATCTGATCGAAGTCAGCTGCCGTTGCGTAGGCACCAGAGCTGATGACTTCTGTGATATTTACTCGTTCCACGCCCTCTTGGATGCATGCGTCGACAAATCGACTCAGAATCTAGCTCTGGCATTCGCCCCTCCAGGAGCCCTTTCGTGGTGTCTCCGGCGAACGATTAAAACCGAGATCAACGTGAAATAAGGGGAGCGAGTAAGAGTTCAGATTTATGGTGTCAGTTCTGGTGTCAGTTGGAGCCGTTACTTGGTGCGGAGTCATGCATCGTGCTGCGCTAGACAAAGGGCCAGCAGGGGCAGAAAGACAAGAGGTTGCTACCTCCTGCAATTCGGTGCGCTTCGGTGCGCAGACATCAAAAGGGATTAGAAATCCGATGCTCTATCCGCTTGAGCTACGGGCCCATTGAATGTGCATACAGCCGCGTGGATTGCGGCGATGATCGACATTCAGTTTACACGAGACCGCTCGATAACCGGTGCCGTCGAGGGCTGTTCGCGGTGTCATCTGAAGTTAAACCCCGGCTCCGCAACAGTCGATAGCCCTAATTCGGGCGTATACAACCAAACCTGGAACGGGCAGTCACTTAGCTGGACTATCATGGCCTACTTTGAACGAAACAATTGTTTGATCAAGAGGCAGGCCGCCTCGAACCGACTGGTCTGCGCTAACAGGATTCATCTTAAGCGGAGTTCCATCGGCTTCCGCCTTATCGAACGCTTCCGTGCCATCTGTTTTACCCGTGATCTCAAACTCATCGATCTCATATGGCAAACCGTTTGACACAAAAGATGACGGGCCATCCATCACTTGAAAGTGGAGGTGCGGTGCAACCGAGTTGCCCGTGTTCCCGACGAGTCCAAGCTGCTGTCCGCGTCTGACTCGGTCCTTAGCATGAACTTTTATGCTTCCGGGCTGGAGGTGAGCGTACAGTGCATACCGATGATCTCCGAGATCGAGGATTACCGAATTGCCATCGGCCGCATCCAGGGACACATCAGTCGGGTACTTGCCCGGTGTTTCCTCATTGAATCCGTTGGTGACAGACTCGACGGTAGCGTCTGCGACCGCGATCGCAGCTTTACCGAAAATCGTGTAGCTTTCCAACCGTTCTCTTGGCCCTGAATAGATCCGCCCCGTTTTATCAAGTTGTTGCTCCCAATCGACGGCGAAGCGTTGAGAAATCCACACACGTCCATTGACTGGTAGTGCCGCTCGTGTGTGACGGGTCGCATCGCAGCAAGAGTCCGCGGAGATGAAGTTGTCTCCAAGCAAGGGAGGACCAATCCTGACGACTGATCGCCGGTCCACGGTTGTTGTACCACCCTCTTCAGTAAATTCCTGATGACCGGGAGGAGCCGCTGTCACTCGTGCCATGATGCGATGCGAGATCTGGCGAGGGATTGCGGCGCCGGGGGAAAGCGTAACGTGGACAAACAGCAATGCCTCTGTGCTATTGGAGAGCACTGCGACGGCCTCCCGCTGTCCTGCCGGCTGCAATCGCCGGGCGATCTCAGTAGCATTCATGCTGTGTAGAACGGAGCCATCACCCAATACATCAACCCGTTCAACAGATGCTTCGGCGCTTGAAAAATTTGTCATCCAGAGTTCGTAGCCTAGATGAACTTGCCCGTCCGAACCATGAAAGGGTACAGGTGCATCGTGTATGCCAAGCAGAATAGGGGTTGGCTTGTCCGCTTCAGCGGCTCTTGTGCCAGAAGGTTTCGCGATCAAAACCGAGACTGCGATCAAGGTCAGAATCAATACTTGGCCATTAGAAATGCGCCGCATTATGAGCTCAACTTTCACCAGAAATTTGCCGGGTGACATCCTAGATAAAGACGCTAGCTTGATCAATATCCTCGTGAGGAGAGGTCGAATCTATCCGGAACGGCTTATCATTTGCGGCTATCTGGCGTGCAATAAATCAACAATCACGAAACGGGTGACTGCAAGCTCTTCCGCACTTCTGCGCAACTACTTTCGTACCGTGGTGGCAACAGTTTTCTGAAAGTACTCTTTAGAAGCGCCTTCTTCGAGAAAGGAGTTTTCTCGATGAGGATAATACTGATCGTCGCTGTAATAGTTCTTGCAGCCGCAACACCCGCACTAGCCAGTTGCTCAACCAATGCTGAGTGCCCACTCCACCGTAGGCCCATGAATTTCACTGGGCAGACCAAACTAGTGAACAGCCACATGTTTGGGCTCTATCGCTGTCCGAGCGGACACGAAATCTGGTTCAAGTGTGATTAGATCGCCCCGGTAGACCTCAGTTTCTCCCCACGGTAAAGGGATCGCCTATCAGCCAACGCCATGTACCATCGCGCTGCCGGCGTGCTACCTCGATCGCATAGACGGACATCGGGTCAGGTGACGACACATTCCACTCGGTGTGCATCAGCGCGATGTCACCGGACTGAACGATTTGCTTAATTCGAAAACGGAAGGCAGCTCTCGCCGAGGCAAGGGGAGCGAGTTGCTCTCGCAATTGCTCCTTGCCGCGTTTTTCTTCTCGAGACTGAGTCAAAAATACCGCGTCAGCATCATAGAGTCCGAGGAGGGATTCGATATCACCTTCGGCCATATATTGTTGGAAAAGACGGCAAATCTGTTCGGGATTCGCTGCAGGCATTCTCGGCACCTCCTCCTTTTTTGATGGTCCCAGGGGACAGGCTGATGCCGCGATTGAGAGCAAATATTTGAACGAGCGGAAGCGGCGCTATTTCGCCGGCGCTAGTGATTTCAAATACGCCACAATCGCCTCCGCGTCCTGTTGGTTGAAGCGGTATTGTGGCATCGGTGGGCGCGCTGGTAATTCGTTGTAAGCAATCCCGGTCATTAGGAATCTGATGGCTGCATCCTTCTCCCATTCAGGCAGGCCAGCAATTTTCGGAGCCTTCTCCGCCCAAACGGGCATTGGAACTGTGGGCTTAAATGTCAGCACCGCACCTTGCAACCATTGGGCTTCGGAAATCTCGCCCTTCTCATTTCTAGGGCTGTGACAGTCCCCACACATTCCTACACCACTTACCAAATACTTACCGCGAGCAATCAGTGCTGCGGAATCGCCGCGAGATTTCGCTTTTTGAGCGAAAACAGTGGGCGCGATCAGCAGTGAAACGGAAGATGCCAAAAGGACGAACAAGCGCATTTGAACACTCCTGGGGTTGGCTCGCTCAAAAGCCCAAACCGATCATGATTACCGTCGCATATCTTACCAATCTTTACCGCGTTGAAAGAGGTGTGGTTCTCCTGCATCGTCAGGCATAAGGACCCCAACAAACTGTGCCCCGGCTGTTTAGAGTGCAACATGACGATCGGAGCACTGGAGGTTACCGACTATCTCACCTTCGTGTGCCCTGCTACGGAAATAACCGGATAGACCGACGCCTGCATCGAGGCTAACGATAGCGGTGCGGCTATGTGCTCGCGGAGTGGACTGGCGGGCGAGCTCCGTTTCTCGATTTGTGACCGATCCTAACTCCAAGACCTTCGGCCGTTATGAAATCCTCGACGAGCTCGGGCGAGGTGGCATGGGTGTCGTCTATCGCGCCCGCGATCCCCACATCAATCGTGTTGTCGCAATAAAAAGCGTCCCACTCGTAGGGCTGCCTCCGGATGTCCAGAACGAGTACCGGGAGCGTTTCGCGCAGGAAGCAGAGGCCGCTGGGCGCCTGTCGCATCCGGGTATCGTGGCTATCTTCGATGTCGGCGAGGACTCGGAAACCCGGTCTCCGTACATCGTGATGGAGTTTGTGAAAGGCCAATCCCTCGAGTCGGCCCATCTGGGCGCCTTCGAGGCTGTTCGTGTGGTGCAAGAGATAGCGGAGGCGCTCGATCTCGCTCACAGGCAGGGCATTGTTCACCGTGACTTGAAACCCTCAAATATCTTGCTCACCGAAGACGGGCGAGCCAAGATCGCCGACTTCGGCGTTGCGAGGTTGAATCTGAGCGAGATCACAACTGCAGGGCAAGTACTGGGCACACCCGCATTCATGTCTCCCGAGCAATTGAGGGGGGAGCCGATCGACGGACGTTCCGATCTTTTTTCGCTAGGCGTAATTCTCTACACATTGATCACCGGACATCGGCCGTTCCAGGGAAATAGTGTTTACACCGTCTCATTCAAGGTAGTGAACCACCAACCAGTTCCCGCTACAGCCTTGAATGTCGAAATACCGCCCGAGTTGAGCCGGATCGTGGTTCGGGCCATCGAAAAAAACCCTGCGGATCGATATCAGAGCGGACGAGACATGGCGGCCGAACTTCGCAAAGTTCTCGCAAGCAGAGAATCTCCGCCGGAGTTTGCCGCGCAAGCACGCGTTCCGGCCCCCGCGGCGTCTTTCGACGCACTGCAGCTCCACGCGCCCACGGAATCTCCGCTCGAAGAAGGTTCGCACGTGCAGGATATTGCTTCGAAGCGGAACCGCTGGAAGGCCACAATCGTCGGGTTGCTCTTGTGCCTTACGCTGAGTGCAGCCTTCATCGTCTGGAAAACTTCACGCCAACCTTCAGCCCTCACACCCATCATGCCGCCTCCATCTCAACCGCAAACCCCCGACTCTCCTCCTGAGAATACCGTTCCACCCGCTCAGGCCGACGGGCCCTCGAACTTCGCGTCGCGCACGCCGTCAGCGCGTTCAGTACCGCTTCTGGTGGCGGTTGAACATAAATTCGATCATGCTGACCTTAGAGTGTGGGTGGATGATCATTTAGTTTTACGACAGGATCTTCAGGCCGGAAATAGGAAGCGATTTGGCGCATTTGGGCGCGCCGCGGCAAAGGTCTCACGCACCGCGAATATCACAGCAGGAACGCACGACCTTCGCGTGAACGTGAGAACTGCAAACGGAGACTATGACCAGTCTCACAGCGTCAAAGGCACATTCCACAGTGCAACACGGCGAACGCTTAATGTCAGCTTTGGAAAGAATAACGAGATGAAGGTAACTTTGAAGTAGTCGAATCTAGCCGCTACACCATTCCCTTGGTGCTACCGGTGTGGCTTTTGTACCGCTTCGGTTTGCCACTTTTTCCTTTGCTGTTCAATCATGGCATAGCAATCGCACGACGTTTGCTCCATCTTTGTTCGATTCATGATAGTTACGCTGCCGCGTGTGTAAGTGATCAATCCTGCTTGCTGGAGCACGCCAGCTGCTACGCTCACACTCGCCCTGCGTACACCAAGCATTTGACCGAGAAACTCTTGGGTCAAAGGAAGAGTCTTGCTTCCAATTCTGTCGTGACTCATCAGTAGCCATCGCGCGAGCCGTTCCTCAACGTTGTGCAGCCGGTTGCACGCAGCAAGCTGAGTTGCCTGCATCCCAAGAATCAGCGAGAAGCGTTGAAGTTGTTGCGCAAGACCGAGGCACTGCGGTAGCAACTTGCGCAGTGTGTCTGCTTCGATCCGGTACGCGGTACCATCGCCTTGCGTGACAACGCGCAGGCCGCTGGTCCTGAATCCAAAGATAATGGGCAGGCCCACAAATCCTTCTTTTCCAATTAGTCCTACTTCTACGCTCTTGCCGTCCGGCTGGACCGTTAGAACGGAAGCCAGCCCGTCGTTCAAAAAATATATAGAACGTATTGTTTCGCCCACTTCATGAAGGACCTGATGCAGTCTCAGGCGTACAAATTCAATCGATGTAAAGACCTGGTTGCTTTCCGTGCGCGAGAGTGCCCGCAAAATACTGTTGTTGACCAGATTTCCATCGCCATCAACCCCATCCGACGACTTACCCGATGTTTTTGCTCGGACCCCTGCATTTTTTGTCATAACAGCTCCTTGCGAACACAGCGATTACGCCGGTCTGATTTCGCAAGGAACCGTTCGCCGCGGGGCGCGCGAATATGTCAGCGGGAGGTTGCTAGAAGAGACTCTTCAACCATACGCTCCTTCCAACTCCTTGTATGTACGCGACCGAACGTATGTACGGCAAGTGACGGACAGATGCGTGCCTTTGCCACACCTTAGCCTCGTCCCGACGCTTAAACTATTCCCTCGTGCCCTTAAATCGTGGGTTGTTTCATCCGGGAACGCGAGAGTCCAGGCTGCGTCGGGTAAATGTGGCGAGAAGCAGCAGGATAGTTAACGTAGACCTTGAAACATCACAACGTCAGTGTCGTTTAGTCTCGAGCGCGTAATTGCAAGCTTCTTTCCGTCCCGCGACCATGCGTGGGCCGTGACCGACGAGGGCTCCGAATCAAAATATGTCAGCTGAACAGGCGGGCCGCCAGTTAGCAGCTGCATGTACAGGTTCGACGCATTCCCAAGCAGACGAAAATAGGAAAGTGCCCGATCGTCGGGAGTCCACGCTATATTAGCAGCGCCCGATGGAGCCTCTATTTCTTTGACAGGCCCTCCGCCATTGATGCTTTGGACTATAAACTTCTGTTTCGCATTAGGACCCTGACCATCAAGTCGGAAATAGGCAACGAACTTGCCGTCGTGTGATATGGCGGGCGTTCCAACGCTCGCACGACCCAACTCAACGGGTTGACCTCCATCGATTGGCACTTTAAACAGGTGATAGAAACCGTCAGACTCTTGCGTGCCCTGGAAAAATACCCACTTGCCATCAGGCGTGCAGGCAGCCCCTTCATCATCTCGACCGTTGGAGAGCTGTTTAGTTTCGCCGGTTATCGCGTTAAGTCTCCAGAGCTGGATGTGATTCTCTTTGCCGGAGCGCGCCACAACAACCAGGTCACCTTCCCCACACGCTACCGGGTTAAGGTTGAAATTGTCGTTTTGCAGCAATGGCGTGCGCGACGAACCATCTCCATTCATGATGTAGGCTCTGAACGTCGTATCGTGTTGCAATAGCCTCCCGCTCGCAGTCCACGAGAGCGAATTCGCAGGAGCCTGTTCGGATGAAATCGCGTTGAATTTCCAGGCAGTCTTGTTGTTCAGCAAAGGGGGAACTTCGGCCACGTAAATCGTCCCCGAGGGTTGTTCCTGCGTTGAAACCAGAGATTTACCGTCTGCTGTAAGGCTCACCCCGGCGTATGGACTCAGATCGTTCGTGACCTTTTGTATCGTTCCGCTCGGATAAGGTAAAAACCAGATTTGCGAACGGCTCGGTTCGTTGTCGGCCACCCCGACAAAAAAGATCCCGGAACCATCGGGACTCCAATTGAGCTCTGTAATGAATATCGGTAAAGGGAAACTCTTCACTTCCCTGCCAGTGAGATCCAGCACAAGAATTCGGCTCAGGCTTTTCGCGGTCGCGTCAATGCATGACACAGCTAGCAAGTCGGCGGCCGGAGACCACGATACGTTGCTGACCAGGCCGACGCCGGCTGTCGGCCGCTGATAGATGATCGTTTCATCTCCTCCGCCGGCGCTGTTAATCGCAATCTGGTCTTCCCCTTTATCCTGCGCCGAGCGCTTGTAGACGATCCGCTTGCCATCTGCAGAAAAGGATGCGCCACCAATCACATCAGCCACAATCTGGCGGGGTTCTCCACCGAGAGACGGCACTGCATACAAATTCGACGTATTGGTGTTCGAGGAGTCTGTATGTACGTAGTAAAGAAAATTTCCATCCGGCGTAAACGTGGGGGCAATGTTGATGCCTGCGGCAAAGAAACCGGGCTGCGGCGGAACGACCGTTACTTCACTTCCCGTAAGCACTTGCTTCACGCGCAGGCTGCGCTCCTTCTCGCGGCGTGAATAAGCAATCCACCGACCGTCAGCGGAAACAGTCGATGTCCCAGTCACGACTTGACCGTGATCTGTGAGCTTGCGGAGTGTTGCATTGCGTGGGTCGATCACATTCCCGCCACGCGCCACCAGTTTGTAAATCCCGAATGCGGCTGCGGCCAGAAGGAGAACCAACAGTGCAGCAATCGCAAAAACCATTCCCTTATGACGCCGAGCCTCCGACGCGAGCACGGAACCTGACGACGGTCCTAGTGCATTGGACGCTCGCGAACTGGTGGTTCCAGATGAGCTCGCTAGCGGTGCGCTTCCCGATGAAGGCTGCGATGACGAAGGGTACGACGACATGAAACCGGCACCGATTCTTCCCGAGCTTGCATCGCGCTTGAGTCGTTTTAAATCCCCGCGAATGTCTGCCGCACTCTGATAACGAAGATCCACATCTTTCTCTAGAGCCTTAAGGATGATTTCGTCGAGCTTCGGCGGGATTTCTGAATTCAGGCGGCTAGGCGACACAGGTGTCTTATCAAGGATCGCGTGGAAGATCACGGCCGAGGTGGCGCCATCAAACGGAAGCTTCCCGGATGCCATCTGGTACAACACCGCACCAAAACTGAAAAGATCGGTACGCGGATCAAGCTCCTCGCCGCGGGCCTGTTCGGGTGACATGTAGGCGACGGTTCCAACGGTGGATCCTGGGCTGGTCAGCAACGCGGCTCGCGGTTCATCAACTGTTGCTCCGGCGGCGGCGTTGGCTTCCTGCCGAGCGCGCTCCAATTTTGCCAAACCAAAATCCAAAACCTTCGCGCGACCTCGGTCGGTGAGAAAGATATTTGCCGGCTTGATGTCGCGATGCACAAATCCCGAGCGGTGCGCGGCGTCGAGTCCATCCGCAACTTGAACCGCGATGTCGAGCAGTGCATCCACAGGCAGTGGGCGAGTCAGGCGCTCCGACAGTGGTTGCCCTTTGAGCAACTCGAGCAAGGAAAGGCTGTCCGTCAACTTCGTCTATTTCGTACAACGTGCAAATATTCTCGTGGTTTAGCGCCGACGCCGCACGCGCCTCGAACTGAAAACGTTCGAGCGCCTGATGATTGTCTGCCATATCAGCGGGAAGAAATTTGAGCGCGACGTGACGACCGAGTTTCAGGTCTTCCGCTTCGTAAACGGCGCCCATACCGCCTCGCCCGAGTTCCCGGATGATGCGATAGTGAGAAATTGTCTTGCCGACCACTGAATCTCCGCGACAATAATTGGGTGCTGAGGAATTCGATGGGAAATCTTACGTGGCATGCCGACCACAGTCAAAAACCGCGCTTTGGTTCAAGCAGGCGTTGCCTTCTGAGCCCTGAATTCGTCAAATTTGCATTCGAAACCCTGTCCTTCTGGTGATGCACACATTAATCCGACCTGCACAGAAGCAGGCATCGGCAAATATCCTTGACGTATTGATATGTAGTTCTTGCCGTCGATCGAATAGAACATCTCCAGCGCATCGGATTTGCGCACAACTTTCCACCAGACTGGATCTTTCGTGGAGACGCCTCGCACGGTCGACCAGTCCGAAAAGTCTCGTGTGACAACCACGCTCGCGTGTCCAATGCCGTCGACCAGTTCGAGCCCGCATTTCATCCAGTTGATGTCATCCACTCGTACCATCAGACCAGCCTGATCATACAAAGCTTTGTAATCACCAGACACTCGCGCCTGCAGTATGAAGTCGCCATCGAACGGCATGTGGTAGAAATGGCCATTGTTGGTGATGTAACCGTAATACGTCTTACGCCAGTAATCGGTCTTTGCGCGAGTGACGACGATCAACTGCTCTCCGTCGACCTTCGTCGAAGCGGGATCATTGAACCATTTCATGCGGTCGAAAAGGTTGCGACCCGATCCCTCTTGGAGGACAAGATCCGTTGCGCTCAGACGGGCGGTGAGCAAGTGCGCACCCGAAACGCTCGCGATTACACCGCGCGCCAAAAAGACACGCCGAGTTGGGTTATCCATTTTCAGTTTTCCCCTCAACGCGTGCCATCCAACGCCCACCGGTCGGGCGGCGCGTTTGGCAGATATTTTATGCGCACTGTCTTCCTTCCTAGAAACTCCTTTTGCAAGGAATGACAAGAACGATTGTCAGTTCCTCCCCCGGTAGCGTACCCTTCCCCGATGCAAATCGAGACACGCCGTTTCGCGTTCGCAATTGTCACCGTTCTGTCCGCTGGTTTAGTTTTCGCCCAAACACCCGCACAAAAGAGCTTCACCCTTGAGCAGGTTCTGAGCTCTCCGTTCCCCGCGGGACTGACGACTGCGTCGAACTCCTCGCGCATTGCTTGGGTCTTCAGTCAAAAGGGCGTTGCAAACGTATGGATCGCGGATGCCCCAAAATTCGACGCGAAGCAAATCACGCACTATAACGCTGACGAGGGCTTGCCGATCGCGTCCCTGCGTCTTACGCCCGATGGGAAAACGGTTGTCTTCGCACGGGGCACGGAAGCCAACAGTTCAGGCGAGATTGCCGACCCTACCAGCAATGTCCAAAAGCGCGCACAGCAGGTGTGGGCGGTAAAGGTGGATCAGGGCGAGCCTCAACTGCTGGGAGACATGGGTTGCGAGGAGGAGGGCTGCGAAGACATTCAGGTTTCTCCGAACGGCGAATTTGCAGTCTGGTCGGCGAAGAAACAGTTATGGATCGCGCCGATCTCTGGCAGCGAGAAGGCTCACGTTCTGACTTATGCTCGGGGAAACATCTCTCAGCCGAAGTGGTCGCCGGATGGAAAAAAAATCGCGTTCGTCAGCAATCGCGGAGATCATAGTTTCGTCGCGATCTATCAGTTCGGTCGCGAAACCCTTCAGTATGTGTTGCCTACACCCGATCGTGACATCCATCCGCGCTGGTCACCGGATGGAAACCAGCTCGCCTTTGTCCGTGTAGCGGGGAAGTTACAGAAACAACCGATCCTTCCACAAACACCGGAACCCTGGACGATCTGGGTTTACGATTTGGCCTCTGACAAAGGCACCGAAGTGTGGCATAGCGGGAACGCACTCGACGATTCCCTTCCTCGTCTGACCGCCGACGTTTCATTCCAATTCACGGGAAAAAATCGATTGGTCTTTTCATCCGAAAAAGACGGATGGAATCATTTGTACTCAGTTTCAACTGCAGGCGGTGATGCTGTTTTGCTCACGCCGGGAAATTTCGAGACCGAAGATGTCGCGCTCAGCGCCGACAAGAACGCCGTGATCTATTCCTCGAACCAGGATGACATCGACCACCGTCACCTGTGGCGCGTAAATGTCGAAGGTGGGAAACCCGAAGCCCTCACCCGCGGAGAGACGAACGACTGGGCGCCATTACAGACCAAGAGCGGTGAGGTTGTCTGTTTGGGATCGACCGCGATTTCGCCGGCGATGCCATACGTTCTGAATTCGTCAGGCCGAGAAATGATCGCGAAAAGTGCGTTGCCGTCTGATTTCCCGTCCGCGGAACTCGTAACCCCGAAACAAGTTGTGTTCAAAGCCGAAGATGGCTGGGAGATTCATGGGCAGCTGTTTGAACCGAAGCGCACAGGGCGTGGGCCGGCGCTCGTGTTCATTCACGGCGGTTCGATGCGACAAATGATCCTTGGCTTTCATTACATGGCCTACTACCACAATGCCTATGCGATGAATCAGTATCTGGCGAGCCGCGGATACGTTGTTCTCGCTGTCAACTATCGCACCGGCATCATGTATGGCCGCCACTTCCGCGAGCCGGCTGATGGTGGCTGGAGAGGCGGGTCGGAGTACAAGGATGTGGCGGCCGCCGGGCGCTTTCTACAGACACTGCCAAACGTCGATGCCAAGAAGATTGGTTCGTGGGGTGGTTCGTACGGCGGGTACCTGACCGCGATGGCGCTGGCGCACAATTCCGATATCTTTGCTGCGGGCGTCGATCTGCATGGCGTGCACGACTGGTCCGACTTCAAAGAAGAGTTTCCGAAAGACGCACCCGATCTCGATGCTGCATTGAAAACCGCATTCCGAGCCTCGCCCAATGCTGCCATTGCAACATGGCGATCGCCGGTGCTCCTGATTCATGGAGACGACGACCGTAATGTTCCGTTCTCAGAAACAGTCGATCTGCTGCAACGACTCCGCGCTCAGAAAGTGCAAGTCGAGGAATTGATTTTTCCTGACGAGATCCATGATTTCCTGCTGTGGCGGAACTGGATTCGCGCTTACACTGCGACCGAAGACTTTTTCGGTAAGCAATTCAAGCGTTGAGCCGATAGACTCTCTCCCGGATGCCTGCAACTTCACGGCTTGCTTACATCGACTGGATGCGCGGTCTGGCATGCATCGTCATGTTTCAGACACATTGCTACGACTCCTGGGTGACTCCGGAGGCGCGCAAGTCCACATTTTTCATGTATTCGCAGATCGGCGGGACACTGCCTGCGCCTCTTTTTCTATTTCTGGCCGGTATTTCGTTTGCTCTGGTCACCGACAAACTAGTGCAGAAAGGCATTCCGTCGCGTGATGTGTTTCGCACAACATTGCGACGCGGCGCTGAGATCTTCGCACTTGGCCTCTTGTTTCGACTGCAGGAATACGTGATCGCGTTGGGATGGGCTCCGTGGACGGATCTGTTTCGCGTCGACATTCTCAATACGATCGGCGCCAGCATGATGCTGATGGCGGTGGTGTGCTGGGCAGCAAACTGCCTCGGATCATCCAATTGGCATCGCTTTGCAGTCGCTACGGGGACGGCCGTTGCTATTTCTCTGCTGACGCCGCCGTTGTGGACTACATGGCGACCGCATTGGATTCCGTGGCCAATTCAGTCCTACATCAATGGCGTTCACAATCTCGGCGAGCCCCAGTCGTGGCTCTTTCCCATCTTCCCGTGGGGGGCGTTCGCCTTCGCCGGCTTAGCGATCGGATTTTTGCTGGTGAGCCCCGCCTTGCACAGGCGGGAAGCATCGAGTTTCCTCGCATTCGGGGTGCTGGGAACGGTAATGATCTACTTGTCTCGATGGCTTGACTCTCAGCCACGACAGCTCTATGAGGTTTACGACTACTGGCATACGAGTCCTGATTTCCTGTTGTTGCGTGTGGGGGTCTTGCTCATCGTGCTTGCTGCCGCATATGTCTGGTGCCGCTGGGGTTTCGCGCAGAAAGGTTTCAGTCCCCTGATTCAACTGGGGCATACGTCCCTGCTGGTGTATTGGGTCCACATTGAACTGGTCTATGGTCGGGTGTCGATCCTGCGGAAGCATGCGCAGAGTATCCACGGGGCATCGGTAGGTTTATTTGTGATTTGCGTTTTAATGCTTTTGTTGTCGCTAGCGTGCACGCGCTTCCAATGGGCCGAGGTTTGGAACAACTGGAGGAAGAGTTCGACGGTGTCGGCCTGAGTGGTTGTTTGGTCGTAGGCTAACAACCGATCTTCCTTCGGCCCGAATGACAAACTCTGGGATTGGCTATGAGCGGCTGCCGACTTGTCGGAAGGCATTTTCCAACAGCTTGAGTGCGATCGACCACTGACGGCGGGCTGCTGCTTCGGTGGCGCCGAATCCAAAACAATACGCAGTAATGTAGAAGCCCTCGCGCTCAGCGAAATAGGATCGGCGCACCAGGAGTTCGACGCTACAGGGGATGTCGGGCGCTCGTTTCAAGAGATCAACTATACGTTGGGCGAAGTGCTCGTGTCCGGCGAAAGAAAACTTCTTGTCATCGGTGAACACTAGATCGAAGTAGCCGCCGAACTTGCCGCCCATTCCGAAAATCTCGTCTTCAGGAGTAATTTCCGTGGTGAACCACACATCGCACTTCGCGGATTGCAGGATGCTGGCTGAAGCATTGAGAGCGGCAAGAAATTCCGCGAGCTCGGGGAACTTTACCGCTTCCGAAATTTCAATAATGGAAGAGGGCTTCGCTCGCAGATCAATGAACATGGGCCCGGGTTGCGGCGCCGCCCATGGAAAATCCAGGGTGGCGTCATCCGGCCCCAATTCGATCGAGTAGTCGGCTTCCACGTGGGACTAACGCACTAGCGGGTCGGGGCTGGCTGAGGCGTTGGTGCTGTCGTGGTTGTGCCTGGATTGAAGTTGACCTTTGGAACCTGTCGCGAGCCTTCGCTGGCGGCAAAATACGCGTCGTTGGGTTTGAACCCGGCCCATCCGGCGAAGATGTTCTTCGGGAAGAGCTGGATGTATGTGTTGTAGTCCTGCAGTGTGTCGTTGTAGCGCTTGCGCTCTACCGCGATGCGGTTCTCTGTGCCAGCGAGTTCGTCCTGCAGGCGCATGAAGTTTTCGTTCGACTTTAGCTGCGGATAGTTTTCAACCAGCACCAGCAATCGTCCGATTGCTCCGTCGAGTTCACCGTTTGCTTTGATCTTATCAGCCGGAGAGCCGGCGGATAGCAAGGCGGAGCGGGCTTTCGCGATGTCGCCGAATACAGTCTGCTCCTGTTGCGCATAACCTTTAACGGTCTCGACCAGGTTGGGGATGAGGTCCGCGCGGCGTTGCAACGCAATGTCCACCTGCGACCACGCGGCTTTTACGGACTCGTTTTTCGTCACCAGAGTGTTGCGGACACTCACATACTGTCCAAATACGAACAGTGCGATCAGAACCAGCACGACTGCCACGATCAATCCTTTACCCATCGTTATCTCCTCAGAAAAAGTTTAGGAATTGCGTTGCTCTGGCGAATCCAGCATGCGATCAACCGCGGCTGAAACCTGTTCTGCTGCTCGGACGTAGCGTTCGATGACTGAACGCAGCACGACTTCATGTTGGCGCTTCCTGTGTTCTCGAACTTCGAGCACTTCGCGAAACCCGGTTGTATCCACAGAAAACCTCGCGTCGATTGCATCGAGAGTGGCCACGCTGGTTCCGGGCCGGCCTTCTCCAGATGCAATGAGCGCATGACGGAACAATGTAATCAAGGCTGAGAACGATAACATGAGCACGCTCCAAGTTCGACGCTCATGTCCCAGCGCCAACAGGAGCTGCTCGCGCAGAAGAATAACCTTCTCTCGCAATTCATACTCAAGTTGCGCACGATGCAGATACATCGGCACGTTCAAGCTCTGGATTACGTCTTGTCCGTAGAGAACTCGATATCGTTCCTTGATCTCGATGATCTCGATAGAAAAGACGTCGGTAGAACGCTCGAGTTCTTCCCGGCCAATGATCAACGGGACTCGCTGTGTCTCGGTCCACCACTGGACGGTGGGTGCAATTCTCGACAGTGCGGCGACGCTCGTATCGCGGAGTACGCAAAGAAGGTTGATATCGGAAAATTCGGGATCGTACGTGCCGGAAGCTCCGGAGCCATAAAGCACAATACTTTCCAGGTTCGAGCCTTCGCTTTCTATCAACCGTTCAACAAACTCGCCGATACGTTTTTCCGGAATGGCTACGCCTGTTGTCATCGCTGCTTTCTCTCCTCTACCAACTTCCGCTCGCGCCACCGCCACCCGATGATCCGCCACCGAAACCACCAAAACCCCCGCCACCCCCGCCGAAACCGCCACCACCCCAACCGCCGCCATAGCTGCCGCCGCCGTATCCACCTCGCCGCCCCATGCCTACGCCCAATAGCATTCCCCACAGCAATGCTCGGCCAAAAGGCGTCGCAAGAACGATGAGCACTACGATGATCAGAAAAATAATGGCGCCGGCAGGTATACCCTGTGGCTCCTGAGCAATCGGGGCGAGGTTGGTGCGGTCGGTCGAAATTTCAAACCCGGCGTCTTTCGCTATGACATCCGCGATGCGCGTTGTGACGAGCAAAATTGCGCCGCTGTAGTCAGCGGCTTTCAGATTCGGGACGGCTTCGCGCCAGAATCCACCAACCTTGCCGTCCGGCAGGATTGGTTCCAGCCCGTAGCCAACTTCCGTGCGGTATCGGCGATCCTGTACGGCAAGAAGAATCAGAACCCCATGGTCGGTGCCCCTGTAACCGATACCCCACGTCTTATACAGCTTTACCGCATAACTCTCGATGTCTGAACCCTCGAGCGATGGGATGGTCACCACCGCGATTTGGGCTTTGCCTTTTTGATCAACCTGCTGAGCAATGTTCTCGATTTGTGCAACCGCTTTAGCGTCAAGAACATGCGCGAAATCATTCACGTAACCGGTGGGGTGTTGCTGCCAGACCGGGGCGCCGAAGGCTGAAGATGCCAACAGCACTACGATCAAAATTGCGACCGGCAGTCGGACGCCCAATTTCATAGCGGACGATTGTACAGGTTAGACGTAAAAGTGGGTGGAGAGCCAGATCATCTGGCAGGAAAGGCGCCGGTTCCACGCCGCCTCAGTTTACGGCGATAAACTCGACCACTCGATGTTCAGCCCAGTATCCGTCATCGCCATTCAGTTCACCAACGAATGAGCAGTGACCACCATCGTGGGTCTCGATAAATTGTATGTTGCGATTCGCAGCGATCTTCTTCCGAGTGCCAGGAAGAATGCGAATAAAGGGATCGTTGGCGGCGTGCAGGATCAAAGTCGGAACAGAAATCCTATCGATGACATTAGCGGCCGCAGCGCGAGCATAGTAGTCGTCAGCTCCTGTGAAACCACAGTAGAAGGCGGTCACCTTATCGTCGAACTGGCGAAGCGTGCGGACGCCGCGCAGGCGCCCGAGGTCGTAGTGCGAAGGAAAGAGGCGTGCCTTGATGCGCAAGCGGCCACGCAGTTTCCAGACGAAATACCATTCATACAGACGGTTGGACGGTTCATGCAGCGCGTCGGCCGAGGGGGCGAGGTCAATGGCCGGACAGACAGCCACGACGGCGCGAAATTGCGGAGGTGGGTTCGAAGCCCATTCGCCCGCGGCTTTAAGGACTAGATTCCCCCCCATCGAGAAACCGACGAGGGCAAACCGTGTCACGCCATCGTTTTCGATCACGTTGCGAGCGACCGCGGCGACGTCTCCAGACAAGCTTGAGTTGTAAAGAGTGGGCGCGATCGATTCGGTGCCGCCGCAGTTGCGCTGATTCATGCGTACGACATTCATTCCGCGAGCGAGAGCCTTGTGGGTGATGCCCAGCATGTAACCGGAATCGCTTGAACCTTCGAGTCCATGCACGATGATGATCGTCATAGCGCTTGCGCGCTTTGGCTGCCAATGACAATGGCAGAGCGTTTGAACGCCGGGCTCCACTTCAACCAATCGCTCTTCCGGTTGCGGAAGGTTGAGCCTGCGTCGCAGGAAAAACGACCCGAGCGTCTGGAGATGGCCTCCTCGCAAGAAACGTCGGCCTCGAAACTCGGGGATTTTGATTGGCGATTGCGAAGTGTTCACGGTTGGTTTCTAATTAAAGAAGCCGTTGAGAAATCTCAGGCGGCTTCCGGAGAATTATTGATGCCCATCTTTGAGTATAAGTGCAAAGAGTGCGACCACGAGTTCGAAGCCCTCGTGTACGGCAAAGAAAAAGCCGATTGCCCGAAGTGCCGCAGCTCGAAGCTCGAGCCGAAGCTGTCGGTCTTTGCAGTATCGTCAAAAGGTACCAGTCCTTCGCCGGGAGCACCTTCGGCGTGTGGGTCGTGTGGGGATCCGCGCGGACCGGGCGCGTGCTCAATGAATTGAGGGGTTGCCGGTAGTGCAGAATGCTCCATGCGAAGCACTCGCCGCGCTAAAGCAAACCCATTGGAACGGCGTTTTGTTCAAACCAGACGCTTTGACAACCTGCGGCTAAAGCACACAACAACCGCCGTTTTCCGGCACTTTCCGACGTAACTTTAGAGACTCTTTCCCGGTAACTGGCGTGACTTTCTGGGTCGCAACGTTTGCCCTACTATCCTCGCAGTTCGAAGCGAGGACAGATGGATCGTCGCACAGAATCACGGATTCCAGCAGAGCTGCCGGTGCGGATTTGGGGTGTGGATGGTCAATCCAATGCCTTTTCTGAAGTGGCCCGCGTGAAGAATCTGAGCGATGGCGGAGCTGTTATCGAGGGCGTCCGTTTGAAACTGAAACCCGGCGATTTGATGGACCTACAATACGGGCCCTACCGCGCACAATTCCGCATTGTGTGGACGGGAAAGCTTGGTTCAGATCAGCAGGGCGAAGTTGGCCTCCAGCGTTTGCCCCTCGAGGAGTGTATTTGGGGCGTAAACCTCGAAGCGTCTTGCGCGATGGCTGGAAGCGGGTAGGTTAAGTACTGTACCTGCACCTCTTAAGAGAGGAACGGCTCAGTTGTTCAGGGTGACAAGACTGAGCAGTTTCAATCCTCAGCACCTCTCTTAACTGCACTTTCATTCGACGGTCACCGCGCGTGCAAATCAACTCATCGCGATAGAATCTTGAGATGCTGGTGAAGATCCTGGGCTCCGCTGCGGGTGGGGCCTTTCCGCAGTGGAACTGCGGATGCGTGAATTGTTCTGCGGTTCGAGCCGGAAAACTTCACGGGAAGGCGCGCTCGCAGACGCAAGTCGCTATCAGCCACAACGGTGTTGGTTGGTTCTTGCTAGGCGCTTCCCCGGACTTGCGGATGCAGATCGAGGACAACGCATTTCTTCATCCCAGCAACGGGGTGCGGAACTCGCCCGTTCGTGGAGTGGTTCTTGCCAGCGCAGACCTCGACCATGTACTTGGGCTCTTGCTCTTGCGCGAACTCCAACCGTTTACCGTTTACTCGACCGCCTCCGTGATGCGAATTTTGCGTGGCGGGAATAGCATGTTCGGGATGCTAAATCGCGTGCCGGATCAGGTGTCGTGGAAGTCAATTGCGCCGGGATCATCCTTCGAGTTGATGGAGGGCGACCGAGCAACCGGGTTGCGGTGCGACGTGATGACACTCTCCGGACGGTATCCCGCATATGCGACCGGGGCGACTTTCCAAAACGCAGGAAACGGTGTCGCTACGGATGGCTTGGTAGAGAGTGAGGCGAGCGTTGGGGTGTTCGTTACTTCCTCATCCGGAAAGTCGATAGCGTTCTTGCCAGCCGTATCACGGTTCGATGACGAGCTCGTCCAGCGACTTGCTGATTCGGATGTCGTCATGATCGATGGCACGTTCTGGAGCGACGATGAATTGATTCGCGTCCACGGCAGTGGCAAAAGCGCGCGAGACATGGGCCACTGCCCGGTGGGTTCCTCCGGTGGAACGTTAGCGCAATTGCGGACGCTCAGTCGGCCTCGAAAACTTTTCATTCATATCAACAACACAAACCCGATGCTGGATGCGGAATCGCCTGAGCACCGCGCGGTGCTGGACGCGGGATGGGAAATCGCGGAGGACGGATGGCAACTCGAGGTCTAGAGTCAGCCTCACAGTCGCTGCTTTCCCGCGGCGAACTGATTGCTGAACTACGCAGGGTGGGTGAGGAACGTTATCACCATCGGCATCCCTTTCACCTTCGGATGCATGAGGGGCGATTAACTCGCGGGCAACTTCAAGCTTGGGCGCTGAATCGCTATTACTATCAGAGCATCATTCCTGTGAAAGATTCGATCATTCTCTCGAAAAGCGACAACAGGACGTTTCGGGTAGCTTGGCGGAAGAGAGTTATCGATCATGATGGGGACGGAGTGAACCCGGGCGGAATGCAGAAATGGTTGAAGCTGGCCGAAGCTACGGGACTCTCGGCAGATCGCGTCGCGTCCGAAAAAGAAGTCTTGCCCGCAACGCGTTATGCGGGCAATGAATATCTGAACCTTGTGCGAAGCCGAAATCTGGTAGACGCGGTAGCGTCCTCGCTGACGGAATTGTTTTCAAAAGACCTGATTACTTTACGCATGGAAAAGCTGAGGCAGCACTATCCGTGGCTTTCGGGTGGCCTGGACTATTTTGAGGCACGCCTCGATCAGGCGCCGGAGGATGCGGCATTCGCGCTGGAATATGTGTTCAGCAATGCTCGCACGCGGTCCGACCAAGAGAGTGCCATACAAGCGTTGCGCGACAAGTGCGACATTCTGTGGGCGCAACTCGACGCGCTTTACTTCGCATATGTAGAACCGGGATGGGCACCGCCCGGCGCCTTTCGCATTTCGGAGAATGGTGAGTGATCTCGCTTACAGATTCGAGCATTCCGCGTCTTGCAGCCGGGTGCAAATGGGGTGGGACGGAAGAAGATCCGGTGGTGCTGTGTCCGGAAGGCGCCATTCGTCTGCAAGGCACCGGCTTACATATCCTGCAACTCTGCGATGGCAACCGAACATCGCGTGAGATTATCGAAGAATTACAAGCCAACTACAGCCTGGCGAACGCGACGAAAATTCGCGAGGACGTTGTGCGATTCCTGGAGCAGTTGCAGGAAAAGCGAATTGTAGATTTCTGATGCTGCCAAGTCCCCTTGCCCTGATCGCGGAGGTCACCCATCGTTGTCCCCTTCATTGCGTGTATTGCTCCAATCCAATCCAAATGTCTGCTGCGAGCGCTGAGTTAACAACCGAGGATTGGATACGCGTCTTTGAACAGGCTGGGCGATTGGGAATTCTTCACGTTCACTTGACCGGAGGCGAGCCGCTCGCAAGACAAGACCTGGTTGAACTGGTTGCGAGCGCGCGCGCCAGTGGACTATATAGCAACCTGATTACTTCAGGAATCGGGCTAAACCGCGAGCGCCTTGCCGCGCTCGTGGAGTCGGGACTGGATCACATCCAACTCAGTTTTCAGGACTCGCGCGAAGATTCAGCAAACTGGATTGCGGGCACAAAAGCTCATGCTCATAAAGTCGCCCTGTCGCGATTCATTCGTGAACATCAGATTGCCTTCACCGCGAACCTGGTGGTGCACAGACAGAATCTTGACCATTTGGAAGAAATGCTCGTGTTTCTTGAGTCACTTCATCCTGATCGGATTGAGGTAGCACACACGCAATATTATGGATGGGCCCACACGAATCGGAGCGCGCTCATGCCTACTCGCGCACAGTCAGAAGAGTCGATGCGGGCGATTGCGCTCGCTCAGGAGCGAACGAAAGGCAGGATTCGCATCGATTCCGTGTTGCCGGATTATTTTGCGAAGTATCCGAAAGCATGCATGGGCGGATGGGGAAAGAAGCTGATGCTGATCGATCCCACCGGGCGAGTCCTTCCCTGCCATGCAGCCGCGGTAATTCCGGGTATTGATTTTGAGAACGTCCGTACCATGTCCCTTTCGGAAATATGGCGAGAATCGGATGCGTTCCGGAAGTTTAGAGGTGAGGAATGGATGCAAGAGCCGTGCCGGAGCTGCGACCGCCGAACCGAAGATTTTGGTGGATGCCGGTGCCAGGCGCTCCTACTCACCGGAGACGCGGCCGCAACGGATCCCGTATGTTCGTTGTCGCCGAGACGCGAATTAGTAGATCTCGCACTGAAGAGCGCTGATGACACTGAGCCTCCGCGGCCCAACAAAGAAATTGCGTGGAGTTACCGTCCGAACCCCACAAACGCATAAAGTCTGAACTGCACGCTATGATGGTCGAGGAAACGAATCTGTGCGGCTATGGCAGGCACGTCGTATTCGAACTAACCGATAGAAGTTCGATCAGAACTCAATGCAAACCCTCACCCTCGCCAAGAAAAAAGCAAAAGAAATCATTCGCGGCATCATCCCGGCGAATGTGTTGAAAGATCGATACATTTATCGGCGTCTAGGCAAACGGGCAGGCAGAAAATATCTGCAATTGCGAGCACTCGATATGGCCGGTTTCAAGAGCCAAAACGCACATCGCGTCCCAATCGACGCAAAGTCATTTGTCTTCGTTTGTTTTGGCAACATCATGCGCAGTGCTATGGCGGAGTTTCTCCTACTGCGCGCGCTAAACGAAACCGGCAGGTCAGACATTCGTGTGATGTCTGCGGGGCTTCATGCTGGCAACGGCACCGAAGCGCATCCCTGGGCGCAGCTGGCAGCAACTACCGCGGGTATTTCTCTTTCTAGTCATAGGGCGAAATTGCTAACGCGGGAGATGGTTGATCAATCTGATGCTATTCTCGCGATGGACTTTCAAAACAAATCGGAATTGCTCGCGCAATATCCGGATGCCGCTAATCGAATTTTCATGTTGAGCGCCTACGCCGATCCCCCGTGGAAAAATGGGGAAATTCCCGACCCTTATTTTGGCGACGAGCAAAAGACAAGTGATTGTTGCAAGGCGCTGGATGTGTGCGTCAGAAGGCTTCTGGCCACACTAGAAAAAGTCGGGTAGCATTACGACCAACCTGAGTTCTACCGGGGCTGATGGGACATGAGAGGTAAATCGGGTTTTATTCGCAGGGCTGCTCGCGGCGTACATCGCGTCGGGCAGATCATCACTGGAAAACAGACAGCCGGACGAAATCTCACGGTCTTCGACGACGATGTCTTCGTGGTCTCTTATCCCCGATCGGGCAATACATGGACAAGATTTCTGATTGGAAATCTCATCAAGCCCGATGATCCGCTCACATTCAGCAATGTTGAATCGCGAATTCCTGAGATTTATTTCAATCCGGACCATACGATGCGAGCACTGCCCCGCCCCCGGGTGCTGAAAAGTCACGAAAGCTTCCAGCCGCACTATCCCAGCGTGATTTACATCGTGAGAGATCCGCGGGACGTAGCCGTTTCGTATTATCACCACGCCATGAAGTGGGGCAACGTGCCGGACGATTATCCGATGGAGGACTTCATTCCGCGATTCATTCGCGCGGAGTTTGATCGCAAGTGGGGATCTTGGGCAGACAATGTTCTCAGCTGGCTCTACATGCGCGAAACTACTCCATCGTTTCTTTTGCTTCGCTATGAAGATATGAAGAAAAATACGGTGGCGGAGTTAGAACGAGTTGCGAACTTTCTGGAACGGGCGCGTGTGACCGGCGTGAATGCTGATCCCAAGAGACTGCAACGTGCGGTGGAGCTCAGTTCTCCCGAGAGAATGCGCGAACTTGAAAAGACCGAATCGAAATCGTGGGTCCTGACGAAACAGACCCGGCAAGACAAGCCGTTCGTGCGAAGTGCGACATCTGGCGGTTGGAAGTCTGCATTGAGCCCCGCGTCAGTGGCTCTTCTTGAAACCGCATGGGGTGATGTAATGAAGAAGCTGAGCTATCCGCTGCAAACGGAAAATTTCCTCCAAACCACCTCATAGTTGAGGCCTCACCTAACGGTTCAACCGAAGTGCGTTTGCCACCACTTTGCGAGGATGGCGCGTCCGGGTCGATAGTCCTTCCCGGCAAACTCGTCGTAGCGCACACCGGGATACCAGGGAATCGCGATTTTCAACGCGCTGCTCCAGAAGCTCGGGTACGGCAACGGCCAGTTCTTGGGCTTACCCATTCGGACCTGAGCTAGGTGGGTAAGTTCTCCAACTAAACGACGACAGGTGATGCCGGCGTTATAGCGCACATTTTTTGGGGGCGCCGTACCTTTTAGCAACCAGTCAATCCAGTAGCGCGGGTAATCCAGACCGGCAGAAATCGGAAGTTGCAACGAACCCCATGGACGTCCATTAATCTCCATTAGAGTTGTGGCTTGCTCCGATTTTTTAAATTCGACCATGGCAATGCCGGTGAATCCAATCGCTGTGATAAGGCGACGACTCCAGTCTTCAATGGACGAATCTAGCGCTACCGCCTTCCTGCAGGAACTCGCGGACCCTCGGGGATCTACTTCACGAATGCGCTGCCACTGAAATGGTAGATGAACTTTGCCATCAGCAACCATGCACGAAAAACCGACCCCGGCGCCGCGGGCAAATGCCTGAACTAGAACGTCCCCGGCAAGTGCGATTCTTTGGTCAACTTTTTGGCGAAGTTCTTCTTCAGAGTAAGCGTAGCTTACAGAACCCATGACCGCCCGGCCGTCTTTCCACCGCACGGAATAGCGATCTTTGACGACCGCTGGGTAATTCTCTGAAGTGATGTCGTCAAGTTTGGAACTGCCCGTAAAGAGTCGCGTTTTTGGGACAGGAACGCCCAGCTCGCGGGCGATTTCGATGGTTCGGAACTTGTCAGCTGCTGTCTCCAGCGATTCGAGCGAAGGTAAAGCCAACCGGGCAAACCGTTCGATTTCTGCGCGGTGACGCGCGAGCGGGAGGGTGGTCCATTCCGTGATCGGAATAACCAGTTCGATTCCCTGTTCCCGAACGAACTGAGTCACCGAAGAAAGAAATGCTGTTTCGTTTTCTGTGGAAATTGGGTACGCAAGGTTTGCGCTGCAATAACGGGAAAGCGCCGCAGGCGCAAATCCGCCTTCGTTAGCGCCCACAGCGATCCAGTGTCCGAGCCTGCCGGCTGAACGCGTCACCGCAAGCGCGGCAGTGCTGTGCCCATCGAGAATGAGGATCCTGGCCAAAAAAATTGTTCCACGCAGTTGCTAACGTCTACGAAAATCGTGCGAACGACGACTCCATGTACCAGCGCAGCCCATCAACAGTTTTTGAGGGGAGCACTCTTCGGAGGCTGAGGGGATCGTCGGAGCGACGAACGACACCGAAGTTTGTGGTAACAGCCGTCAAGTATCCGCAGCGGCGGCTCTGTTCGACCGTTCGCGGAGTCCAGTGCGGCGACATGGCAGGACAGGGATACGAGAAGTGCGTTACCGTCTGCCCCAACTCGGTTTCCAGTCTCTGCTTTGAACACTCCAGCTCATGCTGGGCTTCGGATTCTGACACATATGCCATGTTTGGGTGTGTCATGGTGTGAGAACCTACGATTTGTCCGTTTTTCACGAGGGATCGCACTTGGTCCCAGTTCATCATGAGGTCCCCTTTGTTCGCAGGGACAGATGCATCCAGTTCAGTTTCGATTTTGCGTACGTAATTGTTTTGTGCTGCGCCGGCGAGTTGGCAGCACTCATCACTCGCGCGCAGAAATGCGCGATCGCGTTCTTCAAACGTAGTCGTCGGGTACGTAGCTCCATCAGATGACTGCCAGGAATTTTTGCGAGTAGTGTACATCGCGTGGCGGAGACGGCTCGGCCAAGGCAGAGTGTGGCTGTCAACCGACTCGACCGCTATGTAAAACGTCGCAGGAACTCCCACCTGGTTCAGAATTGGGACGGCGATTTCAGAGTTGTCGCTGTAGCCGTCATCGAACGTGACAACCACTGGGCGACCCTTCAGAGTCTTCTCGCCACTCACAAATTCGAGAGCATCATCGAGTGTGACAGGATTGAAGTCTCTTGCTAGTACTTCCATTTGCCGACGGAATACGTCCGACGAGTGCATGATGCGGCCGAGAGTATGAGCTTCGGCCGCGGGCCTTTCCATCACGGAGTGATACATCAGAATCGCGACACCCGAAGGCCGCAGGCGAGCGGCCCATCGCAGAAGGCCGCTTCGAATCGCGAAATTCTTTATCCGGCTGCTCATTTACAGACTTCTACCCTTTCTCCCGGGGCCGGAGATTTTTGGGATTGCGACACAAGGCGATAGACACGTGCGCTGAACAAGAGTACCAAACGAGATTCGTGGCTCGACGCGAAGAATTTTGAATCCCTTCAGCAACGAAAGTGATCTTCCCTAGCCTGCGAGTGGTTTAGGTCCCGGGCTGACCGTAGCGGTAGATAGGCACCGCCGACGCCGAAGAGTGTAATTCTTTTCACTTTTGGCGGCGCATGCGAAGCGGGGCATCCGCTGTGCCTTTGAAGTCGTTTGGTTTGTGAGGCTTAGAAACCAAAGAAACGATGTAGCGAGGCATTACAATTGCTTCTCACATTTCTGGCATATTGCTTCACGAGTTCTGCTTTCCTGTAAACCGCGCAGCCGTGCAATCCCCGAGTATTCAAAGCGTTGCGGGAAGTTGACTCGAAATCTGCGGCTGCCGAAGCACTGAGAAAAATAAGCACCTGGAGGCTGTTCCAATTGACTGCTTCAACCGGCCATCTGATCGCTCCCCACGGTAACGAACTCATCAATCTGATTGTTGATCAAGCCAAGGCGACTGAACTCAAGTCTCATTCGAAGGAATGGCCTTCGTGGGACCTCACTCCGCGACAAGTCTGCGATCTTGAATTGCTGATGAGCGGCGGCTTTTCACCGCTACGCGGATTCATGAATCGCGTCGACTATGAAGGCGTTTGCCAGAACATGCGGCTCGCCGACGGCACTCTCTGGCCGATGCCGATCACACTGGATGTTAAAGAAGAATTCGCAAAGACGTTGAAACCCGGCGGCAGCAAGATTGCACTGCGGGACGGCGAAGGCGTCATGCTCGCGGTCCTTCACGTAGAAGACGTATGGCAACCGGACCGAACCGCAGAAGCTAAGGCGGTATTCAATTCCACCTCGAACGCTCATCCGGGCGCCGACTACGCAATGAATCGTTCGAATCCGTGGTACGTGGGCGGCAAAGTTGAAGGGTTACAAGGTCCCTCACACTACGACTTCCGAGCATTGCGACTCACCCCGGCGGAAGTGCGCGCTGATTTTGCGCGCCTTGGCTGGCGCAACATTGTTGCATTTCAGACGCGGAATCCCATGCATCGTGCACACGTTGAATTGACGATGCGCGCAGCGAAGCAAGTCGAAGCAAACCTGCTGATTCATCCGTCGGTGGGAATGACAAAGCCAGGAGACGTCGACTACTACATCCGCACTCGTTGTTATCAGTTGCTGCTCGCAAAGTATCCACAAGGGACGGTCAAGCTCGCCATGCTTCCTCTCGCGATGCGCATGGGGGGCCCACGCGAAGCAGTCTGGCACGGGCTGATTCGAAAAAATCACGGTTGCACACACTTCATTGTGGGCCGCGACCATGCAGGTCCCGGAAAAGACACGGATGGCAAACCGTTCTATGGGCCCTATGATGCCCAGGAGCTCTTCAAGAAGCACGAAAAGGAAATGGGCGTTACGATGGTTCCCTTCCAGATGATGATGTACCTGGAAGATGAGGACCGTTATGTTCCGGCCGACGAAGTTCCAAAGGGTGCGCGGGTTCTCGATATCTCCGGCACTGAACTGCGCCAACGATTGAACGAAGGGCGTGACATTCCGGCATGGTTCACGTATCCGGAGGTGGTGAAGGAACTGCGACGGAGTTATCCGCCGCGCCATAAACAGGGGGTGACGATTTTCTTTACCGGACTTTCGGGTTCGGGAAAGTCCACGATTGCAAACGCTCTAATCACCAAATTCCTGGAAGTGGGCGGCCGTCCAGTGACATTGCTCGACGGCGACTTGGTGCGCAAGCATCTGTCGTCGGAACTTGGGTTTTCGAAGGAACACCGCGACATCAACATCCGCCGCATCGGTTACGTTGCTTCTGAGATCACCAAGAACGGCGGCATCGCGATTTGCGCTCCGATTGCGCCGTACGAAGCTACTCGCAAGGCGGTCCGCGAGATGATCGAACCGTACGGTGGATTCTTGCTCGTGCACATCGCAACGCCGATCGAAGTCTGCGAGGAGCGCGACCGAAAGGGTCTTTACGCAAAAGCGCGCGCGGGCATCGTGAAGGAGTTCACAGGGATTTCCGACCCCTACGAGGTGCCAACCAAGGCGGAGGTCGTCATCAACACGGCCGATATGTCTCCCGAAGAAGCTGCTCAGCAGATTGTCCTTCACCTGGAGCAACAAGGATTCATCGGTGTGAATGGAGATGCGTCGTAAACGCTGTGGCTTCGGCTGCAGCGTGAGCGAACAGGACCCCTGAGATGCCTTTGATTGCCGGCAAAATACTGATCGGCTTTCTTGTAGGCACTCTTATTGGTCTGACAGGGTTAGGGGGCGGCGTTTTATTGCTGCCCCTTCTCATTTTTGGGTTACATGTTCCAGCAATCACCGCCGTGGGATCGGACGCGCTCTTCAATTTTTGTACGAAGATCGGTTCGAGTTGGATGCACCTCCGAAGAGGAACGGTGCGCCGTAAAGTTGTTGTAGCAATGGCGGTGGGCAGTGTGCCTGGTTCGTATTTGGGCGTAACGTTTCTGACTCACCTAAGGACCGTCTACGGAACCGGTGTCAACGATTTCATCAAATCAGCCATAGGATTGCTGCTGGTCTGCATTCCGATTTTGCTGTTATCACAAGGGCAGATTGAGGAGCGCGTTGCGAATCGTCCGCCAACGATGAAGTCCTTTATCGGAATGACGATCATCGGCCTGTTCGCAGGTTTTCTGGTTGGAATGACGTCGGTTGGATCGGGAAGCATCATCATGATGCTTCTCCTGCTTTTTTATAGTTACCCGCCTAAGGTGATGGTCGGCACGGACATTGTGCATGCTGTAATTCTCACCGGCATGACCAGTTTGCTGCATTTTCGCGCGGGCAATGTTGACATGACGCTGGTGGGAGGTCTGCTCATTGGATCCATCCCCGGCGGATTGCTGGGTACACACTTGAGCACGAGAGTTCCGATGTTGTGGCTTCGCCGCATTTTGTGTGCTGTGCTGTTGGTCACTGGAGCCCGCATGTTGTGGGCTTAAAGATTTCTAGAGTTTTTTAAGGCTAAAGATGAATCGTTCTCAACAGATCGAAATACTTTCACGCATTCAGGCAGCGCTCGAAGCTACGCGCTCGGTGTTCCAGCGCTTCACCCCAGGTGCGATTGAGACTGAGTACAAAGTGGGCCACGATCCGGTGACTGAAGCCGATCGAGCGGTTGATACATTATTGCGCCAGCACCTATTGCGAGATGGTGAAGGGTGGCTGTCTGAAGAGACCTTGGACGACCCAGTTCGCCTTGGTAAACAACTGGTTTGGGTGGTAGACCCGCTCGATGGCACTCGCGAGTTCGTCGCGGGAATACCAGAGTTCTGTGTTTCGGTGGCTATGGTGGAAGACGGGAACCCAGTCGCCGGCGGCATCTTCAACCCGGCGACCAATGAGATGATCCTCGGCTCGCTTGATACCGGAGTGACGCTGAATGGTAAACCTGCTGAGCCTAGTCAAAGAACAAGTCTGAATGGAGCGCTAGTGCTTGCGAGCCGGAGCGAAGTAAAGAGGGGTGAGTGGAAGCCCTTCGAGAGCACAGGGTTCAAAATCCAAAATATGGGATCGGTCGCCTATAAGTTAGGACGAGTTGCCGCGGGTCTGGCAGATGTGACGTTCACGCTCGTGCCTAAAAATGAGTGGGACGTCGCTGCGGGTGCTGCGCTGGTGGTGAGCGGTGGCGGATTCGTCAGCACCCTCGAGAACGGGCCTCTAATCTGCAATAACAGAAATACGCTCTTGACTGGACTCATCGCGAGCGGGCCAAACCTTCGCGCTGAGCTGTTGGCAATGCTCGAGGGCCACATGCAACCGGCGGGCAGCGATGGCAAGGCGAAGAGTTAACGATACAGGCTGATATAAATTCCCTGATGGCAACCCGTGGAAATGTCTTTCTGATGTACCACGAACTCGAGCTTCCTGGCCGTGCCTTGTGCCAGTCTGAGGCAGGTTACATTCGTTACATCCTGACTGAAGAAGATTTCTCTAATCAGATGGAGGCGATCAAGAGTTCCGGATCGCGTGGAGTGAGTGTCGGCACAGTCCTTGACACTCCGGGAACCACGGGCGTTGTTCTGACCTTTGATGACGGATGTGAAACCGACCTGTTAATCGCGGCACCCATTCTTAAACAACTAAACTTCGGCGCCACATTTTATGTTACCTCTGGTTACCTTGGCAGGAAGGGCTATATGTCTCCTGCGCAAGTGCGAGACTTAGACTCTTTGGGCTTTGAGATCGGCTGCCACTCGATGACCCATCCCTACCTGCCGGATCTTAGTGACAAAGAGTTAAGGCGCGAGGTTGTCACAGCAAAAGCCGATTTGGAACAAATTACCGGAAGCAGCGTTGATCATTTCTCTTGTCCGGGTGGTCAATATGACCGGCGGGTAGTGCAGCTAGCCCGCGAAGCAGGCTATAAAAGCCTCGCCAATAGTGAAATCCGCGCTAACACGCCTCAGACTGACCCATTTTCACTGGGGCGGGTGGCAGTATTGCGGGGAACATCGCTCGATACGTTCAAGCAAATCTATAGCGGGCGAATCTTATGGAAGTTCCGACTCCGTGATACAGCAAACCGCACTGCGAAGCGTCTCCTTGGCAATTCCTCTTATGACCGTTTAAGGGCGATGTTACTCGGTACTCGCTCAAACTAAGACGCCCCCACCAAGAAGTTGCGGTCTAAACCCCAAAGGACCAATTAACCTTCTGATTAACTACCTTCCGTCCACAAGACTTCGGTTATCTGTATCAAATCAAGTCCCCCCACTAAAGTGCCGACTAGTGGGCTCGCAACGATAGTCCCCAACACGTTCCGAGGGGTGATTAGTGCCACCCAAAAAACCAGTCGCTTTCGTCGTCGGCAAGTTTGCAGTGTCCAATAGATATCGCCTGATCACTGCATGCTTCTTGTTATGCATAGTTCTCGGAACCAGCGCGTGCGATAACGCCCTGCAAGGCTTCTCGCCGAACGGCTCGTCGAAGCCTGCGGCATCTAATATCTCAATCGTCTCAAATATCCCCGGAGGAACCAAGGGAAAGAGCTACAACGTCGTCCTATCCGTGCAGGGTGGCAAAGCTCCATACCAATTTTCACTTCGGTCAGGCACGCTTCCGCCAGGGCTCGCGCTCAACGGATTGACTGGAAGTATCTCTGGGAAACCGACCTCGGCCGGTACCTTCCCGTTCGTCGTTGGAGTCACTGATGGCGTGCGTAATGGCGGCGGCTCAAAAGATTTCAAACTCGTTGTTGCCAATTCGACGGATGCACCGAAAGTTCAAGTCGACATTACACCAGATAGCTCAAGTTTAGCGTCCGCAGGACGGCTTCAATTTACGGCCGCAACGCACAATACGAATAACCCGGGCGTGATCTGGTCAGCAAGCGCCGGCACGATTTCCGCGACGGGGATGTTTACGGCGCCAACGGTATCGAGTGATCGGAATGTCACGGTGACGGCGACAAGCGCTGCCGATCCAACGGCAAAAGCAAGTGCAACCGTAGCGGTGACCGCAAGCGCACCCGCCCCCGCGAAATTGATAATCACGACTTCTAGCGTGCCGGAGGCAACGAGCGGCGCTGCGTACAAAACAACTTTGATGGCATCGGGCGGGCAAGCACCTTACGTTTGGTCAATCGCCTCGGGGTCGCTTCCTGCGGGCCTCGCCTTGGATTCAGCAACTGGCGTATTGGCGGGCACGACCGGAGCTAGTGGAACCTTTGGTTTCACAGTTCGAGTCAGTGACTCTGCAAAGACACAGAACACACAGGGACTCTCGATTACTGTCGGATCGTCAGTTTCGGGAGCTGACTTTGATGGGCCAGCAGAATTGCCACGAGCGATTCTAAACACTCGCATGAGTGACAGTCCGGCGCCAGGCAGCACGATTCGCGTAAACGCCGGCGGCGACCTACAGGCGGCGTTGAACCGCGCATCATGCGGTGACACAGTTGAATTACAAGCTGGCGCCACCTTTTCAGGATGGTTTGAACTTCCGGCAAAGGCGTGCGATGACGACCACTGGGTTATTGTGCGGACGAGCGCGCCTGACAGCAGCCTGCCGCCTGAAGGCGTGCGATTGACGCCATGTTATGCGGGCGTGAGTTCTCTGCCAAATCGACCAGCGTATGCGTGTTCGAGTCCCGAAAAGGCGCTTGCGACGATCGTATATACGCAGACCGCAGGCTCCGGCCCGCTGTTTCTTGCGAATGGCGCGAATCACTATCGTCTAGTTGGATTGGAAGTCACGCGATCAGCTGGTACTGGAAACTTGTCGCATCTCTTGTCCGTTCGTAAGGACGGCGCCGCCAACCACATCGTGCTCGATCGCGTGTGGATGCATGGAACGGCACGCGATGAGACCAAGAGTGGTTTCCACTTAAGCGGTCTAACCTTTGCTGCCATCGTCGACTCTTACTTAAATGACTTTCACTGCATCTCGATGACGGGTGCTTGTACAGACGCCCAGGCCGTAAGTGGAGGCACTGGAAATCTAGCAGGCGGACCGTACAAGATTGTTAACAACTTTCTCGAGGCCTCGACTGAAGCGATTTTGTTCGGGGGCGGCGCTGCCACCAAGACGCCGACCGACATTGAAATCCGGCGAAACCACTTCTATAAGCCGATGCAATGGATGAAGGGTGTAGCGGGGTACGTCGGCGCGGCGAATGGCAATCCGTTCACAGTGAAGAACCACCTTGAATTAAAGAATGCTCAGCGTGTCCTGATTGAAGGCAACATCATGGAGAACACGTGGGGCGGGTTCAGCCAGGCAGGTTACGCAATATTGCTCACACCGAAGAACCAGCACATGGGCGATACCAACGTCTGCCCCATCTGCCAGGTGACGGACGTGACCATCCGCTATGGCACAATCAGCCACGCGGGTGGAGGAATGCAGATCGCGAATGGAATCTCGGGTGACGGCACGAACGGCGACAAGGCATTTGCGGGTCAACGTTACAGCATTCACGACGTTACCATCGACGATATTCGCGCCGACTACTTCGTAGGTAACGGAACCTTGTTCCAGGTCTCAAACGGTTGGGACACAAATGTTCTGAATAGCGTGAGCATCAACCACGTCACCGGATTTACCGATCCCAAGGGACACCTTTTGACGATCGGAAACAAAACTTCGCACCCGGAGATGTGGGGATTCAACTTCACCAACAACCTGGTTCTCGCTGGATCGTATCCAGTATGGTCAACAGGCGGAGGCGATACCAACTGCGCTCATCAGAATGTTCCGAGCGCCATTATGCATGCATGCTTCACGTCCTACACGTTCACGAATAATGGCGTGATCGGAGCATCGGAGGCGTTTGATGCCTCACATTGGCCGACTGGAAATTACTTTGCTTCGAGCCCTTCGGCTTTATTCGTCAATTTCGCGGCTCGGAACTATCGGTTGGCCTCCGGCACTGCGATGCGCTCGGCGCCGACTACCGACGGCCGGGACATTGGTGCCGACGTTGACGCAATTCAAGCGGCAATAGAGGGCGTCAACTAGAGCCACGGTCGATTGGGTTTCTGAGTGTTCTTTCTGCATGGGCCGGTGGCGACTCAGCCGCTTGGTCCCTTGCTCTTCCTGCGGTGATATCATCACCTTAAAGTGATTGTGGTGCGATGTCGCGTAAGAGCGACATTTCTTGATCTCGCGCACCCGCCCCCGGCTCGATTGCCTCGCTGGGCGTGCTGAAAAGGATGACATGGGTTTTCTGAAACTTCGCAAATCGTACGGCGTTGCGGTTACCTCCTTCCTGCTCTTGTTAACAATGACGTGGGCGCAGGACCAAAGCGCGAACGGGAAATTTGATGGACCGGCAGAGTTGCCTCGCCTAACGGTAAAGAGTGCGGTCGCCGATACTCCGGCACCCGGACGCGTTAGAAACGTTAAAGCAACTGATAACTTGCAAGAGGCTCTGGACAGTGCCAAATGTGGCGACACTCTGAAGCTGGAGGCTGGCGCCACCTTCCAAGGTACCTTCCGCATTCCCAACAAGCCGTGTGACGACTCCCACTGGATCATCGTGCGCACGAGTGCCCCAGACGACAGTCTGCCTCCCGAAGGCACCCGTATGACGCCCTGCTATGCCGGTGTGGCGTCTTTGCTGGGGAGACCGGATTATCGCTGCGACAAGCCTCGCAACGTGCTGGCGAAAATTGCCTTCGACGGCAAGGGCGACTCGGGACCACTTATTTTGATGGGAGGAGCAAACCACTACCGTTTTCTCGGTCTAGAAATCACGCGTGCAAAACCCGATGGGCACATGCGGAATCTGGTGCAGCCTGACAAAGAAGGTTCCGTTCATCACATCGTGTTTGACCGCTTGTGGGTGCATGGCGTTGCCAACGAAGAGACGAAAGCCGGAATTCACTTGAGCAACACAAACTACATGGCAGTAGTCGATTCCTACTTGAATGACTTCCATTGCATCGCGCGAAAAGGAGCCTGTACCGACGCGCAGGCCGTCAATGGAGGAGGGGGAAACATCGCGGGTGGCCCTTACAAGATCGACAACAATTTTCTTGAGGCCTCTGGACAAAGCATTCTATTCGGCGGTGCACCGGCCACAACCACGCCAACTGACATCGAAGTCCGTCGCAACCACATGTTCAAGCCTCTAACCTGGAAACCCGGAGATGCGAACTTCGTGGGTGGACCGACCGGCGAACCTTTCATCGTAAAAAATAATTTTGAATTGAAAAATGCGCAGCGAGTCCTGCTGGAAGGCAATATCTTGGAGAATTCCTGGGGAGGGTTCAGTCAGACCGGTTTCTCCATTCTACTAACACCTAAGAACCAAGCTCCTGGCGTTTGCCCGATCTGCAAAGTCACTGACGTGACGATTCGTTACAACCGGGTGATTCGTGTGGCAGGAGTTTTACAGATTGCGAACGCGCTGGGCGGGCACAATGATGAAAACCTGATTTCTGCCGGCGGAGGCAGATACAGCATTCACGACCTCGTGGCGGAGGAGATTCAACAAAAGGATTTCAAAGGCCCCGGTTCATTCGCGATGATCGGGTCAAAGATTCCACCGCTACATGATGTGTGGATCACGAACTGTACAGCATTTCCACCAGGAGTTTTGATTTCCGTGTACAACCCGTCCGAAGGACCGAAGATGACGGGAATCAAGATTGAGGACAATATTTTTGGAGCGAGTGAGCGGCAGATTGGCTCGACAGGCGGTGGACCGGGAAATTGTGCTTTTCAGCCAGGAAAGCTTGGTCCGGAAGGCGTCCTCAAGAGTTGCTTTGCTGAACAGTCGTTCGCGAGCAATGTGATCGTCGGCGGCAGAGGTTCATGGCCGGCATCGAATGTTGCAGTGAAAGACGAAGCCAGCCTCGGGCTTCGAAACATTAGTAAAGGCGATTTCAGACCGTGCGGCCTGGGCGACAGTGGCTGCGGCAAAGTTTCGCCAGCACTCAAAGCCGGACGAAACGGCCGCAATGCCGGTGCCGATATGGATGCGATTGAGAAGGCAACTGCAGGGGTGCGTTAGCAGAAAATGTGTTTCGGTTTACGGGCGGCCATCGGCCGAGATTCCCATGCGACCCGTTGCCGTAATGCGCGCCAGCGGAGTGTGCTCTTTTAGCCAGAGCTTGAAGTCGTAAAATTTCGGATAGATCAATTCCATCACGCGGACGCTGAACGAGGGTGAAAGTTGTCTGCTGGGAGTGACAAGCTGGTACCCGGTGTCGACCAGGAGATCGCCTATCGCACTTTCTAGCTCTGCGACTTGCTGGGAAGACAGCACGGTACGCCATCGTCCCATGGGATTTTTTTCCTGACCCTGCGTGTCCCCTTTGAAAGACGAGTTCGGACTTTGTACGGAGCCTAATGCGACCTGCTGAATGCGATCGTAATCGAGATCGTGATCGATGAATTCTCCCAGTCGGGCGAGGAATTCTCGAGGGTGCTGCACCAGATCTTCGTAGTGAACCTCAATGTAATCGGGACCCATCGCACGTCCGTAACGGCGTCCCTTGCTGACGATCCATTTCCAGAAAATGCCCGCCAAAACGAGGCTGCGATGCCGGTCCCATCGGAATGGACGAATCCAGCCAATCTTGTTCAAAGACACAGCGACGTCGCGGCCATCACGAATGATGTGCACGATCAAGGCGTCGGGAATCAATTTCTTTATCAGTGGTAGATAAAGCAGGTGCAAGGGTGTTGATTCTGCCCATCGCGTCATTCCCTGCTTGTGTGCGATGGTTTCCATGAGGATCCGGAGAAAATCTCCAGCACTGCGGCACTCGCTGAGAACGCGCGGTTCGATTTCCTCGCGGGTCAAACCGGAACGCTCGAATAATTTGCTGCTCAACCAGGCATCTAGCATCTGACGGCGGTTATCGAGACGCGACAAATCGCCGAAGCGCAACCCGATCAGGTTGAACGCATTGCTTTCCGCGTGATAGACAGCGAACCCACCCGCAGACAGGAGTGTGTGGTAGAGAAACTTTGTTCCAGACCTGCCACAGCCAAGCACGAATACTGGTGCTTGACTCCTGGTTGCATCTCGCGGAGCGCGTGCAGCATTCGTGTTCGCCTCGACCGCCCCGAGGTCAGATGACATGGCCACTCGCGCTCCCAGTATTTAGTGCGTACACGCGATAGATGCTCATTGGGTCGATTGTGGTTGGGAAATGTTTTCGAGTTCGAGAGCTGACAGGTTTGACATTCGCCCGACGGGCGTTTCAGTCTTCAGCCACAGTTTTGTATCGAGAAAGGCCGGATAAACCGATCGCATCCATCGTCCACGAAGCCCCATACTTCTTTCTTCTTCTGTGGTGGTTAATGGATAACCTAATTCCTGCAAATAGTCGCCGACCGTGGCTTCGAGGGCAATGACGTTTTCGCGCGACAAACGTTCCTTCCAACGACCGACCGGTTGAATCTTTTCCTTTGTCACTTCTTCGCGAAATGACGAGTTCGTTTCCCGCAAGCGGCCAAGCGATGCCTGACGAATGCGCTCGTAGTCCAAATCATGGTCCAGAAATTTTCCGAGCGACGCCAGCGTTGCGGTTGGATTCGTCACGAGTTCTTCGTACCGAATCTCGACGTAATCTCCATGAATTGCTTTCCCGTACTCACGCCCTCTTCGCACCATCCACTCCCAGTACATCGCCGTTGCCAGCAAACTGCGCGTTTCATTGCGGTCCCATGGCAGAGGAGCAAAGCCGCCCATTTTTTTGAGTGAGAGAGCGATGTCGCGACCGTCGCGAATAATGTGAACAAAAAGCGCCCCAGGAATGTCCCTTTTTATCTGCGGCACATAAAGGACGTTGTCAGGGTCGTACACGGCCCAGCGCGAGATACCCTGCTGTGCGGCAACGTCGTCCATTGTGAGGCGGATGAAATCGCCTCCGTTGCGACACTCCTTTAGCAACTTTTTCGCATGCCCTTGAGCATCAAGTCCGGAACGCCGAAACCCCTTGCTCAGCAGCCATGTCTCGATCAAGCGCTTGCGATTTTCCGGCTGCTCCAAATTGCCAAATCGGGGAATGAGCATTTTGTAAATTGGAAGATAGCCTCGATAAAGGGCAAAACCGCCCGCCGAGAGAAGGTTGTCGTAAAGCAGATTTGTGCCGGAACGGTGGCATCCCATGACAAAAACAGGACGCTTGTTGCGAGGAATCTGATCAGCCGAGCTCCGGATAGGGTATGGGTCAGTCACAAGGATCGACGAAGGGGGGAACCGCTGAACCGCTAATAAAGTATACCATCGACAACCGCTCCTTCCCAAGGGTGTCCAAAGTAACCAACCCCCCTAGTTGCAATGAGTTGCACATTCTCCTGACCATCCTTTCCGAGTTGTAAAACAGTCGGTTGGCGGTTACGATGTACGAGCGCTTTATTCGGCTCGGGCTTCACTGATGGCTTCCAGATCTTGGCAAGCTAGCCCGCAGGCGACCCGGCCGACAATGCCCATCCGCTATCATCGGGTGTTAGCGTCCCGTAGACCTTGGCAGTTCCGTCCGCCGCCTGGTTGGAGATTCAGAAGTTGTACAAGTTTGAAGACGGAGAAGAACTGATCCGATGGCTAGTCTTTACGTCCTAGGTGCGCGCCAGCGCAAACTCCTCTTCAAGCACGAGGAAGAACAAAATCTGTATGAGGCGGCGCTGATTCTTCGAATCGACACCGAAACTGGAGAATCCAGGACTTGTGTTGAATACAAGAGCCCGCTCGAGGCGTGCTCTGGCCCAAACGCTTCGATGGTATTCAAAAGTGCGACGATCGTGGGGGACACGCTCTACTGTTGCACATCAACAGAAGTCATCATCTTCGAGCTGCCGACGTTTCAAAAGATCGGTTATATCTCCCTTCCCCATTTCAACGACGTTCATCATGTGACACCCGTCTCTGATGGCAACCTCGTCGTTGTCAGCACAGGACTCGACATGGTGTTTAAAGTGAGCCGTGAAGGGAAGGTTCTGAACGAGTGGACCGTGCTGGACAAACCAATCTGGTCGCGATTTTCGAAAGATGTCGATTACCGAAAAGTCGAAACGACCAAGCCGCACGAATCACATCCGAATTTTGCGTTCGAGTTGGATGGCGAAATCTGGGTCACCCGATTCCGCCAACGCGACGCCATCTGCCTGTCAACACGGGGCGGGAGAATCGACATTGCTGTGCAAACTCCACACGACGGACTGATCGCAGGGGATCGTATCTACTTCACCACGGTGGACGGGCGGATCGTGATAGTGAATCGATACACCAAGAAAGTCGACCGCGTTGTCAATCTCAACGTGACGGATGGGGAGAAGCGAGTTCTGCTGGGCTGGTGTCGCGGGTTGCTGCCGCTTGACGATCGGCACATCTGGGTGGCTTTCACCAGGGTTCGGAAGACCAAATTCGTCGAGAATGTTCTATGGGTGCGGAGCATAGTGAAGGAAGGCGTGCACAACAGACCGACGCACCTTGCGTTATACGATTTGGCTGAAGAGCGCTGCCTGAAAGAAGTCGATCTAGAACCGCATGGCATAAACCTTGTGTTCAGTATCTTTGCGGCGGATCGAGAATCTGCGGGAGCAACAAGCAATCTCAGGCAATTGCAGAATCAGTCTTCCGGTTCCGACCGGTGACTGCCCAATTGCAGTCCCATGCGTGTTACTTCTGGAGCACCAGACTTCCCCACAAAATTGTGTAAGAGCCGCGCTCCATAACCGGCCCAAGGAATGGATTTGGATCCACAGCAAACGATAGCACCCGAGTCGAAAGGCTCGGTCGACGCCACCACAACGGACCATCAAGCCAGACGAAAGATGGATCATTCGTTGGCGACGAGTCTTGCCTGGCGAGCAATCGCTGACTGGACTAGCCAGATCCTGACTTGGGCGTCGCTCTTCATCGTGGTTCGGCTGCTTACGCCAGCTGACTTTGGGCTGGTTGGAATGGCGGTTGTGCTGGTTCCTTACCTCAAGTTCCTTACCGAGTTCGGAATACCACGCACGGTTGTGACTTTGCGGGATCTCACCAATGAACAGCTCGCCCAGCTGAATTCCGTCACGACGCTGCTCAGCCTGGGGTGTTTCGGGTTGGCTTGTCTTATGGCCAAGCCGATGGAACTATTTTTCCGCACCCCCGGTCTCGCGCTTGTCGTGATCATCACCTGCCTTGCCGTCATTCCACAAGGGTTGCGCGCGGTGTCCGAAGGTCTGCTCAGCAAGGAGATGCGGTTTCCACTTCTTTCTCTGTATGACGCAATCCGCTCGATCGTGGCGGCTATTGTCACACTGGCGATGGCGTACTTCGGCTACGGTTATTGGTCGCTGGTCTGGGGCAACGTAATCGGAACAACTTTTAGGTGTGTGCTGGTGTTGCGCGCCCGGCCGTTCCCGTATGCCAGACCGGTATTGAATACGATCCGCGAACCATTGCGCTTCGGATGGCATGTGCTGGTCTCGATTATCGCGCTCAATTCATACGAGCGCCTCGACAACGTAACAGCCGGCCGCGTTCTCGGAAGGTCTGCTTTGGGTTTTTATGCCATGGCATGGAACCTGGCGTACGTGCCGCTCGAAAAGGTCACATCACTTGTCACGACTGTCCTGCCCACATATTTCGCAGCGGTTCAGAAGGACTTGGTTGCACTGAGACGTTACGTTCGCACGCTGACAGAAGGTATTTCTCTGGCGACCTTTCCGGCCACCGTAGGATTGGGCTTGGTAGCTCGTGAATTAGTACCCGTCGCGCTCGGTAAACGATGGGAGGGAGTGATTGCACCACTAGAGGTCCTATCTGTGTATGTTGCGGTCCGTTCAATCATTCCTGTATTGAGCCGCGTGATGACGGCAGTTGGCAATGCGCGTTTTGTGATGTGGAATGACTTGGCCGCTCTTTGTTTTCTTCCAATCGCTTTTTTTGTTGGAAGTCACTGGGGAGTAGCCGGTATCGCCTGGGGATGGGTCGTAGGATATCCGTTTGTCGCAATTCCGCTGTGCCTTAAAACATTCAAGACGATTGGGATGACTTTTCGCGAGTATTTTCAATCCCTGCGTCCAGCTCTTGACGGAACCGTCCTCATGGCATCTGCGGTATTCGCCCTGAAGTGGGGTCTTCCACATAGTCTGCCGCTAATCGTTCGACTGGTCCTCGAAATTGCCACAGGAGCAATCGCATATGTAGGTGCGATTCTCTTGCTGCATCGTCCTCGCGTTATGGCATTTGTTCGAACGGCGCAGGAATTCAGGCGAACCAGGGCAGAGAAGAAAAAAAAGCTACAGTAGCCGTAACTATTGCGGCACCGAAACATCTTCCTTCGATCGTCCGCGTTCATTTTGCCACCATGCAGTGAGTCGCTGTTTGCGGCCGAACATTTTCTTCGCTTCTTCGCGCAGCTTTCCCAGAATTTTGTAGCGGGATTTGGTAAACCAAGGCACTCGATGCGGGACGCAGCCATATTTCTCTTTGTAGGATCCTTCGCCGCCCCAGTCGTATACCGCTACACCGCGACGTTTCCAATAACGCATCGCGTACCAGTGGATCGCTTCATTCGGCCGCAACGCCTGGCTCGAGCGATAACTGGCATTACCCCAGAATTCGGCGATTTGGTTGTAGCCTGGGAAAATTCCGGATGCGATGCATTTCCCTTCCGGATCGCGAGCCCGCAGGAGCAACACCCGGCCAGTAGACGCCATATGCTTTACCAAAAGGCTCACCCGCTCAAGATCGTAAGTAGGCACAAGTCCTTGTTTTGAAAATACGTCTTTCAGCTGCTCGTAATATTCATTGGCGAATGCCGGATCATGGGCTTCTTCAATCACCACACCGCTCTTTTCTGCTTTCCTTACACAGCGGCGGCAGGCACTGTCCATGCCGTTAAAGAGAGCTTCTTCAGATTTGGTTAGATCCGTGCGATATGAAGCGTAATAGTCCACGTTAAATCCAAGCGACTGGCCGTCTTCTTCGGTGAAGTGAGGGTCGGAGACTTCCATGTGCAGGCAGCCGAGAGAATTCCATGCAAATTGTTCGACCGCTTCAAGCGCAGCCGCGCGTGACGCACCCGGAGCAAGATTGAATCCCATGTAGGGCGTAGTCCAGCCCGGGAAAGAACTTCCGAGGATCCTCACGCCAAACCGTTTCATCGTGAGGCCGGTGAAGTAGCCGACCGGCTTTCCGTTATCGGTCATCTCAAGCAAGACTGGCGTAGCGCGCTGCGCCTCGCTGACGAACTGGACCCACTCCCGCGTCTGAAAGACGGTGCGGTCCTGAAAGGTGTCAAGAACTTGCCAGTTCACGGATTTAAAATCGACGGCGTTACATTTCATCGAGACGGTTCTGGTAGGTCGTTCAGCAAAGAGTGTAATTGACCGGGTTTGGGTGCTATTTATCGATCAGGATCGCTGAGTAATCGACCATCCAGCGAGAGAGCGGCGTGTGAATCTTCGCCCATTGCTTAAAAGGATAGTACGCGCGGTACACAAGACGCATTTGCTGAACCGTGAGGTTCGAACGCGTGCTAGTTGCTGAGTTGGATAGCGGATAGCCGAGCTCGCTAAGATAGTCGCCTATTAAAGCCTCAAAGAGTGCCAATTGATCAGGAGAGAACTTCGATTTCCAGCGACCGACAGGAGTGAACTCTCCCTGCTGCAGATCTTCTTTGAACGATGTAAGCGGTTTCTTTACGGAGCCAACGCTTGATCCCTGGATTCGGTCGTAGTCAAGATCGTGCCCGATAAATTTTCCCAGGCGGGTCAACGTTTCACGCGGACTTTGTACCAGTTGCTCGTAGCGAATTTCCATGTACCTCTGGGGACCGAGGGCCGCTCCATACTTTCTGCCCTTGCGAACGATCCATTCCCAATACACGCCCGCTGCCAGCAAACTCCTCGGCTTGTCCCACGGGAGTGGGCGAGTCCATCCACGTTTATCGAGAGACAACACGACATCACGAGCATCGCGGATGATGTGGACGAACACAGCGTCCGGCAAATCGTTTGCGATCCGGAGCATGTGAGGGACGTTTGTAGGTGTCGAGTCCACCCAGCGGTCGACTCCTTGATGCCGCGCGATTTCCTCCATGATTATCCGAAGGAAGTCGCTGGCGCTTTTGCAATCGGCCGCGATCTTCGATTCGATCTCTCCCGCATTGAGCCCAGAGACATCAAACGCCTTGCTGGTGAGCCACTTTCGCATGGCCGCTTGCCGATTGCTCGGTACTCGCAAGTCGCCATAGATAGGCTCCAGCACATCGAACACGTTCATTTGTGTGTGGAACTCTGCGAAACCGCCAGCGGACAGAAGCAAGTGATACAGAAAACTCGTGCCCGAACGCGGACACCCTACGATAAATACGGGAGCGCTGCTGTTGACTGCCGCAGATGCCTGCGTGTCCGAACTCATCGTCGATAGTTCTGCTGATCCTAGGCTTTTCACTATAGCAACCGTTCGGAATTCGTCGAAATGGTGAAGGTTGCAACCAGCCTTCCATTTCACGTGAAACGGATTGTTCCTCATAGCTGTATCGTCATTTTTTTCAACTGTTTAGAGCCGGATCGCCCGTTCCACAGCTTCGATCGAGAAGCGTAGGTCAAAAGTGACGAATGTTTTTCCATTCGGGTGGAACAAGAACGCCATTAGATCTGTTCGGCGGCCAATCGGCCATGGAAATCGGATGCATGTCTTGTCTTATGAACGACTTACGAACAACAAAGCCCGCCGCTTGCTCTTTACGTTGGAATCTCTCGTGCATGGACAGGAGATCGGCGAGGTGCCTTGCCAGGACCGCAAGCTCCTCTGCACTACACTGATACTCAGAGCAAAGAGGCTCAAGGGCTGATTGACATCTAGATTGCGCAAAATCTGGACGAAGTTGGGGCGTATGAGTGCGCTCGAAATTCGCACGCGTGTCGGACAGGAATTTACCAAGCGCGCTGACTTGGCAATGTATCGCGCGGGAGTGGACACGGTCAGGAATAGCGTTGGTCCGTCGAGCCGTCAGAGGGACTTCTTTTTTTCGAAGGCTGAAATTCAAAGCCGTACGAAGGTGCTGCGGCAACACTTGCCGGAAGTGGCAGATGCAATTGTGCGAGAAGCAGGCGAAGTGTGCCAGCATCGCTTTCGGCTACTCGGTTATGAGCCGCTTGACTACGGTCAAACGATCGATTGGCATCTCGACGCTGTGCATGGAAAGAGAGCGCCGCTTGTTCCCTGGTACACGATTCGATTCCTCGATTTTTCTGCGGTTGGCGATCACAAAGTTACTTGGGAGCTGAATCGCCACCAGCACTTTGTCACCCTCGCCAAAGCTTGGTGCCTCACACACGACGACCGATATGTAAAGGAACTGGTGGCTCAATGGTACGACTGGCAGCGGGCCAATCCGTATCCGCTCGGAATCAATTGGGGCAGCAGTCTTGAAGTCGCATTTCGGAGTCTCTCGTGGTTGTGGGCCAAGTTTCTACTGGCGGATTGCCCCGCTTTGCCGGCAGCCTTCGAGAAGGACCTGTTGCGTGGTCTCGCCCGCAATGGCCTTTACATCGAGAATTTCCTTTCCACCTATTTCTCTCCAAATACTCACCTGATCGGCGAGGCGGTCGCCCTCTTTTTCATCGGCACGCTTTGTCCGGAGATCCGATTGGCTCCTCGGTGGAAGAGAGACGGTTGGAGAATCCTCGAGGAAGAGCTTGGTCGACAAGTGCGGCCTGATGGCGTTTACTTCGAGCAGGCTCTGCACTATCACGTGTATGCGCTCGACTTCTTCTTGCACACGCGGTTGCTCGCAGAGAAAAATCGATTCGACATTCCTGCGGAGTACGATCGGGTTGTGAATCGGATGATTGATGTGGTGGTCGCGCTTTCGCAGGGTGGCACGCCACAAACCTTCGGTGATGACGATGGTGGACGACTTTTCGATCCGCGCCGGAACCAGAGCGAGCATCTGACCGACCCTCTTGCTCTTGGGGCTCTGATCTACGGCCGAGAGGACGCTCGCCGTTCCGCACAACTGACCGAAGAAGCGATTTGGCTGTTTGGAGAAAACGCGTTGGCCCTCGTCAATCAGACAACGCCTGCAAGTCGACGTTCGACGGCATTTCAGAATGGCGGCATCTACGTAATGGCTGACCCAATCGAACCAGCGCTCATGATGATCGATGCAGGTCCGCAAGGAACAGGCCATTGCGGACACGGACATGCCGATGCGCTGAACGTACTTTTCACATCAGGTGATCGCAGTTGGCTCATTGATCCCGGCACGTACGTCTACATCTCCGACACCGATGGCCGAGAGATATTTCGCTCTACTGCCGCTCACAATACGGTACGAGTCGATCAGCAGGATCAGGCGGTTCCAGAGGGCCCGTTCGCGTGGAGCGCAATCCCTAGGGTTGTTGCCGAGCAATGGATTCAGGGGCAGACGTTTGACTTTTTTGTGGGAAGCCACAATGGATACACCCGATTACCCGATCCCGTCGGGCATCGGCGATTCGTTTTCCACGCCCATGGCGCTCCTTGGGTGATTCGTGACGTGGTCGAAGGAAGCCAGATTCATGAGGTCGAGGCGTCATGGCATTTTGCGCCTGACCTTTTGGTTACGAGCGCTAAAGGCGGTTTCAGAGCAACTGTCGACCCATCGACAAATCATCACACCCCTGGAACGGCACCTGGTTTGAATCTCTCGTGGGCAAGCCGGTCCGCATTGAACGGTTTCATAGAGAGCGGATATGTGTCGCCATCATATGGGGCACGCAAGACGGCACCGGTGGTTCGGCTTCGCATTCAAAACAAGTTGCCGGTGGAATTCGCGACGGTTCTGATTCCATCGGAGACACGCGCCAACAGCGAATCTGATTTCCGGTTACTGTCGAAAGAATCCGATTCCGTGCAGGCTTATTCTTATTCTTCAGGCGACGTGACCGACTTGTTCTACTTTTCTCTCGCCGGTAAACCGTGGACGTTCAACTCGTGGGAGAGCGATGCCACATTTCTATATTGTCGGCAATCAAAAGGGCGGGTCGTGCATCTAGTACTGGTGAATGGTAGTTCTGTGAACCATGGTTCCAAGTCCTTGATACATCACAGCCACAGCATCGAACGATTTGAGTGGCTGAAAAAGGGCGACGCCAGCGTGACATACTGTTCCCATCACACGCCGGTGGAGCACGCTCTCGACCGAGAACCAGAGCTTGATTCGGTCTCGTGATCAAACCTGATGCGGAGCTGGTGAATTAGCGATGTGTGGAATTGCTGGAATTTTCGAGTTCGGCAGGGACGCCAGGGCAGAAACTGTCGCGCTGCGGCGAATGTGCGAAGTCATTTCCCATCGGGGACCTGACGATCAGGGCGTCTATGCGCAGGGCCCGGTGGGTATCGGCATGCGCCGATTGAGCATCGTCGACCTTGCCACGGGCCACCAGCCCATCAGCAACGAGGATGGCAGCATCTGGATCGTCTTTAATGGCGAGATCTACAACCATCGCGAACTGAGGGAGAGATTGATCGCACGCGGTCACTCCTACCGCACGCACAGCGACACTGAGACGATCGTTCATCTATACGAGGAATACGGACAAGACTGCGTGCAACATTTGCGCGGGATGTTCGCATTTGCGATTTGGGATACTCGACAACGCAAATTATTTATTGCGCGCGACCGTCTTGGGATCAAGCCTCTTTATTATCAACTCACACGTGATCGACTGGTTTTCGGCTCTGAGATTAAGGTGCTGTTTGAGCATCCATCCGTGCACGCGGAGTTTCGACGTGCTTCGTTGCCCGAGTTTTTGGCCTTCGGCTATCTCTCTGGGGCAGAGACCTTTTACCAAGACATCGACAAATTGATGCCGGGACACTGGATGGAAGTGTCCGAACGCGGCGATGTTCGCATTGAACAGTACTGGGATCTGAAGCTCGGGCCGCCCGAGGGCTCGCTGAGTGAGAACGAATACGTTTCGGCCTACCGCGACTTACTCGAAGGAGCCGTCAACAGCCACCTGATGAGCGATGTACCGCTGGGTGTTTTTTTGAGCGGCGGTGTTGACTCAAGCGCGGTCGCGGCATTGATGACGAAGATTCGACGTGAGCCTGTCGAGACATTTTCGGTCGGCTACTCGGAGCACAACTACAGTGAACTTCCGTATGCCCGAATCGTAGCGGATCACATCCATTCCATGCATCATGAGGTGATGGTTGGACGCCAGGATTTCTTCGACGCGCTACCCAAGCTGATCTGGCACGAGGATGAACCGATCGTATGGCCCTCGAGCGTCGCTCTTTACTTCGTTGCGAAGCTGGCTCGTGAACGCGTCACAGTCGTCCTGACTGGAGAAGGCAGCGACGAAACCCTGGCTGGATATTCGCGGTATGCATTTACTTTGAAGAACGTAGCGTTCGATCGAATGTACCGAGGAGTCGTTCCGAGCGGCGTACGGCGCGGGCTTCGCACTGCGATTGCTGGATCAAGCCTGATCAATGCGAACCTCCGGCGTAAGTTGTCCCACACATTCCTTGGGCTCGACGGCGAATCCTGGTCGTCGTTCTACTTCGATAATTTCTTCTCGGCATTTAATGAGCATGATCAGTCCGATCTGTTAACGGACGAAGTCGGTCGAGAGTTCTCCGCCGGATCTGCATATAAAAACGTGATTGACTTCTGGGAACACTCGGACGGCGATTTACTTCAGCGGCTGCTGTACACGGACATCAAGACTTACTTGGTCGAACTGCTCATGAAGCAAGACAACATGAGCATGGCGGCGTCGATCGAGAGCCGGGTTCCCTTCCTTGATCACGTCTTGGTGGAGTATGCAACGCGAATCCCGCGCGGCGTTCAGCTAAAGGGACTCGCGGGTAAGAACATTTTGAAGAAGGGAATGGAAGACCTATTGCCCCACTCGATCTTGTATCGTCCGAAATTGGGCTTCCCGACGCCTTGGAGCGGATGGCTCGCCGGACCACAACTGGATTCGATTGAAGCGATGTTGCTCGAGTCTCGCAGTCTGGAACGCGGGTATTTTAAGCGTGCGTCCGTCGAGCGACTGTTCCATGAACACCGGACGAATCACAGAGATCATTACGACCGGATATGGCGGCTACTGAATCTTGAGATCTGGCATCGCGTCTGCCTGGAAGGTGATTCGCACGACACGATCACTCGCGAGCCTGAAGTGAGAATGGCACCGGCCTAGAACATCGGCGAGTAGTTTAGCTAGCGGTGATCACGAAAGCGACCGATAGACATCAAGCCAGTGTCCGCGGACTGTCTTCCACAAGAACTCCTCTGATTCTTTGTAAGCATTCATGGCGAGGCGCGTCGCAAGATGATTGTCTCGAAGCAATCGGATGACATTTTGAGCGAGCGCATGCGGATCGCCAACCGGTGAGAGCAATCCGGTTCGACCTTCGTTAACCAGGTACGGCATGCATTCCGGCGACGTCGTCACTACGGGCGTGCCTGCAGCGAATGCCTCCATGACCGACACTGGCATATTGTCGAGACGCGAAGCGTTTATAAAGATGTCGGCTCGGTCGTAAACCTGACCGATCTCCTGACGCGAGGCGACGCCCAGAAAGCGAACACCCGGCGCACCTAGTTCCTTCACAACGGCACGAATCTCGTCTTCTGACGGCCCTTTCCCAACCAAGTCGAGGCAGGCATCAGGAAACTCCCGCGCCACTTCCGCGAATGCGCGAACTACCACATCCACACAGTAGTACGGATGAAAGCCGCGGGTACATACCAGGTGTGGCCGTAGGGGATTTCGCTCGCGAAAACGAATCTGGCTAAGGTCCACCACGTTGGGCACCGCGTCTGCGCGGAGATTGAATTCCTTGAAAACGTCGACAAGGTAGTTTGAGGGCACGATAACCCGGTCTACTCGTGCTAGCGCAGCGCGCGCGGACGGAAACTTCTGCAAGTGATCGCGCGCTTCACCACTGTGGTAATGAACGAGCGATTTCGCCCCACGGGCACGAGCGATGAGCCAGGCGGGAACGGGAGCAATCAGGAAGGACCAGTACCCTGCCGAAAAGATGTGCGCAACATCTACGTCTTTGAGTCCACGCCACAGGTTCAGCAGGTATAGGGGTTCCCGCACCATAGTGCGGAGTACTGGGATCTTTTCAATCCAAGCGATTGGCTTGGGAAACACCGGATCAATCGGTACTAAACTGGCGTCGACATCTGGGTCATTTTTCCAGTTTCGGATGAGAAGATCTGCTTGCACGGACTGACCGCCCACATACCGCAGAGATGCGGCAACAAGGGCCACACGACGTTTTCGCAGACTAGAACGGACGCTCAACAAGCGCGGCTGCCACTGCTTTCTCTCGAGGAGATTCAAATACAACTGCTCGTGACTTTCGCGCATGTGATCCAGGGTAAAGTTGGCAGCGGTGAATGCTTTTGAATTCGCGGCGCACGAGGCTCGCAGAGCTGAGTCGCGCAGAAATCGATCAAGCGCATCTGCCAGCGCAGAATCACTATCGGGCTCAACCAGAAACCCTCGCTCGCTTGTAATGAGCTCAGGATTGCCGCCTACGTTCGTCGCCACCACAGGCACACCCGCCGCCATCGATTCAAGAATGGAATTAGAAAGGCTTTCCGATTGCGAAGGAAGCACCGAAACGTCCAGTGATGCGAGGACCGCAGGAATATCACGCCGATCTCCTAAAAAGATCGCTTGATCGCCCAATCCGAGGCTCTGCGCTTCCTGTTCGAGCTGTGGACGTAGAGGTCCATCGCCCGCCAGAACAAATTCCAAATTGGGGTGCTTCGCATGCAATCGCGCGGCAGCGCGCAGAAAGATGCTGTGATTCTTCGCCCGCGTGTTCATGCGGGCGATCATGCCGACGCGCAGAACGCCCGGTCGTCGTGGAAGCACCGGCTCTGCAGTCGCAAAAAGTTCGGGCGACAATCCGTTTCCAATGACGACGAGGCGATGCTCCCGAATTCCGGCAGCGGCTAACCGGTCTGCGGCTGCTCGCGAGTTGCAGACGATCGCGTCACATAACCGAAACAAGTCCGCTTGAACCCGAAACTGCGTCGGTGTCAATAAGTCACCCAACTGCCGTTGACTTCCAATCACTACCGGTACGCCTGCGAGTCGAGCGGATGGGATTAACGTCAGATTCGTATAGAAATCAAACGAGTGCGCAACAGCGATTTGGCTGCGCCTCAGGTGTCGGGCGAGCCGCGCTCTTGTAATGAGCGATTTCCAACCATAAAGACTGCCGCCCAAACGAAACTCCGCCATGGGGCCAAGTTGGTCGGCCAACGGCCCTTTTCGCATAACGCAACCGATCGAACGCCTGAACTTGTCGGGGTTGAGCGTCTGAGCCAATGCGACGAACTGGCGTTCGCTGCCTCCAGTTTCGAGGCTGTTGGTCATCAGGAATATGCCGGGAAGCTCGAGAGTCTGGGGAGCGGCAGGGCTGGTCTCGCCAGCCGAGTCTCCCTTCATCGTTTAGCCTCGCTGACAGCGTAGGCACGATCGGACGGCCTGCCAGCGTGGAGTTGCCCAAGATAGTTACGATGCCAAAGCTCAAACATCAGCAGGCGCCAGATTCTGCCGGAGTGCACGCGCCGTCCCTGAAGATGCTCGTCGACCAGCTTTCGTACAGCGGCCTGATTGAAATATCCGCGCTGTGTTGTTGTTGGTTCGAACAGGACCGTGAGTAAAAGGTCCTTCAGTTCGTTCTTGATCCAGTGGACAAGAGGTAACGCAAAACCTTGCTTGGGCCGATGCAAGACATCACGCGGAACACCAACGCGCTCCGCCAGCTTTCGGAAAATGTATTTCTGTTCTGTCCCGCGCATTTTCCACTTCGGCGTCAGGCTTGTAACAAACTCCACGAACTTATGATCGAGCAACGGCACGCGAGCTTCGAGTGACGTGAGCATGCTCATGCGATCCACCTTCGTCAAGATGTCACCCGGTAGATAAGTCTTCGTATCAAGGTAAAGCACTTTGCTCAGCGGATCACGAGCGGGCGCCCGGTCAAGGTAGCCGCGCATGATTCCCATCGGGTCCGCCCCGACAGCTCTTTGCTGAAACTCGCTCGACAGCAGACCCATGTCGCGCTCAAACGCATGGAGTGAAATGCTTTCGATGTAACGCTCTTGCCACGGAAGGGCGACGCTATAAGCCAACTTTCGGGCCGGCATGCTGTATGGCAAACGCGAGTGAATCCGCTCGCGATAGAGGCGCCCTGCCCATCCCGGAATCCAATCGAAAGAGCGATTCTCCAGGTGAATTCGATACCGGTCATAGCCCGCGAACACTTCGTCGCCGCCATCGCCAGAGAGAGCAACCGTGACGTGCTGACGTGCCAGCTTCGAAATGTAATAAGTCGGCAACATCGAGGAATCGCCAAACGGCTCTTCGAGCGAGCGCGAAAGAGTATCAACGGTCTCAACAACGTCGGGATCGAGGATCAACTCGTGATGGTCTGTCTCGAAGTGCTCCGCTACCTTCCGCGCGTAGGCAGCCTCATTGAAGTCGGCGTGTTGGAACCCGATCGAGAACGTCTTCACTGGCCCGGAACTTACCCGAGACATCAAGGCCACAACGGTGGATGAATCGGTCCCTCCACTCAGCATGGCACCCAAAGGCACGTCGGCGATGAGACGGATACGCACTGCCTCGGTGAGGCGCTCTTCCAGTTCCTCAAGGCATTCCTCTTCGCTTTTCGGTTCGTAAGTGCTGTATTCCGGAAGATCCCAATACTGGCGAATCTTGATCTGGCCCTTCTCGAATTCCAACAGGTGTCCTGGCGGCAATTTATGAATGCGCTGGAACGCAGTCTGCGGATCGGGGATGTAGCCAAAATACATGTACTGCATCAGCCCCTGATAGTTGGTTTCGGCGAGTTCAGGCGCAACGGCCAAAATGGATTTGATTTCAGAGGCAAAGTACAGAGTTCCGTTCACGAGCGCGTAATGAAGGGGTTTTTTCCCCAGACGGTCCCGAGCTATGAGCAAACGCCGCTTCTTCTCGTCATAGATAGCGAAGGCGAACATCCCGCGCAGTTTTTGAACGCAATCGGCGCCGTATTCCTCGTATAAATGGATGATCGTCTCTGTATCAGAATGCGTGCGGAAACGGTGGCCGCGCCCAACCAGATCCGGGCGCAGTTCCTGAAAGTTATAAACCTCGCCGTTGTAGACGATCCAAGCCGACTCATCTTCGTTGAAGAGCGGCTGATGACCGCCCGCCAAGTCAATGATGCTGAGGCGGCGCATGCCCAAACCGGCGCCATCCTTGACGAAGATGCCTTCGTCGTCAGGCCCACGATGAACGATCATGTCGCACATGCGACGGATCGTCGCTTCGTCAATGCGACGCCCCGCTTCACTGGCGACCATACCTGCGATTCCGCACATAACTTAGTTCTTTACCACTTCTCGCGTGACTGACTCGCCGGATTCGGGAGCATTCTTTTCGCGCACTCTTTTCAGACGGTAGTCCCGATAATCGCCGGGGTTTCCGGACTTACCGTCACATGCTGCGAGCGCGATGTTCACCATCTCCCGCGCTGTGACAAAGTGGAGGATTTCATTACGCTCCGCAGCGCCTTCCACCAATTCACGAAGGAATCGCCTCATTGGTTCGCCCAGCATTGTCACTTTTTGCGTTGGATCCATGCCGTGACAGTGGACCTTGATGAAAAGCCAATCCGGACGTCCGTCGACCGTGATGGCCGCTTTCTTCCAAAGTTGCAACCTGCGGATTGAGGGCGGGTTGGGAGTAGTTAACGCTCCATTTTCGATGCCGATGATGTGCTGGGCGGGATGAAAATCCCAAAGCAGCGGCCCCTGGACCATCAACGGAAACACACGCGGCGAGCGGCCAACTCTCAAATCTGGTCCGTCGCGGTGAGCCTCGCGACGATCGAGGGGCGTGGTGCATTCATACAACGAGTTGATTTTCGCCGTTTGCGAGCGATGGAACGGGCCTGTTGGGAACGTCATATCGACGTAACAACCGGTCTCAGCCAAGATCTGCATTTCAGAGTCGACGCCACATGCGATACCGCCAGCAGAATTCGCCAGCGCAAAGCTTCCATGGATGAATGCGTATCGGGGTGAGCCGTCCCCATCCCAATAACAAAGCGCGTTGTGACGATTCGCGAGAATGTCCCGGAATTCAGCGAGTTGCTTTCGCGTGTTCTCGGCAGTGTCCGGCTTGCCTACGCCATGATGTAAATGGATTTCTATTTCACCCCAACCGTCGCCGCAATGGTCCGCCAGGCGATCAAGCAAAGACACCTCGTACTTCTCCGCGGGAAAGAAATAAGAACGGACGAACGGTCGTCCATCGCTATCGCGCCAATGGCGCACTACTTCTGGATACTCGCGACACCAGGTCTCGAGCCGAGCTTCCTGCTCCGCAAACGGCGCGCTTGCGCGCGGCTCACGGGGAACGTATGCCGGTTCAAAATGATCGCCGAGCATCAGTACGATGTGAACAGGTCCACGCGGCATTCGGCGAGTCATGCGTTGCCACACATAGCTGGGCTGCCAGCGTAATGTGGAAGGAAGGGGCTTGCGAAGGCTCACAGGCGCGACCTCGTTCGGTTCGCTTCCGACACGACGCTTTGTGAGCCAATTGTCATTTTGTCTATTTTATTACTGCGAACTGCCGGTTTGACGATGGTGATATCAGCAACTAGCGACTTCGCAGAAGCACATCTTCTTTTTTCCTGTCTTTCTTGTCGTTCTGCAAAGCCCCAAGCCACCCGGATTGTAGCCTGATTTTCTCAGGCTCTATTGGACGTACTTGTTCGTCCTCGACGATCATGGCTAATAATGCCGAAGTAAACACCACCGCGAAATAGGGAAAGAATTGATATGCTTCGGGCGAAAACAGCGCTCCCACCACGAACCCTACCAGGGAACTAGTTAGTGCGCCGCTAAACAAAATGATTTCGGGATCGAGGTCTCGTCTACGCCGAATTTTTCTCAAGTTGGTGAAGCCCCGCCAAAAGAACAAGAGATACAAAATCAAAGCTGGAACCCCAACTTCGACTCCGATCTGCAAATAGCTCATGTGTACTTCTTTCCAGATGCCGGAATAGTTCGGAAAGTTGCGAACGCCAATTCCGAGCAATGGGTAGTGCACAATTCCGTCGACCGCCTTAATCATCAGGAAGCGCCGTTCCTCGAATGAACCATAGGCTCTGTTCTCCATCGACGTGTCTATTCCTTCGCCGGACACCGCTAGAAACCGATCCTTAAGTTTTCCTCCAGCGACCGACATGAGAAGAATTCCTACAAATGCGGTCGCCACGATGAGATAGAAGCGTCGCCCTTTGACGCCGAAATACCACAAACAGACGGTTCCGGTGACAACCAAGTCGATGAACCCACCGCGCGAAGCGGTCATGAAAAGGGCCAGCAGCATCACCAGCATGCCACCCAGCCAAGCGAGTTTTTTCACTGCACTCTTTGATGTCACCAGAAATGCGAGGCAAAAAGGCAACGACAGCACGATCGCGAAAGCAAGATCATTGGGATTCGAATAAATTCCGCCCAAGACACCTTCCAAGCGTTCGTGTCCGCGGCCTTTTATCACCGAAATTACAGCGATAACGGCGACGGAGGCAGCCTGGATGTAAATGATCTTCCGGAACTTCTGAAAATCGGTCACCACGAGATAGGTGAGTATCCAAGCCACGAACATTTTCGAAAAGTCCAAGGTTCTCGCAAACGCGCCGCCCTTCCAAACTGGGGAAAATACGGCCGAGACATACATGAGGCCGATAATCGCCAACAGGTAGTACCCTTCCCGCGGTAGATGTTTGAAGCTGCGCTTCGACTTGTTAGCGCTGCCAAGCAGCGCAATGAAGGCGCAAATGCCGGTAATCTTGGCGAGAGGAATGGCTGGCAAGCCCGGAATCCAATCTTCTGGTCTCGCACAATAGACGACATAAAACGCACTGAGCCAGAAGAACGCAACACGCATCGGATCCTTCATCACCCGGTTGCGTAGCTCGAGTCCGGCGCGTGCAAATGTGGCCATTAGGAATTACCTCGACCGAGAGCGGGAACCGCTTCGGGTAGCGCCGCTGACATTTCGTTTCCGGCGACTCGCGCGAGTACGTCGCTGAATCTTTCTCCAATAGCGGGCCAGTCGTACCGGGCTGCAGTGGCGGCGGCGGCACCTTCGAAACGCAAGCGCTCTTTTGGATCTTTGAGCAGCATGACGACAGCCTGCGCAAAGCGCTCCGGTTCGTCTGCCAGCACGACATCTTCGCCGTGATGGACGTCGAGGCCTTCCGCGCCGATGGTGGTGGAAACAACCGCTCTGCCCGTAGCCATCGCTTCGTAAATCTTCAACCGTGTTCCGCCCCCAATCCGAAGGGGCACAATCACAGCGGCAGCATCTCGCAAATGATCGACCACCGAGGGAACTCGACCCGTGACTTGTACTGTGTTGCAGGCCCATTTCTGAACACGCTTGTCCGGGTTACGGCCGACGATACGAAATTGCGCGTCCGGCACCTCAGCTAAAACTTTCGGCCAGATCTGGCTACAAAAGTATTCGACACCATCGACATTCGGCTCCCAATCCATTGCTCCAACGAATACCACCAGCGGTGACGCTGACTCGCGAGCCGGGCTTGGCTTGTATTGCTGCAGGTCCACGCCGGTAGGCACTACAGTGACCCGTGAGCCGTCAACCCACTGGTTCATCAACTCGCGATCGTTCTCCGAAACCGCAATCACATGTTGGAACTTGCGGATCATGACTTGTTCGTAGCGCAGCATTTTCTGAAATTCGATCTTGTACATCACGCGCTTTAAGGGATGCGATTCAGTGAGAGCATGCCGACGCCAAATTTCACTCTCGACGTTGTGCTGAAAGAGTACGCTTGGAACACCGAGCTTCCCGGGAAAATTCACTGCCGCATCAAGGAAATCGCAGACTGTCACGTCGAATCGCTTCTCTCGGAACCAGGCCCGCAGCCGGTCCTGAACCTCGTAGGATGCGAATCGACTAACGGCATATGGGGCCCGATTCGGAAAACGGAATAGATAGTCCACGCCTCTGATCGCACCTTGAAGGTCGCGCTTCCCCGTACAAATTGCGACGGACCCCGGCAACCGATCCGATAGCTCGCGCTCGTAGCTCTCGTCACGATGGCCGCCGTAATAGGAAAAGAACGTAAGTTCATGCTGCGCCGACAAAGATCGCATGATGTGGTACGAGCGGATGTTTCCCCCGCTGTGTACCGGAAGCAACTTGTCGGCTTTGACCCAGAGAATTCTCATGTTGCTCGTCTATCGCTCATTTCCCATTAGCGCGCCCACACAACCTTACGGCCCGTAACAAACTTGGCAAATGCGACAACGGCCGCGGTATTCAGTACAACAAAGGTCAGGGCCGCATCGGCAGCCCGGTTGAACGGTCCCATGTTCAAGTGCGTCATTCCCAAAATGCTCAAGGCGTAAAACAACACCTGTGCAACGAGCGCAATTCTGTAAAACACTCCAGTTAAAAAGGCCGAGGAGACTAAAAGTGTAGCCAATGCGAAAGGCACGAGCAGCCGCAAGAGCTTATGACTGATGAATTCGAAACGAATTGGATTGGCGCCCGAGAGCAACCATGGAGCAAGCTGAACCAGTTGATAATTTCCGCTTAGCGTCCGAACCTTTCGCGCGAATTCGCGCCTTCCACCCAGATCCGGGTTGTCCCACGCACGGGCAGCCGGTTCGAAAACCACGCGCTTGCCCTGCTTCACCACATGCATCGGGGTGTAAACATCATCGAGAATTGTTTCTGGAGGCAACGAGACAAGCAGTTCGCGTCGCGCTGCATAGAACGCACCAGTCGCACCAACAACCGATCCAGAGGCCGACTCCCACTCCCTGACTCTTTTCTCGATTTTCCAGTAAAGACCCATTCCCTTGCCGCTCTCTGCACCATCCGGATCACCCAGCATCAGTTCGCCGCTCACACAACCAACTTCTGGATCTGCGAAGTTCGCCACCAACGTGCGAAGCGCGCCTCGCTCAATCTTCTGTCGCGCATCAGTGAAAACGACCACCTCTCCCTGTGCGATTTCGAGTGCATCGTTCAATCCGGAGGCCTTGCTGGCGGACAGTTGATTCAAGACAACCCTGACACGTTCGTCCTGGGCTCGTTCATGAAGAATGCGGTCCGTTGCATCGGTTGAACCGTCAGAGACGACGACAACTTCGAGCCGATTCTCGGGATAGTCGAGCGAAAGCAGGTTGTCCAGCTTCAACGGAAGGACCTTCTCTTCGTTGCGCACGACCATGACGACCGAGACAAAGGACTCATTCGCTCCCCGCAAGACAGGCCGCGGAAAAAGCTTGCTTCGGAGCCATAGCCAGGCCGGATATCCGATGTACGCGTAAAACACCAGCGCAGCAGAGACCCAGAACACCACCTTCATTGCGCCCCCCGGCCGAGGAGAACAATCTTCACTGTCTGAAACATGATCAATACATCGAGGCCTAGCGATGCGTTCTTGATATAGAAGAGATCGTATTGAAGCTTTTCTTTCGCATCCTCGATCGTGTTGCCATACTTGTAGCGGACCTGCGCCCATCCGGTAATCCCCGGCCGAACGATGTGCCGAACACCGTAGTAAGGAATCTCCTTGCTCAACCACTCGACGAACTCCGGACGCTCCGGACGCGGCCCGACGAACGCCATGTCGCCCTTTAACACACACCACAGTTGAGGAATCTCATCGAGACGCGATGACCGTAGAAACTTTCCAATCTTCGTTATGCGAGGGTCATCGTCATTTGCCCAAGTGGCGCCCGTGTCGGCTTCCGCATCCTGTCTCATCGTGCGAAATTTGTGACAAAAGAAAACGGATCCGCCCAAACCAACACGTTTCTGACTATAAAAGATCGGGCCTGGAGACGTCAGCTTGATCGCCAGCGCAATGAATGGGATCAGCGGCAATGACAAGAGCAAACCGACCAGCGACACCAGCAGCGATAGTAGGCGTCGCGTTACCAGAAAGGCGGTGCTAAATCGAAACCCTTCCGCAAATATCAGCCAGCTCGGATAAAGCTGCTCAACCTCAATTCTGCCCGACATCTTTTCCAGCCACGACGTCGCTTCTTCAATTTTGACGCCGCGCAGGCGAAGGCGCAGCAACTCCTCCATCGGGATTGCGCCGCGTCGATCGGAGACTGCAACGATCACGCGATGCACATCGTGCTGGTGAAAGCTCTCGAGAAGATCCTCCGCCACGTTGTCGCGGGTCGGAGCACCCTCCATCGCTCCGCTCCATCCCACAACGCGAATACCAAGATCGGGGCTCGTCCGGAGACCCTGTACGAGTCGTTGCGCGCGCTCGCCATTCCCGAGTACATACACCCGCTCTTGCAGGTAGGGTTGCTGCAATAACCAAGAGTAGGCAGTTCTCCAACCCAGCAGCGCAATCGTAAGAATGATGAGGCCAGTCAGGGCAGACCCGTTGCCAATCAAAAACCGCGGGAAAAAATATCCGATGAAAGAGAGGAGTAGCGCCAGCAGTCCAGGCACAAGGAGCAACCGAAAATAAAGCTCTCCACGCGCGTTGAAATGGGCTGGGTCATACAAGTCGAACCAGTGCGAGCAGATCAGGACCAGTACGGTGACAACGAGAATTTTGAGATACCCACCTTCATAATTCAGAACAACGTAAAAATTTTCTGGGAACTGAACAATCGTGCCAAGCAAAAACGACGTCCACACAATCAGGGCCTCGCCGATCAACAGGATCAGCGAGCGGACGGGATAGTAAACATTGAAGAGCCGGATCACGAGTGTCCCCTGTCGAATCTCTACGCGTGGTTGGTTTCAACGGGGCCGTAATAGTACCGGGAGTAGTAGTCGGTGGAATCCTCACTGATTCCGTTCAATACCACACCCACTAGTTGCTTGTCTGCGAACTCCTGACGTGCCTTTCGCGCCATGTCGATGGGCGTCACATTCGATCGCACGACCATCAGTACTCCATCACAGAGCTTTGCCAACTGGCTCGCGTCTGCAACCGGCACTGCTGGCGGAGAGTCTATGATGATCCAGTCAAATAGCGGCTCCACACGCTGCAACAGCATTTTCAACCGGCCGTTCGAAACCAGTTCCGGGGCATTCGAGACTGAGCGGCCAGCCGGTAGGAAATACAGGTTTTCAATGGGTCCGCGCTGGATAATCGAGAATTCGTCGCTCTCACCGGTAAGAAAGTTTACGAGTCCGGGGGACGATTCTGTTCCGAACGCCTGGTGAAGCCGCGGGCCGCGCAAATCGCCGTCGATGAGAAGCACGCGGCGCCCATGTTGGCGCACCAAAACCTGGGCCAGGTTCACGGCGACGAAAGACTTCCCTTCTTTCGGCAGGGCGCTGGTGATCAGCAACTTCTTTAGCGACCCGTTTTCGCGCATTCCGTAGAGACGAGATCGCAAAGTGCGAAATTCCTCAGTGCCGGTCTTCTGCTCATCGCCGCCGACGAATAACATCGTCTTCGGATCAGGATTCCAATTTCCCTGCGCACAGCGAGCCAGCAATGTATCTGCCGAGACTTGCGTCGAGAATGTTGGCATCGCCCCCATTGGCATCGTTCCGACATTCTCAATGCTGGGCGTGGACTGAAATACTGGCGTGGGTTCGGAAGGCATCTCCCCGGCGGGCATCGAGTCGAGCTGGTTTCCTTGAGAAGCTGCGCGCTCTTGTTCCGCTTTCTTTAGTGCCTCATGAATTCGGCTCATATTTTCCTTTCCTTGGGGAGGTCGGATTCAGATTGACGAAGCCGGTCGGCCAGAGTCGCCAACGTCTTGAGGGCTTCCGCTACATCAAATTTTTCATTTGGCGCCGGATTCGACGGTGTCATCGCCGCCGAAGCAGCGTCGGTGCTTAGATCAAAGTCTCTTGCCACTGCCTCCACGACGGCCGGCTTTACGATTTTTTGTTGATCCACGAAAGAGCTCACCAGGCAGTGCTCGCAAAGGAGATTCACAACGCGAGGGATGCCATTCGAGAACTTGTGAATCGTGACCAGCGACTCCGGATCAAAAATCGGTTGCCCGTTTGAGCCGGCAATTCGCAAGCGCTGCTGCACATACGCTTTCGTCTCTTCCAGGCTGAGCGGATGCGTTTTGGCGCGCAACGTCAGGCGCTGCCGCAGCTGCCGCAATTGAGGTTGTTTCAACTTCTGCTCCAATTCGGGCTGCCCGACCAGAACAATTTGCAGAAGTTTTTCCGTGAAAGTCTCGAGATTTGTGAGCATTCGAATCTCTTCGAGAACTTCGTCGGACAAGTTTTGCGCCTCGTCCACAATCAACACCGCAGTTTCACCGGCTCGGTAACGATCGAGGAGCCAGTTGTAAAGCCGTAGCAAAATCTGGCTCTTCGACTTTGAATCGCACGGAATTCCGAAGTCTGCCATCATGTAGTCGAGGAACTGCGGAACATTCATGCGCGAGTTGAATACGAATGCGGTCGCCACCTGCTGGAGACGCAGCCACTCCAGCAATTTGTTGATCAGCGTCGTCTTACCGGTGCCGACCTCGCCCGTAAGCAGCACAAAGCCCTTACGGCTTTGAATACCGTACGTGAGACACGCCAATGCTTCTTCGGTGTGCCGCGTCAAAAACAAATAACGCGGGTCGGGATTCACATTGAACGGGTTCGCCCGAAGGCCGAAAAATTCCTTGTACATTACCGTCCCTTTAGAGTCTTACCGTCTCTTTACGATCTTCTGTCTCTGTCAAAGTCTTCGAACGTCCCCATCTCTTATTGCCGTTCTTTCCGTTAGCGCTTTCTTCCGTCAACCATGGAACTGAGACCAGAGCCGGCAAGTCGAGTGCAGCAAGTACGTCCTGCTCTGTGCGGATTGACTTGTCTCGCATTTCGAACCACATCGCGATGCCGAGTCCGATGAACAAGCCTGCTGCGAACCCACCGCCAACGAAGAGCCAGCGATTGGGAAAGCTCGGAGATTCCGGCAGCGACGCCTGGTTCAGGAGACGCATCTGCTCGCCCTGTTGACGGCGCTCCATATCGGACGCCATTTCTGAGTCGCCCTTTTTTGCGAGCAGGTCCTGATAGCTCTTCAAGGCCGTGTCGTAGTCGCGTGTCAGTTGCTTGTACTGTTCTTCAATGGCAGGGCTCAACGCCATGCGGCTTTGATACATCCCGATCTGGCCTTGCAATCGTTTCTGGTCGCGAGATGTTTGCTCGATGATGCCTTCGTATTGGTGAATCTGCAGCCGAAGTTGTCGGATTTCCGGTGGCTCGCTCGCGCTTGCCTTGTCGTTACCGGCGGGCGCCGCAGCCGAGGCAGAGTTCACTTCGGCCAATCTCTTCTTCACTTCTGCGATGTCGCTTTTCGTCTTGATGACGTCGGGGTGATCTTCTGTGTAGCGACTCTGTAGTTGCAATAACTGACCCTGCAACGCGGTAAGCTGCTGCTCCAGAGTCTGTGGGTTCGTTGACGACTGTGTCGACTTCCAGGTTGTGAGTTGTTGTGCGAGCAGGGATTCCGTGTACGCCTTGTCCTGCTGTGCACGATTCAACGATTGCGTATTCGCATCCAATTGCGAATTCATCGCCATTAGCAGTTTCAAGTTGTTATCTACGTCGCCCGGCAACTGCCCCATGTACTGACGCTTAAAGGTTGCCAGCTTGCTGTCCTGGTCGTCGAGGTCTTTCTTTTTCTCTTCGAGTTGCCGTGTGAGAAATTCTGTTGTGCTTTGGGCAACCTGCTCACGCGATCGAAGGTTTTCTTCAATCATCAAGCTGGTCAACTCGTTGCACATTTCCTGGGCTTGTCGCGGCGACCGGGCCGTGTAGTTCACTGAAAAACCGGGCACCTCGCTACCCGCACCTGGCTTCTTCGCCTTTTTTGCGGCAGCCTGATTGAGATCGGTCATCACCGGCTGAACGGACAAATTCGCGCGTATTTCGTCGACGACTTCGTCGATGTTGCCACTCTTCGCGAGGTTCATCTTATCGATGATCGGTTTCAATCGTGCCTGCGTGAGAACACGCTGCTGGACCGTCGCGATGCGTTGCATGAGATCTTCGGTCACTACCGGCTTGACGTAACCTTCAGGAACCTTCTGTTCTTCGACCAGCACGAGCGACTGCGACGTGTATTTCGGCGCAAACGCATACGAGACGAGAAATCCCAACAGCGGAGCCAGCAAGGCAGGGATCAAAATAACTTTCAGTCGCCGGCGCAACATCGCCAGGTAGTCGTCCATGCCAAGTTCGCGATTGTCAATCATCCCAGTTGTCCAGTTCTGGCGGCTCCAGGAGCCACCGTGTAATTAATCAAGCCTTGTTGGCCGAGGACGCCATCCCAATCCCACAGTCACAACATGTCGCTGCCCGCTTCGATCGCATACCGTTCCCACAGTGCAAGCGCTCGTATCGCTAAAAGACGTGTAGGCGAACTGATACGCGAAGAACAGGCGTAATTCGCGTGTCAGATCGCGGTGAATACCAGCACCTGCATAAAGACTGCTGAAATGCGCGGCATCTACCCCCAGCAAGCTGTCCTGCAGCCGCTTATTGTGGGAATACCCAACATCCGCGAAGCCTTCCCAGCGACGACCTAACGGACGCGCTGCATTCAGGCGAATAATGTCGCTTTCCGCCCCGGCGAAAAATCCGGATCCGGTCGTGTTGTAACGCGAAAACACGAGCGCTACGGTGGTTTGCGGAAAGCGATAGTGGAACGAAACTCGACCACTCCCTGAGATGTGGCTCGACGATCCGTTTACAGGATCATTCAACTGGGTATACTGAGGACCCGCAGCAACCACGAAGCTGAGCCTGCCTGAGATCGCACGACCGTACAAAAAATGGGCGAGATGCGTATCAAATGTCGCGCCCCCACCTCCTGGAAATTGGAATTTCTGGTACCCGTAAAGAACTCCAATCTGATCCTTGCGGCTCAGGATATAGTTGTAGCCGGCTTGCACGGCCGTCTGTCGGCTATCAATCAGCCCGTCTGAATTGTCCGTAAAGTGCCCAATGCCGTAGCCACCCGTGAGGGTCACAGTGGAGCGCGGCGTTAGATGTTGCGCTATATCAACAGTCGCAAGATTCGTGATGTGAGGTTCATTCCCCAACGTCCCTAGCTGACCGGCGCCGAAGAAGTGCAATTGCCCGCCAAAGCCGCCAAGGCCCGCAACTCCAACTGGTCCACCTAAGGCAGCGCCAAACGGAAACCCACCAATTCCTCCATATGATCCAAAACCAAACGTCCCATCAGGAAGATAGGAAAACGAATCACGCAGAGTCAGTTGGCCGTTGCGCCACACTGAGCGCCCATAGGCGTCGAGTGAATGAATCTGCCGTGTGCCCATGCCGCTCGAATAAAACCCGGCGCCACCCACATAGTCCAGGCCGGCATCGTATCGGTTCCATATGCGCTGCATGGCCAGACTGCCAAGCAACCGCGTGACGGAGCGCGCTTTCGGGTTGCTAAAGTCGCCAGCTGCGTTGGTGTCGAGTGATTCGCTGACTTGCAGGCCCGGCTGAAGAAAATTCTTGACGTCCGATCCAGGCTCGAACACCGGCTGGTCCAAACTTGATAAGGGCGGGTTCACCGTTACCTGCGGCGCTGGATTGTCCTGTCCAAACGCGGGCGCAGCAGGATTCGGAGTCTGCGTGGTATCCGGCGCCGGGTTCGTCGGCTGCGTGGTGCCCACGGGCGCCTGCCCGGCCGTTGTCTGGGTCCAACCGGTGCCGATCATCACTGTGATCAGCAACAGCACCAGACACGCGCGATTTTGCATGATGCCTTCCTTACGGGACGACAATGGTGTCTCCCGGCTTAAGCATAATGTTTTGATCTACGGCATCACCCTTTATCAACTGGCGGTAGTTCACTGGCATCTTTTGCTGACGGCCATTGTCGGTACGCAACACGTAAATACCTTTTGTGTTGGCAAACTGCGTGAATCCAGCGCTCGCTAGAGCCTGCAGCACGGTCATGTTCGGAAGCATCGGAAGCGGCCCCGGGTGAAGTACCTCCCCAACCAGATACACGCGCTTGCTATTGATTTGCGTTACGACGACCGTCACTCGTGGATCTGCAACATACTTCTTGAGTCTTGCGGTCAAGGAATCTGCCAATTGCATCGGTGTCAGACCTGCAGCTTGCACATCGTTGAGCAAAGGAAGTGAAATCTTTCCGTCTGGACGGACCGGAAGGGTCGCGGTCAAGTCTGGTTCCTTCCACACCGAAACATGCAGCGCATCGTCTGCACCGATGATGTATTCGGGGCCTGCCACCGACTTTGGCTCAGGTGGCGGCGCTGGCAAGGTCGCCGCTTTCGCCGGATCAGCCCCTGCGGCCGCGTTCGTCTGCGCAGCTGCGCCGAATGCCAGCGCGAACACCATCAAATAGGTCGTTATGATCCTTCGCTTCATACCCTCTCCTGGGATCTACTGTGTTCCGTACTCCTCGTATCCAATCTGTTTGAGCTTATAGAGCAGCGCTTTGTAACTGATCTGCAGCTCTTGCGCAGCGCGTCTCCGGTTCCACCGGGTGCGCGTCAGCACTTTCAAAATCAACTCTCGTTCAGCTTCACGCGAAGCAGCGCGCGCAGCCTGCTTGAGCGATACCCGTTCGCCCATGCGATCCACTTTAGAAAGCATCGAGCGCAATCCACCCATGGCGACGGATTCGTCACCAAGTGCCACCAGCGCCTTCGCTGCATCTTCGAGCTCGCGTATATTTCCCGGCCATGCGTAGTCCTGAAACAGCTGGCGCGTTGAGTCACTCAAGATCGGCAAAGCACTGTGAAATTCGCGCGAATACTTATCCAGGAAAAAATCCACGAGCAGCGGGATGTCCTCCTTGCGCTGTCGCAACGGAGGTAACCGCAAACACACGCCACTGACACGGTAATAAAGATCCTCGCGCAATCGGCCCGCTTTCACTTCGGTCTCAAGATCGCGTGAAGTGCCGCAAATCAGACGCGCCTGCAACCGCGCATGCCCGTTCCCCTCTTCTCCCGACATCAGCTGGAACAGTAGTAGCTGCGACGGCTTAGGAAGGTCCGCCAACTCCTCGAGGTAAACCGTGCCTGCACCCCACAAAACTTGCGCGCTGCTCTTCAACAACTCAGGTGTCAGCGTCACACAGCTGATGGCTTGAAAGCTTTCGGCTCTCCTGGGTGACATTTCATGGACCAGCCGCGCGGCGGCATGCTTCCCAGCGCCGGGCTCCCCCACCAGTAGAACCGCCAACTCTCTTTCCGAGAGTTGCCGGATGACAGCTTCCACCGCCCGCATGCTCGGACTCACGGCCTCCACAAACAGCTTGGACGCTGATCCCAAGGCCTCCGGATTCCCCCCGGGACCCAACTCGTCTTGGTTTATTTCGTCGTTCTGCATACGAGACCGCAAAGCCACATCAAGGAAGAGAGGTACAACACAGACCCTCTCCCGCGCCTTTTGTGAGTGCAAGGCGGGGGCCATCTCGCAAGTTTGGCGGCCATTCGAGTACTAAATGTATCCCCTTTCCTTGCAATGCATTAGCGGGGAAAAACCCACCAATCCACACACCCAACTCAATTCAACCGTACTCTCGGAAGCACAAAAGAGAAAGATTTTTCCCATTTCTCCGTAATTGCAAACTTGGCACGTGGGCCAACAAGCTCCAACCATCCTATAAGTTGTTTCGTATCATTGGGATAGAACGTCGCATACCCAATTCAAGTATCGCCCGGTCACCATTAGAGGCATCCCGCCCCTTCTGCAAGGCCGTCGCTCGCCTTGGCAAGCGGGAAACCGCGATTGGTGCGTTGCACTCTTCACAACCGTTCGCATATGCTCCACCTTGAGTGACTCGAGCAGCCCAATTAGAACGGGCGAGGCACCCTCTCATCGAGGCGTCGCAACGCAAACACTGGATTGAACTCTTACTGATTGTTGCCTTGACGGCGTGGTTGTACTTCTCAGTCCTCTCGCGCTTAGTCGCACAATGGCTTAATGACCCAAATTTCTCGCACGGGTTCTTTGTTCCCCTTTTCGTTCTCTTCGTCTTGTGGCAAAACCGCACCAAACTCAGAAGCATTCAACTGCGCCCCTCCTGGAGCGGAGTGGCGATTCTTTGCTTTGGCCTAACAACCTTAGTCATCGGCGTCTTAGGAGCGGAGTTGTTTCTTTCGCGCGCATCGCTGCTCATCGTTGTTGCGGGACTGGTGGTCCTGTTCTGCGGATGGACTATGTTTCGCGCGGTCCTGTTTCCGTGGGCTTTTCTCACGCTGATGATTCCCATCCCCACAATCATCTTTAATCAGATAACGTTCCCTCTCCAGATACTCGCCTCCAAACTGGCAAGTTGGACTCTCCCTACCCTTGGTGTGCCGGTATTGCGCGAAGGCAACGTGATTCAGTTGCCGGCAATGGCTCTTGAGGTCGCGGAAGCCTGCAGCGGGATTCGTTCGCTCCTATCGCTCGTTACCCTGGCAATCATTTACGGTTATCTTCTTTCAGATTCAGTCCGAATGCGGGTTGTGCTGGCTATCGCGGCTGTCCCGATTGCGGTTGCCGCCAATAGCCTGCGCATCGTCGGCACTGGCGTTCTCGTACAGTATTGGGATCCAGACAAAGCAGAAGGGTTCTTTCATGCCTTTTCGGGCCTGCTGATTTTCGTGGTGTCGATCGGTATGCTGTTTGTATTGCACAAAATCGTCGAGAAGATGTTCCCAGAACGACGGCGCGAAACGAGCAAAACATGAAACTAGGGACGAGTTCGCGCTTGCTGGTTGCCGCTGCATTGCTGGCGGGAACGGCGCTCTTCCTTCAGGCTCATTCGGGAGGCGAAATATTTCCCTCCCGTCGTCCTTTGGCCTCACTGCCCGAAACGCTGGGGCCTTGGAGCGGGACCGACATAGAAATCTCACAGGAAGTTCGCGATATTCTCGGCAATGGCGAATTCGTTCAGCGCGTATATCAAAGCTCGGCTCCCGCTGAACCGACTGTAGACTTGTTCGTCGCCTATTTTCCCACCCAGCGAGCGGGAGATACGATTCATTCACCGAAACATTGTTTGCCGGGCGCAGGTTGGTTACCGGTCGCGTCGGCCAGAAGCTCCATCACGCCTGCCGGCCGACCACCTTTCGACGTTAATCGTTACATCGTCGGAAAGGGGACTGAACGTCAACTTGTCCTCTACTGGTACTGGGCGCACGATCGCGCAGTAGCGAGTGAATACTGGGCAAAGTTCTACTTGGTTGCTGACTCGATTCGAATGAACCGCAGCGACGGGGCATTGGTCCGCGTGAACACGCCAATTGCTCATGGCGAAACGCAGGAGCAGGCGCAGCAACGGCTCATGTCCCTTTTGGATCCACTCCTCCCGTTGCTTGATCAATACATTCCGCGCTAACGGCAACACGCGTCTCAAGGTATGACAGCGGTAACTTCCTGCTGGTCCCGAATTGGGGTAGGTTGGAGATTGGGACAACAGAACGGAATCACACCCGGTACGGGAGAGCTCTGGAAATGAAGAAGGTCTTCGTATTACGTATTTACTTAGTCCTCGCGATCGCAGCTGTCAGCTTCCTCGTCGGCTGCAATCGCGACCCGAACGTGCGAAAGCAAAAATATTTTGAGGGCGGGCAGCGGTTTTATGAGAAGGCGAAATATCGGGAAGCGGCCATTCAATACGCGAATGCCGTACAGATCGACCCACGTTTCGCTGAAGCGCATTACCAGTTAGCCCAAACTTATCTCAAGCTGCAGCAATGGAATCGTGCGTTTCAGGAACTGGCGCGCGTCGTTGAGCTTCAGCCCGACAACTTCGCGGCCCGTACCGATCTGGCAAACTTGCTGATCGCGGGCCGTGATTTTCGCAACGCCAAAGAACATCTTGATTACCTCGCCGCCAAGCAGCCCAATAGTCCGGAGGTCCACGTTGCGCTCGCAAACTTCAATGCGCAACAAGACAATCTCGGCGTAGCTCTGCAAGAAATGCAGAAAGCCATTGAACTTGCTCCCAATCGTTCCGATTCTTATTTGGCAATGGCTCTTCTTCAGATGCGGGCCAACCAAGCCGACGCTGCGGAAGCGAACTTCAAGAAAGCCGTTCAACTCGACCCCAAAGCGACCAACGCACAACTCGCCCTCGGCGCTTACTTTCAATCCCGCAATCGCCTGCCTGATGCCGAGCAGCAGTTCCACAAAGCGATTGAAGCCGACCCCAAGAACACGGATGCGCGCGCATCGCTCGTGCGCCTCTTCATGGCCCAAGGTCGAAAGAATGACGCGGAAGAGTTTCTCAAGAAATCTAAAGCTGAATTTCCAGACGACTCGGTAGGCTACCGGATGCTGGGCGATTTCTATTTTGCGAGTGGCGATTTGGACAAAGCACTCACCGAATATGCTTCGCTTTACCAGGAGCACGCGAAAGATCCGTTGGTCAAAAAGAATTATATTCAACTCTTGATTCTGAAGAACAAGCTTGACGAGGCACGCAAGCTGGATGACGAGCTCTTAAAATCGAACGGTAATGATCCGGAAGCATTGGTGTTCAAAGGACAGATCCTTCTTCAACAGGGGAAAGCCAGTGAGGCAGTAGAAGCGCTCCAGGCTGCGATCAAGAGCGACCCTGCAAGCGGCCTGGCACACTACCACCTAGGATTTGCGTTTGATCAGATGGGAAATCTCACGCGCGCTGAAAATGAATGGCGCGATGCGATACGTCTGCGTCCGGACTTGGCTGACGCTTACCGCGCACTGGCAGCGGCCGCCGTTCGGAAAGGCGATGCAGAGAGTCTCGCGCACAATGCCGAGCAGGTGATCAATTCCCAACCCATGTCTCCGGACGGATACATTCTGCGCGCGGTCGCAGAAATCAATCGCAAGCAATTCCCTCGAGCTGAACAGGATATCCAAAAGGCCATTGATTTGGCGCCGCAGAGTCCAGGAGGTTACATCCAATTGGGCAGTTTGCGTCTAGCACAATCAAAACACCCCGAGGCTGAGAAAGCCTACCAGCAAGCACTGGACATCGCGCCTTCATCGCCCGAAGCCCTGAGCGGCTTAATCAATGCGTATGTCGCGCAGAAGCAGATTGATAAGGCGGTGTTTGCAGCACAGACACAGGTCGCCAAAGTTCCGAACAGCAGCGCACTACACGATCTTCTGGGCACAGTTCTGTTCAATAATAAAAAAGACCTGAAAGCAGCCGAAGTCGAATTGAAAAAAGCGACGCAACTTGATCGAAACAATTCGGATGCTTTCGTAAAACTAGGGCAAGTTCAATTCGCCATGGGTTCAGCCGACGAGGCCATTGCCACCTACGAACAATCGATCAAGGACAATCCCCGTGAGGTGAGCTTTTACATCCTTGCCGGTGAGCTCTATGAGTCTAAAAAAGACATGGCGAAGGCGCGGCAGATGTATCAGAAGGCTCTTGACATACAACCTGACAACGCACTCGCTTCCAACAATCTGGCATACGTGATGCTTGAGGAGGGTGGCAATATCGACGTTGCGCTCTCGATGGCGCAAAACGCGCGTCGCAGCATGCCGGATTCGCCGAATGCCGCGGACACACTAGGTTGGGCCTACTATCAGAAAGGCGCCTATAACACTGCGATCGACCTTTTCAAAGAGGCGATGAAAAAGCGGCCGGACGATGCTACGTTGAATTATCACATCGGCATGGCATATCTGAAGAGCGACCAGCAGTCACTAGCTAGGCAGCACCTTGAACGGGTGTTGAAGATCAATCCGAACTATGCCAAGGGAGATGATGTTCGCAAAGCGCTTGCACAAATTCGCGGGTGATACTGCTATTGGACCTGCAAATTTATTTGAAACAAAACGGCCGCCATCCATGGCGGCCGCTGATTTGAGTAAAGGATTTCTCAGTCTGCTGCGATTTCTGTACTCACGGGATTGGCCGCAAGTTCGTTTTGACGCCGTAGTGCTCGATTAGATGGAAGTCCTGCATCGCGAATTTTGTACAGCAACGCGCGGTAGCTGATACTCAAGGCACGAGCGGCCTGTTTGCGGTTCCAGTGGTGCGCTTGCAAGACTTTCAAAATCACTTTGCGTTCGAGTTCTCGAGTTGCCTGTCGCGTCAACTTCTTCAACGAAATCGGTCCGTCCAACGAAATTTCAGGATTGAAGAAATCTGGTTCGCGCGCAACCAGGTCGGCCGCAATCACGTCCTCATTGCCAAGGATCACGTAGCGCTTGATGAGGTTTTCAAGCTCGCGAATATTTCCAGGCCAATGGTACTTCTGAAATACGGACGTCAACTCATTGGAAAGAGGCTTCGCTTTGCAGTTGTATTTGCGGTTGTAATGCTCCAGGAAGTAGGCTGCCAATTCTTCGATATCCGCGCGTCGTTCCCGCAGCGGCGGCATATGCAGGTTTACGACGTTAATGCGGTAATACAAATCCTGTCGGAATGTTCCATTCTCAATTTCGTGTTCTAGGTTGCGATTGGTAGCGCATACAACTCGAACTTCAACTTTCTTATCTTCTTGGGCACCGATTCGGCAAAATTGACCGTCTTGCAACAGCTGGAGCAACTTCGACTGAAGGGCAAGATCGAGTTCCGAAATCTCATCGAGGAACAAGGTGCCTCGATGAGCCATTTCTACGCGGCCGGGCTTAGTTCCATAGGCGCCCGTAAAAGCGCCTTTTTCGTACCCAAAAAGCTCACTTTCCAGCAGTGTTCCAGGAATCGCGGGGCAATTCACTTTCACGAAAGGACCGCCCTTCCAAGGAGACAACCCATGAATCATGCGCGCGATGATGTCTTTGCCGGTACCGCTCTCGCCGTGAATTAGAACGGGGACATTGGCAGCCGCGACTTTGTTCATGCGCGACCGCAGCGCGACCATGGCGTCGGAACGTCCGAAAACGATGGAGTCGGGAGGTATTTCCCCAATGGCTTGCACCAGTGAGCTGACAGAATTTGTCGTCATAATCGATGTTGGCGGAGATTAGCCTTCCACCGCAGTTGGGAAGTGCACCCCAAGAGCCAAACTGGATTGGCCCGCTACAGCACCCTCGAAAGCGAGCGAATCTCTTTCCGGATCAGTTGCTTAGGACTGTTGCGATGCTGAAGTCACACATCAGATAGAGTTACCATACAGGCGGGAAATTAACGATTTTTAGAGGGTAAAAACTTTCACACCGAAGAAGCAACTTTCCTTCTTATCGATACGGCCTTCGTCTCCGCTGGAGCGGTGAGGGGACGAGCAAACTTCAGGCCTAGAAGGTGGTAACCGTCGGCATGGGTTACCCTGACGGCCCTCGCACGAAGCGTCCGCGATGATTTTGGCAGCGTCGTTGAGGCGGCAAGCGGGGCACTCGGGATTTCAAGCAGAACCCGCGCGGATTGGGGCAAGGCACGCCTCAAAGCGATCAGCGCCCCCCCGCCACCTATGTTGAGTGCCGTCGCAAACTCAAGAAACTCTTTACCTTTGTCGTCGCGGCTTCGAACAAACACCGGGATTGCAAGCGGCAGACGCTCCCACTTACGCAGCTCTCGTTCTGGACTTTTTCTGCTCAAGCTTGCAACCTTCCCGCGGGCTTTGACTCCCGTTCACCGGCACATCATGGGCCAAACCCAAGATAACAGGGCGAGGCGCTAATGCGAGCCCAAAGAAACCTTAGAACGCATCCAATGCCGCCCGGAACATAGGGTTTTCCCCGAGTGCAAAAACCATTGTTTCCTTTAACTTTCGGCATCTTCCTCGGCCCTAAATTGTTGAAAGTTGCAACAATTTTCTGTTGATGTCCAACGAAGTGCAATTCCGTTGACACTCCCCAAGGGCTGCCTTAGTATCGATTCATCTGCGACGCTGTTCTCGGCTTGGCGCCCTCCCCTTTTAATTAACCATTGTTCGCACTCTTATGGCGGCCTCACCCGATAAGTCATTCCTTCCCTCAAATCCAGAGCAGACCTCCGGCGATGCTTTTTCGCCTCAGGAGGGTGACAGTGACTCCGGGCCCCAGTCGAGACAGGAACTTCTTCATGAACTAACGCAGATTCGCGAACGCTTTCGACGCACAACGAACGCCCTGGCTTCTGCCGCCCACGATCTAAAAACTCCGCTTTCGATTTTGAACGGATATATCGAACTCTTGCGGAGCGAGAAACTGGGCGCGATGAACGAGAAGCAGCGAGAGATTTTGGGGGACATGCATTCCAGCGGTCAGCGTCTGCAGAATTTTATCCAGGATTTCCTTACCTACAGCGTTCTTGAGACAGGCGAGATCAAGATGCGGTTTGAGATAGGCGACATGAATGCCTGCCTATCGGAAGTCTGCCGGTTGTGGTCTCATCGATTTCAGGAAAGAGGCCTGGCTTTATACTTTCTTGCAAACGACAAGCTCCCTCGATTCACCTTCGATGCCGCAAAGATCCAGCGGACAATTTCGAACCTGCTGGAGAATGCTTCGAAGTTCACGCCCAAAGGTGGGACAGTGTGGCTGCATGCCGAGCCGTACATGTGGGAACGCCGTTCAGCAGCAAAACCAACCGCGGGCGAGCGCAGGCGGCAAAGTATGTCTGCACCAAACTCCGTGAAGGTGAGCGTGTCGGATACCGGGCCAGGCATTCCAGCGGAATATCATATTGAAGTTTTCGACGATTTCTTTCGTTTGCCGACCACTGAATCCCAGACCGACGGAATGGGTCTTGGTCTGGCAATCGCGAGACGCCTGGTGAATGGTATGGGTGGCAAGATCTGGGTAGAGAGTGAAGCGGGTGCGGGCTGCAAATTTTCGTTTCTTGTGCCGCTAAAGCCCGCGAGTAATGGACCTGTCAGGGGAAAAACAAATGAGTGAATCGGCCAACATTTTGCTGGTCGACGATGAACCGGGGATGTTGCGCTATATCCGAACCTTGCTCGAAGTTGACGATCACAAAGTCGAAACCGCGAGCACGGGAGAGGAGGCGCTCGCGCGCGTCCAAAAAGGGATGCAGCCGGATCTCGTGCTGCTTGATGTACTCATGCCTGGGATCGATGGTCTGCAGACGCTCGAACAATTGCGGCAGATGCAGCCTGGGGTCAAGGTGGTGATGCTGTCGTGCGTCAGCGACACACGCAAGGTTGTTCAAGCTATGCGGCTGGGTGCGCACGACTATCTCACGAAGCCATTTCAGAAAGCTGAACTCGACGCTGTGATTGGACAGTGTCTGAATGTCAACCAGCAAACTTATCCTGGCGAAGTCGAAGAACTGGCGGATGACGTCTTTTTCGTTGCCGCGAGTCCTGCGATGCGCACGATCCGCTCGCAAGCCGCGCTCGTCGCCAATGTTGACATCCCGGTTCTACTGCTCGGCGAGAGCGGAACAGGAAAAGAAGTCGCAGCACGCCTGATTCATAAGCTGTCTCCGCGTGCGCATCGCACGTTCCTGAAAGTGAATTGCGCAGCCGTACCGGCAGACCTGCTCGAAAGCGAACTCTTTGGTTATGAAGCAGGTGCTTTCACCGGCGCGACCCACGCGAAGCCAGGCAAGTTTGAAATCTGCAATAAGGGAACAATTTTGCTCGACGAAATTGGAGAAATGCCGCCGCTGCTGCAAGCGAAGCTGTTGCACGTTTTGCAGGACCAGCAATTTTCTCGTCTCGGCAGCCGTTCGGTTGTGAAGGTTGATGTCCGCATTTTGGCAGCAACCAACATCAATATCCCTGAAGCGCTCGCCACCAAGCGTCTGCGAGAAGATCTCTACTATCGCTTGAATGCATTCACGCTCAATATTCCACCGTTGCGTGAGCGCAAGGAAGAAATTCCGATCCTGCTCAAACACTTCATGTCACGCATGTCGGAGCGTTACGCGCGACCGTCGCTGCCTCTGTCGCCGAGCCTGATGGACGCGTGCCTCGCCTATTCATGGCCAGGCAACCTGCGGGAGCTCAGTAATTTTGTAAAGCGCTACCTGATTCTCGGCGACGAAAAGCTTGCCGTGCAGGAACTGCACCCGAAGAACGATGGGTCTGGCGGTGTACGTGGTGATGGCACGAAAGGCGGTGGAAGCGCTGATTCGGGCGGACTCAAATCACTGGCCAGAAGCGCTAAGGACGAAGCCGAGGCCGAAGCAATTACCCGCGCGCTGGAAGAAACGAATTGGAACCGCAAGCAGGCAGCGGCACTTCTACAAATTAGCTACAAAGCATTGCTCTATAAGATTCGCCAGTACGGCATCGCGCAGCAGAGCGGCGGACACCACAAACTTTCGGCAGGCGCGTAGCTCAGCCGCCGAAACAGCGTCAGCCAGACACACGATTGGAAGAGGGAGATTTCCTTTTGTCTCGACTCATCGATTGATGCCAACCTTGAGGCCGGCCCGGAAAAACTGCAGGCATGACTACGCGTTCCTCTTCATCATTCGATACAAAGCGAGCAGGATGAGCGCCCCTAGTATCGCGATTCCGAAACTGCGAATCTCGAATCCATCGACGCGACCGAAACCCATCATATTGCCGATGAATCCGCCAACCACTGCGCCTGCGACCCCGATCAAGATCGTGACGATCACGCCACCGGGATCTTTACCAGGCATAAGCAGCTTCGCCAATGCTCCCGCCACGAGCCCGAATACGATCCAGGAAATAATTCCCATAACTCCTCCTTGGCAGTGCAACACTTACCGTAAGGTTGGTGTCACGCGACTCTACCACAGGTAGACGGCGACTGCTGCTGAGACAAGCTATCGCAGGCCGGCACACGTGCATTCAGAGTTTTTGCGTCGGGGACGGGGAGCATACCCATGCGACGGCATCCGCCGCCAAAAGAAGCAACCCACAACCGAAGCTGTGGGTCACTTTTATCTAAGCACCATTACTGAACTATCAGTGTGAGCGTTGTCGTGTGTGGCGCAGTGCCCGACGTGCCCGATACCGTGACCGTATACGTGCCAGCGGGCGTTCCGGTGGTCGTTGGGGGCGTGGCACTCTCGCTACCGCAGCCCATCTGAAGTCCAACAAATGCCACCAGCGCGACGATGAATAAACCCGCCGTCCACTTACGCTTGCGCGAACCGGATCCCAGCAACGCCATCCCGCCAATCGGCAGGCACAGAGCGTAGAGCAGACCCCAATGCCAGCCTTGTGCGGTAGTAACCGGACGCGCAGTTGTCGCGATTGCCAGCTGCGCAGTCACCGGACTCGTGTTGGGAATTGTGACAGGCGACGTCGTAATCGTGCACGTTGCGCCCGTCGGCAGTCCAGACGAGCAGCTCAAGGCAACCGAACCGCTGTAGGTTGGAAGCGGCGTTACGGTAACGGTGTAGGTGGCGGTGATACCGGCCAGGACAGTTGCGCTGGGCGGAGACACGTCAATACGGAAATCAGTGACGATCGGCGTGGGTGTTGTCGTAGCCGAAACCGTGGACCCATTGTTAAACGTGACCGTTGCGCTGTTGCCCAAACCTCCGGGTGCGACAACCTTTGGTGTCACTACAATGCTGACCGTGACACTCTCAGCCACATTCATAGCTCCAATCGAGCATGTAATGGAGCTCGGGGTACCGCTTGGCGTCGTGCAGGATCCCTTCGTAGTCGAGGCGCTCGTGAATGGTGCATCACTGGTACTCGGTAGCACGTCCGAAAAGTTTACGTTGAATGCTGGATCAGGCCCAGTATTGGTAATAAGGTACTTATACGTCAGGGTATTTCCGGCGCCAACGGTCGTGGGAGTTGGAGTACCAGTCATCGTGAGAGTACTCAGGGCGCCGATCTTCGCTATGAAGGCATCACTCGTCCCGCTTAGCCCAGGTTGGAATGCATGTGCAACTGGGAAGTTACTCGAGAGAGTCTGTCCTGAAACGTAGGTCTGATTGTTAGCGTCGACCACAATACCAGTTCCGATGTCGCTCTTCGAGCCGCCTAAGAACGTTGCCACCTGGCCTCCGGCTGTCGCAGTCGCTGCCGTAGTATCCAGCCGTGCAACAAACGCATCGGTTTCGCCCGCTAATGTAGCCTGAATCGCATTGCTAACCGGAAAATTAGCGGACGCTGTCGAGCCGGTCACTCGAGCCCCCTGAATGCCATCCGCGGAGATCGCTAACCCTACCTCGTCTTCCGAACCTCCAAGAAAAGAAAGGTAGGTTAATGGATACAAAAATGTCGCCGTATTTTGCGTCCCGCTTATTTTGGCGACGAACGCGTCCGATTTACCGCCCAAAGTTTTTTGATATGCCGCTGTGGTCGAGGGAATGCTCGTTGACAAGTCAGCCGACGATGTCACGCCGGTAATGTAGGCGCTGTTCGCAGAATCTACAGCTATCCCAAAGCCTTGGTCGACGCCCACCCCTCCTAGATAGGTCGAGTAGACAAGTTGGGGACCTGTCGATCCCGTGGGTGGAGTAATCTTTGCCACGAACGCGTCCAAAGCGGTGAGCGCCGCATTACAGGTTGGCGCTGTTGTCGGCGGCGGTACCGTTGTCGGCATATCCAGACACGGCTGCGTCGCGTTGACAATGGGAAAGTCGTTCGGGTCAGGCGTGGTCGTTGTTCCCACATGACGGAAGTTGGTCGACCCTGTGATGTAAATGTTTCCGCTGGAGTCAACTGCAATGCCTCCACCGACTGCTTGACCGCTTGCCGGAGTTCCGCCTCCAAAATAGGTGGAATAGGGAAGGCTGTTACCACCCGAACCAGTTGTATTCACCTTCGCTATAAAAAACTGAATTGCCGGATTTGCAGGCGGCCACGTGAATGCTCCGTCAGTGATTGGAAAATCCGTTGACGACATGGTGGTGCCCGTTACATACGCATTGCCTCGATTATCGATCGCAAATCCGGTTGCGACATCGATGTTGCTTCCCGAAAGATATGTCGAATAAAGCAGGCTCGAACCTGTGGGATTCAATTGACTCACGAAAACATGAGTTCCAGCGGCTTTGGGAGTTGACTGAAAAGCATTTGGCGACGTAGGAAAGTCGGAAGAGGTTGTAGTTCCGCCAACCGCAACATTGAAGCCCCCATCGACACCAATCCCTGCTACCGTCTCAGTTACGCTGCCGCCCAAATACGTAGAAAAAAGCAGAGTAGAGCCAGTGGGATCGAATTTCGCGATGAAGACATCTGACGTGCCTTTCAAATTGGCTTGAAAGGGTGTGGCTCCTGACACCAATGGAAAATTTGCTGATGTCGTTGACCCCGCCACGTAAAAATTCAACCCTGAATCGACTGCGATTTTCGCGCCGATTTCGTCGCCACTGCCTCCCAGGTAAGTCGAGTAGCTCAGCACGGGATCAATTACCAGCGTGCGGCTGCGGTCATACTCTCCAACTTCAAATCCCACTTTGTTGTCTCCGAGACGAACGAAGTGTCCTTCAACGGGTCGCTGCTCATCTCCAACCGTCTGATACACGCGAGGTGCTTCAAACCTGACATCGCCTGCAGCAGTGTTTAATTCGACGCTGACATTGCTTAGCTTGATGGACTCCGCTCCATCGAACGTCATCGCGATACGGCTTGCATCCGCGCCCGGCGCTACTCGAAAGTCGTATTCAAGTTGACCCTGGTTTCCGTAGTAAACGAGATCGATTCCCGGATACACCTCGTCATACTCGACACGTGCGAATTGACCAATGTTCGTGTGCCATTTTGTTGAATCATTGCCTACAAGGTAGTTGCTTTTGCCCGGCAGCAGCTGCGAGCCACGAACCACCGCGGAGGAGTTCGCACCTTCCAGGCGCATCGCGACGGTTGCGTTATCGGAATTCATTGGGGAAGCAAGTTTCAAAACGGCTGAGTTGGCGGTGAGGAAGAGGCCATACCCACTGCCGCGCGCCAGGAATTTCACCTGTCCATCGGTCTGCCCTTCGTTCGGCTCGAAAAATAGGGGCAAGGATGCCAGTGAACTCGTTTGCGAATCTGCCTTCGGCGTGGAGCCCAGCGCTGTCTTTCTATCGCGTGATTCGCCGGAGAGCCGCGTACCGAACAGCAAAGCTCCAGCGCTCGCCAGCAGAACGGTCGCCAGCAATGCGATTTTCAGACAACGGCCCAAACCAAGGTGGCTCAAACTCACATGCTCCTCCGGATTTCCCAATTTCGTGGAGAGAAAAAGGAAAGGTCACACGCGCACAAGGGCGGCTTCCCGCGCCGGCGCAGCGGATCAGTACCTGTCACCAAAAACTGGGTAAAAGTAAACAACTACTTAAACATCTGAGAGATACGCTGTCAAGCGAGCGCACGGAACTCCCCCGCTCGGTTGAATCAGATGCGCAATTGACCTTGCTGAGATGTAGCAGCGCCATACCGAAATGGATGAAATTGTTGCAACAGGAACTAAGTTCACCACCCCAAATGCAAACCCTTGCCACCTCCAACTCGTCATTCTGGATCGCCACGAAGGCCAACTTCTCACAACACAACACGTCGCAATCCAAAAGAACCAACTTCAAACTGGCATCGCGATTGCTCTTCACGTTCGGAGCGGCTCGCGGTGACGTTCGGGTCGAACACTCCCCCGCTATATACCTCCCACACCATTCAGCGTTTACCGAGTTAGTTCCTGAACACGCTTTCTCCTTGCAAACGTCTGATAAATCAAGGACGCTTGCGCTAACAGTCGAGAAGTCGCTCGGGATGCGCCTCCCAGGAGCGGGTGAAACATGCTTTTAGGCAGACCTCTGACAATGAATCCGGAATCGGCCCAGGACCGACGTACGATGCGGCGCTTCGACATGCGTCTGCCTGCCGCGATCCGGCTCGGTGGAGTTGAACATGAATTTTTCACTGAAACCCAAAATGTGAGCGCCCGGGGCGTGTATTTTTACATGGACCGTGAGATCGCGATCGGAACACGGGTTGAAGTAACCATGACATTCCCACCCCATATCACCCTGACGGATCCGGTACGCGTCCGATTTGTGGCCCGCGTGGTACGTGTCGAGCCTCCACTTCCGTCTTCACGCATTGGAGTTGCCGCACTGATTGAGGAATACGAATTTCTGCGCACACATCAAACGCCTGACTACTTCGTCGAACTACGCAAGCAATGGAACCGAAGCAACTAACAATCAATCGACTTGGCTTTTGAACTCGAACTAGGACAGGAACCAGGATATGGACAAAAAGACAGGCATGAGCGGTTCGTCTCTTTGGATTGTGACCGTAGTCTTACTCGCCCTCGCCGCGTGGATGTACTTCAGGCCCTGAGGACAGGACAGGCGTGAACTAGCGCTTCAAACGCTCCAACTCCTTGATCTCTTGCTTCAGCCGTGAATACCTTCGCACCAGTGTGCTTAAATAGCCGATGTGAATCACCCACGTCGCAATGTAGGCTGCGTACAAGAAAGCATCTGATTTCATCCCAAACTCCTTACGTCTTCCAGCGACGCCAGAGCCTCTGCCTCATCAACGCGGCGCTTCACAACCTCCAGACGGTAACGCGACCAGCAAACCATAAACGCGAAACACGAAAAGGCCAGCCAGTTGAAGAGGAGCGCGGTCCACATGCGAGGGTCGAGCGAGCCGCCGCCACCGATGACGGGTTGCGGGTGCTGCGTCCGGAAAAACCAGATCGAGAAATAGACCAGTGGAACGTCCAGTGCACCGAAGATCGCAAGCGCCGCGGCCATAACAGGTGTTTGTCCGCTTGCGGAAAATCGACGCAGCATCAGATAGCTCACGTAAATCAGCCACAACACGAGAGTAGAAGTGAGCCGCACGTCCCACGTCCACCAGATCCCCCACACAGGTCGCGCCCACAGCGGTCCCGTCACCAATACCACCGTGCAGAACACGACACCGACTTCCGCCGAGACCAACGCGACAATGTCGGCGGTTTCTGTTCGCTTGATCAAATACCACACAGAGGCAATAAAGTTGATGAAGAACAGAATGAATGCGGTCCACGCCGAAGGCACGTGATAGTAGAAAATCCGCTGCACGTCACCCATCGTCAGTTCTTTCGGAGCAACGACCAGCGCCTGGTAAAGGCCATAGCTCAGCAGACAGGCCGTTACAACCCCGAGCAGTGGAAATGCACGCTTCATTGGCACTCAACTCTGGTCATTGAAATCTTGCGATCGGCCTTCAGATCGAAGTGTTCAATTGTTATTCAGCGTTCAAAATAATCTCAAATAACAACAGACAACCCGTAGTAAACACCAGGTCGTACGTGACAAGCAACACAATCCAGAAGCGCGCTCCTTCGCCTCCAAGTATCGCCGTAGTGGCCTGCACCATGCCGAGGAGCGCCGGTATCGAAATTGGGAATAACAGGAGTGGAAGCATTATTTCGCGGCTGCGAGTGCGTAGCGACATCGCCGCAAAAAACGTCCCGTTTACGACCAAAGCCCATGTCCCAAGAACCGCCACCAGTCCGAGTTGCCACCATGGCCCCAAGGGGCGCAATTGATAGAACATCACAAAGAGCGGCGTCATTGCGGCTTCCAGCAAAGAAACGAAAATGAAATTCCCAAACGCCTTTGCGAGAAACAGTGAATTTGCCGGCGCCGGCGATACGCGGTAAGCATCGAGCACTTGATTCCGAATCTCGCGTGCCCACGTCTGGTTAAGGGCAACTACAGCGGCAAACAAAAACGCAACCCAAATCAGTCCCCCGGCGATTCTGCGCGACTCTTCCGCATTCGGGTCGAACGAAAAACTGAACACCACAACGACCAGCAGTGAAAAGAAAAGCATGGAGTTGATTGCGTCTTTCGATCGCCACTCCAGGCGCAAATCCTTCTTTAGTGTGGCAGAGGTCACGCCAGTGGTCATGCAACCTCCGGGGGCGGGGTCAACTCGGCGGTGCGTCCCGCGATTTTTCCCGCTCTCATCCAAATAAATTCGTCGGCCACGCCCTCCAACAGGGATGCCTGATGGGTCACGATGAAAATGGTTTTTCCATCCGTGCGTGTCTTCGCTAACAACTGAACCATCGCACCTGCAGAGTGGACATCAACATTCGAGAAGGGTTCATCGAGCAAGAGAATTTTCGGATCATGCAACAGCGCGCGCGCCAAAGACATGCGTTGCCGCATTCCCTGAGAATATTGACCTACCGGACGCTGCAGTTCAGGGTCTAGGCCAACGTTGCGAATCGCATCCGCGCACTTGGCATCGTCGCGGATGCCATAAAGCTGCGAGTAGTACCGCAGGTTCTCCATGCCGCTCATCTCGTCATACAACAGCGACGGATGCGCCATGTAACCAATTTCGCGACACACGTCCCGATGATTCGATTTCCCCAAAATCTGAATCTCCCCACGTGTTGGACGGTTCAAGCCTGCCAACGCGCGAAGCAGAGTGGTCTTCCCCGCCCCGTTATCGCCGAGGATTGCGTACAGTTTTTCCGACCGGAACTCTGCGGTGACGCCGCGCAAAGCCGCAAAGCGTCCAAATTGTTTAACAAGACCAGTGACCGAGATAATCGCAGGCGTGGACGACGTGTCGGGATTGGGCAGTGCGGAAACCCCTCATCAGGTCTTGTCATTCTGACAATGCGTCAGAAGACACAGTTGAATCACAAATCAATTTCGAACGACGGTCGCCGAGGGCGCATCCACCTTCGTCATGCTCTTGGTCGGCTCCCCAGCGGCAGGCGTTGCGCCAGGCTGTCCCGGAGCAGGCGCATATTTCGATGCACATTTGGCCTGCAGCTGCTTGGCATGAAATACCCCATCTCGACCAAAGCTGCCTTCTGCCAGCGCTTGCGAGTCATCCTTGAACGTGTCTGGCGGCGCCTCGGTTCCGGTGTAAACCACCGGAAGGGTCTGGTCCAATTCTTTAAGCATGAATTCTACGTGTGTTCCGCTGCGCTTGATTGAGCCGGGCACAACATTGCCCGCAACCCGCAGCCGCTTCGCGTACACCGCGTCATCCATTCCACGCAGTTCTTTGATGGTGACATAGTAGCTCTTGCTGTCTTGGACGCCGGTGTATGCGAGATACCCCAAGGCCAGCAGAATTACTACTGTAACCCCCCCGAATTTCAGATATTTGCTGGTTTCTGATGACATAAAGAGCCCCACCTCTGCCGTTGCGAGAACTTTACGCCCCCGCTGCGGGCGGGTCAATATTGGTCGTATCCTCACGGTCCGTCCAACATCTCGCCAGTATCGACTCGCGGCGCTCCAGGTAACGAACATTTAGAATCACACTGCGGATCCATGCAATCATCCTGAGATAAAGCAAGCCGAAACCCAGGCTTAAACCCTCGAGCGACCCCTTATGATCCATCCTTGGCACGACGTCACAACGGGCAGCAAGCTTCCCCACGAGTTCAATACTGTGATCGAAATTCCGTTTGGATCTAGCGTCAAATACGAACTCGATAAGACCAGCGGCCTGATTAAGCTCGATCGCGTCCTGTATTCAGCCGTCTACTATCCGGCCAACTACGGTTTCATTCCGCAAACGCTTGCCGAAGATGACGATCCGCTCGACGTTCTCGTTCTCTGCCAGGAAACAGTCGTTCCCCTGACGATCATCCACGCTCGCGCGATCGGATTGATGACGATGATCGACTCAGGCAAGAAAGATCATAAGATCATTGCCGTCGCAACAGAAGACCCTGAGTTCAACGTCTATCGTGAAGCGGACGAAATGCCTCCTCACCGGTCGCTCATGCTGCGTCGGTTCTTTCAGGACTACAAGCAACTCGAGGGGAAAGCCGTCGAAGTTGATGAAATCCGGCCCGCGGGTGAGGCCTATCCAATCATTGAGAGCGCGCTGCAGACTTACAGCGATCAACGTCGACGCGGATTCGAAGGAATTCACTCCGTGGTGTAGTTGGGAGATTTTTTCGAACTCGTTTGTCGAAGCCCTGCAGGGGCTCGCGCGTGCTTCATCGATTTCGTTGATCGCCGTCACCCCTGCCCTGAGCAGCGCGACGTATAATAACCACAACTTCAAATTATCAGGACGGTGTAGGAATGGCTCCGACGAACGGTACTTCCTCGAATGGCAATGGCTCTTCCGCGGTCCCAAAGCCTCGTACCGAGTGGATCGCAAAACGCCGAGCCGCGAACTCCGACGGAAACTTCTCGCAGATGCGATATGCGCGTCGCGGAGTAGTCACCGAAGAGATGGAGTACATCGCCTTCAGGGAAAAACAACCGGTGGAACTGATCCGGGACGAAGTTGCTCGGGGACGAATGATCATCCCGGCCAACATCAATCACCCCGAACTAGAGCCGATGGCGATCGGCGTCGCATCGCTCTGTAAGATCAACGCGAACATTGGCAACTCTGCCGTGACGTCGAATGTCGATGAGGAATTGAAGAAGCTGCACACCGCTGTTCACTATGGCGCCGATACCGTAATGGATCTCTCGACCGGCGGCGACATTCACGAGATTCGCGAAGCCATCCTGCGTCATTCGCCAGTACCGATCGGAACCGTGCCGATCTATGAAGCGATTTCGCGCGTGAAGCGCGTCGAAGACCTCAATCGCACCGTGATGCTCGAAGTCATCGAGGAACAGGCCGAGCAAGGCGTCGACTACATGACCATTCACGCCGGCGTATTGATTCAATATCTACCGATGGTTTCCAAGCGCATTACAGGCATCGTAAGCCGCGGGGGTGCGATTCTTGCCCAATGGATGGCTCACCACCACCAGCAAAACTTTCTCTACGAATGTTTTGACGATATCTGCAAGATTTTCGCGAAGCACGATGTGAGCTTTTCCCTTGGGGATGGACTGCGTCCAGGGTGCATCGCCGACGCCAGCGATCAAGCGCAATTCGCAGAACTTGCAACCCTCGGTGAACTGACCAAAAAAGCCTGGGAGTACGACGTTCAGACCATGATCGAAGGGCCGGGCCATATTCCGCTCGACAAAATAAAAGAACAGGTCGAGAAAGAACACGAGCTCTGTTACGAAGCACCGTTCTACACTCTGGGCCCTCTCGTCACCGACATCGCACCGGGATACGACCACATTACGTCTGCGATCGGTGCCGCCATGATCGGCTGGTACGGCGCATCCATGCTCTGTTACGTTACGCCGAAGGAGCACCTCGGCCTGCCCAATGAGAAAGACGTGAAGGATGGCATTATCGCCTACAAGATTGCAGCTCACGCCGCAGACATTGCGCGTCATCGCCCCGGCGCCCAGGATCGCGACGACGCCCTCAGCTATGCTCGTTACAAATTCGACTGGGAAAAACAGTTTGAACTCTCGCTCGATCCCGAAACCGCTCGCTCCATGCACGATGAAACGCTGCCAGAAGAGGGGTACAAGACGGCTGCGTTCTGCTCCATGTGCGGCCCGAAATTTTGCTCTATGAACTACTCGTCGAAAGTTGACGAGTACAACAAGCAAGTCCACGGGCTGGAGAAGAAAGACTATTCAGAGTTGGTCGACAAGCTGGTCACGATCAAGTAGTACAGACGGGACAGTATCGAGCGCAAGGAACTAGCGATCGGCTGATAGCGACCTTAGTGCGTTTCCTCACCGAAACTCGGCCACACCATCCCACACCAGTTGCACCGCGATGGCGAGAATCAGGAACCCGAACACACGATTGATTGCGCCCATCGCGCTGGGTCCCAGCCGATTGACGAGCGGGCCGCCGAGTCGCAGTAACAAATAAACCGACAACGCAATCAGGCCAATCCCAATCAGCATTCCAAGATAAGACACCATCGAATCCGCGTGCGCTGCGAGCCCCATTACCACGCCGATCGACCCTGGACCCGAAAGCATCGGCATTGCCATCGGAGTGAGCGAAATATCCTCTTTCGTCATGGCTTCATCGCTCTCAGCCACAGTAACGCGGCTCGACGAAGTGACCATACCCCAGGCAGTATTCGCGACGATCAGGCCGCCAGCAATGTTCAGCACGGGCAAGGAGATTCCGAAAAAATGCAGCACGAATCTCCCGAACATCATGAAGACCGCCAGAATGGCAAGCACATAAAACGCAGTCTTCAACGCTGCTTTGTCGCGGTCTTTGTCTGGGTATCCCGTTGTCAATGTGAAGAACATGGGGATGCCGCCGAGTGGATTCACGATTGGAAATAGCGCCAGAAACGTCGCTCCAGCGGCGGACGGCAGGGTCTTCAGAAAAGACGCAATCGCTTGTTCAGCGCTCATGTGGAGAATAACGATGCTAAGCGGAAAGCGGTATTTCGGGAAGTGCCCGCAAAGGAATAATCAACAGGATGTTGTCGTGTCAATCCAAGTCTGAGTAACGCTTGATGCCGTCATTGGTTGGCTTCGCAGGCTTTGATTTCGGTTTCGGCGGAGATTTTACGGCGTGGGTAGCGAAACGTGTCACGGTATCTCGCGCGACAATGTCATCGCTCGATCGCGACGTTGCCACTGATCGCTTCTGAGTGGCCTTCTTCACGGGGACGGTCGGCGTTACGGCAGCCGCCGCGCGTGGAACGAGACTCGATGAATCGACTTCAGTCCGTTCGCTCGCCGCTGGCGGTGTGTAAACGGGTGTTGACGAAGAGGGCGTCACGGCCTTCGTTCGATTGTCAGTGAAGGGCGCTGCCTGATGCATGTCCTCAGCGGTTGATCCAATGTCTGACGGTACAGGACCTTTTCGGAACATCCACGCTCCCAGTACGAGCATCAAGACAGCGCCTGCAGCAAAACCGGCAGCTGTCTTCGATACGCGCCATGGCGCCTTTCTAGCCAAAGCGGGAATACGTACGCGTCGCCATGCCATCGTCGGAGCGGTTTTTGTCGACGGCGGCATCGTCATGCGCATTGGCTCGCTACGACGCGGCGCTGCCAGGCGGGCACCCAACCGTGGGTCTGCTGGCTTCGATACAACCGCCTCAGCGATCGCCTGTGTAGGTGTGGGCACCGCAACGTCGACGGATCTCACAGACGGCATGACCGACGGTCGGTCCGGAGCTGCGACTGCGGATGCGTCAGCGAACAATGGTTCATCGCTGAGATCCACTACGGTCGATTCGACCATCCCACGGTGAACGTCCTGCCGGACCTTTTCGTCAATCGCCGTTGCTTGCAACGCGAGTTCAGTTCGTTCAGGCACCGCCGTCTCACTCGCACGTGCTGTAGCAGTAACTTCTATTTGTTCGTTAGTGAAATGTCCCTCAAGCGGTTTCAGCGCGAACGGCAACATAGCTGGTGGCGTGGCGGTGGCAACGGGGATCGAGTCATACCATTTCCGTTGCGTCGGGAATTGTTGCGCAACCGGAGCGGCGATGCGTTCACGCCGATTTGCAATTGCACCCGGTGCAATGAACACGGCGAGATCATTCGTCTCCGGCAAAACACCTGCGCGAATCAGCGCCTCTTCCGGAGTGCATTCCTCGAGACGCAGTTCTACATCGGCCTGCGTCTTAGGGATGGCATTTGGGGTAACGATCTCGACGTCGAAGCCACGACCACGCAAATCCGCGGCAAGTTCTTGTGATTCTTCCACAGCACGAGTGACGATACGGGCGAGCGGCATCGGAGTTCCAAAAGCTCGCAATGGCAGCCGCAGAACGTACTTGAGAATGAGGGCTGAGGGACGACCCGCCGCTGCCAGCGCGAACGGTGAACGACAGTGTACCGCAGTTTTCCACCGATCGAACCCTTCGAATTAACCTTTACGAAGAGTGTAAAATTTTGCACTCAGGCCAGACGGCCCGTCCAGTAAGGAGAGTCGTGGGACAGGCGGGAGCCGGCGTGCCACAAGAAACCTCGACGTCACCCTCTAATGCCCTATTTATAGGCGTCCAGCACCTTGGCGGCGCGATTGAGGGCGTCCGCCAGCACGGCAATTTGCTTCTGCGTGCGTTCCAGATCTCCCTGATCAATCGCCTCGTTCACACCCGGAATAACAACCGCGGCGTAGCCGGTATATTGCCCCGGAGCGTAAATTACATGGCGAAACCAGGGGCGGTTAGGTAAGCCCTCAGGTACAAGCAGTGCGCGTTCCGCATCACGCAATGCCGTGTTTAATCGCACCGCATCCGCAGGGGCTTTCCTTTGTTTCTCCGCGATCTTTGCACCGGCTTCCTGAAAACGCTTCGCAGCATCAAGCACCGCTCCAAATTGAGGCGTTTTATCGGCCCATTTGTTTTGCGCTTTCGCTTGTGCGGCTCCGATGTAAGAGCCGATCTCTTTTGCGTAGTCATCGTACTGGTAAGGAAGGATATCGACGTCGGCCATGCGAATCATTTGCAATCCGTAGACGCGAGCCATCTGCTGCTCGTAAACAAAATCCGGATCGCCGAACTTCTTGAACCACGCAAAATTATCGAACACCGAGTGGTAGACGCCGTAGCTGCCGCTCGAACTGATGTCCGTGGCAGGCACACCCAGGCGCTGTAGGAATACCGTGTAGTCTGATCCGCTGCCAAGATCTCCGACCGGCGCGTCTTGGCTCGTCTGCGCCGCCGGCACTCGGCGCACCCCTCCGATCGCATCCTGAGCACTGCCCACCACCGCTTCCTTCTCGCTTGCCTTCTTCCAGACTTCGTATACCGTCCCGCCCTTTGGACTCGGCACTGACTTCGTCACGTCTCGGACAAACTGCTTCAGCGTCGGCACAGCAGAAGCACCAAACTTAGATCCCGAAACAGCTACATCCATGTTGAAGTATGCAACCGCGCCCCCCAGCTCTTTCGCATACTGCTCACCCCACTCCGTAGAACCGATCAGGCCCTCTTCTTCTGCATCCCAACTTCCGATGACGATCGTGCGCTTCGGCTTCCATCCCGTCTTCAGCAATTCGCCCAGCCCGTGGACACTTTCGAGCATGGCAGCGGTTCCGCTGTTGGGATCTACTGCTCCGTAGACCCAGGCATCGCGATGGTTTCCGGCAACCACCCACTCGTCCGGGAATTCGCTGCCCTTCACTTTTCCAATCACATTCCAGATTGTCCGAAATTGGTAATCCTGTTTCAGATGGATCTTCACCTTAGCTGGTCCCGCCCCCACGTGGTACGTAAACGGTAGCGCGCCCTGCCAATCACGCGGAGACTCCGGCCCAGCCAGATGTTGAAGGATTGGCCATGCATCACCGTAGGAAATCGGAGTCGTGGGAATTTTTCCGAGTTGTGTTGCTTGCTCCGGAGGCGTGCGTTGCGAATCCGGAAGTGTCGGCACCGACGCGATTCCCGGTGTCGTAGGGTCTCCGGGATATTGAAACATGTAGCCGACCGAACCTCTCTGCACGCCGGTATCAGGACGCCATGGGCCCGCTGGATATTTATCTCCGCGTTTCCATCCGTCGTCGGACGGGTCTGAATAGATCAACACACCGGCCGCTCCTCTTTCTTCAGCAACGAACGCCTTTACTCCGCGGAAATTCTGCCCGTAGCGGACCAGCGCAATTTTGCCGCGCACATCGACGCCCAGCTGTTTCAGTCGATCGAAATCTTCAGGCGATCCATAATTCGCGTACACCACTTCCCCTTCCACGTCGCCCGACGGGGACATGCCGTTGTAGGCCACCACGACCCGCGGATCGTCCTGAAACAGATCGCCTTCCACATGCTCTCGCGCCGGGCCATGCATGTTCACACCGGTGGGTGCTGTCATGTCCACACTGATTTCCGCTGGGTAGTTCATCCACACGCGATACTCGACGATCTCAGTCTCGAGCCCGGCCTCGCGAAATTTCTGCGCGACATAGTCGGCTGTCGCTTTGTCCTCCGGCGACCCAGCAATGTGTGGCGCCTGGGTCAGAATTCGTAGGTGCTCCTCGGCTCGCTTCGCCTCCGGCACCGCTAGAAATCGCGCTTCAAGTTCACGTTGCTTCGACGAATCTCGAAATCCTGTTATCGGAGCGTTGGAAGTATCTCCCGCGGCCGCTTTTACGTCGGTTGCTCCCCAATTCGCTACCAAAACAAGCGCTAAAACAACTGCTCCCGAGATCAGTCTCATTCAGGCCCTTTCAAATCGATTCAGAACCGCCACCAACGCGTCCACCGAGAATACTTCTTCTTGCGCATAACTTTTTTCAAAGCGGACGGTACTCTTATCGTCGATTACGAACACTGATGTGTGCGCCGAACCCCGCTGCGGTGGGCCTCCTTGCAACACGCCATATTTCAGGCATACCTCGCCGTGGGGCCAAAAATCACTGCACATGGGAAAGTCGAACGGCCCAATCTCGCGTTCCCATGCTGTTGTATTCATAATTGAGTCCACGCTAACAGTGACGAACTCCGCACGCAGGCGCACATATTTCTCTCGTTGCGCCTGCAACTCAACGGCGCGACGCGCGCTCAAATCTTCCCAGTTCAATGGATAAAACAGGACGAGAACATACTTATGCTTCGCAACCCACTCGCTTAGCCGAAAGCGCCCTTTCACACCCTTAAGCAGCACCGGCAAATCAAAGTCCGGGGCAATGTCCCCGACGCACAACTTCCGGATACCCGCACCAGAAACGCCTCTCAATGCTCGCTCCGTAAATTCAAAGTCTTGAGATTGTACCTTTCCGCCGCGCCCACCAACAGCAACGATGCCGCTCGCTTTGCCCGTTCTTCGCGTTGATTTGTTGGCAAGACTTTTTGTCATGCGGCAAGAGCGGCGCAGACCCCCGTTACAATAGTTGAAAGGACAACATGCCAGCTCCCGATGCCACCACTCGCTTCTCGACTCGCGTTGACAACTACGTGCGTTATCGGCCTGCATATCCCACCGAAGTTATTAAACTTCTGCACGACGAGTGTGGCCTTAAGCCTGATCATGTAATCGCAGACGTCGCGTCCGGCACTGGCATTTTCACTCGCTTGCTGCTCGACAATGGGAATCCCGTTTTCGCCATCGAGCCAAACGCGGAGATGCGTATCGCGGGTCAACAATTCCTTGAAAACAGTCCCCGCCTTACGAGCATCGCCGGTAAGGCGGAGAACACGACACTCCCGACTCACAGTGTCGACTTCGTAACCGCAGCACAAGCCGCACACTGGTTCGATCGAGTGGCCGCGCGTCGTGAGTTCGTCCGGATTCTCAAACCAGGGGGATGGTGTGCCCTGATCTGGAACGAACGCCGTACCAGTTCAACTCCATTCCTGCGCGATTACGAACAACTACTTCTTTCCTACGGCACCGACTACGAGAACGTACGTCACGAGCGTACGACGGAAACCCTCCCTGAGTTCTTCGCGCCAAACGGCTGCGCAGAACAAATTTTTGAGTATCAACAGGAATTAGATGATGAATCGCTCGAAGGACGCCTTCTCTCTTCCTCTTACGCACCGCTGGCAGACCATCCGAAGCATTCGCCCATGCTCAAAGAACTGCGTCGCATTTATGATCTCCACCAATCCGCAGGACGTGTAGCTTTCGAATACCACACCCGCGTGTTTTACGGACACCTGACGTAGCAACACAATATTGAGTTTGATTGTTGATCGAACCGGCACACATTGTGAGTCCAAAAATCGGAGATCAATGATCAAAGAATCAGACAATCAATAATCGCCCGAGGTCCCATGCCCGACTCGAAGTCCCACCACATGTCGCCGGAAGAATTCCGCCGCCACGGCCACGAAGTCATCAACTGGATCGCGGACTACTATGAGCACGTCGAAACTTTCCCGGTCCTGTCGCGCGTCGCGCCCGGCGAAGTTCGTTCCAATCTGCCTCAGGCGCCTCCTGAAAAAGGAGAGCCTTTCGCCAATCTTCTAGCGGATATCGACCGCGTGATCATGCCAGGCCTCACGCACTGGCAATCGCCAAATTTCTACGCATACTTCTCATGCAATGCCTCGGGCCCGTCGATTCTGGGCGACCTGCTTTCCTCCGGCTTGGGAATTCAAGGAATGCTGTGGGCCACCAGCCCGGCCTGCACGGAGCTCGAAACGCATGTGCTTGACTGGCTGGTTCCGATGCTCGGGCTGCCCGAGCAGTTTTTGTCCTCTAAGACTGGAGGCGGCGTTATTCAGGACACCGCTTCCAGTTCGACTCTTTGCGCTTTGCTTGCCGCCCGCGAACGCGCTACGCACTTCACCACCAACCAGAAAGGCTGCGACGGCCGCCTTGTCGTTTACGCTTCGACCCAGACTCACTCTTCACTCGAGAAAGCGGCAAGGATTGCCGGTTTGGGCGCAGACAACGTCAGGCTCATCGACGTCGACGCGAAGTTTGCGATGAAGGCAGATGCTTTACTCGCTCAAATCGAGAAAGACCGTAGTGCCGGACTCACACCGATCATGGTCTGCGCAACGGTTGGTACGACGTCCTCCAACGCGATTGATCCTGTCCCTGAAATCGCCCATATTTGTCGTGGTCACAGAATGTGGCTCCACGTAGATGCTGCAATGTCCGGCACTGCGGCCCTCTGTCCTGAGTTTCGCCACATCCACGCTGGAGTCGAGTTTGCCGATAGCTACTGCTTCAACCCGCACAAATGGATGTTTACGAATTTCGATTGCGATGTCTTCTATGTTGCCGATCGTAAACATCTCATCCAAACGTTGAGTGTTCTGCCCGAGTATCTTCGCAACAAGGCTACGGAATCGGGCGCCGTCATCGATTACCGTGACTGGCAGATCCCGCTTGGACGCCGTTTCCGTGCATTAAAGTTATGGTTTGTGATTCGACATTACGGAGTAGAGGGCCTGCAACATCACGTGCGTGAGCACATCCGCCTAGCTCAGCAACTCACCGAGTGGATAAAGAAAGACCAACGCTTTGAACTTGCGGCCCCAGTACCGCTAAATCTGGTCTGCTTCCGCCTGAGGTCGGGAGACGACGCCAACCAGCAACTCATGGATCGCCTCAACCGTAGTGGCCATCTTTACCTCACCCACACAAAGTTGGACGGAAAGCTAACCCTGCGTTTCTGCATCGCACAAACCAATACCGAAGCGCGACACGTGGAGAGAGCATGGCAGTGCGTGCAGGAAGAAGCAGAAAAGATCAAAACCTAGCCGGAGCAATACCGCCGACTAGCTTTTAGGTACTCGCCATTAACCGCTCACGACCGGTTTCAACACACCAGCGCGCCGACTTCCTACCGCTAGCCAACGTTTTACCGTCGGCATCGCCGCACGCATCGCCGTTTCTCCGGCCGAGATTAGATCTGAGTTGTTTGCAAATGCGTCGTACTCGAACCCGTTGACATCCGGTTCTACGACCAGGTCCGCCGATGTTCGCCACAATGAAGAATTCATATCCTGAGCGATCGCAAAACATTGTCCGATCACATCGAAAACATGCCGCGGGGCTTTCGACTTCGACCATGTACCCTTCAGATGAACCGCAATCACGCGCTCCACCCCCATCTGTCGCACCGGGCGCGTCGGCACTGCGTACGCCAGCATTCCGTCCACGAACCACCGCCCGCCGATGTTTACCGGCAAAAACATTCCTGGGTACGAACAACTCGCGCGCACGGGATCGATCAGCCCGCCAGTCCGAAAAACGACGCCCTCTCCCGTCGAAAAATCAGTGGCCGTGACAGCTAGCGGAATTCTCAACTCTTCGAATGCCTTCACTTTTAGAACCGTGTTCAGGAACGCGATCATGCGCTGGTTTGTTGCGAAACCAAAACGCGAGAGTGTCCAGCGCGCGAAATCGCGAAAGCGCACACGCCGAGCCACCGCCTCCAGATCTGCTACGGACAACCCGCTGCAGTACGCCGCGCCAATCAGCGCCCCTACACTCGTACCGGCAACCGCGCTCAACTGAATACCTTCTTCTTCCAAGACCTTTAGAACGCCAATGTGCGCGATCCCGCGAGCAAACCCGCCGCCGAGCGCGAGTCCAATTCTTGGTTGGATTACTTGTGATGGCGAAGATGCATCAGCAACGCGACTTAGCTCGCGCCTGAAGGCCTGCACAGACCGAACAAATTTCCCCAGACTCTTCACCGGACCCCCATTAATCCGGTCCCGCCAGGTTCATCCCCACCTGACTGCCTTTCCGACCTACTAACTAAGTTGCAACAATTCTTTCATCGGTTGCCGAGACCCGAAAATGCCACTTTAGTGGCGCATGTTATGTACATTTATTATCAATAATATACAAGATTTATTAAATTTAATGGTTGTATTCTAGCGCTGTAGCCACCCCGGCATGGGGTCGCTCGGTTGAATGAAAAATAGGAGCATTCCACCTCGCTAGCTCTCACGCCTGCTACTGTCATTCACATGCTTCGGGAGATTTCTTCGGGCGGTGTGGTATTACACAAAATTGAAGGCGTTTGGTCGATCGCGGTGATCGAGCCGCGAAAAGATGATGTTGCCGGACCCATTGATACGCCAGAAGAGCGACGGAAGCGCAAACCGAAAGCGAAAAAAATCCCACTGGCGCTCCCTAAGGGCCTCGTCGATCCGGGAGAGAAGCCCGAACAGACTGCCCTGCGGGAAGTGCGCGAGGAAACTGGGATCGAGGCCACGCTCATCACCAAGTTGATTGACATCAAATACGTCTACGTTCGCACATGGAGTGATAGTGAACGCGTCTTCAAGATCGTTAGCTTTTATCTTTTCCGATATGAATCAGGCCGCATCGATGATGTGACCGAGGCGATGCGTATCGAAGTGAAGCGGGCTCTATGGATTCCTCTAGCCGGCGCGACCAAGCTTCTCGCCTATTCCAACGAACGTAAAGTGGTTCGCCTCGCCGAAGAGTACGTCGCAGCACATTCTGAGTTGTGAAATCCCTGCCTTGGGAATGCATTGTTGATGGCTAAGCCTAAGCACTCACGTGCATTCCCCGACGAGGAACTTTAGTGAATCGCGCTAGCCGGCTCGGTGCACAAAATTCGCAAGGCAAACCACATCACAACCTTCGGTGATCAACCTCCTTGCCCAAACCGCAATTCTCTGAATGGATCAGGTCTAGTACTTTTCCACTAGAATAACGATTTTTCTTGACACAACTTCTGCGACTGCTACGATTGAATCAACTTAATAGAGCGCAGACCGTGCCATCCTCACCCCACATCCAATACGGTCTGCGCTCATAATGTTTTCGGCACTATCCCAATAGCTGAATCGCTTATCCCATCCAACGGAACCTTTCCTGCCACCAGCAGTTCCCGTCCGCCAAAGTTACACTGGAGAAAACCACAGGAGTTCCGTTGCGTACCCTTGCACTTCTTACCCTGTCCTTGGCCCTGTTACCGTCGCTGCTAATCGCAAAAGGAAAGCCCAAGCGACAGACCGTCACCGCACCCGACGCCGCATCCGTTGCCGCCCTAGCAACCGCAAACCACTTTCTTCGCGCATGGCAGACGGGCGATCTCGAGACAGGCCTTCTTCTTCTCACTGACGCCGCGCGTCATGGTTCGAACGAAGACAACCTGCGCAGCTATTTTTCAACCCCGCTGCTTCGCGCCTTCGAAGTTCACCGTGGCAAACAAGTGCGCACAGGACGCTATGCCTTCCCAGTCGTCTTGCTCGAAACGACTGACCCCAGCCGCGCCAAACGCCGTTACTCCGAGATCATCGTTATGAACACTGGCAGTAATGACTGGGCTGTCGATAAACTGCCTTAGACGTCTTTTCTTTTGCCGATGACCGTCTGCATCGCCTCGTGCCCGTTTCTCAAAAGGTTCTGAATTTTTATGAAATCCATCCAGAAAGTCGCGGTCCTCGGCGCTGGAACGATGGGGGCCCGCATTGCTGCTCACTTCGCAAACGCAGGCGTTCCCAGTCTTCTTCTCGATATCGTTCCGTCCGATGCGAGCGCGAATTCCCGCAACAAGGTCGCGGCCGCAGGTCTAGACGCAGCCAAGAAATCAAAACCCGCCGCTTTCATGGATCCCTCGCTCGCCCGCCTTGTCACCATCGGCAACTTCGAAGACGACCTTCCGAAGCTCACCGAAGTTGACTGGATCATCGAGGCAGTCGTCGAGAACCTTGAGCTGAAACGAGCTCTCCTCAGAAAAGTGGACGCTGTTCGAAAGCCCGGAACCATCATCACAACCAATACCAGCGGGCTACCCGTGGCGAAAATCGCCGAAGACTTTCCTGATGACTTTCGGCGCTGCTGGTTTGGTACGCATTTCTTCAACCCTCCGCGCTACATGCGTCTGCTCGAACTCATTGCCACGCCCGATACTGATCGCGCACTGCTTGAAACTGTCGCGCATTTTTCCGACGTTCAGCTCGGCAAGGGCATCGTCTACGCGAAAGATACGCCCAACTTCATTGGCAATCGCATCGGCACATTTTCCGTCCTCAACGTAATGCGCCTCATGCAAGAGATGAACTTTTCGATCGAAGACGTGGACGCACTCACCGGCCCAGCTGTCGGGTGGCCAAAGTCCGCAACCTTTCGCACGATCGACCTGGTAGGTCTCGACATCCTCAGCCATGTGGTCTCCAACACTGCGCAGAATGTGCATGACGAGCGAAGCGACCTGAAACTGCCGGACTTCTATCGCCAGATGCTGGAGCGCAAATGGCTGGGCGACAAAACAAAAGCTGGGTTTTATAAAAAATCGAAGTCCACCGATGGAAACGAAGAGCGTCTCGCGCTCGATTGGAAAACTTTAGAGTACCGGGTGCGTCAAAAGCCGAAATTCGCCTCAATCGACATGGCCAAGAACGTCGACGACACGGGCGCTCGTGTGCGAATGCTTTTAGGACTCGACGGCTCGGGCAGCAAAGCCGATCCCGCCGGACAATTTCTGTGGGCCGCACTCTCCGATCTTTGGAATTACTCCGCCAATCGCATCCCTGAAATTTCCGACAACGTCGTCGAGATCGATCGCGCGATGAAATTGGGCTTCAACTGGGAGATGGGCCCTTTTGAACTTTGGGACGCCGCCGGCATTGAACTCACCGTCAACCGAATGAGGAAGCAAGGCAAGCCGATCGCTGCAAACGTGGAAAAGCTCTTAACGTCCGGGCAGAAATCGTGGTATGCCGACGATCCCAAGTCCCCTTCCGGGAAAAAGTACTGGGAACTAAGGACCAGCAACTGGGAGCAGGTTCAAGTTCCTCAGGGCGTCTGGTCCGTTGCCGTTGCAAAGAAATCGAACGGTGTCGTAAGGAAAAATTCCGGCGCATCACTGGTTGACCTGGGCGACGGAGTCGGTTGTATCGAGTTCCACTCGAAGATGAATTCTCTTGGCGCCGATATCATCACCCTGATACTTCAGACGCTGAAGCCCGCCGGCCCCGGCGACAATTTCGACGCGTTTGTCATGACCAATGACGCGCCTAACTTCTCTGTCGGCGCGAACCTCATGCTTCTGCTCATGACGGTACAGGAAGAAGAATGGGATGAAGTCGATTTCGTGATCCGGCAATTCCAGAACATGACGCAGGCCATCAAGTTTTCACCGAAGCCCGTCGTGATCGGCTCCTTCGGCTTGTGTCTTGGCGGGGGCACTGAAATTTCTCTTCACGCCCCCGCCAGACAACCACATGCCGAGTTGTATACCGGACTTGTCGAAGTCGGGGTGGGACTTCTTCCAGGCGGCGGTGGGTGCAAAGAGATGCTGTTGCGCGCCGTCGAAACTGCCGAAGCAGTTCGTCCCGGTGGACGTGGCGAATCCGTCGAAATGATGGAAGCCCTGAAGAAAGCCTTCGAGACCATCGCTACCGCGAAGGTTGCGACATCCGCTGAAGAAGCACGCGGCCTCGGCTTTCTCTCCGCGTCCGATCGCATCACCATGAACCGCGAGCGCGTGCTCTCCGACTCCAAAGCTTGCGCCCTCGATCTCGTTCGCGCAGGATACCGTCCACCTGCCCCGCGAACCGACATTCCTGCTCCGGGAGAAAACATTCTCGCCGCTCTCAAAATGGGCGTTCACCTGATGCGCCAGGGCGAGTACATCACCGAGTACGAGGTGAAACTCGCCACTAAGATTGCGGAGGTCCTATGCGGAGGCAACATCACGCCCGGCACTCCTGTGAGCGAGCAATACATCCTCGACCTGGAACGCGAAGGTTTCAAATCGCTCTGCGGTGAAAAGAAAACGCAGGAACGAATTCAGTACACGTTGAAAACCGGCAAGACGCTGCGGAATTAGCCGACGGCAAACAAGTCCGCTGCGCATCCTTGGCATTTCTTGCCAAAGGCCTGCGAAATCGCCGATCTCCCCTCGTCTAGGGTATCTTCAAACGTTCGACAGTCGACAGGGCGAACGTAAACGTTTCAACCACCATGGCCGGGTTCAAACAGCAAACGATCCGCGGCGGTCTTGCCAAAATCCTTGCCCAAGGCACGACATTTTCGTTGCGTCTCGGTTCTCTCATGGTTCTTGCCCGCTTGCTTGACCCGAAGGATTTCGGGCTCGTAGGGATGGTGACGGCGTTTACCGGAGCGTTGAATCTTTTTCGCGATTTCGGCCTCTCGGCCGCTGCCGTCCAACGCGTAAAAGTCACCGAAGAACAGGCATCAACTCTGTTCTGGATCAATGCAGCAGTGGGTGCCGGTCTCACCTTGCTCATGATCGCTCTCGCCCCGGCTATCGCTGCCTTTTACCACGAGCCGCGCCTCCTATGGGTCACCGTGGTTCTCGCTTCGGGTTTCCTCGTGAACGCTGTGGGAGTTCAGCACTCTTCGCTTTTACAACGTCAAATGCGTTTCACGACTATGGCCGGGATCGATGTCCTTGCGCTCATCGTGAGCATCACGATCGGTATCGTGATGGCCCTGCATGGCTACGGCTATTGGTCTCTGGTAGCTACTGCTTTGATCCCGACGACAATGACCACTGCGTGTCTTTGGATTGCCTCAGCATGGGTTCCAGGACGACCCCGCCGTGGCACCGGGATGCGTTCCATGCTTCGCTTCGGCGGCACGCTCACGCTCAATGGTGTCGTCGTCTATCTGGCCTACAACCTCGATAAGATTCTTCTGGGACGCTTCTGGGGGCCGCAAGCCGTCGGACTCTACGGCCGGGCATACACACTCATCAATCTGCCCACGGAAAACCTAAATTCGGCCGCCGGTGAAGTAGCATTCCCCGCGCTCTCACGCGTGCAACACGATCCACCTCGTCTCAAAAGATATTTCCTCAAAGGATATTCGCTTGTACTCGCCCTCACCGTGCCCATTACGATCGCCGCTGCGCTTTTCGCGGGCGATCTGGTGTCTGTGGTCCTTGGGCCCAAGTGGCACGACGCCGTTGTGCTTTTTCGACTTCTTTCGCCCTCGATCATCATTCTCGCGATGCTGAACCCTCTCATCTGGCTGCTGCTTTCCCTCGGCATGGTTGGCCGTAGCCTGCGCGTCGGCCTCGTCTACTCTCCGATCGTGATTGCGGGCTGCCTCGCTGGATTACACTACGGTCCCGCCGGCGTCGCGCTTGGTTATTCGGCCGTCCTGACGCTCTGGTTCATTCCTCACATTGCGTGGTGCGTACATGGCACGGTTGTTTCCCTGCGGGACGTTCTTCACACGGCTGGCCGCCCGTTGTTGTCCGGGCTCACTGCCGCCGCTGTTGCCGCCTCGTTGCAATCTCTCTATGGCGGCCATCTGTCGGCGTTTCCCAGGCTACTGTTGGGGATGACCGTGCTCCTCAGCGTTTACCTTTTTATGCTGCTCTACGTGATGAGGCAGAAATCCTTTTATCTGGACTTGATTCGCGGGCTGAAGGGATCGGCTTCTGATGAACAAGCAGATCCGACAGCGACGACTGACACTCCTGGTTCATTTCCACAGACCGAGCCTGCGTCGCTATTCAGTAAAGGGTCATCGGGCATAGAAAGTGTTTTGGTGATTGCTTCCGATTACAAGCCCAAACCGGGAGGAATTGCCTCCTATCTCGATAGCCTGACCCGTGGTCTCATAGCTTGCGGAAAAAATGCCAAGGTTCTCGCCCTCGTCGAATCGCATGAAACCGATCGACTCGACTTTCTGCAATCCTACGAAGATTGGGTCATTTCCCTTCCCATCGTTCACGATCAGAGGCCACACAACTGGCTCGGCAACAAATGCGTAAGCCTACTTGAAATTGCTCGTTGCAAGAGCCCTGGCGTGCGCGCCGTTCTGGAACGAACCAGTCTTTTCAAAGACTCTGCCACCGCCATCGTGCAACTGAAAGCCGTTCTCGAAAAAGAAAAGCCAATGTTGGTCGTTCTCGGCCACCTCGATCTGAAACTCTATCCGCTCGTCTTGCACCTGCAACAGATCGGCCAGCCTTACGGAATCATCGCCCATGATTCCGAAATCTATTTCTGTAAGAATCGCGTGAACGATCGCGTTCGACGGGGCATGATTATTAAAGGTGCGAACTGGATCGCCGCCAACTCTCGTCACACGAGGTCCCTGGTCGAAGCATGGGGCATCCCGCGAGAAAAAATCACGATCATTCACCCGCCGCTGTCAGAGCAGGCAATCTTCATCTCCAATGAGCTTGATGGTGAAGTGCGAGACGACAGCTTTACCCTCATCACGGTTAGCCGAATTGTTCCGAACAAAGCCATCGACCTGGTGCTCAAGGCACTTCAGATCATCAACCGTAACGAAATACCCTTTCGCTACATTGTTGTCGGCGAGGGGCCGGAACGCGAATCGCTTCAACAGCTCTCCACCGATCTAGGGCTTCAGAACAAAATCACTTTTACCGGCTACATCTCAGATGAGGACAAATGGCGGCTCCTTCAGGCCTCGGACTTGTATGTCATGCCTTCGCGCGTCCGACCGGAAGACCAGCACGAAGGTTTTGGCATCGCATTTCTCGAAGCCGCTGCGTGTGGTATTCCATCGGTCGGAACAAACGCCGGTGGCATTCCCGATGCAGTTCTCGATGGAGAAACGGGCATGCTCGTTGAACCGGATTCGCCCGAAGCGCTCGCACAAACTCTTACTTTCCTTTACCGAAACCCTGCCGTTCGCATGCGAATGGGAATGGCAGCAAGAGAACGGGCGCGTACGCAGTTTTCCCCAAGCATCGTCGCGGCACAGTTTCACCAAGAGGTGTCACTGCGCATCTAGGTTGCCTGTTTGCGCTGCTGTTGCCAGTTAGTAAACTATCTTCATGCGCGAAGTCGTAGTCGTCTCTGCCCTCCGCACCCCTGTTGGGCGCGCTTTCAAAGGCACGCTCCGCTCCACTCGCCCGGACGACCTTGCCGCCATCGCAATTAAAGCTGCGCTCGAGCGCGTGCCGAAACTCGACACCAAAGAAATCGAAGACGTCATTCTCGGCTGCGCCATGCCCGAAGGTGAACAAGGGATGAATGTCGCGCGTATCGCCGCCTTACGCGCAGGTCTGCCCGTGGAAGTGTCGGCCATGACGATTAACCGTTTCTGCTCGTCCGGGTTGCAAGCGATTGCCATGGCCGCCGAGCGCATTCAGGCTGGGGGTGCGGACGTTATCGTTGCAGGGGGCACTGAATCGATGTCAATGATCCCGATGGGCGGTAATAAGATTTCGCCCAACCCATGGCTCGTAGATCACTATCCGGACTCTTATCTCTCTATGGGATTGACTGCTGAGCGCGTTGCGCAGCGTTTTGGGATATCGCGCGCACAATGCGACGAATTTTCGTTAGCCAGCCATCAAAAGGCCCTCGCCGCACTCCAAGCCGGCAAGTTCGATGACGAAATTGTAGCTGTCCCAGTAACTTTCACAACGCCCAACGGATCGAAGCCAAAGAAAACCGAAATCACATTCAAGCAGGACGAAGGCCCCCGTGCGGATACTTCGCTCGAAGCGCTCGGTGCGCTCAAGCCCGCGTTTCACGTAAAGGGCGTAACCACCGCCGGAAATTCGTCGCAAATGTCGGACGGTGCGGCCGCAGCCGTCGTCATGTCCGCAGAGCGTGCGAAAGCTCTCGGGATCAAGCCACTCGCCCGTTACGTTTCTTTCGCGACCGCCGGGTACAAACCAGAGGAGATGGGACTCGGGCCCGTATTCGCAATTCCGAAAGCGCTCAAGCTAGCCGGACTCAAACTCGACCAGATCGACGTCATAGAGCTCAACGAAGCCTTCGCCGCTCAGTCTCTCGCCGTCATCCAAGAGGCAAGGCTTGATCCCGCGAAAGTGAATCCAAACGGCGGAGCGATCGCCTTGGGCCACCCTCTAGGATGCACCGGCGCCAAGCTAACAGCCAGCGTCATTCGTGAACTGAAGCGCCGTAACGCTCGCTACGGTATGGTGACGATGTGCGTCGGCGGTGGGATGGGAGCGGCAGGGATTTTCGAAAACATCGGCTGAAATTGAAGTGCTTTCGCAACTGGCTCACTCAAACGCCACCTCTACAAACCCCATCCCTTGCATCAAGCTCGTAATGGTCGAGCGCGCATTCTCCTGCGCCTTTTGCAAAATACCGTCGGCGAGCGCCGCTTGGAGTAATTCCTTTTCTGCTTCCGCCCTTACCTGTGTCTCAAGATTCGGATCGGTTGGCACAAGCCATCCTGTCTGACGCGAATACACACGAGTCTTTCCGCTATCGAGACGGGTCACCAAGACTTGAGCTTGCGGCAAATGAACGCGGACGGTTCGGTCCTTCACGTGAACATCGTCGATCTTTAACGTGGCAAAATCAATCCCGGCAATCACTTCTCCATGCACCAACATCAGCAGTCGATCACCGGCCAGGAAGTCTGGAAAAATCTCGCTCTGTTTTTCGCCAGTAACAATCTTGTCCATCGTGTAAACAACGGTTTCAAGCCGCTGCAGCTTTTGGATCCGATCCACCACCGTCGGCTGACTCATATCCGTATGAGTCGTCCGTCGCAACCACGATGACAAGACGCCACCGGGCCACTTCTGCGCCCCGCGAACAACACCCCAGATCACAAGCGCAGCCAACAGCACACCCGCCAATAACGCCGCACAGCCGACTAAACCCGCCCGCGCACGTTGAAGATTAGGATCAACAGCCATAAGTGTTCCGCGTCAACAGCCTACCACCATGGGCCAGTGGCCTTCTCAAGGGCCAAAACCTATAACCAAATTTGGCACGAGGTACGCGTGCAATTCGAAAACCCCGTGCTACCCGTGCTACCCCGTGCTACCCCGTGGTTAAGAATTCAGTGTTACCAACCACAATCTCAATGTCACCAACCTCAGGTGATTCAACAAGCCGCGGGCAGATTTGCTTGAGCGGTAACAGTGTGGGCTCGCCCACCAACTTCCACCTAGCCCACCTTCGTAATGGCATCAAGAGATTGGTCGATGGCAAGTACTGCGAAAAATGAAATAATCCAATGTGATCCCCAGTGCTCCTGAGGTTCAAGATTTGAGGGTTTCCGAATATGGCCACCACTGCTGTACCTAAGACAAAAAGTTCTGGCGGCGCGTTCCTCCTCGAAGAACGCCAGCCCAACGAGGTCTTCACGCCGGAAGATTTCACCGAGCAGCACACGCTCATCGCTCAGACCGCAGAAGAATTCGCCGTTAATGAAATTCTCCCCAATGTCGAGAGGATTGAGCACAAAGACTTCTCCATCACGCGCGACCTTCTCAAAAAAGCCGGCGAACTAGGCCTCAGCTCCGCCGAGATCCCCGAAGCCTATGGCGGTCTCGAGATGGATAAGGTCACCGCCGCGGTCATCGCAGACCACATCGCCAAATACGCGGGTTTTGCCACCACGTGGGGCGGACACACCGGTATCGGAACCTTGCCCATCGTGTACTTTGGCACCGAAGAGCAGAAGAAAAAATATCTTCCTCGCTTGGCGGCCGGAGAGATCGTTGGCGCCTACGCCCTGTCTGAGGCCTCGTCCGGATCTGACGCGCTCAATTGTCGTGCTCGCGCCACACTCTCGCCCGACGGCAAGCACTACATCCTGAATGGCGAAAAGATGTGGATCACCAATGCCGGCTTTGCCGACCTTTTCACCGTCTTCGCGAAAATCGACGGTGAAAAGTTCACGGCATTTCTGGTCGAAAAAACTTTTCCTGGCTTCTCGATCGGCGCCGAAGAACACAAGATGGGTATCCGAGGATCGTCCACGTGCCCTCTCATCCTCGCAGACTGTCAGGTTCCCGCAGAAAATCTGCTCGGGGAAATCGGCAAGGGACACATCATCGCCTTCAACATCCTGAACATCGGACGCTTCAAGCTTGGCGCCATGTGCGTGGGCGGTGCGCGCGTCTCGCTCGAAAATGCTGTTGGATACGCCAAGCAGCGCAAGGCCTTCGAGAAAGTCATCGCTGACTTCGGTCTCGTCCGCGAAAAGATCGCCAACATGGCGACGCTTATCTACGTCGGCGAGGCGCTGGTCTATCGCACCGTTGGCATGATGGACGCGCTTCTCTCTGAAATCGACCAAGCAAGCCCCGACGCTGCTAAAGAAACTCGCAAAGCCATCGAAGAATATGCCGTTGAGTGCTCCATCTTGAAAGTCTGGGGATCGGAGATGATCGACTATGTCGTCGATGAAACCGTCCAGATCTATGGAGGCTACGGCTTCGTCGAAGAGTATCCAGCCGAGCGTGCCTACCGCGACGCCCGTATCAATCGCATCTTCGAAGGGACGAATGAAATTAACCGCCTTATCATCACGGGCTTTTTGCTGAAGCGTGCCATGAGCGGACAACTTGCCCTCATGCCAGCCATCAAGAAGTTGATGGACGAGGTTCTCTCCGGTCCGAGCATCGGGGAAGAAGTCGAGGGCTCGCTCGCAGAAGAACGCAAGCTGGTCTCAAACGCCAAGAAGCTCGGCTTGTTCGCTTCCGGCTCTGCGACGCAGAAATACATGCAGAAAATTCAGGACGAGCAGGAAGTCATGGGCGCGATTGCCGACATGACAATCGAAATCTATGCGATGGAGTCGGCTGTCTTGCGCACCCAAAAACTAATTGCCACCAAGGGCGAGACCGCCGCAGCATTACCGATCGCCATGACTCGCGTTTACCTTACGCAAGCATTCGAGAAAGTGGAAGCGGCCGCCAAAAAAATCATCGCTGCCGTCGCCGACGGAGACATGCTGCGCACCCAACTGGCAATCCTCCGCCGTCTGGCGAAACACGAACTCTTCAACACCATCGAACTTCGCCAGCAAATCGCGCAGAAAATCATTGAGCGTGGAAAATACACGCTGGGATAGGACCGCATAAAACATTTGTCATCCTGAGCAAAGCAAAGGATCTGTTATTCGCCTCCACCACCATCCTCACTTCTTGTCATCCTGTGTGCTGCGAAGGACGTGCTTTTCGCATTCAAAACTCAGCCACGAGCAATCCTTTTGTGCTTTACTACTCCCGCCATGAAACGGCGACTCGTACTCCTTTTCGCACTCTTCGCCCTTTCCGCCCTCGCCCAGACATCTCCTTCCACCAACCTCGCTCCCACTCCTCCCATGGGATGGAACTCTTGGAACAAATTTGCCTGCAACGTCAGTGACGAACTCATCCGCGGCATGGCCGATGCGCTCGTAAAGTCCGGCATGAAAGACGCGGGCTATCAATACGTGGTCATCGACGACTGTTGGCAGGTCAGCCGCGACGAGGTTGGCAACATCGTCGCCGATGCACAGCGCTTTCCACACGGAATCAAGGGTCTCGCAGATTACATCCACTCGACCGGCTTGAAGTTCGGCATCTATTCGGACGCAGGCTCGAAAACTTGTGCCGGGCGTCCCGGAAGCCTCGGGCACGAGTATCAGGATGCTCGCCAGTACGCTGCATGGGGTGTCGACTATCTGAAATACGACTGGTGCAACACAACCACGCAAGACGCGCCAGCCGCCTATGCACTTATGCACGCCGCGCTCGATGCTACCGGACGGCCCATCGTGCTCAGCATCTGTGAATGGGGTAAAGCGCAGCCATGGCTCTGGGGTAAACGGGTTGGCGGTAACTTGTGGCGAGCCACCGGGGACATTCAAGACCGCTGGGAAGGAAAGAAAGAGTGGTCGCCGGGCGACTGTTGCAGTTACGGCGTTGTGGACATCATCGACGCCGTGGCCGACCTGTATTCCTATGCCGGTCCTGGACACTGGAACGATCCCGACATGCTCGAAGTCGGCAACGGCGGCATGACCGACACCGAGTATCGTTCGCACTTTAGTTTCTGGGCGCTTCTCGCGGCGCCGCTGATCGCAGGAAATGATCTGCGCACAATGCCGCCCGAAATTCACGACATTCTCACCAACAAAGAAGTCATCGCGATCAATCAAGATCCGCTCGGACGGCAAGGCCGCCGCGTCCGCAAGGATAACCAACTCAAGGTAGATGTCTGGGCGAAGCAGCTGACCGATGGGAGCCGCGCAGTCATCCTCTTCAATCGCGGTACCGCCGAGCAGATTATAGCGGTCAACTGGGAAGAGATTGGGTATCCAGCAAATATCGTCGCCTCAGTTCGCGACCTCTGGCAACACAAAGATCTCGGCAAGCAGGCGGGGAAAACAGCAGCGACCGTGCCAGCTCATGGCGTGGCAATGCTGGCAGTGCGACCGTAAAACTTTTTAGCAATGTGGCAATAGCCAGATGTCAATTGCAATCGCAAATTGGCAATTGACAATTTGAAAGTGACAAAACCTACTCCTTCGGATATCCCGGATCCGCCTTTACTTCCTCGATTTGCTTCGTGTGTCGTGCGCAGTGAGCAGCGTTCAGCAGAAGCCACTGGTATCCGTCGAGTTCTCCGAGAACTGGGTGCTCGCCGAAATGTTCGCGCAGATCATCATTCGTGGTTCTCACATACTCGATGGTTGCCTGGCGTGACTCGTCGAATGTTTTCGCCAGTTCCGCGCGCGTCGGGAAACGGCCGGTGGGCTTCAAAAACTCCGGCGCTTGTAACTTTGTGCTACGGTCCGGAATCTTGGTCAGCACAATTTCATCCTTGGCATTGATTTCCTCGCGCTTCTCCGGGGCCGACGGCGATTTCATCACCTGTTCCCGGACAAGCGTAAGAATGGCGGATTCAGTCACTGTAATGTGTTCAGCAACCTCCGCGATCGACCAGCGATCGGGCGAAGGCTTATATCTCCACTGTTTTTCGGAGATACCTGAGATCGCCTTTACAAATAGTTGGCGCGTCGCATCCAGATTCAGGATTGCCTTCTCGCGTTCTGCATCGCTCAGAGTAGCCGCCACTGGAGCCGACGCGCGTGCCGCGAGCGGAGTGGTTGCGTTCTGGGCCGAGGAAACGAGCGCTCCACACAACACAACTGCAGATGCCGCCGTGGTGATAAGTTGTTTTCGCATCTCGCCACTTCCTTTAGCGAATTGGAAATTGGCAATCGCCAATCGTCAATCCCCATAAGTGCATGCGCCGGCTCTCTTAACTTTTGGTCTTAAGCTCTTCCATCACGCTTTGAATCAACTCTTTCGCATCGGTCAGCTGCTTCATGATGATTTGAATGTCCATGACTGGCTTGCCCGGCCAGCGCTGGCTCTGGCAGTACACGCCGTGCTGCCCGACAAGGGCCATCGCGTCCGTGATGGTGTCGAGCGTGACAGCCAGACGCCCGCGCGGAACGCCCATCATGGTTTCAAAATGCTCAAGCTCTTCCTGTTTCTCATCGAATACCGGCATGAGGAAATTGTACTGTTTGCGCCGAATATCGGATAATCCTTAGCACTCATTCAGCACTCGACATTCTGCCACTACTGCGGGGCTTACTCTTATCAAGAACTTGCGTCTAATGCCTCACAGCTGTGCATGGCTGAATGCCGACTGCTGAATGCCAAGCGCTCTTACAAGGAGAATTCATGAACAAACGCATTGCCCTCGTTACCGTGGCTATATTTGCTCTGTCGTTGCTTGTCTGCGCTCAGGATGATCCGAGCAAGCGTCCGAGCCCACCTGCCAAGGCAGAATGCAAGCTTGCCAGCGGCAAGACCGCGACTGTCAACTACTCAAGTCCACGCGCCAAGGGCCGCAAGATCTTTGGTGGACTGGTGCCCTTCGGCAAAGTGTGGCGTACCGGCGCAAACGAAGCGACGTCGCTCACAACGGACACAGCATTCACTGTCGGCGGTAAGGACGTTCCCGCGGGCAGCTATACACTCTTCACCGTCCCGAATGCAGACAAGTGGGCGCTTGTCATCAGCAAGAAGACCGGCGAGTGGGGTACCGACTATCCAGGCGAAAGCGAAGACTTGGCTCGTGTGGATATGAAGGTTTCGAAGACGGCGGCCCCGGTCGAGAATTTCACCATCGCCTTCGACTCCAAGGGCACCAGTTGCACGATGAACATCGACTGGGAATCGACTCGCGCATCGGTGGACTTCAGCGAAAAGAAGTAGCATCGAAACGAAATCGGGCGTCCGGACAAGAACGGGCGCCCGTTTATTTTGACTTGTCGTTTAGTAATTGACTTATCGTTCGACGCAATTTGCGGAGGCGTGCATGAAAGTGTTGATCGCGTTTTTGGCCGTTACCGTGGCATGGAGTTGCGCTTCAGCAGAGAACGTCGTTCGCTATCGTGGTGCAGCCGACAATGTGAAGTACGTTTTCGCGACTGCCGATCCTGTGGCGCGTCTCAAGTCGGGGGACATCCTTGAAACCAACACGCTCGACGCATTCGGCAACGCGATTCAGAAGCCAACCGACACGTTGCGCATGGTGAAGGGTGACAACCCGCTGACCGGGCCATTTTTTGTTGAGGGCGCAGAACCAGGCGACACTCTGGTAGTCAAAATTCTTGACTTGCAGATCGATGGCAATCAGGGTGTCGGAACGATTGCACCCGGATTTGGCGCCATCAACTCGAGCAAGTACACGCCCGTCCTGAATCCGGATCTGCCGGAACGGATTTGGCTTTATCCCATCGATCATGCGACAAACACAGCAACATTTTCTGCGCACGACACGAAGTTCTCCGTAAGAATTCCGCTGCGTCCTTTTTTGGGATGCATTGGGGTAGCACCTGCCGATCGCGAAGCGCGCAGCTCGATTGTCCCGGCAGAGTTTGGCGGCAACATGGATGCGCCGGAAGCGAGCGTCGGAAACACGGCTTACTTCCCTGTCAGTGTGGCTGGGGCGTTGCTTTATGTCGGTGATGGGCACGCGGCTATGGGCGACGGCGAGATTGGCGGGTCGGCGATCGAAGTTCCGTTGCGGGCTCGCATGCAGGTGAGTGTCATCAAGGGGCAGAAAATCAGTTGGCCCCGCTTTGAGAACGATGACGCGATCATGGCCGTAGGAGCATATCGTCCGCTGGACGACGCCGCGCGAATTGCATTCACCGAACTGGTCAAATGGATTCACCACGACTATGGGCTGTCCGAGCTGGACGCCTATGAACTGCTCTCCAAAGTCGCAAAGGTACGACTTGCAGAAATGGTAGACCCGAATTATGTGATCATTGCGTCGGTTGAGAAGAAGTACCTGCCGAAGAGTGCGAGGTAGAACGTTAGAGGTAAATGAGTGCTGGCAGCATCGATAAGCAAGGACGCGCGGCCTTCATCGAAGCCTTTGCATCGGCGATTTTCAGTTGGCAATTGACAATCGCAAATCGGAAATGACTAGATCCCCGGCTTCCACCTGAGCACCGGCTTTCTTGCCGCCTGCGTTTCGTCCAAACGCTGCACGCGAGTGTGGTGCGGCGCTGCTAGAACGTAATCCGGATCTTCCTCTACTTCCTGCGCCACTTGCTTCATTGCTTCAATGAAGAGATCCAATTCTTCGAGTGGCTCGCTTTCGGTCGGCTCGATCATTAGCGCGCCGGGCACAATCAGCGGGAATGCAGTTGTATAGGGATGGAATCCGTAATCAATCAGGCGCTTGGCAAGATCCATAGTCTTCACACCTTTTTTGGATTGGAGCTTGTCGCTGAATACGACCTCGTGCATGCTCGGCGTCTCATACGGCAAGTCGTATACACCTTCAAGACCTTTACGAATGTAGTTGGCGTTGAGAACCGCGTCTTCGGTGGTCTGTCGCAGACCGTCGGGGCCATTCGCGTAAATGTAGGCGAGAGCGCGAACGAACATTCCGAAGTTGCCATAGAAAGCACGGACTCGTCCTACCGACATTGGACGGTTGTATTCGAACCCCAACGTGCCGTCCGGCTTGGTAATGACGACGGGCTTCGGCAGAAATGGCTCAAGCCCCTTCTTCACCGCCACCGGACCAGAACCGGGGCCGCCCCCTCCATGCGGCGTTGAAAACGTCTTATGCAGGTTGAGGTGCATAACGTCGACGCCGAAATCACCGGGACGGACTTTGCCTACCAGCGCGTTCATGTTGGCGCCATCCATGTAGAGCAGGCCGCCTTTTGCGTGCATCAGGTCGGCAATCTTGTGAATCTCTTGTTCGAACACGCCAAGGGTATTCGGATTGGTCAGCATGAGCGCCGCGACGTCTTCGTTCATCTGCGCTTCCAGAGCTGACACTTCCACCATGCCGCGATCGTTTGATTTCAAATTCTCGACGGAGTAACCGACCATCGCCGCAGTAGCGGGATTCGTGCCGTGCGCAGAATCCGGAATGAGAACTTTCTTTCGCGGATTTCCCTTTGCCTGGTGATATGCGCGCGTCATGAGAAGCCCAGTGAGTTCACCATGGGCACCGGCCGCGGGCTGGAGCGTAATCGCGTCCATGCCAGTGATTTCGATCAGGCACTCACTCAGTGTCTGAATAATGCGCAGCGCACCTTGGGAGATCTTTTCCGGCTGGTAGGGGTGCCCGTTGGCGATGCCTTCGACTCGAGAGACGAACTCGTTCACACGTGGGTTGTATTTCATCGTGCACGATCCGAGCGGATACATGCCCAGATCAATCGCATAGTTCCAGGTGGAAAGGCGCGTGAAGTGGCGAATGATTTCCAGTTCACTAACTTCCGGCATGTTGCCCAAGTCTTTTCGTTCGGATGAACCGAGAAGCTTCGACGTATCGACGTCGGGCACATCAAGCGGCGGCAGCTTAAATGCTGCCTTGCCCGGTGAGGATTTTTCGAAGATCAGGTTCTCGTTCTGGCTGATGTGACGCGTAGCTTTGCGGGTCATTTGCTTCATCGCGCCACCTCCTGCTTTTCGGGCTCTCTCATGGTTCGGACGGAACGCTCGCTCTCAGAGACTAGACCGACTGCGGTGTCGATTGCAGTCCGCGTCGTAGTTTCGGTGCAGCACCACAACGCTGCGTTCGCAAATTCTGGATAAAACTTCTTGAGTGGCAAGCCCCCGACAATCTTGTGTCCGAGGAGCCGCGAGTTGATCGCGTAAGGGTCTTCGCTGGTTTCAACGACGAATTCGTTGAAGCGCGGCGAACCGGAGAACAAGACCTTGGCGCTTTGTCCGAAACGGTCCGCGGCATAGGCAGCCTTGGCCAGGTTTTGTTTCGCAAGCTCCTTCAATCCAACCTTTCCGTAAATGGTCATGAAGATATTGACCATGAGCGCGACCAGGGCTTGGTTAGTGCAGATGTTTGAAGTCGCTTTCTCGCGACGAATGTGCTGCTCACGGGTCGCCAGAGTTAAGACAAACCCTCGCTTTCCGTTGCGGTCAACGGTTTGCCCCACAAGCCGTCCCGGCATTTGGCGGACATATTTTTCACGGGTTGCAAGTACACCGCAATACGGTCCGCCGAAGCCCATGGGCACGCCAAACGACTGTGCTTCCATGGCGACAATGTCAGCCTCTCGCGGCGGTTCGACGATTCCAAGCGAAACAGCCTCCGCGATCGAGACGACCAGCAGCGCGCCGTGCTTATGGGCGATGTCCGCGATCGCCGCAACGTCTTCGATCGTGCCAAAGAAATTAGGCGATTGAATCAAGATGCAAGCCGTGTCTGCCGAGATCGACTTCTCGAGTTCTTTCAGGTTGACGCGGCCTGTGTCCGCGAACGGTACGGTGGCTACCGGCATTCCCTGGTGCCAGGCATACGTCGCGAGGACCTCGCGATATTCCGGATGTACGCTGCGCGCGATCAGAACGGAATTGCGTCCGGTGATTCGGACCGCCATCATGGCAGCCTCGGCTGCCCCAGTCGATCCGTCATACATCGAAGCGTTCGCCACTTCCATGCCGGTCAATTCGGCAATCATGGTCTGAAATTCAAAGATTGCCTGCAGCGTTCCCTGCGCGAACTCGGCTTGGTAAGGCGTATACGCGGTGAGAAATTCGCCTCGCGAAATTAGTGAATCAATGATGACCGGGCGGTAGTGCATGTATGCGCCCGCGCCCAGGAAGCTGATGTATCCGTCGCCATTTTCTTTCGAGCGCTGCTTGAACCAGTCGACGATTTCCGATTCCGCCATTTGGCGAGGGATATCGAGGTCTCGAGTGAGGCGATACTCAGCTGGAATTGGCGCAAAAAGGTCATCGACAGAGCGCACGCCAATGGTTTTGAGCATGGCTTGGCGATCAGCAGGAGACTTTGGAAGATATCTCATAAGGAAATAGCCGATTTGCGATTGCCCCGTGGAGCCTGTGCAATACGCATTATTGATTTTAGGTTGTTGAGTATTGACTCGGCAGAACAAGAACGGCATTTCAAGCGCGTCTCAATCGTCACTGGGCAATCGGCAACCGTCAATTTTCTACTTTCCACTCTCTTCGTTCACAAATTTTTCGTAGTCAGCAGCGGAGAGGAGCGCGTCTAGCTCACTAGGATTCTTAAGAGTCACTTTGATGATCCAGGAGCCGTGCGCGTCCTTATTGATTTTTTCAGGCGCGGTGGTCAAGTCGTTGTTAGTCGCAGTCACAGTGCCGGATGCAGGCGCGTACAAATCGGAAACGGCCTTCACTGATTCAACCGTTCCAAAGGTCTTCCCAGCGGCGATCTCGGCGCCAACTTTTGGCATGTCGACAAAGACAATGTCGCCCAGCGATTCTTGGGCGTAGTGAGTAATGCCGATCGTTCCGTCCGAGCTGATCCATTCGTGTTCTTTGGTGTACTTGCGGTCGGCGGGATAGGACATGATGGCGCGGCTCCTGGATATTGGCTTCTAGGATCTACCTTAAAAACTTAGTTCACTAACTATGATCAAACCTTTTTCGGGCGCTTGTAGAACGGCGTCGGCACAACCATTGCCTTCACGCCTTGTCCGCGAATTTCAACCTTAAGTTCCTGGCCCAGCCCGCCGAACTCGGGAGGCACGTATGCCAGCGCAATGTTTTTCTTCAGGAACGGCGCAGGAGAGCCGCTCGTTACGTATCCAATTTCCCTTCCGGACAGATCCTGGACCTTATAGTCGTCGCGCGCGATTCCGCGCTCCATCATCTCTAGCCCAACCAGCATCCGTTTTTGGCTCCCAGATTTCGATTGCTCGAGTGCCGCGCGACCGCTGAAGTCGGCCTTTTCCATTTTGCAGAACCGGTCGAGGCCCGCTTCCCAGACATTAATGGTGTCGGAGATTTCGTGTCCGTACAGAGGAAGTTTGGCTTCCAGGCGAAGAGTGTTGCGCGAACCCAATCCACAAGGAACAACCTTCGATTCCTTGCCAGCTTCCAGGATTTCGTTCCAGACGCGGACGCTGGTAGCTTCGTCCGACGGAATATAGATTTCAAATCCGTCTTCGCCGGTGTAGCCGGTGCGGCCCATCAGCACGTTCGGCAGTCCGCAGACCTTGCCGCGCGTGACCCAGTAAAACTTCACCGCGCTCAGGTCGGCGTCGGTCAGCTTCTGAAGAAGATTCACTCCTTTGGGCCCTTGGATCGCGATCTGGGTAAAGTCGTCGGACAGGTGCTCGACTTTGCAATCGAACTGACTTGTATTGTCGCGCACCCAATTGAAGTCTTTTTCGCGTGTGCCGGCATTGATTACCAATAGATACTCATCCTCGCCAAGGCGATGGACGATCACGTCGTCGACAAATGTGCCCTGCGGATAAAGAAGGGCCGAGTACTGAGCCTGTCCGACGGCGAGACGCGAAGCGTCATTCATCGAAATATGTTGCACGGCGGAAAGCGCTTCCGGGCCAGCCAGGCGGATGTCGCCCATGTGACTGACGTCGAAGATGCCGACGCCGGTTCGAACCGCCATATGTTCGTTGATGATGCCGCCGCCGACCGAGGCGGGGTATTCGACCGGCATATCCCATCCGTTGAACTCAACCATGCGAGCGCCTAAGGCGCGGTGAGCAGCGTTCAACGCGGTCTTACGGACTGTCGGCGTGGTGGCAACTACGGACAAAGACCTTTCCTCGAGCGGACAGTGGCTGGGCTGCCGGGGTCTGGAACTCATTAACGTATCACGCAGTTCGGGCGAGCATCAACCGCGGGCGAACTGCGGGAAACAGTCCCGCTACCGTCACGCAATCGGGGATCGCCCGCGAAGGCCCGATACGGTTACTACCGTTACGTTTTACCAACTGCCTGGGCGCGATAGAGTTTCACCCATGGCCGCACCTGGAAAAGCGAAAGTCGTTTGTTTGCAGTGTGAGCAGGTTGAAAGCCGCTGCGAATGCGAAAAGTATTGTTGTCTTTGCCAGTCGCAAATCGATCCCCGCATGTGCCATGACGGATTGTGGTATTGCGACCCGTGTCGTATCGCGTGCGACTATAAGACTGTGGACTAGCGGGGATTCTGCTCCCATTAGCCCTGACCGCAAACCCAATTCAGCGTGACCACAACGGTTCCGCTCCGGTCCAACCAACCTTCCGAGAACACAACCACTGTTGCTAACAATTGATTGAATCTTGCGTCAACCAAATGGTTCCGCATAGATTCGTCCGGCGATATGATCGACAATCCATCCACTACTAGGCATCAATCACCTCGGAGCAGAGTTTGGGCGCCAACGGGGAAACAATTCGATTCCGGCCGCTGACTCCAAAGAACTGGAGCGACCTTGAAGACCTTTTCGGTCCGCGCGGCGCGTCTGGCGGTTGTTGGTGTATGTGGTGGCGCTTGAAACGTTCTGAGTACAATAAGAAGAAGGGCGCGGGTAACAAACGCGCATTCCAGAAAATTGTCGCAGCAGGCGCATCCTCAGGCGTGCTTGCCTATGTCGGTGGGAAGGCCGTCGGTTGGTGCGCTATCGCCCCTCGTCGCGATTATCCGGTGCTCGAACAGTCACGAATTCTAAAGCCCGTCGATGACTTGCCGGTTTGGTCAGTGACCTGTTTCTTCGTACCGCGCCTGTATCGTAGGCAAGGCTTGACCAGCAAGCTGCTCGTCGCGGCAGTCGAGTTGGCGCGAAAGCAGGGTGCGACGGCAGTCGAAGGATACCCACAAGATCCAAAAGACACGAGTATGGTGGAGGCATTCGCCTGGACCGGTTTCGCATCTGCCTTTAAGAAGGCGGGCTTCAAGGAAGTAGCAAGACGATCACCTACACGGCCGGTGATGAGAAAACTTTGTTAGCTTTCTAAATAACCACAGCTTCTTTGTACTCGCCGTATACCTTGCGCATTGCGTCTGAGATTTCGCCGACCGTCGCGTTGGCTTCCACAGCCGCAAGTATTCTCGGCATTAGGTTTTCACCGCTCCGGGCCGTGTCTTCAACATCCGCAATCGCGCGTTCCCACGGTTTACGATCTCGCTTCGCCCGCAGTGCCTTCAGCCGCTCGATCTGTTTGCGTTCGAGCGCTTCATCGATTCGCTGAATCGGGATCGCCTTTTCTTCCTCTATCGTAAAGCGATTCACGCCTACGACAACGGCGTCCTGATGATCGACCGCCTGTTGATATTCATAGGCGGCGTTTTGAATTTCCTGCTGCACATATCCGCGCTCAATGGCCTTCAGCATTCCACCCATGACTTCAATCTTTTCGAGATAGGCGTTCGCTTTGGCCTCGATTTCGTTCGTCAATGACTCGATGTAGTACGAGCCCGCCAGCGGATCGATGGTTTGAGGCGCACCGGATTCATAGGCGATGACCTGCTGCGTGCGCAGCGCGATTCGCGCGGATTGCTCCGTGGGCAAAGCCAACGCTTCGTCGTAAGAATTGGTATGAAGCGATTGAGTCCCGCCGAGAACGGCTGCCATCGCCTGAATGGCGGTGCGTACGATGTTGTTTTCAGGTTGCTGGGCAGTCAGGGTCGATCCGGCCGTCTGTGTGTGGAAGCGAAGCATCCAAGACTTAGGATTTTTTGCTTTGAAATTGTCGCGCATAATGCGCGCCCACATCCGGCGCGCCGCCCGGAATTTCGCGACTTCCTCAAGAAAATTATTGTGCGAATTGAAGAAGAAAGAGAGCCGCGGCGCAAATTTGTCGATGTCGAGACCTGCATTGATGGCTGCCTGAACATAGGCAATACCATTGCCTAATGTAAAGGCCACTTCCTGCACGGCGGTCGATCCGGCCTCGCGCATGTGATAGCCCGAAATTGAGATCGTATTCCAGTCGGGAACGTTATCGTTCGTCCACGCAAAAAGATCCGTAATGATTCGCATCGCCTGTTGCGGCGGATAGATATACGTTCCGCGCGCGATGTACTCCTTGAGTACATCGTTCTGCACGGTACCTGACAACCTTCTCACTTCCCCACCCTGCCGCTTGGCGACAGCCACGTAGAGCGCTAGCAGGATCGACGCGGTCGCGTTAATCGTCATCGAGGTTGAAATTTTTGTGAGGTCGATGCCATCGAACAGCCGCTGCATGTCCTCGATGGAGTCGATGGCCACGCCGACTTTTCCAACTTCACCTAGAGCGAGGACGTTGTCGGAGTCGAGCCCAATCTGGGTAGGCAGATCGAACGCAACCGACAAACCAGTGGTTCCGTGCCCGAGCAGATATTTGTATCGCTTGTTCGATTCCTCGGCGTCGCCCATTCCCGCGTACTGCCGCATGGTCCAGAGGCGTCCGCGATACATGGTTGCTTGCACGCCACGGGTATAGGGAAACTGTCCGGGGAATCCGATGTCGCGGTCGTAGTCGGACGACGCGAGATCGACGGGCGTATAGAGCGCCTGAACGGGAAGGTGCGACGACGTCTGCGTCTCGGGAGCCTTCCCCTTTGACTTGTGGTCCGGCCGAACCGTTTTGGTCACGTCAGGCATTGAAATTTAGAACGATGGAAACTCCGCGGCGAAGTTTTCTATTTGCGAGCCTGGCCCTTTCTACGAACTCTCCAGAAAGAACTGAGCCCAAAATAAGCAAAGGTCAGGCAAAAGCAAAGCGCGATGAGCACACGCGCAGGACCTTGGTTGCCGGCTTGATATTTTGCGTACTCCCGCAGCACCGCCGATCCGCCGATGAGCGCCAATGCAAGGAAAACAAAGCCTGTTACCTCGAGCCATAGCTGGTGCAGAATGCGCGCAAACGAACTGGCCGTCGCGCGCAAACCACTGAGTGCAGCAGCGCCGAAACGCGTTTTTCCGGCCTGTTGTCCCAGCACACGGGCGAGAATGCTCGCTTTTCGAACTGTGGAGAGATTAGGCAACGGACGATTTTAGCAGCCTCAGGAAGTCCACTCCGAGGTTAGAATAGGGGCGCGAGGGTGGCCGTCCGCAACTTTGGAATTGTTGTAGCATCGAAAGAGCAGGCGAGTGCGAGACGAGGCGCGGCCAGACGCAACGAGGAAATGCGATGGATGACCAGTCGGGGGGTCAGGTGGACCAGCAACTGAAGCAGCTCATGAACGAACTGGGCGCAGCTATCAACGAGTCTCTGGCCGACTCAGAGCAGATCGCCGAGGTGGTGTCCCGCATTAAAGACGGCGGCTACGATATCTTCCTGGTACTTGAAGCTACGATCGGCGTGAGCAAGCAAAGCGACAAGTCGACCGAAAAAACCTCGCTTGTGACGACACTGAGCAGCAATGCTGACTTGAAAATCAGCGAGCAGGATCTGAAGTTTCTCAAGTCTCTCCGCATCAAGCTCGACGAAGAAGAAAAGAAGCCTTAACACCGGTCGGCAAGTTTGAAGGAGTCGTTTTTTCGACGAACCCCTCTCAGCCAAAACCCGCGTCAGATCTGGGATTTACCCACGCACTGCAACCTTTTGCAACTTCTTTAAATTAATCAAAAAAACCCACGTGTTGCTTGACGCCACCTGTGCGACATAGCACAATACGCCGAGCATCTGTTTCCCGGGGTACAGATGCAGCCTTTCGCTGGCGCAGCGCTCCCACGTTGCTCCCCTGCCGGCCAATCGCAAGTCTTCAAGGACCACTGAAGAACAGATGTGTGTCGTGCATCCTCGCGCCCCAGGGATGATCGTTGGCCACGGGACCCTAAGACCACCTGTGGATTGTGGTTCAAGAGTTTAAAGAGGAGAGACGCACCCATGTTGTCTCAGAAAAATTTTGCCACGCTCGTTGCGATGGCATTGTTATCTGTCTGCATTTCAATCCCAGCGACTGCCCAACTTGCATTCAATGATTTCAGTAGTACAGCCGGCCTTACCCTGAAAGGAACAGCGGTTCAGGCGACCAATGGCAACAAGCAGGTATTGCGACTAACCACCGATGGACAGCAACACGTGTCCGGTGCAGCCTGGGGTACTTCGCAGCAGTCTGTGGGGAGCGGTTTTACAACCGCATTCACATTTCAGATTTCGCATTCTCCAACCACCGGTCCCGGGCCGGCGGATGGCTTGGCGTTCGTCATACAGAATTCGCAAAACGAAACGGCGAGCGGTGTGAACGCCCTGGGCGGATCAGGCGGCGCTATCGGTTATGGAATACCTAACCTGGACGGTGGTACGGACGATTCCGGCACCCCGATCGATAACAGTCTCGCGATCGAAATCGATACCTATCAGAACGGTTGGGATCCGGACGCCAACCACATCGCCGTGCAGAGTTGCGGGACGGGAAACAATTCCGAAGATCACAACGCAACCTTTGGCGACAGTTCACCCTGCAACCTTGGACTGGTTTCGAATCCGCGAGGTGTCAATCTCTCCGACGGCCAGCCGCACACGTTGTTCGTGCAGTACGATCCGGGTACGCTTCGCATTTGGCTCGATGATCCGGCCAGCGAACCCATACTCACGATCTCAGTAAATCTTTCTACGCTCCTGAACCTCAACACAGCAGAAGATGGATCGAAGACTGCCTTCGTTGGTTTTACGAGTGCAACAGGACTGTTCAGCGAAACCACCGATGTTGACAGCTGGACGTTCAGCCCTGGCACAACCCCCACAACCATCACCCAAGGCCTGCCTCAGGTGACGAATCAGCAGACCGACATCAACTTTGTTTACGGCAGTTACAACCACAAAGTGGAATATTTCAATTCGACGTCGGAGAACGAGCTCTCTGTAACAGCGATCCCGATTGACCAGCTGGAATTCCATAACACTCGGTTGGCCGGAACCCCATTCTCGGGCGCGGACTGCGCCATCTATCAAGGCACCGGCGGCAAGTGCGTGCTGTTCCGAGTGCAATGCACCGAGGGCAACGACTGTTCCACTCTTGACTACGATGTATTCAACAACTTCAACTCCGATTTCACGATTACAGGGGCGGGCGTTTTGAAGGCGCCGATTGGCACCAATACTTGGCAAAACATCATCAAGGCGTTCGTTCAGTCGCGGCTCGACCCAGGAACTAGGTCGGGCAGCAAGGGCTTTTCGGATTTCATCGTGGTGCAGAACGCTACGGCGGCTCCGACGGTGACTTTCACCTCTCCGGCTTCCGGAGGCTTCTATCCCGCGGGTACAACAATTCCGGTGAGCTTCACCTGCGTACCCGATCCCACCGCACCGCTAGTCACGCCGGTGGATTGCAACGGTACGATTGACGGTGTCGCCGTTACCAATCCCGGCACTTTTACGTCGAACACTTTAGGACAACATACTATCCAGGTAACGACGTCGGACAGCGTGTTGAACAGCGTCGTGCGGACCGCTACGTTCACGATCGGCACTGTGCCGGCGTTCACTAGCGGCAATACCACCACGTTCACGCAAGGCGTTTCCGGTACCTTTACAGTCACGGCTTCCGGTTCGCCAGTCCCAACAATTACGCTTTTGAGTGGAACGCTGCCTTCGGGCGTTTCGTTCAACGGAAGCACCCTAAGTGGAACTCCAACCCAGAGCGGTACGTTCCCGTTGACCTTCAAGGCAACGAACGGCGTTGCTAGCGTTACACAGTCGTTCACCTTGATCGTGCTCGGACCGCAGGCATCGATCTCGCCGACAAGCTTGAACTTCGGCACGGTAAAGTTCCTCACCCTGTGGGCGAAGAACGTCACCGTTAAAAACACAGGTACCCAGCCACTGAAGATCAACGGCGTGCAAGTGATCCAGGGTACGTCGGACTGGGATGACTACTTCTTTGTCAACTTCTGCCCGTCGACGTTGGGCGCCGGCAAGAGTTGTCTGATTACGGTCTTCTTCTTCGCAGACGATCTTGGCGTGAGAACAGCAACGCTGAACGTTTACAACAACTCTTCTACCAACCCGCTGCAGGTCAGCCTGACGGGCAACGTAGTCAAGAAGTAGACCTACAGATTTACACGGCCGGACCCTTCGGGTCCGGCTTTTTTTTCTAACGAAATCAAACATGACTCCTTCTAATGTCGTCGCGATCGCTAATGCCCTGCCCCCTCTCCCCCAATGGTGATCTTGAAAGGGCGTGCCTTTTGCCCGTTGTATCTCCCGTCGCAACGAATAAGTACGCAGGGAGGAACTTCGCAATGATCAAACAGGATGTTTTCGACAAGGCGATCGCTGCACATGCAGGCTGGAAAGCGCGCCTCAGAACAACCGTGAGTGCTGGCAAGTCTGATGTACCGCCAGCACGGTAAACGCCGACAACCAGGGTAACTTCGGAAAGTGGCTTAATGGAACGGACCTGTCAGCAGCAGAAAAACAGACGGACACTTGCCGGGAAGTGAAGCAACTGTACGCCACTTTCACCAGCAAGCTGGGCGTGGCAGCATCGGGACGGAAGGCAGAAGCTGAAAAGGCAATCGGCATCGGAGGATCGGATTCCCAAGCTTCGAGCGCGCTCACCGAAGCGATGATTCGATGGCGCAGCAGTAATAAATGAAATTTGCTGGCTTGGCGCTGCCGGCCACTGAGGTAGACGCCAGCCCAGCAATAACCGCACCACCCCTTCTATTTCCCCGCTTGCTTTTGCGCGTCGTTGTACATCTGCGCCAGGTCGGCACGGTTGAGGAAGGATTGGCTCGAGGCTTCTTTTTGCTCATCGGCCCAACGGCCTAGAGCTTCGCGGAAATATCCAGCCGCTTGTTTCGTGTCACCTGACTCTTTCGCAGCGACGCCAAGCAGGTAGTTCGCGCGTGCTTCGAGCCCGCCTAGACCGAATTTCTGAGCCCGAGTCAGAGCGCGATCCAGTTCTTGCCGGGCGGCGGGAATCGACTTGCCCTTCAGCAGTGATTCTCCAAGATCGAGGGACGCTTGCACAGCTTCGAACTTAAGACCCTGGCTGTCGGCTTGTTGCGCCAAGCCCTTAATTGCGGCGGAACCTCTTCCTTGAATCGCGTCAATACGGGCCATCGCAATTTTGGCAGCGAGAATTTTTTCAGGATCTTTGCCTTTGGTTGCTGTTTGCAGGGCCAGCTCGTAAAGCGAGCGGGCGGACTTCAGATCTCCGCGGTAAAACGCGAGATCGCCGGAATAGAGCTGCACTTGCGCGATCAGGGCTTGATTCTTGAGTTCCGTCGCTAGAGACATTGCTTGTTCAAGACTCTGTTTTGCTTCGTCACTGCGACCAACCTGCGCCAAGGACAAGCCGTAACCGCTGAGAATCTCCGCCATCCAATAGCTGCGATCTTTAAGGTCCCGGAAAGTTTTTAACGCGTCTTCGCGCGCTTTGAGAGCCGCACCATAACGACCTTGATACTGAAATACGGTCCCCATGTCATACGACGCAATCGCAGCATCGCGCGTATCGCCAGAACTGCGCCACGTTTCAAGCGCCTTCAGGTACTGCTTCAGCGCTTCGTCGAACTGCCCCATTTTTGTGTTCGTGGCGGCGAGGTTGCGGACCGTCTCTGCCACATCCTCTGGTATCTTCAGCTTCTCGCGCATCTGAAGAGCTTGCGTGTAGTTGGTCAGCGCGTCTTCGTACTGCCCCTTGCTGAAATAACTCGTGCCGATATTGTTGAGCAAACTTGCCTGGGCCAATTCGTTCTTTAACTCATTACGCTGGATGGTCAGCGCTTGCTGATAGAGCTGTAGCGCCTTGTCTTGCTCTCCGCGATCTCCATAGAAATTTCCCATGTCCATCAGGGTGTCCGCGTAGCCGCGGCGATCGCCGATATCCTGCCGAATTTGGAGAGCTTCTTTGTAGTTCGCCTCGGCTTGTGGAATTTGACCGAGCATCACGTGTGCTTGCGCACTCTCATTCAGGCTGACGGCGATGCCGCGTTTATCCCCCAGTTCCCTTTTTATGTCGAGAGAACGTTTGTAATTCTCTAGCGCGTCTTGTGCCCGGTTGCTCGAGCGGTAAGCCACCCCAATGGCGTGCAGAATCGCGGCTTGCTCAACTTTGTTGCCTTGAATGGTGGCCAGACTCTGCGCTTTATTCAGATCGTCGAGACTGTCAAGAGGTTTTCCGGCCTTGATCTGAACTCGTCCGCGCGCAAGCAACGCGTCAACATATTTCGGATCCTGTTCTAGGACTTTGCTGTAGTGCTGGGTTGCTTTATCGAAGTCGTTATTGTTTTCATACAAGCTACCCAGCGCGAACTGAATGTCAGGATCTTGCGGCGCCGCTTTCTCCAGGTTCGTATACGACTCAATCGCTTTGTCCGTGTCCCCTGCAATTCGCGCATTCGTGGCCGCGATGAAGTAGCGCTCGGAGACCGGCAGGTTCTGACTGAGGTTCACGGCCCGCCGAGAATTCTTTTCCGCTTCCGTGTCGTAGCCCTGGTTCGAATACGCCTGGCCGAGTCTTGCATAGGCCAGCGCAAACTTATCGTCTGCCTGAGTTGCTGCTTCGAATTGCTTTTGCGCCTCGAGATTCTTGCCTTGGCGCATCAGGTTCATTCCTTCGTTGTAGGCTCTGAGGGCTTCAACCGATGAGGAAGATGGGCGGAACGCTTGCTCTTGCAGTTCCTTTACGATTTCTGGCGACAGCGCGAGATTCTCGCGCACTTTTTTCGCCAACTGATCAACGGCCGCCGGCAAATCTTTCTCCGATGCCGCTTCGACATCAAGAGGAATGATGTTGGCTCCGCGTTTAAAGTCCTGAAGCTTGGCGTCGATCCTTATACGTCCATTCGAGCGCGTGAACTGTCCCCAAATCAAAGTCTGCGCGCTGCTGTTCGAAGCAATGTTTCTCAAGGTTCCAGGATCAAGAGGCGAATCGCTGGTAAACCGCAAGTCGTTCAGTACCTGATGAAGACGGTCTGCCGATACCGTCCTCAAGCTCGCCGATTGGCCAATGTCATTCGGCAGCAACTCGGCGAGGTTGGAGCCGATCCAATCGAGCCCAGGGTCGCCCGACGCGTTCCGAAACGGCAGCACGGCGAGCGAGTTCACTGGTCCCTTTGCAACGGACGTGGATGTCGTCGCAGGAAGACCGCTGCGCCAGAGCCATCCACCGACACCGACGGCGATGGCAAGGATCGCCGCGCCAACCCACATCCACGGCAACTTTCGGGTAGAGGCCGGCGCTACACCAGCCGACCCAGACGCTCGCAATGTTCCCGCCATCGACGCCATTACCGGACGCTTCCCTTGCCAAGCATCCAGGTCAGCGAGCATTTCGCTTACGTTCGCGTACCGATGTTCTACGTCCCGCTCCAGACACTTACTGACGATGTCGCTCAAACCTTTTGGAACGGCGGCGTCAATCTCGGACGCCGGAATCGCGCGTTCCTGGCTGCGTTTGAGCAAGCTCGCCAAGGCTGTGTCCGCCTTGTAAGGCATCTTTCCAGTCAGTAGTTCGTAAAAGATCAGCCCGAGCGCAAAGATATCGGAACGCTGATCGAGTTGTTTCCCCATCGCCTGTTCTGGCGACATGTATTCCATCGTGCCGACGAGCGCGCCCGTCTGAGTCATGCCGTCAGACTCAAGTGAGCGAGCAAGACCAAAATCCATAACAAGGATGCGGCCCTGCTTGTCCTGCATCACGTTCTGTGGCTTCAGATCGCGATGAATCACACCAACGCCGTGGGCGGCTTCGAGCGCCAGACAAATTTGCCGCACGATCTCGACTGCTTCTTCAGGCGAGAACTTGCCGTGCTTTAGCAACAGCGAACGCAGGTCGGAGCCCTCGATGAACTCCATGGTGATGAACTTCACGCCCGACGCTTCCCCAAGGTCGTAGACGCGAACCGCATTGCGATGAGTAACCTGGTGCGCGAGCAACAGCTCTTGCTTGAAGCGCGCCAGGATTGCCGGATTCGATGCAAGTTCGGGACGAATCACTTTCAGCGCCACGGGGCGCCCTAGTTCGCGGTCGGATGACTTGTAGACGGCGCCCATTCCGCCTTCGCCGAGCAGTTGAAGGATTTCGTAACGATCACCGAGCACGTCGCCGATCTGAAGAACGGCAGCGCTCACGAAAAGTCCTGACATTTGACGACGCGCTGGGCTGGGCGACGCCGGAGTGGGTGACTTGGCAGTTAACATTCCGGGAACCAACGTGGCGTCGAGATCCACCATGGTCGCACCCGGATCAGGCGTGCTGAAACCTACATCGATGATCGTTGCCTCGGGATCGTGCGGTTCACTGCCGGGCGACAGCGGCACGTTGCTGGACGAGCTTTCCCCTGCGTAGCGCGTACCTGCGCCAGGCGCGTCCGGCTTTTTGGGCGCACTCCCGTCCGGCCGTGGCTTCTTTTCGTCCATAGCTTCGCCCTGGGAACGTGCGGGCAATGTGGCCGATGAGGGGGACTATCATCGATGCACCCGACCGTGCGCCAGCGGGTACTCGTTCGTCTCGGAAGTATATACCGATCAAGCAACCGTTTGTGGGATGGAATCGAGGCGTGCAATGGCCGTTTCGGCATCATCTCACGAGATGGATGTGCCACAGTTTCATGGCCTTGAGTCACTAGAGAGTAATTAGCCGGAGTCCTTTCGGACTCCGGCTCTTGGAGCTACTCCGTGTTGCCCCGGTTTTCGGTGGCGGTGGCAGTGATTTTGCCAAACAAGCCATCGTTCTCCTCGTTCGGACCAGCGGTGAAGTACAACTCGGTGGATGACCCTGACCTCGCATTCCCACCCGCGAAACTGATCGCCCACAACCCGTCGATCATCAGCGGCTCGTCAGTCGCCCCCAACACCGTGCCGACCAATTTTCCCGACACAGCGTTGAACGCATGGATCGTGCCATCGCCAAAGTTACCGATCAACAAGCGATGGGCAAACGGACCGAAATCCGACGGTGCCAGTGCGACGCCCCATGGAGCGTTCATCCACGCGCCATGCTGCAAACGCAGCAATAGCTTTCCATCCGGATTAAAGATCGTCACGTAGCCCAAGCCGGCCCCATGATCTTCATCTTCTTCACCCGGAGTGCGGCGTGCAAAAGTCACCACCAGGTTCCCACCCACGTTCTGAATATTGAACGGAACGTAGTTGCGCGGCAAGTTCGGATCGTGAAATTTATCAGCTGATAAATTTACAAGCTGAAACTTGTCGTTGAATACTTCGATTGTCCCCGCCTTAAAGTTTGTAGCGTATAACCGAGGTCCGGCAGCAGTGGTCGCGAGCGCCATGCCTTTGTACGACGCTACATCCGAACGGTCCTTCTTCGTCACAGCAACCGTCGGATTCACACCTGGATTCCAACCCGCAATCGTTCCGTTTTCCGTAACAAACAAAAAAATCGCGGGCGCTCCGGGACCAACCTCGAAGCCTCCCGTGTAGTTGAAAACCGTGCCGGTGGGTGCCGATGGACCAGTCTGTCCCTTCCCCGGCGGAATCGTCACCACCAACGGCTGCGGTGCACCAGTTAGGTCGTAAAGCGTGGAGAGCCCAGTCCCGTTGTCGGAGATCCACCAAGGTGAACCAGACGCGCGAGAAAGTCCCCAGGCATTGACAAGGTTAGGATCCGGGATGACCCCGGTCGAAGCGGTGTTTGCGGTTAGATCCACGCGCGTGTAATGCTGCGCCGACGCGATTGTGGACACACACAGAACCAGAAGAACCACTGCCACCCACAAGCGGCAGATGCGATCGCCATGCATTGTGCACCTCTTGGATTGTTTCGAGATCGGCGCCTGCGGACTTCCCGCGCCAGGCGGGACTTCTCAGGCTAGGGCCGCATTGAAGATGCTATGGGTGCGGGTTCGCTCCCAATGTCATCAAAGTGTCAGGGAATTGTCATTTCCTTCAGACAAGCGCGCCGCCGGACCATTTTGCCGTGTGCTAGTATCTCGTTTCTGTCGTTTCTTGCACCGCACGGCCCGTGCTGCAAGGCGAAAACTGGTCGCGCGATGTTTACCAGAACTGAACTAGAACGAATCTGGGAACCGCGATGAAAGATACGCTGGGAGTCTTGTTGGCCGGAGGTGCAGGCGAACGCCTGTATCCGCTGACCCGGGATAGGGCCAAGCCCGCCGTCACTTTTGGCGGCATTTACCGCATTATCGATATCACCCTCTCCAACTGCCTTAATTCCGATCTCCGACGCGTCTATATCCTTACCCAGTACAAAGCTCTCTCATTAAACCGCCACATCCGCGAGGGCTGGAACATTCTGGGTAGCGAGATCGGGGAGTTTATCGAGATTCTCCCCCCCATGAAACGGGTAAGCGAGAACTGGTACATGGGCACGGCCGACGCGGTATATCAGAACATCTACTCGATTGGTTCCGAACAACCCAAGCACGTGCTCATTCTTTCGGGCGACCACATCTACAAAATGAATTACGGCCGTATGTTGAAACAGCACAACGATGCGGGTGCCGACGTTACCGTAGCCACCCTGCTGATGGACCCCTCCGAGTGCAGTCGATTCGGTGTGGTCGAGATGGATCGTGACAGTCGCATTACCGGCTTCCAGGAAAAACCAAAACAGACGGATATCCGGTCGACCTTCGATCCGACCAAGACTTCAGGCTCCATGGGAATTTACATCTTCAACACAGACGTTTTAATTCCCGTTCTACTGAAAGACGCCGAAGACCCGCAGTCCAGCCACGATTTCGGAAAAGATATCCTGCCGAAGATGCTGGACGAGTATCGCGTCTATGCATTCAACTTCGTCGATGAGAATAAAAAGGAGGCGCTTTACTGGCGCGACGTCGGAACACTAGAGGCATTTTACGAAGCCAACACGGACTTGGTGTCGGTGTCTCCTGTCTTCAACTTGTACGACGAAGAGTGGCCGATCCGCACCCACCAGCGGCAGTATCCGCCTGCAAAGTTTGTGTTCGCCGAAAGTGGGCGTACAGGAGAAGCGCTCGATTCACTGGTTTCGCAGGGCTGCATCATTTCCGGAGGCCAAGTGAAAAACTGCGTGCTGTCCCCCGACGTGCGGGTAAACAGCTACAGCGAAGTTGACTCCAGCATCCTGTTTTCACACGTGAATGTAGGGCGGCATTGCCGCATTCGGCGAGCGATCCTCGACCGTGACGTACACATACCCGAAGGAACAACGATCGGATTCGACGCAGAAGCTGACAGGCAGCGTTATTTCGTGACCGAAAGTGGGATCACAGTTGTGACGCGCGATTACTCGTTATTCGAAAACCCGGTCACAGTCGACTACTTCACGAGCGAGTAGCCGCAGTCACCCGGTTAGGCCACGGTTCAAACCGTATCATTCCGTTGCAATAGCCTCGAAATTCGTTATCATTTATGCAATTGCAGTCCTGCGGGCTCAGTAATGTCTGCCGTCGCCTTCTCCCGGGGTAAAATTTTGGTACCAAAAGGAGATCGCTTTGAAACTCCTGCGATTCACCCTGCCTCTCATCATCCTATTTGCCATATTTGCGTTCGCCGACGACCAGCATCAACACGCTCTAACCGAAGACGAGGTGGGCTCCGTTCAATTCGCCACCTCCTGTGCAGCCAGCGTTCAAAAAGACTTCAACGGGGCAGTCGCATTGCTGCACTCGTTCCAGTACGAACAGAGCCGGCGTGCTTTTGAGAATGTGGCGGCGAAAGATCCGCAGTGCGCGATGGCGTACTGGGGTGTAGCGATGTCTTACTACCACGGACTGTGGGAGAACAGCGATCTCGCGTCAGGACGCACCGCATGGCGCAAAGCGGATCAGATCGCCTCGTCGAACACGAAAACCACTCCTCGCGAGAAGGCGTACATCGAGGCATTGGGCGAAATCTATCGCCAAGATGACAAAGACCAGGCCACGCATGCCCGAGCGTTTGAACAGAAATTCGGTGCTCTGCAAGCAAGTTATCCCGACGACAGCGAGGCAGCAATCTTTCATGCTTTATCGCTCGACATCACAGCTCCCAAGACCGATAAAACCTTCTCGAACCAGCGGAAGTGTGGAGAAATCCTTGAGCCGATTTTTCAGAAGCAACCGCATCACCCGGGCGTTGCCCACTACATCATTCACTGCTACGACAACGTAGCGCTGGCAGAACAAGGGCTGTCCGCGGCTCGTCTCTATGCAAAGATCGCGCCAATCTCTGCCCACGCACACCACATGCCGTCCCATTTGTTCACCCGCGTCGGCTTGTGGAGTGAATCCATTGAGTCCAACAAGCGATCAGCGCAAATCGCGGCAGCGGCCGAAGCAACCTCCTCGAACGGCGAGGCTCGCGATCAGCGTTTGCATGCTATGGATTATCTCGAATACGCCTATTTGCAGAACGGCGAAGTCGACAAAGCCAAAGCTGTGCTCAGCGAAATGCTCTCGTTCGCACCTGCGTCCGGACTCACCTTCACCGGCAACTATGCTCTAGCCGCCATTCCAGCACGTTCCGTGTTGGAGCTTGGAGCTTGGGACGCTGCTAGCCGCATCGAACCTTTGAAGACAGGTGTTCCCTGGGCGCAGGCTATTTCGTGGACGGCAATTGGGGTCGGCAGCGCGCGTTCGAAAAATCCGTCACGCGCGGCGGAGGCCGAGCGCATGTTGGCGTCGCTCCATGAGCAGGCTGCGAAGTTGAACAACAGTTACTGGGCGGACCAAATCGAAGTCCAACGCCGTGAGGTCGCTGCCTGGATCGCACGCTCATCAGGCAAACAAGACGACGCATTAACGATGATGCGCTCCGCCGTTGAGCTTGAAGAGAGCATGGACAAGCATGCCGTAACTCCAGGCGCTGTCATTCCCGCCCGCGAAATGCTTGCGCAAATGTTGACCCTGAATGATCAGCCCAAGGCCGCATTTGCGGAGTACCAGGCCGTCCTGAAGCTGGCACCGAACCGTTTCAATGCACTCTACGGCGCTGCCGCATCCGCAGAAGCCGCTGGACAGCTGCAAGAAGCTAGAAACTATTATCTAAAAGTCACCGAAGTTGCCCCGGGCTCTCAGCGAACGGAACAGAAAGCTGCTCAGGAAAAGCTGGCGTCTTTGTCGGCACACAATATTCAATAGCGATGAACAATACCGCGATCACCGGATCACTCCGGTGATCGCGTCCTTTCACTGGTACGTCGTGCAGCTTGAATACGGCCCTACGCGGATTTCTTCAGTTTCGGCCTCTTCAAATCTCCCTTACTCGTGATCGTTTCGACTCCTTTTTCGAGTTCTGGTTGCTCAACGATCCGCCACTCGCCGCCTTCGTTCCACGGACCGCGCGCATCGGTTTCGCCCTCATCCCCAGTTCCAGTCGAATCGTTAAAGTACTCGTCGACCAGGCCGGGCGTGGGGGCAATCTTGCCAATCGAAAATGGATTTTTTCCCAAGCTCTCAAGTGCAGCCGTGAAAGCCTTCATGTGCGTGATCTCGCGCGTCATTAAGAATTGCAGCGCATCTTTCGATCCCGGATCGTCACAGAAGTTGATAAGACGCTCATAGACAATCTTCGCGCGTGCTTCGGCGGCAATATTGCTGCGAAGATCCACGTCGAGTTCCCCGGTGATTTTCAAATAATCAGCCGTCCATGCATCGCCCATGGAGTTAAACAATCCCACGCCACCGCCACCAGCGATCGCAATTAGAGGATCCACTTCCGCCGCGTCGCGACTTTTCTTCATTGGCCGCAGATGCATTCGAGCCAATGTCCCGACAATTTCGAGATGGCTCAGTTCTTCCGTCCCGATATCCATAAGCATGTCCTTGCGATCGGGATCATCGCAGTTCAAGCCCTGGATCGAATATTGCATGGCTGCCGCCAATTCACCATTTGCACCGCCGAATTGCTCGAGCAACATGTTGCCGAACCGTGGATCGGGGGTACCAACGTTTACCGTGTACATCAGCTTCTTAATGTGGTGATACATACACTCTCTTTCTTCACTGCAGGAATACGACCCGTCTCGATAATCATCGTTTCACGTCGCCACTATGAGAATGGTCTCCGGCTGCGCAACGAACAATAAGGACCGTACCGTAGGAAAATCATTGGTGTGCCTGAGGGACACGAACTCACACATCGAGAATCGCAATGTCCGCGCCGGGTCGAGCGCATTACGGCATGGACGCAAACCCTCTAACCCGCTGTCTACAGTGCTGCCAACGAACCATCCTCTGTCACTGTTGACAGTTCCGCCTGATTCGTCCGAGTTGCTGTAATTGCCGCTCAGGTTGATACGCCAGACGACTGAAAAGGAGTGATTGGCAATGCCAGGAAAAGTACGAGAAATGACAAAAAAGCCGAACATCCTCGTTATTTGGGGAGACGACATCGGCATTCAAAACCTCAGCTGCTACAGCCACGGCGTAATGGGGTATAAAACACCCAACATTGATCGACTCGCCAAAGAAGGCATGATGTTTACCGATTCCTACGGCGAGCAGAGCTGTACGGCGGGCCGTGCCTCGTTTATCACAGGCCAGAGCGGCTACCGTACAGGACTAACCAAGGTCGGCCTGCCCGGCGCGGCTGTCGGTCTGCACGCCGAAGACCCGACCATTGCCGAACTTCTCAAGCCCCTCGGCTACGCGACGGGCCAGTTCGGCAAAAATCACCTTGGCGACCAGAATAAATTTCTACCTACCGCACACGGGTTCGACGAGTTCTTCGGCAACCTTTATCACCTGAACGCTGAAGAAGACCCCGAAGATCCCGACTATCCGAAAGACCCCAAGTTCAAGGCTCAGTTCGGACCACGCGGCGTGCTGCACTGCTGGGCTGCTGACAAAGACGACGCGACTGAGCAGCCGCGCTGGGGAAGAGTAGGCAAACAAAAAATCAAGGACACCGGCCCGCTCACGCGAAAAAGAATGGAGACGTGTGACGACGAGTTTGTTTCTGCGGCCAGCGATTTCATCACGCGCCAACATAAAGCCGGCACACCGTTTTTCTGCTGGGTGAATACCACCCACATGCATGCTCGAACGCACACCAAGCCGAGCAGCCTCGGACAGGCTGGCGACAATCAGTCCCCCTACCACGACACGATGATTGACCATGACAAGAATGTGGGTGAGTTGCTCGACCTGTTGGACAAGCTGGGCATCGCCGAGGACACCCTCGTGATGTACAGCACTGACAACGGGCCACACATGAACAGCTGGCCGGATGCCGGTATGACCCCTTTCCGCAGCGAGAAGGACACGAATTGGGAGGGAGCATTCCGCGTTCCGGAATTGGTCCGCTGGCCCGGCAAAATACCGGCGGGTTCGATTTCCAACGAAATCGTTCAACATCACGACTGGCTGCCGACATTCCTGGCGATGGCAGGTGAACCCGACATCATCGAGAAGCTCAAGAAGGGTCACAAAGCTGGCGACAAAACCTTCAAGGTGCACATCGATGGTTTCAACCTCTTGCCATATCTCACTGGGAAGGAGAAAAAGAGCCCGCGGCCGGGTCTCATCTACTTCGACGACGATGGAAATCTGGTCGCTATGCGCTACAACAATTGGAAAATGGTTTTCATGGAGCAGCGCTGCGAAGGAACTCTCAGAATTTGGGCGGAGCCCTTCACTGCGCTACGGGTTCCAAAACTGTTCAACCTGCGTACCGATCCGCTTGAGCGTGCTGACATCACCTCGAACACCTACTGGGATTGGTATCTGTCCAAGGCCTACTTGATCATGGGGGCTCAGGCGATGGTCGGTCGGTTCTTGGAAACATTCAAAGATTTCCCGCCGCGTCAGAAGGCGGCATCGTTCACGATTGACCAGGCAATGGAAAAGATGGCCTCTGCTGCCACTGGCGGCAAGGCGACCACGAATGTTGCTTAATGAGAAGACCCGGTCGGCCTGCTTCGTTTGCTGAAAAGGCGCGCCGTCGTTCATAAATGACAACGCAATGCCTCTTGGGGAACGTTGCGGCTCTGACTCTTTTAGGCCCGTCTTAACAGGCGGGCCCTTCTTTCCCCCCTGCATCCGGAATTGACACAAGGAATGCTCAATGACGATGCGGCCTGCCGATCCGAACGGCTCGCTTTTTTGGGTCAGCAACACAAGTACGCACTTCACCCTTTCTTCGCCCCGCCTTTACAACCCCTGCTACAATGCCTAGCTTTATGAAACAAGGGAACTTCTGGCATCACAGAAACGTATCTCCATTGTGATGTAAAGGCGGAGCTTCGTCCGGCCCAAGCCGGAACCGCAGAGGTAGACCCAGGAGTTTCGGGAGTGCTGGTTGGAAGACGCGCAGCTGGTCGGAATGCTCGTCCGTCGCTGTATTTCAGGCGACGCCGTTGCTTGGGAAGAAATCGTCCAGCGCTACAACCGGCGTATCTTCAACATTTGCTATCGTTTCGCGGGTTCCTCCGACGATGCACAGGACCTCACCCAAGAGGTCTTCATCAAGATGTACCGCACCTTACCCAGCTACGACGTGCAGAAGGGTGCGTTCATGACTTGGGTCACGACCATCACCCGCAATCTCCTGGTCGATCACTTTCGAAAGCATAAACAGGACAGGCAAACGGATTCGCTCGATTCGGCGCCCTCGGAACACGAGGATGCCATGCCCCTCAGCGACCAGATCGCCGATACCTCGCTACCGCCCGATTCCCGCGTGCAGAGCCGGGAAGCAGGCGAAATCGTTCACGGGGCGCTACAAAAGCTTTCCCCCGAGCTCCGGGAAGCAGTCATTTTGCGGGACTTGCAGGATATGGACTACCGGGAGATTGCCACGGTACTAAAGGTCCCGGAAGGCACTGTGAAATCAAGAATAAACCGGGGGCGAGCGGAACTTGCGCGCCTCCTACAACGTACATACAGGCAGGTGATGTGATGCCAGGCGAAACCAAAAACGGTATGCAGTGCGCCGAGTTTGACAGCCTCCTCAGCGATGCGCTGGACGGCCTTCTGTCCGGTCCAAAACTGGAGAGCTTTCAAAATCACTCACGGGTGTGCCCCGTCTGCGGACCTTTGTTCGCGGATGTGGCCGCCGGGCAACACTGGCTGAAATCAATGGGCGAAGTTGAAGCCCCTCCAGCTCTGGTAACCAACATTCTCGCCGAAACGACCGGGATCAACCCATCGCGTTTGCGCGCGTTGTCCCCGTCAGGCGCCAGGGTGCCGTTCACCGAGCGGGCGCGGGGATGGATCGGCTCGATCGTGAGCCCGGTCTTCGCCACCATGCGTCAGCCACGCTTCGCCATGTCATTCGGCATGGTGTTCTTTTCGCTTTCAGTGGCACTGAGCGTCGCCGGTGTGAAGCCGGCGGATCTGGCTCATGTGGACCTTCGTCCAGCCGCCATCAAGCGAACGTACTATTCCACCACCGGCAAGGTCGTGAAGTATTACGAAAACATCCGCTTTGTATATGAGATCGAATCGCGAGTGCGCGAACTGAAGCGGGCCACACAGCCCGCCGAACCGAGCCCCGCGGAGCGAGAACCGCGCAAGAACAACACCAGTGGACAACCAGAGCAACGACAGGAACGCAATTACAGTAGGGACGAGCATCAGCCCGTGCTGGCCTCGCTCCCTGAAAGTACGCCTGAAGTGACGGTGACCACGATCAGGAGGTACGTATGAACTGCGCCAATCATGCTGATGCGTCAGCTGTGGCCTATTGCCGCACATGCGGAAAAGCGCTGTGCGCCAACTGCACCCGGCCGGTCAAGGGAGTCATTTACTGCGAAAACTGTCTCGCCGATCGCATGGCGGGAGTTCAACCACAACAGACGGTGTACCAACCAGCTACGGATCCGGGATCGAGAATTCCCCCGCAACCAACTGGTTTCGGCCCCAGCCCAGGCTTAGCGGGCGTGTTGGCTGCCATTTTTCCGTTCGGTGTCGGAGCGGTCTATTGCGGGCAATACGCAAAGGGGCTCGCGCACCTGGTGATTCTCGCCATGCTGATCGTCGGGCAGACTGTCACGAACAGCGATGGAATGCACGTGCTGCTCGGGATCTCGCTTGGATTTTTCTACATCTATCAGATCATCGACGCGGTGCGCTCGGCCAAAGCCTTACAAATGGGCCAGCCTGTACCCGATCCATTTGGATTAGGACAGGCATTTAGTACCGGTGATCGAATCGACTCGTCCAAAATTCCGACCGGCGCCGTCGTATTGATCGGCCTCGGCATTCTGTTTCTGTTGCACACGGTGGGCTTCCTCGAGTTTGGATTTGACCGCTTCTGGCCGCTCATTTTGATCGTGCTCGGCGGATGGATGTTTGCCAAGCGCTGGGGACTACTAGGCGCCGTTGCGGGTTGCAACTGCGCGCGCTGCCGTGCGCAAGGCCTCATGGGCCCAGCAATCCTCCTCACGATCGGTCTGCTGTTCTTGCTGAACGGCGTCGCGGATCTCGGTCTTCACAAGACGTGGCCGATCATTCTGCTCGTTATCGGAGGCGTGAAGCTGTTGCAGAGCAATGCGTCCACCGAAGGACACGTGAACGTCATGCCGATGGCGCCGGGTATCCCCCCTGCCGCTCCGCCGCCACCGGTTGCCCCTATGCCGCCGACGCATCCTTCCAACGAGGTGCAGAATGGCTAGCCCGGTCGCGCCACCGCCAATTTTGCCGCCTTCGCGGCAAAGGTCATTCGCGGGTCCCGTCGTTCTCATCGTGTTGGGCTTGCTGTTCCTGATGGGAACGATGGGTATCCTGCGTTGGGGTTCCCTGGTCCACTCCTTCGGGCGCTTCTGGCCCGTGCTGCTGATTATCTGGGGCGTCATTAAGCTGCTCGAATATCAGCAGGCGCAGCGCAGTGGAAGTCGTCCCCCGGGTATCGGCGCTGGCGGCGCGTTTCTTGTCATCTTCCTGGTAGTTTCGGGACTGATTGCAACCCAGGCCACTCGTGTCAACTGGGATGCGGTCAAGGACAACATGGATATCGATGGCGGCGACTTCGACTTCCTCGGCAACAAATACACCTACAACGATGAACTCTCGCAAGCCTTCCCCGCCGGCGGAAGCCTGCACGTCAACAATGAACGTGGCGGCGTAACAATCTCTGTCTCCAGCGACGATAAGATTCACGTCTCGGTGCGCAAGACCGTGCGCGCCGAAAAACAAGAAGACGCCGACAAATACGACACCCAGACAAAGCCGGGAATCGTCGTCAACGACAAGACCGTAACCGTGAATGCGAACACGCAGGGCGCCGGAGAACACGGCGTCAGTACCGATCTTGACATCACCATCCCTCGCAAAGCGGATGTGGTCGTTTCGTCGCGACGCGGAGATGTACAAATCGCCGATCGCGAGGGAAATGTACAAATCAATTCGCAGCGCGGGCCCGTCACGCTGGATGACATCGTCGGGAACGCAGCGCTCACACTGTCAGGCTCGTCGCTGAAAGCTGAGAACATCTCGGGCGATGTGACAATCGACGGCCGCGCAAATGAAGTTTCCTTGACGGATGTGAAAGGCTCAGCTCGTTTGAACGGTGAATTTCAAGAAAGCGTGCGTCTCTCCAAAATCGGCAAGACCGTTGGCTTTCGCTCCTCGCGTACAGACATGGAGTTCTCGAAACTGGACGGCGATCTGGATTTGGACTCCGACGATTTGCGTGCTACATCAATCGTCGGGCCCGTGCGCCTGATCACTCGCTCCAAGGACATCCGCCTCGAGGAAATCTCAGGTGATCTGCGCCTTGAAGATTCAAACGGGGGCGTGGACGTCAGCTTCCGCACTTTAGGTAGCGTGCAGATTGAAAACCGCAAAGGTGATATCGAGATCGCGGTACCACCGAAATCCACATTTCACATCGAAGCGCGAAGCCGCGGCGGCGAGATTGATTCCGACTTCTCTGAGCTCAACGTCAATCAACAGCACGGAGACGCGATCCTCAATGGCGCGATCGGTAACGGCGGCCCACGCATTGTCCTAAACAACGAACATGGAAATATTTCCGTGCGTCACGCATCAACCGTTCCGCCAGTCCCCCCGGTAGCTCCAGTTCCTCCGGTTCCCGGCGTGCACAATAAAATCCCGAAGACGGGCGACGTGCATAAACCTCCCGCTCCTCCGGAGGAGACAGAGAACTAAACCTGCGGCTCTAGTATTAAACGGAATCCGAACTAGGAATGCGGGCGCGACTGCTACTGGCAGTAATCGGCGACTAGCGTACCTGAACTTCGCAAGTCATTTCCTCCATCCCACCGACCGCGCCCACGCGTCCATTTGCTTGCGGTGGTTCGCCAGACCTTCGAGCGAAATGCGCTGTCCCGAACTCAGCTTTTTCGGATCAAGCGGTCCGAGTCCGACTCCCGAGCGCAGCTCGTTCACCCGCTCCGGCGCTTCCAGGGGACAGATCGCCATCACCCCTTCGTCATTCCAGTCGGAATGGGTACCGTAAATCTGAGGGCGTCCCTCAAAAAAGCAGATGCGATCCGCAAGATATGCCGGCTGCCATCGGGGAATCTCGCCGCGCGTTGCAGCTTCAAGAAGAAGCGGCAGATATCCCCGTTGCAAATCTGGCTCACCGATGGAGTGTTGCAGCACCAGCCATGCTGCTTCTGCACCATCCTGCCCCACAAGCGCCGTCCCCGGCCATCCGTGCTCGGCAACGATCGCGCGCAATCGCTCTGCATTCTGTCGATGCACCAGTTCCATTCGCGGGTGATATCCGCTGTCGAGTTCTCCTACGCTCGCGAGTTCTTCCCGCACACGATTGTCCGCATCGCGCATCGCCAACAATTCGCGCTGCAGATCTACATTCAAGAAATCAATTTTTCCGCGGGAGATTTGGCTAAAGCAGATTGGACCAGGCTCTCGGCCCGATCCAGCACTTCGTCTTCGGTAAGGTTGCTGGAATCGATGACGACAGCATCTGCAGCCGCCACTAACGGAGAATTTGCTCGCGTCCGATCGCGCTGATCACGATCGCGCAACTCAGCGGCAATCGACTCAGCCGACGGCCCTTTCGCGTGTTGCTGTTCGAGACGCCGGCGCTCTCGGACGATCGGGTCTGCGTCCAGAAAAATCTTAATGTCAGCATCGGGAAAAACTTTGGTCCCTATGTCACGTCCTTCCATCACGACTCCGCCACCCGCACCCATCTCTCGTTGACGCGCCACCATCCATTCCCGCACCTTCGGATGCACGGAAACGCGCGAAGCTGCTTCAGTCACGTCGCGCTCCCGAATGCGCGCGGACACATCACGGCCGCCAAGCAGCACGCGGTTGCCGCCAATCGTCGGTTCAAGCTCGATTCGCGCGTTTTGCGCGAGCGCAACCAGCGCCGATTCATCTTCGAACGACGTGTCCCAATCAATCGCTTTAAGCGCAAGGGCACGGTACATCGCCCCACTCTCGAGATTCACGTACCCGAGCTTCCGAGCCAGACGGGACGCGATCGTGCTCTTCCCCGCTCCGGCAGGGCCGTCGATCGCGATAATCAGCTTGCGTGGGGAAAGGTCGGTCATTATGCGAATGTGCGATTTTACATGGGTGAATGGAGGAACACTAGATTGGGAGTCGAAACACCGTTCTACCCAACCCGCTCGGGGCGTGGCTGCGGCACATATACCGCCTTCGGAGGAGTAACCTGCAGCATAGAGTGGCTGCCGGCACGCAGAAAACTTAGTTCGCGCGCAGCCAACAGGGCGTTGACCGCTTCCTTAACCCGAGATCGTGGAACAAGGTTACCCAGAAAAACCTCGACTTCCTGCGGCTCAGCTGCAACCACGCAGTCAAGATATTTCGAAACCAATGCCGACAATGCCGCTGGAACAGACAGCCCGATACCCTCGTTCACAGCCTCCGGCGCCCAACGGTACAGCACGTCCCACGACGCACCTTCGGAAGCCTTGTAGTCCACACGTGTGATTCTTAACTTTGCCCAGAGTTCCCCAAGACCGCGATCAAGCGCCGCATTCGACAAGCTCCCGCCCAATTTCTCACCAAGTTTTTGCCGCGAAATCGGGCCATCCTCCCGAATCACCTCAAACGCATCGCAAGCCAGCTGTGAATAAGGAGAGCGTGGTCCCGCCTTGGGTGCTTGCTTCGGATTTCGCTCCCCGGCCAATGCGTAGAAGAATGGGAAGACCGACGCGGCCACCAGCAACCCGTTGTTCTCATCAAACGGATTCGCTTCGAAAGCGGCTTTCTCGCGCAGCAATCGCACCATTAAATCCGTGGCGTCGCGCGACCGCGGGTCCGCGAACGCATGCTGCCACGTGGGCAGACGATCATCCGCGCCGGCCCACGCGCCTATAAATGTCGGCGCTAAAACTGCGGGTTTCATCGGATACAGCATCGCAAACCCCACCGACTCGATGAATGAGCGCGCGTCCTCAATCGTCCGAACGGGCTTCCCGTTCAGCCGCCATTTTTCCCGCCGCAGTTCTTCGAGTTCGAGATCAGTCATAAAAAAGCTTCTGGCTTTCATTAGATCATAGCGTGAGAGTCGATCGCCCGCTTCGGTATCGGACAGAAGCCACAGACTTGAATGAATAAGAACCAGGGCTACATGCTATTGGCCAGTAGCTGGCAGCCAGAAGCGCTCTTTATATCCTTTTGAACGCCTTCTGGATATCCTTCATCGAATATCGCAACACGACCGGACGTCCGTGTGGGCAGGTCATCGGATGGTCCGTCTTCGCGAGCTCGGCGAGCAGCCACTCCATTTTGTTTTGTTCCAGTGGCATATTCACTTTGATCGCGGCATGGCAGGCGATCGACGCTGCAATGCGTGTGCGAATCGTCTCCATATTCAAGCTCTGCTCTTCGTGTGAAAATTGTTCGAGCAGCTCCGTGAGCAAGTGCTCAACCTGGGATGCGTCCACTCCCGCCGGAGAAACTTTGATAGCAATCGACCGCGACCCGAACAGCTCCGCCTCAAATCCGTTGGCAGAAAGTTCATCAGCAATTTCACCAAACACGGCCTGTTGGGCCGGAGTGAGTTCGAGCACCAGTGGCATCAGTAGGCGCTGACTCTCGGCCTTCTGTGCCGCTCTCTGTTTCAACACCCTTTCAAACAGCACACGCTCGTGCGCGACGTGCTGGTCCACAATCCACAGCCCATCTTCATTCACTGCCAGGATGAAGGAGTTCCGAATTTGTCCCAGCGGCTTCAATGTGCTCAGCGACTCGAGCGAAGGCGCTTCTTCCACCAGATCCGGAAGTGGCGGCGCGCACCCGCTATCGGGCACAACCTCCGGCATCCGGGCCAGCGCAAGCGCGGCATTCGCCTCTACCGCGATCCCGCCTTCGAATTGAAAACGTCCGCTGGTTGGAGGCAACGCCGGCGCATGCAGTGCGAAACCTCCCGCTGCCCCACCCTCGTTCTCTCCAAACCGCGTTTGATGCCGCCATCCGGCGTTGTCAGCGGATGCTCCGGGACTCAATCCCGGACTCGCCGTCGGTTGCGCGTGCATCTCTGTCATGAACTGCGGCACCGGACGCGCCTTCATCAGCGCCGCTCGCACCGCATCACGAACAAAATCATGCACCGCCGTCTGCTGCCGGAAACGTACCTCCGTTTTCGACGGATGAACGTTAACGTCAACTTCCGCCGTCGGCAGCTCAAGAAAAAGCAGCACCACTGGAAACAACGTAGGCGGAAGAATATTTCGGTAAGACTCCGTCAGCGCATGCTGAATAAGGCGGTCACGGATCAGGCGTCCATTGACGAAAACATAAATCGAATTCCGATTCAGTTTCTGAATCTCGGGTTTGGATACGAACCCGTGAACCCGCAACTCTCCAAAACTCGCGACTCCTTCTTCCTCGTTTGAGCTGTCGCGCCGATCCTCCATCTGCGCTCGACGCCATGGAGGCGGCTGTGGCAATCCGATTCGCTCCAACTGTTGGACAGCGGCAATCGGAATCAACTGGTCGAGCGTATCTTTTCCGAACACCTGGTACACACGTTCGCTGTGTCCCGCGACTGGCGGCGCGACCAGAACCGCGTTCGTCGCCGAATGCAATTCGAAATGTTTGTCGGGATGCGCCAGCGCATAATGCGTCACGAGCGACGCGATATGCGACAGCTCGGTTGACTCAGACTTGAGGAACTTCTTCCTCGCTGGAACATTGAAAAACAGATCTCTCACCGTGATCGACGTGCCGACTGGCAGGCCCGCTTCCTCCACTTTGAAAATCTTGCCGCCGTTAATCTCAACCACCGTGCCGACGCCATCCTCGGCTGCTTGCGTTTCGAGTCTGAATCGCGACACAGACGCAATCGACGGCAACGCCTCGCCACGAAACCCAAGCGTCGCGATGGTCAGCAAATCCTCTGTGTCTTTGATTTTCGACGTAGCATGCCGCTCAAACGCAAGCAATGCATCATCGCGCACCATGCCGCAACCGTTGTCGGTGATCTGGATGAGTCTTTTTCCCCCAGCTTCGACCTGGAGCCTGATGCGCGTCGAACCAGCATCCAGCGCGTTCTCCAGCAACTCCTTTACGACGGAGGCAGGCCGCTCCACGACCTCGCCAGCGGCGATCTGGTTGGCAACGCGTTCAGGAAGGACGTGGATTTTCCCCATGGCTCGATCTCTAGCATATCGGATCGTGCAACCACGCTTCGCCAAAACTTACGAATGCCTGGCGTCTGAGCGGGCCCGCCGAAGACTTGCACCACTCAACTGTCGAACAGCGATTCCGAAGGGCATTCGCTTGGGCACTTCAACTTAGGATGACGAGATCTGTGGCAATGGGATAGTTGGTGTAGTGGCCGACATTGCCAGCAAGGCGATTTTCTCCAACTACGCCGGGCTGCTACCATGCGGCATGTTCAATTTTGGAAAGCCAAAAACGACGGGCGACTGGTTAGTTCATTTCGCGGGGGCGGTTGTTGCCATATTCCTCGTCTGGTGGATGCTTCGGATGTACGTGCTGTGAATGCACTCCAAACTTACATCTTGGCGTCAACGAGTGCATTGGCGCTCTTCTCAGAGTCGACGCCAGCGTGTGCTCGCAACCCCGTTGACACCGCCGGCATTATCAGAGGCGATGTTTCACGCACTACTCTGCCAGTCCTGATTCGCGTAAAGCTGAACTGTCCTCAACCTTTTCGTGCAAGGGTATGGAGGCTTTCAACAGGGTACCGGTGGAATCGGACTCGATTTCCAGCCTTCCCCCCAACTCCTTAAGCCTTTCCCGCATACCAGCGATCCCAACTCCGACATCCGATCCACTGCTGTTCATTTTGGCAAGTCGCTCGGATGAAATCCCCTTGCCATAATCCCTGACTGAAAGCGAGATCACATTTTGGTCGGCTTGAAGAAGCACATCGACCGTCGCAGATTCCGAGTGTTTGGTAATGTTCGTTAGACTCTCTTGCAAGACCCTGAATAAAACAATTTCAACCGATCCGGGCGGACGAATGCGTTCCGGCATTTGGAGCCTTACCTGAATAGGACTGCGCTTGTTGAATCCGTCAACGTACCAGGACGCGGCAGCAACAAAACCCGACTCGTCAAGAAGCGGCGGATGTAGAAGATAAGACGTGGTCCGGATTTCCCGAAGGGCCTGATCGGCAAGTCCATGTAGTTCGGTAAGTAGGTCGGCTGTTTGAGGGTATCGCGACACCCCATGTCCCAGCACACTCAGGGTCATTTTCAACGCGGCCAGCGTCTGGCCGGCGGAATCGTGCAAGTCCCGCGCCACACGACGCCGTTCTTCGTCCTGAATGCGCAGTACGCTTAACGAGAGCTCTCGTAATTTTTCTTCTGTCCTCCGGTGAACGCTGACTTCTTCTCGGAAAGCAGACAAAGTAGTTTCTAATTCTCTCGTTCGCTCCTGGACTTGCCGCTCCAAGTCGCCGTGAGCCTGGCGCAGTGCCTCCTCGGCGCGCTCTAGTCGAACGTTTCTTTGGACAACCTCTCGCTGCGCATTGATCAGCTCATTGTTCACGCGGGAGAGCTCGCTATACAGACGATCGTCGCGATCCATGTCACCCACAGAATTTGCGTTCATAGCATCCATTTCAAGCCTATGATCAGGCTTTGGTTTCGGCGATCACTCGTCTTGCGAAGCTACAACACTATCGGTCTGGCCAGCCATCTTATCGTCGAGCCCGCCTATCAGAGTTATTGCGTCGGAGGCATCCTTGGTCCAGTAATCGGCCCCGACGTCGCGCCACAGATTGGGCGCAATCTTGAAAGCGTAACCGCCGACGAGAATTCTCGTCGCCGGGCTTGCCAAACGTACCGCCGCAATCACCTCCCGCACCACAGGGATGTGGAAAGTCATGGACGCAGAAATGGCAAGAATATTGGAATGATTGTCCCGAAGCACATCGACAATGCCGGCTGTCGGCACATTTGCACCGAGGTAGATTGTGTTCCAGCCTTCCATTTCGAGTAGGTCGCAAAGCATCCGTGCTCCAATTTCATGCAACTCTCCGCTCACGCAGGCAGCAACAATCGTCCCTCTGCTGATTCGACCCGAACGAAAAATATACGGGTAGAGCTGCGACATAATAAGCTGCGTCGAGGCCGTGCAATAGTGCTCCTGCGCGATGCTGACAACGTTAGATTGCCACAAGCGGCCAATCTCGTATTGGCAAGGTTCAAAAACGTGGCGATAGATTTCCTTGATGCTGACTTTGTTTTCCACCGCTGCCAAAATCAGAGCTGCAGCCGAGTGCCGCTCGTAGCGAAGAAGGGCGCGTAGATAGCGGTTCGCGAGTTCCGCCAGCGGTTGCGCCGGATCGAGAAATGATGGGTTATCGCTTGCGTGTCTCAGACTCTCAATAGCTGACTTCAGATAGTCCACTGCGGGTATTTGCATCGATGTTGGAAGCTCTTTTCGCAAAACGTCCAACATCACCTCGAGATTTTCCACTAAATCCCCAACTGCAATATCGCGAGCAACAAGCATTGTTCGTGCCCACGCAGCATATTGCAGGAACAGAGCCTGTTCGCCCGCCCCTACCGCTTCGGAGAGATATCGGAGGTGGTGACGGGCATCTTCTAAACACCTCGCCATCCCTTTTCTCCCATACCGCTGTTCCAAGGCAGGACTAAGTTTCCAGTGGCGTTCAACAATTTCGCCAGCGAGATCCTCTTGCCTTTCAACAATGAAATTGCGAATTGTTTCGAGAGTCTTCGGCATCGAATTCCGCCGCTTCGGATCGGTTGACCCAAAAAAAGATGGGATGCAGCTAGATCGCCGGTCCTTAGTTTTCGCTGGCCAGGTGATTGAAGGTTGAATCGCTCAAAGACTGAGCCGATCAGGAGCGGACGAAAGAAGAGACATTACGCTCGTGACCAGACGCGATTGCGGATAAATCTCCCTCAGAACATCAATATTCCTTAGGAAGCAATGAGATTAAATACGCGCAAGACAGCGCTGCCCGGTACAAGCTTCAATCCCTTCGGCATTCCCGCATGCGATTCGTGATAGGCGTGGCTTTTATGCCATGTCCGGTAGCTGGCAATATCCACCCAGTAGGTCATCAGCCAGATTTCATTCGGCATGTCTTCTGGGCTCAGGACCTCCATTCGGACAAAACCCGCGGCGTTGTCGACAAGATGCGGACGAAGAATGAAAGCTTGTTTCACATCGGCATCCATGCCATTGGCCACGACAAATCTGCTCAGGACGCCAACCGCTTGCTTTTCCAATTGAGCAACTCTTCCCGAAAGAACTCCTTTAAGAGTCTACGCCTACAACCGTCGATATGCGGTTTTCGGCGGTCAGGAGGGTAAGCCTTCAGGGGCGATCACGAATGCTACTGCGCAAGGTACCCTCCGTCGATCACGAGTTCGGTGCCCGTCATAAAGCTCGACTCGTCAGATGCAAGGAAGAGACAGCCGTTCGCAATTTCAAGCGGGGTGCCTGCGCGCTTCATAGGTGTGCGGCCAATCACGCTGGCGTTGATGGCCGGATCCTGAGACTGGGTCAGCGGTGTGTCAATAAACCCCGGGTGGACAGTATTTACACGGATCCCGTCGCCGGCATAGGTAATCGCCGCGTTCTTCGACATCATCACCAACGCGCCTTTGGTCGCATGATAGGCATGTGCACCCGGCACCGCAGCGGTTCCCCAGATCGAAGACACGTTGATGATCGCGCCGGCCTGATGTTTCTTCATATGCGGGATCACTTCTCTCATCCCAAAGAAGCAACCGTCCTGGTTCACACCCAGAACACGGCGCCAGTTCTCGGTGCTGCAGTCATGCACGGCGTCATAGACGGCGATGCCGGCGTTGTTCACCAGAACATCCAACCTCCCGTGAGCCGCCACGATGTCCATGACCACTCGCTTCCAGTGCTCTTCCTTCGAAACGTCTAGCTCTACCCCGGTCACGCCGGCCGGGAAGATCCCCGATGGGTTGCTTGAACTGCCGGCGTAGACGATCGCGCCTTCCCCGGCAAACAACTCGGCCACCGCGAAACCAATGCCGCGCGATGCGCCGGTTACCAACGCCACTTTTCCTTGGAGTCTCATTTCTTGCCTCCTAACGTTGCGCAAACGAGACAATGGATTGCTGTCCCAGGTATCTCGTAGCGGCTCAGAGGACTCGCGCAACCACGAAGTCCTCGATGGAGACGATGTGTCGGCGTCCTTTGCCTCCAAACGGACGGAGATTCTACAGGACTCGGAGCGCCAGTTGATCAAATCAGGCGATTTCACCAACTACTTGGGAACGGGCTTCCGCGCCAAACTACTTGGTGAAATGGCGATTTTTCACCAACCATCATTTACTCCCGTCGATCTGGTGTAAATTGTTGCGCGCACTATCCAACAGAGTGAAGGAAGCAAACATGTCACGACTGGTCCTTGGCGCGATTTGCGGTCTCATACTCGGCGCAGTCGATGTCGGAATCATGCTACCAATGTCCTTCCCTGACAAAAGAGCAGCGATCACAGCAGCTTTCATTGCACGCTTTGGAATCGGATTTGTCATTGGATCGGCGCGCCTGCCATGGCCCGGCTGGTGCGTGGGTCTGCTCTTTGGACTTCTACTGAGTATTCCAGATGCGATTATCACGAACGCTTACGCGCCAATCATCGGCATGGGCGCAGTTGGCGGAGCCGTCATTGGTTGGATTGTCGGAAAGTTCGGAAACTAGTTGACGTTAATAGCGATTTCACCAGTTTGCGCCGATTGTTCGCCAAAATCCGGGTCAACGAGTGAAATGGCGATTTTGCAACAGTAATTCCAAGCCCATGAGTTGATGCAAATTAATCCGCTCTGCCGTAGGCTGTTGGCCGTGAAAACTCGCCTTCCGCTCCGATTCACTTTAATGGTCTGCTTGCTCATGTTGGCTATCACCGCCATTTGCTGCAGAACGGCTCCTGTCGCCGAGGACGTCACAGCAACCCAGTTGAAGGCGTATGTATACGGACCTCAGGGCTACTACTCGACCATGTTCAGGGGAGTGCGTTACGTGGGTAGTGATGCGCATTTCGATTACATCGCACTCATGTATGCAGACAGTGTCGCGAGAGCAAACTGTTTAACGTTCGTGCTGGCGAACTCGGTCTCAAGTCTCACATGAGCGTGAAACGCAACACTCGCGAGTGGGTGGATGTATCAGCGGAGTTCCCTTTTCCGCTGCCCACGACAAGATAATTGTTGATAACAGGCGATTACACAAGTTTGCGCCATCTGTTCGCCCATTTTGCGCGAAAAACGGGCCGTTGGTCTTGTCAATGAGTGAAATGGCGATTTTTCAACAACAATCCAAACCGTCACCCGATTTCAGTCTTGCGGCGTGGCAGATGCGGATGTGCTTTGGGCCTAGTCAAAATGACTAAACTGCAAGTACGGCGTGGAGACTTTGAGAACCACGTCCTCTTCGCCCTCGACCAGCGTCACCCGGCCGTTCACATCTCGGTCGGGGCGACCGACGGCCTGGAATTCGACATCGACCTTGAAGAACGGACAGTCTCGGCTAACGAATGTACGCCGTAGTCCTGTTGATAGCCCACCCTCGGTCGTGAGCACTGTGAGGAGGGTCTTGCGCGTCATACCCGGCCTGATTGTGTACAAACGCTGCAACACTTCGGCGACCCAGGCGACGTGTTCGGAGGATTGTTTTTGATCTCCCGTGGGACTTGCGTGTAAGACACAAGCACTACCGATGGTCAGGAAGGCGAGCAAAACGAACACCCAACGTCGCTGCATCATATGTCTTTACCCCTGACGCCCCAGGACCTGCCGGGGCGGTAATGAGTGTAATGGCGATGTTACAACAACCATGTCCATGGCATCGCGGCAGGCGTACTATGGATGCCCTATGTGGCGCTGTTCGTTAGGCGTTTTGCTGCTTTCCATAGGCGCTGCTGGCTGGGCGCAAAAGGCACAACCACCCTCCGCCGAGGCACTCACTGCCGTCGCTGCCCGAGGCAAGCTACTTTACGAGTACGACCAAGCGGCGTGGCATTCCACCGATGCCGTGAAGCAGATTGGCATACCACAAGGCGTGATAGATCGGTACGTTGCCCAGAAGACAGCGAGTGGCTGGGTGGTGATGTGGGGACGTTTCGCGGAATCTAAGGACAGGTTCTTAATCGTCTATGAGGCATTTCAAAGCGAAAGACCCGAAGTGTTTACGGTGAAGAAGCACGACCCACCGCTGGAAGATACAGGCTTTTATCTCAACGCAGCGCGTTCGATCGCAACCGCACGACAGGATTTTCATGGCGAGCAGAACCCGTACAACGTAGCGGTTCTGCCCGCAGAGAATGGGTCCTTCTACGTCTACATTCTCCCGGCGCAGACGGTCGAAGGTGTTTACCCGGTGGGCGGTGACGTGCGTTATCTCATTTCAGCGGATGGCCAGAAGATTGTCGGCAAGCGGCGTATGCACCAAGACATCATCAATTTCACAATCCGCAAAGATTCCACCTACTCGCTGCACACCCATATCCTGAGTGATACCCCTGAGGACAGTGATGTTTTTGAAGTACTCACACGACAACCTTTGATCCCCGAGTACATTTTCACGTGTAATTACGCGTTTAAAGCCAATCCAGAGGCATCTCTTCAGGTGGTGGAAGCAAAATCTTGTGGCAAGGAGTGCGAAACCTACGTCGCAAAACTGCCGAGCTTTCAGGCCTTTCGCAAGGCGGGCTGTCCCGATATGGCAGGCCCTCCGTAGCCGCGATAGGATCAGGTTAGCATTTGCTACACCGGTCAACTGTTGAAATCAGGCGATTTCACCAACTACTCCGAAAAGGGGCGTCCGGGGCAAGTAGTTGGTGAAATGGCGATATTTCGCCAGCCACAAAAATTCCGTTTAGGAAACACGTTGCTCTGTCACTTCTAACAGTTTCACTCGCCTCATAGTTGGAGTAGGTAGTGCTCTGTTAAGGAGGGCTACCGTGATTCGACATATGAAAGAAAAAGAAGTGAGTTTTTTGACGATGGCCTGTCTGTGCCTAATGATTCCTGCAATTGCACTTGCTGCGGATAACGAGAAGGAGCAGGAACGAGTGAAGGAGTCAGGCAATGTGATGAAGGAACTCCTTGAATCATCCAGCGGCATTCCCATCAGCGTGCTGAACAAGGCCGAGTGCGTTATCGTTCTCCCATCAGTGAAGAAAGCCGGATTTATCGTTGCCGGTTCTTATGGACGCGGCGTGATGACGTGCCGTGGCGGTGAGAATTTCAAGGGTCCTTGGAGTGCCCCAACCATGATGCAATCCAGTGGTGGCAGCTTCGGCCTTCAGGCTGGCGGACAAGCTACGGACTACGTGGTTCTAGTCATGAACGACAAAGGCGCACGCGCCCTGATGAAAGGAAAGGCGAAACTCGGTGCCGACGCCAGCATCGCAGCGGGGCCGGTTGGTCGAGAGGCGGAAGCCGCCACGAATGCAGCGATGAGCGCAGAAATGCTGTCCTATTCAAGGGCACAGGGTGTATTTGCTGGCGTCTCACTGTCGGGGTCGTCCCTCGGTCCCGATGGTGGCGCGAACGAAAAGCTGTATGGGAAGAAAGTTGAAGGCACGGAGATTATTAGCGGCAAGGCAGGAGCGCCGCCAGAATCTGCGAAGCAATTGCTCGCAGTTCTGACTGAAAAGTCGCCCCGCAACGTTTCAACGGGAAAGTGACGGTGGCTCGTAAGCGGGGCGCATCAGTGAGGTCTGGCATGTCGCCGTCCTTTTTTGGACAAGCTGGTCCACCCCGGTAGATGGCGCAAGCAAGCGAAACCAGCTTGCGCCGTTTGTTCGCCAATACAGGTCAATGAGTGAAATGGCGATATTACGCCAACTGCGCATGGTTGCCGCCTATGCTGGTGTACGTGGCGATAACGCGCCACGTTCAACGCCGCTACCGAAGTCGCGCCGGAAATGCCAACGCACGTCTCGAACCACGGAAGACCCGGTTAAGATATGGTGAATTGCTTGCGCTGCCGAAGCGTGAATTCCACGCTTGCGTCCGCCGAGTACCGAGCCGATCAAGCCGCGCCTGCGCTCAAGCCATCCAATCCAAGTGCCCGCTTCGGTTTCACCATTTGGACGATGTCCGATCACAAATGTGTGGCCGACACCCGCTGCTTCAAAATTCAAACACCATCCGAAGTCTTCTTGGCCGGGCTTTTCGTCAGTTTTCATGCCCTGCTTGCGAAGTTCGCGGATTAGCCACACGGCCACATCATCGCCGCAACAGCAGGGATTAATGAAATAGTCCCTTGGCGTGGCCATGTTGAAGGCCGTGCTTTCAAAGGTCACAACCGTTCTGATCTCTGATTCCACAGTGTTCAAGGGATTTTATATCGTCAGAGTTGGGATAATTGTCGAAAACAAGCGTTCTCACAAGCTGGCGCCGTTTATTCGCCAAAATCCGGGTCAATTAGTGAAATGGCGATTTTTCGCCAATTCACCTGGTCTCATTCAACGAGAAGGCCAACGCCACGCTGGAGCACTGAGTTTATCTGCGCCAACCACTGTGGTTTCCCCAAATTGTTTTTCCAGCATAATGGAATTGCATCCACTCTTGGCCAGCGCGGCAATCAGAGGCGCTGAATGAGTGACAATGATGATTTGCGAACGCTCGGAGGTCTGTGCAATTAGTCTTGCCAAAGGTGCAATTAAGTCTGGGTGAAGACTTGTTTCAGGCTCGTTCAGTACCATCAGCGCTGGCGGCCTTGGCGTTAACAGAGCCGCTACGAAGAGCAGGTAGCGTAGCGTGCCATCGGACAATTCAGCCGCACTCAAGGGTCGCAACAACCCGTGCTGTTTCATCCTGAGGGAGAACCAGCCCGAGTTGTTTTCTACATTCAGTGAGCTGCCGGGAAAAGCGTCTTCCACTGCTGCCATGAGTCGTGCGTCATCGCCAATCTCGCGGATCGTTTCAATAGCTGCGGCTAGGTCCATGCCGTCGTTGGCAAGAACCGGAGTGCGTGTTCCAATCTGAGCAGAGCGAGCCGGAGCCTCGGAATCCGTTCGGAAGTGATCGTAAAAGCGCCACGCGCGAATTGATTCACGGAGCGTCCACAATTCAGGTGTATTCCGTGGGTCTGCCACGTGCGTCATCATTGTGTCGAACGGCAACAAGTCATGGGTGACCACCTGCCATTCGCCGCGCTCAGAACGAGTGCGAACAACGCAGGATTCACGATCTGATAGTAGCGACGATGGCCGCATCACTGGCCCGTGCCAAACGCATTCCCGTTTGATCTCAGGGTCAAGGCTAAAGGCTGATTTGCCCGGTGGCGGCAGGCCCAGATCGATTAGATAACCAAACTCCTCGCCTGAAAAACCGAGGCGCAGGCTCACCGGTTTGTGGCGGACGGTGCCCTCCACCGGGTGGTCTCCGCGGCGAACAGCCTGCGAAGTCACTTCCGGCCCTGCCCATAAGGTAGATTGGAGACCTCCTTCCCGCGCTAGGGACGACACTACGCGGCCCTGGGCGGTATCGGCGAGCAGGCGCAACGCGCGGTAGACGTTGGATTTGCCGCTCCCATTCGCGCCGGTGATCACATTGAGGCGTTCAACGGCAAGCACAAGGTTCCGCAAGGAACGATAGTTCGTAATCGCGAGTGCTGTTAGCATCCTGAAACCGTGAGCTGAGTAGTGTACGTCAGGGGGCAGCGCCGAAGCCGGAACTTGGCATGACTGTTGTTAACAGGGCGATTTCACCAACTACTCCGAAAACGGGCGTCCGGGGCAAGGTTGTTGGTGAAATGGCGATATTACGACAATCACGAAGGCTAAGCATTTATGCCGCCGCAAGTTACCCTTCGTCACTCACCAAAGACAGCTAGTTTCGTTGCTCGCATCGTAGTGAAATCATGTCGGAGGCGTGCTTGCGACCGTTTGGGCGATTTGGGAGATTTGCCTGTTTGGCGCGAGCTATTGTTATCGTGCTGCGTTGGGGTGTGGTCCTTTTTCGGAGTACGGCATTTCTTTCAAGAAGTCGACATTTACACGTCGGCACCACAGACTCCGGTCATCAAGACCAAACAGTTGTATCCGGTACACGTTAATCACGGCTACTTGCGTTATGTGACCAAGGAAGAGGCTGAGAAGTGGGAGTACTCGAATAGCACCACAGGTCCCATTATTGGAGCGACAGCCTTAACGATGTTGTTGCTGCTCGGAACCTTCCGGTATCCGCGTTCCAATTGAAAAGCTCACGGTTGACGAAAACAGGCGATTTCACAAGAGCCATCAACTGTGGAAGAATCCTCAGGAGCGGCGGGCAACGCGCAATCCTCAGACTAGGAAGGATTTTCACAGATTCACTCATGCCAATCAAACGAGCATCATGTCAGCGATCGAAATCGCTGGAAGGTTTCTATGAGGACGTGGCGGCCTCGACTGATAGCGTCTGCAGCAGCATTGGCCGACAGATGCTGGAGTTGCTTCCCATGCTTGCCGAAGTCTGCGAACCTTTCGCTGTTTGGGGCCTGACTTCCCATTACCATCTGTGGCTGCTAGCAGTCGACGAGCCGTCGACTTCTTGGCTGGTCTCGATTTCGGCATTTCCGGGACTGGGGTATCGCATTCAATACAGGATGGCGGTTTCTGATGCTCCATGGCCCGAAGCGCTTGTGGAGGGGATGGCGGCTGATGAAGCAGATGCGTGCCGACTCGTTCTCATCGCGATGAAGCGCTCGGGAGGTTGGCAGAGAGGTAGTCTCAGTTGACGTAATCAGGCGATTTCACTCATTGACTCGAAGCGGAAGGTGGACAGTTGTGGAGCGCCACCAAAGTGGCTAACAATGCCCCGACGCCACTACCAAATGCCATTGCCAGCGTCGCAATCCACGTCCAGACATCACGACCTCGAAGAAACTCGAACAGGGCGGCACTGAGCAAGAACCCGGTAACGATGGAATCCACAACCGCCAGCACAACGATGCTACGGGGCGACCATTTTCGAGTGTATTTGTCGTAGTCGATCAGTCTCATGGCAAATGCCCAAGGAAGTATACGATGTGCGATTGTTGTCGTTAACAGGCGATTACACCAACTACTTGGGCCAGGGCGGTCTGTCTGGGGCAGTAGTTGGTGAAATGGCGATTTTGCAACAACTATCGATCACGGCTTAGTGCAGAAGCCTTTCTGACACACGAGACGAGATCCACACCCTAACTCCTTGGTGCAAGGTCGTGGACACGGCCCCACGGCATCTATAGGAGCCGATGTGAACTCGGTACGCGAACCCACCGCACAAAAAATATCGACGGGGCGACCATCGCAACCGCAACGGCCACCCGGATCGATGCAATGATTGTCGCGGCTTGGGACGATGCATTTGCCTTTACTTTCACAGCCGCCTGTAAAACCGCAGCGCTGACCAGAAGGGCACTCTGAGTCTTCTTTGCAACTCGCCACGTTACGGGCGGCTCGGACATTAGAGCCACAGGTCGTTGCCGTCTGAGCGTTGGTGTTGACGCAAGCCACAACGAGCCATAGACCCAGCGCTACGCCGTACACGGATGCTAAGTAAGATTTCTCCATAACCTCTGATCGCTATCCGTACAGTTTCTTGCGACTAAAATCGCCAGAAGTGTCCAGTGAGTTATGACTCGTTGCGACCAGCGATTGAAAGAAGAGGCATTTTTGCGAGGATTTGAACGGGTGGCTGCTGTCATCAGGCGGGTTACACCACCTTCGCCCCCGGAAGGCCCGGAAAGGGGTTCTGAGTGTAATGGCGATATTACGCCAGGTATCGGCTGCACCTGTTTGTTATTCTGCGTTCTTGGGCACTTCCGTCCGCGCCGCGACTCATGTCAACCATTGAACTGCTTTTGCTTTTCGCGATGATCG